>Ga0207905_1000005_pt1 | contig 596368 bp, 525 predicted proteins | sample LinPmetageLP49_FD_184060 | JGI IMG/M metagenome (GOLD analysis project Ga0207905, IMG submission 184060) | Marine viral communities from the Subarctic Pacific Ocean - LP-49 (SPAdes) | ecosystem: Environmental > Aquatic > Marine > Oceanic | place: Pacific Ocean | collected 2011-08-27 | reverse complement strand
TACGCCCGCTCCCTGGGCGATCAAGGCAAGAGTGACAAGAAAGACAGCAAACGGATCGCTTATTTTGCGCAGGCCAACCCTGAGCTGACACCTTGGCAGCCTGAGCCAGAGGAAGTGCGAACCCTCAAGCAGCTGGCCAAACGTCTGGAGACGGTACAGAAGGACATTCAGCGCGAACAGAATCGGTTAGAAAAGGCGCAGTTCAACCGTGACACGCAAGCAGAACACTCGATTACGCATGTGCTGGCATTGCTGCGGCAAGAGGCCAAAAGGCTGGTCCAGGAAGTGGATGATCATATTGATCGCCATGATGGCCTTAAGCGCGACAGGCGCTTGCTGGAGAGCATTCCGGGGATCGGTGAGGTGCTGTCGGTGCATTTACTGGTAACGCTGCGATCAAGGCGCTTCAAAAGCGGCCGACAAGTGGCGGCCTTCATGGGCCTAGTGCCGGTGGAGTGGACCTCGGGCAGTTCGGTCAGGCACGCACCGCGACTCTCGAAAAATGGAGACCCAGCCTTGCGGCAGAAGTTGTATATGGGTGCCGTTGTGGCGATGCAGCATAACCCCAGCATTCGGCGGCAATATCAGCGGCTGTGTGCTGCAGGTAAACGAAAGATGTCAGCGCTGGGCGCCGCCATGAGAGAACTGGTGCACATTGCTTATGGCGTGCTGGCACACCAGAAAGAATATGAACCACAACCCATGTGAGAGGGGTTGTGGTTCATTCAGAGAGACGGTATCTACAAAACAAAAGGGACAGAGGCCTCTCAAGGCTGCAAACGGCAAGAGATAACGCGGAAGGACATTACTCGCTGCGTAAACGGAAGGTTGCCTCACCGAGCGCCAGCAGCGTGTCCTTTTCATCAAACACTTCCATGGTGCTGTTATAGATCCGGGTGCCACCGGCACGGCGGGTACCCACCGCGCGGATCAAGCCTTCACTGGCCTGCCCGGTGAACGTGGTGGTCATGGACAGGGTAACCGCCTTGCGAATGTGCGCAGGGTCCGGGCTCCAGGTCCCGGCACAGGCCCCGGCCACATCCATCAGGGTCGCCAACACTCCCCCATGAATGACGCCGCCCAGATTCAAATGCCGGGTTTCGATCTGCAACCCCAGCACTGCCCTGCCCTCGTCCCATTCCAGGAAATGAAACCCCACCAGGGAGGGAAAACCCATATCAAAACGGGTATTGGCATCAGCCAGGGAAAACCCTTTGGAGGGCGGAACTGCACTCATACTCTCGCACTCATTGTTCGTCTTACCTGTGGCCCGGTACCACTGCTCAGCGGTTCAGGCGCGGCCCTGTACCATCTGCGCGACCTGCCCGACCACGTCTTTCAGCCGTGGACCCAGATTCTCCAGCAGCGTTCTGCGGCTCAAGCGCAGTGATGACCCCCCGCAGTTGAACGGCACCACCTGGGCGCCACCATCCAGAATCAACGGCACCGCCACGCCGCTCACGTCGCGGTTCCATTCTCCGTCAGAGGTACAGAAGCCGTATTGTTCATATTCGTCATAGGCACTCTGCAGGCTGCGCTCCAGCGCCGGCCAGGCCGCCGGGTCCTGCTGGCGAATCTGCTCGTAGTACATTTCCCGCTCGACTTCCGGCGTGGCCGCCAGGAACGCCCGGCCCAATGCCGAGGTGGCCATGGGCACCCGCGAACCGATATCCAGCCGCAACACCAGTGGGCCATTGCCCTGGCAAACCTGGATATACGTCACCTGAGCGCCATCCGGCGCGCCAATGGCGACCATGCAATCGGTGGAATCCGCCAGCTCCTGCATGTAAGGCCGCGCCAGATCCCGCACCCCCTCACTGGCCAGATAGCGGTAGCCCAGGTCCAGTACGCCCGGCCCCAGCCGGTATTTTTCCAGCTGCGGCACATAACGCAGGTAGCCCAGCTGTGTCAGGGTCGCGGTCATCCGCGATACGGTGGGGCGGGGAATGCTGGTCCGCTTGGCCAGCTCCGCATTGCCAAGGTATTCATCCGAAGGCCCAAAGCAACGAAGAATATCCAGCCCCCTTGCCAGGGCCGTGACGAAATTACGGTCTTTATCATTGGCGCCGAGATCGGCAACAGCTCTACGCATTCTTCTCGTTCCTGTATCAGGCTTCGGGTTGGCTGAAACCGGTTGTTCCGGCTAACCGGACATCGATTCCATTTATAGTTATGTATTAGGCTCGCAAATATAACAAAAAGCGTTTCGCCTGCCTAAGACACCGCTTGCCCGCGGCTCAAACCGGCCATGGCCCGACGTCCCTCTCTCAAGCACAATGGGGTCGCGGGCACGGCAGGAACATTTACCATGTCACGCTTCAGCCATGGCGGTCAATATTTTAAAATTACGTTCCATTATTGTAATGTTGACCCACCACACACAATGGAAGACCGATAAAAGGACGATTCCATGGATACGCTGCAGCAGTTCTACATCAACGGCAGCTGGGTTTCTCCCGCGCCGGGAGCCACCACCCACGCCGTTATCAACCCCGCCAATGAAGAACAGATTGCCACCTTGCCGCTGGCACAGGCTGCCGATATTGATGCGGCAATCGACGCCGCCCACCAGGCCTTCCCCACCTGGTCCGCTCTGTCACTGGAAGAGCGACTGGGCTATATGGAAAAAATGCTCGAAGCCTATCAGGCCCACCTGCCGGAAATGGCCGAGGCCATCAGCCAGGAGATGGGAGCCCCCATCTCCCTGGCCAGCAAGGTGCAGGCCCCCATGGGCCTTGCCCATTTGAAAACCGCTCTGGGCATCGCCCGGGAGTTCCCGTTTGAAGAAACCGCGGGCCAATCACTGATCCGCCGTGAGGCGGCCGGTGTCTGTGCCCTGATCACGCCCTGGAACTGGCCCATGAACCAGGTCATGTGCAAAGTCGCCCCGGCCATGGCCGCCGGTTGCACCATGGTGCTCAAGCCCAGTGAATTTGCCCCCCTGTCCGCCAACCTGCTGACCCGGATTATCGACGAAGCCGGCGTACCCGCCGGGGTCTTCAATATGGTGTATGGCGATGGCGCAGCCGTAGGGCCCTTGCTGTCCAGCGATCCACGCATTGATGTGGTGTCTCTCACCGGCTCCACCCGCGCCGGGGAATCGGTGAGCCGGGAAGCGGCCAGCACCATTAAACGCGTGTCGCTGGAGCTGGGCGGCAAGTCCGCCAATATCCTGTTGCCAGGCTGCGATCTGGAGCAGGCTGTTACCCACGGAGTGCGCTCCATGATGACCAACACCGGACAGAGCTGTAATGCCCCGTCACGGATGCTGGTGCCGGCGGATCAACTGGCCGAGGCCGAACGCATTGCAACACAGGTCTGCGACCAGGTCGTGGTCGGCGACCCCGCAGATAACGCCACCGTGATGGGCCCCATCGCCAATGGCCGCCAATACCAGCGCGTGCAGGCCATGATTGAGAAAGGCCAGGAAGAAGGCGCCAAACTGGTTGCCGGCGGCCCCGGCAAGCCCGACGGTATCACCAAGGGTTACTTCGCCCGCCCCACGGTATTCAGTGAGGTGAACAATCAGATGACCATCGCCCGGGAAGAAATTTTCGGTCCGGTGCTGGTGATGATCCCCTACGATACCGTGGACAATGCCGTCGCGATTGCCAACGACTCCGAGTATGGCCTGTCCGGCTATGTCTTCGGCGATGATGCCCAGGCCCGCCAGGTGGCCGCACGCCTGCGTACCGGCAACGTCCATATCAATGGGGCCGGCCCGGATGTACAGGCCGCCTTTGGGGGCTACAAACAATCCGGGATTGGCCGGGAATGGGGCCGCTTCGGCTTTGAAGAGTTCCTGGAAACCAAATCCCTGTTCCTGCCCAGCTAACGCCCCACCCTTGACGGGATGACACAAAACGCCTTGTTTTGTGTACTGGCAATAGCGCCCCGCCCGGGGCGCTAAATTGCCATTTACCTGATCCGCCGCAACCCCGACTATCGTTACATCAGTCAATGTCACAGTGTGACATTCAGCGGCGCCCCTGCCGCCAGAGATCAGGAGGACACCATGACAACAACAGCATCCACCACCATTGCGTCCGGCCAGGCAAAGGCTCAGAAAGTCCCGTTGGGCGCCACCGTCAATATTCCGCCCCGTCGTCTCGACTTCCAGTTCGATGACAAGACCACGGCGCGTTACTTCTATGATAATGACCCTTTCCTGAGCGCATTCTGGTTGAGCCTGTCGGCCCTGTTCCCGGAAGGCGAAGCCTTTTTCGTGGATTCCGTGCGCCACTACCGTAAAGACATCACCGACGGCAAGCTGAAAGCGCAAGTGGCCGGCTTTATTGGTCAGGAGGCCATGCACAGCAAAGAGCATGAAGCCTGGAACGAAATGGGCGTGAAATTTGGCTACCCCACTGACAAGCTGGACAAGTCATTGGGCAAATTGCTGGGGCTGGTGCAAAAACGCACCCCGAAAATCTTCCAGCTGGCCGCCACTGTATGTCTGGAACACTACACCGCCATCATCGCCGAACAGCTGCTGCGCGAGGATGAGCATCAGGAAAAAATCCTCGATGAAGCCACCGCAAAATTGTGGTTGTGGCACGCTCTGGAAGAAAACGAACACAAGACCGTCGCCTATGATGTCTATGAAAAGGTCAGCGGTAGTTACGCTATTCGTGCGGGAGCCATGATCCCCACCACCGTGATTTTCTTTGCCGTACTGGCCGTGTTCCAGGCCCGCATGCTGGCCTCAGACGGCCGCCTGTTGCAGCTGAAAAACAACTGGCAGGGCATGAAATTCCTGTTCGGCCGCAAGGGGTTGTTCACCAAACTGGCGCCCCAGTACCTGGATTTCTTCAAGCGGGACTTCCACCCTTCCCAGCACGACACCGACGCCCTGCTGGACGAATGGCGCGAAAAACTGTTCGGTGCCGATGGCATGCTCACCGAGCAACATGCCCAGGCCAGCCAGCGCAAGGGCAAAAAAGCCCACTGATGTAGGCGTTGCCGCACTCTCTCAAAGGGCCGCTCAATGCGGCCCTTTTTTTGGTTTCAGAATACGTTGAGGAAAAAGAAGCGACAGAAAAGACAGGGATTTCGCAGCGGATCTATTGAGGACAAGCGCGTAAGCACATAGCGTAGCGCTAACCGCCAGCAACAGACCCCGTAGATACCCTATGCTTTTTTTCCATCGACTCACACTGGGGCTCGTGACCGTTCAGTTACCGCTGGCGGCCCTGTCGGAACCCACCGAACTCGACAGCATTCGGGTTGAGGGAACCCGAATGGAACGCAGCCTGCTGGACACCCCCGCTGCCGTCAGCGTGGTAGATACCCGCAAGGCCCAACAGGGCCAGCAGCACCTCCAACTCGATGAAAGCCTTGCCCGGGTGCCCGGTCTTTATCTGCAAAACCGGTACAACTTTGCCCAGAACCAGCGCTTGTCCATCCGCGGGTTTGGTGCCCGCGCCCCTTTCGGCGTACGCGGGCTTCGCATCCGTGTTGACGGCTTCCCCGAGACACTGCCAGATGGCCAGTCACAAGTAGACAGCATTGACCTGGATTCTCTCTACCGGGCAACCGTATTACGCGGCCCATCATCGGTGCTTTACGGCAACGCAACCGGCGGCGTTATCGACCTCGAATCCCTGTCAGGAAAAACCATCACCGGCAACGGTGAGCTGAAGCTGTCTGGCGGCGAAGACGGCTACCGCAAAGCGCACCTGAAAAGCGGCGGCAGAAAAGACAACGCGCATTACTACCTCGGCGTTACCGGTCTCAATTACGAGGGCTACCGGGAACAAAGCGCTGTGGAAAAATATCTCGTTAACAGCCGCATCGGCTGGGAACTGGATAACGAACAAGACATTGACCTGTTCCTGACGGCACTGGACACCCCCTACGCCCAAGACCCCAGCGGCCTGACACGCCGTCAGGCCCACGCAGACAGAACGCAGGCAACAACCCTGGCAGAGCAACTCGATGCGGGCCAGAAAGTGGATCAGCAACGGCTGGGGATTCGTTACCGTCACGCCGCCCTCGGTGGGGGCCTGCTGCAAACACAGGCATTCGTCAGCCAGCGGGATTTTAATCAGCAACTCCCCTTTCCCGGCAGCAGCCTGATTGATTACCAGCGGCTCTTCTATGGAATCGGAGTGGAATACAGCCACGACCTGGACCTGTTCGGGCTGCGACACCGTTACCTGATCGGCGTCGATATGGATCGCCAGCATGATGACCGGGGACGCCGCAGCGTCAGTGCCAACGGCGCCGTTACCGGCATCACTGCAAACGAAAACCAGATCGCCACCAGCAACGGACTTTTTCTGCAGACAGACAGCTTCATTACGGACAGCCTGACACTGTCTCTCGGCGCCAGGGCCGACCGCATTGAATTCCGGATAGACGACGATCTTCTCAGCGATGGTGACAACAGCGGCAATCAGCAATTCAATGAAGGAAGCTTCAGTGCCGGCATTGCCTGGCACGCCCACCCCGCCCATACCCTGTACGCATCTGTCAGCTCCGCGTTTGAAACCCCCACGTTTACTGAGCTGGCGAACCCCGCCGGCGTGGGCGGATTCAATCCAGACCTGAAACCCCAAGAAGCGTTGAACAAGGAAATAGGCTTGCGCGGCAGCCTGCGCACTGACCTGCTCTATGAGCTGACACTATTCAGCGTCGATGTGAAAGATGAAATCACGCCATACGAACTCGGCGGTCGCACTTTCTATGAAAATGCCGCCCGCACTCGCCGCGAAGGCATGGAGTTGGCGCTGGAACATTTCACCCACGACACGCTCACCACCACACTGGCCTGGACCTGGGCTCACTACCGTTTCGAGCGTTTCGTCGATCAACAACAGGGCCAGGATGTGAGCGATAACCACATGCCTGGTCTGCCACAACACATTGCCTTTGCCGAAGCCGCCTGGCGCCCGGGTAACGGTATCTTCATTATCGGCGATGCGCGCTTTGCCAGCGCGGTTTATGCGGAAAACACCAATGAGACTCGCATCGGCAGCCATACCGTGGTCAACGCCCGCATTGGAAAACGCTGGCATTTCAATCGTCGGGAGCTGGAATTACACGCCGGCATCAACAATCTTTTCGACCGTGACTACTACAGCAATATTCGCATCAACGCGAACAGCGACAGGCCCGATCCTGCCGACCGCGGCTACTTTGAACCTGCGCCCAGGCGCACTCTCTATGCTGGCATGACGATTGGATGGTGAGGAAAAAAGGCGGGATTATTCGACCACCACAGAAGCCCCGCAGAGCGAGGCTTTTGTGGTGCAAAGACCGATCAGAATGCAGACACCCCACCGTCCACAGCAATGGTCTGACCATTCATGTAGCTATTGGCTGGCGACAGCAGCATTAACATGGCTGTCACGATTTCCGCAGGCTGCCCCAGGCGCTTCATCGGACACCCGGATGCCAGCATGGCATGCATCTGCTCTCTATCCTGCGACAGCTCACCCTCATCCAGCATTGGTGTATGGGTGTAGAACGGGCAAATCGCATTGATCCGAATATTGCGCTTGGCGTATTCCACCGCTGCGGTGCGTGTGAGGCCGATCACCGCATGCTTGGCCGCCGAGTAGGCACCAATCTTTGGCGCGCCACCCAATCCCGCCATGGAACTCACGTTGACGATACTGCCACCGCCTGCCTTCATAGCATTAATCTGATGCTTCATGCCAAACATGACACCTTTCACGTTCACATTGATCTGCTGATCCAGCACTTCTTCGGTCAGCTCCGCGAACGGAATAAAACCGTGGGCAATACCTGCATTGTTCACCGCCAGATCCAGGTGACCAAACTGGGACAACGCCGTATCCACCATGGCCTTGCAGTCGGCTTCGCTGGAGACATCACAGCGCAACGCAGCGACTTTCACGCCCTGCCCCGCCAGCGCATCGGCCAGCGGATTCAGCGCATCCATATTAATATCGCCCAGCACCAACGCGGCCCCGCGCTTGCCCAGCTCTTCTGCCAGCAACTTGCCAAACCCGCTGGCGGCACCGGTAATCAGTGCCGTCTTGCCGGTAAAATCGAGAATCGGATCCATTGTGTTCTCCTTCGTCGAACCGCGTCGAGGCAAACTCACTCTCCGCTTTCAACATCCATCACTTGCTACAAAGCCGCTGTAGGAGCGCCGTTCAGGGCGCGAACGAAGATGGCAAAACGCTAAGCAGCAGTACGCTAAAAATCCATCCCGCCCTGCCATACCGAGAACGCCCTTCGGGCTTCGCCCGGTTCGTCCCCTGGAAGGGAACTCCTACAGCGGTTTGATAGCAACGTTAGTGTTAAATCGTAAAGCCACCATCAACCACAACACACTCGCCGGTCACGAAGCTGGATGCATCGGAAACCAGGTAAAGGACTGTGCCGGCCATTTCCTTTGGCTCCGCATGGCGGCGCATGGGGATCTGGCTGAGGGCTTGTTTGTAGATGTCTTCGTTGGTGAACAGGGCACCGGCAAACTTGGTTTTGGTCAGGCCCGGCAGCAAGGCATTCACACGCACGTTGAACTGTGCACATTCCTTGGCGAAAGACTTGGTCATGCTGATAACAGCCGCCTTGGAAATAGAATAGACCCCCTGACCTTCACCGGGAGTCAGCCCGTTCACTGAAGCAGTATTCACGATGGCGCCACCGCCGTGTTCACGCATCAACTTGGCACCTTCCACAGACATGTAGAAATAGCCACGCAGATTCACGTCGACAGTCTTGTCGAAGGCATCTACCGGGGTATCCAGAATATGGCCGAAGAACGGATTAGCGGCAGCGTTATTCACAAGGATGTCCAGCTTGCCGTGCACGTCACGGATATGGGAAAACACTGCTTCAATCTGTGCCAGTTCACCCACATGGCAGGCAAAGGCTTCCGCGCTGCCGCCGTCTGCCTTAATGGCATCAGCAACCGCCTGACAGCCATCAATCTTGCGGCTGGACACAATCACATGGGCGCCCTGCTCTGCCAGCAGACGGGCAATTTCTTCGCCAATACCCCGGCTTGCACCGGTGACCAGGGCAATCTTGCCCTCAAGGTTAAAAAGCTTGGTACTCATTACGACTCTCCCGATTAAAATTGACGCAACACGAGTCAGGCAACACGCGACAACACGGATCAGGCCCGGAGCAAACGTCCAATCCTGATGCCGCGCTGTAAGTTCTGTTTTTGATTTACCGTGTTACCTGTTGCGTGCAGCGTGAAGCGGCCTTTTACGCCCCTTCGTTGATGATCTGCATGGCCATGGTAGCCAGCGGCTCGACCAGGGCCCCCACTTCGGCAGCCTGCTTGTTGGAGGCATTGCCGTCTTCAGCCCGTTTCGCTACCCCCTGGCAGATGGCCGCAAGACGGAAGAAGCTGAACGCCAGGTAAAATTCCCAGTTATCGATATGGGAAATACCCCGGCGTTCGCAATACATGGCCACGTATTCTTTCTCGGTGGGGATACCCAGCGCGGTGCGATCCTTGCCCTGCAGGCCGGCCATCTTGGCGCCGCGCTGTGGCATTCGCATGCCCATGCACTGATACGCCAGGTCCGCCAGCGGGTGGCCCAGGGTGGACAACTCCCAGTCCAGCACCGCAATGACTTGCGGTTTTTCCGGATGCCACATCATGTTGTCCAGGCGGTAATCACCGTGCACCAGCGATACCTGGCCATCGTCTTCCGGCTGATTGGCCTGCAGCCATTCAATCAGCGAATCCATGGCTGGAATTTCCTGCAACTTGGAGGCTTCGTACTGCTGGGTCCAGCGGCCGAGCTGGCGCTCAAAATAATTGCCCGGCTTGCCGTAATCCGTCAGGCCAACGGCTTCCAGATCCACACTGTGCATGGCCGCCAGCACCCGGTTCATCTCCGAGTACATCTCACCACGCACCGCATTCGCCGCTTCGCCCTCACCCATTTCAGGCAGCCCGGCACTCCACAGGATGCGCCCTTCGCAGAACTCCATCACATAAAACATGGAGCCGATAACATCACGGTCTTCGCACAGGTGCAGCACATTGGGCACCGGTACATCGGTGTCCTTCAATGCGGCCATAACACGAAATTCGCGATCCACCGCATGGGCGGACTTGAGCAGTTTGCCCGGCGGCTGACGACGCAGCACATAGGCGCCGGAGGCGGCAGTGATCTTGAAGGTGGGATTGGACTGACCACCCTCGAACTTGTCCGCTTCGATGGGGCCTTTGAAGCCGTCGATATGCTGCTCTAGGTATTCAGCCAGTTTCTGTGTATCCAGTGTATCCACCTGGGACATGGAGCTCTCCTGTTGTTCTCTGTTCTGCTGCGCTAATAGCAAAGCCCGGAGCGCTGTTAACGCTCCGGGCCAGCACCTGAAATCAGGCGAATTGTTTGGCCATGTTCCGGCCCAGCTGCATCATGTGCACCTGGTCCGGGCCATCGGCCAAACGCAGGGTGCGCGCATAGCTGAAGAAGTGAACCAGCGGCGTATCCTGGCTCAGGCCCACGGCACCGTGGATCTGAATCGCCCGATCGATGACATTTAACGCCATATTGGGCGCAATCACCTTGATCATAGCAATCAAATCCTTGGCGTCTTTGTTACCCGCGCGGTCCATGGCGTCTGCCGCTTTCAGCGTCAGCAGCCGGGCCTGCTCGATTTCACAGTAGGATTTGGCGATATCTTCGCGCACGGAACCCTGCTTGCTCATGGGCGCACCGAACACTTCACGCTGGTTGACCCGCTTGCACATCAGCTCGAACGCTTCCTGGGCAGCACCAATCAGACGCATGCAGTGGTGAATCCGGCCCGGGCCAAGACGGCCTTGAGCGATTTCGAAACCCCGGCCTTCACCCAGAATCATGTTGGCCTTGGGAACACGCACGTTGTCGAAAATCACTTCCGCATGGCCTTCCGGAGCATCGTTGTAACCAAACACCTGCATCGGGCGGACGATGTTCACCCCCGGCGTATTGGTGGGCACCAGAATCTGGGATTGTTGCTGGTGGCGGTTGGGGTTGTCCGGGCTGCTCTTGCCCATGACGATCATGATTTCACAGGTCTTGCGCATGGCCCCGCTGATATAGAACTTGCGGCCATTGATCACGTAGTCATCACCATCTTCGGTGATACGCGTCTCAATGTTGGTGGCATCGGAAGACGCCACTTCCGGCTCGGTCATGGCAAAGGCACTGCGAATCCGGCCTTCCAGCAGCGGCTGCAGCCACTCTTTCTTCTGGGCTTCGTTGCCGTATTTGGCCAGCACTTCCATATTCCCGGTATCCGGTGCGGCACAGTTGAACGCCTCGGAAGCGATGCGGCAGCGACCCATTTCTTCCGCCAGCGGGGCATATTCCAGATTGCTCAGGCCAGCGCTGTACTCCCCGTATTCCTTGGGCAGGAACAGGTTCCACAGGCCCTTGGCTTTGGCTTTTTCCTTCAGCTCATCCATGATCGGCGGAGTTTCCCACGGGCTTTTTTCCAGCTGCTCGTGGTACAACCCTTCCACCGGGCGGATTTCGGTGTTGATGAAATCGCGCACCTGGGCGATCAATGTCTGCATTTTTTCTGTGTACTGAAAATCCATGAAGCTCTCCCATTGAAAAATGCGGCACGCAGCACACCTCACGCTACAGGCAAAGGCGCCATCAAGGGTGCTGAATGTCTTTCTTTAATAATAAGTAATCGCCTCGAAGCGGTCCGGACGGTCCAGATGCGGCACGTTATTGAAGCTCGCCATGCGCACCACCTTCTGATTGAAAAAGCCGTGGCTCACACTGCTGTTGCGAATCTGCAGATTCAGCTCTACCACCGCATCATCCGACGCCCCCAGAACATGCTTGATAAACATGGCCATGGCACCGCCAGAGCTGACAATCAGCACCCGGTCCTTGCCGCTGTACTGTTGCTGGATGTGATCGCTAGCGCCGGCAACCCGGTCGGAAAAGCCCTGCCAGGTTTCCGGTAGATCGCCAGTGAGTGTATCCATGCGCCAGTGTTTCATGGCGGTTTTCAACGCCTTGTAGAACGCCGCCACCGGAGCCCCTTCACCGGGCACCTGATCCGGATGCTGCGTCAGATAGGCATCCACCAGCGACTGGAAATCGAATTCGTTAAGCCCCGGCTGAATGTCTTCGGGCAAGGCCACGCCCAGGCCTTCGCAAATGCCGGCCCCGGTTTCCCGGTGACGCACCAGGTCACCGCACACCAGGGCATCAAAGCCCATATCGCGTTCGGCAAAATATTCACCCAGCCAGCGTGCCTGCTGGTGACCCAGTTCGGAAAGGCGATCGTAATTATCGGTACCGAACGACGCTTGCCCGTGGCGGACAAGATAGAACTGGGTCATGCGCGAATCCTCGTGATCTGAAAAGCGATTGGACCAGACTAGATCAGGGTCTTTAGTTAGTGAAATTGATATTTTGCATCCCTCTCAATAAATTCCATGCATTCCGCAATGACTATTATTCGGAACACTGTTCCGATATCGTCCATGGTTTTCCCTTTCTGGAGATGCGCCATGACGGACCTGACACTCACCAGCGGATTTATTCAAACCCGTGAGCACAACGCCGTGCTGCACGTCACCCTGGATCGCGCTGACAAGCTCAACGCGCTCACCGTCGCCATGTATCAGGACCTCACCGCAGCGGTCCAACACCTGGCGGAGCGGGATGACCTGAATGCACTACTCATTACCGCCAAAGGGCGCAGCTACTGCGCGGGCAACGATATCCAGGACTTCCTGCAGGCGGACCCGGCCAGCCGCGACGACGGCAAACTGAGCCCGGCGATGGTGCTTATTCATGCCCTGATGGCTCTGGATAAACCCGTCATCATGGCGGTACAGGGCAACGCTACCGGCATCGGCACCACCATGTTGCTACACGCCGACCTGGTCATTGCCGCCGATGACGCCCGCTTCCACACCGCCTTTATCAACCTGGGCCTGGTGCCCGAAGCCGGCTCCAGCCTGATTCTTCCCGCCCTGATTGGCCGCCAGAACGCCAACCGCTTGTTGCTCGCGGGGGATACCTTCAGCGCGGAGGAAGCCGAGCGGATGGGACTGATTGCTTATCGGGTGGGCGTGGCCGAGCTGGAGACCAAAGCGCAGGCACTGGCGGATAAACTGGCCGCAAAAACCCCGGCCGCCATCGCCATGACCAAACAGCTGACGCGCCTGAGTGACGCAGCCATCAAGACACAGATAGAAAAGGAAAGTGTGATGTTTGCCGAGCGCATGTTCAGTGACGACACCCGGGCGATGTTCGCCGGGTTCCTGAAGAAATAAAGTTCATGACGCCATTGAGGGAATGGCAATGGCTTGCAATGGTTTGAGAGTGTTGCCTGATCAATTCACTGCGGAGGGCGCCAGACGCCTAACGCCCGGCGCCTGAAGCAAACAGCCGAAAAACCTAACTGCGTCTAGCGTCTAGCATCTGGCTTGCTTGATGTCACTTCATCACCCCACGCAGCGACACCTGCACCACTTCGTTGATCAACTCGGTGAGTTGCGCCGGCGTATCGCCCTCGCGGGGGTGGTACCACTGAATCACCGAGTTCATCGCTCCGAACACCGGTTTGATGGACACCCGGGGGCGAACGGCCTGCATGGTGCCATTGCCAATGCCTTCTTCCAGAACGGCCATAAACAATTCTTCACAGCGATTGCGCCGGGCCTGGAGGCGTTCCAGCTGGGCACGCTGCTCCGCTGTGGTGCTACTACGCAACAACATCTGCACCGCTTCCGAGACCGTGCGCTGATAAGGCTGAGTCAGAATGAGGGTGCGCACATAGCTTTCCGCCATGGCGGTAAAACGTTCCGGGGCGGGTAACCCGGATTCAGCAATCGGGGTCAGACCGTCAAACAGCGCATCCATGGCACGGTGGTGAATCTCGAAAAAGAGCTCTGCCTTGGAGCTAAAATAGTGATACACCATGCCCTTGGTGGCAGACAGGCGACGGGCAATATCATCAATACTGGTCGCATTGAATCCCCGCTCCATGAAACACAGCGCGGCCGCGTCGAGAATCGCTTCACGCGGTTCGTTTACCAATGCCTCATTCGGATTCGCCATACTCGTGTCTCCCGTCCTTTCATCCTTGCCTTTTGCCCCCTTCACCCTTCCGCCACGGTGATTTAAAGGAGCCCTGCAACCGCCTTTCTTTGTGTCTGCTCGCTCTTGGGACGGTTTGCGACTGGAGTCTGACATAACTTGATAGAGCCACCATTGACCACACAGGCAAGCCATGACGGATTTCTCGCCCTCCATGGCGCTTTTCACCCTTTACGGCTGATTACGCCGCTCGCATACTGATTCTTTTTAAAACAACATTTTGAAAAGCAGGTCTCGGTAGCCATTATCCGGGCCACCAACGGGAGAGCACCATGAGCAAACAGCAAACCAGCATCGAAGAGCTGCAGGCAAACGTTGGCAAGAACGTTGGCGAATCTCAGTGGCGCACCGTCGACCAACAGCGCATCGACGGCTTTGCCGAGTTGACTGAAGATCCCCAGTGGATCCACACCGACCCGGAACGAGCCGCCAAGGAAAGCCCCTTCGGCGCCACCATCGCCCACGGCTTTTTGTCCCTGTCACTGCTGTCTGCCATGGCCATCGATGTATTGCCCACCATCAAGGGGCAGGTCATGGGCATCAACTACGGCTTCGACAAGGTTCGCTTCATGAACCCGGTCCGCGAAGGCAGCAAAATCCGAGGCTCGTTCACCCTGCTGGAAGTCAAACAGCGCTCCGACAATGAATGGCAACTTCGCCACGGCGTGCAGGTCGAGATCGAAGGGCAGGAAAAACCCGCCTTGATTGCGGAATGGTTGAGCCTGGCAATCGTCAAATAACAGTCGCGAACGACGAGCTGCGAGTAACGAGTAGCGAAAACCAAAGCCCGGGTTCGGCCTTGCTTTCGCTTCTCGTAACTCGGTACTCGCAACTTATCTTCAGGAGTAAAGAAGCATGACAATTCGTTTTGATGATCAGGTGGCCATTATCACCGGCGCGGGCAACGGCCTGGGCAAATCCCACGCCCTGGAACTGGCTAAACTCGGCGCCAAGGTGGTGGTCAATGATTTCGGCGGCGCCCGCGATGGTAGCGGTGGCTCCAGTGAAGCCGCCGAACAGGTGGTTGCTGAAATCAAGGCCGCCGGTGGCGACGCCATTGCCAATGGCGCGGATGTGTCCAACGTGACCCAGGTTGAAGCCATGGTCAAAGAGGTCATGGATACCTGGGGCCGTATCGATGTGCTGATCAACAACGCCGGCATTCTGCGCGACAAGAGCTTCGTCAAGATGACCCAGGACGACTGGGACAAGGTGGTGGCCGTCCACCTCACCGGCTCACAAATCTGCAGCAAGACCGTTTGGCCAATCATGCGTGAGCAAGGCTATGGCCGCATCGTGATGACCACCTCCACCTCGGGCCTGTACGGCAACTTCGGCCAGGCAAATTACGGCGCCGCCAAGACCGCTGTCGCCGGGCTGATGAACACCCTGTGCCTGGAAGGTGAAAAGTACAACATCAAGGTGAACTGCATCGCCCCTACCGCCGCCACTCGCATGACCGAAGACCTGATGCCCCCGGAAGTGCTCGCCATGCTGGAGCCAAAGGAAATCACCCCGGCCGTGCTCTTCCTGGCAAGTACGGAAGCGCCCACCCACCGCATTTTGCTGGCCGGTGCCGGTTGCTACGCCATGGTACGTCTGATGGAAAGCGAAGGCGTTTACCTGAGTGACGAAGAGCGTAATGTGGATGGCGTAGCCGCCCACTTTGAACAAATCGGCAACATGGACAACGCCAGCGAAATGATGGCCGGCGGCGACCACGTAACCAAGATTCTGACCATGGCCGCCAAAGCCAAGGGCATCAAGCTGGGTTAAAGAGCCGTAGCGAGAGGCGAGTACCGAGTTTCGAAGCACAAAACCGGGCTGCTAACATGTTCTGGTTTCGCCTTTCGAAACTCGGTACTCGTCACTCGCTTCTCACATATTTCAGGCTGCTGCATCCTCCCCTCACAGCAGCCCTTATCAGGACCAGGAGAGAGCAATGACCAGAGAAGCCGTAATCGTATCCACCGCCCGTACCCCCATTGGCAAGGCCTACCGCGGTGCCTTCAACGACACCCAGGCTCAGGCACTGGGTGGTCACGCCATCAAACATGCCGTGGAGCGCGCAGGCATTGATCCTTCCTCCATTCAGGACGTGATCATGGGTGCCGCGCTGCAGCAAGGCAGCACCGGTGGCAACGTGGCCCGCCAAGCGGCCCTGCGCGCCGGCCTGCCCACCAGCGTATCCGGCATGAGCATGGACCGTCAGTGCGCCTCCGGCCTGATGGCCATCGCCACCGCCGCCAAGGAAATCATCGTCGACAACATGGACGTGGCCGTGGCCGGTGGCCTGGAGTCCATCTCCCTGGTGCAGAACGACAAGATGAACACCTTCCGCGCCGCCGATCCGTGGTTGAAAGAAAACCGCCCGGACATCTACATGTCCATGCTGGAAACCGCCGAAATTGTCGCAGACCGTTATAACGTGTCCCGTGACAGCCAGGACGAATATGCCTTCCAGTCACAAATGCGCACCGCTGCCGCCCAGGAAGCCGGCAAGTTTGATGACGAAATCGCCCCCATGACCAGCGTCATGAAAGTGATGAACAAAGAGACCAAGGAAATTTCCGACGTGGAAGTGACCCTGGACAAAGATGAAGGCAACCGCCCGCAGACCACCCTGGAAGGCCTGCAGTCCCTGCAGCCCGTATTCAAGGGTGGCCAACAGGTACAGGAAGGCGGCTTTATTACCGCCGGTAACGCCTCCCAGTTGTCTGACGGCGCCAGCGCCTGCGTACTGATGGACAGCAAGGAAGCCGAGCGCCTGGGCCTGCAACCGCTGGGCGCCTATCGCGGCATGGCCGTCGCTGGCTGTGATCCCGACGAAATGGGTATTGGCCCGGTGTATGCGGTGCCCAAACTGCTCAAGCGTTTCGGCCTCACCGTTGATGACATCGGCCTCTGGGAGCTGAACGAAGCCTTTGCCAGCCAGTGTCTCTACAGCCGTGACAAGCTCGGCATCGATCCGGAAAAATACAACGTCAACGGCGGCGCGATTTCCATTGGCCATCCCTACGGCATGTCCGGTGCCCGCATGACCGGCCACGCACTTATCGAAGGCAAGCGCCGCGGTGTGAAGTATGTGGTCGTGACCATGTGTATCGGTGGCGGCATGGGTGCTGCAGGTCTGTTCGAAGTGTTCTAAACGGAATCGCGCTGATTCTGTTTCCCCTTGGGGGCACCGCCTGGTGCCCCTTTTTTTGCTGCATCACGCATTAGGGAACCTCTCGCACTGTGCAGGACGCGCAACGCCGAATGCCAGACGCGACAACCACACAAACAGGAAATAAAACCCTGCTACAGCGCCGCTGCAAGCGCTCCTCTTGAGGGACGAACCTGGCGAAGCGAGGGGATTTCCAGCAGGCTGACTTCTTTCGCAGATAACGTCGGACGCCTGCCTGATAACCGCTGCCCAACCCTTCCTGCGATGCCTGTGGATCAGCCCTGGCCACCGCAAGCTTGCAAAGTCATCACACGGTACTTCGACGATAAAATTCATCGCGTAGCCATGCCTCCTGAGACCATCGGCAATCTCATTGCGACACGAACCAGCGCCCCCTCCCAACAGAGAACCACCTCACAATCATTAGAAAATGTGTCTGCCGGCAAAAAAAATCACCAAAAACGAAACATTCTTTTGCTTGTTACCTGAGGTAACGAACAAGGTTCAAAAGTAAACTTTATATATTCCAGTGTTTCCTTTTCTCGGTTTACACGCAGATATCCTGGTACGCTTGCCCCAAAAAAAGCCAGATCCACCCTCATGACACTCCCCTCCAGCCTCTTTTTGCCCCCTTTGTCGTCTTGACCACATACCAAGCGGTATGTATGAATTGAGCGTGACTTGCCGGTTTTCGGAATCATTGTTCAAAAAAAGAATTTCGTAATCTTCCAAGTCAGGAATTTAACGCCCGATGGGACCGGGCGAGTTTCAGCAGTGCGCTACAACAACGTTCACAACAACAAACGGAATGTCTGCCCGGTTCATCCCCGGTGCAGTGGGAGAGCAAAATAATGCGAAGCAAAGCAATCGCTGTCGGCTACAGCAGCGTCCTGGCCTTGGGCCTGCTGTCAGCTGCCGCCCCGGCCATGGCCGGCGGTGAATACAAGTTCAACGATGACTTCAGTGCCAAATGGAACCTGAAGGCCTCCGTGGGCGCCATCTCCCGGATGGAATCTGCCAGCAAGGAAAACCTGTTCGCCGGTGACACCCCCGGCGGCACCTCAGGCTCTGCGGTCTCCGATGACGGTAACCTGAACTATGACGGTGGCGAAGTGGTTTCCTCCGTGGTCAAGGCCATCGGTGACTTCAACCTGCAGTACAAGAACTACGGCCTCTTCGTACAGGCCAAGACCTGGTACGACTACACCCAGAAGGAAGGCTATGTTCCCCATGGCAACTACCCCAATGAATTCCAGGGGGGAAAGCTGAGCGACGACGGCTTCCATCGCAATTCCCAGTTCCAGGGCGCAACGTTCCAGCAGGTCTTTGCCCACGGCACCTTCCAGGTGAACGAACAACCCCTGAAAGTGGCAGCAGGTCGTAAACTGCTCCTGTGGGGCCGTAGCCTTTATTCACGCGGCTCCTTCAGCTCACTGAATGCGGTCGACCTGGCCGCATTGCACCGCCCCGGGTCGGAATACACGGAATTTCTGACGCCCTCTGGCATGGTCACCGTGGATTACAACTTCACTGACCGCCTGAGCATGAAGTCCTTCTATCAGTATGAGTGGCGTGCGGCGAATCTGGACGGTTGCGGGACCTTTTTCTCTACCCTGGACAACACCGCACTGGGCTGTGATGCCACCTTTTCCAGCTCCGCCGTCATCCCGAACCAGGATGCCTACAACGCCGGTGCCTACATTCCCCGCAGGGATGAAAATGAACCCAAGGACGGCGGCCAGTACGGCCTGAAGTTTGACTACGCGTTCCCGGAATCCAAGGCCAAGATCGGCACCTACTTCTTCAATTATCACAGCCGACTGCCTTACTACTCGGTGACCAAGGAAGACAGCCCGCTTCCCCAGGGCATCACCGCAGGCAACGATATCGCCTACTTCTATGAATACCCGGAAGACATTCAGGTATTCGGCCTCACCGCCGACAAGACCTTTGAAGGCGTGGGCAACCTGGCGCTGAACCTGAGCTACCTGCCGGACATGCCGATCCAGATCAACACCCCGGACATGACCACGGCTCGCGTACTGGAAGCCAACGGCGTTCCCGCTGCGGCAGCTTCAGGGTTCGCGACCATTCCGCAGGGCACCATCGATTACGTCTACAACTCCGGCAGCGAAGTGCACGGCTTTGAGGAGTTTGACATTCAGCGTGCCGAGCTGGCCTTCACCACCATTATTCCGAAGTTGATGGGCGCGCAGAAAACCGTCGTTTCCATGCAGGTGGGCTCGGAATTTATTCCTGATCTACCCAAGCAGGACCAGATGCGCTTCCGTCGTCACACCAACTTTGGTGTCGGCGAACTGGGTGAAGACGGTTATGTCACCGACTTCAGCTGGGGTTATCAGCTGAGCCTGACCTCCACCTATGCCAACGCCATCGGCGCGGTCTCATTGACCCCTGGCCTGACCTTCAATCACGGTGTTGAGGGTTATTCCAGTGATGACGCGATGCAGGAAGATTCCCGTACCGTCGGCGTAAGCCTGGGCATGGCCTACAAGCAACTCAGCGCCAACCTGTCCTACACAACCTATAACGACGAAGAGTACAGCGTGGTCGAAGACCGGGATTACCTGTCCCTGAGCACCACCTACAACTTCTAAACGGATAGTGAAACAGCCGGCCACGGCCGGCTTTTCTCAAGAGGATGGAAACCATGAAAAAATTGCAATTTACCCTGGTGGCCCTGTTCGCTGTACTGCTTACCGCCTGTGCCAGCGGCTATCACGACACCAAAGTCATCAGCGCCGAAACCGGCTCCCAGCCTGCACCAAAGGGCCCGTACCAATCCCTTGTGGTTGGCGTGCTGGTCGATCATGAACTGCGTGAACATCTGGAAGATGCCATTGTGGCCAAGTTTGCGGTCATGGGCGTAAAAGCCACCGCAGCCTACACCGTTTATGGCGACAAGGGCGTCGAAGGCAAAAGCCTGGACTACCTGGCCAAGCGCATGAAGGACAACGGTTTTGACAGTGCACTGGCAATCCATCTGGAAGACCTGACCACGGAAACCACTGAGGTCAAAGGCGATCCAGGCGTAGCCATTCCGGCCAGCGCCGGCATGACCATGACCCCGCAGGTTTACAGCCCGGACTTCTATGTCAACGAAGACATCTATACCGCTCGCCTGGAACTGTGGGACGTGGACCAGAAAGCCATTGTCTGGACCGGCAAGACCGTCAGCTTCAACACCGGCGGCTTCAAGGGACTGGAAAAAGGCGCGGACCACTATGCCAAAACCATTACCGACGCCATTGAGGATGCCAACATCTTCTGATTCTGTTTTCTCCGTCTTGTCTTAAATGTGGATTGTCTCCACCTTCCTCGCCCACTTCGGTGGGCGTTTTTTTTGTCGCTATGCGACCGCAGCATGCTTCACGCTGCATGCACCACGCTAAATCGTCCTGCTGCGCGTGATTGCGGTGGACCCGAAAGCACTACCCGCATCCAGAAATAGCCACCGGCTATCGTGCGGCATGGTTCCAGCCTCTTGCACCCTCCCCGCGCTGCCGCTACTCTTTGACCTCCAATGAAACGAATTCACGAGACATGACCATGCACGCAGCACAGCTCAACACACGTACCCTGACTGGCCCAATGGCCGGTATGGCGGTGTCTGCTGCGTCTTATTACGGGTATTGGTTTAGCCGCTCGCGCGCCTGACCCGTACTCAGGCGCGCCCGTTAAGGGACGCCTGCCGAACACATGAAACCCCGGCCGGTAACCCGCCCGGGGTTTTTTATTGCCCAGACAAACAGACAAATGCAACACAGGGACAACACCATGTATCGCTATCGACCGAACCGCCTGACCACCCGATTTACCCGCTGGCTACGCCAGCGCACCGCCACACAACGATCGACGAATCACGCGCGACGATAACGCGCCGCAGTATTAAGGGAAGATCATGCAACAGGTAAACAGCCAACAGACAGAGAACACCGACAGCCCAATCCACGACCGTCAGGCCTCGCCGCGACGCAGCCTGCCGCTGCCCTCCCCCACGGTACTGCGTCAGCGCCTGCCTGTGGATGCCGCACTCGCCGCGCAAATTGAGCACCAGCGCCAGACCATTCGCAACATTCTCAATGGCGAAGACTCCCGCCTGCTGGTGATCACCGGACCCTGCTCCCTCCACGACCCCAAATCCGCCCTGGAATACGGCCACCGCCTGGCGGAGCTGGCTACGCAGCTCGACGATAAAATTTTCATCGTCATGCGCGCCTACGTGGAAAAGCCCCGTACCACCGTGGGCTGGAAAGGCATGCTCTACGACCCGCACCTGGATGGCAGCAATGACATTGCCACCGGGTTGAATGTGTCTCGCCACCTGCTGCTGGATCTGGCCCGGCTGGGTTTGCCACTCGCCACCGAGCTACTGCACCCCATGGCCGCCGATTACCTGGGCGACCTGCTGAGTTGGGCGGCCATCGGCGCACGCACCACGGAATCGCAGATTCACCGGGAAATGGTCAGTGGCCTGCCCCTGCCGGTGGGGTTCAAGAATGGTACCGATGGCAGTATCGGCGTGGCCTGCGACGCCATGGGCGCGGCCATCCACCCACACACGCATCTGGGCATGGATGAGCACGGTCACAGCGCCCTGCTGCAAACCGCTGGCAATCCGGACACCCATCTGGTGCTCCGCGGCGGCCACGACGGCCCCAACTACGATGCCGCCAGCGTGCAACGCGCCGTCGCCGCGCTTGAGGCCAACGGCTGCAACCCGCGCCTGATCGTGGACTGCAGCCATGCCAACAGCGGCAAAGACCCGCTGCGCCAACCTGCGGTGTTACAGGATCTGTTGCAGCAGCGTACTCAGGGGCAAACGGCTATCGCCGGGGTGATGCTGGAAAGCCATCTACACGATGGCAGGCAAGGCCAGGAGAAACCGCTTCAATACGGCCTTTCTATCACCGATGGCTGCCTGGGATGGGACAAAACCCGGTCAGAATTGTGTGCGATTAAGTAAGATGAAACAGGATAAGGCAACCCACACTCCTCCCATTGCGGGAGGGGTGTGACGTGAACGTTGCAAGCACCGCTTGCGCTGCCATACTTTAACGATTCTCAGGGCCGACGACTCCGCAAGGAACCCCACATGCTCAACAACCTGACCCTCGACCAACTGATCACCGCTTTCGTGGTATTCCTTGGCGTCATCGCCACCGTGGCATTCATCGTCTACCTGAAAAATCGCTCAGGTAACGAATAGTTTAGGGTCACGAATACAACAGTGATCCCGTCCCCATCTTGATTACGTTGCCACCAATCCGGCAGCGCACTTCCTTGCCTGGGCGCTTGTCGAATTCCGCATGCAAAATGCTCTTGCGCGTCTCATGGCTGCCCCGGTCCACAGACAGGGTATGCGTACCCGGCGCGGCCTCACCCTGCTCTGCCAGGTAAGCAATAAACTCGGGCATCACCGCCCCGATGGGAGGGAAAGCATCACGCGGCAATGTCGGGTTGAGCAAACGGCCATGGAATTCCGTGAAGCCGGTAATGGTCCCCGGTGCAAACAGGAACAGCTCCGAGGTATACACATCACCGAACAGGTCCGACCAACGATCCGGGTTCAGACTCGCGGCCAGTACGTGCTCAGGTTTGGTAAACGGCACAATCAGCGTGGGCTTGTCCACACTCACCACCATCGGCTTGTACTTGCTGAAAGAGATGTGTTTCTCATCAATATTCAGCGCCGCCGCCAGACGGGGAATTTCCGGGGTGTAACGGTCAATGGTCGGTGTCAGCACCCGGGCAAACTGAATCGCACCGGGGGCACTGTCCCCCTTATCAATAAAGCTCTCAATCCATTGCTCGTTTTGCTTGAGCAGAAACGAAGCGAACTCGCCCTCGTCTTTTGTCATCCCCATTTCATAGGCCACATAAGACGCAGCCAGAATGGTATGGGCACCGAATAATTGCCGGCCTTTGCTATTGAACACCGTCACTGGCGAGGCGCTGTTGCCCGGCTCGATAAACACCGTTTCGGTTTGCTGAAACTCACCGGCAATGGCCGTTTTACTGGCATCACTACTGTTAGCTGCATCCAGGGTAACCACCGGTACCTGAGTGCCCTGAAAGGGTGCACCCGCGAATACATCAAGCAACGAATAATCGAGAGCCATCATCCTCACCTTTTTTATAATCGTCTCCCTCGACTATGCCGCAAGGGAAAAAGAATGCAATCACAGAAAGGGGAAAAAAAGACAAAGGGAAAGGGGTTATCGCGTAGGTCGGATTTACCCAAGGGCACAGAGAGCCTAAAGGCGTAATCCGACATTGGATTTTTACCACAATCAGCGAGGCCAGATGTCGGGTTACGGCTACGCCTAACACGACCTACAAGCGGGAGCCGATGGAGCAGTCGTTATTAGCTGTAGGTTGAATTAGACCAAAGGCCGTAATCCAACACTCAACAGGACCGTTACAATATGAAGTGAAGAGTCAGGCGATGGCGCCTTCACGGGCCCATTCGCAACGTACTCGCAGGGGGGCATCAGAGGGTTCGTGGTACACATCGGCGCTGTCCCACACGAAGGTATGAAACCCGGACAATTCGGTTTCCAGGTGCACCACCGCATTCACCCAGTACATGTTCTTGAGCAAGGATTCGAACTTGGCGATCCAGTGTTCCCACTCGTATTCCACCGCCCGGTAAGACATGCCGAAATGAATCACCTGGGTCTGAAAGGTGCCGCCCATCAAGTCATCGCCGGGCACGGAAAACATCTCCCGGCACAGGAACGGCCACTCATCCGCCTGCGGCAATTGCCGAATGGCTTTACGGTTCTGAAAACAGCTCGTCTTGCGCTCCTGCAAATTGCCAAATGGCAAATGCTTGATGCAACCGTAAACGATGGATTCGTTATCCAAAAAACACCCCAGAAAATCAGCGACAAGCTACAAAGCTTACAGCGACAAGTAAAAATCGAGAACCATTCAAATCAAACCAAGTCACAAGGACGGAACTTTTCTACTTTTCCTAATCCAATCGAGCATAGCTCGTAGCTCGTAGCTACCCCCTCCCGCATCCCTGCATTTGCTGCTGGTACCGGTTGGCCATGGATGCCGTGCGTTGAGCCGCGCCTTTCATCCACTTGTTGTTTTTCCAGGTACCGCGGGCATAACCGCCGTGGCCGGCGTAGTAATTGAGGTAAAGGTTATAGGTGTCGTTCCTGGCCACGCCGTTTTTCTTGTAGCTCTGGTAGTGATACCAGCCGACAAACTGCACCGCATCCTTGAAGTCATCCCGGTCCGCGCCACGGCGACCGGTGGCGTCCTTGTACCAATCCCAGGTGCCATCCAGCGCCTGGGGATACCCGTAGGCCGACGACGGGCGCTTCCAGGGAATAAAACCCAGCAGCTTGGTGCGCGGCGGTTTCGCCTTGGCGTTGAACCCGGATTCCTTATAGATGGTCGCCATCAGCACAGGCACCGGCACCCCGTACTCTTTTTCCGCACTCTTGGCGTATTTGTACCAGTTGTTGAACCAGCCACCCCGCTGATCGAACACCGCGCAGACATTATCCGTGTTAGTCGGTGTGCCAGCACAGCCACTCAGGGTCAGTACTGCCAAAAGCAGGGTTAGCCAGATTTTCATAACGCTCCCGGATCAATGCCGTGCTGGGTCAACATGGACAGTAGCGCAGCTTCGTCGCATACCTCAACGCCCAACGATTCCGCTTTCGCCAGTTTGGAGCCTGCCGATGCGCCCGCCACCACCGTACTGGTGTTTTTGGACACCGACCCCGCCACTTTTGCTCCCAACTGCTGCAAGGCCTGTTTGGCCTGGTCACGGGTAAGCTGCTCCAGGGTGCCGGTAAGCACCCAGGTTTGCCCTTCGAGAGGCCGACTTTCGGCCTGGACCGGGGCGCGAGCAGCCAGGGCGGCAACCTGATCCTCTGCATCCTGCAAGCGGGCTTGCCAACCGTTCTCCGCCAGCGCCCTGGCCAGCTGTGTCATGACCCCGGAACGCACGCCCTTGGGCTCGGCGCCCGCGCCTTCAGCCGCCGCAGCGCTCAATTCAGCCACGGTGCGGAAGTGCCCGCCGAGGGTTTCCAGCGACTTGTCACCAATGCCCTCAAGATTCATGCCCAATCGCTTGGCGGATTTGAGCAACTGCGCCAGCGTCAGGCTGTTCACAAAGGCTGCCGAGGGCACGCCGCTGGCCTGCGGGTTCACCCCTTCCGCCAACAAGCCGTCGATCACCGCCTCGTTATCCGCTTCCGCAAAGAAGGCGCCAATGGCCTTGGCCACTTCCATCCCCACATCCGGCACCGCCAGCAATAGCAGCAAGGGGGCGCGGCGAATGCCCTCCAGATCACCAAAACAGTCCGCCAGATTCTTGGCGGTCTCTTCACCGATCTGCAAAATGCCCAGTGCAAACAGGAAACGGCCCAGCCCCACGGTTTTGGACGTCTCCAGTGCGGCAATCAGGTTATCCGCGGACTTCTCGCCCATGCGCTCCAGGCCAGCCACCTGCTCGGCTTTCAAGCGGTACAGGTCGGCAACGGTGGCAATCAGCTCCTGATCCACCAGCGCATCCACCAGCTTGTCACCCAACCCATCGATATCCATAGCCCGGCGGGACGCAAAATGCTTGATGGCTTCACGCTGTTGGGCCCCACAGATCAGCCCGCCGGTACAGCGAGCCACCACCTGATCGTCGCCGCGCAGAATGTCGCTACCACACACCGGGCAGGACGGCGGCAAGGCAATATCCCGGGCGTCCGCCGGGCGGCGCTCGGGCAGCGCCCGCACCACCTTGGGAATCACATCCCCGGCCCGGTACACCACCACGGTGTCACCAATACGGATATCCAGCCGCTGAATTTCATCAATATTGTGCAGGGTGGCGTTGCTGACAATGACCCCACCCACGTGCACCGGCTCCAATCGCGCTACCGGTGTCAGTGCACCGGTGCGGCCCACCTGCCAGTCCACGCCGTTAAGCACGGTGAGCTCTTCCTGGGCAGGAAACTTGTGGGCAATGGCCCAGCGCGGCGCCCGGCTGACAAACCCCAGATCCTGTTGCCAGTCGAAACGGTCCACCTTGTACACCACGCCATCGATGTCGTAATCGAGATGATCGCGCTTTTCCAGAATCCCCTGGTAGAACGCCAGCAGTGCGTCAACGCCCGCACACACACGCACTTCCGGGTTCACCCGCAGACCCCAGCTGCGCAGGGCCTCCAGCATGTCGGCGTGCGTGGCCGGCTCGGGTACGCCTTCCAGCTGAGCCATGGAGTAGGCATAAAATTCCAGCGGCCGGCTGGCGGTGATGCGCGAATCCAGCTGACGCAGGCTGCCGGCAGCCGCGTTGCGAGGGTTGGCAAACACCTTCTGCTCTGCAGCTTCCTGGCGGGCATTCAGCGCGGCAAAGCCGGCATGGGGCATCACCACTTCACCCCGCACTTCCAGCCGCGACGGCACTTGGCTACCCCGTAGCGTCAGGGGAACAGAACGAATGGTCCTGGCATTAACGGTGATGTTCTCTCCGGTCTGCCCATCCCCCCGGGTGGCCGCCCGCACCAGTTGCCCGTCCAGGTACAACAGGGAAATCGCCAAGCCGTCCAGTTTGGGCTCGGCCACGTAATCCACGGTTTCGTCCACCCCCAGGCGTTCGCGAATCCGTTTATCAAAGGCGCGCAAGTCATCGTCATCGAAGGCGTTATCCAGACTCAGCATGGGCACTTCGTGCTGCACCTGCTCAAACGCATCCAACGGCACATCCCCAACCCGCTGGGTAGGCGAATCCGCGGTAATCAAATCCGGGTACTGGGCTTCCAGGTCTTTGAGCGCACGAAACGCCCGGTCGTACTCGGCATCCGGCACCGCCGGATCGTCCTGCACATAGTAGCGATAAGACCAGTCGTTGAGCTGGTCACGGAGGTGTTGGGCTTTCTGGATGATGTCTGGATTAGGCACGGTAGCAGCAGCGAATAATGAATAGTGAATAATGGATAGCGAACGACTCGCTCTGTAGGAGCGCCACTTGAGGCGCGAACCCGGTGTTGTTTTTATACCGCTTCGCGCCTCAAGTGGCGCTCCTACAGTGTAGTGTGTCGAAGCAGGCACCGGGCCGAACTGCACCCGGCAGGGTTCCGGTTTTAGCGTGCCGCGCGATGCGTGCTACGGCTTTCCTACGCGCTGGGTACCCGCTGGCGACGCTCGAATTCCTGCACGCGCTGGCGCAGGTGTTCCATTGTCTGCGGAGTCAGCACGCTGTGCTGTTCATCCTTGAGTTCACCGTCCAGCTCAGCGGCCAGGCGCTGACAAATGGACAGCATCTTGTCCAGAGCGCCAATAGCATCCGTCGGCCCCGGCAATTTCAGGAAGAAAGTGACGCCGGCGAAGGTCTTGTCTTCCATGGTATCCAGATCGAAGGTACCCGGCTCCACCGCGTTGGCCATGGAGAATTGCAGCTCATCAGCACCTTGCACGCTCACATGCCGGTGGAAAATATTCATGCGGCCATAGCGCAGGCCCGCTTCCAGCAACATGCGCAACAGCGCGCTGCCTTCGAACGGTGCGCCACGGTGCGCAATCAGGTGCACCACAATCACTTCCAGCACGGGCTGGGGCTCACGGGGCGCCTTGGGTGCCGGCCGGGCTTCTACCCGCGCTTCCTGGCGAGGCGCCTGACGCGGTGAAACCCGAGGGGCCGGTTCGGGCTCGGGTTTCGGCTCAGGCGGCTTTTCCGCTACCGGTTGTGTCGGCGCCGGGGCGGGCTCGACATCAGGCTCCACCGTGCGCTCTGGCTGGGGCTCTGGTTCCTGCTCACCGTCGAACAGACTTTGCTGTTCTGCAGTACGCGCTTCCGCCGCCGCTTCATCGGGTTCCATCACCATCGGCGGACGCTCATCCTGCTCTGCGTCCTCCATGGCCCGACGGATCACCCGAGCAGAACCAATCAGCTCCGGGTTGTAACCGCTACTTTCTTCTTCCTCCGCCTGATCGCGATAGCGCGGGTCGATGCGCATACGCAACCGCCCGTGCCGCTCCCGGATCATCCGCCGCACGCCGTCGGCCAGAATCAGCAGAATCAGAATAACCAGAATACCAATCAATGTTTCCAGGTTCAGGCCCATTGCCTCTTCTTCCTTGCTTGTGCTGAAGTGCCGCTGTTACAGCGGCACCGATTCCTCACATCGCCGCCATTTCGGCCGCTTCTTCCACATCCACCGATACCAGACGGGATACACCGGGTTCATGCATGGTGACCCCCATCAGGGTAGCAGCCATCTCCATCGCAATCTTGTTATGTGTGATGTAGATAAATTGCACTTTTGCAGACATTTCCGACACCAGGTTACAGAAACGCCCCACGTTGGCGTCATCCAGCGGCGCGTCCACCTCATCGAGCAGGCAGAACGGCGCCGGGTTAAGCTGGAAGATACTGAATACCAGTGACAAGGCGGTGAGCGCTTTTTCCCCACCAGAAAGCAGGTGAATGGTGCTGTTTCGCTTGCCGGGTGGCCGCGCCATGATAGTGACACCGGTGTCGAGCAGGTCGTCGCCGGTGAGCTCCAGGTACGCATGGCCACCGCCGAAGACCTTCGGGAACAGCTCCTGCAGACCACGGTTGATGCGGTCGAAGTATTCCTTGAAGCGCGCCCGGGTTTCCCGGTCGATCTTGCGGATGGCGTTCTCCAGGGTACCGAGTGCGTCTTCCAGGTCTTCGTTCTGGCTGTCCAGGTAATTCTTGCGCTCGGACTGCTGCTGATATTCGTCGATGGCCGCCAGGTTGATCTGCCCCAGGCGGGAAATCCGCTGGCCGATCATGTCCATTTCCTGGGCCCACTGCTGCTCACCCGCCTCGTCCGGCAGGTTTTGCAGCACGGTATCCAGATCAAAATTCTGTTCAGAAAGCTGTTCGGCCACGGTCTGCCGGCGGGTACTCAGGTCCTGCCACTGCATGCGTTTCTGATCCATGGCGCTGCGCACTTCCTGAGCCTGGCGCTCAAACTGGCCACGCTGCCCTTCCAGGTTACGCATTTCATGGTCCACCGTTTCCAGCTCACGGCGGGCTTCGGTGAGCTTGTGCTCGGCTTCCAGACGCACTTCCAGCTTTTCTTCCAGCTGCATCTGCAGTTCCGTACCCGGCTCGTCGCCCTCATTGGTCTGCTCTTCCAGCAGCGCCTTGCGCTCCGCCATCATCTGCACCTGGGTCTCCAGGCGGCTCAGGTTCTGGCGCAGGGAGTCTGCCTGGGTACGGGCACCCTGTACTTCCATGGCCAACTGGTGGGACTGATCGCGGTCGTGGCGCGCTTTCTGGCGGGACTCGTCCAGCCGCAGGCGCAGCTCATCCCGGCGGGACAGCAAGGCTTCGCGCTCACCGCTGTCGGTTTCCATGGCGTCCAGCGCTTCCGCCAGCACCGCCCGGGCCTCTTTCAGGTGTTCCTGTTCCTGTTCCAGCTGCTCGTTGGTCTCGTCCATTTCCCGGCTGAGACGCTCACGGCGCATGGTGATCTGCTCCAGGCGCACCTGCCGGGCGCTGACCTGGGCATTGATCTCGCCCAGCTCACGGTTGATCCGGCTCGCCTGGCGCTGTACTTCTTCGCGCTCTTCTTCCAGTTCGGAAATCTGCTCGCGGGTGCTTTCCAGCTGTTCTTTCAGGCTATCCACAGTGGCCTGGAGGGTGTCAATCTCGCCTTCCAGAGTCTCCAGCTCACGGCGGCGCTCGAGGATACCGGCTTCCTGATCTTCCTCTTTGGCCACTTTCAGCCAGTCCGGGCCCAGCCAGATACCATCACGGGTGACCACGGATTCGTGGGCGTCCAGCTGGCCACGCAGGGTCAAGGCCGCATCCAGATTATCGGCCACGTACACCCCGGCCAACAGACCTTCCGGAGCCTGCCCCTGAACGTGTTCACGCAGTAGCGTGGATTTGCTGCCCGCCGCCGTCGTGGCGCTGGGGCTAACCAGCGCCACCCGGCCATGGGAAAGGTCATCCAGCCATTCGCCCAGCTGATCAAAACCGCTGACGGCGACGGCCTGAATGCTGTCGCCCAGCACCGCTTCCAGAGCTTTTTCCCAGCCTTCCGCCACTTGCAGCTGGTCGGCCAGGCGCGGTTCGTCATCCAGTTCATGCCGGGTCAACCAGTCGCTGACCGCGCCATCGTCGCCCATGGCCGCTTTCTGCAGGGCTTCCAGGGAGGTGCGACGGCCCTTCAGGCTTTGCAGCTTCTCGCGGGCCTCATCCAGCTGACGGCCCCGGTCGCCGTTATCACGGCGAAGCTGATTGATCTCTTCCTGCAGGGACTCGCTGCGCAGTTCGTTTTCTTCCGACTGCCCGCGATATTGCTCCACCTGCTCTTCCAGCTCGCGCATTTCCTGGGCCAGCGGGCCGGCATCCAGGGATTCCTGCTCTTTCTTCAGGCGGTCGATACGGTCGCGCAGCCGCTCCTGGGACTTGTCCAGATGCTGAATGCGGGACTGCTCCACCTCGGCCTGACGGCGGGATTCGCCGGATTTGCCGTTGAATTCTTCCCACGCCTGCTGCCAGTTCTGCATGGTCTCTTCGGCCAGCGCCAGCGCTTCGCTGGAGGCTTCCTGCTGCTCGGAGACCATTTCCAGTTCCGGCTCGCGCTCGGCCAGAATGGCATCCAGTTCCGCCACTTTCTCGCTGTCGATGCGCAGGTGCTCGTCGCCTTCTTTCCAGCTGGCGCGTACCTGGTCCAGCTCTTCGTAAAGCTGCTGCTTGCGCTCGCGCTGATGCTGGATGCTCTGCTCCAGGCGAGCCACTTCCGCCCCCAGGGCGTAAAAATGCTGCTGGACTTCGTTGAAGCGTTCCTGCACTTCGTGGTGCTTCTCGCGCAGGCGCTCCACTTCCGCGTCCACGTGGCGCTGCTCCGCCACTTTCGCTTCCATGGACACGTCCAGTTCGCCGATCACGTGATCCAGCTGCTTGACCTGCACATCCAGCCCTTTCCAGCGCAACGCCTTGAGCTGGGCACCTTTCAGGCGCTCTTCCTCTTTGTACTGCTTGTATTTCTCCGCCGCGTTGGCCTGGCGGCTCAGACGCTCGATCTGACGCTCCAGCTCTTCGCGGATGTCCGTCAGGCGCTCCAGGTTTTCACGGGTACGGCGAATGCGGTTCTCGGTCTCGCGGCGGCGGGCCTTGTACTTGGAGATCCCTGCCGCTTCCTCGATATACACCCGCAGCTCTTCCGGCTTGGCTTCAATCAGCCGGGAAATCATGCCCTGCTCAATAATGGCGTAGCTGCGCGGGCCCAGGCCGGTGCCCAGGAAGATGTCGGAAATGTCCTTGCGCCGGCACTTGGTGCCGTTGAGGAAATAGTTGGACTGGCCGTCCCGGGTCACCTGGCGCTTCACGGAAATTTCGTTGAATTTGCCGTATTCGCCAGTAACGGTGGCATCGGAGTTATCGAAAATCAGCTCGATGGACGCCTGCGCCACCGGCTTGCGGGCATTGGAGCCATTGAAGATAACGTCCGCCATGGACTCACCGCGCAGGTGCTTGGCGGAGGATTCCCCCATCACCCAGCGTACCGCGTCAATGATATTGGACTTCCCACACCCGTTGGGCCCCACCACGGCGGTGAGGTTTTCCGGGAAATTGGTGGTGGTAGGGTCCACAAAGGATTTGAACCCGGCCAGTTTTATTGATTTCAGTCGCATAGTGTCTGCTTAACTCGGGCCAACAGGCCAAAAATTGGGCAAAAACAAAGGTTTTCGCCGCCCCTTGAAGCGATTACGGCGCGCCTGGGCACTAAAAGGGCTAAGTCTAGCGACAACCGCAGTCGAATTCATCAGCCGAGATACCGATAAAGGCCGCAGCACGCTTCATCCTGCACGCAGCACACCGCAAACCCGGACACGTTTTACGGCATTTGATGTTTTCAGGGCATATGCCAGCCTTCGCGGTCGAAGGACCGCTCTCGCAAAGGAGATTGACCGCAGGCGTCCCAATTATTCGCTGCGCTCACCCCTTCGGGGCCGCCTTTACAGGCGTTCCCTCGCTTCGCTCGGTGAGGGACGAACCGCGCGCAGCGCGCAAATGCCCGCAGGGCACCGGCAACGGCAAAACGCCCCAACATCTCTCGCTTTCCCTTGCAGCTTGAAGCGTGCCGCTTGCAACTTGCCTGCACACTGTGCAGCACGGGGCACGACAGGTAACATTCTCCACAGCCTGTCTTCGCGTCAGCGCGTGCTGCATGATCCGTGAAGCGTCTCTTGATACAAGGATTACCCGTGTCCCAGATAGCCGATGCCATTGCTTACCTGTCCCGCAGCCTGAAACTGGCCCGCACCCCGGAACTGCGGCGCTATGTGATCATCCCGCTGATCTTCAACATCCTGGTCTTTGGCGGCCTCTACTGGCTCAGCGGCAGCTGGATTGCCGGCTGGATCACCGCCGCCACCGCGGACTGGGCGTTGACCGGCTTCTGGAGCTTCCTCAATGGCGCTCTGCACTTCCTGGTCGATGCGGCAGTCATACTGGTGTGGATTCTGCTGTTGGGCCTGTTCGCTAGCGTGTTTTCCATTGGCGTACAGCTGATTGCCGCGCCCTTCATGGGCTTTCTGGCGGAAAAAGTGGATATCCAGGTCACCGGCCACCCCATGAACGATGAATCCATCCCCGCCATGATCGTGCGCACCTTCAAGCGCGAGCTGCGCAAAACCTGGTACTGGCTGTGGCGTGCCGTGCTGATTCTGTTTGTGGTGGGGGTGGTTTACTTCATCCCGGTGATCAATGTGTTCGCCTCGGCCATCTGGTTTCTGTGGTCAGGCTGGCTGCTGGGCATGCAGTACATCGATTTCGGCGCCGACAACCGCCAGGTGCCTTTTGAGGTGATGCTGGAGCGGCTGAAAGAAAAACGCTGGCTGGTGCTCACCTTCGGCGCCATCGTCATGGCCCTGACCATGATCCCGTTGGTGAACCTGTTCATCATGCCGGTGGCGGTGATTGCCGGAACACTGATCTGGGTGGAACAGCTCAGTGGGGAATTAATAGTTAATAATGAATAATTAATAACGTCGCGAGACGGTTTTTCATGTTCGGAAACGCATGAGGCCGCGGCCAGAGTCTGGGCGCGGCCTCATTGCTTTTACAATACGGTTACCGCTGCTCGCGCAGCTATTAATTATTCATTATTAACTATTAATTGCTCTCTACCTACCGCATAAAGCCCAGCTCTCTGAGCTGGTGGATCTTGTCCCGGGTGGCGGCGGCATCCTCGAACTCCAGGTTCTTGGCGTGCTCCAGCATCTTGGCTTCCAGCACCTTGATTTCCTTGGCCACCTGCGCCGGGGAGCGGGCATCCAGGTAATCGGCGGCGGATTCCGCCACTTTCTTCTCACCCTTGTACTTGCGATCGAAACGGCTGCCGCCACTATCATCCATAATGTCGCGGATTTTCTTGTTGAGCCCCTGCGGGGTAATGCCGTTGGCCTTGTTGAACGCTTCCTGCTTCTCGCGGCGGCGGTCCGTCTCGCCGATGGCCCGCTCCATGGAGCCGGTCATTTTGTCCGCGTAGAGAATCGCCCGCCCTTCCACATTCCGGGCGGCCCGGCCGATGGTCTGGATCAATGAGCGATCGGAGCGCAGGAACCCTTCCTTGTCCGCATCCAGAATCGCCACCAGCGCCACTTCCGGCATATCCAGGCCTTCACGCAGCAGGTTGATCCCCACCAGCACGTCGAACTTGCCCAGACGCAAATCGCGGATAATTTCCACCCGTTCCACCGTATCGATATCGGAATGCAGGTAACGCACACGGATGCCGTGCTCGTTGAGGTATTCGGTAAGATCTTCCGCCATACGCTTGGTCAGCGTAGTCACCAGCACCCGCTGCTCTTTGGCAATGCACTCCTTGGCCTCCCCCAGCAGATCGTCCACCTGGGTGGTCGCCGGGCGGATCTCGATCTTCGGGTCCACCAGGCCGGTGGGCCGCACCACTTGTTCCACCACCTGCCCCGCGTATTTCTGCTCGTAGGGCCCGGGGGTGGCGGAGACAAACACCATTTGCGGTGCCAGTTGCTCCCATTCCTCGAATTTCAGCGGCCGGTTATCCATGGCCGATGGCAGGCGGAACCCGAAACTCACCAGGGTTTCCTTACGCGAGCGGTCGCCTTTGTACATGGCGCCCAGCTGCGGAATGGTCACGTGGGACTCATCGGCAATCAGCAGGGCATTATCCGGCAGGTAGTCAAACAGGGTCGGCGGCGCATCGCCGGGCGCCCGACCAGAGAACAACCGGGAATAGTTTTCCACGCCGTTGCAGTAACCCAGCTCCTGCAACATCTCGATGTCGAACCGGGTGCGCTGCTCCAGCCGCTGGGCTTCCACCAGCTTGTTTTGCTCCTTTAGCTCCGCCAGCCGTTCGGTGAGTTCTTCCTTGATCATCTCCACCGCCTTGAGCACCGTTTCCCGGGGCGTCACGTAATGGCTCTTGGGGTAGATGGTGGTACGCCCGATACGCCGGATCACCTCACCGGTGAGCGGATCAAAAATGCTGATGGACTCCACTTCGTCATCGAACAACTCGATGCGCACCGCTTCCTTTTCCTCTTCCGCCGGGAAGATATCGATCACATCCCCACGCACCCGGTAGGTGGCGCGACGAAAATCCATTTCGTTGCGGGTGTACTGCAGTTCGGCCAGGCGCCGCAGCAGCTCACGTTGGTCAATATGATCGCCCCGCACTAGATGCAGCACCATGGCGTGATAGCTGGCCGGGTCACCCAGACCATAGATGGCCGACACCGTGGCCACGATAATGGTATCCGGACGCTCCAGGATGGCCTTGGTGGCAGACAGGCGCATCTGCTCGATCTGTTCGTTCACCGAAGCATCTTTCTCAATGAAGGTATCGGAGCTGGGAACGTAAGCTTCCGGCTGGTAGTAGTCGTAGTAGGAAACGAAGTACTCCACCGCATTTTCCGGGAAAAACTCGCGAAATTCCCCATACAACTGGGCCGCCAGCGTCTTGTTGGGCGCCATGATGATGGTCGGCCGGCCAGTCTGCTCGATCACATTGGCCATGGTGAAAGTCTTGCCCGAGCCCGTGACACCGAGCAGCGTCTGGTGACCCAGGCCGTCATCAATACCCTCAATCAGCTGGGCAATGGCCTTGGGCTGGTCCCCGGCAGGCTGGTAATCGGAATGGAGCTTGAAGAGGCTTTCGGGCATGGGGTCTTCCTGATGGCTACCCTTCCAAGCCAGGAAGGCAGCAAAATCATGGTTTAAAAAATCGAGACGTAGTGTAACAGAGCCGGCGTGAATGCGCGGTGGAACGACACCCCCCCATAGAACTAGGGTTTTGGATGATGATAGAGTCTCCGGCCAGTATTGAGCGGGCCCGGAAACGCCCTTTCTTCGCCAAGGCCCAGATTCGTCCCCTGGAAGGGAACGCCTACCGCGGCTTTGTAGAGAGCTCGCACCCAACAGTCGCGCTCTGGTTGCAGCCCCCACCCTCACCGCCCACAAGGAAACACGGGACATTCCCCGCCTGATCCGGTAAAATGCACGCCCCTTTCTGGGTCGATTGCTGCGCCAAAAGCGCGGCCCAACGACTCTCTAGATGAACGAGGAGTGCATGTCCGATATCAGCCTTTCCGACCGCGTACAACGCATCAAGCCGTCGCCCACTCTTGCCATCACCGCCAAAGCCGGTGAATTGCGCGCGCAGGGCAAAGACATTATTGGGCTGGGTGCCGGTGAGCCGGATTTCGATACGCCGGATCATATCAAAGACGCCGCCATTGAAGCGATCAAGGCCGGCAAAACCAAATACACCCCGGTGGACGGCACTCCCGGCCTGAAGAAAGCCATTATCGACAAATTCCAGCGCGATAACGGCCTGTCCTATGAGCCCGGCCAGGTGCTGGTCTCCAGCGGTGGCAAGCAGAGCTTCTTCAACATGGCACTGGCCCTGCTGAATGACGGCGATGAAGCCATCATTCCGGCCCCCTACTGGGTGAGCTACCCGGATATGGTGCTGGTTGCCGGCGGCGTACCGAAGATCCTCGAAACGGACGTGAACAGCCGCTTCAAGATCACCCCGGAACAGCTGGAAGCGGCGATTACGCCGAAAACCCGCCTGTTCGTGATCAACAGCCCCTCCAACCCCTCCGGCATGGCCTATTCCCTGGAAGAACTGGCTGCTCTGGGCGAGGTACTGAAGAAGCACCCGAACATCATCGTCGCCACCGACGACATGTACGAGCATATCCTGTGGACCGGCAAGCCGTTCATCAACATCGTCAATGCCACCCCGGAGCTGTACGACCGCACCGTGGTCATGAACGGCGTCTCCAAGGCCTACTCCATGACCGGCTGGCGCATCGGCTATGCGGCAGGCCCGCAAAAGCTGATTGCTGCCATGAAAAAGGTGCAGTCCCAGTCCACCTCCAACCCGGCCTCCATCAGCCAGGCTGCCGCTGAAGCCGCACTGGCCGGCGATCAGGGCTGCGTGGACGAGATGGTCAAAGCGTTCAAGGAACGTCACGACTACCTCACCGCCGCACTGGATGCTCTGCCTGGCGTGAAATGCGCCCAGGGTGACGGCACTTTCTATGCCTTCCCGGACTTCTCCGAAGCCATTGCCAACATGGATGGCGTGGAATCCGACACCGACCTGGCCACCCTGCTGCTGGAAACGGCTGAAGTCGCGCTGGTGCCCGGTTCCGCCTTCGGCGCCCCCGGCTGCATGCGCCTGTCCTTCGCCGTCGGCATGGACACCCTGAAAGAAGCCATCCGCCGGATTGAGCAAGCATTGGCTAAATAAGCAACAAACGCACCCCCGGGGTGTTGACGCCCCCGGGAGGCGTCACTAATATACGCGCCTCAAGACATTCCGCCTTAGCTCAGTTGGTAGAGCAAATGACTGTTAATCATTGGGTCGCTGGTTCGAGCCCAGCAGGCGGAGCCAAATAAGAAAAGCCCGGTATCGCAAGGTACCGGGCTTTTTCTTTGTGTACTGATCGGTCGCCCCTCCAGCGTTTTCGAGATCCCTGACAGCAATTTCCCTTCACGAATGAAAATGGGACAATAGCCAGCTTCACTTAGGGACGAGCCAAGACAATGAAAAACCGGCCTCATGTCGGCTTCATAATTACCAAAGCCGAAGTCGGCGGCGCGCAGCGCTGGACACTGGATCAAATCCGGCTCCTTCAAGGCGATCTGACCCCACACCTGATCTGTGGTGACAGCGGCTGGCTGACCGACACCCACACAGGCGAAAGCATGGTTCTCAACGCTATGCAAAAACGACTCCCATCTCTCGCCGGCCTTCTGCAGCTGAAACGTTATCTGGTATCGCACAACATTCAGACTCTAGTCGCCAGCTCCGCCAACGCCGGCATTTATGCACGGTTCGTAAAGTTGCTATTGCCAAAACTGAGAGTGGTCTACGTTTCTCATGGATGGTCTGCTATCTACAACGGCGGCAAACTCGCCAAGTTCTACGCTTTTGTAGAACGCTCACTCAGTAGATTGACCAACCTGACCCTTAACGTCTCAAAAGCTGATGAAACAAAAAGCACCCAGCACATTCGAATACCTACCAAGAAGCAAATCACGATCCTTAACCGAACGCCTCGTCCAACCGCCTCCCCTCCTCTTCCCGCAGCCAGGCCACTGCGACTACTTTACCTGGGAAGGCTTGCGCACCCCAAGCGCCCAGACCTGCTTGTCACAGCAGTCCGTAGCTTTTCCTCAGAGCAAGTGCAACTAACCGTAATCGGCGACGGTCCGCAACGAAATGAGCTTGAACTCCTGAAATCCGGCAACATTCATTTCATGGGTGAGATTAGAGGCTTCAATCACTATCATGAGCATCACGCTCTGTGCCTGATATCAGACAGCGAAGGACTTCCCATGTCCGCTCTGGAAGCCAAAGCCGCAGGCATTCCTTTATTAATGAGTGATGTGGGAGGGTGCGGAGAACTCATTAGGCCCGAAAAGCCAAACGGGCTTCTTTGCAACAACGACCCTGAGGGGATAATCAAGGCCATACAGGCACTGATAACCTCGCAAAACGAGTACCTGGACAACGCTCAAGACACGGCAAAGGATGCCTGGCTCGAACCTCTCAGGGAGTCATATCTCGCCGCCTATTTGCCTCAAACCAACAGAGACCACCAGTGACCACTGAAAAACTGCCTATCAATCCAGCTCGACATACCCGCTTACATGAGCGCCTCCTGCTGAACCCGGTTATTGGCCATGTCGCGGGGCTACTCTTTATTCTGCTGGGAAGTCAGATTTTCACTTTTGGTAAACTCACCGCTGAGTACGACCCCAACGTCGTCAATTCCCAAATCACACTGGTGCTCATCTATTTAGGCTACACACTACTGAGCCGCAAACTCATCCGCTTTCCCGGCGGACGAAGCATCCCTTACAGCCTCTCGATAAGCCTTTCTCTCATGGGGCTCAGCATTCTGGTCATTCTTGCTCTTCGCTTTGGCTATTCCCGTAGCACACTGTTCAGCGGTTTTGTCCTGATAATTATTGCGCAAGCGGCAAATTTCCTGATCAGCCGGCATTACCGAAATCTAAAGTTTGCCTGGATTCCTTACGGAGAATCTATCCCCCCCTTCGACGATACCAATGTCATCATCAGGGAGCTGGAAAAAGCAGACCTTGAAACCACACGATACGATGGGATCATCGTGGATGTGGATCAGGAACTATCGAACGAATGGCTCCGTTTTATCGCCAAACACAGCTCCACCGGTCTACCTGTCATTGCAACGAAATCCTTTATCGAGGCACTCTCGGGGAAGGTCAGCCTGAACAAACTAAACATCCATGACATGGACTCGTTCCACCCAAGTCCGGGATACCAACTCGTGAAACGAGCGATGGATCTACTGATTACAATACTGCTACTCCCACTCATCACACCCGCATGCATCATTCTCGCCTTACTGATTCGGCTTGAATCAAAAGGCCCGGCCATGTTTATTCAGGAAAGAATCGGTCAGAAAAACAAGCCGTTCAGAATGTACAAATTCCGTTCAATGCGAATCTGTGATGACCAGACCCCGCGATTTGCTGACATGGACCAGCATCGAATTACCCGTGTGGGCGCCATCATTAGAAAACTACGACTGGACGAGCTTCCCCAGTTCATCAATGTATTCACAGGTCATATGAGCCTTATTGGGCCCAGACCCGAACAGCCAGGTTTCGTTGAACAATTTGAAGAGGAAGTGCCTTTCTACAGTTACCGCCACACCGTAAAACCTGGCATTACTGGCTGGGCACAGGTAATGCAAGGATATGCTACCTGCACCGAAAGCACCCGTGAAAAAGTCGAACATGACTTTTACTACATCAAACACCTGTCACTATGGCTCGACCTTTTGATAATTATCAAGACCATCAGGACTGTCCTTACAGGGTTTGGCGCACGATAATCTAGCCTAAGAGGCTAGAAAATCAACAACACCTTTCATCGCGTTCGTCTTGGTGATGAAAGGTTCAGCTGCCCTTCGAACTTCCTGACGGCTAAATTTTCTTGCACCAAATAACGTTGCTGCTTTCTTAAGGTCAACACTTCCTTCAGGGTAAATCTCATAGAAAGGAAAACTCTCAGGCAAAGAGGAATCCACGTGACCCGACACTACAGGCAAGCCCATCGCCAGCATCTCTCGCACTTTTAGCGTTGAAGCTTCCCGGAGTCCCTTTTCCTCTAACGCGAGAGACCCTACTCCTGCGTCACAACGACTCATCACTTTTCTGTACTCACGCTCAGACAGAATTCCATGTTCAATAAAAACACGGCTCAGAGCTTTACTGCTATTAATTCTCTCTCTCTGATGCTCAGAAATCCTTCCAATTAGATGCACTCGAATAGCTAAAGAGTCCTGCCCTGACTGGCAATAAAGTGCGCTATCAAACAATCGCTCCAAACCATGCCAGGATGAGAACTCTGTGCAAATAAACACAAGGTTAAATGTTTCACCTGAACGCTCATCACCTAACAAGGCCACAGAACCAGCACTTATACCATTTGGATATACAACACCAGGCACTACACCGCCTGCCCGGGCGCGCTGATAGTCGACAATTTCTTGCGTGACACCAGCAATAGCAAAGTTCCGTTTTAGAGTAAATCGCCCCGCGTAATCCTCAAGCCGGGACGCCATTCTTCCTTTCCAGCCCGGACGCACCAGCACCATTTCCTCAACTTCCTTTGTATGGTGAACCGTAATCCGATTCTTTATGAAAGGGGAAAAAAGAAAACCAAAGGGATCAAAAGGCATATGCCTTACCAAGAGATAATCACATTTACGCGACAACTTGATAATTTGAAACCAGGCAAAAATCTGCCGAAGGAAAACAAACCGGAAAAAAGCTGGAACCTGGCTCACAAAAGGACTTTCTGCAGGGTAATCGTGCCAGGCATGGGTTTCCCAGCTATAAGCCTTCTCATCTCGGGCAGGCTCATACTCGAAAAAAAGCTGTTTCTGGATACCACCAGGCAACTCTCTCACAACGGTCAGATGTATAATTTTCATCTACAGGCCATTCCAATTACCCCAATCCAGAAACACGGGATGAATGATCGATTAACGAACGGACTATCCTGCTAGATGCCTGACCGCCCCCGTACATGTCCCCAGAAGCAACAACCGATTCCGTGATCTTGGATTGAACTCCAGCCTCAATCAGCTGCTTACACGCACCAGCCAGCATGTTGACACCGGCATCAATCAGCTCCACCCATTCGGTTTGCTCTCTCATAGTGACGCAGGGCTTGGAGAAAAAATACGCTTCTTTCTGAACGCCGCCACTATCGGTTAATACCAAGCGACAATGATCTAATAGCCAAACCATCTCGAAGTAACCTACAGGGTCAATCAGAAAAACATTCAGTTTCAGGCCATACTTTTCAATCGCTGCTTTTGTTCTCGGATGCAGAGGGAGAACAACCGGAATATCACTAGCGTGAATTTCATTAAGAGCCGCAACAATATTTTCTAAACGGTCTGGATCATCCGTGTTTTCTGCTCGGTGAAGGGTGGCAAGAATAAAATCGCCAGGAACATCAAAACCTGAAGGAGGCGCCGCTTTTTTCGCAAAAAGCAGCGCCGCATCCTGCATCACATCACCGACTTTTTCGATCGCTGCCGTTTTATTTGAAAACCCTTCGTTCTGAAGGTTATTGACAGCGGCATCAGTGGGACAGAACAGGACATCGCTGACCTGGTCGGTGAGAATACGATTAATTTCTTCCGGCATGCGCATGTTGAAGCTACGCAGCCCTGCCTCTACATGAGCAACAGGGATATTCAGCTTGGCCGCCGCCAGGGCACCTGCCAAGGTGGAATTGGTATCCCCGTAGACCATAACCCTGTCCGGTTTTTCCTGAAGCATGAGAAACTCAAGCTGCTCCAACATGCGGCCAGTCATTGCTCCGTGGCTACCACCATGAATATCCAGCTGGTGAGTAGGGCGTGGTATACCCAGCTGTCCAAAGAACACATCTGACATATTTGAATCAAAATGCTGGCCGGTATGAACGATCGTCTCGGTGACACCACCCTCTCCCTGGATAGCCTTGGATACCACACTGGCCTTAATGAACTGAGGCCGGGCACCAATGACAGTAAAAATTCTCATCTCATAACACTCCAGGATTCCTTCACTAAAATCGTTGACCTCTAAATTTTAAAACGTCACCGGCGATACCGATAACAACGAAGTGCCTTTCGAAAACCTATTAATTTGGCGTATCGAGCATCAACAGCCGCTCGCTTATTAAAGAGTACTCTAGGCAAAATCACGAACTTTATTCCTTTCCATCCTGATGCTTAACAAAGTGGAAGGCCGATGATTCAGTGTCACTATTTTACATTGAGTGCAATAAATCCTAAATTTTCAGGAAAAACTGCGCTCCATGTTTTGAACGTAAATTCCGATACTGGCAGTTTGAATCGGCAATGAAATGATATTTTTACCCCCCCCATACAGCACAATCAAGGCAGCAAAAAAAACCAGATTGCGAAATGCTCCACTAGAAAATAGCATTAAAGAATAACCTTCCCTATATTCCAAAACTCCCCTTTCGGCATTCCGTGTAAAATCCACAGCAAACATCCATTGTTTTAATTTAGCATTCACAGAGCACTCCATATAAACTTAACCATCAAAGCAAAAGCCAACCACAGAAGAGGGATAACAAATGCTGGAAAAAGCTCTGACACTGCAGCATGTAGCTTGACTCCTGAAAAAAACATATAAACCATAAAACACAATAAATAATAAATCGCACTCAACACCGAATACAATTCAACCGACAAAATCCCCGTCAAGCTGTACCCAATAAATAGCCCCCCAACCCTCAGGATAAAACCTACGATAGTTAACGCCATCAAACTACGCTGAGCACCGACAACATGCATCGACATTGATATAGGAGATGATATCAACTGCATCACTGTCCAAGGGAGCATCCACAAAATTATCTCACCAACTCGCCCCCACCCATCCCCCAGAACAAGGGGGGCAGCTAATGGTGCTAGGACCGCCATACAAATCAAAGGTCCGACACCAATCTTGATAAGGCCCGTCACAGTGCGGATCGTCAACCTATCAAAACCCCCACTCCTATATTCGGTTGCTGCACTCGATAAATACACTTGAGCAACGGCTGATCCGATGAGCCCAATCGGCCCAGCCATAACCCTTGTTGCCAGTAGCAAAAAACCGGCTTCCCCCCCAACAGCCAGAGCCACAATAAGTAAAATAGGCACTTGGGTGCCTGCAGAGTTGGCCAGGGACTCCAGAACTGAATACTTGGGAAACCTTACATACGATTTGGAAACCGAAAGAATACTTTTTCTTAAACCGCCATGACGCCTACCCTTTACATCAGACAAATAGCCGTTGAGTAACCCCCTGACCCCAGCTCCAGCCTCTACTATTTGTCCGACTATTAGGCCAAGCGGAGCATATTGAAACCAACCGAGCAAAAGTCGACTAGTAGCGGAACCGAGCGACTGCTGGATCCGTGTTTTAGCTATATGAGCGAATTGTTTTTTCCTGGTTGCCCATGATCTAAATGCATTATATGTCCCTGCTGCAAAAACCCCTATAGACAATAAATACAAATTCCACTCATCACCCCCAAGCTTGAAAAGCAACAATACAGAATCTGCATACATGTAAAAGAAAATAAAGACCAGAAACGAGGTAACAGCAGTAAAAAAAATAGAAATCGCCAATAGTGCTTCCGCTTCTGTTTCCTCTTCAGGCAGAGGTATTGCTATTTCGTATCTCAAAGAGGAGACAGCAGATAAAACAGCAAGAACAGAGGCGTAAAAAGCCAGAACATTAAAGTCATCAGGGCTATACAACCGCGTCAAAAAAGGCAATATCGCAATAGATATCAACTGTGAAAATGCTGCTCCACCAACCAAAACCAGAACGGACTGGAAGAACTTGCTTTCTTTCACACTGTTAATTTTATTTTTTAACCTCACAGTATCAGCACTTATACAAGAAAGAATTATAAACTTCTTTCAATACGCCTTCCTGCTCTTCCCAGCAATACTTTTTTCTTGCCTCAACCGCATTTTCCTTCATCCCTGATAAATCCCGATCAAGGGTTTCTTTTACCGCCGCCTTAAAGCCCTCGACAGTATTAGTCGAAGCGACCACACCAACACCTTCGGAATCAACCAGACTCTTCATTTCAACAAGATTAGATGTTATCACCGGCAGGCCCGCCATCAGGTATTCGAAGAGCTTGTTTGGCAAACAATATCGGTGGTTCAGGCAAGAGTCCTCGGCGAATGAAATACCAAAATCAGCCGAAGCCGTGTAATTCAAAAGCACATCTGGTGAAACTGCCGGGTAAAAAAATACGGCTTTGTTTTTATCTGCTTTTTCCCTTACTAAAGGCTCGAGCAACCCAGACCCCATAAAAACGATTACATTATCGTCATTTTCCAATCCGCAAAATGCTTCAAGGAGCAACTCAATGCCCCTTCCTTTGGCGAAGCCTCCCTGATATAAAAAAATATTCTGATTTGCACGTATACCCAAACCTTCTCTGAACAAATTTTTCGGGGGTTGCTCTTGGTAAAATGGGCAATTCAATACCAGCTTTGGTTTGGGGATTCTATACAACCGTGCATAATCATCAGCAATGGAGTCACTGACGGTACAGACCTGATCTGCAAAGCGTATCAACCAAGTCTCAAGTAATTTCATTACCTTCTGTTTTGCCCCGCTCAAACCATTAATTTCTGTTTGGTATTCGTGACAATCATAGACAATCGCAGCTTTTCGACCAAAAATCTTGATGAGGACTCCGACCGGAAGTGCTGTTATATCATTACAGTGAACGATATCCACACCACGAAAACGCCAAGAAGAAAGTAGTAGAAAATGAAGATATTTGAGTAATTGAACCGGCTTGCGAGCTGACCAATGGCGCACAATCAGCTTTAAACGTTCGACATCTACACCACCAACACTTTCACGCTCTTTCAGACCGTTATTATGTACAGCGACAACAATTGGCTGAAAGCCAAGCGTCATTAGTGACTGGGATATTTTTAAAACACGACTGTCATTCGTGAAGTCGTTGTACACAACATTTGCAACAGTTTTCATTTGCCACCAGAAAAGCAGGGTTTAAAACAGGGCTAACGGCCACAATTAAACAGCACATCATCCCTGCTTGATGTCATCGCGCGCGCCCAGCACATTGGCAGTGATGCCAAGAAAGTATCGGATCTGTATCGAGAGCATTGCTAATCTGAGCAGCCTCGCCCCTACAGCAAAGCGATCTAAAGTGGCCATATTCTACAGTTTTTGTCGCTTGATGCGTAGAAAATGACCTTACAGAAAGAGCAGGACTAATCCGCTTTAGTCCTCATCAATCTGGCCGCGTCCATTGCTGACCCACAAAATTAAAGTGGCGCATCCCCGGCTTACCTTGGAAAACCGCACGGGGACAGAATCACCGCAAACTGCCGCCAGAGAGAGTCTTTCCTGGGCTCCCATCCTTGGACCGAATTCAAGCGTCTCACTACATTGCTGCAGCTATAGCATCCAGAACACGTCGCTGTTCTTCTTTAGATAGATAAGGATGCATAGGCAGGCTAACAACCCGGTTTGACAAATCATTACCCACAGGAAGGACTGCACTAGTATTTTGTACTGCGGGCTGCTGATTAAGCGGGATTGGGTAGTGCACAGCTGTCGGCACCCCTTTCTCTTTCATTACTTCCTGAAAAGCATCCCGATTCGAGCGCAACAATATAGTGTATTGCGCCCAAGCGCTCGTGTTGTGCTCTTCAATTCTTGGCAGCACAACATCCATTGCTTCCAGCATTCGCCCATATTCTGTGGCCACCGCCTGACGTAATGCCAATTCTTCCTCAAAGATCTCTAACTTGGGAAGCAGAATCGCCGCCTGCAGTGTATCTAAGCGACTGTTCACACCAACACGCAGGTGATGATAACGCCGATCCTGCCCATGGCGTGCGATTTGTCGCAAAATCACAGCCAGATCATCATCGTTAGTGAAGATGGCACCACCATCTCCATAGCACCCCAAGGGCTTACTCGGGAAAAAACTGGTTGTCGCCACAGCACTGAGGTTGCAGGAGCGCCTGCCTTTGTAAGTAGCGCCAAAGCTTTGGGCGGCATCTTCAATAACCGGGATGCCATGCTTATTTGCAATAATATTTATGGCATCGAAATCAGCGCACTGCCCATAGAGGGATACCGGGATAATGGCTTTGGTTCGCGGAGTAATAGCCGCTTCCAGCTTTGCCGGGTCCAGATTGTAGGTTTTGGGGTCGATATCCACGTATACCGGCTTGGCGCCCAGGACAGCCACTGTTTCGGCAGTAGCAATGTAGGTGAAACCCGGAGTGATGACTTCGTCGCCCGGGCCGATTCCAAAAGCCATTTGGGTTATTTGCAGGGCATCGGTGCCGTTGGCGCAAGAAATACAATGCCTGGCACCGGCAAACGCAGCGAGCTTTTCTTCAAGCTCGGTCACTTCCGGGCCCAGAATGTATTTGCCGTGAGCCAGAACGCGCTGGATACCGGCATCAATTTGATCCTTAATTCGCGCCTGTTGAGTGGCTAGGTCGACAAAATGCATTAGTCAGCCACCTTTTTAAGGGTTCCATTAGAGAGCTGATAAAACGCGGCCGTATGCTGGCAACGAACTTCACCATCACCGCTTACTGGTAACTCCAGTTGCTCACCAAATTCACTCATCCAACCAATTTGTTTTCCTGGCACGCCAACAACCAACGCGTAATCCGGGACGTCCTTGTTTATAACCGCGCCAGCACCAATGAAAGCAAAGGCACCGATAGTCACACCACAAACAATAGTGCAATTGGCACCTAAGGTGGCACCTTTCTGTACAAGAGTATCGCGGTATTCATCCTTACGTTCGATCAGTGAGCGGGGGTTGTAAACATTGGTAAACACCATGCTAGGGCCACAGAAAACGCCCTCTTCCAAGTGCACATTATCGTAGACGGACACGTTGTTCTGGATTTTGCAGTTGTCGCCAATAGTGACCTTATTACCGATAAAGACGTTCTGCCCCATAGACACGTTCTTGCCGACGCGAGCGCCGCCACATACATGTACAAAATGCCATACACGAGAGCCTGAACCGATCTCTGCACCGTCATCGACGATAGCACTGGGATGAATAGAATATGACATCAACTCCGCTCACTTCTTGAGAAATGGATGATAATTACCCGTCAGCCCTAAAGGTTTAGAGTTGCGAATATGAGCGACGGTTTCAATTGCTACTCGGTTTTCTTCCAAGCCAAACCCACGGCCAGCTAGAATTTCTTCATAACTGCGGTTATGCAAATCAGTAAACCCGCCGGAGAATTCAATTTCTTCTCCGTCTACCGTGATAGACCGGTAGGTTCTCTGCCCTTCAGCCTTAGCGCTTTCAGGCACATATTTATAGTCAACAGACAGAAACCAGCGTACACGGGCATGTTCATACTCCAAGTATCCCGCAGCCATCGTTGCATCACTGTGATGAACGATGTTTTCCTGCAGTTCACCAAATATAAAATGAAGCATGTCATAAAAATGGACGCCGATATTTGTCGCGATACCGCCGGATTTCTTTTCATCCCCCTTCCAGGACTGCAAATACCAATGGCCCCTCGACGTGATATAAGTCAGATCGACTTCGTGTTTGGTGCTGCTAACGCCAGCTGAAACCCTCTCCCTCAAAGCAACAATTGAAGGATGAACGCGAAGCTGCAAGATAGTATTCACTTTACAACCCGAGTCTTTTTCAATATCCAAAAGGCCATCGATATTCCAGGGGTTAAGGACCAATGGCTTTTCGCAAATTGCGTCAGCCCCAGACCTTAGCGCGAATCGCATATGGCTGTCGTGCAGATAGTTAGGTGAGCAAATTGAAACGTAATCAATTTTAGAGTCGTTGTTTGCACGCCCTAACTTATCAATATGGCGATCAAAACGTTCAAACTCTGTAAAAAAATCTGCATTAGGGAAATAACTGTCAATAATACCAACCGAATCATTAGGATCCAGCGCTGCAACAAGCTGGTTTCCGGTGGCCTTTATTGCCTGCATATGGCGTGGCGCGATATAGCCAGCAGCCCCAATTAGCGCAAACTTCTTCATCTTTCATCCTCAAATCTGTTGGCTTTACTCACAATCTTTGGCGCCTATACGACAAGATAACAAACTCGAACCGCTAGACATCAATCAACCGGCCACGACTTCTTGCCACGAATCGGCACATTCTACCGTTTATATATCGGAATGCGTAGAAAGGAAGCACACGGATTAATACAATAGAATCAGCATGATAGAGATCATCGAACAACTTGTGACGCAAGCCTCAAGTTAAAACTCTACCGATCCTCCCCATGTTCGAATCAGCGTAGCCGCCCCCCGTATCCTTCCGGATTCGTCTTCTGCCAACGCCAATGATCACAGCACATATCATCGATATCTCGTGTAGCTTTCCAGTCAAGCACCGAAGCGGCATGGGCCGGGTCAGCGTAGCACTGACCCACATCACCAGGACGTCGGTCAACAATCTCGAATGACACCTTCATTCCGGATGCACTCGCGAATGCTTTAACCATTTCCAGAACACTGTATCCTCGTCCCGTTCCAAGATTGCTTGTAATCAAGCCCCCCCTATTTTGCAAGGCCTCCAGCGCAGCCAAATGCCCCTCGGCCAAATCCATTACATGGATATAATCTCGCACCCCGGTACCATCGGGAGTCTCATAGTCCCCCCCAAACACATTCAGCTTCTCTCGCTTGCCGATAGCAACTTGGGCAATAAAAGGCATCAGATTGTTAGGAATGCCATTCGGGTCCTCACCGATTGCACCGCTTTCATGGGCACCCACAGGATTAAAATAGCGCAGTAAAGCGATCTGCCATCGGTTATCACTGGTGTAGAGGTCACGAAGCATATCCTCAATATGCAGCTTAGTGGCGCCGTAGGGGTTCGTCGCACTAAGTGGGAAATCTTCCCTTATCGGCACTGTGGCCGGGTCACCATAAACCGTGGCCGAAGAGCTAAACACCATGGTCCGCACCCCCGCACGCTCCATGGCTTCAAGCAAGCGGAGGCTGCCGGTGACGTTACAGTCGTAGTAGCTAAGGGGCATAGCAACCGACTCACCCACCGCCTTAAGGCCCGCAAAATGGATTACCGCCGCAATTTCATGCTCTGAGAACAAGACATCCAGACAGCTTGCATCACGGATATCACCTTCTACAAACGTGACTGACTTGCCGGCAAGCCGCTCAACACGATTTAAGCTCTCTCGACTGCTGTTGCTCAGATTATCCAGCACCACCACCTGATGCCCCGCTTCCAGCAACAACAAAACGGTATGGGAACCGATGTAACCCGCACCACCCGTTACCAGGATGCTTTTCATCATTTTCGCCTCCGAGTCCTAGCTTATCGCCTCAGACTTGTCTTACCCAAACAGTGGCTCCTGGATGACAGAGTCGCTCAACCACGTAGTGTAGCTCCAGGCCAACAGTAAGCCTCCAACACTCCAGCAGTGTCATCACCACGAACGAAAACCACAACCGGTCTGCCTACTATGCCATTGTATCGTGCCAGTTTCCGCCACACCTTCAGTACCGGTGACACCGTTGAACTGACCTCCCGGCCCTACCCGGCCAATAGCTGGGAGCACGCCCGGCAACTGGCCGATGCATTTGGTTATGTGGATGTGCGGATTGCTGTCGAGGACCGACATAGCGATGGCCGAATTACCGTATACCCCATGCTCACCAGTGTTGAATGACCGCGCTCCTGAAACAAGCCACAATCGATGAGCACCGAAGCGCTGTCGCTCACCACCCACTCATGGGCAGCACCGGTCACGCCGCGCCCCGCGCCGTGCGGTAACTACGAGGGAACCCGCTCGGGCGCGGCTTATGGAGATGATCCTTGTCGTTTCCTGAAAGGGGTGAGAGGCAGACCATCCTTGGCCTGAGGACAAAATCCAATCACTGCATTGTGTCGGATTACGGCTACGCCTAATCTGACCTACGCCAAATCAGCCTGAAAGGCGCAATTTTGTAGGTCGAATTAGCCTGAAAGGCGTAATCCGACATACTGCTTAGCCAACACCCACCCTACACAATCGCAGCGATCAGTTGCTTCACACAGGCTTCAATATCGTTTTCAGCGGTATTCACCACCAGCTCCGGCTTGGCCGGGGCTTCGTAAGGGCTATCGATACCGGTGAATTCCTTGATAATGCCCTGGCGCGCTTTCTGGTACAGGCCTTTGGGGTCGCGCTTCTCACACTCTTCCAGTGGCGCGTCCACAAACACTTCCACGAACTCGCCATCTTCGAACAACTCACGGGCGGCATCACGGTCCGCCCGGAACGGGCTGATGAAGGCGGTGACAACAATAAGGCCTGCATCCACCATCAGCTTGGCCACTTCAGACACCCGGCGGATGTTCTCAGTACGGTCTTCATCGCTCATGCCCAGGTTCTTGTTCAGGCCGTGGCGCACGTTATCGCCGTCCAGCAAATAGGTGTGTTGACCCTGCTCGGTCAGTGCCACTTCCAGCGCATTCGCCAGTGTAGATTTACCGGAACCGGACAGACCCGTCAGCCAGATACACTTCGGCGTCTGGCCCTTAACCTTCGCGCGGTCTGCCTTGGACACATTAGACTCATGCCAGACGACATGGGCCTTGGATTCGTTTGCTTTTTCCTGGTATGGGGATTTCTCAGACATGCGATATTCCTTCAGTTGAAAGTTCAAAGTTCAAAGTTCAAAGTTGAAAAGGACAACCCTCAACTCCCGGGCTCAGCCGTGCTGTATGCCCTTGATCATGGCCGCCAGCATCCTTGAGAGCTGTTCAGACTCAGAGAGCCAACGACCGGCTTTCTCTTCGGTGATGTAACCGATTTCATGGCCAATATGAATCTGGGTTCTCAACTCACCGACAGATCCTTTGGCATAACTCCAGAAACGCGCTCTTTCTTTAGTCGAAAGGCGTTCAAATCCCTCGGCAATATTACTAGGTACAGATAAGGCTGAACGCGTAATCTGATCCCGAAAACCAAAGTCCTTAACTCCGGAAAAATACCGATACATCTCCACACAAAGCGCAGTACCGCGCTTCCATACATCCAGATTTTCAAATCGAAGCATCCATGCTCCTCCTACTTGGCTCCATCATTGGAGCGCCATATTGTTTTGTATTTCCTTTCAACTTTGAACTTTACACTTTCAACTCAAAGCTGTTTGGCAGAGCCTCCCTAAAACCCCCAAACCATCGGAATAACCGTCAGGCTAATCACCGCCACCACCACACTCATCGGAAACCCGATCTTCAGGTAATCCCGGAACGTGTAGCCCCCTGGCCCCATGACCATAAGATTGGTCTGGTAGCCCAGCGGGGTCATGAAGCTGGCAGAGGCAGCGAACATAACAGCAACAATAAAGGGCATGGGGCTAACACCCAGCTGTTCAGCAACCCCAATAGCGATGGGAAACACCAGCACGGCGGCGGCATTGTTGGTGATCATTTCGGTAAACACGGCCGTGAGCAGGTAGATGATCACCAGCGCCATAAAAGGCGACAAGCCCCCCTCCGGAATCACCTGCTCCACAATCCAGGCCGCCGCGCCGCTGGACTCCATGGCTTTACCCAGCGCAAAGGAGGCGCCGATCACTACCAGCACCGGCAGATTCACACTCACGTTCATCCGCGAGCGGTTCACGGTCACACAGCGCAGAGCAATCATCAGGCCGGCCGCAAACATGGCCGCCTCCAGAGTCGAGGCCAGCCCCAACACATTCGCCATCACCATCGCCACCAGCACCGCAACGGCCAGCGGCGCCCGGCGAAAGTCCGGGGGAGTGGAATCTTTCAACGGACTCACCAGCATGAAGTCACGACGATACTGATACTGCTCCACAAACTGCTGGCTGGTTTCCAGCAACAAGGTATCCCCCACCTTCAAACACTGCTCGCCCACCTTGCCGGGCACACGCTTACCATTGCGGCTGATACTCAAAATCGCTGCCTGGTAACGGGTCCGAAATCCGGTTTCCTTCACAGAACGGCCAATGCCGGGGAATTCAGGGCTCAGCACCACTTCCACAAGATGGCGCTGGTGATTATTCAGGCCTAACTTGTGGGCCCCACCATGGGCTGCCTGCAAACCGTTAATGCGTTGCAACTCCCGCGCGCACTCCGGCACCCCGACAAACGCCAGCATGTCCCCTTCCTGCAACGTCATCTCCGGACCAACCGCCGTGAACAGTCGCTCATCACGCTGAATGTCGGTCAAGAAACCATAGGTCAGGTTGCGAAGCCCGGCATCCTGAATAGTGCGCCCTGCCAGCGGACTGCCTTTCGCGACCAGCATCTCGACGTGGTACTCACGGGCATCTTCCCACTGGGACGCCATACTGGCCCGGTTCGGCAGCAAAAAGCGGCTGATCAACAACATAAAGGCCGCACCGCCGAGCAGCACCGGCACACCGACCCAGGCCACATCGAAAATGCCAAAGGCCGGCAGCCCTTTTTCCTGCACCAAACCGTCCACCACCAGATTGGTGCTCGTGCCGATAAGCGTACAAGTGCCGCCGAGAATCGCCGCATAACTCAGCGGTAACAGCAGTTTGGAGGCAGACAACCGCAAGCGTTGCGCCCATTCCTGCACCGCAGGAATCATCATGGCCACAACGGTGGTGTTATTGAGGAATGCACTCAGAATGGACGCCGGGGCTATCAGCCGGAACTGGCTGGAGAGCACGGACTTGGGCTGTCCCAGCAATCGATGTGCCACCCAGTAAATAGCCCCGGTATCCCGCAAAGCCGCCGCCATCACATACAGCGCAGCGATGGTCATCAAGCCCGGGTTGGCAAAACCGGACAACGCCTCCCCCGGGGAAATGATGCCCGTAACCAACACGAGCACCAGCGCCGCCATCATGGTCATATCTGCAGGCACGCGGTTGCTGGCCAGTGCACCAAGCACAGCCAGTACGATCAACAGTGTTATCAGTATTTCCACGGTCATTCGGTAAACCACACAAGCCCGGACGCCACGCGACAACCCACGCAGCAAAAGAGCATTTTACAGGGCAAAGGGAATATAAAAAGGGAGGACTTAGTTAAATATGATATAAGCAAAAAACCAACGTCTCAGCCAACAATGTCGGATTACGGCCAAGCCTAATTCGACCTACACACTGACCGGCGAAACAACGGCGACGGCTTCAAGCTCGGGGTTTGTAGGTCGAATTAGCCTGAAAGGCGTAATCCGACACTCAGGGCAGACTATTCCACCGCGCTGGCGGTTTTCGCCACCAGAGCCGGCGCCTCACGGCTTGGCATACTCTGGGGCGCTTCGATGTCCAGGCCACCTGGCTCGTAGCCATTCACATAGCTGCGCAGCAAGGCACGCAGGGCATCCTGATCAGCGCGGGTCAACGCCTTGCGGAAGGCCTCCAGCGCAAAATAGATCTCATCCCATTCCAGCTTTTCTTCATGGGCCTGCATAATCATCTCGTGCTCGGTGCGTGTACTGCAATCACCGATCAGCAGCTCTTCATAGAGCTTCTCACCCGGTCGCAGCCCGGAAAACGCGATGGCAATGTCTCCGTCAGGATTCTGCTCGTCCCGCACGGACATACCCATCAAATGCACCATAGTTCGCGCCAGGTCCACAATGCGCACCGGCTCGCCCATATCCAGCACGAAAACTTCACCGCCCTGGGCCATGGCACCCGCCTGGATCACCAGCTGGGAGGCCTCCGGAATGGTCATGAAGTAGCGAATAACATCCGGGTGGGTCACGGTTACTGGCCCGCCCTTCTGAATCTGGTCACGGAACAGAGGCACCACCGAGCCGGACGAGCCCAGCACATTGCCAAAACGCACCATGGAGAACACCGTCTCCGAGCCACGCGCGGCAATGGCCTGAAGTACCAGTTCCGCAAAACGCTTGGTGGCCCCCATCACATTGGTAGGGCGCACCGCCTTGTCAGTAGACACAAGAATAAAGTGCTTCACATGGGCGGCTTCCGCACCCAATGCCGCTTCCAGCGTCCCCAGAATGTTATTACGCACGCCAGCAGAAGGGTTGGCCTCAACAATCGGCACATGCTTATAGGCGGCCGCATGATAGACCGTATCTACCCGATGCTCACGGCACAGCCGTTCCATCAAGCCACGATTGAGCACCGAACCGAGCACCGCCTCAATTTCAATGTCTTTGCTTCTATTGCCTGCAAACGCCCGCAGCTCCTTCTCGATGGCATACAGACCGAACTCACTTTGGTCCAGCAGCAGTAACTTGGAAGGGTTCAACTTAAGAATCTGCCGACACAACTCGCTGCCGATGGAGCCCCCCGCACCGGTCACCAGCACATGCTTGCCACTGATACAGCGTGTCAGCAAGTCAGCGCGGGGCGGTACGGCATCCCGGCCCAACAGGTCCTCAATGGCAACTTCCTTGATTTCCTCCAGGCGTGCCTTGCCGCTGGCAATATCGGCAAACGACGGCACCGTCTGCACATGCACATTCAGCGTTTCCAGCCAGCGCACCACCGCCATTCTCGTGGCACGGCTCTCGGAAGGCAGCGCCAGCAGCACAGTGCGAATCGCGCCACGTTCCACGGCCTTTTCCAAGGCTCGGCGACCCACCACCGGCACACCACAAAGTAGCGTGCCTTGCTTGCCGACCGCATCGTCCACAATCATTAGCGGGTGCAATTCAGCGGTGGACAGCAGCCCCGATACCAGCTGCGCGCCGGCACCACCGGCACCAAAAACCGCAACGGCTTCGCGGTCAATACGGTTACCCAGTACGTGATAAAGGAAACGGCGCATCATGAAACGACTGCCGCCCAGATACAGCACCAGCACCGCCCAGAAAATGATAAAGACCGATCGCGGCGTGGAGGCCGATGCCATATATGACGCGGCAGCCAACAGCACCACCGACAGAGTCACCCCAGCGAGAATGGACCATGCCACCTCAGCACCAAGATAACGCACAATAGACCGGTAGAAACCCAAGACGTACAGCGTAGGCAATAACACCAGCGGTGCGGCAACCAGCAGCCACAGATCCGTCACCTCAGGAGTTGCCGTATTCAACCGCAGCCCATAGGCCAACCAAAGCAGCAACGGTGCCGCCAGGGCATCCGCGCTGAGCATGACCAGCCGCTTGGCGGTGCGAGACAGCGACACCATTCGGTGTACAGGGGAATAGAGATACTTGTTCGTCATAACAGGTCCATCCATGCGACCACAGGGCCGACTAACACGGCAAAGTCCCTCTTAGCCATAAGATTGTGACTTTCATCACACTGTTTAGCCGGGGGAGCATTATAAGCCGTTACTCAGGATATCCAACGGGTAAAAAGCACTAATTTCGAGGCAATCTAGTCATGAACGGTGACAATTAAGCGACAAACGGATACTGATGTCCGTGATAAACACCCGCAATCACACATCTTTTTCAATTTGTTGCAAAGTCGCCCGTAGGTCGTGTTTACCCAAGGGCACAGAGAGGCCGAAGGACGCAACCCGACATCGCCCAGTGCGTCTACCTGCGACGCCTGCTGTCGGATTATGCCTTTCAGGCTAATTCGACCTACTACAAACCCGATAGTCAGCCGCCGCTTGCTTGAGCAGGCACCAGCATGCCACCAGCAGCCCCAAAAACCCGGACAGGCCGCGCGGGTCCCGCAGCATCGACTGGCTCAGCCCGAACCCCATAAACGCCACCACAACCAGGGCACCGCTCAGGGCAAATGCCCGCACCTCGCGTTGTACCGCCTTATTTTCGGCAGGGCCAGCCCAACACCAATAGCGCCAGAACAGCCCCAAAGGCACCAAATACAGGGCAAACAGCGATACCATCCCAACAATGCCTCGCCGGGCCAGAGTATCAACAGTATCGCTGTGCAACTGATCATACTGGCTAATGCCCCGATTAAAGCGGCCTTCAGCCACCCACTCGTCCCGCTGAGCCTCCAGCTTGCCTTCGCCCCAACCCAGCAAGGGTTTTTCCTGAATCAAATGCCAACCGGCCCGCCACATTTCCAATCGCACGCCCAGCGACGAACCTGCATTGCCCTCGGCGTACCCCTGAAGATTTTCCACCCCCTCTCCCACCCGAGCAGATACCGACGCCCGCGGCAGAAACGCCATCGCCAACAGTGCCGCTACCAACATCACCACCAGAGCAACCACCCGCCCACGGGGCAAAGAAGTCAGTGCCGCGCCACATAACAGTAACGCCAGCGCAGGAAAAACCACCCAACCACCGCGCGTACCGGATAACACCGAAGCCAGCAGCCCGCCCAATGCCGCCAGAATCAGCATCGCCTTCTTCCATACACCAAATCGGCAGGCCCATGCCCCCGGCAAAGACACCAGAGGCACCAAAGACAGGGCGCCAAGCAGCAGCGCAATATTGCCGAACGGAATCGCGTTCATGTCGTTATCCGGCCGCCAGCGCCCCAGCCAGAAATGCTCATGGGCCGCAATGCCGCCGGCGCAGAGCGCTCCCACGACCACACCCCACCACCAGGCGGAGGGCGCCGGTGGTACGTACCGCCAGGCCAGCAAAACAAGGGCAGCTAACAAAGGCCACACCGGCAGCCATCGCCCCTCACCTCCGGCTCCCACCGGCCACTGCCCGGCACGCCAGACATCCGCAAGCCACACCAGAGCAAAGAGCACCAACACCAACAGCATGGCGAGGTCATCCGCCGCCAACCGAATCGACCCATGCCGTACGCGGCACATCACGCAACACACCAGGGCAAAAATAGCCGCAAACACCGGCAGCACGGCATAGGCAGACTGAAACACCAGCAGAAAAGAAAGAAAAGCAAACAGCAGAACACTCGCCGAGGACCGGTACAATCGAATCAAAAGCCCACCTCATCGGTAGGTCGAATTAGTCCGAAAGACGTAATCCGACAGCTATCTGATATTAACCGTAACCGACATTTTCTGATGTGCTGGCCTGTCACGCCAAATGTCGGATTACGTTTTTCAGGCTCTCTGTGCCCTTGGGTGAATGCGCCCTACAAACCAAAAACCAATCACTCGTAGTCCGTGTTAGGCCGAAGGACCTAACCCGAAATTCGAACTATACACGTGGGCGGACTCCCAATAACTTTAGAATATTAGGTCCCGGCAAAGTCCAGATGCCCAGCTTGATCCACACAAAAAACATGGCCAGAAGATTTTGCGCAACCAGAACAAACGCAAGGGCTAAAGCAGCCCCAAACGCTCCGAACCAGGGAGTCAACACAAGAAAGCCAACCAGTCCTGCACTACTGCATAACAGAGCGATATTGCGCATATACCGCTCATGGCCAGTCATATTGAGAAGGAAACCGACAGAGCCTGTGGCCACGTTGACCAATTGGGCCAAGGCAATGATTTGTAACAGCGGCGCGGCTGGCTCAAACCCTTCGCCGACCAAACTTAGAACCCACTCTGGAAATAACAGGCACACCAACAAGAACGGCGCGGCTAGCACAATCCCCAATAGCGCACCATTACGCGCCAACCCTCCAAGACGATCCATTTCGCCTTGATGATACAGGGCAGCAAAACGTGGCGGGAAAATAGCGTTGATCACCATCAACACAAAACCAACGGAGATTGCTATCTGTTGAGCAGACTTGAACAACCCAAGCTGCTCGCTACCCAAAAACTTGCCTGCAATCATAACGCTAAGGGCTGTCTGCATGAAACCAGCCAGGCCCATGACAAAAAAGGACCGAGAGACACCTCTAAACGCCGTTTTTTCGGCAGCATTTATCGATTTAACGCCTGTAACCATTCGGTGCCGTCTCAACCACAGGGCGGCCTGTGCGCCACCTTGTAACGCTACAAAAAAAGCGCCAACAGCATAGGCCCAGCCCAAGAAGGCAAGTTTCGCCCCATGTTCCGGAAGTACATACCCCACAACAAGGAGTAAAGCACCCGTCACTAGTGAAATAGAACCGTTTTCAAGAAATGCGCCTGTTGCAGGCTTTCGAATACCCTTGAAAAATCCTGTGAGCAAAAATGCCCAAGAGTAAAAGGGTACCGCCAAACCAACTCCCAATAGCACCTCGGCCAACCCCGGCATGGCAAAATAATGCGCCACAGGTTCACGCAGAAAAATTAGCATCAACGTTAACGGCAAGCTAACCCATAAGCTGCGCCAGGCAGCCCAATAGAGATAACTGCGCACCCTTGGAGAGTCAGACTCACGTCCGACAAAACGCATCAGTGCATTGTCCATTCCCCGCCGGGCCAGAATACCTGCGCCCAATAGAATACTCTGGGCCAGCGCAAATACCCCAACACCTTCCGGACCGTATAAACGGCCAACGATTACGACCAGGGCCAAGGCCCCGAAAGCGGAAATCGCCTTGGCGAAAAAGGTTCTGATCAGCGCCTTTCCTGTCTCTCCCGTCAGGCGCGTAAACAGCGATGCGAATATTGCTCTCAAGCGGTTAATGCGTCGCTCCTATAAGTAAACGTTAAAAACTCTATAGTCTCTGAGAATAGCAAAAGCCGACACAACGCCAGATTACGCCTTTCAGGCTCTCTATGCCCTTGGGTGAATTCGACCTACAAACCACAAACACGACCCATTATTCACTCGTAGGTGATCTTAAGCCGAAGGCCGTAACCCGACATCCGACCCCATCACTTTGCACAACATCTCACAGGTCTTATCAATCTCGGCCGCGGTCAACGTCGGGTGCACCAAGAACATTAACGCACTGTCGCCCAACGCCCGTGCGACCGGGAGACGCTCCTCAGGCGCGAGCCCAAGATCCGTAAACGCCTTTTCCCGATACACCTCCGAACACGACCCAGAAAAGCAAGGTACGCCTTCCGCCACAATCGCATTCATAATCCGGTCACGTACATCGGCAACCGGCTCATTAACCACCGCCTCATCCACAAACACATAACACTTGTAACCCGCATGGCTGATGCCTTCCGGCACCACCGGCACGCGCAATCCGGGCAGTGATGCCGCTGTTTCCCAGATCGCCCGGCAATGAGCCTGGCGTGCGGTAGTCCACTCCGGCATCCGCTGCAATTGAATCCGCCCAATTGCTGACTGCATTTCTGTCAGGCGCCAGTTAGTGCCCACCGACTCATGCAACCAGCGAAATCCCGGCGGATGCTCACGCTCGTACACCGCATCCCAGCTCTTGCCATGGTCCTTGAAGCTCCACATCCGGGACCATAAATCGCGATCATTCACCGTGACCATGCCACCTTCACCACCGGTGGACATGATTTTGTCCTGGCAGAACGACCAGCAACCCACATGGCCCAAGCCGCCAACCGGCTTGCCTTTATAGGTGGCACCGTGAGCCTGGGCGCAGTCTTCAATCACGAACAAACCCTGTTCCGCAGCCAAGGCCATCATGCCGTCCATATCACAGGGCCAGCCCGCCAAGTGCACGCACACAACCGCGCGGGTTTTTGGGGTTAACACAGCGGCAACGGTCGCGGGGGTAATGTTCTGGGTTTCCGGGTCCACATCAGCAAACACCGGAGTCGCCCCCGCGTTAATCACCGCCGTTGCCGACGCCAGGAAAGTACGCGGTGTGACAACAACTTCATCGCCAGGACCAATACCCAGCCCCTTCAAGGCGAGATCCAATGCCAAGGTGCCATTCCCAACTGCGATGGCATAGTCAGTACCCGCGAAGGCCGAGAATTCCTTCTCAAATTCGCGGCCTTCCTGACCGGTCCAGTAATTGACCTTGTTGGAAAGGAGTACACGGGAAACCGCATCGGCTTCTTCCTGGGTAAAGGAAGGCCAGGGAGAAAAAGGGCCGTTAAGCATTAAAAACCTCGAATGGAAAAATTAACGGGAACGCGCAGGCGTCCCAACCACAGTCAAGCCATCATCAATATCAGAAACAACCGTCGCACCAGCACCAACAATAACGCCATCGCCAATGCTAATGCCTTGTTTTACCTGACTACCAATACCTATCCAGCTGTGAGCACCCACCTTAACCGTTCCAGCCAGCGCCGCTGCAGGACAGATATGAGAGTAAGCACCTATATGGCAATCGTGGTCCACACAAGCACGGGTATTCACGATCGACCCCTGTGAAATATAGCTATCCACATTCACTACGGCGCCAGTCACAATCAACACTCCCGGCTCGATGATGGCGTAGTCACTGACTACGGCAGCAGGGTCGACCAAAGAAACCAGTGGCAAGCCGTTATCCAACAGCCACTCACACCATTGTTGGCGCACTTCGCTATTACCGATAGCAACAAAATAACCAGCACACTCATGGGTTGCCGCATTTTCAGGGGCAGCAACAAGAGGCCAGTGAGCATGCGCCCCGTCACTCGAGGCGAAACGGGCATCGAAAAAAACCACTTGAGTCCAGCCAGCCCGCTCTGCAACGTCCGCCACTACCTTGCCGTGACCACCGGCACCGATCACACCTAGCCGTTTACTCACTTGTTGCTACCCGTGAATTTGGACATGGTTGCTTCACCATCCTGACTAATGCCGTCACGCTTAACTACCTGCCAGACCGTAAGAAACAGAATTTTGATATCCAGCCACAGGGTACGGTTTTCTACATACCACACATCCAGTTCGAACTTCTCTTCCCAGGAAAGGGCATTACGGCCATTGATCTGTGCCCAGCCCGTCACACCGGGACGCACTTCATGACGTCGTGCCTCGCGCTCAGAATAGAGAGGAAGATACTCCATTAATAAGGGGCGAGGGCCAACCAGACTCATATCCCCTTTCAGGACATTCCACAGCTCGGGCAACTCATCCACACTAGTCGAGCGAAGCAGCAAACCAAGGCGTGTTAATCGCTGAGAATCAGGCAACAAATGACCAGCGGAGTCTCTTTCATTCGTCATGGTTCGATATTTAACCATTCCAAACGGCTTTCCATCTTTACCTGGTCGCTCCTGTCGAAAAAAAACAGGAGACCCATGCTTAAAATAAACAAAAGCACTTAATATGACTAAAATTACAGAAAGAAAAACCAACGCCAACAGCGAAAGAACGATATCAAATAATCTTTTCATGTAATCACCTGACTTTCTCAAGCATCATCTGGTTAACGCTATTAACATCATATTTATTAACGGCTATCTCTCTGGATTTCTGCCCCATCTTGGCCGCCAGAGATGGATCAACAATAAAAGCTTTCATTGCCTCAGCCAACGCCTCAACAGATTTGACGGGAACTAAAAAACCATTCTCCCCATCGACCACCGTTTCACGGCATCCAGGGGCATCGGTAGTGATGACCGGGCGTCCCATTGACATCGCTTCAAGTACAGTCCTTGGTGTTCCCTCACGATAGCTGGGCAACACATATACAAGCGCATCGGCAATGGAGGGGCGAACATCATCAAGCTTACCCAAATAGTTGATCCCAGAGTCTACCCAAGAGTCCAGCTCAGCGGGAGAAATTGCATCAGGGTTCTCATCAATCCAGCCAACAAGAGAAAACTCGGCATCTGGATACTGATCCTTCAAAAGTAATGACGCAGCGGCATACTCGCGAACCCCCTTGTCTCCCAAGAAACGGCCTATCATCAAGAAGCGGGGAACACATGGAAGCGGCTCGATCTGAAACTGAGAGGTATTGATGCCGGAACCATTCACCACACAAGACCTTTCTTTATTGGCCAAAAGTTTTCGCTCCAGAAAAAGCCTTTGGTCATCCGGGTTTTGAAAAAAAACGACACCCGATAACCAAATAGCCTGCTTGTAAAGAAAAGATGCCACCACCGCTACAACACTTCTCTTCCTTTCCTCATGGAACGCATAGCCAAGACCAGTAATTAAAGCAATTCGCTTGGGAACCCTTGCCAAAAATGCCGCTAAGACGCCGTACACAACAGGTTTTATAGTATAGAACATGGCAAAATCAGGCTTGATTTTGCGAAAAATTCGAAACAACACCCATAGGGTCAAAAGGTCGCCAAAGGGATTCACGCCTGCTCTTCTGACAGGATAACTGTGTGGAGTCACCCCTAAATCAATCAGTCTATTATGAACTTCACTACCGTCTTCTAACTCAGGCGCGCATGCATGGACTTCATAACCGTTATCAATCAAATATTTGAGCCAATCACCTCTAAAGTTAATAAGAGAATCAGCATAGCTACCAACTACAACAAACTTAGCCATTATTCCATCTCAAAAATGGTCATTCTTCATTTACACTTAACCGCGTAAATTGAGGCAACACCAACAAAAATTCGCAAGAGGGTCGTCATAATAATAACAATCACTTTATCCATTGTTTTAAACCCAGAAATATCCGGCTTTTTGTAATGAATAGCGCTTATCGAAGAGCGTGTTCGGTTACCGGAAATACCATGCCCCTCCGTCATTTCAGAAGGCACATGCGAAACACCAAAATTTTCCAGGCACCGGCCAACGATAGTCGGATCAGATGCAAAATCTCTATAATTTAAAATAATGGATTTCTCTGGCCCAAGACGAAGCACAGCTAAAACAGCACCAACATTACCAACAAACCAGCCTGCGAATGACTTTAAAAGAAAACGAAACCCATATTTTTCAGAATTCATTCCAGCCAGAAACTTATTCGACCCTTTCTTTAACGAAGCGACAAGATCGCTAGGTTCTTTGTATAAATAGATAAAAATGACATCTTCACCTATAATAGAAAGATTAAAGGGGCGATAAAAGGTTTCCCTTGTTGTTTTTGATGAATCAACAATAATTTTTTCACCACTTTTATCACGTGCGTAACCAAAAAAAGCCTTCCAAAACCTTAAGCATTTCTCTCCACTGTGCCGCAGAATAAGCGAATCCATCCGCTTTGCCTCAACAGAAAGGCCATGCATCTGAAGACGGTCATATTGGTTGAAAAAACCGGACCAAAATTCGCACGCGGTCAGTTTTTCACCGCACTCACAGCTATCACCCTGATATGCAGATTCGTAGAAATTAGCACACTCACCAAGGCCAAAAAAACCATCAGCTGAAGAAATATAGGCATCTAGCAAAGTAGAGCCACTCCTGCCATACCCACCTATATAAATAAGGCTCGCTCGGTTAATCATTAGAAGTCACCTCTTGATAGATCTGTGAAAAGCGATCTATAGAAGCATCAATTGACATTTCTCTTTTAACCATTGACCAAGCTTTTTCAGATCTCGTTTTAATGCGATCACCATCTTCCTGATGAAAGCTCAATATTTGAGCAGCAATATCTTCTGAGCCGAAACCACTGCAACACCATCCATTACCATTCACCACTTCAATCAACGCAGGAGCGGGGGTATAGATGACAGGAAGCCCAAGAGACATAGCCTCGACAGCCACATTACAATAGCCTTCCGTCAATGAAGAAACTATCAAGCAATCGGCACTCGACATGAATTCGGCAACTTCAGCTCTACCAACTTCACCATGAACAGAAATACAATCTGAAACATTCATTTCATCAATAAATTTAGCTACATTGTTAAAAAGTGGGCCAGCCCCTAGGAAGTCAGCTTTTATCGCCACAATTGCGGAAACCGACTTCAAAGCTGCAACCAGAGAAAAAATATTTTTCTCTTTAACAAAACGGCCAACAAACAAAATATTTAAAGACTTTTTCTTATCCAAAACATTCGGGGACGACCAAAAACCAACAGCGGTTCCATTATAAACGACCTCAGCCTTTCCTTTGAAAATTCTGGGCAACGTGTCTTTCGTAGCCAAAGAGTTGGCTATTATTTTTTTTGAAACCATAAAAGCCAACACATGACAAACCTTAGCGCCAGGGCCAAGGTGATGAAATGACCTATGAAGACTAATAACAAATGGCTTCCTAGACAAAAAAAGCCACCGAGAAAGAACCGCCAGAGCAGCTGGTAGCGCATGATGGACATGCAGAACATCAAATTCTTCACGTTTAATAAATTTTAACCCGTGCAGACACCTAGCGACCCTCCCCTTCCCTGAGTCAGCAAGACCATAAAAGCCAACATCCACACCTGTTTCCATTTGTTTTTTGAACCACATAAATGGAATTGAAGTGCTACCGGAACCACTTGAAAAATGCAGAATCCTCATAGTTAGACATCTAACTCATTAACAAAGCTCGCTCGCCCCAAGCTAGGAAACGTAGCCTTATATTCCTCAAGGTACCTTTCCTTAAAATCCCTATAAACTTGAGCGTACCATTTTTTATCACCCACATTCACATCAACAGGCGAATAATTCTGTCCACAAAAGTTCGAAATAACAGACGTGCTCTTTCTAACCTCTGAAACATCAAGAAGCAGCACCTCAAACCCCTTCTTGCTTGCCCGCCATATTCTTTGATTGGCATCGACCTTCACGAAATCAGAAATTTTAATTCCAGTGAGGCGGCCAATTTCATTGTCGAACCATCTGACAGGGTAATCATGATTAAAGTTTTCTTTAAAGCAATCCCATAGAACCTCTAACCCTTCACCTTTATTATTATGGGCTCTACTTGCGACTCCAAATCCGCTATAGTATTCAGCCATCCAAAATGGAAGCGCTTGAAAAAACATAGATATATTTCTTTCATATGGGCAGCGTACAACCGTCACTATTTTTGTATGCTTTCTTGAATAAATAAGAAATCTACGCACAAGACAAGAAAAAAAATATTTTACTCGAGGAAGCAGCCATGGATAACTTAATTGAAGATGCGGCGGATTTGGAGGATTACCATATAAGGTATGGACATTAACTGCGCCCGACATTGAATTATAAATACTTGAAGAGCCCACCTTACCCATTTGATAAACGAGAACAAAATTTCTTTTCGTAAAATTCTTCAAGTCCCTCATTATGAACCTTTCCTAATTGACAGCCTCAAACAACCCGTTAAAAATAGGGCAACAAATAAAACATCAAAAACTACAGTTCCCTGAAAAACCAAAGCTGGATCAGCTTTAAAAAAGAGCGTAGGGAAATACAACGAAAAAATTACATAACAACCAAAAAGCAATGGGGAATCCCGTTTCGATACCAGCGTCGCCTTTTCAATAACTGAACAAAAGAATCCTGCAACCAAAAAACCAAACGCTAGAAGCATAACTCCAGATTCATAAAGGAGAAGCCCAGCCAAACCAGGAGGAACAGTACTCTCCCACTCTTGGGAAATTTGATAAGTATGGAAGTAAGCAATAGAATCGGGAACATCTACAGAAAACAACTTCAGGGGCTTGAGAAACCAAAGAATAAAATCTTGTCCAGACCGCTCTCCCAAACCAGTTTCAATTGCCGTATGTACTGCAAGATAAGGATGACTTAGCTGCGATATCAGCCTGTCCATAGAAGCATTTGAGGATGCACTCTCAGCTAGTGCGTAGACATCATCGCTTGAAAAAACCTGAAATATCACAGATTTCCCATAAAAAACAATACCAATAGCAACACACATACCCAGCAATATTTTAGGCAGATTCAACTTTACGTTAGTGATCGTACTAATGAATGCAAACCCGACAAAAACATTAATCAGATGCTGCCTTCCTCCAGATATCAACGCTCTAAAAAGAACCAGAGAAACGAAGATTAAGGCTAGAAAATAAAGAAACCTGGTAGGCTTTACTTTTTTTATCAGGAAAGCCAAGTATGAAAAAAGGGCAACATCAAAATAATAAGTAAACATCTTGAAAAATGCGCCAACATAATTTTTATTATTATCCGTCCCCGACCTTATTTGTGAAATATTCTCTAATATATAAGTCAGCCCGCCATATTTATACACATAGACGATCAAACCAATAAAGCCAACCATTGCTATGATAAAAACAGCCTGAAGGGTTTTCTTTTCATCACTAGTGCCTAGAACCCTTATGCTCGCCCCCCTTCCAAAGAACAAACCAATCAGATAAGACAAAAGACTTAAAACCAGCAACAAAAACACCTCAGTTTCTTTCAGGTGCAGCGCTGAATCATACTTAGAATAAAAATCGTTATATCCGCTACCAAAATAAAGTATATAGGATGGCACGAGAAAATATATAACCAAAAGCCACACTAACGAATACTCTATTATTCCAAAGTAATTACTCCGATATATTTTTACGCCCAATACGGTTAAGCCCGTAACGGCTACAACAAGATATAAAAAACTCATTTCAGCATTCTTTTATGGTACCAAGGCAGCGCTTCTTTCATACCATCCTTAATATTGTACTGTGGCTCATAACCAAGTTCTGAAGTTGCTTTTTCAATACTTGCTAAGGAATGTCGCACATCGCCCGATCTAAAGTCTCTATAAACAACATCTGCATAAGCAGACACTCCAAGACTCTCAAAACCTTGACAAATTAATTCACGCAGCGCATTCAAAGTAGTTCGCTCACCGAAAGCAACATTGACTACCAAGCTTTTATTATCAGTCAGCGCGGCTAGGATGTTTGCTTGAACCGCGTTGCCTACATAACAAAAATCGCGGCTAGTTTCTCCATCCCCATTAATATAAATTGTAGAGCCCTTTAATAAATCTGCAGCCCACTTTGGTATCACCGCAGCATAAGCCCCATTGGGGTCTTGACGAGGGCCAAAAACGTTAAAATAACGAAGCCCTATACTACTGAAGCCATAAGTACGATAAAAAACCGAAGCATAGAGTTCATTCACATATTTAGTCACTGCATAGGGCGACAACGGGTTTCCGATATTTTCTTCCACCTTCGGCAAGTCAGGATGGTCCCCGTATGTCGAACTGCTTGCTGCATAAGTAAAGCTTTTAACACCCTCATCTTTGCTAGCCACCAGCATATTCAAGAACCCGTCGATGTTGGCTTGATTGGTGGCAATGGGGTTATCAATAGAGCGTGGCACAGAACCTAGGGCAGCCTGGTGAAGTACATAATCCACACCGCTGACCGCCTTATTGCAATCGTCCAGATTGCGAATATCACCTTCAATAAACTTGAAGCGCTGCCATTGCACCTCTGTGACCAGCCCTTGAACCTCATCCAGATTATGCTGATGACCAGTGGCAAAGTTATCCAGCCCGACCACCGTTTGATCAAGCTTCAGCAGGGTTTCCAGCAGGTTTGAACCGATAAAACCGGCGACACCGGTGATCAACCAGGTTTTTGGCTTGGATTGGAGATCAGCTTTCACTTGTTCGTAGCGGGTAGTCATGTTTATTCCGTGTTTGTATGTTGCTTTCGCGCCTCAAGTGGCATTATTCGCTGCGCTCACCCCTTCGGGGCCGCACTGCGTGCGTTCCTTCGCTTCGCTCTGGTCCTACAAAACCTTCTTTTGCAGGTAAGCTCTACAGCCGGAGGTCCACCTGATCTTTGGGGAGCGTGTATTTCAGGTCGTACAGGACATGTTCGGGCTTGCCCAATCCACGAATATCGTCTGCGCCCATGGCCTTGAACTGGTTGTGCGCCACCGCCAGAATGATGGCGTCATAGGCACCTTGCTGCGGCTGCGCCACCGGGCTGATGCCGTATTCATGCTCTGATTCGGCAGCGTCGATCCAGGGGTCATGTACATCCACGGTAATGTTGTAGTCCTGCAGTTCCTTGACCACATCCACGACTCGGGTGTTACGTAAATCAGGGCAGTTTTCCTTAAAGGTCAAGCCCATCACCAGAACCCGCGCGCCATTAACCTGGATGCAACGGTGGAGCATGGCTTTGACCAACTCGCTGGCCACATGACGGCCCATGCCATCGTTGATGCGACGGCCAGCAAGAATGACTTCCGGGTGATAACCGATGGACTGCGCCTTGTGGGTCAGGTAGTAGGGGTCCACGCCAATGCAATGCCCTCCCACCAGCCCTGGACGAAAAGGCAGGAAGTTCCATTTGGTGCCCGCAGCCTGTAGCACTTCTTCCGTGTCGATTCCCATGCGGTTGAAAATCATGGACAGCTCATTGACCAGTGAGATATTCAGATCACGCTGGGTGTTTTCGATCACCTTGGCCGCTTCTGCCACCTTGATGCTGGATGCCTTGTGGGTGCCAGCGGTAATAATAGAGCCGTACAGCTGATCGACCAGCTCTGCGATTTCCGGTGTGGACCCGGACGTCACTTTGGTGATGGTCGTTACCCGGTGCTCCTTATCGCCGGGATTAATCCGTTCCGGACTGTAGCCCGCAAAGAAATCCTGGTTAAACGTCAGCCCGGAAACCGCCTCCAAGACAGGCACGCAATCTTCTTCTGTGGCGCCGGGATACACCGTGGACTCGTAAATCACGATATCGCCTTTCTTCAAGGTCTTGCCGATGCTTTCTGAAGCCTTGATCAACGGCGTGAGATCCGGGCGTTTGTGCTCATCAATTGGCGTTGGCACGGTAACAATGTAAACGTTGCAATCACCAAGGCTGGCCGGATTAGCACTGAACTGAATATGACTGGCGCTGGCCAGCTCTTCGTCACTGACTTCCAGAGTGGCGTCGTGGCCCGCATTCAGCGCATTAATACGGGCCTGGTTAATATCAAAACCGATAACAGACTGGTGTTTACCAAACTCCACCGCCAGTGGCAGCCCAACGTAGCCCAACCCAATTACTGCCAGTTTGATGTCATTCAGTTCCATTCTTTATTCATTCCGTTGTGTGCTGATGTTTAGTCGTTGTTGCCACATCACGCCGCCAGCGACGCTTCTATTACTTAGTTGCTGTTTTTGCCGTATTCGTAAGCGTAATAGCCATACTCGTTGGAGGCTCTTCTTTCCATGCAGTTAAGAATCGCCCCTTTGATCTCCACATTATTCTGCGCAAAGCGTGTCAGGGTGATGTCCACTTCTTTAACGCTGTTAACACCAAAGCGGGTGACAATCAGGCTGCTGCCGGCCAGCTGGCCCACGATGGCGGCATCGGTTACCGCAAGGATGGGCGGCGTATCCACCAGCACGATGTCATATTGGGCACTCAGGGATTCCATTAGTGCTTTAAACCGGTCGTGCATCAGTAGCTCAGACGGGTTCGGTGGCACCTGGCCGCGGGAAATAAAGGCCAAATGTTCCATTTGCGTCGACTGGACAATGGCACTCTGTTCGACCTGGCCAGACAAATAGTCCGACAACCCAGCGTCGTTACGGTTTTCGAAGAAACGGTGCATATGGCCCTTGCGCATATCGGCATCGACCACCACCACTTTTTGCCCCGTTTGGGCGAGCACCGCCGCCAGGTTGGCGGAGACGAAGGACTTACCCACGCCCGGGCTGGGACCAGAGACCATAAGCACCTTGTTACTGGCTTCCATCATGGCGAAGTGCAGGCTGGTGCGCAGGCTGCGCAAGGCTTCCACGGCCAGATCGTTCGGGTCTGACAGGGTTAGCAACGGGATGGGGTCTTTGTCTTTCTTGCGCTTGCGGCGGCGCTTCAGGGCCTCCAGGCGGTCTACCTTTTGCTGGTGTTCAGACAACGGGATAGAGGCATACACAGAAATGCCCTGCTCTTCCAGCTGTTCCGGGCTTTCGATGCCACGGTTAAAGGCCGCTTTAAGGAGGACGACACCGACAGAACCCATGGCCCCCAGCATGGCAGCCAGAATGGCAATCAGGGATTTTTTGGGTTTTACCGGTTCCGGTTGCACAAGGGCTTTATCGATAATGCGCACGCTACCGACGGTGCCGGCTTTCATGATGCGCAACTCCTGCACCTTGTTGAGCAGGCCCACGTAAATTTCCTGGTTCACTTCCACGTCGCGCATCAACCGCAGCACTTCCTGCTGGGTTTCCGGTAGTTGTTTTATTTGTTTGTTGAGCTCGTCTTTTTCCTGAATCAGGGAGCCCCGCTGTTGAATCAGGGTTCGGTAAGCCGGGTGTTCGCGGGTAAAGCGGGCAGAGACTTCGCTTTCCTTGATTTTCAGTTCATTAATTTTCGCTTCAATGGCGACCAGGCGTTCCAGCACAGACTGGGTTTCCAGTGACAGGTCTACCGATTCGCTTTTCAAGCGATAGGCATTGAGCTTTTCTTCTGCCCCATTGAGTTTTTCTTTGATTTCAGGGAGTTGTTCGTCCAGGAAATCTAGGCTGTTCTCCGCTTCTGCAGACATGCGTTTGATGTTCTGGAGCAAATAGGTTTCGCTGATTGCGTCCAGAATAGCGCGTATCCGGGCTTTGTTGGGGCCAGTGATGGACAGGGCAATAATACCGGTCGCCTTCCCTTGCTCGCTGACAGAAAGGCGGCCACGAAGTTGATTAACGGCTTCGGCGCGGGTTTGATGCACCAGCGTTAGCGGCTCTTCGCCGTAATCCCATTCCCCCAGCTCCAGCGTAATGCGTTTGTCTTCACTGGTGATCACGGTGCCTAGCGGAGCGCTGCCCACTTTTTGCTCGTCAAAATACAGCGCGGGTTGGCCGTTTTCTTCAACCAAGGTGAACAATTCTCCCTCCAGATTTTCCGGGACCTGGAAAGATTTGATAGTCACGAAAGTTTCGTTGTCCCTATAACCCGCAAACAAAGGTTTGGGCACAAATTCAGGCGCGGGATCTGCCGCGCCGATCCCGCCAATTAAAGGAAGGCGGTCAGGCTCGACCTTAATATCCAGCTGTAGCTGGTCAATGATTTCACCCAGCACCATCCGTGAACGGATGATCTGGATCTCCGCATCGGCAGAAGATTCTTCTGTAAACAGTTCGTTCAGTTCAGAAAACCCAGGCACGCCACCCTGCTTGTCTTCCACTTGCAGTAACGCATCAGCCTTATAGATGGGGATGGCCATAAGGCTATAAGCTACGCCCAGGCACAGAGCGATAAGCGTGGTGCCAATAATCAGCCAGCGGTGGTCGACCAGCAGCCCCCACAGACGCTGCAGGTCTATTTCGTCGGCCATGCTGGAAGACGATTGCGGCTGGCGTGCTGTGTTTGTTGCGTTTTCTGCCATGTTTTATTGCTCTGCTGTCTGTTTGCTGTTGGGTGTTTTGCGGTGGAACCGCCTCTCCCAAATGGCGAGTTAGCTCGCCAGTTTTATCGATGCCACTGTAGGAGTTCCCTTCCAGGGGACGAACCCGAGCCTTGGCGAGTGGGCTTGTGATTGCCACCCGCTTCATTTCGCGCTGGCGGGACACCCCATTGGGTGCTCTCCGAGCTGACGCTTGGTTCGTCCCCTAGAAGGGAACTCCTACAGCCGTGCTGTTTCTTGTCGAGCTGTGCCCGTGTACCGACGGTTTCTTACCACCCCTTTGGGTGAGCTCCGCGCTGGCGCTTGGTTCGTCCCCTGGAAGGGAACTCCTACAATCGTCTATTCGCGCTCTGGAAGGGAGCCCTCCCGGGTGTTGCCCTTACAGTTTTTCGGCCCAGGCTTTTGTGGCTTCGCGCATGGGCGGGTAGATTCTTTCGAAGGCATCCCGGCCGCGTTTGTAGGGGTCGGGGATATCGTGGCCGCCATTCCAGTGCGTTAGCAGGAATGTCTTGCCACTGGCTTCCGGGAAGGCTCTGCCCAGGCGTTCTTTCTGGCGGCTTTCCATGACCAGAATCAAATCGCTGTCGCGGCACAATTCACTGTCCAATTTGCGAGCCACATGCGCACCGCAGTCCAGGCCGTTTTCTTCCGCCACAGCACGGGCGGTCGCTTCCATGTCCTGCCCCACCAGCCCGACCAGGCCCGCAGAAGACACAGCTTTTTCCGGCTTCAGCTCCCGCAGCATGGCGGCGACGGTGGGGCTGCGACAAATGTTGCCGTCGCAGACCACCAGAATGCGATTAAACATTACTCGTCCAGATCCCTTACTCGGTCTGCCGCCAGCGCCCCGTAGTAGATGGTCTGGAAGGTCGGCAGGATATTCTTGATTACGCGATTCCAGCGGGCCAGCGGCGCGGCGGTGACATAGACGATGTCGCGGCTTTGCAAATCGAAACCATCCGCCAGAATCAGGGCGGTAGCGTCCTTGGCATTGAGCTGGTACAGGTCAATCAGGTGATCACTCCCCTGCGGCGCGCGGCGCAGTACAAAGATGCCACGGGCATCCGCAGTGTCTTGTGTATAACCGCCGGATGCAGACAAGGCTTCCGCCAAAGTCAGGCCGTTACGGGTCATGGGTACGGGCTGATTCTCACCCACTTCACCCAACACAAAGACTTTGTTGTCATCGTTGCGGGCCACATGAACCACATCACCGGGGCGCAGCAAGACGTTGTAGGCCGGGTTGCCTTCCTGGTAGACCGCTTTCAGCGACAGGGTATATTCCTGCCCGTTGCGGGTCAGGGTGACATCGTTCCAGTCGGCCATTTCGGTCAACCCACCGGACGAATTCACCGCATCCAGCAGTCGCAGGGGCACATTGGTTACCGGGTAGGCTCCGGGCTGTTTGACCGCTCCAGACACATAAACGCGCTGGCTGCGGAAAGCAGCAATGGTCACATCCACTTGCGGGTCTTCGATGTATTCGGCAATACGCTGGGCGATCAGGTCACGGATTTCGGTGACACGCAGGCCGACCACTTTGATCTTGCCGACGTAGGGATAAAAAATGGTGCCGTCGTTATGTACCCAGTTACCAGACTCGGACGGGCTACGCATGGAGCCCGCCGGAATGGTCAGCTCCGGGTGATCCCAAACGGTGATTTGCAGGACATCACCGAGCCCGACCACGTAATCGTAATCTTCCGGTTCTTCGAGCAGGACCGGGGCCGGCTTGGCTTTGTCCTGGGGCTCGGCTTTCAGCACATTGGTGGTAATGGTATGCACCTGCACCACATCCGGCAGGGGTTCGGCTTCTTCCGCACTTTCGTCTTCATCGAGAAACCAGCCCGGCGACGTGGAAATGTGGGAGCCCGGCACAACCGTGCAGCCTGCCAACGAAGCCAGGAGGCCGACAGCCAGAAATTTCCCGAAAGGATTCATAGATACCTGCATAAACTCTGTTACCAATTCACGTGGCGGGTCCACTGAAGGCCGGCGGTGAACCGCTCCCGCTCTTCATAGGTCACTACGGGTTCATCCGTAGCAGAAAGCAGCCAGTTCAGGCGGCCGCCGAATAAGGAGTGGCCGATGCGCAATTCGGCCAGGGTGATGTCCTGTTCTTCAACGGCCTGAAGGATAGCGTCGCCATCTTCCGTGACCACCGCGCGTATCCCGCCCTCTTCGTTCAGGGTCGCTTGCGACAGGCTCAGCGCCACCGACACGTCGAGGCGGAAAAACTGCTGAATGCCGAGGGTGACGGCCTGGGCGTCGCCTTCCCAGGTACTGGCCATGTTGCGGCCATGGTAGCGGAAACCGCTTTGATAAGTGCTGTGCTCATACATGACATTGTGGCGGCGATCACTAAACCAGCTACCGGCAACGGTGTCGGTGGCTTCCACAAAGAAGCGCTGGGAGCCCTTGCCCCAGCCGGTGACCACATCCACGCCAGCCAAAGACGATAGCTTCGAGGGCAAGCCCCCCGCTTCGTCTTCACCCATGAATTGTCCATAGATACCGAGGGGGACGTCGCCCGGGTTCAGAGACAGACGGAAATCCACTCCCCCAATTTGGTTACTGGGGTCCTGCCCTTCTTCCAGGCCGGATGTTTCACCGTTATCGCGACCAATAACCGCATTCCAAAAGTCATCCAGGCCCTGCGGACGCCCTTCCCCACCCCATTGCGCCAGGCGCGACAAGCCGATTTGCAGGGAATCCAGTGGCTTGAAGACAAAGCGGGCGCCCAGCAGGCGGGCATCCGGGATAGCGCGGTCCTGCTCCAATTGCCCGGCAATCAGTTGCAGGTCCCAGGGGCCGATCCAGCTGAGCCAGGGGCTTTCCGGTGCCAGCGGCATTTGTCGGGATAGCCATAGCCCGGGAACCGGGCGAGCATTATTGGACAGGGCCAACGAGCTTTGCCAGCCCGGGCCCCACCAGCGATCGACAGCACCGACGCCCAGCTGCCAGTTGCCGATGATGCCGGCCAGGTAGGTATCATCCAAGCGCACATATTGGCTGTCGCGTTCGCCGTCCACATAGCCAATGGCCAGTTGCCCGGCCCAGCGCTCGCCCATGCCGTAAAGTGCCACCTGGCTGGTGAATTCGTCTTCTACCTGGGTATCGAAACTGGTGTAGAGCGGCTCCTGGTTGGCGCCACCCAGTTCAATGGAAACACCACGGGTGCTTTGCTGGGCCTGCTGTAGGGCTTTTTCGAGGAAGGCGGCATGCTGGTTTTCACAACGTTTGGCTTCCGCTTCCGGGAGGCTGTGACGGGCAAGGCGGTAGCTTTTCATCAGCGCGGCCCAGCTGATCGGCCAGCTGAGGGTAACGCCATCCAGGCAACCCTGGGACTGGAGCGCTTCGATATGATGGCGAGCGGATAGATCGCCGGCTGGCACCCAGGGCGAAGCGGCCTGTGCGCTGGTGGCGCACACAAAGGCCAAGCCCCCGAGGCACCAACGGGTGAGCTGTAAAGAAAACTGCACTAAGGACATCCTATCCAGCTGTTCTAACATCGAGGGGCGGATTATGCGTACTTTTTTTTGTCATCCATATGACAAGCAGCGGCATTTTACAGTTTGTTTACTGCAATGCGAATGGGTTTCAGCACTAACTCTACGTAATTCATACGTATTGGTGACGCAGGCCTCTTTATACCTAGGGGAAGGATGAGGGAGGGATCAATCCGATTGTCAGACAATTCAGGGGATGATTTGCAATGTAGAGCGAAGAGGTGTCGGTTTACGGCCTTCAGCCTAAACCGACCTACTACCCCGCCTTGGCAATACTTACCGTAGGTCGGCTTAGCCTTAAGGCGTAAGCCGACATGTATACCTCAAACGTTTTGCAGCGCATCCCGGATGGGAGTCTCTCCGGTGATCACATCAAATTCCTGATTGCGAATCTCCATCCGGGTGACTTCCGCCAGCACCTTGGCGACATCTTCGCGGGAGATTTCTCCAAAGTCCTTTATTTTCGGCTCCAGCCGAACCTTCTCCAGCGGCGGCTCTTCTGTTAGTCGCCCCGGGCGGACGATGACATGGTCCAGACCACTGCCGCGCAAGTGGTTGTCCGCATTGCCTTTGGCTTCAAAGTAATGGCGCATTTTTTCCGGGCCACTGTCCGGGTCATCGGCGCGCATGGAGCTGACCATGATAAAGCGGTCCACACCCTGCTCTTTCGCCTGATCCACCAACGCAATGGCGCCATTCTGATCCACGTCGAGGGTTTTCTCCGGGCCGGTGTGAGGACCGGAGCCTGCGGTAAAAATCACCGTGTTATGCCCTTTCAACGCCTCACGGCAATCGCCCTCCAGGTCGGCCACCACCACATCGTTGGCGCCCAGCTCTTTCAGGGACTGGGCTTGGGCCGCATCGCGCACCATGGCGGTAACGTGGATATCGTCTGCCACCAGATGGGGAATCAGCCGGCGACCAATTTTGCCGTTTGCACCTGCAATAAGAACGTTCACGCGGTTCTCCTTTTCCGGTTAGGTATTAACAGGGGTTGTGATGACGTGGAGGACTTTCAAGGGTAACGGGTGTGTGTAGGTCAGATTTACCCAAGGGCACAGAGAGCCTGAAAGGCGTAATCCGACATTCAACCATTGTGGATGGGCAGCAAGGCTTGGTTGTCGGCTTACGGCTACGCCTAAGTCGATCTACGGAATCACCAAGATTCACCCGGCGTTGCACCGGCGGATGCGATTCTCTCTTTCATGGAGAAAGCTATGCGCCCAATATTGTTGATAGTGAGCCTGATTATGCTCAACGCCTGCCAGACCACGCCGACTGACCCCATTGAAGTGGCGAGTCCACTCGATCTGGACCGCCTCATGGGTCAGTGGTATGTGTTTGCCAATATTCCCACCTTTCCGGAAAAAGGCGCCTATAACGCCATCGAGACCTATCGCCGGGCTGGCCCCAATGAAATTGAGACCACCTTCACCTTCCGCAAAGACGGCCCGGACGGTGAATTGAAAACCATGACCGCCACCGGCTTTGTCAGCGACGAGAATCCGGCCATCTGGAAGATGCGCTTTCTCTGGCCATTCAAGGCGGATTTCCGGGTGCTGTATGTAAGCCCGGATTACCAGACCACCATTGTGGGACGGCAGAAACGGGATTATCTGTGGATCATGGCGCGCAGCCCGGAGCTGGATGCCAGCGTCTACCAGCACTTGCTGGATACCGCCAAAGAGCGGGGTTATAGCTTGGAAAAACTGCAGAAAGTGCCCCAGGTGTGGTGAGATCCGGTTTCGCAGGCCGGTTAGCCTGAAAGGCGTAACCTGACAGTCAGACAAAGCACCGGAAAGCCCGCTCAAGCGTTAGAAACTTTCGCCCAGCTGAATAAAGAAAACGGTATCGTCATCGGTGAAGGCCACATCCACACCGATGTGCAGAGGCTTGCTCGGGGTGGTTTGCCAGCGCAGGCCGGTGCCGATGCTATGGGCAGTCTTGCCCTGGAAAATTGGCTCACCCCCGTCGTTGACCCAACCATAATCGTAGAACCCCACCCACACCCAGCGCGGCAAGATCGAATAGCGACCTTCGATGCTGGCTTTCAATGCATCGTCATCCATGTATTCGCCCCGGTTATAGCCGCGCACCCCGGCCGACGCCTGATTGAAAAACGGCGCCCGCCCGGAGGTGCTTTCCCAGGCACCGTTGGTGGCGAGGACCAGATCCGGGAACAGCTGTTTGTAATAGCTCAGGTCCAGCCGGGTTTTGCCGTAGTCGAAATCACTGCCCAGGGCCTCGGCAAAATCAAAATAGGAGGCACTGAAATTGATCCCCTGGGTGGGGAAATAATTGTTGTCGCGGGAATCATAGGTCAACACCATCCCCGCTCCGCCGACGGCGATATTTTTGCTCAAGCCCGGCAGCCCGCTAATACGCTGATCGAATTCCATCTCCACATCCCCGTCCGAGTAGATCAGCGCCGGACCCAGGAACCAGTGATCGGATTGCGGCAATCGCCACTGGGCACGGGCAAACCCCATGGCCATGTCGATGGTGTAATCCAGCGGATTGTTGGCGAAAAAGCCCTCCCCCCCAAAGCCATAATATTTGAGCTTCAGGGAGCCAGTGCCGGCGGCGGCCGTTACCCGCAAACGATCATCCAGCAAATAGTCCTGATGGAATGCGCCCACCACCCAGCTATCGGTGTCGGTGTACATGGCGCCCAGACCGCTGGTGGGATTGGGGCCGCCGTTGCCATCACGAGACGGGTGCAAATACAGGGTCGCCAGTTGCAAGCCAGTGCCCATGGTGGGGTTCGACACGGGGATCGGCGCCACCACCCAGTTACCCTTTTCCAGGTTGGGGGCATGGCTGCCCTTCTCCACGTTCGCCATAAACGCATCGGTTTCGGTAACCGCTGCTGCACCGGCCAGCGGCACCCAGCCGGCCACAAACACAACCCGGCACCACGGAGCGACACTCACTGGCATGGGGTCACAGGGGCCAGGGTTACGGGAATGCCGTTGAGCTGCGCCATGGCGGTCACCGCTTCCACCCGCTCTGTGCCGATCACATCGTTAACACTACTGCCCTGGGTAGAGCGGGCAATTTCCAGTTGCACACCCTCGCGGTCATGACCCCAACCGTGGGGCACACTGATGACGCCCGGCATGATGTCGTCGCTGATATTGGCCGGCAACGTCATGCAGCCGGCACTGCCACTGACCGTCACATTGGCGCCTTCTTCCACTCCCAATCGCAGGGCATCGTGCGGGTGCACAATCACCGTGAAGCGGCCTTTGCCCTTGATCAGGCGCTGACTGTTATGCATCCAGGAATTATTGCTGCGGATATGGCGCCGGCCAATCATCAGCAGTTGATTCTCTTGTGGAGCAGATGGCACCGGCAAGCCCTGCAAGGCGCGGTGGTAAAGTGCGGGAACCAGATTGATGCGCTGGTCCGGAGTGAACAGGCGCTGCGGCAGCATGGGCGTCAACGGTCCCAGATCAATACCATGCGGAGCCGCTTGCAGGCGCTTGAACGTCAGCCCCTCACCCTTCCCGCGCAACAGGCGCCAGGCCACATTGGGCAGCGTGTGCAGGCCGTTCTTTTTGAGCTCGGCCATGGCCTTGCCGCCACTGCCATAGGGCCCCAAGCGCAGGCCCAGATCGATGATGCCGGTGTCACCAAGTTTGCGGACAAAGCGGTCGGTGGCCGCCACCTTCAAACGGCTGCGTCGACCGCGTGCCTTGAGCCGGTTCAACCTCGTAGTAAGCCCGAGCAAAATCTCCCAGTCATGCAGCATGCCTTCCGGCCGGGGCACCAGCGGTGGCGTATATTTCACCACGTTGCGCACCGCCACCGCCTGAAAAATCGGGTCGAACTGGCCATGCTCCAGCTGCCCGGTGGGGGGCAGAATAATGTCGGCATGGCGGGTGGTTTCGTTGATATAGAAATCAATACTGACCATGAAATCCAGCCCGGCCAGGGCCCGGTCCAGCTTGCTGCCATCCGGGCAGGACAGCACCGGATTGCCGGCATGGGAAATAAACGCCTTCACCTGGCCCAGCCCCGGGGAGAGCATTTCATCGGCCATGGTGGTCACCGGGAATTCGCCGCCGAATTCCGGGTAACCCTTTACCCGGCTGCGGTAGCGATCGAAGCTGCCGGTATCACCGCTGAGGCCACTCATGGCGAGGATATCAAAGGCCGGATTGGTGAACATGACGCCCCCTTCCCTGTCCAGATTACCGGTAAGGATATTGATCACGTAGACCAGCCAGGCGCTGAGCGCACCATGGGCGCTGGTAGTGACGCCCACGCGGGAATACACCGCCGCGCTGGGGGCACTGGCAATGTCACGGGCGAGTTTGCGAATGGCAGCAGCAGGCAGCCCCACCGCCGCTGCGGCTTTCTCCGGTGTCCAGGGCGCGACCAGTTTTTCCAGCGCTTTCTTGCCGTCGAGCAGACTATCAAGCCGCCCCGGCGCCACCAGCGATTCCACGTATAGCACCTGCACCAACGCCAGCAGCAGATAGACATCGGTCCCCGGACGGACAAAGTGGTGCTCGTCGGCGACCTTGGCGGTCTCGGTCCGACGGGGATCGATCACCACCATTTTCCCGCCCCGCTTTTGCAAGGCCTTGATGCGGTTCTTGACGTCAGGGACCGTCATGATCGAGCCATTGGAGGCCACCGGGTTGCCCCCGATAACCATGAAGTAATCCGTGCGATCGATATCCGGGATCGGGAACAGCGCCTGGTGGCCAAACAGTTTGTAGGTGGCCAACTGATGGGGAAGCTGATCCGCAGAGGTGGCGCTATAGCGCTGGCGGGTGTTCAGCGCCCGGGTGAACGGCAATAGCGTAAACAAGGCACCATGGTTGTGCGCCGTGGGGTTGCCCAGGTACAGGGACACCGCGTTCTTGCCGTGTTCCTGCTGTATCTGGTGCAGCCTCTGGGCAGTTTCGTCCAGGGCGTCCTCCCAGCTGATCGGCACCCAGCCATCGGCGGTACGCTTGACCGGGTGGCGCAGGCGGTCCGGGTCGTTGTGCAGATCCTGCAGGGCCACCGCCTTGGGACAGATATGGCCACGGCTGAAGGGGTCGGCCTTGTCGCCACGAATGGCTTGTATGTCATCGCCGCAGTGCTCTATTTCAATACCGCACATGGCTTCGCAAAGATTGCAGGTGTGATAGTGCAGGTGCTTCATCCTTGGCCCCGTTCGTTGCGCTTAGAGTCCTTGTTTATCAGATTCACGTGAAAAAGGCGCGGTGGATGTGTGTGCTTCTTTAATTCGCTGCGCTCATCCCCTACCCCAAGGAGAAAAACCTCATCCAGATTGCTTGCCGGATTACGCCTTTCAGGCTAATTCGACCTACTTGATGCTTGGGTTTTGTAGGTCGTGTTTACCCAAGGGCACAGAGAGGCCGAAGGCCGTAATCCGACAATGAACACTGTCTTTTTCCCGCAAGCGGGAAAAGGATTGGGCAGCGTGGTTGCGTGTAGCATGCCGGCGTGAAGCGTCTCACTTTCCCAGCACCTTGAAGCGCTGCTTTAACCGAAAGCCCTGATCATCCACCAGCGTCAGGGTATGCCAGCCGGGCTCGGCAGTGAGTGCCCATTCGTGGAAATGACGGGTCTCGCCCAGATAAGCAGAATCCAGATGCCAGTAGAGCGTGGCGCCGGCCCGTTGATGGACAGCGCGAAAGACCGCCCTGCCCAGCCGGCCATCCAGCTCCACCGGAATATAAATCGCCGTGCCCGCATGGGGGTAAATCAACGCCATGGGCGGTGCGCTATTCATGGCCCGCGCCCCGGCCAGACAATCGTCGCGCCAGGCGGGTAGCGGCCGGTAGTGTGGGTGACGGCGCTGGTAGAACCAGGCTTGCCCCGGCGGCAGCACAAACCAGTCCCGGTGGCGCATGGCATCGACCGACTCGCACTGGCTGTGAACCCGCTGCCCCTTATCGTCCAGATGCACCCGCACATGGTACGGCGTCACCGTTTCAAAATGGCTGTGCAGCGGGGCCAGCCGCTCCACCGTGGGGCAGCGACCGCCGGCCAGATAGCCATCATCACTGCACACCTGCACGGTCTTCAGGTCTGCCAGTGGCGGTTCCGGCCAGGCCGCTGGCCCCAGCAGACTGAACACATCCAGCATCAGCGGTGCAGCGGTGGCCGCGCCCCCCAGGCTGGGCGCCGGCTCGCCATTGCCGTTACCGGCCCAAACACCCACGGTGTAGCGGCCGTTACTGCCGATAGCCCAGGCATCGCGCAGGCCATAGCTGGTGCCGGTTTTCCAGGCGATGGGCTGGCTGGAGCTGAACAGCCGCCACTGGCGGGCGGTGCCAGGGCGAGCCACATCACGAAGGGCATCCAGCGTCAGCCAGGCCGCCCCCGGGCTAAGCACCGGGCGAGCAGATTCCCGCCCGGCCAATAGCGGCTGCAGCGTTGCCACCGGGTAGGACGGTGCCCGCATGGCACTGGCAAACAAGCGCGCATAAATGCCCGTCAGTTCATCGAGCGTGCCTTCCGCGCCACCCAACACCAGAGTGAGGCCGTATTCTTCCGCACTGCGGAACAAGGTGCTCATGCCCATGCGCTGCAATTGGCTGTGAAAACGGCCGAGCCCGTATTCACGCAGCATGCGTACGGCCGGAATATTCAGGGACTGGCTAAGCGCCTGATGGGCCGGGACCGCGCCACGGTATTCGTGATCAAAATTTTCCGGGCTGAAGCCACCGTAGTTGGTGGGCAAATCCGGCACCAGAGTGTCAGGCAGCAGCAGGCCGTCATCGAGCATTAATCCATACAACAAGGGCTTGAGCACACTGCCGGTGGAGCGCGGCGAACGGGCGATATCCACGGCGGCCCCGTATTCGCGGGCATCACCGTGGGTCATGTTGCCCACGTAGGCCCGGGTGGCCAATTCGGTGTGGTCGATCACCACCACCGCCACGTTATGCACTCCCTCACCCGCTAACCGCTGCCCATGCTGGCGCGCCAATTCGCGCACCCGGCGTTGCAGGTCCGCATCCAGGGTGGTGTGGAACAGGTGTTGCCCGCTGCGGGAGGAAAGTGAGGTAAGCAGGTGGTCGGCGCTGCCGGGTAGCGGTCGCGGCGCGTCGGGAAGCGGCTCCAGCAAGGCCAGTTTCAGGTCGGTAGCCGACAGCTCGCCCTTCTCGTGCAAATCGTTCAGCAACGTATTGCGCTTGGTCAGCAAGCGCTCGCGGTTTCGGCCCGGGTGAATCAAGGCGGGGGCATTAGGCAGCACCGCCAGCAACGCAGCCTCTGCCCAGCTCAGCGCCGCCGGCTCCCGGCCGAAATAACGCCAGGCCGCGGCACGCAATCCGACGATGTTGCCACCAAACGGCGCGCGGCTGGCGTACTGAATCAGCAAGTCGTCCTTGCTGAAATGCCACTCCAGTTGCAGGGCAAGCAACGCTTCGCGGGCTTTCTCAGGCAGTGTTCGGGGCGGGTCATCGCGCAGCAGCCGCGCCAGCTGCATGGTGAGCGTGGAGCCGCCACTGACCACCCGCCCGGCGCGGGCATTGAGCCAGGCCGCGCGGGCAATGGCCAGTGGGTCCACACCCGGATGGGCGAAAAAGCGTTTGTCTTCGTAGTTCAACAAAGCCTGGCGATATTTGTCCGGCAAGGTGTCCACCGGCACAAAGCGCCATTGCTCATCCGCCGCAATACGGGCACCAAGCAGACGGTCATGCCGGTCCAGCATCAAGGTGGCGTAAGGGGTGTTCGTGAGCCGATCCGGCAGCGGCCAGAACTGCAGTGCGGCGACGATCGGCACGGCGGTGATTAGCGGGATCAGGAAGACGTAGCGCAGGTTCATTGTCGGTGAGAGCCCGGAACAAGTCCCATTGTCGGGTTACGGCTGCGCCTAACACGACCTACGGCCGGGCTCCTGCATGTAGGTCGAATTAGCCTAAAGGCGTAATCCGAAACAAGGGTTAGAGGTGGCAGTACCCTGGCCTGTCGGATTACGGCCTTCGGCCTAATTCGACCTACACGGAGGACTGCACGGAGGGCATAACGCCGACAATGGGTTGCGCGAACGTCCTCTCGTTTTCTAGCGCATTGGGTCGTAATCTGATATTCCAAAACAAACAATGAGGCCCTATGCACTACCGGCGCAATTATCTCTCCGGCGGCTGCTATTTTTTCACCTTGGTCACACATCAACGCAAACCGATTCTGACCAATGAACCGACGATTAACGTACTTCGCCACGCTTTCAAAACCGTACAAAAACGTCACCCTTTGCGCATCGACGCCATCGTCATCCTGCCGGACCATCTCCACTGCATTTGGACCTTGCCGGAAGAAGATCATGATTTCTCAACCCGTTGGCGTTTACTCAAAGGAATGGTCACAAAAAATCGCCAAATAGACACCCCAATCTGGCAAAAACGCTTCTGGGAACACACCCTTCGAGATGAAAGCGATCTGCATAATCACACCGACTACATTTACTTCAACCCAGTAAAGCATGGTTACGTCCACCAACCCGCCGCTTGGCCCTACAGCAGCTTCCACCGCGACGTGGCCCGTGGCTTGTATCCGGCTGATTGGGGCGGCATTCCGCTGCTTCCGGACGACATTGGTAACGAATAACCCCTGTGTCGGCTTAGCCTGCAAGACGTAATCCGACATTGGGCATGTGCTGCAAGCAACGAGGCAGGGTGTCGGGTTACGGCTACGCCTAACACGACCTACACGCCGAGCACCAAAATATCGCGTGGGCACTCCCCGTAGGTCGGCTTAGCCTAAAGGCGTAAGCCGACATTGAGCATTTGGGTCTAATCGCGTTTCACCTCAATCCATTGTCCTTTACTGCGGGCCTGGCGGGTGCCGTCGTACATGGCTTCCACGTTCCAGGCGGGCAGGTAGAAGCGGCCGGCGAAGGAGGCGTTGAGCGCCACGCGCACGGTGAGGCTGTGCTTGTTGCCCGGTTTCAGATCGAAGTAATGCATCACCCGATCGTCGCGCAGATCCTGGTAGGTGACGCGCTCCTGCTCGTCGGCGCTGCCATCCAGCCGGCTGCTGGTAATTTGCCAGCCAGACGGCAGGATTTGGGTGAGCGCCAGATTCTCCAGGCTGCGGTTCCCGGTATTGGTCACGGTGACTTCGGCAACAAAATCCTGCCCCTGGGGCAAGCTGGCCGGGTTCACCGGTTTGCCCTCTGCCAGGAAGCGGGTGGTCAGGCTGAGTCCGTCATTGCTGGCCTGCTCGTTCCCCGGCAACGGCGTGCCGGTGTTGCTCAGGGTGACAAACAGTTTGCGTTCGCTGTCGTTGCGGACACTAAAGGCCCGGGCGGTTTCGCTATCGGTCAGCGCCTGGCGGTAAACCGGTGAGGTGGCCGCGATGTCCTGCCAGCCCTGCTTGCCTTCACGCACCGCAAATTGATATCCCTGCTCATCGCTCTGACTACCCGCGTAGCGCGCCATGGCCATCAGCGACCAGGCCGTGGTCTGGGTGCTGTACCAGTGATCGGCAGAAAGCTGGCTGGCAATGTCCTGCGCCAAGGTCCAGGCCTCGGCGGTATCGCCACGGGCATCGGCCACGGTGAGGCGGATAGCCTGATCGCGAAGCAAGGAGCCATAGGTGTAGCTGGCACCATCGTATTCCAGCTCGGCGGCAGCGTTGGCGGTAAGCTCCGCCGCCACATCGCTGAGGCCCATTTGCAGGTAGGCGGCCGCCAGCAACCAGCGGCCACTGTGATAACTGGCACTGCGTGAGTAATCCGGCTTGGCCATTTGCAGCCGCTCACGCAGCCGGTTCATGGCGCCGACCTGCGGTTTGCCCGCCAGGGCCAGGGTGTACTGGCGATAGGCTTCCGCACTCCACTGCCAGGGGCGGTCGCCCAGGCTCTGGCTGCGGCGGACCTGATAGGCCGTCCAGTTATCCAGCATGGTGGCCGGCACCGCGTAGCCAAGCCGTTTGGCTTCCAGCAGGAAATGGCCCGCATAGCTGGTGCCCCAGTCGCTGGCATTGGCCAGGCCGGGCCAGTAGCTGAAACCGCCATCGGCCAGCTGGAAGCGCTTGAGGCGTTTGATGCCAGCGGTGACGTTGTCCTGAACCTCCTGCTTTTGCTGCTCATCCAGCTGCAGCAACTGATTCAGGTAAAGCTGCGGCAACACCGATGAGGTGGTCTGCTCGATACACCCGTGCGGGTAGCGCAGCAGATAATCCAGACGTCGCTCCAACCCCATGGCGGGCAAGGCACTGACCACCACGGTGCTGCTATTGGTGCCGGCCATGCCATGGGGCTGCGATTCCAGCGCCCAGATTTCACCGGGCGCCAGCACCTTGCGGGTATCGCGGGTGGTGGGTGGGTTCGCCGCGCGCACTGGCAGGTGCACGGTTTCCGAGGCACGGTGTTTGCCGCCTTTTGCGGTGACGGTGATGTCACCGGTACCCACCTGCTGTTTGGCGGTGATTTTCAGCATGGCAATCTGATCGGACGGGCCGGTGAAGGTCAGCGTGGCGTTGCCCTGCTCTACTTCGAACAGGTCTTCATCGGCGTCCACGGTCAGGGTGACTTTTTTCAGGCTGTCGTCGGTAACGAACACCGTCACTGGCAGCGATACGCTTTCCCCCGGACCCAGCACCCGTGGCAAGGTGCTCAGCACCGTCAGCGGCTGGGTGACGGTAATGTCCTGTTCGGCTTTGCCATAGGCGCCGTTGTCACCGGCCACCACCATGGCCCGCACCTGGCCCATGTACGGCGGCAAGGTAATCTCGTGGTTAACGGTTTCGTTGGCATCCAGCGTGAACGGACCCAGGAATTTCACCACCGGCGGGAAGCGGCGACGCTGCTTTTCCCGGCCATCGTCAGCCCCGTCGGAGCCGCCCAGTGCCAGCAGTTGATCCAGTTCTGCCCCGTAGGCCCCCACCACCATGTCGAACAGATCCCAGGTCAGCACCCCCAGGGCTTCGCGGCGATAGAAGCTGTCGTGGGGATCCGGGGTCTGGTAGTTGGTCAGGCCAAGCAGGCCCTCATCCACCAGCGCCAGGGTGTAGGTCATCGGCTTGCCCTGCTTTTCACTGACCTTCACGGTAAAGGTGTCTTCCGGTTTCACCTTGTCCGGGGCGCTCACTTGCGGGGCAAGACGGGTATTCGGGTCATCCACCAATAGCGGCACCAACCCATAAAGCCGAATGGGCCGGTCGTTGTTGCGGCCGCTGTGCGGCTGCAGCAGCGCCACGTGAACGTAGACGTTGGGCGCCATATTGGCGGTGATGGGGATATCCAGGGTCTGCGCTTCACCGTTGGCGGGCAACCAGTAGTGATCCAGTACCCGTGAACCAGTTTCCAGGCTCACCAGCAAACGGCCCTTGGCGACAGCGGGCAATTGAATATGGGCCGTGTCGCCAACGGCGTAACGGTCCTGATCCGCTGACAGGGACAGGCGTGTGGCTGCATCCTGGCTGCCACTGGCTTGCTCCCAACTCCAGCCCAGGTACACGGTTTGTGCGGTGCAGTGATCGCTTTGTCGGTCACAAACGCGAATCAGATGGCGGCCCCAGTCGTAGTCTTCGCCGTTCAGGTTCCACTGGGCGCGACCTTCTGCGTCGGTGGTGATCTGTGCATCGGCTACGCGTTTGGTGTTGGGGTCACTAATGTAGTTGCTCAGGTCGTCACCGGCCCGGTCCCACCACCAGCGCCAATCAATCTGGTAGACACTGATATCCAGCGGCCGGCTGGCGTCGGGCTTGCCGTCGCTGTCCAGGCTGATCAGGTCGATGGCATGCAGGCCTTCACGGGACAGTGCCCCGCCCCAGCCGCTGCCTTCGGGAATGCGCATGCCCACCCAATGCTTGAACGGGTACACCGGCACGCTGCGAATCTGGGTGCTGTAATCGCCGCTGTTTTCAAACACGCGGGTCGTCAGGGTGGCGCGCAGCATGCCCGGGGTCTGCTCCACATTCACGGTGAGCGGCACGGTGGCGTTGCCCTTCGCATCCACGTTGCCATCGAAGGCAGTGAAGGGTTCGCTGCTGAGCTTTCGGGTGGGGTCGTCGAAGTGGTAGGCGTCGTAGCCACTGAAACGGGTGGTGCACGCGCTCACCCGCACTTTCATGTCGGCCTTCAAATTGGCGGCGGTGGCACCGTTAAGCCATTGGGTGAATAACCCAATGTCGGTGGCTTCGTTGGTGTAGAGCGTCTCCGGCAGATCCAGCTCGATTTTCAGCCGATTGGGTTTGATCGCTTCCACCCGGATCGGGGTATCGAAATAGCGTTGCCCCAACCGAGCCACCGCGCGCCAGTTCCCGGTGGGCGCGTCCTCTTCTGTCTGTAGTGTAAAGGCGTAAAAGTCACCCACCGGCTTGTCCAGGGTGTAGCTTTTCACCTTGTTACCACGGGGATCAAACCAGTCCAGCGTCAGTGGGTGGCCAGCGGGAATCGTGTTGTCCTGATCTTCCAGAATAAAGGTCAGGTGAATGTCATCACCGGGGCGCCACACATCCCGCTCGCCGTAGAAGAACCCTTTCAGACCATCGCGTACTTGCTGGCCACCGGTGTTGAACTGGTTGGTGGGCAGGGCCCGGTTGCGAGCCAGTTTCAGGTAACCGTTGTCCCGGTCCTTGACCGCTTCCAGATAATAGGCGGAACCGTCCAGTGTCAGGCTGGCCATGCCCTCGGCATCGGTGAGCCCCATGCCCACTTGCTGCAGTTGGTAGTTGTAGGCCTTGAGCACCACGTCTTCGGCGGGGGTGTTGCTGTCCAGCTCGGTGGCCACCACCAGCAGGGTATCGTTCTGGCCGCGTTTGGCGATCAGGCCCAGATTGGAGGCCAGAAAGGCGCGAGTACTGCTGGCCAGATCATTGTATTGATAGTAGCTGTCAGAACAGGGGTTATCTTTCTCGTACCAGCTCAGGTAGCCCGCGTCGGCATAGTAGTTCTCGTAGAGATCAGAGCGGTCCTCATCCTGCCCGGGACCTTCATAGCTGTCCGGCAAAGTGGTTTTTTTCTTGAGGGTACCGTCCGGGCAGCTGTAGCTGATGTCGTCGCCATCAATCGCCAGCGTCAGGTGCACCAGGCCGTTGGGGTGTTTGGCCATGAGCTCGGTGAGATCCAGCTGATAACGTTGCCAGCCATCGCCATTGCCCGGCAAAGTCAGCGTTTTCTGCCACAGGTAGCGACCGCTGCGAGAGTCCATGTCGGCTTCATTCAGCTCGCTGCCCTGCAGATAGCGGCCGATGTTGTCATCGAAAACCCGGAACGCCTGGACTTTCACCGAGCGCACGCCCACCGCTTCAAACGGCACGCTGAGCTGTTTGCCGTCGGGCAGGATGGTGCCATCACCCACAAAGCGCACACCGGGCTTATTGGTCATCAGGGTGACGGTTTTTTCCAGTTTCTCGGCCAGGCGACCCTGGCTGGCGGAGCGCAGACTGCCGTCAATCACCAGCTTCACATCGTCTTCCAGCTCATCCTGCGGATAAATGCGCAGGGTGCTGCCATCCACTTCCACTCGCGGCGCCTTGCCATTCAACGTGACCAGCCCTTTCAGGTTCTGGGTGGCTTGCAAGGCTTCGGAAAAGTTCACCTGGACATGGGGTTTCGGGTAACTGACCGCCCGCACATTGGTTACCGCGAAGTTTTTCAGTGCCGGCACCGTGTAATGACGGTTGCCCTCGTTGTTCACGCCAAGGGGCGCCGCATCCCAGCGCAGTGATACATCACTGGCCTGCTGTTCGCGCACAATCCCGGTCACCGAAAAATCATGGCGCAGGCCGGCGCTGTCATGCTGCCAGTTAATGGCCAGAGTCTTGTCGTTCTGGCGGGCATCCAGTACCGCCTCTACGTGAGCCTGGTCCGCCAGATCGCGAGTCTCCAGACTGCCGCGCAGTACCATTTCGCCGCCATCGTCCGTGGGCAACAGGGACTCCACCGTCAGGCTCAGCTGCTGACGCAGCACCTGCAGGGAGAACTCAGCGGGACTCAAGGCATCATCCACATTGGCAAGCCCCTGGGCGTACAGCACCAGGGTCAACGACTCCCCGCCGGGTAACGGCTCGGCGGGGCGAATTTCCAGCCGATCTTCGGCGGTAAACACCGCCGTGACAGCCCGCTCCGGCAATAGCCGCGCGACCCCGGATTGAGGTTTGTCGAGTTGATCAGGAGTCACCACCGGGTGATTAAAGCGCACAACCAGTGGCGCCCGGGCACTGATGGTACCGGCCGGCAGGGCTGCCAGATGGGTTTGCCAGCGGTCATCCAGAGGGGAGACGGCTGGGTCGCTCTCACCCTGCTCTGCAACAGCGCCGTTACTTTCCCCCTTTCCGGTGGTGTCACTCTTATCATCACAGGCCGTGATCAGCAGCACAGTCCACAACATCAAGAGACGAAAAACAGACAAACCCCGACTTGGCATAACACCCTTCCCTGGCAAAATGGTTAACGTGGGAAACATACCACAGACATGGGACTTCCGTTCGACGATAGTCGCAACTATCACATCAAGAAATCGCGCAGAGACAAGGCCGCACATTCAGAAACAAGATACGGTACAAGTGGCTAAGCAGGCGGCGCACGGCAGTAAGTAACGGCATCCAGGGGATGGATTTGGCAGCAAGGGTAAAAACGGGTTTCCTGATCATTGCGGCGGTTTTTCTGGTGGCATTCACCTTGTGGTGGCTAATGCCCGGCAACGACAGCGAGGCCCGCTGGGAGGATTATCTCTCACGCCTGGCGCGGCTGTCACAACAGGCCGTTCCCGAACGGGCACCCCTGCCGATAGTGCCCTACCCCGGCAACCGGGAACTGCACCAACCGATCCCCGAGCACCGGGTCGACATGCTCGATTATCTGGAACTGCGCCACTGCAACTTGATGTCGCTGATCAGCGAACGCAATAGCGTGCTCGGCAAGCTGCAGGCCGACTCCTTGCGATTCAAACATGAAGTGACCTTTATTCGCCGTGCCCGCCAGTGCCTGGCCAGTGACAAACTGGACAATCAGGCACTGATCACCCTGCTTGAACAGGTGGTCACCGAGAAGCAGGCGGCGCTACCCGCCCTGTACTGGAATGCGCTGGTGGCCAGCGCGGAATTTCGTCAGTTTTTCAGCCAGTCGCCCTCTGCCATGGCCGGCGACAGCCAGGCAGCGCTGTTAAGCCTGGAGCAACTGGCCCAGTCTCCATTTCAGGGCGAGACCCTGCCAAGCCCGGAGCAATTGTTCGGGCTGGAAGCCCGCTTGCAGCAAATCGCGCACAGCCAGGCCGGCGGGCAACTGCTGCGGCGGCTGGCGCTGGCGCTGCGAGAGCTGGAACGAGGCAACACCCTGCTCGAAAACATTGACCCGGTAGCGCTCTGCCCCAAAGGGCGACCCACGCCTCGAGCCCGAAAACTGCGCAATGTGCTGGACAATATCTGGGGCAGCCAGGTGCAACAGGCCCTGGCAGACGCACAGCGCCAGCGCAAGCAACTGGCCAACGCCCTGGCGAAGATAGAAGCATTGCTGGCCCCCACCCCCCCTGCTTTTGCACAGTGGCAGGACCATTATTTTTCCGATACAGGCCTGCAAAGCCAGTTAAACCGGGCGCTCAAGCACCATGTCTCGCTCTGGCAGGAGCGCCTGCGGCAATGCAATCTGATGCCTGATGGCGGGCAAAAACTGAACGACAGTGCAAATATTGACCTAGAAGGCTAAACAAAAAGTCTACAAAGCGAATGCTTGTGAGAACAGTTGTCCACATACTTCCGGGTGTCGGTGAGTCCCATTCACCGGCTCCGGAGTTTTACTCCGTGATAGCTCTCCCGAGCCAAACTATTCACGGCGCCTTTTGGCGCCGTTTTTTTTGCCGCTCTGCGGCCGCAACACGCCTCACGCAGCATGCTTTACGCTTTCCATAAACCCGCTGCAGGCGTACATCTTGAGGTTCGCCCCCAAAAACCGGGGCCTGGCAGGCTGTCAATTAAGCATAAAGGTGGAATATTCCAGTTCTGCCATTTTGCGACTCACCAGCCACAGGCCAAGCAGCACACACACGGCCAACGCCAGCAGGAAACCGAAGCCAAAGAACTGGGGCCCCAGGTACAGGCTGATGCCGGTAAAGATCACGTTGAGCACGAAAAACAGCCCCGTCAGCAACACCAGCATGCGGCGCTGATCCAGATAACAGAACACGTTGATGATGGCCAGGAAGACCACCTGCAGCGCGGTGGCGATTAGCTGCACCTTGAGCAGCGGCAGGTACAGTTCCGAAATGCCCAAAGCGTTAAAGATCTGCGCACCGGCCACCATGATCACCAGCGCCGAGATTGCCTGAATCTTGAGGATCTGGAAGATGCCCTGGCGGATGACAAACACCATCTGGTTGCGCATGTCTTCGATATAGGACAACGACCCACCTTCACGGACCGCGTCATAAAAGTTGGAATAATACTCCACGAAGTCCGTTTCCATACGCACCAGAAACACGGCCATGCCCGGGATCAGTGACAGATAGGACAGGAATACCGGAATGTCGTAGATCAACGAGGCCCGCAGCGGCCCGATCACATCGCTACCGGTGCCGTCGTAAAACCAGAACATGGCCTTGTCCGCCCACACCCCGGCATTATAGAAAAAGCCCACCAGCATCAGGCTGGGGTACAGGTATTTTTTGCCGAACATGTCGAACGAGACGATGCTCTCGGCCGGGTAGCCTCGCACAATCAGTACCAGCATCCCCGCCAGCAGGGTCACCTGCCCCAGCAGAAACCCCAGCAGCAGGCCATCCAGGTCCAGAAACCGCAGCATCAGGGCACCCACCACCGTAATGGTGTAGCCCAGGGCATAGAGCAACAGAATGGCCTTGTACTGCTTCATACCTGACAGAAAGACCGTGGCAATCCAGATATTGCTCAGCACCACAAAACAGGCGATCAGCAACACCCGGAACAGCACGCTCTGCCCGGGAAACAGGAACATGGCCGCCGGCAACGCCAGCACGCCGGAGATAACCGTCACCAACACCGTAACGCCACCAAAATTGGGCAGAATCAGGTCTTCACGGTTTTCAAACGAGCGATCCGCGCAGAAGCGGGTAAAGGCCAGCTGCACAATGCCGGTAAGGATCAGACTGATGGCGATAAGGTAGGTCACCGTGACCTGAAACTGTGTCACCGAGGCATCCGGCACCACCATACCCAAACTGAAGATACCGATAATCAGAATACCGATGATCGACAACACCCAGGGGCCGGAGCTGATTACACCGGCATAGGCATAGGCCCGGATCAGGCCAAGCAGGGTGTCCTTGCGCAGCAATCGACGCAGTTCAAAACCAATGCCGGCCATTAGTGGCGTCCCTCCCGGCGACGATTGTTGCTTTCTTGCGGGCTGGCTGCGGCAGTGTCCTCCACCAGCGACTGGTACAGGTCACGGTAGGCGCCAAACATCATTTCCTGGGTGTAAAGGTTCTCCACCCGGCGAATGCCTGCCTGCTGCGCCTGGTGCCAGGCGTCCTTGTCTTTCAATAGCGCGGCCACCGCATTGCCCAGCGCTTCCGGATCGGCAATGCCCACCACTTCGCCCGCTTTTCCATAGGCACGGTCGGCTTCACCCAGGCCTTCAATCAGCTGACGGCAGGAACCCACATCCGTGGAAACCGCTGGCACCCCGGCGGCAAAGCCTTCCAGCAACACCAGCGGTAACGCCTCACTGATGGAGCTGAGCACGATCACGCCCACTTTCGGTAACAGCTCATCAATTTTCTGGAAACCCAGAAACTTCACATTCTTTTCCAGCCCCAGGCTGGTTACCAGACCGTGACACTCCTTGGCGTATTCCTTGTCCTCATCTTCCGGGCCGGCAATCCAGCCTTCGGCCTCTGGCAATACATTGACCAGGGTACGCATGGCGCGCAGGAAGGTTTTCACATCCTTGATGGGCACCACACGACCAATCAGGCAAGCCACCGGGGGAATGTTGTCACCCCGGGCGGCACGCACTTTCTGCATCCGGGGCAAGTCGATGCCATTGGGAATGTTCAGGGTGCGATCCGGTGGAGCGCCATCTTCCATTTGCCGCTCACGGTTGCGCTCATAAAGCGCCACAATGCGGTCCGATGCCTGGTAGCACTCGCGCCCCAGCTCGGTGAAAAAATTCACCCATTTTTCGCGAAAATAGGCCATCTCCGCATTGTTCTTTTCTACCAGGCCACGGTTATCGCTGATCCATTCGCTCTGGAACAGGTCGATCTTGCGCTCCTTGGTGTAAATACCATGCTCGGACAGCAGCAACGGCTTGCCGGTGCGGCGCTTGAGCATGGCACCCAGAAAGCCCGCATAACCGGTAGAAATGGTGTGGTACATCTTTGCCGGCAACAGGTTGTCGGCAATATCGTTAAGCACCCAGATGGGAGAATGCATGATGCGGATGGTCCAGAAATAATCCACAAAGGACGGGTCACGGCTGAACTCGCGGTACGATTCAGCAATGTAATCCCAGCTGGCCCGGCTGTGCAGGAAAGATTCCTCGGAATAATCCTCGCCTTCCCCCAGGTGCGTGACAATGCGGCTGAACAGCTCGCTGCGCTCCCGGGAATGAATGCCATCTTTCACCATTTCATGGAAACGCCGCAGATCGGCATAGGCCTTACGATTGCCCTTGAGGGAACGCTTTTGCGCCCCCCGCTGAAAATTGTGCAGGTAGTGCACTTCCAAATGCACCACGTTATTCGGCAGCTCATATTTCATGTCGCCGTAGTCTTCCGGGCGACTGCCCACAAAACAGCAGGCAAAGGTATATTCGGGAAAACCACGAATAATCTGGTTTACCCAACTGGACACGCCGCCACTCACATAGGGGAAAGTGCCTTCCAGTAATAAACAGATATCGGCGCTATCCGCCCGTGGCAGGCTCATAGGCCCTCCAGAATTCAACGGATTTATTGAGTTGGGTGAATTGGCTGTCATCGGTAATTTCACGCATCAGCAGCCGCACCAGCGGTATTTGCCGACGTTGCAGCGCAATCTCGGCCAGCCAGGGGTTCACTTTCGCTGCGGACAATCCCAGGCGACGGGCGAAAGTCATGGACTGGTGTGCTTCACCGATTTCACCCTGGCTTAACTGAATGCGCCCGCGCAGCAACCACAAGCCGGCGTCTTCCGGCGCTTCCATCAAGCCCATGTCGGCATAGAATGCTGCCCGTTCCAACGTCAGGGTACGGATATCCCCGCGCACCAGGTCCTGATAATTCAGCTCCCAATACAGCTCGGACAGGCGACGGGCCAAACGGTATCGGCGTGACTCCTTGGCCCGCTCCAACAGGTGCAGGGCGCGCTCGATATCCCGGGTAATTTCCTTTTCTTTCTGATCAAGAATCCCGTAGGCCAGTAGCCGCAAATCCTCAAAGGAATCCCCCAGGGTATGGCGTAACAGATTGCCGGTTACCTTGGCGGGCATATCCTTGAGCACCAACATGCCCTGCACCCGCAGGGCATTGGGCGCTCTTGATGTGGTCAGCAGGCTTTTCAGATCGATTTGCCGAAAACCCGCCGCACTATTGACCTGCACCGGGGTAAAATAAGGCTGGTCCACCAGCCCGAATGGCTTGTCCCGAAACAACGCCGGCAGCCAGATACCCAAGGCGACCCCACCCAGGATAGTAACCAGCCCCACCGCCGGAATAAAAAACGCAAAGGAAAAAATCAGCACCCAGGAAAGAATCTTTGGCGTTCTGAAACGTGGCGGCAGCAGCCCCCAGGCCACAACAGACAGCAATGCCGATGCCAACCCGTGAGAGAACAGGTACAGCACGAACAGGGACAGGTCTGCCTGTCTGCTCAACAGCAACAGCAGGGAGGCGATCTCCGCGCTGATCGCATAAATAAGCAGCTTGAGACTAGACACTCGCCGCCTCCAGAAGCTCAGCCACCTGCTCCATCCCGCCACGTTGATCCAGGTGACGGTAATAGAACTGCACCCCGGCCTGACGCAGGCTCATGAAGGCATACTCATCGGCCAGCCATTTTTCGGTACGTAACACAAAGCCTTCCAGACTGGATTCCCCGGTCATCGGCATCATGATCATCAGCGCGTTGTCGTTTACCCACCAGGCCAGATCCAGGCTACGCAAACCACGAGCCAATGCATCCAGAATCAGTCCCGCCTGCTCGCTATCATCGGCGACAAACAAGGTGAGCGAGGTATCCACCCGGCCGCCCTCGCGCAGGCGCACCAGCGCGGCCAACTCACTGGCAATCCGGAACGGCATGGTGGGCCAGCGATCCAGCATGCCATCGACTTCATCGCCGGCATGCACGATATCGGCATAGAAGTTAAGCAGCACAGACAACAGCTGCAGGTTTTCATAATTGATGGACAGGAATGGCAAACGCTCGATGACCATCACCCCGATCAACGCGCCACCACTGTTGATAATGGGGGCCGCAACCAGGTACTGGCCATGGTAATGACTGTCGTGATCATGCTGCTGAATATGAGCGAGGAGCTGGTTGTCCAGCGCGTGCTGGAGCAAATCATTGTCGCGCTCTAGCGGACGGTTCTCCCCCAGCTTTGCCGCGGGCTCATCATCGATTTGGCCATCCACCACCCGGTAAAGCGCGGCACGTTGCAGCTGGCAATATTCTGCCAACATGTGAATCAGGTCATCCGCCGCCGGAAGGCGCACCTTGTCACTTTCATCCAGGGTCAGATCACGTAACCGCACCAGCGCATCGCGCACGGTATACGGCTTGATCAGCAGATTTTCTTCCAACCGGTCGTGGGAGAGGCGCAACAGCACATACCGCTGGGTCAGGTTTTGCAAGCGCTCCAGCGCATAGCTGGCGGCACTGTCTGCGCGCATCAGCTTGACGCGCCACATATCCGCAAACTCACCGCAGATAAGGGTAATCACGAAACCACCAAGCATGGTGGATTCCGGAAACTCCATCCCTGGATAGAAGCCCAGGGCGGTCAGCACAAACCAGCTGGCCACCAGGCACAGCATGCCGAATACCCCAAGCAAACTGCCATAACGCAGCGCCAGCAACATGGGCACCAGCAACACCCAACGGAAGGTCCCGATGAGTGTCAGCGGATCCTCCTCGCGCAGCCACAACCCCATGGCAACGGCCAGCGCCATCAGAATCACTGCTTCGCACAGCGACCACAGCACTCTTGGCTCGGGCATGAACAGCCCCGCCAGTTTGCCGTTGCTGATGCGCTCAAGCATTACTGCACCACCGGGGCGAGCAATTTATCGATGACCTTCTGCCCGGTTTCACTGAGCGACTGGCGTGCCCAGCCGGCCCGTGAGCCGGTACCGCTGTAGACGATACGACCTGCCGGCAACTCACGAATTTCGATCATCACCCCCACCGCTGGTTCACCATCAACGCCGGTTTTATAGCGCCATTCGTGCACCACCCCGCTCACCACATACTGGGCCGATTGTGAGGCAACCCACTGATTCATTTTCTTGCGGTTGGCCGCCGAGGTGCCTTCAAACAACACCCCTTCATTATCGCTTTCCGGGTAGCGGGTTACGTTATTCACGCCATGGCGGTACAACACGGATTCGACAATGGACGCCGCCCGTAAACCCGCCTGGGGCGTCGCAGTGCGGTTGACCATCGGCAGCACCAGCCAGTTGCCCTCGCCGGACAGTTCCACATCCTGGCTGCTGCGGACATGGGTACACCCGGCCAGCACGGTGGCTAACAGCAAGGTTCCCAGTAGCGGAATGCTCAGTCTCATTGGATTCACTCCTAGTAATAAACTCTATATTGCAGCCCGAAGCGGTAGCTGTCTTCACCACTGCCCCCACTATTGAGCTGTTGTTCTGCATACAGCTTCCATTCATCCCGGCCGATCAGCGGCCCTTCCACACCGAAGCGGCCGGTAAAACCCGCTCCCGAAAGACTGTTATGGCTGTAGCCTATTTCTGCCCAGCCCTGCAAACGGTGCGGACGAATATGCACATCCGGCTGGCCCAGCAGGAGCACCACTTCCGACTCGTGATAGTCCTGCGGCAGCGGTAACGTCTGGGCACCCGGCGGCAGCAAGGCACGCACTTCAGCCATGCTGTCTTCACCAGCGGTAAAGTCAGCCCGGGTATGCCTCACCCGTACCCCGGGAGAGAAGCGCGACAACCAGGGGCGCCAGGTGCTCTGGGCATTAATGATGCTGCCACTGCCCAGATCACTATCATTGAGATCCTGATAGTCATAGTTGGCCCAATCCACACTGCTTTGCCAGGTAGAAGATGGCGTCCAGTTCAGCAACCACTGGCTACCGGTACGCGACGCCCCAAGAATCAGCAGGGACGACTCATCCGCCGGCATTCGCCATTGGTAATTCAGGCTACCGGACCAGTACCGGGTCCAGTTGGCGCCCAGCTCCAGGTCCGCCATGGTTTCGCTGTTGCCCAACAGGTTGCGCTGGCCCAGCTCCAGGCGGCTGCGGAACCGTTCGCGCTGGTAAGCCAGCGCCATCGACAGCCGCTGCTCGTCATCACTGATTTGCAACAGTTCATCATCATTGCTGCTGAAATTCCGCTGGCGGGCTTCCACAGACAGCTGGGTGAAATCACTGAGTGGCTGGTACTGCACAAACTGCAGATCCTGAATATCCAGCGCCCCCAAACGGCGCTGTTCAATATGAAACTGTGACGAGCGGGCCGTGGGCAATAGCAGGCTTTCCTGCAGGTTATTGCTGCCGGCCAGTTCCGGCGACCCGGCCTGAATGGCCATGAAGGTACTGGCAGCACGGCGCGGTTCATCCAGCCGCACCTGGGCTTCCAGCTGCTCGGACAGGGTAAGCTGGCCCTGATACTGCTCACGGATCTGCGCCACCGCGTCCAGATCATCCTGCACCAGTGCAAAAGCCAGTGCCGAGCCGGCTTTGAGCGCCCCTTGCGCCTGCTGTTTACGCAAATACCAACTCTGGGCCAGCAAGGGCTCTGACTGCCCGATCGCCCATTGCGCCAACCACTCGGCCCGGGCCACCGGATCACTATCCATGCCTTGCGTTTGCGCCCGGGCCAGCTTCAGCGAGGTATCGCCATCGTCAAACAACAGACTCAGCGTCAATTGCATATCCCGGTAAATCGCCTGCTTTTGCGGCTCGACCGTCAAGGGCAATTGTTCCTTGAGGTGCCGCAGCACAGGCCAGGCCTGCCCGTTTCGACCGGTGGCAATCAACGCCTGGGCGTAATACCACTGGCGCTCCCAGTTCTGACGGGCGGTTTTCAGTAATTCGGTTTCATAGCGCAGGGCCTGTTCCGCATTGCCCAATGCCATGTGTGACGCCGACAGCACCTCCCAGTAGCGCCGATCACTTCGGGCCGCGCCTTCCCAGGTGACCAGGGCCTGGCGAAGCTCCCGGTCCTGGCCGGTGGCAATCAGCAGCCACATCCAGCTGACCCGGGTTTCCCGGTCAGCCGGATTCAGGGCCAGTGCTTTCTGCAACCAGCGCTGCGCGGCTTGCGGGTCCCCGCGACGCAATTGCAGATTGGCATAGAAGCGCAGAAATTCCGGAGTCTGTATCAGTGTTTGCCACTGCTCTTCACTCAACCCTGACAGGAAAGCATCAATGGCCTCATCATCACGGCGATCGTTCAGCTGATAGAGCGCCCCCAGGGCAAATTGCGGATTGCGGTTCTTCTGCCAGGCCCGATCCATCAGTGATGCCACACGATCCGGGCGGTAATAACGGGCCAGCGTGATGTAATGGTACAAATCGGTAATCTGGTCGTCGTCGTTATCCACCAATTGCTGGTAACGATCCAGCGCCAGATCCCACTCGCCCAACTCTCCGGCCATCACCGCAATACGCCGGGACAGTGCCGGCGAATAGGCTAAATCACTGGCGTCACGGTCCAGGTCCTGCAGGGCTTTTTCGCGCTGACCATTAAGCCAGAACAAGTCTGCCGCCTGGGCAGCCATGGCCTCTTCCGGGCCAAAGCGGTCCATATATTCCCGTGAATAGCGCGCAGCCAAGACATCCTCACCCTGATTCAAGGCGAGCCGCTGCATTTCCCGTAATGCCGCTTTACTGGGGTAACGCCGACGCCAGTCTGCGAAGAAACGCAGGCCCTCATCCGGTTGCCCCAGCAGCTCATACTGCTGACTGATGGTGGCAATGATGTCGGCATCGTAGGGAGAGGCGCTCAACAGCGCCTTGTTGGCCCGCAGCGCGAGGCGGTTGCTGTAAGTCAGCGGTGCCAACACCAGCACCTGCTTCCAGGCCTCCGGATCATTACTGCGCAAGGCCACCTGCCGCCAGGCTTTCAGTGAGGTTTCCGGATCCCCCTGCCAACGGGATATCTCCGCCAGCCGGCGCCACCAGCGTTCATCATCCGGGCGCCAGTAAAGCGCATTCTCAGCCACCTGCCGGGCCCGAACCAGGTTCCCCGACCCCACGAACACCTGGTAGCTGCGGTCGTAGTAGCGCTCCACATAAGGCGCCGGCGTGTCCGCATGGGCAAGCGGTACGGTAGACAGCGCCAAGGGGAAAATGGCCGCATGGAGCCATCGTCGTATCAGCGGGCGGCGGGTCATCGGCTGCCCTCCTCGGACGGCAGACCCAGTAACAACACCGCATAGTGCTCGGCCAGGGGCATGTTGCCGCCGGCCTGGGCCAGGGTCATCAAGCGATACAACACCGCCTTGTCGTTATAAAAAGCACGCTCCCGCGCCTGAGCCAGGCGCAGCGCCTTGTCATGCAGGCTACCCGACTGCAGTGCGCTGAGTGCGGCGAGGAAATAGCGTTTACGCACCGTGTAATTGCCACGCGCATCCATGGCTGCAATGTAGGCATCCGCAGACTCGGAATAGCGCCCGTGGGCAAGCAGTACTTTCGCCGCCTTGACGTACCACTGGCTGGGGTTGGCCGCGCTGTCAGCCAACCGGCGGTAGGCCTGCACCGCCAGGTCCACGCTGCCCATGGCCAGGGCCATCTCGGCGAAACGAATGCGTTTTTCACTGTTCAGGGCCGCCCAGTCAATCGCGCGCAAACGGGTCAGGGTTTCATGCTCAAGCATGGTGCCACGACGGTTGTCGGCGTCTATGGCCATCAAACGGGTAAAATCCCGGCGCAGTTCCAGCCAGGCAATCTGGGTGTCATAGCGCCCATTACTGTCCGCGGTCACGACTTGCAGCTGCTCATCCGCCGCCACGAAATCACCTTGCAGAATCAATTCCCGGGCCATCAACAGGCGCAATTCGTGGTCATCCGGCTTGGCTTTCAGCCAGGCTTGCATATAGCTGAACGTCACCGCGTCCAGCCGCGCACTACGCAGGGACGAAGACAGGTCCCGCGGGAACACCATCCAGCACACCACCCCGATAAGAATCAGAAAGGCAAATAATTCCGGTAGACCAAGAACCCGCAGCCGTTCAGTGCGGACATTGTAGCCGTAGCTCATTGAGCTCACGCGCCGCACTCCTGTAGTGGTAGAGCCGGCCTTCCCTGCCGGCAGGTTTCAGTGTTTTTCCCTGATGAGACAACGTGCAGCCCCGGGCATTGCCCAGGGAAAACGCCAGCGACGTCATGGCTTCCAGAGAGAAGCGCAGGTTTCGCCCGTCGCGGGAAAAAGTCGTCAGCCGGCCATTCGCCTGCTGCAAATACGGCACCCGGCTGCCGTTCTCGCTGGATGCCTGGCCTCGCCAATGTGCCTGCTCACCGCTCAAATGCACATAACGTCCGGGCTTGTCCTCGCGGTAGCCGGCCACACCACTGCTTTGTGCCAAGGCGGGAAGCGCCAGCCCGTCCGGCAATCGTAACGTACGTAGCTGGCCGTTGCCCTGAATCCACCATTGATCGCCCCGGCGGCCGATCACCATGTCGTTGAAATCCAGCACTTTGCGGCTGTAGTCCGATGCGAACAGCGGAAAATACGGCTGATCGCTGGCCCATTGGTACACCCGCCGCAGGGACTCCAGTGACGCATTCTTGCTGGCAATATAGGTGTGGTAGTAAATATCCACCGGCTTGAAGCGATGAGGCGTTTCGGTCAGTTTGAAGGTTTCAATAACCCGCTCAAAGCCGTAGAAAGGCCCGGTCCAGTTATTGGTATAAATATTTTCGTTCTGGTTGGGCGCGTAGACCTGATACTCATCCCCTTTCGGGATACCAATGCCCTTCACCAGTGTCCAGGTGGGCGCGCTGTTGGTAATGGTCGTGTCGCTGCCGTTCATGTTCAACAGCCCACCTTCACGGGCCGCTTTCAGCGCTTCCGGTGTGGGAATGGTGTCACCGCTCCACAGCACCATGCGGGTCTTCTTGCCGGGAGGTAACAGCTCGCGCTCGATATAATTTGCCGAGCCTACCACTTCGCGCACCGGGTCCATGCGGTAGTCCGGCAGCGGTAGCCGCAGCTGACCTTCCGGCCCGTACAGCTCCCCGGGGTTTGCCTGGGCGTCGTACCAGAAAAAGGGATGCGAGTAAGTGTGCGTTGCCGCTTCCACATGGGGCAGAGCAAACATGGCACGGGCAATACGCTGCAGTTCGGGGGCCATTTTGGGGTACAGCCCATCGCTGGACACTTCCCCTTCAATCACGGAGATGGTGGTGGGAATATCAAATTTCTCGAGAATTTCATCCAGCAGCACCAGGGCATCCGCCCGCCCCCGGTACCCTTCCACTTCTGCCAGGCTGGGGAAACCATCGCCGTCCATGTGCGCAAACAACAGTCGCCGCCCGTTTTCGGTGGTCACGTCCGGAATAGGCATGTCGGGCAATTGCAGGGCTTCGCGGGTAAAACTGAGCGGGTTCAACACCCAGCGATCCATGCCGTCGCCTTGCACGCCGGGCAAAATGGAACGAATCAGAAAGGGCTGGAAGGCGTAACCGCCCCAGGGGGTTGTCGCTGCGGGGGTAAACGTCTGGTTCTCGCTGCGTAATTTTAACCAGGGGGTGGCGTTGTCGTTGTCCACCGGCGCAGACAGCTCCAGCAGTTTCGGCAACGGAATCTCAAAGCCCATGTCCGGGTGCTGAGAAACAATCTGTGGCGGACTTGCCGGTGTGTTGCGCGACTCAAAACCGAAGTCCCGGGCATGGGGGCCCTGCGGGTCAATGGCAGGATACCCCAGCATAAGGATGGGCACACCGGCCTCTTTCTGTTGCGCCAGCCAGTCTTCAAAGCCATCACTGGCGACTTCCGAATCTTCCAGCCAGATAACAATGCCCGCATAACGGCCGGCCAGTGTGCCCGCCGGCATGGGCGCATCTACCGCACGAATATCCGGCACCAGGCCCTGAAACTGCAGGGGCATCAGCCCGTAGCGCACCGCATCGGTCAATTCCCAGGTGCGCTCCGAGCTGCCGCCGTACACCAGCAGTACCTGGCGGGGCAGGATTTCCAGCTCCCCCACGCCCATCATGTCCAGCGCCGGGTTGGTGACCCAGGGGATGACGTTGTGTTGGGCAATGTCGCTGGCGATCTTGCGCGCCTGGTCACGGGACGCAGGAGGCGCATAATCAATGGCGATAGTGCTGACGCCATAACGCTCACGGACCTGTTCAAACTGGCCCAGCAGCCAGGCCCTGTCTTCCTCCGGGACAGCAGTAAACTGGTCCTTGTCCGGCAACCACCGCTGGTAGAGGGACTCGGCCGCCACCGCATCCACCCGGGCCTGCACCAGCGGCATCAGTTCGAAACCACGGTTAAAAATAAAACCCGCCTGGGGATGGCGCTCGGCGATGGCATTAATCAGCGCTGCCAGCCCCTGCCGCTGGCGTTCACGCTCGGCCTCGTCTTTGGCAACCAGCTGGTAACTGTCCAGGGTGTCGAGGAAAAAGCCACGGTAGCCTTGGGCCCAGAGCGGCTCGATCACCGCATCGATAAAATAACGGCGTAGTGCCGGAGAAGATTGATCAAGAATGAACGAGCCCCAATCCGGGTTCTCGCCCAGCAACCAGGCCTTGTCCAGCCCGGCAAAATAATGCCGTTGGGCCAGCACCTCCCCCAGGCTCACGTAGGCATAAAAGTCATCGTCCCGATACGCCTGCGGCACGCTGTCGGCCTGGTCCGGCTCCACCACAGGAAAGTCATACGCGGCCAATGAAGGCCATGGGATATCCGGGCCGTAATAAAAAGCCGCCGTTTTGGAATCAGTCCCGCTCTCTACCGCGCTGGCGGCAACAGCAATCAAGCAGCAGAAAGAGAAAATAACGTGGCGAATGGATTATCCCCTGGGCAATAAAATGCGAACGCTATTTCAGTGTAACTGAATTGCCATCAAGACAAAGTGAAATATGGTAAGTGAAACAGTCACGGGATAAATAAAAACGCAGCGGCCTCTGCATTTTTTACATTTTGTTTTATAACAACCGGCTTTCTTTACCAAACTGACTGCGCAGAAACTCCATTTGATCGCCGCGAATACGGTGGCTGTTAATCAGCGCCAGGTATTCCGCCATATTCGGCACATAGGGCAATGCCAGTAATTCCATTTCGATTTCATCAAGCCGATGACTGCCCTTGCGCTGGTTACAACGCCGACAGGCTGATACCACATTCAGCCAGCGGTCCCTGCCCCCCCGCGAAGTGGGCACGATATGATCACGGGTGAGCACGTTTTCAGGAAACGGTTTGCCACAATAAAGGCACAGATGCTGGTCGCGACGGAACAACGCCCGGTTGGTCAAAGGCGGTGCTGGGCGCTTGTGATTATGGGTCACGCCATCGCAGGCGATGATCGAATGCAGCGACAGGCAGGAACGGGTGCCCGTAAGGCGGCTGGTGCCGCCATGCAGCTGGAAGATCACATCCCCCAGCGTCCAGGTCACCAAGCCGCGCGCATACAGGGTGGCGGCCATTTGCCAGTCGAGCCACTCGACCGGTGTACCGGCTTTATCCAGACGCAGAATCCGTTCACTCATGGGCAACCTCAGCAATGTGATCAGGCACGGCTGTGTCAGATATAAACGTAAAGTAATGACGATTCTGCGACACAAGGGGCGGCAGCAAGGGACAGGGAGAGGCAGGGGCACCGTCCGGCACGGACCGGCGGAGGAAAGTGAATTGCCTGTGGCTGTGTATGAACACGATGGCAGCGCCTTTACCCGGTTATCTCTGATTAACTTGCCTCGACAGGCTAATCACAGACACCGGATTGAATAAATAATAAACAGCTCGCGGTGATGGCCGCAACTTTCTTTATCCTCCCTTATCCCTCGCTTATCCGTTTCTTCACTCTCGTTCATCCTGTGCAGCAGCACGAAACACCGGCAAACGGTAACAGCTCATTACCCGCGTGCCGGTATTATCGCCATCCGTCATGATCGCCACGGCATCCACCACATCCACCTCCATGCCATGAAAGCGCTTGAAATCAGCCTGCACATTGCGCGAGAACCGGTGCCAGGGGCCAGCACCACCCGGCCCCTGCACCACGACCATCTCTGCCTGGCTGGCAAACGGGTTGGGCCAATGGGCGCCAGGCTCAGCGTCACGGGACCAGACATAGTTGATGGCGCGCGTCTGCCAGGGCAACCAGCCTTTTTTCACCACGTACACGCGAGCCTGAAAGTCATCCCCCGCCTTGGTTTTCTCCAGCGTGTCAGGCCAGGGCGGGATGACGTCACCCTGCCACTGCCAGGTCAGCCAGGGTGTCTGGTTGAGATCCACCTCCTGCTCCCTCACCAGGCCCGAGGCCGTTCCTTTCGCAAGAGCTTGCCAGCAACCGTTCACTTGCCGGTACTCCGTATGCCCCGCGAACTCCACTTCCCTCCAGCCCTGCGGCGCGCCCGAAACCGCCAGAACAGGCATTAGGACCAAAGACAGCGCCACCCAGCGTGGTATACATTGGACTTGCCGGTCACAAACAAACCTCGTTTTCATGGGCCAAATTCCTAGAATGCTCTGTTTACTGTGCCATTAGCCGAAGGCAGACACCATGCAGTTTGATTACATCATTGTCGGCGCCGGTTCTGCCGGCTGCGTACTCGCCAACCGCCTTTCCGAAAATCCGAATAATCGCGTATGCCTGCTCGAAGCCGGCCCCGCCGATAACAGCCTGTTCATTCGCATACCGGCAGGCATCATTTTGATGATGCGCTCCAACGCGCGGAACTGGCGTTACTACACCGTACCGCAGAAGGCCCTCAACAACCGTCAGCTTTATATTCCCCGCGGGAAGACCCTGGGCGGCTCCTCCGCCGTTAATGCCATGTGCTACACCCGAGGCCACCAAGCGGACTACGACCACTGGGCGGCCCTGGGTAACAAGGGCTGGGGCTTTGACGACGTGCTCCCTGTTTTCAAACGCTCTGAGCATTATGAAGGCGGTGAAGGCCCCTTCCATGGCACCGGCGGCAAGTTGAACATCGCCGACCTGCGTTTCACCCACCCGGTGAGCAGTGCCTTTATCAAGGCCGGCGTGGAAGCCGGCCACCCCGCCACCGACGACTTCAACAATGATGTCCAGGAAGGCGTGGGCATGTACAAGGTCAACCAGAAGGATGGGGAGCGCTGCGGCGTGTCCAAGGCCTACCTGCACCCGGTCATGGATCGCCCCAACCTGACCGTACTCACCAGTGCACTGGTAAACCGCATCCTGTTCGAAGGCAAGCGAGCCATTGGTGTGGAAGTGGAACACAACGGGCAGATTCGTACCCTGAAAGCAGACAACGAAGTCATCCTGTCCGGCGGTGCGATCAACTCTCCCCAGGTACTGAAATTGTCCGGGGTGGGCCCGGCTCCCGAGCTGGCCGAGCACAACATCCCGCTGGTTCATGAGCTACCCGGTGTCGGCGAAAACCTGCAGGATCACCCGGATGCTCTGGTGGTGCACAAAAGTCTGCGCAAGGACACCCTGAGCCTGGCCCCCGGCGCGCTGCTCACCACTGGCCTGAAAGGCATCTTCAATTTCTTCTACCGCCGTAATGGGCAGCTTACCTCCAACGTGGCGGAAGCCGGCGGGTTCATTAAATCCCGCCCGGAAGAGACAATCCCGGACCTGCAGCTGCACCTGACCGCGGCCAAGCTGGACAATCACGGCCTGAACACCTTGTTCAGCATGGGCTACGGCTACTCCGGCCACGTCTGCATCCTGCGCCCGAAAAGCCGCGGCAATATTACCCTGCGTGATGCCAACCCGCGCTCACCAGCGCTGATCGATCCGCGCTTCCTGGAGCACCCGGACGACATGGAAGGCATGGTTCGCGGCGTTAAGGCCCTGCGCAAGATCATGGCCCAACAGGCGCTGAATGACTGGCGCGGCGAAGAGCTCTTCCCGGGCAAGGACACGCAGAGTGATGAAGAGATCCGCGAGTTCCTGCGCCAGAAGTGCGACAACATCTATCACCCTGTGGGCACCTGCAAAATGGGCAGTGATGACATGGCAGTGGTGGACGCGGAACTGCGCGTACACGGCCTGGAAGGCCTGCGCGTGGTAGATGCTTCCATCATGCCGACACTGATTGGCGGTAACACCAATGCCCCGACCGTGATGATTGCCGAAAAAGCGGCTGACGCCATTCTCGGCAAGTAACAAAGCAACAAGCAGCAACGCTGGTTGAGGGCGGGGGACGGGACGCCACACGGCAACCGCCCCGCCCGCGAAGAATGGGTAGGAGTTCCCTTCCAGGGGACGAACCGAGCGCAGCGAGGCAACAGAGGCATCGGGTTCCCCTTTTTGCTGACCTGTCGAACCCGGATGCCTGACCGGCCCTAGCTCGGATTCATCCCTCAAGAGGAACGCCTACAGCGGCTTCGTAGAAAACCCGAAAGCTGGAGCACGTTTCCAGCCTTTACTATCTATCATGCTGTAGCTCGCAACTCGTCGCTTGTTTCACCCTACTGTCATATTTATTTTACACACTGCCCCCCTTCTGGTGATTGCGTGATATCCGTTTGGGGGGATGTATGGTCGATGCAGTTTCATCACCGCGTGCACAATTGGTCGAGTTGTTGTGGCAGCTTAAACAGAACTTTGATCAGGAAAATGACAGCAGCTTGCGGTTTGTTCATTTCAACACTCTGCTGAACGACCCGGTCTACCGAGCGGAAATCATTACCCGCGCCATTCAAAGTGACAACCGAAAAATCCGGACATTGGGGCTGAAGCTGCAGGAAGCCAACCGGGACGGCGTATTGCTCCACAAACGCCCTTCCGCCAGCCTGCCGACCACACTGACCAACCCGGATATCGCGGAAACCCTGGGCAGCCGACAGACAACCACCGGCAAACCGTCAGGCATGTATGCCTGGCTGGCCCTTGCCCTCGTGGTGCTGTGCATAACGGGGTACTTCGCCTATAACCCGGTACGGCAAATGATCGCCGGACAGCAAACCATAAAAGGCTCCCTGTTCGGGCAGAACACCTGGCATGCCGGCACCACCTGGGTACTGGATGGCATTGTCTATGTGGAAGCGGGCGGCAGCCTGACCATCGAGCCGGGCACGCGCATTGAAGGCAAACCCGGCTCCGCCCTGGTGATTACCCGGGACGCCACCCTGTTTTCCCGTGGTCAGGAAAACGCACCCATCGTATTCACCAGCACCCAACCGGAAGGCACCCGTACTGCCGGAGACTGGGGCGGTGTGGTCATGCTCGGCAGCGCGCCGGTGAACGTGGCCAACGCGCATATTGAAGGCATTCCCGACGGCGATACCCGGGGAGCCTTTGGCGGCAGCGATGCGGACAGTTCCTGCGGTGTGATGGAATACACTCGCGTGGAGTTCGCCGGCTTCGAGGTCTACGCCAACAATGAACTGAATGGCCTGACCCTGGGTGGCTGCGGCAGCAGCACCATTGTCCGCAATGTGCAGGTCCATCGCGCGCTGGACGATGGTATCGAAGTGTTCGGTGGCACAGTGGACCTCAAGCACATCATTATTACCGGTGCCGCGGATGATTCACTGGACTGGGATATGGGCTGGCGTGGCCGGGTACAGTTTCTGGTGGCGCAGCAGCATGCCAATGTGGGTGACAATGCCTTTGAAGGCGATAACCTCAAGGCGAATCCGGATGCCACGCCCATTTCCGCCCCGGTCATGTATAACGTGACCCTGATCAGCCCGCGCAGCCATGAAAAATACCACCGTGCGATGACCCTCAAAGTGGGCACCGGCGGGCATTTCAATAACATGATTATTGACGGCTTCTCCGGGGAAACCATCGACCTGAAAGGCGGCGAGACCGTGCGCCGGATTCAGGAAGGCGAGCTCACGTTCAACAGCATGATGGTTCATAAGGTCGGCAACCGGGGCCTGACGTTCTTCGACGCAGAAAGCATGGACAATGATGACGACAACGGTTTTGACGAGCGCCGTTATTTCCAGAGCCGTACCGTGGGCGCCCAGTTTGGCACCGACCCGCTGCTGACCCGCGATGCGACCAGCACGTCCCACCCGGATTTTGCCCCCACCTCACGCTCTCCTGCACGCAATGGCGCCACAGCGATTCCGCAGGGAGAGTTCTGGGATGAAGCAGCGGATTATCTCGGTGCCATGCGCCCGGGCAGCGCGCAGACGTGGGCAGACAACTGGACGGCGTTCCCGTTGAATTAGGGAGCCTCTGAATGTCGGCTTACGGCTACGCCTAAGCCGACCTACGGGGCTGTCCGCGATACATCAGCTGAAAGTTCAAAGTAAAAAGTTGAAAAGGAAAACTGGGGGAACTTTTCCGGTCCTCCTGTCTGAGCTTGTAGCTTGTAGCTTGTAGCTTGTAGCTTGTAGCTTGTAGCTTGTAGCTTGTAGCTTGTAGCTTGTAGCTTGTAGCTTGTAGCTTGTAGCTTGTAGCTTGTAGCTTGTAGCTTGTAGCTTGTAGCTTGTAGCTTGTAGCTTGTAGCTTGTAGCTTGTAGCTTGTAGCTTGTAGCTTGTAGCTTGTAGCTCAGACCCTCACCTCGGTCTGCACTTTTTTCGCAGCGCGCCCCATCATCTCAATGACTTTTTCACGGTCGCGTTTTCTCATGATGTCGCTCTGCACGTGCAGACTGAAGCCTTCCGCTTCATAGTCCACGGCCACCGTTTTGTCCTGTTTCAGGTCCGTGGCGGAACGGGCCAGGGTGCGTAAAATCGTGTTCTTGTCGAAATTACGGATGCGCTCCAGATCGATGTGGATGCCAAACCCATCGGTTTGCGCAGACACATAACGGTTCTTTGCTCCCGCATCCCGTTTGGCACCCAACGCCTCGAACACCGGTATCGGCCGGTTAAACCCCTTCACCTGAATGTCGCCCATGCTGCGGCACTGAATCCGGTTATTCACCAGCGCCTGGGTCTCCTCCGAGATCAACACGCCACCTGGCCGGCAGGCCGATTCCAGGCGGCTGGCCAGGTTCACATCCGTGCCCAGAATGGTGTAATCCATGCGCGAATCGGTACCAAAGTTGCCCACCGTGGCGTAACCAGTATTGATGCCGATACGGATTTCCAGCTTGTGGTCGATGCCTTCTCGCTGCCAGCGCTGGCGTAGCAGCTTCATTTGTTCCTGCATCTCGATGGCCATCAATACACACCGGTAGGCATCTTCCTGGGCGCCTTCGCTTTTCGGATCGCCAAAAAAGATCATGACCGCGTCACCAATGAATTTATCGATGGTGCCACCGTGACGCAGGGCAATGCGCGTCATCTCGCTGAGGTAGGTGTTGAGCATTTTGGTAAGCGTGGTCAGCGGCAGCTCTTCGGAGATGGCACTGAATCCCTTGATGTCGGAAAAGAACACGGTCAGGCGCTTGCGTCGGGTTTCCAGCTTGGCGTCACGTTTGCCGGAAAAAATCGATCCCCATACCTGGGGCGGCAGATACTTGGCCAGCTTGCGGGACATATCCACCGCCTGCTTCTGCTGGCGCCCCACCAACTCCTGTGCCTGCTTCAGGTAACGGGCCTGCAGGTGGGCAAACGCGGAGGAGGCGCCCACATAAATACCCAGGCCAAGCATGGAAATAATCGACAACAACACTGGCGTTTGTTCCGGCGACAGCACCTGAAAGCCCAGCATCCAGCCCATCAGCAGGGCGCCGACCCCGGTCATCAACACATTCAGCAACCAGGGCTTGAGACCACCACTGCTGACGGAGTTGGCATGCACAATAATCAACAACACCATGGCCGGCACCAGCGCAAAGTGCAGCAAGGCACAGACCAGCCCAATCACCATGGCATCAGCCTGCATTAACAACTGGTGAACGGTTTTGGTGGGCCGGTCCTGCTTGTCGAACAGGAACAACAACCCCTGGGCGGACATGGGATAGATGAGCAGCCCGGCCACCCCCAGCATGTACAGCTCGGGGAACAGGTTCAGCTTCAGGCCCGCCATCAGAATCATGGCGGCCACCAGAAAAGCCAATAGCCGGATGTAGTTTGCCTGACGGCGCGCCCGCTCCATGGGGCCCAGCTGGGGGCGGCGAGCTTTCTTTTTCGTCATGGAGGTCATGTGAACGGTTTCACGCGATTTCTGCGAAGCTTAGCGGTTTCCCTTCTAAGAAAAAAGACTGGGATGACTAAAGGTCTGCTATTCCCTGCCACCGGAAAACCGGCACACCCTGCAACTGGGACTCATCTGCAATTCGGGCTACCATGGCGCCGTTGTAATAGGAGCCCTGAATGGACACCCTCACCGCCCTGACCACCCGTGTATCCGCCCCGCGCCTGGAAGCCCCCGGCCCCAGCGATGAGCAACTGGACATGTTGCTGCGTGCCGCCATCCGCGCCCCGGATCATGGCCTGCTGCGCCCCTGGCGCTTCATCGTTCTACAGGGCCGCCAGCGCGAGCGCCTGGGCGACATCATGGTTGCCCACCTGCTTGAGGAACAACCCGACGCCGATAACCGCGCCCGGGACATCGCCCGCAGCAAGGCCCTGCGTGCCCCTACCATTATCGTCGCCGTGGCCGAAGTGACCGAAGGCCACAAGATTCCGGTCTGGGAACAGGTGCTGGCGGTGGGTGCGTCAGTGCAGAACATGATGCTCGCCGCCTACGAACAGGGTATTGGCGCCATGTGGCGCACCGGTGCCATGGCCAATTCCACCCTGGCCAAGGAAAAGCTCGGCTTCGCGGCCAAGGATCAGGTCGTCGCCTATCTGTACCTGGGCAAACCCGTGGGCAGCCTGAAATCCCTGCCCAACGACAGCCCCGCTGATTTCATCCGCGAACTGCCATGATGGATCTGGCGACGCTGGCAGAACAGGTGCGCGATGCCATTCCGCTTACCCGGCATCTGGCCTTTCAGCTCGAAACATTTGATGGCCAGGCGCTGACCCTCACCGCGCCACTGGCCGTCAACCACAACGACAAAGGCACCTTTTTTGCTGGCAGTCAGTCGGCCCTGCTGACACTCGCCGGCTGGAGCCTGACGACCCTGCTGGCCCGGCAGGCGGGGGCAACAGCGGATGTGGTTGCCGTTGAAACCGGGCTGAAGTACCTGCTGCCGCTGGACAGCGACATGCATATCACTGCCTCGGCCAGCGCCGACGACATCCACCGCTTCGAGCAGCGACTGCAACGCCGCGGGAAAGCCACACTGTCAATTTTGGCGCAGGGTACCAGTGCCAACGGTACACAGGTCTGCGAATATCGGGGTCTTTATCTTGCGAGGATCGGATTGCCATGACTGCTGACATCACCATTCTTACCACTCACCTTTATTTGCTTGCGTATGCGGGCTGGGCACTGTTTCTGCTTATCCTGCTGATCACCGCCCGTTCCCTGGCCGTGTTGAGCGGCAAGAGCAAAGCGGACGGGTTTCCGCCCTACCACTACAACCCGGCCTGTCCGCTCAACCGGCTGCATCGCGCTTACCAGAACACACTGGAATTGCTCGGCGTTCTCATCGTTGTCGTGGCCACCGCATTGTGGCTCGGCAACACCGCACTGAGTGACACCCTCCTGCCCTGGATCGTTGCCGCCCGTGTGGCCCAGAGCACGATCCATCTGGTTGGCGTCAATCACTGGCTGGTACAGATTCGCTTTGGCTTCTTCCTGGTGCAGGTCGCCCTGGTCAGCTGGCTGGCCGTGGATCAAGCCTGCTCTTTGTTGTCACTGCTCAAACCCTGAGCAACCGGCGGCGGGACGCTTGCCTCCCGCCGCGCCCTCCGGTACTCTACGCGCCCTCAAGAGTTGCCCAGTGCGCTGTTGACGACAATCTGGTGAGGTGTCCGAGTGGCCGAAGGAGCACGCCTGGAAAGTGTGTATACCGCAAGGTATCGAGGGTTCGAATCCCTCCCTCACCGCCAAACATGAAAAGCCCCGCAAACGCGGGGCTTTTTTTATGCCGCTTTCGCGGCCGCAACACGGTTCACGCAGCAAGCAACACGTCCGGCTCCGTGGATGGTTTCGATCGCATCAGGTTATCCTGCCGCCTCCTATTACCGTTACTTGCCCGGGATTCCCCCCAATCGCTAAAGTAGAGGATTCATTTTCAGGGGAAACCTTCATGACCCGCACCCATGGCTGGCTGGCTCGGCTGGAGCAACTGGGCAACCGACTGCCCCACCCCACCTTGCTGTTTGTCTGGCTTTGCCTGCTGCTGCTTCCCCTCACCGCATTTCTGGGCGCACTGAATATCACCGCCGTCCACCCCCTGACCGACGACACCATTACCGCCCGCTCGCTGCTCGACGGAGATGGCCTTCGCTACCTGTTCACCACCCTGGTGGGCAACTTCACCAGTTTTGCACCACTGGGCGTGGTGCTCGTCGCCATGCTGGGGTTGGGAGTGGCAGAACAATCCGGCCTGCTTTCCGTGAGCCTGGCCAGCCTGGTAAGGCGCGCATCCGGCAGCACCCTGGTGTTCACCGTTGCGTTTGCCGGCGTGCTCTCCAGCCTGACCGTGGACGCCGGTTATGTGGTACTCATTCCCCTGGCCGGGCTGGTATTCCAGCTGGCTGGACGCTCTCCCATCGCCGGTATCGCCACCGCCTTTGCCGCCGTTTCCGGCGGCTTCAGCGCCAACCTGCTAGTGGGGCCGGTGGACGCGACCCTGGCCGGGCTGTCCACAGAAGCGGCGCATATTATTGCCCCGGAACGCACCGTGGATGCCACCGGCAATTACTGGTTCATCATCGCCTCCACCTTTCTTGTGACCGGGCTGGTGACACTGGTCACAAGGAAGCTGACCGAACCCCGGCTGATGCATTCCGCTGCAGCGACGGCCGCCTCCCCGGAGGTACCACATACTCATCCCCGCGCCATGCGGTGGACGGGTTTGACCCTGGTGGTGCTGCTCGCCGGGCTGGCGTTACTGGTACTGCCAGGTGACGCGCCACTGCGCCACCCGGAGACCGGCGGTGTGCTGGGCTCGCCATTCATTCATGGCCTGGTGGTCATCGTGGCATTGATTGCGGGGGTCTGCGGGGCGGTGTATGGCCGGGTCAGCGGGCAATTTCGCAGCAGTGGCGACATTATTACCGCCATGGAAACCACCATGGCCTCCATGGCCGGGTATCTGGTGCTGATGTTCTTTGCAGCGCAGTTCGTGGCCTGGTTTAACTACAGCCAGCTGGGCCTGCTGCTGGCGGTGAAAGGCGCGGCCTGGCTTGGCGCGCTGTCGGTACCCAAGGTCGTTCTGCTATTGCTATTTGTCATGCTCACTGCGCTGATCAACCTGATGATCGGCAGCGCCTCGGCCAAATGGTCCATCCTTGCCCCGGTCTTCATTCCCATGCTGATGCTGCTGGGCATTTCCCCCGAGGCCAGCCAGGCGGCCTACCGGGTTGGCGATTCCAGTACCAATATCATCACCCCGTTAATGCCCTACTTCGTGCTGGTCCTGGGCTTCGCCCGGCGCTATCAACCGGACACCGGCATCGGCACCTTGATCGCCCTGATGCTGCCCTACAGCCTGACATTGCTGCTGGGGTGGTCGGTACTGTTGGGCGTGTGGATCGGGTTTGGCTGGCCGCTGGGGCCGTGAGTTGAAAGTGAAAAGTTTAAAGTTGAAACGCGTGACAGGTCACTCTGATCAGAACGCAAAGAGGCCGCGCCCAAGTCACAGGCGCGGCCTCTTAATTTGAAAACGGTTAAAACGCTTACTCGCGTTTCAACTTTAAACTTTCAACTTCTAGCTATTATTTGATCAACCGAATCGTCAGCGGATAACGGTAGTGCTCTCCGCCATTGGCCTTTACGGCAGCCACGATGGTCATCACCAACCAGAAGATACCAATAATCGGCAGCAGGATGGCGCCAATAACCACGAAGGTGAGCAGGAAGGCGACAAAACCTGCGATGGAAATAGTGATATTGAAATTCAACGCTTCCTTGCCCTGATCGTCCACGAAGGCACTATCGTCTTTTTTAACCAGCCAGATCACCAGTGGCCCCAGAATATTGCCGAACGGAAATACCATACCGACAAAGGCCAACAGGTGGCATGCCAGACCCAGGCTCCGCTCTTCCTGCTTCGCCAGACCATTGCTGTTATTTTCTTCGCTCATTCAAAGGTTCCTTGTTGAAAAATAAAACCCGCCACCATCCTTGCTACTGACGAATGGTGCGACGGTTGGGGAGGGGTTGTTCGCTGTTGGAGCGGAACGGGTTGATATCAATGCCGCCCCGGCGAGTAAACCGGCCGTACACGGTCAGGTGACGGGGCGAACATTGGGCCATCAGGTCCACGAAGATCTGTTCGATAATCTGTTCGTGAAACCCCTGGTGATTACGCAGTGACACCACATAACGCAAGAAGCTGGCCGGGCTGATGGCACGGCCGGTATAGCGGATCACCACGGTAGCCCAGTCCGGCTGATCGGTGACCGGACAATGACTGCGCAGCAAGTGCGAATAGAGCTGGCCAGTCTGCTCGGAGCCCTGATCGCACAGCAACAGATCCGGACGGTACTCATAATGCTCAAAGGACAGATCGATATTGTCCACACAGTCACCACGGTCTTCCCAGACGGGGAAACCGGCAGACTCTTGCAACGAATACAGCAGCACCTCGATATCGCCACCCACGGTGTGAGCCACATCTTTTTCGATGGCTGCACGCACTGCATCGCGGCTTTCAAAGCGGGTATTGGCAAACGAGTTCAGGTACAGCTTGAGCGACTTGGACTCGACAATATTGGGGGTGGTGCAGGGCACACGCAGCTCGCACATGGCCACCAGGGGCTTGCCCTTCTCGTTGAGCCAGGACAATTCGTACGCATTCCAGATATCGGTACCGTGGAACGGCAGTGTGGTGTCTTCCAGCTCCAGGGACTCGCGGGCATCCCAGCGCGGCACCGGACACAACAGCGAAGGCATGTACTCGTCCACATACTCGCTGGAGCGACCCAGCGGCGTTTCCTTCAGATAGCTCATGATAACCTCTTGGCACTCCCGTCCATGGGACTGACTTTAATCATAGCCGGATTTAACCGGTTTCGTTAGTGCCGAATACCGGTACCACGATGCAGCAACCACAGCGCGAATAAGTAGAAAGCGATCACAAACGCCAGAATGACGCCCAGCGAGGCATAAACATTCACGTCACTCACGCCCAGCACCCCGTACCGGAAGGCGTTCACCATATACACGATGGGGTTTGCCAGGCTCACGGTGCGCCAGAACTCCGGCAGCAGATCAATGGAATAAAACACCCCGCCCAGATACGTCAGCGGCGTCAGGATAAACGTGGGCACGATGGCGATATCATCAAATTTGGTCGCGAAGGTGGCATTGATGAAACCGCCCAATGCAAACAACGCTGCGGTGAGCACCACCACCGTGATGGTGATAAAGACATGCTGCATGGACAGGTGAGTAAAGAACAGGCTGAGCAGGCTGACAATCAGCCCCACCAGCATGCCACGCACCATGCCGCCAACCACATAGCCATTGAGAATCACATGGGACGGCATCGGCGAGACCAGCATTTCCTCAATGGAATGCTGGAACTTGGTGGAAAAGAATGAGCTCACCACGTTGCCGTAACTGTTCTGGATTACGCTCATCATGATCAGCCCGGGCACGATGTACTGCATGTAATCAAACCCGCCCATCTCTCCGATACGGCTGCCTATGAGATTGCCGAAAATCACGAAATACAACGTCATGGTGATTGCCGGTGGCAGCAGGGTCTGCGGCCAGATACGGGTGAAACGGCGAATTTCCTTGGCCACCAGGGTCAGGAACGCCACCCATTGCTCGCGTGCACTCATGAGGCTTGCTCTCCTGGCAGATTTTGCTCGACCAACCGCACAAACAATTCTTCCAGCCGGTTTGCCTTGTTACGCATGCTCATGACCTCAAAATTGAGTCGGGCCAGCTCCACAAACAGGGTATTGAGGCTTTCGCTTTTCGGCACCGCCACTTCCAGGGTCTTGGCATCGCGCAGCCATACCTCAAAACCTTCCAGCTGCGGAGCCTCGGTCACCGGCCGGGCCAGGTCCAGAACAAAGGTCTCCACCTGCAACTGCTCCAGCAGGGATTTCATGTCCGTATTTTCCGCGATTATGCCGTGATCAATAATGGCGATATGCCGACACAGCGACTCGGCTTCTTCCAGGTAGTGCGTGGTCAAAATGATGGTTTTGCCTTGCTCATTCAGCCGGGTAAGAAAATCCCACATGGAGCGACGCAGCTCGATATCCACGCCAGCGGTAGGCTCATCCAGAATCAGCAGTTCCGGCTCATGGACCAGGGCACGGGCAATCATCAAGCGCCGTTTCATGCCCCCGGACAGGGTCCGCGACTGTTTGTCGCGCTTGTCCCACAAGCCCAGTTGGCGCAGGTATTTTTCTGCCCGCTCACGGGCCAGAGGCGCCGGAATGCCGTAAAACCCGGCCTGGGTCACCACAATGTCGAACACTTTTTCGAACTGATTGAAATTGAATTCCTGGGGCACCACACCAATCTGCTTCTTGGCCAGGGACCGCTGGGTATCCAGGGAGTAACCGAAGATACTGACGTCCCCGCCGGTTTTGTTCACCAGCGAGCTAATCACACCAATGGTGGTGGATTTGCCAGCGCCGTTGGGGCCCAGCAAGGCAAAAAAGTCGCCCTTCTTCACCTCCAGATCAATGCCTTTAAGCGCTTGCACGCCATTGGCATAGGTTTTGGTCAAATTGCGAATTGTCAGCGCGGACAAGGCACACCTCGTCAGAAGTCGGTAAACGGAGAGATCGGTTTAGAAATGTGGTTACAGCGCACGGTGGCCGTGATCACCACGCCATATCCAGTGAAGCTGGCCGCCACTGAACCACAGCCACAGCCCTTCCATCATCCAGGGCCAGTCATCCTCGGTAATACGCCGATGCCCGTGAAGCTCGGCCACCAGCACGGCAAGAATGGTGTCGTGGGTCACGTGCACATTCAGGTGCCCCGGGGCCGGTTCGCGCTCACTCAAGTAGCGCGCCAGCTTGGCGCGGCCTTCCGCCGGCGACAGCATGCCCTCAAAGGGTTGCTGCAAGTGCTGATTAAGGAATTTGAACGCCCCCATTTTCAGGAACGTGGGACCAACCTGATTCAGGTCTTCCACGTAACAGCCTGGCTCTACCAGGGTGGTGTCGGTCGTAATCTCGGGAATCGTCTCAAGCAGCCCTGCCTTGCGGGCCCCTTCGGCCATGGCCTTGGCGGTGTTCACACAACGCCCCACCGGGCTGGAAAAGAACGCATCCACCGGACGCGCCAACTGGCTACCCCACTCCCGGGCCATATCGATGCCTTCCGGCGTCAGGGGCAGGCGGTAATCCGCAAAACCGTTCTTGGCCAGTTCACGCACAGAGTGCCGCGTCAGCAAATGAACGGGTTTGTCCTGCGGTAACAGGTTAAGGGCTTCCAGCAATCGCGGGTGTAGGCGCGCCATAGTCTCTTCACTTTGGGTCAGGCCTTAGTGTACGGAGCGCCATAGCGAAAGCAAACCATGAGAGGGGGGATTAGGTGTGGGTCGCGTGTATGCGTGTTGCATGAAGCGCGTTGCAGCCGCAGAGCGGCACAAAAAAAAGGGACCCAATTGGGTCCCTTTCTTGTTTGGAGCGGGAAACGAGATTCGAACTCGCGACCCCGACCTTGGCAAGGTCGTGCTCTACCAGCTGAGCTATTCCCGCTAAACTTGCTGCCAGCTAATCACTAGCGAATTAGTGGCGTCCCCTAGGGGAGTCGAACCCCTGTTACCGCCGTGAAAGGGCGGTGTCCTGGGCCACTAGACGAAGGGGACCCGGGCTTGACTTGGTACGTCAAAGCGGCGCGTAGAATAGGTATCTGCCGGGCAATCGTCAAGGAAAAATTTTGTCGCAGACCATCATTGACCCGAAAAAGTCATGCTGCTCTAGTAATGACGCGCTATAACCCTGCCGATTCCATCAAATTGGCGAAAAAACATTCACTTATCGGGAGAGAAACATGTCCATCAAGCTGTACGGGGCCGCCCTGTCACCTTTCGTCCGCAAGACCCGGGTTGCTCTGGCACTGAAAGGGATCGAATTCGAATCCGTCCACATTGACCCTAACAACACCCCGGAGGGCTATGAAAAGATCAGCCCCATGAAACGGATTCCTGCACTGGAAGTGGATGGTCAGTTTCTCGCCGACTCCGCTGCCATTTGTGCCTGGATGGAAAAGACACACCCGCAACCGGCGCTCTACCCCAGCGACGCCATGGAAATGGGCCAGACCATCTGGTTTGAGCGTTTCATCGATTACGACCTTGCCATGCGCTGCACCTTTGCGGTGTTCCGTAACCGCGTGGTGATGCGGCTGCTCGGCAAGGAATGCGATGAAGAACAGGTCCAGCATGCCCTGACCACCACTATCCCGCCGCTATTCGCTTATCTGGAAAAGACCCTGGACGGCCGCGAGTTCCTGGTGGGCGACAGCATGACCATCGCCGATATTGCCCTGGCCAGCCAAATGGTGAACTTCCGCCATGGCGGCGAAGTGATCGACCCGGCCAGCTACCCGAACCTGGCCGCACACATTGAGCGCATGCACGCCCTGGCGCCCTTCGCACAAACCATCGAGAAAGAGTCCGGCTTTATCCAGAAAGTCATGGGGTGAAGCCATTAAGAATTAATAGTGAATAATTAATAACGACGCGTGAAAGCGCGTATAACCCTGCAACGCAAGAGGCCGCGCCCAAGCCATGGACGCGGCCTCTTGCGTTTCAAAAGCAGGAAACCTGGATCGCGCGTTATTAATTATTAATTGCCTTTGCCTCCACTGCCACCAGCGCGGCTTTGCCGTTGGGGGCCACACGTACCACCGCCACCGCGCTATCGCGTAACTGTCGTTCCAGCGCCAGTGCTTTTTCCTTGGGGGCGAACAACGCCTCAATGCCATACTTCACGGTATTGCCTGCGCTCCAGGGCTGGCCGGCCACGCGACCCCGCAGGTACAACCCGGTTTCCGGCTCAGTAGCCTGGGGCTCTCCGCCCCGCCACAGCGCTTCATTCGGCTGTTTTTCCAAAGGCAAATACACCACATCACCCGGCCGCAAATCTGACGCTTTCAGGGTGCTGAAGTCATAACCCAGGCGGGCATAATTGCCGCGGAACAGATCTCGCGGGTCCACCGGCCGGGTTTCCAGGCGGATTTCCTCACCGACCCACAATGGATAAACCCCACCGAGGAACACCCCGGCCATCACCACGACCTGTAACCCAAGGGCCACCATCAACCCCATCACATGACAGCGCTTCATGATTGCCCCTCCCCGGCGGCGCTGGCCTTGCCTGCCGCCTCCTGATTCTGTTGTCGCCGCCAGAAGCGGGCAGCGCCGTATAGCACCGCAGCGGCCACCAGGAACATGGCCGCCGCCCCCAGATAGTCCCCGAACAGATCCAGATAACGCATCAACGCCAGCAGCAGTATCAACACAATGCCGCTATAGAAGTATTGGGTCAGCCCGCGCTTGAGACCTTCCTGAATCAACACAATGGCAGACAGCAGCGCCAGCAGATTCACCGCCACCACAAACAGCCATGCCGCATCCCCACGCGCCATTTCAGTACCCCCAAAGGCATGAATACCCAGCAGCAAAAAGGGCAACAGCATCACCAGCAGGCGGGGGCCACTGGATCCCAAACGACGAACGACCACCCACACAGACGCCAACAGCGCCGCCAGCAACCCGGCCCACAACCCCGGATCGGCCAGCCCGACCAGCTCATGCAGATACCCTTCGGAAAACTCCCTGAATGAGAACATCAGCAGCAACAGTAAATAGCCACGCAGTGACCACAGCCCCACCAGGCTGCCTGAACGTCGCAGATAATGAGCCTCGCTTTGCGCCGCCCAGTGGCTGAATGCATACAGTAACGCCAGCAAGCCCATATTCAGGGACAGGTGGCCGGCTTCAAAATCCGGCCCCCAGCCGTCACCGTACACCCAACCGAGTAGCAGGTTCAGCCAGCTCACCAATACCGCAATGACAACCAGCAACAGGCCTCCGGAATGCGCCCGCAGGGCAATGGCACCCGCCACGCCCAGAAACAGCACCATGGCCCAGGGCGGCGTGTATTGACCTTGCGCCCCCATCCACAGAAACGCCACGGCCAACATCAACAGCGCCAACAACCGGCTGCGTACCAGCCAGGCCATGGGCGCTACCCCCAGCGCCCAGTAGAACAGGCCATCGGGGAAATGTTCGCCCAGGTGATAAATCTGTGCGATCAACATGATGGAGGCGCCGTAGCTGATCCCGCCCAGAAACAGCCAGCCGCTGCCCTCCCCCTGCTTCAGATAACCCCGGATGCCGATCAGGTTCAGCGTAATGGTGGTGGCGATCAGCCCCAGCATGCGCACCGCACGGGGAATCTCTTCCCAATTGGCGGACACCAACAACAGTATCGCCAGACCCACGAACAACATCGCCACGGTGACCAGCACCTTGTAGGCCAACGAGCTGTCCGCATCGTCGTCCAGCCGGGTGCCATAGCGGGCCAGGATCCGGTTACCCTGCTCCTCGCTGATATCCCCGTCGGCCACCCACTGGCGGCATTCGCTACGCAGCTCGCGCCGCAATAAACCAAGCAGTTGCATGCAGAATCCCTGTGCTTTTTTCCGATCAGACAGCAAGGGGGACGCAAAGGCAATCCATGTGGGTAACCGGGGATGTCACGGGGTGTTCAACAGGAAAGGGACGGCGAGTAACGAACACCGGTAACCAAATGGGCTTATCGCGACTCGTATCTCGCTTCTCGTCACTCACCTTTATACCGGCAGGCCGATGCGCTTGGCCTCCAGACGTCGCAGGAATTCCAGCATCACCTGCCGATACAGGTCTTCACCCAGCCAGGCATCCTCCACCCCGGCATCGATATTGGGATTGTCGTTCACCTCGATGACGACCACATCATCGCCGGATTGCTTCAGGTCCACCCCATACAAGCCGTTCCCCATTAACCGGGCGGCCTTTAAGGCGGCTTTGAGCACCCTAGGCGGCACTTCCTGCACCGGCAAGGTTCGGCTGTTGCCGGAGGCGGTTTTGCCGCTGCTCTGGTGGTGATAAATCTGCCAGTGCCCCTTGCTCATGAAATACTGGCAGGCAAACAACGGGCGGTGGTTCAGCACACCAATGCGCCAATCGTAATCGGTGTACATGAACGCCTGCGCCAGCACCACGGAGGACTGTTTCAGGTAACCACGCAACGCCTCAGCCAGTGCCTCACGGGTGGCCACCTTGCTGATCCCCCGGGAAAAACTGCCATCCGGAATTTTCAGCACCATGGGCAGTTTCAGTTCTTCAACCAACTGGTCGATCTGGGCGTCATCGTCGCTGAACACAAACGCGGTCGGCGGCACGGGCACCTTGTTGGCCTGCATCAACTCGGCCAGATAAATCTTGTTGGTGCAGCGCAAAATGGAGCCCGGATCGTCGATCACCACCATGCCTTCCTGCTCCGCCTTGCGGGCAAACTGGTAGGTGTGGTGATCCAGCGCGGTGGTCTCACGGATAAACAGGCCATCGTATTCGCCAAGGCGCGTATAGGCATCGCGACCCACCAGGTCGACCTTGATACCCAATTGCCGGCCAGCACGAACAAACCGCTTCAGGGCCGTCTTGTTGCTGGGCGGCAACGCCTCTTCCTCATTGACCAGCATGGCCAGCTCGTAGCGGTCGCCACGACGCCGACGGGGGTTGCGCCACACCCGGGCATTGAACTGCTCCAACGCCCGGGCAAACGCATCCTCCTCAGCCCCTTTCAGCTGTTTCAGGGTCAACGGTTTCAGCGCCTCAATACCCCACTGCTCACGGCGGCGGAAATCCACCTTCAGCAACGGGCACGGCAGCTGGTCGAAAATCTGTCGGCCCAGGTCAGCCAGGCCTTCCTGCTCGGTATGCCCGAAGAACAACAGCAGGCTGAAATGATCCCCACTGCCGCCCTTGCGTTTCATGGCTTTATCCAGGGCCGCTTCGAACTGGCCAAAATGCAGGCCATAAAGCGCCTTGCGGCTCAGATCATTCACCGTGCGCACAGAAGGCAACACCCGCTGGCCACGGGCTTCCGCCAGCAACGAGCAGTAATAGCCCGGGCTCAGGTATTTATAGCTGCGGCACAGGTTGATTACCTGCACTTTCTTGTCGGTGCAGACCGGCTGCTGCGCTTGCAGGTAGTCCTTGGCAGACAGGAGATGGCGGGCGGGATAGTAGGCGGCCCAGTCGGCGGGATCGTCTACCAGAATGATGACCTGACTCATGAAAAGCCCTGACAAAAAGGGGGGCACCGCGACGGGGTACCGATAGTGGCGAATTTAGGGCTTGCGGGAGGGTGAGAGCAAGGAAAATTAATAGTTAATAATGAATAATTAATAACGACGCGAACCGGCTCCTCCGGCCTCTAAACACAGAAGCCGCGTCCATGGTTTGGACACGGCTTCTGCGGGAGGGAAAACACCGCGCTATCACGCGACGTTATTCATTATTCATTATATTCGCCTGCCTTCTTCGCACCAGGATGTCCTGCCTTCTCCAGAGCCTCCTGCACTTCCGGCGGCATGTAGGTTTCATCATGCTTGGCCAGCACTTCCTCGGCTTCAAAGCGAGTCCGGCTCACCAGCGTGCCATTGGCCACAATGCCCTGCCCTTCGCGGAACAGGTCCGGCAGGATGCCCTGATAATGCACGGTGAAGCGCCCCTTGCCATCGGTGAGCCCGAAGGTAACGTCCAGGGTATCCGGGTTGCGGATTACGGTGCCGAGCTCTACCAGGCCGCCCACGCGCATCTGTGCATCCAGCGGCGCTTCCCCTGAAGCAATCTGCTGCGGGGTGTAGAACAGGTTGATGTTCTGACGCAGCGCATAAAACATCAGGCCACAGGCAATGCCCAGCCCGATCAGAACGGCGAGTACCACCAAAAGACGCTGCTTACGTACCGGATTCATCATCTACCTCAGGTTTTTGCTCAGTGTGTTGCTGGCGGCGCTGCGTTTCTTGAGCCTGCTCCTTAGCCAAGGCCTCAAGTCGCCACTGCCGCGCCAGCGTTTGGCGCACCTGTCCCTGCCCGCGCATCGCCAGCACCATGCTGGCAATAATCAGGAACGCGCTGATTCCGTAGGCGCTCCAGACATAAAAACCGTGTTTCCCCATGGCCAGGAAATCGGCAAGGCTATCGAAATACATACTATTGCCCCCCGCCCTTCACCAGCTTGCGCACCCACTTGCTGCGCCGCTCGCGCCACACCACTTCGGTGCGCGCTCGCACCAGTACATTGACCGCATACAGCAGCCAGGTTCCCAACATGCTGATCAGCAGTGGGTATTTCATGGCCGGGTTGATGGTGGATTCACCCACCAGTTTCAGGGTGGAGCCCTGGTGCAGGGTCTGCACCCATTCCACCGAATATTTCACGATGATCACATTGATCACCCCCACCATGGCCAACAAACCGGCGGCACGGGCGGCCTGGCGCGGGTCACGGATCACGTTCTGCAGGGCAATCACACCCACGTACATGAACAACAGAATCAGCATGGAGGTCATGCGGGCGTCCCACTGCCAGTAGGTGCCCCAGGTGGGCTTGCCCCACAGCGCGCCAGTGGCCAGGGAAATGGCCGCCAGTGCCGCGCCGAAAGGGGCAATGGCCTTCATCATCACTTCTGCCATTTTTATGCGCCAGACCACGGCCACCAGGCCCGCCACGCCCATGGCCATGTAGCCCATCAGCGCACCGCTGGACGCAGGTACATGAATAAAGATGATCCGGTAGCTGTTGCCCTGCTGATAATCACTGGGGGCAAACGCCAGCCCCCAGACGATGCCCACCGTGAACACCAGCAGCGCAATGGGCGTCAGCCACGGCAGTAACGCGGAACTGAACGTATAGAAGTAACGCGGCGAACCGAGCATGTGGTACCAGCGTTTTATCGTTTGCCAAACCATTCAGACACCTACCTTCACCTACGTACTTTCAATACCGCCCGCTTTCCCGTCGGATAGCCGCGCGCTTAATTCCCGGAACTGATCTTCAGGCCAGCGGCCACCGCCAGCGGCCCCAGGCTCACCGTCAGCGCCAGCAAGGCGCCAAGAATGGCCAGGATGCCATTCACCGCACCGCCATCGACTGCGGCACTCACCGCTCCGGCGCCAAAAATCAGCACCGGAATGTACAGCGGCAGCACCAGCACCGCCAACAGAATACCACCCCGGTTCAGTCCCACGGTGAGCGCCGCGCCGATGGCGCCGATGATGGTCAGCGCCGGGGTACCCAGCAACAAACTCAGCATCACCGTGCCCAGCACCGCATCGGGCAGCTGCAGCATGTGCGCCAGCACCGGGGAGATCAGCACCAGCGGCAAACCGGTCAGCAGCCAGTGCGCCAGCAGCTTGGCGCTCACCGGCACCACCGCCATCACCGGCGCGGTGAGCAACAATTCCAGCACACCGCTTTCCTGGTCGCGCCGGAACAGGCCATCCAGCGACAGCATCACCGCCAGCAGCGCTGCCACCCAGAGTACGCCAGGGGCCACCAGCGCCAGCAGTTCCGGTTTCGGCGATATGGCCAACGGAAACAGGCTGATCACCATCACAAAGAAAAACAGCGGATTGATAATTTCTGCCGGGCTGCGCCACAGCACCAATAACTCCCGGGAGAGGGCCGCACGGAACACGCTCATGCCCGCCCCCCTGACGTCACTTCTGCCTGCCCGTGGGCCAGATGCAGCCGCCGCACGCCATCGCCCACCTGGTGATGGGAGGTGTAGATCACCAACGCGCCAGCCTGGGCCGCCTGCTGGATCTGCTGGTCCAGCGCCGCCACCCCATCCTGATCGATGGCGGTATAGGGCTCATCCAGTACCCACACTGCCTTGTGCTCCAGCCACAGGCGCGCCAGGGCAATACGGCGCTTTTGCCCGGCGGACAAGTGCGCCGCCGGCACATCTTCAAAACCTTGCAGCCCCACCGCTGCCAGCGCCGCCATGGGGTCGCCCCCCTGCTCGCTCAGCGCGCAGGCGTAACGCAAATTTTCCAGTGGGTTGAGCTCTTCACGTACTCCTGGCTGGTGGCCCAGGTAGAGTAATTTCTGTTGCCATTGAGGCTGCCACCACTGGCATACGCCTTCATAGAAGCCGTGCAGCCCCACCAGAATGCGTAGCAACGTGGTTTTGCCGGCACCGTTGGCGCCGGTGATCTGCCAGATTTCACCGGCCGATGCGGTCAGGCTCAAACCACTGAACAACAGCCGGTCATCGCGCTCACAGCTGAGCTGCTCCAGCACAAGCCGGGGGGCGGTTTCGGCATCAGAATGGGTGGATGGCTGGCTCAAATCGGGCTCCCTAAAACAGCGCCGAAGTATAGCACGACAGTTCAAAACGGGCTTGATCGCCAGCAAGAAGCCGATAGCCTGTAGCTAGTTCCACCCCAGAGGAGACATTGATGTTCGTAACCCACACTGCCCGTGCCACCCGATTCCTGTCTATCGTGCTGATCAGCGGGGTACTGGCCGCCTGTGGCGGCGACAAAAACCCCCTGGCTACGGTGGATCAGGTCGACCTGCAACGCTATGCGGGCACCTGGTATGAAATCGCCCGCCTGCCGCAATGGTTTCAGCGCGGTTGCTACGACTCCACCGCCACCTACAGCCTGAATGACGATGGCACCCTGAAGGTGGTAAACCGTTGCCAGCGCGAAGGCGACGAACCCAGTGAAGCCGAAGGCACCGCTCGCATTGTCCCCGATTCCGGCAATGCCAAGCTGAAGGTGCGCTTTGATAATTGGGTATCGAAACTGATTCCCACCATTACCGAAGGCAACTACTGGATTATCGCCCTGGACAAGGACTACCAGACCGTAGTGATCGGCGAACCCAGCCGCGAGTATCTGTGGATACTGGCGCGCCAGCCGGAACTCAACGATGACCAGTACCAGGCCCTGGTGCAGGTGGCCGAGGACAAGGGCTTTCCGGTGGATCAGCTGGAACGCAACCGCACACTGCGCCCGGATAATCCGTAATGGAGCACCACGTCTACTTCGCCGTATTCGGCTTTGACCACGACCCGCAACAACTGGACCTGTTACTGGGCCAGAGTGCGGACGACTACTGGCGCGAAGGCGAGAACTACAGCGATGCCGTCCCCGAGGCCCTGCGCCAGGAAAATCGCTGGACTCTGTCCAGCCAGCTGGACCACACCGCCAGCCACCGGGACCACTTTGAAAAGCTGCTCTACAAGCTGCAGCGACTGGCGCCACAACTGTCTGTCCTGGACAACCCCAACGCGGATAATCCCGACCCGGATAACAGCATGTGGGAAACGCACTATCGTTACGGCATCGGGGTGTCACAGTATTTCTTTATGGACGACCCGGCGTTTTATCTGCCTGCCGACATCATCGACGGCTACAAGGCACTGGGTTTTGACATCAGCTTTGATCAACTGGGCATAGACCTGAATAATTCGGCATAGCCCTCATCAAAGGATCACCGGTAACCGCTTGGCGACAAATAATGCGGAAGAGCTATTGGCCAGTGTTACGCTTGCCATGCATTCGATGAAACATTCAGGCAGACAATCATGGCAACGGAAATTGAGCGCAAGTTTCAAGTCAGCGACACAGCAATCATCGACACCCTGGCCGGAGAACGGCTCACACAGGGCTACCTGAGCCATGACAAGAACGCCACCGTGCGAGTGCGCACCACCGGCGACACCGCCTGGCTGACCATCAAGGGCAAAACCGTGGGCGCCACCCGCAGTGAATTCGAATACCCCATCCCGCTGGCGGATGCCCGCCAGATGCTCACCGAGCTGTGCGGCGCCGGCGTCATCGACAAAACCCGTTACCGGCTACCACAAGGTGAGCTGTGCTGGGAAATTGATGTGTTTCACGGCGATAACGACGGGCTGATCGTGGCAGAAATCGAACTGCCCAGTGAAAGCACGTCTTTTGAAAAACCGGCCTGGCTGGGGGAAGAGGTCACCGGTGACAGCCGTTATTACAACAGCGCGCTAAGCACCACACCCTATAAGAACTGGCCGTAATCACAGCCAGCGTTATCCAAAAACACCATCGGCAAGCGCCGATGCGGGGAACAGCGAATGGAATCCAACCTTTACCAGGCACCGGACAGCGAGATCATCACACCGGAATCAGACACCTCGGGTTTAGCGCTCTATGTTGTCGCTCCCTGGAAGTTCAATCTGCTTTTCTGGGCGACCCTGGGCATCTATGACGTCTACTGGAATTTCCGGAACTGGCAGAACCAAAAAGACATCCGGCAGAAAAAAGTGCAACCCGTAGCACGCGCCCTGTTCAGCGTATTTTTCTTTGGCTCGCTGGTGAAAACCATCAATGACGAAAACGAAGGAAAGGCAAAACCCTTACCGGTCACCACCATGGCGACCCTGTATATTCTCTCCTACCTGATCAGCACCGTGTCTGACCGGGCCGCCGCCAACATGGAAACCTTTGGCATTCTGGACCTGATTTCACTGGCGCTTCTACCCGTCACCTGGGCCGTCCTGTTCAAGGCACAAAAAGCCATCAACCTGTCCCAAGGGGATGAACACGGCCTGCTCAATAATCGACTGACGCTCGCCAACGGCATCTGGATCTTGCTGGGCATCAGCCTGTGGGCGCTCATTTTGCTGGGCCTGGCCAGCGGTTATTTTCCAGAGCAAACGGATACCTTTCTCTCCAGTCTGATAGAGACCATGTCATGATCAGGTCATCCACAAAGAAGGCACTCGTCTACCCACTGGTTGGAGCAGCGCTTGCCCTGCTACTGATCGGCTGCATCCCCACTATTCAACGGATGTGGGACGCCCAACCCGTCAGCGGCACCATCATCGATGGCGACACCGGCGCCCCGATCAGCGGCGCCACCATCAGTCTGATTGTCTCGCCCGATGACCCTGAGCCGCCCCGCACTACCACCAGCAATGCGCAAGGGGAATTCACCCTGCCCGGCAGCTCCCATATCGGTTTCCATATGGCCATGCCGGCCAGCTATCTGGCCTCGGACCAGTGGACAATTCGCCACCCGGCTTACCCGGATGCGGTGGCCGAAACGCGCACCATCGCACCCCCAACCGGTGAGCAGCACCGGGAAATCACCGTACCGCTGTTCGCCCATATAGAAACCACACCGGTGCAAGACTGCCCCTACTTCCATTACCAGCAGCAGCTCAGGCAGTGGATACAGCACCATTTCGACGAGGAAGCACAACGCCCCTTCCAGGACTCCCTGCTCACGCTCTGTCATGACCCCGAGCGCATCGAAAAAATTCTCGCCCCACAGGAACCCTGATTCCGCCAGTGGGTCTGAGCTATACTTCACACCAATGGATATCGGGGACGACCCCGGCATTCACCGCCACCGCATCAATCACATAACGGGGACGACCCCATGACAGGAGACACGTCATGGCATGGGCCCTGGTTATACTCGCAGGCATTATCGAAACCGGCTGGGCGCTGGGACTAAAAGCCAGCCACGGCTTCACCCGCCCGCTTCCCTCACTGCTTACTCTTATCGGTATGGTCGCCAGCTTCTGGCTATTGGCAAAGGCCATGCAGACCTTACCCGTAGGCACCGCCTACGCGGTGTGGACCGGCATCGGCACTATCGGCACCGTGCTGTTGGGCATTCTGCTGTTCCAGGATGCGGTTAACGCCCCACGGTTACTCTGTCTCGGGCTGATTCTGGCGGGCATTGTGGGGCTGAAAATCTTTACCCCCTGAAACGTCGACGGACATGCAGGCGTGTTCCCACCATCGGTTCCCTGTACTATTACATTTGAACCATGGCGGTCACGCCCCTCCGTTTCCCTTACCACAGGTCCCGCATGCTCAATAACGACGTCCTTCGCCGCACCCGGTACATCTTCGATTTCGACGACACTCGCATGATCGGCGTTTTCGCCGAAGCCGGCGAAACTGTCACCCGGGAACAGGTCAGCGACTGGCTGAAAAAGGACGACGACCCGGCCTTTCAAAAATGCACCGATCGTACCCTGGCGATTTTTCTCAACGGCCTGATCAATGCATTGCGCGGCAAGAAACCCGGGCAGCAACCGGAACCGGAAAGCCGCCTCACCAACAACATGATTTTCATGAAACTGAAAATCGCCCTGAACCTGCAAGCCGAAGACGTGCTGGCGGTGCTCGAGCTGGCCAACTTCCGCATGAGCAAACACGAACTCAGCGCCTTCTTCCGCAAACCCGGCCACAAGCACTACCGGGATTGCAAGGACCAGATTCTGCGCAACTTTCTCAAGGGCTTGCAGATCCAGTATCGGGACGGGGAATAGCCTGCCAGCCGGATGCTGGACGCCTAAGGCCTGACGCATCGCACTCAATAATTAACGCACAGCCTTGATACCACTCAAGGTCTTGAAACACCGACAGAAGGGGCTGACATGGACGTTATCGCCGGCCTGATCGAGCTTAAGCCGAACAGCGACGAGGAAGTAAAAGACTGGAAAGCCTTTATCGAAGACCATCGTGAACAGGCACTGGAAAGCCTGCGCGCGAAAGGCGTCAGTGTGGAGTCCTGGTTTTCACTCACACTGGGAGGCAAGGACTATCTTCTCTGCTATATGCGGGCAGACTCCATCGAGAAATCGCAGCAAGTTATGGCTGATTCCGATAACCCGGTGGACGCACGGCATCGTCAATTCAAAGAGAATGCCTGGGTGTGGGGCAGCCATGTAAAGACCGAGCTACTGCTGGATCTGGCGACCTGAAAAGGCGCACAACAGATCGCGCCGCCAGCGACGCTCCTACAGCAAAAAACCTCATTAAACTCTCATCAATCCACGACCTTATGGCTTTTCGATAGAGTATTAGCTGCCCTTCACAGCCCGTACTCCGCTCAACGTTTTGAAACACAGATCCCGCGCAGTACCGAGAAATTCCTGCACATAAGGCGTCTGTTCGTCTTCCGCGCGCACTGCTGCATAGAGCGTGCGCCACACCCCCTTTTCACCCAGCCGCACGGTTTTCAATAAATCGTGTTCGGTGTATTCGGTGAGCGCCCAGTTCGGTAGCGCTGCCACACCCCGGCCTGCCGCCACCAGTTGTGCGGTCATCGGGGTCAGCTCGGCGGTGCGGATAGCAGCCGGCTCGGCGCCGGCCGGATCCAGAAAGGCGGTGAATACATCCAGTCGTTCCCGCTCCACCGGGTAGGTAATCAAGGTCTGGTCAGCGAAGTCTTCCGGAAGAATCCACTTTTGCGCCGCCAACGGCGATTGCCGTGACACCGCCAGCACCAGCTCGTAACGAAACAGTGGCACATAAAGTACAGCCTCGTTTTCCACCGGATCGGAACTGATCACCATGTCTAGGTCCCCGCGCACCAACGCAGGCAAAGGCGCAAAGCTGAAGGCCGCGGACAAATCCAGCTCCACCTCCGGCCAGTGCTCCCGAAACGCATCCAGTGCGGGCATCAGCCACTGAAAACAGGAATGGCATTCGATGGCGATATGCAGCCGCCCGGTCTGCCCGGCGGCCAGACGCTTCAGCTCCCGTTCCGTCTGCTGCACCCGGGGAAGAATCTCCCGTCCCAACGCCAGCACTCTCAGCCCGGCTGTGGTAAAGCGTACCGGCCGTGTACGTCGCACCAACAACGCTACCCCCAGACGGTGCTCAAGATCCTTCAACTGGTGAGACAGCGCCGACTGGGTGACATGCAGCCGCTCCGCGGCCTCCACCAATGATCCCGCCTCTTCAATGGCACGCAGGGTGGCCAGATGTCTGAGTTCGAGCATGGAAATCTCCGTGGTGGACAAAACTGCTGTAGGCGCGCCTACAACCAGACCAGCTTTAGTTGAGTAAAATTCATAGTTAAGATTAGATATTTGATTTTGCCTCAACTTTGTAGGAAGACACAATAGCCTCGATCCCAAACAAACCACGGGCGCAGTGCATCTTGCATAAACCCTGTTGCCCGTCAGTCATCCCAAGGAATCCAACATGACCACCCTGCATAATCTCGGCTTTCCGCGCATCGGCGCCCGCCGCGAACTGAAACAGGCACAGGAAGCCTACTGGTCAGGCGACCTGCAAAAGAGCGAACTGGAGCACGTGGGCAAAAGCCTGCGCGAGCGCCACTGGGCCCTGCAGGCCGACGCCGGAGTGGACCTGATGCCCGTGGGTGATTTTGCCTGGTACGACCAGATTCTGGAGTTTTCCTGCCTGCTGGGCGTTGTCCCGCCACGCTTCGAACAGGATGCCAAGGCACCGGTGGAGCTGGACACCCTGTTTCGCATGGCCCGTGGCCGCGCGCCCACCGGCACCCCCGCCGCAGCCTGCGAAATGACCAAGTGGTTTGATACCAACTACCATTACATCGTCCCGGAGCTGGCCGCCGACCAGACCTTCCGCATCGCCCGCGAAAGTCTGTTCGAGCAGGTTGAAGAAGCCAAAGCACAGGGCCACAACCCGAAACCGGTGATCCCCGGCCCGCTCACTTACCTGTACCTGAGCAAGGGCGATGCCTTTGCCAGTGCCGACGATAGCGCCAAGCTGGCGCTGCTGGATCAGCTGATCCCGGTCTACCGCGACATCCTTCAACGCCTCGCCGACCAGGGCGTGCAATGGGTACAGATTGATGAGCCGATTCTGGTGCTGGACTTGCCAGACAGTTGGCAGCGCGCCTACCTGCGCGTGTACGACCAGCTGGCCTCGGCCAGTCAGGCCAAACTGTTGCTGGCCACCTACTTCGGTGGACTGGGCAATAATCTGTTCACCGCGCTGGAGCTCCCGGTACACGGCCTGCACCTGGATCGGGTACGCGGCAACGATGACCTGGGTCAGGTTGTTCCCCGGCTCGGCGACAAGGTGTTATCGCTGGGGGTAATCAACGGTCGCAACATCTGGCGCACCGATCTGGACGCCGCCCTGGATGGCCTGATTGGCCTGCGCAATGAACTGGGCGGTCAGCTCTGGCTGGCGCCGTCCTGTTCCCTGCTGCATAGCCCGGTGGATCTGGACCAGGAAGACAAGCTCGATAGCGAACTGAAAAGCTGGTTGAGTTTTGCCAAGCAGAAACTGGAAGAGCTGGCGCTGCTCGGTGGCGCCCTCCGTGGCGACAGCAGCGTCAATGCCGGCCTGCACACCCAACGGGCAGCCTTGCAAGCGCGAGGCCTGTCCTCGCGGATTCACAACCCTGCCGTTGCCCAACGCCTGACAGACGCCAGCCAGGTTTCCCGCGAGCGCCTCAGCCCGTTTGCCGCCCGTATTGCCCGGCAACAACAAACCCTGCAGCTGCCCGCCTTCCCCACCACCACCATCGGCTCTTTCCCGCAGACCCGGGAAATTCGTACCGCTCGCCGGGACTGGAAAGCCGGCAAGCTGATCGACGCCGACTACCACCAACAAATGCAGGAAGAAATTGCCCGCTGCATTCGCTACCAGGAAGAAGTGGAACTGGATGTGCTGGTACACGGCGAAGCCGAGCGCAATGACATGGTGGAATACTTCGGTGAACTGCTGGACGGTTTCGCCTTCACCCGCTTTGGCTGGGTACAAAGCTATGGCTCACGCTGCGTCAAACCACCGATCATTTTCGGCGACGTGCAACGCCCCCATGCCATGACCGTGGAATGGGCCCGTTACGCCCAGTCCCTCACCGACAAGCCGGTGAAAGGCATGCTCACCGGGCCGGTGACCATTCTGCAATGGTCCTTCGTGCGTGATGACCAGCCTCGCGCCGACACCTGTCGCCAGATCGCCCTGGCCCTGCGCGATGAAGTGCAGGACCTGGAAGCGGCCGGCATCAAGGTAATCCAGATTGACGAACCCGCCCTGCGCGAAGGCTTGCCATTGCGCCAGGGGGAATGGGCACAGTATCTGGACTGGGCGGTGGATTGCTTCCGCCTGGCCACCGTGGGCGTGGACGACGACACCCAGATTCACACCCACATGTGCTACTCGGAATTCAACGACATCATCGAAGCCATCGCGGCGCTGGATGCGGATGTGATTACCATCGAAACCTCCCGCTCCAACATGGAACTGCTGGATGCCTTCCGGGATTTCCACTACCCGAACGACATCGGCCCGGGCGTCTACGATATTCATTCGCCCAACGAACCCGACGTGGAATGGATGGTACAGCTGATGGAAAAAGCCGCCGAACGGCTGCCCAAGGAACGGCTATGGGTCAACCCGGACTGCGGCCTGAAAACCCGTAAATGGGAAGAAACCCGTGGCGCGCTGGCCAACATGGTCAATGCGGCCAAACAGTTGCGCCAGGCAGGCTAGTCCTGCTGTTAAACGGGGGAATGTCGGATTACGCCTTTCAGGCTCTCTGTGCCCTTGGGTGAATTCGACCTACAGACTGTTAAACGGGTTTAGCCGTCCCGTAGGAGCGTCGCTCGCGGCGCGATAAAACAGTGACGAGGAGCAAGATACGAGGAGCGAAAACCTGACTATCCCGGTTTCAGATTTTGATCTTCGAAACTCGCTTCTCGCAACTCGATATTTTTCGGCTATCGCGCCGCAAGCGACGCTCCTACAGAAAGGACGGAGGGCAAAGGTCAGTTCTCCCCCGACGCCTCCGCCTCAATGACTTTCAATAACCGGTCCGGCCCCAATTCCAGCGGGGTCGGCTCGCCGGGCAATTGCCAGTGGCCGGCATGGCGTTCGTCCGGCTTGCTGTCCATGAGCGGCAAGCTGGTGAGATCGGCCACCGCATCGCGGAACAGATCCGTACGGTAGCACTGGGCCGCAAAGGTGTTGGTTTCTTCCAGCGAACACTGTCGCCAGCGCTGCATTTCCTGCAACAAAAAGTCAGCGTCGGAGCGCCACGGAAAGTTGGCGTGAAAACCGGCAAACACATGAAAGTGATGAGCCGGAAACGGCTGGCCCGTCAGGCCACCGGGCAACCGCTGGCTGAACGGTGCACGAATGATTTCTTCCGGCACATCCAGCCACGCGGGATGGGCCAGTAACGACAGACTCTCCACCAGGTTCTCATCCGCATGGCAGGCCGCCTTGTACAACGCCCGCAGCAATGCACGATGGGTATCCGGATGACGTGACACCCAGTCACGGGATACTGCCAACACCTTCTCCGGGGCATTTTCCCAAATCTGATAACCGGACAAAATACAGTGCCCGGCGCCGGTCAGTGCGGCCAGACTATTCCACGGTTCGCCCACACAGAAACCATCAATGTGGCCCATGCGCAGGTGATCCACCATTTGCGAAGGCGGCAGCACCACCAGCTTCACATCATGGTCCGGATCCAGCCCGGCCACACTCAGCCAGTGGCGTAACTGATAGGCATGGCAGGAAAACGGAAAGACCACCGCGAGCACCAGCGGTGCTTCGTCGCTGGAAGCACGGGCGGCCACCAGCTTGTTCATGGCGGCGGCGATGTCGTTGGGCGTAGGCCCTTCCGACAAGGCGCACAATCCCTGAAACAGCATCGGCGAAACGGTCACGCCGTTACCGTTCAGCCCCATGGAAAATGCCGTGGCGAGGGGCTTCTTGATACAGCCCAGCCCCAGCGACGTGGACAACAGCATCGGCGCCAGCATCGGCGCCGCATCCAGCTGCCCCACCAATAGCCGATCGCGCAGGCTGGCCCAGCTCCATTCCGGTTGCAGCTCCACATCCAGCCCTTCGGCGGCGAAGAAGCCTGCCTCCTGGGCCACTGCCAGCGGCAAGCTGTCTGTCAGCGGCATATAGCCGATACGCACCTTCATGAGGTTTGCTCCATGAAAGCCGGACGCCGGATGCTGGACGCCTGACGGCGAACTGACCTGACGCCCTCTACGGCAGGTGCCCGGCTCACCATCTTCTCCGGTGTCTCGATCAGGCTGCGCGCCTTCATCAATGGCATCACTCGTCGCATCTTGTCTCCTGTTTTTTGCGTCAGGCTTCCGGCGTCCAGCGTCTGGCGTTCTTCACCCTTGCGCCTTGAGCATTTCGGCATAATCCAGCACCGACCGGGCCACCTGAATCAACGGCTGCCCGCTGTTCATGGCCTGGCGACGCAGGGTGCTGTAAGCATCCTGTTCATTGAGCCGGCGACGCTGCATCAGCAACCCTTTCGCACGCTCAATGATTTTCCGCTCAGCCAGGGCTTCACGGGTTTCTTCCAGCTCTTCACGCAACGCCTGGTATTCCCGGAAACGGGCCGTCGCCACGCGCATGACACCGCGCACCCGGGTCAGGTCGGTTTCTCCAGCCACGTAGGCGCTGACGCCCGCGCGCAGCGCGGCCACCACCAGCTCTTCGTCGTCCTGGTTGCAGAACATGACCATGGGCCGCGGGATATCCCGCTGCACCAGGGCCATGCTTTCCAGGGTGTCCCGATCAGGCGCATCCATATCGACAATCACCACATCCGGATTACTGCTGCGCACCTTCTCCGCCAAACCGGCGGCGCTGGTCAGGCGGCACAGGATCTCGTGGCCCTCATCAATGAGGGCCCGCTCGAGAATCGCGGCCCGGGGTGGCTGGTCATCTACCAGCATGATTTTCAGAGCCATCTTATTTTCAGAACCATCATGTCAGGCGCGTCCGGAATCGTTGTCGTTACAGGTTGTTTTGCAACGGTTGTGCCAGTCATCACATCCCTAACCTGATGATTTTCAATGCGTTTCGTTTTTCTCTAATTCAGCACCGAAAAAGTGCACCAAGGCGACGCACCTTCCGGCACCAAAATGTGATCAGAATTTAATCTCACCCCAGGCCCAGTACTTGCTGGTGTCATCCTTGAAGTCGTCGGCGCTGTACTGCGCATACTTCAGGCCGACCACATAGTGCTTACCGATGGGGCGCGCCACCAGCAGGTCGGTTTCCGTGCCGTAATCCGTGCTGCCTTCATTGGACTGGAAGTCGTGGTAGACCGCCGCCAGCTTGAACCCGGCCAGTTTGCCGCCCACGGTCACGAAGGTGTCCTCCAGGCCATCAGCCGGTGTGGCCAGGAACTGGTCCGCCCACCCGTTGAAGGCATGCTTGGTCGCCAACGGTGTCTGGAAAGCCACCAGGCCGTCATCTGAACCAAGCACTTCCTGTGCCACTTTTACCGTCACCCCGGCCACCTCTGCGCCCAGCTCGGCAAAGTAATAGTCGGTGTCACCGGCTTCCACTTCCTGCTGAGCCCCTTCCAGGGTGAGCAACAGCTTTACCGCATCCAGATCGAAAGCACCGGCATAACGCACACCGTAGGTATCGTTCTGCGAGTCGGTTACGTTATCGGTTTCCAGCAAGTAGGCGTACGCGGTTAGCGAGCCACCCGGCATGCCCGCCCAGCTGGCATTGAAAAGATTGTTGGTCACATTGGCATCAAACCCCGGCGTAATGCCGTTCACCTGGGTCAGATGGGCCGCAGAAACACTGAAATCACTGATGCCGTAATCAATCCGCGCGCCATCAAAGGTCTGTTCATCCTGGCGCCAGCCCACGTTCCCCACGAAACGGGCGTTGTCGTAAATGATCCGCTGGCGACCGTAAGTCGCCACCAGGCCTTCCAGGGCATGGCTGCCGGTATAACGAATGGCGGCGCGGTTCAGTTCGGTGACTTCCGGATCCGCAATGACCGGGTAACCGGCCTGCTGCGGCGCATAGTTGTCCACCTGGCCCACGATGCGGGTATCTTCAAACTCCCCCATCACATCAAAGCCGTGAAGCTTGCCACTCTGGTAACCCAAACGGGTACGCAGGGTTAGCGCCTGGCCGTCTTCGGTAAAGGCATCACTGTCCACGTCTTCATAACGCAGGCGCATGTTCAGCAGCGGTGTGCCGTCTTTCAGTGCGGTAATGAATGCATCGTCTTCGGCGTTGGCTGTCCCCGTAAAGCCCAGCGTGGACAGAAGGACACCGGCAGCAATGGCAGAATATTTCATCATCGTTTCCTCAACACTTCCCAAAATTAAAAAAGTTAACGTCGTAAATTCAGGGCGCACCTTCCCTGTTCCCGCTTTTCGGTGCGCGAAAAAAGCGGAAGGGTTAATCCAGGTTTTATGCGTTTAAATCAGGCCCGTTTGCGGTTCGCTTCAGCTTTAGTGCTGTCACGCTTTGGCAGCGGTTCCACCTTGCGCTGTTTCTCATACAGGAACTGAAGCACCTGCTGGCGACAACGAACAAAGGTGGGGTCATCCGCCAGGACCAGGCGATCCCGTGGACGTGGGACCTTCACATCCAGAATCTCGCCGATGGTGGCGGAGGGACCATTGGTCATCATCACAATGCGGTCTGACAGCAGCACGGCCTCATCCACATCGTGGGTAATCATGATCACCGTGGTGCCCAGTTGGGCATGGATCTCCATCAGGGAATCCTGCAGGTGAGCCCGGGTCAGCGCATCGAGAGCACCGAAAGGCTCGTCCATCAGCAGCACCTGGGGCTGCATGGCCAGCGCGCGGGCAATGCCCACGCGCTGCTTCATGCCACCGGAAATTTCATCCGGTTTTCTGTGCATGGCGTGCGCCATATGCACCAGTTCCAGGTTGTGCTCCACCCAGTCACGAATCTCCGCCTTGCTCTTGGTCTTCTTGAAGACCTGCTTGACCGCCAGCTCCACGTTTTCGAACGCGGTCAGCCAGGGCAGCAGCGAATGGTTCTGGAACACCACCGCCCGCTCCGGGCCGGGTTCAGTGACTTCGTGCTTGTCCAGAATCACGCCACCATCGGTGGCCTGCAGCAGGCCCGCGACAATGTTAAGCACGGTGGATTTACCGCAACCGGAGTGACCGATCAGCGAGACAAATTCGCCGGAATCAATTTTCAGGTTCACATCCTTCAGCGCTTCGAACTGGCCTTTTGGCGTATCGAATTTCATGCCGACATTGGAGAGTTCCAGTAATGCTTTCATGTTTTTTCTCCTCACCTGATGGCTTAACGCTGTACCGAAGATTTGTCCCACACCAGAGCGCGCTGCAGCATGAGCATCAGCCGATCCAGCAAGAAGCCGATCAGGCCAATCACGATCACCGCCACCATGATCCGGCCCAAAGACTGGGAACTGCCGTTCTGGAATTCATCCCAGACGAATTTCCCCAGCCCCGGGTTCTGCGCCAGCATCTCGGCGGCGATCAGCACCATCCAGGCAATACCCAGACTCAAACGCAGACCGGTGAACATCATCGGCAGCGCGGAAGGCAACACGATCTTGCGCACATGGTTCAAGGCATTGAGACGCAACACCTTGGAGACATTGGTCAGGTCCTGGCTCACTGACGTCACCCCCACCGCCGTGTTCATCAGCGTTGGCCACAGACAGCACAGCGTCACCGTGAACATGGAGGTGAGGAAGGACTTGGCCACCAGCGGATCATCAGTCACGTACATCGCACTCACCACCATGGTCACCAGTGGCAACCAGGCCAGCGGCGACACCGGCTTGAACAACTGAATCAGCGGGTTCATGGCCGCATGGGCCGTGTTGCTCAGGCCGATAAAAATGCCCAACGGAATCGCAATCACCGAGGCCAGCAGGAAACCGCTCATTACCGTGATCAGGCTGGTGCCGATCTGATCAAAGAAGGTCGGGGCCCCGGTGTAATCCCGGTGGACCGGCTCCCACTCCGGCTGCTGCTGCAGCCGCGAGGCGATGTATTTTTCCTGGCGTTCGTGGAACGCCGCTTCCTTGGCTCGAGACGCCTGATGCTCATCCACCAGCGAACCGGCCTGCTCCCAGACATCGGCTGGCCCCGGGAACTGCCCCAGCGAGGTATCGATACGCTGGGCCGCCAGTTGCCAGAGCAACAGGAAGGCGGCAATGCCCATTACCGGCCAGATCAACTGTCGCAGCAGTGCCTGCCACTGCTCACCGGTCATCTTGCCGGTGGCCAGGGCGCGGTAGGGTTCCATCCAGGTCGGGAATGTCAGGGTCACCATGATTGCTTCTCCTCAGGGGAGCGCGCCCTTAAAGCGCGTCACCCTCTTTCAGGCCAATCGGGAATTTCTTCAGGTATTCGTTAGGCTTGCGACCGTCGTAGGTGATGTTGTCGATAAAGCCTTTCTGCGGCGGCTTGAAGCCATCTTCAGTGGCAAAGTCGGGGAACTGGTCAGCCGGGATCTTGCCTTCAGCGATCAGGGCTTTGGCCGCCTGGGCATAGATGTCCGGGCGATACACGTTCTTGGCCACATCCATGTACCAGCTGTCCGGCTTGGTATCGCTGATCTGGCCCCAACGGCGCATCTGGGTTAGATACCAGATAGCATCGGAGTAGAACGGGTAAGTGGCGTTGTAACGGAAGAACACGTTGAAATCCGGAACCTCACGCACATCACCTTTTTCGTACTCGAACGTGCCAGTCATGGAGTTGGCGATCACGTCATAGTCCGCACCCACATAGTTTGGCTGGGACAGAATCTTCACCGCTTCCGGGCGGTTGGCGTTGTCGTTCTCATCCAGCCACTTGGCCGCACGGATCATCGCCTTCACCACACGAATGTGGGTGTTGGGATACTTGTCGGCCCAGCCCTTGCTCACACCGAATACTTTTTCCGGGTTGTTTCTCCAGATTTCGTAGTCGGTAATCACCGGCACACCAATACCCTTGAACACCGCTTGCTGGTTCCAGGGCTCACCCACGCAGTAGCCATAGATAGTGCCGGCTTCCAGGGTCGCGGGCATTTGCGGCGGCGGTGTCACGGATAGCAGCACGTCAGCTTGCAGCTGGCCACTGGTGTCGCCCTTGTGTGGCGCGTAGTAGCCCGGGTTCAGGCCACCGGCGGCCAGCCAGTAACGCAGCTCGTAGTTGTGGGTGGACACCGGGAACACCATGCCCATGTTGAAAGGCTTGCCTTCCGCCTTGTACTTCTCCACCACCGGCTTCAAGGCGTCCGCCTTGATCGGGTGCACCGGCTTGCCGTTCTCGACCGGAATGTTCTTCTTCATTTCTTCCCACACCGCATTGGAAACGGTGATGCCGTTACCGTTAAGGTCCATGCTGAACGCGGTAATGATGTGGGCTTCGGTACCATAGCCAATGGTGGCCCCCAGCGGCTGACCGGCGAGCATGTGCGCGCCATCCAGCTGACCGTCGATGACCCGGTCCAGCAGCACTTTCCAGTTGGCCTGGGCTTCCAGGGTCACAAACAGGCCTTCTTCCTCGAAATAGCCTTTCTCGTAAGCGATGGCCAGCGGGGCCATGTCGGTGAGTTTGATAAAGCCGAACTTGAGATCCGCCTTCTCCGGCCAGCCCAGCGCATCATCCGCCACGGAGGTAGCCGACAGGCCCAACGTCATCGCGGCCAAGACGCCACAAAATGTTTTTTTGAAACCGTTCATCATCCTTCCCTCGTCTGCCCGTTTTTTTCAGGCATAAAAAAAGCGCTCAAAGCCCCCCGCCTTCGTTGGCCGGGTCCTCTGAGCGCCTTTGCTCGAATCTGCTCGTGGCCGCCGTTGGCCACGAAGATGGTTGTCTGCACAGCATTGCCACTGTGCTTACCCTGTCATAAGGCAAATGCTGTGCCAGTTTTTAAATGCCTTGGTTTTCATCGACTTAACTGTAAAGCCAATCGCCACCCCAATTTCCCGCGCCCGTTTATTGCCCAGCCAGCACCGTTGTGAGTCAGCCCCGGCTCACCAAAATGCATCACCTCTTTGCTGCAACAGCGCTTTCCGCCCACAAGCCCCGCGCTTTGCCCCGCCCTGGTGAAAAAACCACGCACTGCCTGGGAGCCTTTGCGACCAAAGCCGCATTTATCACTCGGGTGAATAATGAACATCATTCGAATAATAAGGCCGAAAACGCCACGGCCTGTTAGGCTGCGCGCTGGATTATCGGAGAGACCCGGCACGTCGCCCTATATTGGTTTTCCCGACTTCGCCTTCCCATTTGATTGCCTGCGAGACACTGCGTGACGACCACCGAAAGAGATCACCTGCTCACTGCGATAGCCGGCGCCTTCAGTCTGGTTATTGCCCTGGGCATTGGGCGCTTCCTGTTCACCCCGGCCCTGCCCGACATGATTGCCGAGACAATGCTCACCGCAGTCAGTGGCGGCTACCTGGCCGCCATCAACTATGGGGGCTACCTGGCCGGTGCCATGCTCGCCATGGCGGTGCCGGCCCACCGGACACGCACCGCGTTCTGGCTGGCACTGTGGGTGAGCGTGGTCAGCAGCATCCTTATGGGCCTGAGCACTACCTTCACGCCCTGGGCCATTAACCGGTTTCTCGCGGGGGTGGCCAGCGCCATCATTATGGTCAACGGCTCCGCGCTGGTACTGGGCGCCATGCCCAATCACCTGCGTGCCCGGCTGGGCAATATTCACTATGCCGGCATCGGCCTTGGCATCAGCATCGCCGCCCTCACCGTTGCCTTTATTGAACGCCTACACGGCAGCTACGCCACCATGTGGCTGGCCTGTGGTGCACTGGCCCTGATCCTGCTGCCGCTGCTACGCCGCATTCCCGCCCTCCCCCACGCCAAACACAGCCAGCACGAACGGGCGCCGGTGAACCGCTCGGCCCTGGGCTTTCTGATCGCCAGCTACACCCTGGCCGGTTTTGGCTATATCACCAGCACCACTTACCTGCCGGTGATCGCCAAGGCGCAACTGCCCGGCCTGGACAGCGCCGCCTTCTATACCTGGCTGGCCGTAGGCCTGGCCGCCGTGCCCGCCAACCTGCTGTGGGGCAAACTCGCCAGCCATGCCGGCGAACGCAACGCGCTCATGGCCGCGCTGCTAGTACAGGCAGTGGGCGTCAGCGCCCCCGCCTGGCTACCGGGCCTCACCGGGCTGATCATCAGTGGCCTGCTGGTCGGCGCCACCTTTACCGCCGTGGTCGCCCTGAGCATGTACTGCGGCCGCCAACTCGCCCCCCACGCCGCCAGCGCCGCCCTAGGCGCATTGACGGCCTGCTATGGGGTCGGGCAGATACTGGGGCCGGTAGTCACGGCGCGGTTGCTGGAAAGTAGCGGCAGTTTTGCGCCCGGGTTGCTGGGGGCGGCGGCGGCACTGATTGGCGCGGCGGTGTTGTTGGTGCCGCTGGGGAAGGTGCGGTTTTAGGGTTTGGTTCTGAGCCAAACCTGCAGAGGATAAAGCTTGAAGCGGTTAAAGAAAGCTGCCCAGCTCCCGGAGAACAACTGAGGAACCAACGTTTTGTTAAATTATTGGCCGAACGTTCCTAAAAGAGTTTTCAAACGTCGAAAGATAGCTTTCTAACTCGTGATTACGAAAGAACCCCTCAAGCGACCAGAGCAACATGCAACCACCCTCAACGTTAAGGCAAAGATGAGCATCCCGCCCTAACAGCTCCGAAAGTGCTCGGTTTGAAGCAATAAAGGATTCAGCCTGAAAATCGCCCCATAAATGGAGTTTTTTAGACTCATCAATTATCGATGACCCACGAAGTTCATACTTAGTTTCAAGGAGCCTCGCGGCCCTTAGCTTGAAGTCTGGAGCATGGAAAGCCGGCTTAAACAATAAGCATGATACATGTGACGGACCGGAATAGGCTCCTCTGCCAAATACGGAAAGAACATCCAAGAAATAAAGCACACCATTGTTAATATCTTTTCTTCTACTGCTACTCAGACATATTCCGCGAGACAAAAAATCAGAAATCATTTTCGCATCAAATGATGGAACCTCATTCTTTACCCTGCAGGGGAAATACCCAAGCTCACCCAGAATCCCATCTCTTGCTTTTCTAGATCTATACTTAAGAAACGCATACAGAAGAAAGACAGCACTAGACAAGAAAATGACTATAAATATCATTCCATTGAAATTATTCATCAAAAATCCCAAAACCAAGCATACGCACTAATTCATACCCATATTAGAGCGCCATCTCAAACGAGCCTCGCATTTTTCCCGATATCCCTGGCGGACAGATCTCTCACTTCCCGGACCAGCCTGCTGGAGACTCGAACAATAAGGGAAAAAAGAGGCCTGATTAACTCACGTTTCTTAAAAAGCAAACCATAGAGCAAAAAATCCCAGACCAATAATGACACCACCCACAGCCTGAAATCGTTCTGATTTTTTCCAATATATTCCGCTTACCAGTGCGCCCAGTCCAGACACTACGAATGCAGCAGATATTAAATATGCTTGCTTTCCTTCAAAATAACCCTTCGCACCAAGGTTAAGCTCTCCATTCCAAGCCCCCCAAATCCCTGTGAAAAGCAGACTCACAGCAAAGAAAAATAAAAAAAATTGTTCCAATGTCTTCAAAACTTCTCTCTAACAAAAAACATAACGAGTGCAACGAAGATCACTCCTCTCATTTCACAGCCAAGCCCTGTGGGCTCGAAGAAGCGGCCTATTTCCTGATTTTCCCCGATATTCCCCGTTCCGAAAACCACTCTATATCAACCGTTTAGCATTTTCTGTAAGCCATATCCTACAAAGATATGGCTGGTTCTGTTGAGCACGACCTCACTTCAGAATGACCGTTGGGCTCATTGTTCTATAGATTGAGCGGGGGAGGAGCCGTAAGAACCCACTGGCCTGATACAAGCGGCGGGAAGGCTGTGGGAAGTCATGCTTGCATGACGAACTCCGTGTCACACTCTTCGCGATGCAAGCATCAGCTCCCACAAAGCCCGTACGAATTTGGAAAAGGGATTCGTTCAGGGGGTGATGGTGAAGCGCATGACACCGATGATCTGGTTGTCTGCGGTACGTACTTCTACCCGCCAGCGCCCCTCTGACGGCACAGGAATATGGCGCTTGTGAGACCAGGTGCGAAACCCGGACTCCCGGCCGCCGAAGACCTTCAAGGGAATACGGTCCACCTGTTCGCCATCACGAAACCAGTAGTGATAGACCTCCTGCCCCAACCCCAATGGCGCCTTGATGGCCGTGTAGGCATACAACCCTTCTGCCACCTCATCGGCACTGAACACTTCGCCGCTGACCAGCGGCTTGCGCTCGGCGCGGTTGAACGACAAGGCCACGGCACGTTCCTGCAGCGAGAGGGTCAGCGGTGGCACCAGTGGTGCCAGCCAGCGTGGGGACAGGGCGATCAGGCACGAGACCAGAATCAGCCCGAGCCAGCGAAACCATTTTCGCGGCCCGCCAAATCGCCAGAAACTCGGTAACGCAAACAGGGCCGTGAGCCAGCCGGCCCAGGCCAGGGCAGAATCCGTGCCCCAGTGGAAGATCAGCGGCAACAGCACCAGCAACGCCACAAACAACGCCCAGGCGTGAAAACCGAAATACAGTGCCCGGTGTCGGGCCAGCCAGAAATAAACCGGGTCGATGATGCTGATGGCCGCCGCACTGACTACCAGGGTGGTGAAGAAAATATATTCCGCGCCACCGGACCATTGCAGCAGCACGAACGGCAGACTGAAAAAGAACGCCTCCTGGTGCACCGCCTGCAACAACAGCTTGAGCATGCCCTGGGGCAGGCCATCAAAACGGGTGCCTATCACCTTGTTCTGCCAGATCCCTTCGGTGAGCAGTAATAGCCAGCTGAACACCAGCAGCCCGGTCAGCACTGCGGCCAGCCAGGGCTGTCGCTCCACCAGAAAATAACTGCTCAGGCCCAGCGAAAAACTGATCAGCGCCCAGACATGGCGGACCTGATAGAGCTTTTCAGTGAGAGTTTGTAGCGTCAGCGGCAAGGTGTGGCTCCGTCGAGGGGTTGCGTCTTCGACGTACTATAGCCCTGTGGGTTCCCGATGGCAGCAAAGGCTCTCCCGTTTCCAGATGCCCACCTGGCACTTGTAGGAGTTCCCTTCCAGGGGACGAACCGCGCGAAGCGCGGAAAAGGTCCAAAGGACAATCTGCTGAGTCAGAGTTCTGCCGATTCTTCTGTTGTCGCAATAAACGGAAAGGTGCGGAGCGATTTTCGTTCGTCCCCTGGAAGGGAACTCCTACAAGAATGGGAGAGGAAGGAAGCGCGTGGCGCGAACGCCACGCGGAGAAGATCAGCCGGCGAAGTTGAGCAGGACGCCGGCGGCCACGGCGGAGCCAATAACGCCGGCCACGTTGGGCCCCATGGCGTGCATGAGCAGGAAGTTGTGGGGGTTGGCGTCCAGGCCGACCTTGTTGGCCACCCGTGCCGCCATGGGGACAGCGGACACACCGGCGGCGCCGATGATGGGATTGACCGGGTGGCGACTGACGCGGTTGAGCAACTTGGCCATCAACACGCCGGTGGCGGTGCCGATCATGAACGCCACCAGCCCCAGGGCCAGGATGCCAAGGGTTTCCATCACCAAAAACTTGTCCGCACTGAGTTTCGAGCCCACGGCCAGCCCCAGCATGATGGTCACCACATTGATCAGGGCATTGCTGGTGGTGTCCACCAGCCGGTTCACCACCCCGGATTCTTTCATCAGGTTACCCAGGCAGAACATGCCCAGCAGTGGCGCCGCATCAGGCAACACCAGCGCCACCAGAACCAGCAACAGGATCGGGAACAGAATTTTCTCTACCTGGCTCACCGGGCGGAGTTGCTCCATTTTGATCTGGCGCTCTTTTTGCGAGGTCAGCGCCCTAATGATCGGCGGCTGGATAATGGGTACCAGCGCCATGTAGGAATAGGCCGCCACCGCAATCGCGCCAAGCAGATGGGGTGCCAGCTTGGTGGTGACATAGATGGAAGTGGGGCCGTCTGCGCCACCGATGATGCCGATGGCAGCAGCATCCGACAGGGAAAATTCCATGCCCAGAAAGTTCAGCGCCAGCGCCCCCAGCAAGGCGGCAAAGATGCCAAATTGCGCCGCCGCGCCCAGCAACAGGGTGCGCGGGTTGGCCAACAGCGGACCAAAATCCGTCATGGCCCCCACGCCCATGAAGATCAACAGCGGAAAAATACCGGTGGTCAGGCCTACGGTATAAATCAAATAGAGAATACCGTCGCCGTAATTGGCATTTACTGCCAGATAATGCAGCTGGTCCTGCACCGCTGGCCCTGCCGCCTGCGCGGCCGTATAAAGCGCGTCACGCCCTGCCCCGGCCTCCATGCCCAGCACCTGTGCCATGGAAGCCAACAGGTCTACAGAGCCAAAATGCAGCGCCTGACTGATGGCCGATTCCGCCAGCCCGGCCATGGGAATATTGGCCAGCAGGCCACCAAAGCCGATGGGCAACAACAGCAATGGCTCGAACTTTTTGTGAATGGCCAGCCACAGCAGGCCCAGGCAGACCAGCAGCATGACCAGCTGGCCGCCACTCATGTGAAACAGCCCGGTGCTGTGCCAGAGGGTTTGCAGCTTATCCATTGGCGGGCTCCACGCTGAGCAGGGTTTGCCCCACGGTCACGGCATCCCCCTCTTTCACGGCAACCTCGCTGACCACGCCTGCGCTGGTGCTGGACACATCCGTTTCCATTTTCATGGCTTCCAGCACCATGATTTTCTGACCTTCGGTGACCTGATCACCGGGTTTCACCAGTACCTGAAAAATATTCCCCGCCAGCGGCGCAGGCACCGGCACGCTGTTGGCCGGGTTACCTGGAGAGGGTGCGGATGGCGCAGGGGCAGAAGCATCACCCACCGCACGCAGGCCGGTTACATCACCGCCCTCGTTCACTTTCACCGTGTACTGCTGGCCGTCCACCTCAACGGTATAAACCCCGTCTGACTGGCTGCCGCCACTGGTGATTTCTTTGTGTTCGCCGGGCGCGGCTTCAAACGCCGAGGCATCGCCCCGGTTTTCCAGAAAACGTTGGCCGATTTGCGGGAACAGCGCATAGGTCAGCACGTCATCGGTCAACCGCTCCCCTTCCGCCAGCGCCATGCCCTTGTCTTTTGCCAGGGCCAGCACTTCATCGCGGAGACTGTCCATTTCGTTATCGAGTAAATCACCCGGACGACAGGTCACCGGTTCATCGCCCTCCAGGGCGCGCTGCTGTAGCTCGGCGTTGTACGGTGCCGGTGCGGCGCCATATTCGCCACGGAGGATGCCGCGGGTTTCCTTGCTGAGCACTTTGTAGCGTTCGCCGGAGAGCACATTCAGCACCGCCTGGGTACCGACGATTTGCGAGGTGGGCGTCACCAGTGGAATGAAACCCAGATCTTCACGGACGCCGGGAATTTCCTGCAGCACTTCATCAAACCGGTCCGCTGCGCCCTGCTCCTTGAGCTGACTTTCCATATTGGTGAGCATGCCGCCGGGCACCTGCGCCACCAGGATGCGCGCATCCACACCGCGCAAGCTGCCTTCGAAGGCGGCGTACTTCTTGCGAACCTCGCGAAAATAACCGGCGATACGATTCAGTTTTTTGATATCCAGCCCGGTGTCCCGATCCGTGCCTTCCAACATGGCGACTACGGATTCCGTTGGGCTATGACCATAGGTCATCGACATGGACGAGATGGCGGTGTCCACGTTATCAATGCCCGCTTCTGCCGCTTTCAGGGCCGTGGCGGTGGACAACCCGGTGGTCGCGTGGGACTGCATGTGCACGGGAATATTGAGCGTAGCCTTAAGCCGTTTCACCAACTCGAAAGCCACCGCAGGCCGCAGCAGGCCGGCCATGTCCTTAATGGCAACAGAATGGGCGCCCATCTGTTCGATCACTTTGCCCTGCTCCACCCACATGTCCATGGTGTGCACCGGGCTGACTGTGTAGGCGATAGTGCCTTGGGCGTGCTTGCCCTGCTTCACCACAGCGGCGATGGCCCGCTCAATGTTGCGCATGTCGTTCATGGCATCAAACACACGGAACACATCCACGCCGTTTTCCGCTGCACGTTCCACAAAGGCATCCACCACGTCATCCGCGTAATGGCGATAGCCCAGCAGGTTCTGCCCCCGCAGCAACATTTGCTGCGGCGTTTTCGGCATGGCCTGCTTCAATTCGCGGATGCGTTGCCATGGGTCTTCGCCCAAATAACGGATACAGGCATCAAAGGTCGCGCCGCCCCAGGATTCCAGTGACCAGAAGCCAATGTCATCGAGTTCCGCGGCAATCGGCAACATGTCATCCAGACGCATGCGGGTGGCAAACAGGGACTGGTGGGCATCGCGTAGCACCACATCGGTAATGCCCAACGGTTTCAGGTCACTCATGGAATAATCCGGTATCTATGACAGAGAAGACTGGCGGTGCTGCTGCACCGCTTTTTCGATGGCTTTGATAATGGCCGGCGAAGGCATGTCCTGCGGGGGGGCTGAAGCAGGCTGCGGCGCCGGTTCCTCGCGGCCGAATTTCTGCACCAGCGTCGACATGGCTGTGGTCACGGCCACCAGCACAATCAGAAAAACAAACACGACACCCATGCCAACCAGCATGAGCTCGACACCCTGAGCCATCATAGCGTTCATGGAACACTCCTTTTGGTTCCAAAAGCGGATTCAGTCACCGCGTGCGAAAGCGAAGGCGCCGCCGTTTGGGCGGGCATCAAGGTGGCCTTGTGAGCCGGTATTGCTCTCGCGGGGTTAAGGGCAATGTAGACAGATTGTCGACAATCCGCAATGAGACATGCGAGGAACGGGTTGGTGGTTTTGATCAATTGACGGCGTGCAGGACAGATTTATCCAGACCGTAGAGTAAAAAATATCGCGATGGAATGAAGTGCAATACGGCGTTGGGAAGACTGAGGGGGTCGCTACCTCTACTCGGACAGCGTGCCAGCGAGGCCCGTAACCTGTTGCATGCGGCGTGAGGCGTACACCGGCCGCAGAGCGGCATAAAAAAAGGCCCCCGATTGGGAGCCTTCTTTTATTCGTATGGTGCACCGGGAGGGAGTCGAACCCCCGACCTACTGGTTCGTAGCCAGTTGCTCTATCCAGCTGAGCTACCGGTGCAAATCTCGTTGCTGTAACGCCGCGAGAGGCTGCGCATTATTCCGAAAGCCCCGCGGTGAGTCAAGCGTAGATCGGTTAAAAGTTCGGCAATCAGCCTTCTGCGGCAGCCATTTGTTTTTGCATGTAATTTTCCAGGCCAACTTTATCGATCAGACCGAGCTGAGTCTCCAGCCAATCGATGTGCTCTTCTTCGGATTCGAGGATATCCTTGAGCAGGTTACGACTGATGTAATCCTGGATGGATTCACAGTACGCAATTCCTTCACGCAGGTCTGGCACAGCCATCTGCTCCAGCTTGAGATCGCACTCCAGCATTTCCTTGGTGTTTTCACCAATCATCAGCTTGCCCAGGTCCTGCAGGTTGGGAATGCCTTCCAGGAACAGAATGCGCTCGACCAGCATGTCGGCATGCTTCATCTCGTCGATGGATTCGTGATATTCCTTGGCATAGAGTGCCTGCAAGCCCCAATCCTGGTACATCTTGGCGTGGAGGAAGTACTGGTTAATCGCTACCAGCTCATTGCCGAGTGCACGGTTGAGGAACTCAATCGCTTTGGCGTCGCCTTTCATTGGGGGTATCTCCGTCACATGAACTTGGGGTAACCCCTATTGTTCAGCAAGTGTGTGACAGAGACAAGGCAGGAGAGAAAAAAAGCGCTTCAAATACAAGCGCTTATGCAAATGAGAACGATTGTTTATGCGGTTTGTGGCCAGAAAACAACCGCCTCACCGGCAGTAGAAGAGTTCGAGAAAGAGGTCGCCTCGTTTGCGCTACGGGTCTCACGCAAAATTTGGCGGGCGTGACGGGCACATTTACCACACTGACTTCCAACCCCAAGTTCCCGACGAAGATCACGCAGGCTGTCGCAGCCAGAATCGACCGCTTCCCGTATATGGTTGTCAGTAATGCCCTTACAAATGCATACGTACATAAGTCGCCTTTCCTCAATCTCTGGAAAGGATGCTAAACCTAACGCGAATCATTATCAACTACTTTTGGGAATCTATTCTCCAGGCCCTGATTTCGCGTTACTGAGGCCGTTCGGCCAATATGCAAAAAATTAAATCGGCTGGACTTTCCTCTTCTACCACTCAGCCAATCCCGGGGTCAGGCCTTGCCTGGCAGGCATAAAAAAGCCCCGCAGAGCGGGGCTTTTGGCCTTCATAAACCCTTCTGACGTATCAGGAGGACTTCTTCTTGGCCGGGGTACGCTTACGTGCCGCTTTCTTGGCAGGCGCTTTACGGGTTGCTGCCTTTTTTGCTGCAGGTTTCTTGCTAGCCGCTTTTTTGGCAGGCGCCTTTTTAGTGGCAGGCTTTTTGGTTGCTGCTTTTTTTGCAGCCGCCTTGGGCTTGCGAGCGGTCGCTTTCTTGGCAACACGCTTGGCTTTCGCTGCCGCTTTACGTGCAGCTGCTTTGGCTTTCTGCTCCGCTTTCTTCTGCTCGGCCTTGGCTTTCTTAGCCAGCTTGCGTTCGTGATCACGCAATTTGGCTTTGAAGTTACGCTCAGCCGTACGCAGTTTCTTCACTTCGCGGGCAACCACTTTCTTGGCGGCCTGGATCTCGGCACGAATCAGTTTTGCTTCGCCACGAATATCCTGAAGTTTCAGACGCGCAGTGTTCATACGCCCGCGTGCAGTTTCAACGGCACGCTTGGCTGCGGCAGTGGAGGTCTTTTGCGCTTTTTCACGCTTGGCTGCAACATCGGCACGCAGTTTCGACAGCTTGGCGTTCTCTGCGTCGATTTTGGCGCGATGCTTATCGAGTTTGGTTTGCGACTGGGTGACTTTCTTTTCAGCCTGGGCTACTGCCTTGTCCTGCAATTTAACCTTGGCTTCAGCGTTAGTAACAGACTTGGGAACGGCCGGTGCTTTTGCAACGGCGGCTTTCTTCGCTGCGGGTTTACGCGCCGCAGTTTTCTTCGCGGCGGCTTTCTTTGCTCGAGCCATGATTGATCTCCTAAGCTATGGCATTGTCATCAGTACTGCGACAAGTGGAAAATAGCATAAAAAAAAATCAGTTGGTACATTATTTAATCAACCTACTTTTAATTTTTCTGATTTTTTTCACAGCCGTTGATCATCACTCTTTTGTTTCGTTTCTCTTTTAGCCTTCTGCGTTTTCTTTTTTAAGTGGTTTAATTTACTCGCCAGCGACGACGGAATCTTCTTGGGGCAGTATTTCTGCACGTTTTCTACGCTCTCTGTTATGAACAATACGCCCTGTTTCACACAACAACACAAATCTATTCCCATGTGAAAAGGCGCTTTGCCAGGGCCTGTTAACACTACCGAGATAACGTCTTTACGTATAAAAGACACCGCCGAAAAGAAAGGTCGCCACCGCTATCGCGCCAAGAAAAGACAGATTCTCCCCGCCAAATACGCAGCCCTTGCCAGGCTATTCGCAGGAAACCGATAAGCTCGATTGTGTAGAACCGTTACAACGTGTCAGAAAAAACAGTCCCATTGCTTGGCGAGAAACGCCGTTCATTCTTCACTCTTCAAGGCCCGAGACTGAGTCGCCCCCTCCATGGGCTGGCTTTCTAAATAAGCAAAGACCAATACCCGCACGGGCTTCTTTTTTCTTACTCAGGGCACTCGCAACAGGACCTGAACGCGGAAGAAAATACCAACACGCCGCAATGTGGCTTACTAAAGAAGGTTCACTGGAAGGGAGAAGGCTTCATCTTCGATATACGGCCCACAAGGCCCTGCCACTTGCTGGCCTAATGGATTTCGGAGCAGTGACGCCGGAGACCGTCGCCAGCGCAGGGGTGACATTCACACTATGAAGGGCCGTGAGGGCACTACGGGGAAATCATTACTACCAGGCCTCATGGGGCCAGGCTCGCTCTATCCGCCCCATAGTGCGCGCGCATAAAAAGGTTCATCGCGGAATTAGAGAATGGTGAGGATATTTGATGTCTTGCCAGACGAGTACACCGCACAGAGGCGCTGGCGCCTGCCTGAGAGAATAACCCCCTCCGCTTAACGGTGAGCAATGAGGACACTTTCCCCGTTGCTTTAATCGCCAGGCAGCGGTGATCAGGCAGGCGCCCGACGTTATCTGCGGAACAAGCCTGCCTGCTGGGAATTCCCTCGCTTCGCGAGGTTCGCCCCTCAAGAGAAACGCCAACAGCGGCGCGGTAGCAGGGTTTGGTTTCCTGTTTGTGGGTTTTCGCGCCTGGCATTCGGCGTTGAGCGTCCTGCGCAGTGCGAGAGGCTGGAACGTGCTTTTCGCTCTAATCCGCGATACACCCCAAAAAAAACGGGAAGCCGAAGCTTCCCGTTTTTGATCATCAGCACCTGATCGGTACTGACAAGCGGATAATCAGCCTTTCAGGGCGGACAATACCCGATCGCGGATGTCATCCACGGAGCCCACACCAGCGACGCGCACATAACCCGGCGCTTTTGCCTCAGCGTTCTTGGCCAGATCCTGATAGAAATCCACCAATGGGCGAGTCTGTGCCTGATAAACCTCGAGACGCTTGCGTACGGTCTCTTCCTTGTCATCATCACGCTGAACCAGCTCATCACCGGTTTCATCGTCTTTGCCTTCCACTTTCGGCGGGTTGTACTTGGTGTGGTACACACGGCCGGAAGCAGGATGAACGCGGCGACCGCTCAAACGCTCAATGATTTCCTCGTCGTCCACGTCGATTTCCACCACAAAGTCGATATCGACGCCCTGCTCCACCAGGGATTGCGCCTGGGGGATGGTGCGGGGGAAGCCGTCGAACAGGAACCCGTTGGCACAATCATCTTCCGTAATACGCTCTTTAACCAAGCCGAGGATGATATCGTCGGAGACCAAACCACCCGCATCCATCACTTTCTTGGCTTCCAGGCCCAGTGGAGTGCCTGCTTTGACCGCAGCGCGCAGCATGTCACCGGTAGAAATCTGAGGAATATTGAACTGTTCCTTGATGAACTGCGCCTGGGTGCCCTTGCCCGCACCGGGGGCACCAAGCAGGATGACACGCATAGGATTCTCCATCTTACTGTCGTCAGAAGAGGCAAAAAGTACCTCTGATTTATTCACCCCCATCGCCACGGCCAGATGCCTTAAGGCTCTGGATACGGCCCACGCTCACCCCACGAGAGGGCACAATGCCCGCCGCAGACAGCGTAAACTGGCGTAATTTCCAAGCGTATGGGTGTACAAATCAGAGGAACCCAGCCTCCGAAGGGGTGCAACTTTACCTTGAGGCCCCCTTCATCACAAGGGATAGGGGCTGCGACCTAGGTCGCAGCCCGGGGCGGCAAGCCCCTATTGGCGGGACAAATTGAGGGTTGCAGGCTGCGCCTGGGGAAGTTGTAACGAAACTGGTACGGCGGTAATCGCCGCCTGATCCACCGAGGCACCCGGCGCTGGCGTATAGCGGGCACCGATAACCAGGTCAGCCTGCGCGTCCGGGTAGCCCTGCAGCCAGTTGGCCGCGGTCAGCGACACCGTGATGGGGAAATGCGTGACCACTTTGCGTTGCGCCGCCAGCGGCTGGCCGGCACTGCCGGCCTTGCGCAAAAACACAAACAAGGTGCCGCCAGCCGGCAGGCCTTCACCGTTGACCGTAGCCGCAAGGTTGGCAAAAACGCCTTCCCGCTGCTTCTGTTCCCGGGCCCGATCCAGACCGCGCTGCAACAGCTCTGCGGTTTCGCCTTCGCTGTGCCGCGACAACAGGGACGCCCAGGCCTGCTCTGACAGCGCATAACGCCCGGCCCGATCTGCGGACATGGCGAGCAACATCCAGGCACCATCGTGATTCGGTTCACGGTCCAGCACCCAGCGGATTTCCTCCAACGCCGGATCGGTCAGCCGTGCTTCGTTCTTTTCGATCAAGGCGCGAGCCAGCAGCAGGTGCATGGCGGCATCATCCGGGTTCAGCTGCAGGGCCTTGCGAGCCGCTTCTTCGGTCTGCGCCGGCGCGCCCAGTTGATCGTACAGAGCGCCCAGGGCGTACCAGCCCACGGCAGAGGGCGTCTGGGAGAGTTCGGACTGCAGCACCCGCACCAGCGCCCCGGCGGGCACTTCCGAGGCCGCTTTCTCCGGCGGCTGGCCAGCAATAATCTGCCGGGCCACCTCACCGTATTCCTGCTGGTGCTCCAACCAGGTGGCGGTGTGTTCGTTAAGGCCGATCAGCCCGTAACCGGCGCCGGCCAGAACCGCCATGACCAGCGGGATACCTAGCGCCCCCTTCATATTCTTGCCGGCCTTGCGACCTTCACGGCGCCACATCATCCACAGCACAGCGGCCATCACCAGCAACAGAACCAGCGCCATTACCCACAACATCATTTCGTGCCCTCTTCCGGTTCTTTATCCTGGGATGCCTCATCGTCTGCTGCCGCTTTACGGCTGGCGTTGCGCAGCAAAATGACGATCAGTACAGCGCCCCCCAGTAACAGCAAAATAGGCCCCAGCCACAGAATGGATGTACCGGCATTCACTGGCGGACGATAGCTGACAAAATCACCATAACGGGACACAAAGTAGTCGACGATGTCCTCATCGCTTTTGCCTTCCAGGATCATGGTATGCACTCGCGTTCGCATATCCTGGGCAATGCCGGCATCGGAATCCGCGATGCTCTGGTTCTGGCATTTCGGGCAACGCAATTCCTCAGAGAGGATACGAAAACGCTGTTCCTGCTGTTCATTATCGAACTGATAAACATCAATGGCCGCAAAAGCCGGCATGGACAGCATCAGCAGCAACACAATACGCAGCATTATTCTTCTCCCTCACCCTGCCCCGGCGCTGGCGCCTGTGTGGGCAATAAAGGAACAAACTTTTCGTCCCAGACGCGGGCGTTCAAGTCACCCGCATGGCGTAACACGATCTCCCCGGCCGGGTTGATCAAGAAGGTTTCCGGGGCCCCATAGACCCCCAGATCCAGCCCCAGTTGACCGTCGGCATCCACAATCACATGGGTGAAGGGATTGCCCAGATTGGCCAGGTACTCGCGGGCAGCCGGCAGCTCGTCCTTGTAGTTCAACCCGGAAATAGCCACACCCCGTGCCGCCAGTTCCAGCAGGTACGGGTGCTCCACATGGCAGGTCGGGCACCAGGTGGCCCACACATTCAATAACTGCCAGCGCCCTTTCAGGGAATCCTCGGTATAGGTTTCTTCGGTCAGCAGGGACGGCAGGGAAAATGACGGCACCGGCTTGCCCACCAGCGCTGAAGGCAACTCCTGCGGATCACGGCCCAGGCCACTGGCCAACAGCACCGCCAGCAGCACAAAGCCAACCAGGGGCAGAAACACCCAGGGAGAATTAGCTTTCATTGACTGCTCCTGCGTCGTTGGTCGCAAAACGGTTGCGGCGATAACGTTTGTCCGTCAGCGCCAGGGCGCCACCGAGAGCCATGATCAAGGCCCCCAGCCAGATCCAGCGAATCCCCGGTTTGAAGTAAATACGTACAGCCCAGGCATTGCTTTTATCCAGCGGTTCACCCAGGGCCACATAAAGGTCGCGCCAGAAACCGGCATCAATCGCCGCCTCGGTCATTACCTGACGGCTGGCGTGGTAGGTGCGTTTTTCCGGATGCATAACCGCCACCGGATCACCGTCATGGCTCACGTGGAAATGACCACGGGTGGAGTCGAAGTTGGGGCCGCGGTATTCATCCAGGCTGTCGAACACAAAGGTGTAGTGGCCCAATTTTGCCGTATCACCCGGCGCCATACGAATATCCCGCTCCACTTCATGGAAGCTAACCAGGGTAATGCCGGCAATCAATACCGCCAGGCCGCAATGGGCCAACACCATGCCCCAGTAGCCGCGGCCCAGTTTGCCCAGCCCGGAGACAAAACCTTGCTTGTAGGCACGGGCCCGGCGAACCACATCGTCCACGTGGGCAAACACCAGGAACAGCGCCAGCATGATCGCCAATACGCCCTGCCAGGGGCTTGGCTCTGGCAGGCGGGAGCCAAACCAGCCGGCAATAATGGCGGCGGGGGCCAGCAGCGCCATGCGCTTGAGCAGGGTGTTGCCGTCCTGACGTTTCCAGTTGCTGAACATGCCCGGCACCATCAGCAGAATCAGCACAAAGGCCAACGGCACAAAGAAGCCATTGAAATAAGGGCTGCGGATGGAGATTTTCATGTCCAGTGCTTCGCCGATCAACGGGAACAGCGTCCCCATCAGCACCACCGAGGTGGCCGTAAGCAGAATCAGGTTGTTACCCAACAGGAAGGCTTCCCGGGATACCGGCTTGAATCCGGTATTACTGCGCAACGCCGACGCCCGCAGGCCAAACAGGATCAATGCCCCACCGGCGACCACAATCAGGAAACCGAGGATAAAGGCCCCTCGGGCCGGGTCATTGGCAAAGGCATGGACCGACGTCAGCACCCCGGAGCGCACCAGGAAAGTCCCCAGCAAACTCAGAGAGAAGGTAATGATCGCCAGCAACACCGTCCAGGCGCGGAACATGTTGCGCTTTTCGCTCACGGCCAGGGAGTGAATCAGGGCGGTGCCCGCCAGCCATGGCATCAGGGAAGCGTTTTCCACCGGATCCCAGAACCACCAGCCACCCCAGCCGAGTTCGTAGTAGGCCCACCAGGAGCCCAGTGCGATGCCCACGGTCAGAAAGCTCCACGCCACCGTGGTCCACGGCCGCGCCCAGCGGGCCCACGCCGGGTCCAGATTGCCCATCAGCAACCCTGCCACCGCAAACGCGAACGCCACGGAGAAACCGACATAGCCCATATAAAGCATGGGCGGGTGAATAATCAGCCCCGGGTCTTGCAGCAGCGGGTTCAGGTCGGCGCCATCCAGCGGGAACCAGGGCAGGTTGCGGTCAAAGGGGTTGGAGGTGAGCAGCATGAACAACATGAAGCCCACGGAAATCATCCCCATGACCGCCAGCACCCGCGCCACCATCGGCAATGGCACACTGCGGCTCAGCAACCCGACCATGGCCGCCCAGCCGGACAGCATCCAGCCCCACAGCAACAGGGACCCTTCGTGGCCGCCCCAGATAGCAGACAGACGGTACTCCAGCGGCAGCGCAGAGTTACTGTGTCCGGCCACATAGGCCACGGAAAAATCATTGATATAGAAAGAATAGCCCAGCGCGACCATGGCAACGGTCATGGCCAGCCACTGCACCCAGGCCAACGGACGGGCATACCACTGCCAGGCAGGCAGGTTGCGATAAACGCCAATCAGGGGAAAAACTGATAGGCACAGGGCAGCAGCCAGTGCCAACCACAGGGAAAGATGCCCGATTTCTACCGCCACGAGAGCTCCTTACTTATACGACTGGATATACGACTTGCGTTTTTGACTGGTCAAGGGGCGGCCGGACGCGGCTATTTGGCGCGATCCGGCGCGCATAGCATCGGTAGATGGTCCGGCAATTGCAAGTCCGTGGCGGTGCCGCAATGAAAAGACCCCCTGAGCGGTACAAGAAGATAGACCGCGGTCATTTGACTCCGTTCATCGGTCATTTTCGGTAAAACGGCGCCAAGACATATTTTGAGACGGTTGCTATTCGTATGCTCTCACTTCGCTTTGCTACTATCAGCGCTTACATGACAGGGTGTCACCGCGCTGAAGATAAAACGTCACAAATAATCCATATACTCAAAATGCGCCGCCCTGGCCTGCATGGAGTAAGACTTTGAGCACTACGACAACACAGAAATCTTCCTATTCTCGCGAGGACCTCCTCGCCTGTGCGCACGGTGAGCTGTTTGGCCCCGGCAATGCGCGACTGCCTTTACCCAACATGCTGATGATGGACCGCATCACCCATATCAGCGAACAGGGCGGCAAATACGGCAAAGGCGAAATCGTTGCCGAGCTGGATATCCGGCCGGACCTCTGGTTCTTCGATTGCCACTTCGAAAGTGACCCGGTGATGCCGGGCTGCCTGGGCCTGGATGCCACCTGGCAATTGCTGGGCTTTTTCCTGGGCTGGGTGGGCAACCCGGGCCGTGGGCGCGCTCTGGGCGTGGGCAATGTGAAGTTTTCTGGCCAGGTGCTGCCCACTGCCAAGAAACTGACTTACCGAATCGACCTGAAACGGGTCATTTCCCGCAAACTGGTGCTCGGCCTGGCCGATGCCACCGTGTCCGTGGACGGGAAAGACATCTACCAGGCCGACGACCTGAAAGTTGGCCTGTTCACTTCCACCGACGGTTTTTAGGAGCGACTCATGCGCCGCGTAGTAATCACCGGGATGGGCATTGTCTCCTGTCTGGGCAACGACACAGACAGCGTCACCCGTTCATTGCGGGAAGGCCGCTCCGGTATTCGCTTTAAAGAGGAATACCAGGAAATCGGCATGCGCAGCCAGGTAGCAGGCACACCCACTATCCAGCTGGACGACTTCATTGACCGCAAGCCACGCCGCTTTATGGGCGATGCGGCTGCCTACGCCTACGTGGCCATGCAAAATGCCATTGCCGATTCCGGCCTCAACGACGAACAGGTCAGCAATGAACGCACCGGTTTGATTGCCGGCTCCGGTGGCCACTCTTCCCTTAACCAGGTGGAAGCCGCCGACATTGCCCGCAACCGGGGCGTGAAACGGGTTGGCCCCTACATGGTGCCCCGGGTCATGGCGTCCACCGTGTCGGCATGCCTGGCGACGCCGTTCAAGATCAAAGGGGTGAACTACTCCATCGCCTCCGCCTGCGCCACCAGTGCTCACTGCATCGGCAACGCCGTGGAACAGATTCAACTGGGCAAGCAGGATGTGGTCTTTGCCGGTGGCGGTGAGGAAGAACACTGGACGCTCAGCTGCCTGTTCGATGGCATGGGCGCCCTGTCCAGCAAGTATAACGACACGCCGGAAAAAGCATCGCGCGCCTACGACGCCACCCGCGACGGTTTCGTGATTGCCGGCGGTGGCGGCATGGTAGTGGTGGAAGAGCTGGAACACGCCAAGGCCCGTGGCGCGACCATCTACGCCGAAGTGCTCGGTTACGGCGCTACCAGCGACGGCCACGACATGGTCGCCCCCAATGGTGAAGGCGCAGCGCGCTGCATGCGCCAGGCGCTGGCAACAGTCGAAGGCTCGGTGGATTACATTAACGCCCATGGCACCAGTACGCCGGTGGGGGACGTGGCAGAGCTGAAAGCCATCCGTGAAGTGTTTGGCGATCAGTGCCCGTCGATTGGCTCTACCAAAAGCCTGTCCGGCCATAGCCTGGGCGCGGCCGGGGTACAGGAAGCGATTTACTGCATGTTGATGATGCAGAATGACTTCACCGCCATCAGTGCCAATATCGAAACACTGGATGAAAAAGCCGAAGGCATGCCGGTGCTGGTGAAAGGCAAAGACAGCGGCCCGACCACCGTACTGAGCAACAGTTTCGGTTTCGGCGGCACCAACGCCAGCCTGGTGCTGCGTAAATGGGAAGGCTGAGTTCGACCTTGTGCAGTAATGGCTGACGATGCCAAAAGCGTTATTCGGCCCTCACCAAAAAAGCCCGGCACTTACCGTAGCCGGGCTTTTTTGTGGTTTTCCGCTCCCAGTGGGACAGGCGCCGAATCAGAACTTGTGGATCATGCCCACGGAAAACGCCATGCCGGACTCGTCCACGTCATTGATGGTGCCCGCCGGATCGAAATCCGTATCTGAGGCAGAGACCAGGCCATAAGCAGTGGTGAAATCACCCAGCTTGTAGTCAGCCCCCAGCGTCAGCGTGGCCACATCCAGATCCAGATCGCTGCTATCGAGCACACCCGCCTGCGCCTTCAGGGCCACACGCTCAGAGACACCAAACTTGCCACTCAGCAGGTACGACATCAGGTCGCCGTCAGCGCCACCATAAGGATCCAGATTGCTGCGTTCTACAATGGCACCGAGTGCCACATTGCTGCTCACGTTCAGGCCCAGAGAGCCACGCATCGTTTTCAGGTCAGCACCAACGCCAAGCGGCCCGACGGCCACCTCTGTATAGCTTTTTTCATACGCCAGAGCCGCATAAAGCGCATCTTGCTTGTAAGTGGCAGACAAGCCCCAGGTATCCGTAAGGCCATCCTTGGTTTTCGTGTTGGGAGCGCTGCCCACCACATCGTCTTCACCCGGTGCCACCTGCGCCCGCACCACAATGCCGCCCAGATCCATGCTTTCCCAGTTCAGGCTGTTGCTGTTGCGGCGCTGGCCGAGAAACACGGTGTCCATATCCGCCACGGTATCGTTGAACTGGTCAATTTTTCCTTCTGCCAGTTTCACCACACTGTCGTAGCGGCCGGCAAAAATCTTGCCCACCTGGGTGCCCAGACCAAGAAAGCTGTTCCGCGTGGAAAAGGTCGCACTGCTATCACCGTCCGCGTCGTAGCCCACTTCCATCTGATAGATCACCGACAGGCTGTCGTTATACAGCGGCTCTTCACCTTTCACCCCCAACCGGGAGTTGTTGCTGGACACAAACCAGGCGTCGGACAGATCATCCTGGTTAAATACCAACGCGGTATCGGGATAATCACTGGTTTTATCCACGCTCAGATTCAGTTTGCCGTAAAAGGTCGGCGCCGCCATGGCCCCCACAGGCAGCATGGCTGTGGCAACAGAGGCCGCAAGCAAAGTCTTTTTCACGTTTATTCCCCGTTCAATGTGTGTTCGCAAGATCAGTGTCGTTCGCAAGATCATGACGACTATATGACTGTTTTATTGCACCAACAAGGACAAGCCTCCCAAGGGCAGACAGCGGGGAGCCAGGGACGAGAAGCGCGGGATAAACCTGCAGCAGGCGGCATGTTGCGTGAATGGTATTGCGGCCGCAGAGCGGCAAAAAAAAAGCCCCCTGGCGGGGGCTCAAAAATACCGTCATAGCATCTCCTGCCAAAGGCAGGTCCCGAGCCTGATGACGATAGGCACACTCGGTTGGTCCAGTGACCACGGCAAAGCCATGATCAGGACATAATCAGAACCAGCCTGGATCCATCTCCATAAAGGTATCGTCGCCATTAATCAGCTGGTGCGCATCCCATTCCACCCGGGGCAACTCCCAGCGGAAGAAATAACGTGCAGCCTGCAATTTTCCTTTGGCAAAAATCGCATCGTCAGGATTGCTCAGCGCCACCGCCGCATTGGCCTGGCGTAACCACATCCACGCGGCCACGGTATGACCCAGCAACTGCAAGTAGGCGTTGGCATTGGATAATGCCGCACGCGGACCATCGCTGGCCATTTGCTTGCCCACCGCCTGGGTGGCCTTTTCAATATTCGGCAGCATGGCCTGTAACGCCTCGGCCATGGGCTTGCAGCGTTCATCCGTGGTGGCCTGCACATCGGCCATGATGCGACTGGCCAGCAGCATCATGCCCTTGCCGTTGTCCATCCACACTTTACGGCCCAGCAAATCCAGCCCATGCACACCCGTCGTACCTTCATGAATCGGGTTAAGGCGGTTATCACGCCACACCTGTTCCACCGGATATTCACGGGTGTAACCCGCGCCCCCGAAGACCTGAATCGCCATATCATTGGCTTTCAAACCAAACTCAGAAGGCCAGGTTTTCAATACCGGGGTCAGCAAATCAAGCAGTAGCTCTGCCTCTTTGGCGGCCGCCTCTTCCCCGGTCTGGATCTCGTCAACCAGACGGTAACCGTACAGGCTCATGGCAATTGCCGCTTCCGCATAGGCTTTCTGGGTGAGCAGCAACCGTTTCACATCAGCATGCTCAATGATCGGCACCTGTGGCTTGGAAAAATCGGCATCATCCGGATGGCGGCCCTGCACACGGTCACGAGCATAATCCAGCGCAAACCGGTAACCACGATAACCCAGCAATCCCGCACCAAACCCTACGCCCACACGGGCTTCGTTCATCATCTGGAACATGTAACGCAGGCCCTGATGAGGTTCACCCACCAGATAGCCATGGCAATCATCGCCGTCACCAAACGTCAGAGCGGTACTGGTGGTGCCACGGTAGCCCAGCTTGTGTATCAGTCCTGCCAGAATCACATCGTTGCGCGCATCCGGATTACCGTCGTCATCAAGACGGTATTTGGGCACCACAAACAGGGAAATTCCTTTCACCCCTTCCGGGCCGCCGGGAATCTTTGCCAACACCAGATGGACGATATTATCCGCCAGTTCATTTTCACCGCCGGAAATAAAAATCTTGTTGCCCTTGAGCCGGTAGCTACCGTCATCCTGGGGCACCGCGCGGGTGCGGATATCGGTAAGGGAAGAGCCGGCATGGGGCTCGGTCAGGGCCATGGTCCCGGTGAAACGCCCTGCCATCATTGGTTCCAGGAAGCGGGTTTTCAGGGTGTCACAACCGAAGTTGCGGATCACGTTGGCCGCCGCCGCTGTCAAGAAAGCGTAGCCGGTAGAACTGGGGTTCACGCAGGTGAACATACCTTTACAGGCCGCAGCAGCAATTTCAGGTAGCTGCATCCCGCCTTCTTCAAAGCTGGCCCGGGAAGAGAGAAAACCGGCGTTGATATAGGCGTCGAAAGCCTCCTTCACTTCCGGGCGCATTACCACTTTGCCATCCACAAAAGTAGGCTCTTCCTTGTCGGACAGCGCGTTGTGGTTGGCGAATTTTTCCCGTGCCAGTTTTTCTGCGGTATCAAGTGCCGCTTCGATGGTCTCGCGGCTGTGATCTTCAAAACGCGGGCGGGCGAACAGGCTGTCGGTGTCCAGCACCTCAAAAAGCTGAAAGCTCAAGTCACGGCGGTCGAGAATCACATCACTCACAATAGCGCTCCGGTTATTTTGGACAACAGCTTGCCATCGTTAGGCTGTGTCTGGCATTGTCGCCTATGACTAATTCATGGTGGAACACGACATATGTTCACGGTAGCAGTATTAGCCTTTGACGGCGTTTTTGCCTCTGCCCTCACCGGGGTGGTAGATCTTCTCAACCTGACCGGGGTGACCTGGAACCGTATCCACGGGCAACCCCTGGACCAGCAGTTCAAGGTTCAGATTGTGTCTCGCGGCGGCAACCCGGTGCGCTGCACCAATGGCATCCGCATGGCCGTGGATTGCTCCCTGGAACAGATGGATCAGGCCGATCTGGTGGTGGTGCCGACCATTGGCGGAAAAATTGAAACCGTGCTCGCCCAGGAACAGGATGCACTGCCCTGGCTACGTTTTCTGCATCAAGGCGGCGCCGATCTGGCCAGTAACTGTACCGGCGCTTTCCTGTTGGCTGAAGCCGGTTTGCTGGATGACAAAACGGCCACCACTCACTGGGGCTTCAGCCAGGAATTTCGCCATCGCTACCCGCAGGTGAATCTGAATGAACGGGAATTGATTACCCGCGACGGCAACATTTTCTGCGCCGGTGGCGGAACCGCCTGGCGTGACCTGACGATCCTGTTGGTAGAACGTTTTTGCGGTGCCGATCTGGCCCGGGAACTGGCCCGGGCGTTTGTCATCGATGTGCGTAACGATCTGCAAAGCATCTACGCCGGGCTGCCGGCACATACCTATCATCAAGACGATCAGGTGCAGGCCATTCAGGGCTGGATTCACGAGCACTACAAGGAAAATACCAGCCTGGGGCAATTGGCCGAACGCGTGCATTTGAGTCCGCGTCAGTTACAGCGCCGCTTCACCACCACACTGGGCGAACCACCATTGCAGTACCTGCAACGAGTGCGCATCGAGGCTGCCCGAAAAATGCTGGAACGAGGTACCAACAACCTGGCCAAACTCTCCGAGCAAGTGGGCTACCAGGATGTCAGCAGTTTTTCACGGTTATTCAAACGGCATACCGGCCTGTCCCCCAGCCACTACCGACAGCGCTTTGCCCGCACCGGCGCCCTAAATGACTAAGGAACCTCTGAATAACTCCTTGGTGCTGTTTCTGTTCGACCGTTGATCGCCTGCGGATTGCGCGGTGGAAAGAAACCGCTGAAAGTGGACTGATCGATGCGCGTGAAGACAATTGACGGAACCTTGACGCGCAAGCAGTGAGGATACTCACAGATAAACAAGGAGAGTCCTGTGAATAACCTGTCCATTCTACTGGTAGAAGACCATCGCCAACTGGCCCAGACCGTACTCGAATACCTGGAGCAGGAAGGCGCCAGTGTGGATTATGCCGGCAACACGCGGCTGGCCCGGGAGCTGGTTCAGGAACATCACTACGACCTGATGCTGCTGGACGTCATGCTGCCCGGCGAAGACGGTTACAGCTTCTGCCAGTACCTGCGCAAGGAGCTGGCGCTGGATATGCCGGTGATTTTCATGACGGCCCGGGATCAACTGGAAGACAAGCTGGAGGGGTTTGATCGTGGCGGCGACGATTACATCGTCAAACCCTTCGCCCTGCCGGAGCTTTCTGCCCGTGTTGCTGCCCTGGTACGCCGGCAGCGCAAGGAAGTTACCGCCAACACCCTGCAGATTGCCGATCTGGAACTGGACCCGGCCCGCCAGGAAGTACGCCGTGACGGCCAGTTGTTGAAACTTTCCCCCACCGCCTTTCGCATTCTGCGCATTCTGATGCGCGAATCCCCCAAGGTGGTCAGCCGGGAACAACTGGAGCACGAACTGTGGGGCGACCTGGTGCCCGACTCCGATGCCTTGCGCAGCCACCTGTATAATTTGCGCAAAGCCGTGGACAAACCTTTCGAGCATGCATTGCTCAACACCTTGCCCGGTGTCGGCTTCAGCATTCAGGCAACACCGGAAACCGCACAGTAAGGCGCTGCGCACTTGCACATTGATAGGAACCCGGCTGAGAATAGGGAAAAAGCCATTTTCCCTATTTATGCCAGCCGACCAAACTGACACACCGTTAGCCAGCTATTCTTCCTGCCAGGAATTACTGGACGCCCACCTTGCCGAACTGCAACAGCGCTTCGGCATGGCCCTGTGGATGATCACCCGCCTGCGCGACGACGATCTGGTGATACTCCGTGCCCGCGACGATCACTATGGGCTGGCACAGGGTCACCGCCTGCAATGGCAAAAAAGCTACTGTGTCCGGATGGTGGAACTGGGCGCCCCCTGCATTGCCACCGATGCTCAGCATACCCCCAGCTACAACGATGTCCCCATCAACAGCGACCTGACCATCGGCGCCTACATCGGGTTGCCGCTTGTGGATCGGGACAACCAGCTGTTCGGCACCCTCTGCGCGCTGGATCCCAACCCTCAGGATCCGTCACTGGAGCAGGCTCTGCCCGCTTTGCAGCACGAAGCCCGCCTGATCGGTTTTCTGCTCAGTAATGCCCTGCAGGAAGCGCAACAGCAGCGGGTCAGCATTTTTGTGGAACACCCGGATCGCTGTGCCGATACCGGACTGCCCGGAGAACAAGGCTGGGCGGACATCAAGGCACAGGAGCAACAACACAGCCGGGATTTCGGCATGGAATCATCAACGCTCTACCTGCAAGCGCCAGAGGACAGCGACAGCATGATGATCGCCGATTCCCTGGCAGCGCTGCTGCGCGAGCAAGACAGCATCGCCCATCTGGGCAAAAACCATTTTGGTATTCTTCTCGCCGACACCAACGAAGAAAAAGCCCAGCGCGTGATCCATCGTATTCGCGACGCCCTGAACGCCAAGCAATTACTGGTGCGCATTGATCCTTCACCACAGGCTTCGGCGCAGTAACGTTAACGGTGTGCTGAAAGGCGCCTCAGGAAAATTGCACCCGAACCTCGGTTCCCTTACCCGGCTCACTGGCAACCATCAGCTCCCAGTCATAGCGTTCACACAAGCGCTGCACAATGGCCAGCCCCAGGCCATGCCCCCCTTCCAGGCTTCCGCCACGCTCAAAGGGTTGCAGCACCCGGGCTAGTTCATCCGCATCCATGCCCGCGCCATAATCCACAACCTGCACAGCCTTATCCATCACCACGATGGTGACATCACCAGAACCACTATAGTTGATGGCATTACGGACCAGGTTCGTCAGCACGATCGTGAGTGCCGCCTCCGGGCAGTTCACGCTCAGTAGCGCCGTCTGCCTGACCTGCAAGCGAATTTGCTTACGCTCGGCCAGCGGGTTCAGGCGTTCAATCAGGTTCACCGCCAGATCGTTGACGATCACATCCTCACTCTGCTGGCTGTGTTGCTCCGTGCGCGCCAGCATCAGCAATGTTTCCAGGGTCGCTTCCATGTCATCGACGGTGTCATCCATACGCCGAATCAGAGGGCGGTCACCCACCTGTGTCACCAGTAATTCCAGATTGGCGCGAAACACTGCCAGTGGCGTGCGTAATTCATGGCTGGCATCGCGGGTAAATTGACGTTCACGCTCCACAAATGACACCAGCCGGTCGGCATAGCCATCCAGCGCCGCCACCAATACCGCCACTTCACTACCCGAATCCGCAGCAATGTCACTCAGGTCCGGGCGGGCCACACTGGGGTCATTCACCGGGGTATGCCGCAACGCATCAGAAAGCTGCACAAGAGGGGACAATAAATCGCGGGATTTTTTCCAACCGAGAAACGAGGTGATATAGATCACCAACAGCACACCGGTTAACGGCAGGATGCCAAACAGGAACGCCAGCACCGACACCCGTTTTTCATCAAAAATCAGATACAGCCGGGCGCCGTCGCGATGCTCGATATACACAATGGGCCGCTCACCGGCCAGATCCACACGCTGATACCCATCGGGCAAATCCGCCAGCACGTCAGGAACCGGGTCCTGCACCGCATCACTGCTCAGCAGGCCAAGCAGATGCCGGGTATTGGGACGCGGCTGGGTGGGATTTTCCTCCACCAACGACCAATAGTGGTCGGCTTCCTTGATCAGTGCCTGCTTGACCAGCACATGCTCGATGATGTTGGCCGTCGCCCACACCCCCAGCACAGTGGCCAGGCTGATCAACAGCAATTGAACCAGATAGACGCGGGTAAGACGGTGCTGAACGCCGGTTTTTTTCATGCCTTGCTCGTTTTATGGCTATTCACCATGGCTCGCGAAAACAGCGCTCAATTCACCACAGGCTTGGCGAAACGGTAGTGCGCAACGAACCACTCTTCGCCCCCACCATAGTTAAACAGCTCCGCACACGCCATGAAAAACATACGCCAGCGTTGCAGCCATACCTTCCCCTGTCCTTTACCGTAAAGGTCGTCCAGCAGCCGGGTCAGCGCGGCCTGTTTTTCATCGGCCAGTACCAGCCAGGCCTCCAGAGTGCGCGCATAGTGGGAGCCATTCACTGCCCAGCGCTGCTCCTCCTGAAGATCACCGGCACAATGTGGCAACCAGTCATAGGCCGGCATCATGCCACCGGTAAAGAAGTACTTGGCCATCCAGTCCTTGCTGCCCTCGGTTTCGAACAGGTAGGTCAGATCACGATGGCAGAACACATGAATGAAAAGCTTGCCACCCGGCTTCAACCAGTCATGAATACGCGACATCAGGGTTTTGTGATTACGCATGTGCTCGAACATTTCCACCGACACCACCCGATCATAGGGCTGCTGCGGCTGGTACACGGAAGCATCCGCAGTAATCACATCCACGTTGCTCAGGCCCCGCTCTGCGGCACGGCCAAGAATAAAGGCCCGTTGGGATGACGAATTGGAAATCGCGGTAATCCGGCTGTTGGGATACTGCTGCGCCATCCATAATGTCAGCGATCCCCAGCCACAGCCCATTTCCAGCACGTCCTGGCCATCTTCCAGCTCTGCCCGCTCACAGGTCATTGCCAGCATGGTTCGTTCTGCGTCTTCCAGGGTGCTTGAGGCATTCGGCCAATAACCGCTGGAATATTTCAGATAGGGGCCCAGCACCTGCTCATAGAAACGGGCATCCACTTCATAGTGCTGTTCATTCGCCTCGTCCTGCCCCACCGCAACAGGCCCCTGTCGCAAGGCCTCTTCGAACGTCTGGCGGTTACTGCGTTGTTTTTCCTGTTCCAGGCGCTGCCCCAGCAGGCGGCGAATACCAAAACGCACCAATCCATCGGGCAACAGCCCGGATTCCGCCATTTGAATCATCATGATTTGGGTCTCCAGGGAAAGAACGCACTGGTTGTGCGCTGATAATCGCGGTAGTCATCGCCGCGGGATTTGAGCGCCTGCTTTTCGGTATAAGGAATACCCGTGACGAACCACAGGAACACGAACATGGCCAGGGGCAATACCCACAGCCAACCCGCATGCGACGCACCGGTGGCAATCACCGGGTAACTGACCCAGTGCAACCACTCGCAGAAATAGTTGGGGTGGCGACTGTAGCGCCAGAACCCTTCACGGCAGGTTTTGCCCTTGCTGTCCGGGCGCTTTTTGAAAGCTGCCAACTGTTTGTCTGCCAGCGCTTCCCCGGCGATGGCCAGCAATCCGATCGCAACGCCCAGCAGCACAAGGGGGGGCGCAAACTGATCCTGCTCGGCCACTACCCAGAAAGTAAGTGCAAAACCCCAGGCCAGTAGTGCCTGACCCCAGTAAAACACCAGAAACACCGGCTGCGCCTTACTGCCCAGCGCCTCGCGCATGGCGGCGTAACGGCCGTCCTCCGCGCTTTCCTGGCTAACCCGCTGAAAAATATGGCTCCCCAGACGCAGCGACCACAGCAACAACAACACGCCTGCCGCCACTCGGGGCACCAAGGCACCGTTTCCGGTTACCAGAAAACTCATTCCGACAATGCCCACCGACCAGGCCCAGAACACATCCACCCAACCGGCGTTGCGTGTCTGGCGTTGTTGCAGCCACAGTACGGTGGACACAATCAGCAAGGCGATAAGCAACAAGTAATGGATTTCAGGCATGTTTGGTTCCCTGTTTTGTGATCGTCGCAACCTGCGCCAGCAACGGTACCGCTATCGCCCAACTGACACCGTAAACCATTGCCAGCAACAGCCAGCCCTGTGGCGCAGTCGCCGCCCCCAGGCGAATGCCCATGGTGACGGAAAACACGCCTCCCAGGGCGCCTAACAACGCGGCCAGTACCGGTCGGCCACACAGCCAGTTCAAGCTATAGCGAAAACTCACCGCAAAGCCCAGCCACAACGTCCATACCCAATGTGGCGCCCACCAGTGTTGCTCCCAGTTGCGGTACTGCAATACCTCCGGCCGTAACCACAGCGGCTCCATCAACACACACAATAGGCCACCGGCAGCGATCAACAGCAGGTCCTGGCGCCACTGGCGTGTCAGCGCGACTTGCGCGACAACCATGACGCCCAGCACGCCCCAGGCCAGCACACTCACTCCCTGCGCCGCCCCCAACACCGCGGCCGCCCAGAGCAACTGGAACGAAATGACGTTAACGATGACGGCGCGTGCATGAAGTCTCATCGCCTTACATTGCGGCATCCCTCGTCAAAGCGCTGTGAATCGTGGCGCAACGCCTGTTGCCAGCCCCACTCCTGACTTCAGCGTTTACAGCTTCACAACCGATTCACTACCCCCGCGCCAAAGTCAGCTTATGAATGCTCCCATGACATTATCGTTGTCACTGCTGTTGACGCTGCTATTAACCGCCTGCAGCAGTGCCCCCAAAGGCCCTTACGGGTATACCGACCGGTATCAACAGGCGCTCACGTCTGCCCCCAGCGGCCACCCGGTTGATTCAGCGACAATTGATCGCTTTATTGCGTTCTTCAACCCACTGGATGCCAGCACTATCCCTGCACAGATCGACACCCTCTATGCTGATCCCCTGTATTTCAACGACACCCTGGTCACGCTGACCGAGCGCGACCAGCTGGCAGAGCATTTACAAGCCACCGCCGAAGGGCTGAACAGCATGTCCCTGACCGTCAACCACATCATCAAAGACGGTAGCGATGTGTATCTGCGCTGGGTCATGGAGGCACGCTTCAGCCTGCTCGGCAGCGAACGTCTGTCTCGCACCATTGGCATCAGCCAGCTGCGTTTCAACGCGCAGGGGCAAGTCGTTTTTCAGCAGGATTTCTGGGACAGCAGCCAGGGCGTGGACCAGCATTTGCCCGTAATAGGACCGATGACACGATGGCTAAGAGAGCACGACTAACCCCGGCCGCGCTGCTACTGGCTGCTGCGGCAACTGCCGCACCAGGTTATGCCAACGCCAGCGACCAACCCTGGCAGGTTTGCACCCGCAGCGATGTGAAAGCCCTGCGCTTCATCACTGTGGGCGAAGCCACCCTGTCCCGGCACGACTGCCAGACCGACGACCTTCAGTCACCGCCGTTGCGGCTGACTTTCCGTTATTTTCGCGACGTTCCTGGCGATGCCTTTGCCAAAGCCGCGCTGAACTTTCTGGAAAAAAACCTACAGGCAACGGAATTCAACCGGTACCAGGACCGTTTCCAGGCATTCAACAGCCACTACCAGAACATCAGCGATGGCGACGCCTACAGCCTGATCTATCGCGAAGACGGCCTGACCCTGGCCCTGAATAACCAGCCCCTTGCCAGCGAAACAGGCGCCACGTTTGCCCGCTACTACCTGCGTATCTGGTTTGGCGAAACGCCCTATTCCCAATCGCTGAAGGAAAACCTGCTGGATCAATGACCTCCCCTGCCTGCTATTGCACGGCATGCACGCAAACGTGATACTGAGAGGCATAATAATCAGCACGTTTATTGGGGATTACCAAGCATGGCCAAGCTTTTTCATGTGGTAGCGACGTCCGCCAGACTGGTCAGTCGTAGCGACCGCCGTTCCGCCCTGAAAGGCACCGCCGTCATCACCTTGAGCTCCATTCTTGTCTCCCTCGTGCTTACCAGCATCGCCATCATGCTGGTCGGTGAACGCGACTGGCTGTCACCCCTGGTACTTGCCGCCCTGCTCCCTCTGTTACTGGTGGCCCCGCCACTTTATCTATTCAGCTGCCGATTGATCGCACTGGACCGGTACAACCATCAGCTGCAGCAGCTGGCCCGCGAGGATCACCTCACCGGCCTTTTCAACCGCCCCCATCTGCTGGGCATGCTGGAGCGGGAGCTGGCCCTCAGCCAGCGACACAATTACACCGTCTCTATCCTGCTCATTGAAATCGAGGATTTTACCCAGCTGCTGGATAGCTACGGCCGCCACACAGGGGAAAAAGCGCTTCGCCTGTTTGCCGACTGCATTCGTGAAAAAATCCGGGAAAGTGATCTTTTTGGGAGGTTTGATGGGGCCCAGTTCCTGCTGGTACTTCCCCACACCAATTTTGATGATGCCGCCCGCATGGGTGAGGGCTTGAAGGCCCTGGCTGGCAATCTCAAGCTTTCCAGCCCGGGCACTGCCGCACAGCCCGAGGAAGCGGTTACCGTATGCGCCCGTATCGGGGTCGCCAGCACAGAAAACAGTGGACGCAGCCTCAACCCGCTACTTAACGAAGCGGACTACGCGCTTTACCAGAATCGCAACGAAGGACGTGACAAGACGTCGCCGCCAGCGCTTTCCTGAACAGCCATCAACCGGCGACGTGACCAGCCTAAGCCCGCCCTAGTATTAAGGGCCCACCAAACCTTACCCTGTTAATACTTTCACACTACAACATTACAAAAAAGTGTCTTCCCGCTACCAAATAAATTCCATATTTGTAAATTTTTTTATTAATCTCTGTAGTGAGGATTTACATGGGAGACAGGCTAGCCAACACTGGCACCGTGTTTGATCTGCCTACTGAATAAGACAAGGAAGGAGCTTATGAACGCTAAACGCTTTTTAGCGGCGAGCATTGCTTGCGCATCGGTCACCGCGACCACCACCGTCATTGCTGACGAGATCCCCGAACAGTACTTCTACTTCGGTGGGCACATCAGCGAAAACTGGCTGGATGTGGGCGACCACATTGACCAAAACACCAGCGAAAACGAAGTTACCCTTCCCGGTGCCCAAATGGGTTACCGTTTCAACCGTGACTGGTCTGTTCAAGGTTGGTGGGAGCGTAACAACTCCAACACCGATCTGCTTGGCGATGCGGACATCAACATTGCTCACGGCGCTATCCGCAAACACTTTGCCGGCAACTCCGCATTCGAACCCTACGTGGGTATCGGTGCCGGTGAGTTCCGCACCGAGCCGAACAGCGACAGCTCCAACGATTTCAAAGAAACCATCGGTACGCTGGAAACCGGTTTTCAGACCATGCTGCACCCGCATTTCCTCTTGGACGTGGGCGCTCGTCCTTACTATAGCTTCCGCACCGAACGCTGGGATGCAGAAGTCTATGCAGGCCTGAACTTCATCATTGGCGGTTCCAGCGAGAAAGAAGAGCCGGCGCCGGTTGAAAATGTCGTTTCCGACAGCGACGGCGATGGTGTACCGGACGAGCGTGATCAGTGCGCCAACACCCCGGCAGGCGCTCAAGTGGATGCGACGGGTTGTGAGCTGGACGACGATAACGACAGCATCGTCAACAGCATGGACGAATGTCCCAACACTCCGGCCGGTGCACTGGTTGACGACAAAGGTTGTCAGAAGTACCTGGACAAGGACGTAAAAGAGACCCTGTACGTTGAATTCGGTCACGACAAAGCCGAAGTCCGTCAGACCTCTTACCCGTCTCTGGAAAACCTGGCCGAAGGTATGCGTCAGTACCCATCCGCCAATCTGGTATTGGAAGGTCACACTGACAGCACCGGTTCTGCGGCTTACAACAAGAAACTGTCCCAGCAGCGTGCAGATGCTGTGAAGACCGTACTTGTTGATCACTACAACGTAAGCGCGGACCGCATCACCACCGTAGGTTACGGCGAAGAGAAGCCCATCGCTGACAACAAGACCAGCGAAGGCCGCGCCGAGAACCGTCGCGTGGAAACCATCATGAAAGCCACCACCAAGGAAGCGCAATTCCAGTAAGGAATCACGCTGACTGAAAAAAGGGCCGGTTTTTACCGGCCCTTTTTTTGTGCCGCGCTGCGGCCGCAACACGGTTCACGCGGGCATGCAACACGCTAAAAACGTGGCGGCCATCCGCGTTGTGGGAACGAAGCCGCTAACCGGTTTCGCTCAATCTCACCTATCGCTACTTTTTCCGGCGTTCAGCAAAAAAACCTTTGAGCAGTAGCGCACTCTCTTCTGCCAACACGCCTCCCTCCACGTCCATCCGATGATTGTAGAAATCCACCGACGGCAGTTGCAGCTGGCTTTCGCACACCCCTGCACGCGGCTCACTGGCGCCATACACAAGCCTGCCGATACGCGCATGAACCATGGCACCAAAACACATGGTGCACGGTTCCAGGGTGACATAGAGCGTACTGCCACTAAGCCGGTAATTACGCTCCGCTTGCGCAGCGCTACGCATGGCCACTATTTCCGCATGGGCGCTGGGGTCGCTGGCGATAATGGGCTGGTTATACCCTTTACCCAGTAACCGGTTATCCCGGACAACCAGGGCACCCACCGGCACTTCCCCGTTATCTGCAGCCTGGCGCGCCAGGGCCAGGGCTTGCTGCATCCAGTATTGATCGTCCACCCGCTCTCCTTATCCTGTCTCCAGGCCCACAAATGCGGGCTTGGCACCGCACAGGCGAAGTGTACCGCAAGCCCTACCTGCACAGAACGTGGCGCTCCATTCCCGACGACGCCGTCAGCCGCTGGCACCGGCTCCGCTTTTCATTACAATCAGGGCACCGAACATATTGAGACCTGTTATGACTGTCATTGGCACCCCTTTCACCGACAACGCCACCCGCGTCATGCTGCTGGGCTCCGGCGAGCTGGGCCGCGAAGTCGCCCTGGAATTGATTCGCTATGGCTGCGAAGTCATCGCTGTAGACCGCTACGCCCATGCCCCCGCCATGCAGGTGGCGCAACACAGCCATGTCATCAACATGCTCGATGGCGCCGCCTTGCGGGCACTGGTCGAACAGGAGAAACCGGCACTGATCGTTCCGGAAATCGAGGCCATTGCCACCGATGAACTGGTCAAACTCGAAGCGGAAGGCTATACCGTGGTGCCCACTGCCCGGGCAACCCAATTGACCATGAACCGCGAAGGCATCCGCTGTCTGGCCGCTGAAGAGCTGTCACTGCCTACGTCCCCTTATCGCTTTGCCGATAACGAAGCAGACTATCAACAGGCCGTACGCGAAATTGGGTTTCCCTGCGTGGTGAAACCGGTCATGAGTTCGTCTGGCAAGGGGCAAAGCACGTTAAAGAACGACGACGACGTTCTACCCGCCTGGGAATACGCGCAATCCGGCGGCCGCGCCGGCCAGGGTCGGGTCATCGTGGAAGGCTTTGTGGACTTCGACTACGAAATCACCCTGCTGACGGTTCGCCACAAGGCCGGCAACGAAATAAAGACCAGCTATTGTGCGCCCATCGGCCACCGGCAGGAAAACGGCGACTACCAGGAATCCTGGCAACCCCAACCCATGAGCGAAGCCGCCTTGCAGGGCTCCCGCGAGGTGGCGCTGGCGATTACCGATGCATTGGGCGGCCAGGGCATCTTTGGGGTCGAGTTATTTATCAAGGGAGACAAGGTGTACTTCAGCGAAGTCTCACCCCGCCCCCACGACACAGGCCTGGTAACACTGATCTCCCAGACCCTTTCCGAATTCGCCCTGCATGCCCGAGCTATTCTCGGCCTGCCTGTGCCGGCGATCGAGCAACGGGGCCCTTCAGCGTCATCCGTGCTACTGGTACAGGGCCAATCAGAGGCCATGCGTTACCGTGGCCTGGACACCGCCCTTGCCGACACGGATACCGAAGTGCGCCTGTTCGGCAAGCCGGACATCAACGGCAGCCGCCGCCTGGGTGTAGCGCTGGCAAAAGCGGACAGCATTGAAGCCGCACGCAATAAGGCAAACACCGCCAGCGCTGCACTCAACGTCGACCTGTAATCCCTACTAACAACAAGGAATCGCACATGCAGAATCAGGACACGCACAGCAAGGTGATCGGTTACTTACTCTGGATTTTCGGATTCATGGGCGCTCACCGTTTTTACTATGGCCGCCAACTCACCGGCACGCTCTGGTTTTTTACTCTCGGGTTGTTCTTCATCGGCTGGATCATCGACCTGTTCCTGATCCCCGGCATGGACGACGCGGCCGACACACGCTATGAAGCCGGTAGCGTCGATTACAATATCGGCTGGATTCTGCTCACCTTTCTCGGCATTTTCGGCATCCACCGCTTCTACATGGGCAAGGTCATCACCGGTATTGTCTACCTGCTGACTGCCGGGCTGTTCGGGCTGGGGATTCTCTATGATTTCTGGACACTGAACGGCCAGATCACAGAGAAGAATCGTCTGGTCTAATGCACTTCGAGGCCAGATGCCGAAAGCCCGATGCCGGACGAAGAAAAGCACTGACGGAACCGTCTTGTCTTCTAGCGTCCTGCATCGGGCTTGTATTCATACAGCGTATTAATCAGTTCTTCATGGCGTACTTGCCGGCCCCCAGAAAGACCAGCGCGGCAGCGGTGAACAGATAGAACGCCTGCAACTCGATTGCCCAGCCGCCAGTGTTACTCAGGCTGAACAGTTCGCCCATATGCGCCAGAACCAGGGCGACCAGCATATTGCCGACAATCAGCGCGGCGCCAATCCGGGTCTGATAACCCACAATCACCATCACCGGCGCAATGACTTCGCCAATAAATACCCCATAGGCAAGAAACCCCGGCAAATGGTGTTCCGCCAGGACACCTGAAATCCAGCCAACGCCAGCATGCAGTTTGTGCACACCGTGTAGCAGCATCATCAGCCCCAACGACAGACGTAAAATCAACTTCCCTATATCCGGGTTATTCAGCATGGGCAAACTCCATCCGTTGCGCTTTCCGAAGAGGCCATTCTTCCCGTTATTTCTGCAAAAGAAAAGGCCGCCCAATGGGCGGCCAGAGTGGTACAAAAGTACAATTACCAAGGTCTGCGCTAGGTTGGCGTTCCCGTTACGCGATAAATATGGCTATCGTTCATACTGCTGAACAGGGCGTCCTTTATCTTGCGCACAGCATACACCCGCTGCGCCTCGATACTGGCATCCTGGACGCTCTCGGCGATCAGTGCGGCAGCCACCGTACTGTTACCGTTCACGCCATTGATCTGGACCTGCAGATTCTGTTCTCCGGCCCCGGTGCGGCCCTGAACATCCACTCGAACCAGCCCTTGGTTGACGATAGTGCCGGCACCGCGCCAAACATCAGCAAAGTCGATGGCATTAATGGCAAGCCGGGCATCATGCCCCTGGTTTCCATTCATGTTGCCATAGGCATTGCGAACATCGCCCATACGTTCTACCTGTAACATAGTCAGCTCCTAGCGGGGGTTAACCACCCAGTTAGTACCCAGACCAATCACCGTGCCCCAGTTACTGCTGGAGGTGCAGGTAATGGTTTCGCCATCCACTTTCACCGTGCCTTTATCGCTGTCGGAACCACCAGCGCCACCAAACTCAAACGGTCCGATGAAGAAGCCACCTTCACCGCGAATGGTTTCAGTCACTTGTTGGGCAAACTCGGAACCGGCATTGATGGTTATGGTTGGGCGATAACCGACGATCATCTGTGACACGATACGTGCCAAGTTGCCGCCCTTGCCGAAGTAATAGGCATCGTCGCCGTTTTTGAAACCGGAACGACCCGGCATGAACGGACCATTCAGGTAGTTAGCCGGCATGGCCGGGTTAAACCAGTTTCCCGGGGTCACCGTGACGATGGAGACATCTTCAAAGGCAAAACTGATGTCGTACTGGCTGGAGAAGTGTTCTGTCGACACTTTCTTATATTCGCCCCCGGCTTCAAAGCCAAAGAAATCGAACAGCCCGCCCAGTTCTGTTTCACCATAGACGGTGCTGTCTGACCATTGCTTGGTGGAGGAATCCAGAGAGAAGGTTTTGGCAGAGCCGGCGGTAGCGGATCCACCAAAGTTGTTACCGGTAATCCGGTTAACATAGTCCCAGGGCGTTTCACTGATTTGAAACGCCGACTGGTCTTTCACTGGGTTACCATCCTGCCCCATCACCGTCACCAGGTTATCGTCATAACGTTTGGTCGCGTCCTTGATCGGGCCTTGCAGCTTCTGCAAGTATTCCGTGTAATTGCTGTTGGCTTCTTTGAGTTGTGATTTTGCCTGATTCAACTGCGATGCGGATGCCAGCCCTTCGTTGGCCAACCAGTCATCGAATGACTCGCTGCTGCTGGTCTGCTGTTTAAAGTTCTGATAAGCCACATTCACGCTGGACTGGATCTGAAACAGGTTGTGCGAAGCATCCGAGATCTTCTGCTGCAACGCCTGACCTTCTTCACCGCCATCGGCCATCAGGCAGTTCAGAAACATGCGGTACTGGTCGCCGAATCCCTGCTTCATGCCATAAGTATTCGGATCCACCTGCGGGCTGGCGGGCACAATATTGAGAAACTGTACTTGCTGATACGGCAGCGATCCCATCGGCGGGTTCTTGCCACCCCAGTTCCACGGGGTCGGCCCGGTCAACATTTGCGGTACGCCTTCGATCTTGATCTGATCCTGGAAGGCGGTCATGAATTGTCCCCAAAGCGTTTTCGTCATATCGCTCATAATCATTCTCCTGATGATGTTTTTTATCGGGCATTTCCATGCCTCACGATGTGCCATTTGGCGCAATCAGTATCAGAGCGAAATATCAGCGTTGGGAAATTATGGATGGTGATGAAATCCATCATCACAGATGCATTATCCGCGATGATCACAACCATCATTAACGATAATGAATCGGGGAAAAATTACCGGGTAGGATGGAGACTACCCGGCAACCAGGGAAGCGGTCCACAGCGTACCTTGGGGGGAGCCGGCAATAAAAAGAGAACAAGGACGATTCATGAGCCTCGACGCATCTCTGGTACCCGAGACCCTGCTCAACGCGCAACGCATCATGGCGCTACCTGAAAACCCCGATCATCTGCCTGCGGTGGACTGGAAGAACCTGGGCGCTCCGGATAACCGGATCCCTCATACCGAAACAGCCACAAACCACCAACCCGATTCTCCCTTACCCAAAGCCGACGTGGTCGTGATGACCTGGACCCTGGCAGAATGGGCCGCCATGAATCAGGTACTCACCAACCGGCGTGATCCACTCACACCGGATCAGTTGCACAACCATGAATGGCAGGAAGGCTGGCTGCCTTACCAGCGCGACTACTACCAGATTTATCAATATATGGTAGATGTCTCCAAGACCTTCCAGGGCGGCGCGCCTTCGTTGTACAACGAAAGCTGGGGCAGCTTCCGCCAGGTCCGCATCGGCGACTTAAACGTCTTGCTGGTCAAATCCGGCATGCACCTGGCCCAGGATGGCAGCCAGCTACCGCTAATACGTTTTGTTGAACAGATCTGCCAGGAAGCCCAACCCTCATTGCTGTTGTCCATCGGTACCGGCGGCGGCGTACGCAGCGAAGACGCCCTGGGCAGCGCCTTGATCACCAACCAGGCTTATTTCCATTGCCTGAAACACTTTGCCAATGCCCGTTTTAATCACAGCACGGTGACGTCCACCTGGCAACCAGATAACCGTTATCTGTCCCTGGCCCAGAAAGCAGTACTCCAGACTCGTGGGCCGCAGATCCTGCCAGTGAGCCCACAGTACCCCGCCGGCTCCCACATTGACCCTGACCCGGCCGCTGCTCAACTGAAAGTGGTCACAGAACAACCCATCATCACCACCGACACCTTCCTGTTCGGCACCACCGATAACGGCCTGGAAAAGCTGGGTTGCCTGGTGGAAATGGACGATGCCGTGGTCGGCATGGCATGCCAGCGACAAAAAACCGCTTTCGGCTTTGTTCGCAATGTGTCCGACCCGGTTATCAATGGCGCCCTGCCCACCTCACTGCAGGACAGCTGGGCCGGTTACATCTACCGGGAGCAGGGCCTCTACACCAGTTACAACGGCGCACTGGCCACCTGGGCCTTGCTGGCCGCCGAAGCTGACCGAAAGGAGAAAGGATAATGAGTACAGCAATTCAATGGTTTTCCGCGTGTGCCCAGGAACAACGGGACCGGGTCACCCTGACGCCACTGGCACCCTTCAGCGGCGAACAGATTCTGGGCAACGCCAGCAGCCTGTGTGCACGTGGCAGCGAGCTGTTCATCAGCCAGCACAATGGCATGCTGTCCATGGTTCTGGTGGATGAAAAAACACATACCTTTAGCCCCATTATCGAGCTGGATGCGGAGAAACCGTATCAACAACTCAGCCCTTTTATGCTGGGTAACCAACTGCATCTTCTCGCCTACAACGATTCAGATGGTATTTTTGATTTCTTCCGCGTGATGCCCGACCACTTCGCGCACCAATGTCGCTTCCAGAAAACCTACGGTGACATCACCGCCGGATTTAGCACCGTACATGCCTTTGCTTACAGGGATAGCTGCCAGTTCATGGCCTACAATAAAAGCACCGGCACCAGCCGCCTTTATCAACTCACTGTACCTCCCAACACCCCGCTTGGCGTGGACATGACCTGGCAAAAGGAATGGGCAAAAGGTTGGGAGAATTTCAGTTTTTTCACGTTGGGCGGGGAGAATTTCTTCTTCAAGATGAACCCACGCTACAACGCGGTGAACATCGACCATTACATGGACGATCCCTCCCAGGGATCGCACCCGGTGGGCACCAAGCTCCCCTTGTCCATGGACACCACGCAGACCGCTACGGTTGCCCTGCAGGAAGGACCCGGCTTTATTGCCTACGAGACCGGTAATGGCCAGCTCACCGTTAATCGTTTTCACTCGGACTGCCAGGGCTGGACCTGTCAGGCCAAACAGGCGGTGAACGCGGGAAGCAGTCGGCTGCTGGTAATCAACACCAGCCAGGGGCCATTAATCGCACTGATCTGATCAGTGTGTCATGTCGAAAAACCAGTCGATTACCTGTTCCACCCGGGATGGGTAATCGTGGCCTTTAATAGTGGTGATATAGATATTGTTCATCAGTGGCTTGCCCGTTTCCACGCGATGAAGGGTCCCGTCTTCCAGCTGTGAAGCAACACAATGGCTGGGCAGCACCGCAACACCCAGGCCGCCCACCACCATATCAATGGCACCGTGAATCGAGTTAATTTCCCCGGCATAGGTCAACGAATAGGCATTCAGGTTACAGCGCTCCGGCAGAGCATGCTTGAGCCAGCGATCATAGTAATACCCTGAGCCTGGATAATTGATAAATGCCTGCTCCAGTATCACGCTTTCGCTGGGCCGTTTGCCATCAGACGGATCACGGCTTACCAGCACATATTCTTCCTGGCAGAACAACCGGTACTCCAGCAACGGGTGATCATTCTTTTCCGTCACAAAACCAAAATCGGCCCGGTCATCCAGTACCATCTGCACCACATCCTGGGTGGAGGTAAGGGAAATCTTCAGCTCGATATCTGGGTGTGCAAGGCGTCGCTCCAGCAACATGGGAAAGTGCGGCGACATCAGGCAACTGGGCGGCATTGCATAGGACACCAGCCCCACAATTCGGGTTTCCATGGCATGCACTTCATCCATGAACTGCTGGGTGGTGAGCATCTGATGGCGAATGTACTGGGTCAGCGCATCGCCCGCATCGGTGAGCACCACCTTCTTGCCGATCCGCTTGAACAAGGTGACACCAATCTGCTCCTCCAGCTTGGCAATATGCTGGCTCACCCCGGATTGCGTCATGTGAGCCCGCGTGACCGCATGGGTAAAACTGCGCGTTTCTGCTGCCGCCATAAAAGCCTTGAACAGACGCGTGTCCAGCAAGGTGAAATCCCGGTTGGAGAACCCCATCAGCCGGCCTCCTCCGACGGCGCAGACACCGCGAGACGCGTGGCGAACTGCAGATTCAGGCTATCGCCGGCCTGCACATGGAGTCCGGCATAGTGGGCAAAAGGAGACGGTGGCACAGAGCAAGGCACGGATTCACTCAGCAACGCTCGTTCGCCCAGCCCCTCGGCCAGCGGTTGCGGGTTCCCTGTCCAAAGCGACCAACAAACACAGAGATCATCGTCCAGGTACAGGAACACGCCAGACAGCCCAGCGGGCAATACCTCCAGCAAGCCCGTAAAGCGGTTACAGACCGCGCCCCGGAATACCTCTGGCGTCTGCTCTGTACGCACCATCACTTCGCTGATGACCCGCCCGGATTGCCAGCTCTCACCATGGTCCAGCACCTGTATGGCCCCGGTCTGGGAGGGGTCACCGCGAAACTGCGCCGGGAATGCACTGTGGCTCGCCGGCCGGCCCGCCTCTGTACTGAAACTGAAAACCGTACTGTGCAGCGATGCATAGGCGCGCCCGCCACAGCTTTCATGGCACGCCGACTCGTAGGTCGCCTGGTCCGGGTAAAACACCAGGGCGATTTCGTCAGGCACCGCCGCATGGCGGCTGGTCGGTACGATGGAAGGAATATAGGCCTGTAATCCCAACGGCCCCATAAACTGAACCGTGGCCGGAATAAAAATCTGGCCAAGCTGGTCATACAGTGTCTGCCGATGCGGCGCCGGAGCCAGTGTCGGCAAGGCATAGCCCAGCCAGACGCGCACCGCTCGTCCCTGTGGCGACGTTTCCATGTCGTTATTCTCCTTGTTGTCCGCCGGCAATCGGCTGACATAGATCCAAGGTAAAGACTGACATGAAGAAACCTAGGCAACAAGATGAATATGCAACGTATAACTCCCGTTCTGCGGAGGGCTTGAACAGGCCCAGCCCCTGAGCCCCACACGCATTGAGCCCCAGCCTGCGGCACCGCATACTGAACGTTTCACCGTCGGAAACCACCATGCCAAAGGTAACGGTTTGGGAAACGCCCAAGGCAGGCAGCTTGGCCAATCTGGTTCAAAAACAGCGGCCATTGCCTCCTCTGTCCGCCGGGCACCTCCGGGTGCAGGTTCATGCCGTGGGGCTGAATTTTGCAGATATTTTCGCCCTTACCGGTCTTTACTCCGCAACCCCGGAAGGGGCCTTCATTCCCGGGCTGGAATTTGCCGGCACGGTCATCGGCACAGGCTCTGACACCGACAATACCGACAGCGCCTTCCAGATTGGCGACCGGGTGATGGGCGTCACCCGCTTCGGCGGTTATTGCTCCATTATTGATAGTGAACCGGATTACCTGATCCCCCTGCCCGACGACTGGAGCTTCGCTCAGGGCGCCGCCTTCCCGGCCCAGACCCTCACCGCCTGGTATGCTCTGACCACCCTCGGCGCCATCCAGCCGGAGCAGCGTGTGCTGATTCACAGCGCCGCCGGCGGAGTCGGCCTGCAGGCCATGAAACTGGCGACACTGCTGGGCGCCAACCCCATTGGAACGGTGGGCAGCCCCGACAAAGCCGCGATGCTGCAGGAAATGGGTTTTGAGAATGTGCTGGTACGCCAACCGGATTTTTCCCGACAACTCACCGAAACCGGCCACCGTTTCGATCTGGTGCTCGACGCCATCGGCGGCACCGTCCAGCAAGCCAGCTTTGCCGCACTCAAGCCGATGGGGCGTTTGGTGGTTTTCGGCGCTGCGGAATTCACCCCCACCGGCAACCGTCCCAACTACCTCAAAGCCGCCTGGCGCTACCTGCGCCGCCCCCGCTATGACGTTATGGATATGATCAGCAGCAACCGGTCGGTGATGGCCTTCAATCTGATTTGGCTATGGGAACAGAAAGCCAGCATGAAGGCCTTGCTCAGCGAACTACAGACCATTGCCCTGCCCCCACCCCATGTGGGCCATCGCTTTGCCTTCGACGATGCCCAGACGGCATTGGCGCTACTGCAATCGGGGAGATCAGTGGGCAAGGTGGTGCTCGAACGTTTGTGACACCAACAGCTCTGAATTTCTACCCTCTTTAAACTGCCACAACGGTCACACCCTCTGACATTAACGTGATGACCTACAGCATTGTCCGATATATCGCACATTCCCGGCCCTGGCGATTCCTATACTCCTTGTGACACCGGTATCAAACCGGACCAAGACCACACAAGGGGGAACGATGAAACTGACGTTAATGAGCCTTTTGCCTTGCATTCTGGCGCCCGCAGTTGCCACAGCAGGAAGTGCAATTCACCTCAACAGCGAACCAGGGGATTATATTGGAGGAGGGATTACGCAAACTCTCTCTGACAGTACCGGAACCATCAGCCTGGATTACACACAATCCCAGCTGACCCTGGGATACGAAGATGCGAACACCGACCTGGACATGGTTTTTTCTTCACCGGACAACCAGGTACTGGAAGAAGAGCACTATCTGAATGCACAACGAAATGCCTTTAAAGGTGCCTTGCGAGCAGGCCTTTCCGTCTCCATGGATCACCGCGGTTGCAACACCATTGACGGTGACTTCTTCATTCATGAACTGGATCTCGCGGCAGCGAATCCGGTCATAGCACTGGACTTCGTACAGTACTGCGGCAATAACGATGCCCCGCTGAACGGCAGCATCCGCATCAACTCCACTCTGCCAGAAAATTTACCGCATCCCGTTGCGGTTATTGAGCGTCCCATGCGCCAGCTCATTGACGACACCCATGTAACCCTGTCTGCAGAAAAGTCGTATTCCGATAGCGGTGTTATTGCCGGCTACCAGTGGGAGCAATTGAATGGCCCCGCAATTACGTTGACGAACACGAACAGCGCAACACCATCTTTTACCGTTCCTTCCCTGCCCCTGGATGGCGAAGAACTCACACTAAAACTCACCGTCACTGACAGCCTTGGGCAAAACAACTCCCAAACACTAACGCTTCCACTGGTGAGTAAAAGTGCGCCATTAACCTATATGCAGATTAACAGCCCTAAAGGTGACTATATCGGGCAAGGCAAACAGCTGTACTTCGATGATGCTTTCAGCACCTTCAACTCCAGCATTAATTACGACAATGGCGTGTCCGTACACGTTGATGATGGCGATAACTGGCGGGCCGATTTTGCCGCGCCCTACAATGCGGCGTTACAACCTGGCAACTATCAGGCCGAGCGCTTCCCCTTCCAGAGCGATGGCCTTGGTGGACTCAGCATTTCCGGCGACGGCCGAGGGTGCAACACGATTTCCGGTGGCTTTACCGTTCATTCCATTGAACAACAGGAAGATCAGGTCGACAGCTTCATGGCCCGTTTTTCCCAGCACTGTGGAGGCACTCTGAACCCTGCCCTCCTGGGAACCATTGCGCTTAATGCTCGCCACCCCAGCGTCCCGACAGCCAATGCTGGCCCTGGATTCTCAACAGGTCAGAACCAGACGTTCACCCTGCACGGACAATTTTCCTCCGACGACAGCAACATCGCAGAATATCAATGGACGCTGGATCAACCTGACATTGATATTACCGGTGCAGACCAGGCCGTGGCACAGTTCGAGACGCCCAACCTTGGTGCCAATGACGATGACATCATCATAACGGCGACGCTTACCGTAACTGATGACGAAGGGTTCAAAGACCAGGACTCCACCACAATCACCGTCTCCTACCAAAACAGTGCCCCCCAGGCCAATAACGACAATCTCTCTATCGGCTATTGGGGCTGGCAGTACCTGAGCCCACTGGAAAACGATACCGATGCGGAAAACAACATCGATCCAGCGTCTCTTGAGATTACACAAGGCCCGAGTCGGGGCTACGTAGAGAATCTTGGAGATGGCCAGCTACGGTATTTTCCCTTCTTCTTTGGCAATAAAACTGACTCGATTACATATCGGGTGAAGGATCAGGCGGGCGCCTGGTCCAATACTGCCACCATCACGCTTAGCCACTAAGTCACACGGCGGGGCCCTGCCCCGCCATCTTGCTCGCTTTCAACAGCTGCGAAGAAACTCCTTCAGATCTTTCTCACTCTCCGGCCGGACAATACGCCCGGTTTCTTCACCGTCCCTGATCAGAATCAACGTCGGCCAGAGCTTAACCCGAAAACTACGCCCCAAGGGCCTTCCCGGCCCATCCGCTATTTTTATATGCGGAAGCTCGCGATGCTCCGCAAGCGCCGCTTCGATATCCGGCTGGGCCGCAATGCAGTAACCACACCAATTGGCGCCGAATTCAAGCAGTCTCAACCCGTCACTCTGATCCAGCTGCTCGCGGGTAATGCTCTCATCTTCGTACTCACGCACATACGCCATCACCGTCTCCAACAAACTCGCCCGCTACCGGCAGACATACCGGCAAGTCTTATGCTTAGATGTTCCCATCTGCAGAGATCCCCACTGTAATGATTCCCCTGTGGCAGACAACCAAGGTGACCTTGTGAGCGACCCGGTTTTAACAGAACAACGCGACGGCCTTTATATCATCACCCTGAACCGCCCGGAAAAACGCAACGCCGTCGACCGGCCCACCGCCGATGCGCTGCGTGCGGCCTTCGACCACTTCGAGCAAGATCCGACTCTGCATGTGGCCATTCTTCATGGCGCTGGCGGTAATTTCTGTGCCGGGGCCGACCTGTCTGCCATGGGCGACCCGGCACTGCGCAATGAGGTGGAAGCCACAGGAACAGGCCCCGGCCCCATGGGGCCGTCGCGCATGCTGTTAAGCAAACCGGTAATCGCCGCCGTATCCGGCTACGCGGTAGCAGGAGGACTGGAACTGGCCCTGTTCTGCGATCTGCGCGTGATGGAGGACACCGCCACCTTCGGCGTATTCTGCCGGCGCTGGGGGGTGCCTCTGATTGATGGCGGCACCGTCCGCCTGCCCCGCCTGATCGGCCATAGCCGCGCCATGGACATGATTCTCACCGGCCGTCCGGTTAACGCGGAAGAAGCCCTGCAGATTGGCCTCGCCAATCGGGTAGCCCCGGAAGGCAAAGCCCTGGACGAAGCCATCACCCTGGCCCGCCAGATCGCCGCCTTTCCACAACGCTGCCTGCGCGCAGATCGACTATCCGCCTACCAGCAATGGGACAAGGACCAGGAAATCGCCCTGCGTGACGAAGGCGCCGGAGGATTTCCGGTAGTGTTTGAAGAAGCCCTGGCCGGCGCAGAACGTTTCGCAAAAGGCGCAGGCCGCCATGGAAGCTTTGAAAAAAATGACACGTAAAGCGTCTTAAAGTAGGTCGAATTAGGCGTAGCCGTAATCCGACAATCGGCTTTATTTCGGGCTACGCAACAACCGTGTCGGCTTACGGCTACGCCTAAGTCGACCTACGAAAACTGGAACGCCCGCAAAAAAGCCGGCAATCAATGCCGGCGTTTTTTTGATACAGCTTGAGGGTTAGTCGATCAACGCACCACCACAAAGAACACGCCGCCGTTGCGGTTAACCCGCAGCAACAGGGCCGCTTCTTTATCGCTCACGGCCTTGCGCAACTCGTCCATGGTTTCCACGTCCTGGCGATTGACGTTGATGATCACGTCGCCGTTACGCAGCCCGGCGCGCCAGGCCGGGGAGCCTCGCTCTACTTCGTCCACCAACACGCCGGCATCGGCATGTTGCAGCTCGCCCTTGCGCAGGTCGCGCAGGTTGGCGCCTTCCAGGAATTTGGAGACAGCCTCACCGCCGGCGGTTTCCCGTGATGACTCACTGATCACGGCGGTGACGTCTTTTTTCTTGCCATCACGCAGGATGCTCAGCTCGACCTTCTCACCGACCGGCGCCATGCCCACCTTGTTACGCAGGTCGGCCGCGCGGTTTACCGGTCGACCGTCCACGGCGGTAACCACGTCGCCACTTTTCAGGCCCGCTTTCTCTGCCGCACTGTCTTCCACCACCTGAGTGATCACCACTCCGCGCTGGCGCTCAACACCAAAGGCTTCTGCCAACTCCGCCGTCAGGTCCTGAATGGTGACACCGAGCATGCCACGGCGCACTTCACCGTGTTCGATAAGCTGCTGCATCACGTTCTCGGCCATCTCGGTGGGGATGGCAAAGCCGATGCCCACATTGCCACCGGCCGGCGCCAGAATCGCCGTATTGATACCGACCAGCTCACCACGCAGGTTGACCAGTGCCCCACCGGAGTTGCCCGGATTAATGGACGCATCGGTCTGGATAAAGCTTTCATAGCCTTCAATGCCCAGGCCTGTGCGACCCAACGCGGAAACGATGCCGCTGGTCACGGTCTGGCCGAGCCCAAAGGGGTTACCAATGGCGACCACAAAATCGCCAACCCGCAGACCGGTGGAATCGGCAATGGCAATTTGGGTAAGTCGGTCCGACTCTTCCAGCTTCAGTACCGCCAGATCCACTTCCTCATCCACACCCACCAGTTCCGCCGACAGTTCACGGCCATCAGTAAGGGTGACTTCGATATTGTCCGCGTTCTTGACCACATGGGCGTTGGTCAGCACATAGCCTTCAGCAGCATCCACAATCACCCCGGAGCCGGCACTGGCAGCGCGGCGCTCAGAGGGCCGCTGGCGTTCCGGCATGTCGAAAAAGCGACGAAAGAAAGGATCATTCATCAACGGATTGCGCGCCGCCCGCACCCGGGTTTCGATGGCAATATTCACCACCGCCGGCGAGGTTTTTTCCAGCATGGGCGCCAGCGAGGGAAGCGCGTCCCCTTCTGCCGTGACAGCAGGCAAGGCCGCCTGAACCGGGGAAAAGGCAACGCATAACAGCGTCAGCGCCCAGACGACGGGAAGGATTGGTTTTTTTTGCGTAGACAACGTTTTTTCAAACAACGGTTGTTCCTCCTGTTTCAAGGAAACATCATCGATAAAAGGGATGATGGGCTAAAAGTCCAGTACCGGATGCCACCCAGAAATGCTCGGCCCGCAATCGCTGGTACCGGGGATTGGGCGTCACCCACTTTTTCTGACCAGCGCAAGCGTCTACGGTTCCGAAGCAAACAGACGAACGCCGTTGTACTCCCGCGATTCCCCCAGATCCGGCCAGGTACAGGACTGCCATTCCCCCAGCAGCCGGTAGCCTGGGGGATTCAGGTCCGGTACCCGGGAATCCGCCAGCAGCACGGCGCCGGCAGCCTGAAAGCGGGCCAGTAACGGCAGGTTTTCCCGGTCATAGAGAATATCTGCGGCCGTCACCAGATCGGCTTCTGCCAGGGCGGAGTCCAGATCATTGCTCAGCGCCACCTCGACGCCGTTCTCCCGGGCGTTCATGGCCGTGGCCGTGAGCGCATCCTCGTCCAGATCACAGGCGATGACCCGGTGTGCTCCCGCCATGGCAGCGGCAATGGCCACCACCCCGGAACCCGGCCCCACATCCACCACACAACGGCCGGCCACCTGCTCGGGATTATCCAGTAGATACTGCGCCAGCACCTGCCCCGAAGCCCAGCAGAACGACCAGTATGGCGGCTCTTCCATGATCGCGTTGACGATTTCCGGGTCCAGCGCCTGCTCCGGAAACAACTCATCCAGCAGCCACAGGCGCAGGGCCGGCGTTTGTGGCAATGCCTGGCACGACAGGGACACCGCCGGTAATACGCGGTGGAGCCGTTCGTGCAAGGCGTTGAGGCCTACTTTTTCCTGTTCTGTTGTCATACTCTAGGGCCTTCATTTTCCTATCCGAAATCGTCGAAGAGAATAACAAAATGACCGGCAGACAGGGATGGATTGGCGTTATCGCGCTACTGCTCAGTGTGACCAGCCCCCTCAAGGCAAGGGAAATCTGGACAGACGGCGTACCCGACGCCTATTTCAAACATTTCGTGGAGTTCTACAAGGCCGATCCCAGTGCCATGGGCCGCTGGGCCACCGGGTTGACTCGCATCTCCACCGAACAGCTGGATTACACCCTTAAAGCGCTGGATACCACCCAGTTCACCTACCTGTACCCCATGGAAATCAAGGGCTACGACCTGCCCCGCCACAACGGCATCCCTACCGAGGAACTGTCGTTAATGGCCGTGCGGGCCGGCAAGCTGATTCCGGTGCCCTACCAGATAGACGAGTTCGACAAGACCGGCCTGATCTGGATTGAGGGTGAAAACGACAGCAAGGCGGAAGGCGAGCCCGGCATTTTTGACGATTTCGATGAACTGGTTTTCATGTTCCGCGATGGCGGCTGGGACCGCTTCGATCCGGCGCAGCACACCCTGGCCGAAGGGCAGATGCTGGAAGAAATCCGTCTCGACTCGCCGCGTAACAAACCCCGCTATCTGTATCTGGTGCGCAATAACAGCGAACGTTCACGGGCGGATTATGTGGAGGTGAATCTGGACGAAGGCTGGATCCAGACCACCCTGATGCGCATGGAGTATGAGCCCAAGGATTTCACCCAGATCCAGTCCATGGCACCGCGCCTGGGCCCCCACAAGGACGAAAATGTCTTTGATAATGTGTATGTGAATATCAGCACCGGCATCCTGAACCAGAACCTGCGCGTGGACCTGGATACCCGCAAGAACATCAAGGCCACGCCCCTGGCCGTGCGTGACGGCGCCGTGCGCGCCTCCATGCTGGTCAAGGCGCGGGTCTGGTATGCCTACCTGCCCACCTTTTTCAGCCAGAAATTCCAGGTGGATTTCTACGAACAGTCGGTGACCATTCCCTCCCGGTTCGCCATCGGCAGCATGAAGGTATTGAAGTTTTTCCTGATGTTCCTGCGTGAGCCGCGCATTCACTTTGCCATTGATTTCCAGAACCTGGATGGCGCCCGGCTGACCTTTGATTCCGTCTACGACGACAAACAATACGGGATCGTGGACGGCACCATGAGCGACTTTGAAACCCGCATGAATGCCACCCGCCTGCCCGGTGACTGGCTACACCTGGATTCCAATCAGGGCTGGGAAATGTTCTTCAGCAATCACATGCCGGTAGTGCCCAACGGCCTGTTCGATGCCTTCCTGGATGGCGTGACCATGAACATGTTCTACGAGGATGATGCCAACAGCACCACCAAGTACGAACACGACCCAGGCGCCACCCCACGGCTGGGTTTCCAGAGCGAAGGCATTCCCGATACGGTAATCGACCTGATGGGCGCGATCCCCAAGCTGGATTTCCAGAACATGGATAGCCTGGGCGAAGCCATTGTGGCCCTGGCGGCAGCCGAACAGAACGGCGCATTCGAGAAATACGATGAAGTGGTCAACAAGAAGCTGGCTGAGTTGAAAGCCGATGGTCGCATCGGCACCGTGGATGCGCTGGCCGATGCCTTTATTGCGGATCTGGACCGGATGAATTTCTCCGGCATCCCCCGGGACACCTTCAACCAGATCGTCCACCAGGCCATTGTCGACACCACCCCGGCGGTGGACCAGATTCATCACGGTCAGGTATTGGCCCGAATGATCACCCTGGCCAGCGATCAGGGCATCGATATCCGCCGCCTGCGCTATGCCACCATGGACAACACCCTGTGGTTCCCGGCCTGGGTAGGCGAAGGTGGAGCCAGCGACTTTCAGTGGCAGGTCAGCCACGCCCCGACAGCGACGCCGCTGGGGCCAGTTGCAGTGCCAGCCAGCAAGCCTGCGCATCCCCCCGAGGCGGCACCTGCAGCGGCCGCCCCCGCCGCTACGCCTCTGTCTGGGTCTTCTGCAACAGCGCCGTAAGCGCGGCGCTGTCTTTCACCTGCCCCTCTTCATCCAGCTCGGGATACGGCACCCCGTGGGCATCACACAAGCGGGCAATCCGGGCATAGCCCCACCGGAAAAGCAGCTCGTGGTAGCGATCAGCCGCCACCCGCGGCTGATCATAAAACCCTTTCGCCCGGCGCTGCTCACAGGCTTCGGAAAGAATAATTGCCGCCGCCACACTCACATTGAATGATTCCACCATGCCCATCATGGGAATGGTCACATTCTGATCCACCACGCTGGCCACCTCGTCGCTGACGCCGAATTTTTCGGTCCCCAACAACAGCGCCGTTGGCCGGGTGTAATCCACCTCCCGGTAGGGAATTGCATCATCGGACAAATGCGCCGCCAGCACCTGCACGCCCTGGCCCTGCAATTCACGGATCACGTCGGTGCTTTCATCACGCTTGTGTACCTGTACCCAACGCTGTGATCCCATGGCCGTGCCGGCGGCCATACGCGCCCGGTTTTTGGGTAACACTGCATGCACATCGAGAATCCCCACCGCGTCGCAGGTACGCACAATGGCAGCAATATTATGGGGTTTGTGTACGCCATCCATGATCACAGTCAGGTCAGGCTGGCGGCGGTCCAGGGTCTCGCAAATGCGGCGGTAACGTTCCGGGGTCATGGCTTTTCCTCGTAGCAGGCCGCGGATTGTATAGGGCGCAGCCCGGATGGCAAAACTTCAGCCCTCGCTCTGTACCGGCGGCTGCCACTGTTGTCCCCATGACTGTTACGCCAGACTGACGCCAAACGACCGGGCGCGGGCACTTTGGACACTGCCACTCCCCTGCCCAATCCGCTAGGCTTGTGGGCCTGAAAAAACACTCTCTGGAGGCTCCATGACTCAACCCTCATCACGCCGCCTGCCCCTGGACGGGGTACGCGTTATCGAACTGGGACAGCTACTCGCCGGGCCTTTTACCGGCACCCTGCTGGCCTACTTCGGCGCCGATGTGGTGAAAGTGGAACCCCCCGGTGGCGACCCGATTCGCGGTTGGCGCAAACTGGATGAGGACGGCACCTCGTTCTGGTGGCGCAGCCTGGGACGCAACAAGAAGTCGGTCACCCTGGATCTGAAAACCGACCAGGGCAAGGCGCTGGCTCGCAGGTTGATGGTGGGTGCCGATGTGGTCATCGAGAACTTCCGCCCGGGCACCATGGAAACCTGGGGACTGGGCCCGGACAGCTTTGCCACTGACAACCCGGGGCTGATTTATACCCGCATTTCCGGCTACGGCCAGACCGGCCCCTACGCCAGCAAACCCGGCTACGCCTCGGTGTGCGAAGGCATTGGCGGCCTGCGCTACGTGAACGGCTTTCCCGGCGAGCGCCCGGTGCGCCCCAACCTCTCATTGGGCGACACCATTGCCGGACTGCACGCAGCGCTGGGCATTTTGCTCGCACTGTTCGAGCGACAAAACAGCCAGCAAGGCCAGGTTGTCGATGTGGCCTTGTACGAGTCCGTGTTCAATCTTCTCGAGGGAGTCATACCGGAATTCGACGGGGCCGGAGTCATTCGTGAACCCGCCGGCTCCACCGTCACCGGCATTGTGCCCACCAATACCTACCGCTGCGCCGATCGCAAGTTCGTGGTGATCGGCGGCAATGGCGATTCCATTTTCAAACGCTTGATGACCGCCGCCGGCCGCCCCGATATGGCCGAGGATTCCGCCATGGCCAACAACGCCGGTCGCGTGGAGCACGAAGAGGCTATCGACGCCGCGCTGGACAGCTGGTGCCGCAGCCTGCCCAGCGATGAAATCCTGGCCATTCTCGAAGAAGCCCGGGTGCCATCCGGCCCCATCTATTCCGTGGCCGACATGATGCAGGACCCACACTTCCAGGCCCGCGGCCTGTTCCAGCAGGTGGAAATCAACGGCAAACCGCTCAAGGTCCCTGCCATTACGCCACGGCTGGCCGACACCCCCGGCGAAACCCGCTGGCCCGGTGGCGAGGTGGGCAGCCATAACCACGCCGTGCTCCGTGATGAGCTGGGATTGAGTGACGCAGAATTTGCAGACCTGCAGGCACAGGGCATTATTGGCTAACGCCCACGGCATTATTGACGGCGACATAGCCACAGCGTTAAAAATAAAAAACGTCATCGAAAGCAGGACATCACCATGACCCAGATTCTCTGGATTGGCGTGTGCGTTGTTGCGGTGGGCTTGCTGGCCACGGGCCTGTATTTTCATCTCCGGCGCCAGGCTCTCGGTTCCGACCCCATCCTGATCGGGAGTTGCTACCTCAGCGGCGCCGGCCTGTTGGCCGGCAACATGGTGCTGCCGCTGTTCTGATCCGCTTGCTGGCGCCCGGCACCGAATGCCTGATGAGAAAGGCCAAAAGCCTGGAATCGGCTCATCACCCCATTCCACGGTGAGCCCACTTTTCAGCCCTCTCCAGAGCCATGGCCCCGTCGGGCACTGAGCTGCATATACAGATTATGCATGACACGCTGGGCGATCAGCCGAGCGCGGTCGGTCATCGGCCCGGCAAAGCGCCCCTCCAGATTCGCCATAAAATGGCCCAGCCACCGCTCGTGATGCTCCCCGGTAAGAGGCTCGCGATCATCCAGTGCCCGGTGTTTTGCCATCATATGGCGCTGATAGTCCTGCTCGCCCAACAACATTTTGTACCAATACTGACAGATCGTGGGCAGGTGCTGTTGCAGATCAATCCCCGCCACCTCCAGAAACACCGGCGCCATGACCGGGTCTTTCAGCAAGCGCTGATAAAACCCGTGCACCATGGCGTCAATATTTTCCCGGCCATCCAGGTCAGGCAGATCACTATCCTTGGCGAGCGATTCACCCGGCCGAAAAATCCCAACCGCGGTCATTATTCCCTCCGCGTGTCAGCGTGAAGCGTGGTGCGTGATGCGTCTCCTGCTACCACTCAATCCGCCCGATGAGGATATCCTTGAACATGACAAAGTCACCGGCGAGGCTATACCAGGGGTGCTTGAAGGTAGCCGGGCGGTTTTTTTCAAAAACATAGTGTCCCACCCAGGCGAAGCCATAGCCCACCACCGGTAACAGCAGCAGACCCCACAGGTTGCCGGTCATGAACACACCGGCCAGCACGCCAAACAGGCCCAGGGTGCCGAAGAAGTGCAGCCGGCGACAGGTGGGGTTGCCATGCTCCTGGAGGTAATAGGGATAAAACTCCGCAAAGCTCTGAAAGTCAGATTGCTTGATGGTCTCCATGGGACCTCCTGTTAAATGCTCTTGTTCTCAGTATGAAGCTTGCCACAGCGCTCAGCCCCATTCTTGTAACCAGCGGCTGACGGGTAAACATTCCGTTCCAGTGTAACGCAATGGCAGGGTTTCAACGGGTCAATTTATTGTGATTTGACGCCAATCGGATGGCACAGCCAGCCATTGCAGTCCCCCCTTGATCATGGACAATGGCGTACTTTCACAATAAACATAACGTCGACCTTTATTATCGGCGCCCTGCACTCCCCATTTTTTGCGAGACTTTTATGGCCCTTCGCCCGCGTGTACGCCGCCTGATCAGCAAACATGGCAACCCTATTCCCCGCAGCCTCGACGGGCTGATTCAGCACGGTGATGAAGCGCCACTGGACAAGACCGGCATGGGCACCGAACAGGTTGAGTCTATCTGGCGAGCCACACGCAAGCTCTATCGCAGCGGCATGAGCCCGGCGATCAGCCTCTGCCTGCGCCGCCACGGCGAGATCATGCTAAACCGCAGCATCGGCTACGCCGACCCGACCACCCAGCGCATCATGACACCGGATACCCCCGTATGCCTGTTCTCTGCTTCCAAAGTGGTCAGCGCCATGCTGGTACATCATCTGGTGGAACAGGGTCAACTTGATCTGGACGACCCCGTGACACGCTACCTGCCCGCTTACGGGCAGAACGGCAAGGGCCGTACCACCCTGCGCCACCTGCTTACCCATCAGGCCGGGATCCCCCGCCCGCAGGAACCGGTGGAAGCCGACATTCTCTATCGGCCCCAGGAGATTATCGACATCCTCTGCGCCGCCAAGCCCAGCGGATTCAATACCCAGGCCTACCACGCGATAACCGCCGGCTTCATTCTTGGCGCCGTGGTGGAAGCGGTAACCGGGGAATCACTGAACGCCACCCTCGACCGGGTCATTCGCCAGCCTATGGGAATGAAGTATTTCACCTTCGGGAACACCGGCGCCGAACGGGCCGTCGATGTATCCACCGGGCTCCCCCTGAAACTGGTGGACCTGTTCCTCAGCTACGCGGTGGGCGGCAGTATCGATGAAGTTGTGGAAGTGACCAACGACGACCGTTTCCAGGAAGCCACCGTACCGGCAGGCAACCTGTATGCCACCGCAGAAGAAGCCAGCCGCTTTTTCCAGATGCTCCTGAACGGCGGCCGCTATGGCGATCAGCAGATTTTCCAGCCAGACACCGTGGCCCGCGCCCTGGAGCCAGCCTACCATCGCCCCCGCTTCGACCGGACGCTGATGCTGCCACTGAACTTCTCCAACGGCTTTATGCTCGGCAACCGGGGCATGGGCATGTTCGGCCCCGGCGCCCCAAAATCCTTCGGGCATTTGGGCTTCATCAGCATTTACTGCTGGGCGGATCCGCAACGGGCGTTGAGCGGCGCCCTGCTGACCACGGGCAAAGGCGTGATTGGCCCGCACCTGCCGGCCCTGTTTGGCTTGCAGCGCACCATCAACCGGCATACCAAGTTACGCTGAACGCCTGACGATCGCGAGCCTGCACGAGGGGAACAGACAGTTTCGAACTACGAGTTTCGAAAGGCAAAACCAGCCGCCTAATTCATGGGGTAGGGTTTTGATCTTCGAAACTCGTTACTCGCAACTCGCTTCTGCTATTTCGCTGTCGCTCGGATCACTTGCAGCCAAGCTCCTACAGCGGCTTCGCCCCCCCGCCGCGTTTGCGCAAGGGATCTCCGCCTAAAGCATCGCGGTGGAACCACCGCTCCTAGAGAGCGTACCGGCTTTCACGGGTTTTACGGGTTGCGTGAAGCGTGGTGCGTGCAGCGGCTCATTCCGGCACCGGCATGCCCCGCTGACACTGGGTGCAGGTCACCACCATATCCAGATGCTGCCGGCGGCCCTCCTCGCTCACCGCCCAGGGGCGGTTAATAAAGGGCGGCTGGTGACGAACGTGCTGGCGGTGGCCGCAGGACAGTAACATGACCCAATCCCCCACCTCGTCCTGTTCAAACCCGTTGACCGTTACCTGAAAAGACATGCGTGCCTCCTCTGTCAGTCTTCCCGTCATGCGCTCGGCATTCGCATATGACACCCAAAAAAATGCCCGCATCAGCGGGCATTTTTAGGGTTCAACAGAACGGGATCAAGCCAGTTTAAGACGCTTGCGTTCCGCCGACAGGGCAATAAACAGGCTGACGCACATCAACAACAACACGATGGTGAACGGCAACCCGGTTGTGACAGCCCCTGATTGCAGAGCCTTCAGGGCTTCCTTGCCGCCGCCATACAGCAGTACACCCGCAATCAGGCCTTCCATAACGGCCCAGAAAATGCGCTGAGGCACCGGTGCATCCACCTTGCCACCCGCCGTAATGGAGTCGATCACCAGAGAGCCGGAGTCCGACGAGGTCACGAAGAAAATCAGGACCAGTGCAATCGCCATAAAGGAAATGATGCCGGTCCACGGCAGATGCGCCAGCATCTGGAACATGGCCAGCGATGCATCACTCACCCCGTTGGCCAGTTCACCCACGCCGTTGATGGATTGCTCCAGCCCTGTGCCACCAAAGGTGCTCATCCAGATAATGGTAATCACCGTGGGCACCAACAACACCGCCACAATGAACTCACGCACGGTACGTCCCTTGGAAATGCGGGCAATGAACATCCCCACAAACGGTGACCAGGAAATCCACCAGGCCCAATAGAACACGGTCCAGCCATGCATCCACTCACTGTCTTCACGGCCAAACCAGGTACTCAGCGGAATGATATTACTGATGTAATCCACCGCAGTGGTGCCAAAGCCGGTGATGATCAGCATGGTAGGCCCGGCAACAATCACGAAAAGCAGTAAAAAGACAGCCAGGCTCATATTGATGTTACTGAGCAGCTTCACGCCGCCATCCAGACCGCGCACCACCGAAAGCACCGCGACAGCAGTAACACCGACAATAATACCGACCTGAACATTGATCGCATTGGGCGTATCAAACAGGAAATGCAGGCCACCGGCAGCTTGCTGAGCACCCAGACCCAGCGACGTCGCCAAACCGAAGATGGTGGCCAGCACCGCCAGGATATCGATGATATGGCCCGGCCAGCCCCAGCACCGTTCACCCAGTAGCGGGTAGAACGCAGAGCGGATCGTCAGGGGCATGCCCTTGTTATAAGTGAAGAAGGCCAACGACAACGCCACTACGGCGTAAATCGCCCAGGGGTGCAGCCCCCAGTGATACATGGTCGCCCCCATGGCCGTATGTCGCGCCGCTTCCGACCCGGCTTCCACCGCCAGCGGCGTGCCGTACCACTGGCCATTCAGGTAGGCCACCGGCTCCGCCACACTCCAGAACATGAGACCAATCCCCATGCCCGCCGCAAACAACATGGCAAACCAGGAAAGCGTGGAAAATTCCGGTTTGGCACTCTGCCCACCCAGGCGAATTTTACCCAGCGGCAACACCGCTAACAGCAGGCAGAACAATACAAAGAAATTGCCACTGACCATGAACAGCCAGTCGAAATGCTCAATCGCCCAGCCCTTGGAGCCATTCAGCAAGGCGTTGGCCTGTTCCGGGAAGATCAGCGTGCCAATCACAAAGGTAAGAATCAGTACAGCACTGATAAAGAAGACAGGATTGTGCATGTCCATTCCCATGACCTGCACATTGTCCTGGCCGACGTCATAGTCGGTCTCGTAATCAATTTTCATTTAAGCTCCGTATTCCGTCTTGCTTCGAGGGGCAGATTATCTGCCTTTCAGCCAGTCGGTCCGGACGATGCGAGGAAACCGGGTTGGGCTCCTCTACAGCTTCACAGCCAGACATCACCTGAACGCGAAGCGACCCTTCTGGTCGCAGCCTTGATCAGATCGTCAACAATACAAATACGCTGCAATCCCTTGGACAAGGGAGCCATACGGGGCCCCGGTAACGTTTGGCGTCGCCAATAACGATGCTTTCATCAGTCTCTCCCTTCTTTGTCGTCTTTAAACAGACTAAATAGTGGTCGACCAATGTCAAATACCTCTCTGTGGCTATGCACCAGCACGCACAAAGTTCGGATCAGCAGAGAGCAAGACATCAGTCTGGGGTTGGCCGGGAAGAATCCAGCCAAGGCATGGGCGCAGTCAGCCCAGAGAGGAGGTGTTACACGTAGGTGGTTTCAGTAATCTCGACACCGGGTCGTCGTTCCTTTCGCCACAAAAGAGCGCGCATGGTAGCACACTGCGAAAGAACCTGCTTTTACCGCCCGCATCCAGTGACGCTGGCCGGGAGATACCCATAAAAAGGTTCATCGCGGAATTGAGTGATCAACCAGCTTCAGAACGTGCCTCATTATCCCCCTCAAAAAAGATACCGCGATAACGACAGCTTCTCAGGCTATGGGGTTTTACGTCAGGCATTCGGCGTCGAGCGTTTGGCAAAGTGCCGGGTATTCGCGATAAACCCATCGGACGGCGAGTAGCGTGTTATTCACTCTAAATCCGCGAAGAACCATAAAAAAACGGAGCCGAAGGCTCCGTTTTTTATTACGCCTGAAGCGATCAGGACATGTTGGACAGGATCGCGCCTTTCACCGCATCCAGATCCGCATCGATGGTGACCATGCGGCTATCCTGGCACTGGGCAATGGCGGTATCCGGGTCTTTCAGGCCATTACCGGTCAGAGTGCAGACGATGGTAGAGCCTTCCGGAATCTTGCCGGCCTTGATGTCGCGCATGGCGCCACCGATGGAGGCCGCAGAGGCGGGTTCACAGAAGATCCCTTCTTTCTCGGCCAACAATTTCTGTGCTGTCAGGATTTCGTGATCGCTAAGCTCGTCGAACCAGCCTTTGGATTCTTCCTGCAGTTTCCAGGCCTTGTCCCAGGACTGCGGGTTGCCGATACGAATGGCCGTTGCCACGGTTTCCGGATCGCTCACTCGCTCGCCACGCATGAACGGCGCGGCACCTTCGGCCTGGTAACCCACCATTTTCGGGGCGGCATTGACGATGCCAGACTTGTGGTATTCGCTGTAACCCATCCAGTGCGCGGTGATATTACCGGCATTGCCCACCGGCAGGCAGTGGTAGTCCGGGGCGCGGCCCAGCTCTTCGACGATTTCGAAAGCGGCGGATTTCTGCCCCTGCAGACGGTACGGGTTAACCGAGTTCACGATGGTCACCGGCGCCTTCTCGGCCACCTGTTTCACCAGTTCCATGCCCTGGTCGAAATTGCCACGGATCTGCATGATCACCGCACCGTACATCATTGCCTGGGCCAGCTTGCCCATGGCAATTTTGCCTTCCGGAATCAGTACAAACGCGGTGATACCAGCACGGGCGGCATAGGCAGCAGCGGCCGCAGACGTGTTGCCGGTGGAGGCACAGATGATGGCATTGCTGCCTTCTTCCACGGCCTTGGTCACCGCCATGGTCATGCCCCGGTCCTTGAAGGAACCGGTGGGATTAAGGCCTTCGTATTTGACGTAGATATCCACGTCCTTGCCCAGCAGCTTGGGGATATTCTTCAAGCGAATCAGCGGGGTATTCCCCTCGCCCAGGCTGATGATCGGCGTGTCATCATTCACCGGCAGGTGGTCACGGTAACGGTTGATCAGGCCGGTGTAACGGTCACGAAAAGGCATGGTTTTGGTCTCTGCTTCCGATGCACAGCCTCTAAGGAAGGCTCTGCTGTTACTGAATTTGTTCGCTTTAATCGGCGCGCCAGACGCCGAATGCCTGATGCCGGACGCTAAAACCGCAGCGTCCAGCGCAGGGCATCAGGCATCAAGCGTCTCTACCCTGATACGCATTATATCGCTATTCACGGCTTCAAGGGCACCGATCTTGGCGAGCGCAGCGCTCATGTCACCTTCGCGCACCACGTGGGTCATCATCACGATGGGCACCAGGCCCTGGTCCACTTCACGCTGTACCAGTGCATCAATGCTGACATTGTTATCACTGAGGATGCGGGTCACGTCGGCCAGCACGCCGGTCTTGTCCTGCACATGCAGGCGCAGGTAGAAGCTGCAGGACACGTCATCGATGGTCAGAATCGGCTCATCGGACATCTGGTCGGTGTGGAAGCCCAGATACGGTACACGCTCGTCGTGGTCCACGGTCAGTGCGCGACCCAGTTCAATGATGTCAGCCACGACAGCGGAAGCCGTCGGCTCGGCACCAGCGCCGGCGCCGTAGAACAGGGTCGGCCCCACCGCATCGCCATCGATCATGATGGCGTTCATCACGCCATTCACGGCAGACAGCATGGTTTCCTTGGGAATCAGGGTCGGGTGCACACGCAGCTCGATGCCGTTACCGGTGTCCTTGGCAATCCCCAGGTGTTTGATGCGGTAACCGAAATGCGCGGCGCTGGCCACGTCTTCGGTGGTAATCCGGCTGATCCCCTCGGTGTAGACCTTGGAAAACTGCAGCGGAATACCGAACGCAATGGAGGCCAGAATGGTCAGCTTGTGGGCTGCATCAATACCTTCTACGTCGAAGGTGGGGTCCGCTTCCGCGTAACCCAGCGCTTGCGCTTCTGCCAACACGTCATCAAAGGCCCGGCCACCCTCTTCCATTTCGGTGAGGATGAAGTTGCCGGTGCCATTGATAATGCCCGCCAGCCAGTTCACATGGTTCGCGGCCAAGCCTTCACCCAGTGATTTGAGGATCGGGATCCCGCCGGCCACAGAGGCTTCGAACGCCACGTCCACGCCATTATCCTGAGCCGCCTGGAAGATTTCGTTGCCGTGCTCGGCGATCAGCGCCTTGTTGGCGGTGACCACGTGCTTGCCGTTCTTGATGGCGGTAAGCACCAACTCACGGGCGGTCTCAATGCCGCCAATGAGCTCTACCAGAATGTCGATATCCGGGTCTGTCGCCACCGCAAAAATATCGCGGGAAAGACGAATATCACTGGTATCACAGGCCGCATTGTCGCGGCGGGCACCGATATGGGTAATTTCAATCGGACACCCCACGCGGCGAGCAATATCCCGCGCGTTACGCTTCAGTACATTCACGGTGCCTGAACCCACCGTGCCCAGACCAGCAATACCCACCTTCACCGACTTCACGTCATTTCCTCTCTTTATGCAGGGGCGCACAAGGCGCAGCCTGTTAGCCCAGCAGCCCATCCTGACGGAACATCTTCTTGATGCCGCGCATGGCCTGCCGGGTACGTTGTTCGTTCTCGATCAGCGCAAAACGCACATGATCGTCACCATAGTCGCCAAAACCAATGCCCGGCGACACTGCTACACCCGCTTCGGTGAGCAGCTTCTTGGAAAACTCCAGCGAGCCCATGGCCCGATAGGGTTCGGGGATTTCGGCCCAGACAAACATGGTGGCACGGGGTTTTTCCACCGGCCAGCCAATGTCGCCCAGCCCTTCCACCAGCACATCCCGGCGCTGGCGATACATTTCGCAGATCTCGGCAACGCAACTCTGGTCCCCTTCCAGCGCGGCAATGGCCGCCACCTGAATCGGGGTAAAGGTGCCGTAATCCATGTATGACTTGATGCGTGCCAAGGCGTGAATCAGCTCTTTATTGCCGCAACAGAACCCCACCCGCCAACCGGGCATGTTGTAGCTCTTGGACAGGGAAAAGAACTCCACCGCCACATCCTTCGCACCTTCCACCTGAAGGATCGAGGGGGCCTTGTAACCGTCGAACACGATATCCGCGTAGGCGATATCGTGCACCACCCAGATCTGGTGCTCACGGGCAATGGCCACCACTTTCTCGAAGAAATCCAGCTCCACACACTGGGCCGTCGGGTTGCCGGGGAAATTCAGCACCAGCATTTTCGGCTTGGGCCAGGATTCCTTGATCGCCCGTTCCAGCTCCACAAAGAAATCCACCCCTTTCACCATGGGTACGTGGCGGATATCCGCATTGGAAATCACGAACCCATAGGGGTGAATCGGGTAGCTGGGGTTCGGCACCAGCACGGTGTCCCCGGGGCCCATGGTCGCCAGTGCCAGATGCGCCAGGCCTTCCTTGGAACCAATGGTGACAATGGCCTCGGATTCCGGGTCCAGCTCCACGTCATAACGGCGCTGGTACCAGTCCGTCATGGCCTTGCGCAAGCGAGGGATCCCCCGGGACTGCGAATAACGGTGGGTATCGCCCCGCTGGGCGGTTTCTGTCAGCTTATCGACAATATGTTTTGGCGTGGGCTGATCCGGATTGCCCATGCTGAAATCGATAATATCCTCACCCCGCGCTCGCGCTGCGGCCTTCATCTCTCCAACAATATTGAAGACATAGGGCGGCAAACGACGGATTCGCTGGAAATCGGTTTCCACGACAGCACCTTGGGTGGGAGTAAAAGAAGGCCGACACATTAACGGCGCAACCCCGCGTCGTCAATGTGCCGGCATCGTGTTTACGGCAGCAAAGCACCGTAATACGGGGGATACAGGCGAATCAGTTCAGCCGCTTGAGCATATCTTCGGGGGTCAAATAGCCACCCAGCTGCTTGCCTTCGGTGGTGTAGATCGCCGGTGTACCGCGAACCCCGAATGTCAGGCCCAGCTCATATTGCTCATCAACCGGCTTGGCGCACTCGCCCAGCTCTGCATTGTTGATCTTGTCATTGAGTTTGGCATCCGACAGCGCCTGCTGGCGGTCTTGCGCACACCAGATATGACGCATGGAAGCCGCCGCCTTGGTGGTCGGGCCACCGCGGGGGAAGGCCAGGTAGTGGACCGTCACGCCGGACGCCATGTATTCGTCGATATGGCGATGCAGTTTGCGGCAATACCCGCAGGTAATGTCGGTGAACACGTACACTTCCACTCTCTCGTCTTCAGCGGCGTAAGTGATCATGTCGTCCTTGTTCAGCGTCTTGATACCTTCAGCGCGAACCTTTTCCAGGCGCTGCTCCGCCGGATTGACCACCTCTCCGTCTTTCAGCTCAAGCAACTTGCCGATCATGATAAAACGGCCGTCTTCGCTCATGTAAACGGTTTCACTCCCGTTTACTTCCAGCGCCAGCATGCCCGCCATGGGCGCAGCACGCACATCACTGACTTCAACAGCAGGAAAGGCTTTCTCGAAAGCCTCTTTCGCCTGTTCACCATCGATCTCGGCGTTACCCTTGGCGGTTTCAGAACTGGCGCCACATGCGGTCATCAGCCCCAACAATACAAACAGCAAAACCTTTTTCATTGTGTCCTTACTCCTTCTCTTACCTGTGAGAACCCGCCAGCTGGCTCAGGTTCCCGATCGGGGGTGATGTTTCTGGTAGACGTCTTGTAACCGCTGTTGTGCCACATGGGTGTAGATCTGGGTCGTCGACAGATCCGAGTGCCCCAGAAGCAGCTGTACCACCCGCAAGTCCGCGCCATGATTCAGCAGGTGCGTGGCAAATGCATGCCGCAGTGTATGGGGAGAGAGCTTTTTTTGCACCCCCGCGACCACTGCCAACTGCTTGATTCGATGCCAGAATGTCTGCCGTGTCATACAGGTGCCACGGCGGCTGGGAAAGAGCAGCTCCTGATTGCCACCCTGCTGATCCGCGGCCAGCAACTGGGGGCGCCCCTCCTGCGCATAACGAGCCAGCCAGTGCAGCGCCTCTTCCCCCAGCGGCACCAGCCGCTCCTTGTCGCCTTTGCCGATCACCCGGATCAGCCCCTGACGCGGATTGATCTGGCTCTGGGTCAATGTCACCAGTTCCGTCACCCGCAGGCCCGTGGCATAGAGCACCTCCAGCATGGCACGGTCACGCAGGCCCAGCGGCGTGGACAGATCCGGCGCCACCAGCAGGGCTTCCACATCCGCTTCGCTCAGGGTCTTTGGCAACGGCCTGCCCAGCTTGGGTCGCTCGATCAGCAGTGCCGGATCCTCCGCAATGCGGCCTTCCCGCTTGAGCCAGCGGTAAAAGCTTTTCACCGCCGACAGCTGCCGGGCAACGGAGCGTGCACTAAGGCCTTGCTGGTGACGGGCGGCAAGGAACTCCAGCAATTGATACCGTTCGCAGGCCAGCAAAGTCGCCTGTTGATGCTGCAACCAGACAGCAAGCTGGCTAATGTCCCGACGATAATTGGACAGGCTGTGCTCACTCAGGCCTTTCTCCAGCCACTGCTGGTCCAGCCAGCTATCAATCAGCCGACCATGCGCATCCGTTGGTTGCCCGTCCGTTTCCGTTCCCATTACATCATGAAGCCTTATTCAAAGAGAAAAAACAATGAGTTACCCAGCATCAGCGCCTTTCCGCCCCTGCGGCTCTTTTACCAAATATTACGCATAGCGCCGACGTCATTAACGACAAACACCGCGATTTAGGGCAACAATGGAGACCAGCAAAATTTCAAGAAATCGTCACCAAGGAGAGGAATCGTGGGAATTTTATCCTGGATTGTATTCGGCCTGATCGCCGGCATCATCGCTAAATGGATTATGCCGGGGAAGGACCCGGGCGGCTTTATTGTTACTACGCTGATCGGTATCGCTGGTGCCGTGGTCGGCGGCTGGCTGGGCTCCATTACCGGCCTGGGCGGCTCCGTCAGCGGCTTCAGCCTGGGCAGCTTCATCACCGCCATCGTCGGCGCGCTGGTGCTGCTGGCCCTGTACCGAATGGTAAAGAAAGGCTAGAAGCCTGACGCCAATGATGGAACCGTAGGGCGGAAATACCCTGTCGGAGATGGGCTCACGCCCATTTCCGACCTACGACCCAGCGGGAGACGTCTTGCGTGAGGCAGCCGCAGAGCGACCAACAAAAAAGCCGCTTCCCGGAAGGAAGCGGCTTTTTTGTTGGAGCAATCTACCGGGCCAGAGGTTGATTTCGCATGCCCTACAGCAAAGGCTAAACCAACATTCGCTCGCGGTAGAAGGAATCCGCAATCTACCGGATTTTTTCTTTGATCCGTGCGGACTTACCAGAGCGATCACGCAGGTAGTAAAGCTTGGCGCGGCTCACATCACCACGACGGTTCACCTGGATGGAATCGATCAGCGGGCTATGCAGCTGGAATACACGCTCAACGCCCACACCGTGAGAGATCTTGCGCACGGTAAATGCAGAGTTCAGGCCACGGTTACGACGAGCGATAACCACACCCTGGAACGCCTGCAGACGCTCACGGGTACCTTCCTTTACTTTCACTTGCACGGTAACAGTGTCACCGGCGCCGAATTCCGGTACTTCGGTTTTCAGCTGGGCATTTTCGATGCCCTGGATAATAAGGTTCTTGCCACTCATGGCAGTGCTCCTAATCAGAGTTTTTTGCTGTATGCGACGACTGCTCGGCGATGTATTCGTCCAGCAGTTGTTGCTCTTCGTTGCTCAAGCCCCGCGCCCGGCGGGCCTCCAGCAGGTCCGGACGCTGTTTCCAAGTCCGTCCCAACGCCTGCTTAAGGCGCCAGCGGCGAATCAGCTCGTGATTGCCACTGAGCAGTACCGGTGGCACTGCCTGCTCGCCATACACCTCCGGGCGGGTGTAATGCGGGCAATCGAGCAGGTTTTCGAATTCACCCGAAAAAGAATCCTGCTCGGCGGAATCCTGGTGACCCAGCACTCCGGGAATCAATCGGCTGACCGCATCGATCAGCACCAACGCCGGCAGTTCGCCGCCGCTTAGCACGTAGTCGCCGATGGATATCTGCTCATCCACCTCGGCATCAAGCAACCGCTCGTCTACGCCCTCGTAACGCCCCGCCAACAAGATCAGGCCGGGCTGCTCCGCCAACGCCGCGGCCTTGGCCTGGGTCAGCGGCTGCCCTTGCGGGGACAGATAAACCACTTTCGCTGCCGGGTTGGCAGTGCGTGCAGCCTGCAGGGCTTTCGCCAAGGGCTCCACTTTCATCACCATGCCGGGGCCGCCACCAAAAGGGCGATCGTCCACGGTGCGGTGGCGGTCTTCAGTGAAATCCCGAGGATTCACCGTTTCCACCTGCAGCTGGCCGTTTTCCACGGCCCGCCGGGTCACGCCGAAGTCAGTAATCGCCTGCGCCATCTCCGGAAACAGTGTTACCAGAGTGACGGCAAACGGAGGCTTCGTCGCCATCATTTAAAAGTCCGGGTCCCAATCCACTGTCATCTGCCCTTCTGCAAGGCTGATGGCAGTAATCACGTCATCCGGAAGCCAGGGAATCAGCCGTTCACGCCGATCCAGGCTATTGCTGTCACCGCGAACCACGACCACGTCGTTGGCACCGGTTTCCAGCATTCGCGTCACCTTGCCCAGGTCCATGCCATTCACATGTTTTACCCGCAGGCCAATCAGGTCACGCCAGTAGTACTCGCCCTGCCCGGATTGTGGCAGCAAATCAGCGGGTACGCCGATCTCCTGCCCCACCAGGGCCGCTGCCGCTTCCCGGTCGGTAATCCCTTCCAGTTGCGCAATCAGGCCTTTCCCCTGAGGGCGGAATCCGGTCACTTTCACCGGTTTCCACTCTCCACCTGAAGGCTGACCACTTGAATGCGGGCCACCCTGTTTCAGGTGCCAGGGCTGGTACTGCTGGAGGTTGTCCATCGGATCGGTATGGGAATACACCTTTACCCATCCTTTGACGCCGTGCACCCCGAGGATGCGGCCGACGACCTCCAGCCTGGAGGACGCGCCCTCTTCAGAAGAGGATTGTCCTCGCTCTGCCATCAGGCTGCCTTACGGGCCTGCTTGGCGAGGGTCTTAACACGGTCAGACAGCTGTGCACCCTTGGCAACCCAGGCATCCAGGCTTTCCAGGTTCAGCTTGAGAGGGATTTCACCGCCACGGGCGATGGGGTTGTAGAAACCCAGTTGCTCAATGAAACGACCATCACGTGAGTAACGGCTATCAGCAACAACGATGCTATAGAACGGACGCTTCTTGGAACCGCCACGAGCGAGACGAATAACTACCATGGTTTACGTACCTTTTTATCAATCCGGTTTCCCGGCCGGACTATCGGGAAAGACAGCCAGACCATCGTATCCGCTTGAAAGCCACCCGTGAAAAGCACGGAGAGGCCGCGAAGGGCGCGAATTATACAGGGAGATGCACCACGCAACAAGCACCACGCAACACGGTTTCACAGCAGCATCCCCAAACGCAACGCGGGCAGAGAGGTGGAATTCCACCCGCTCTGCCCGCGTTGTTGCGTGAAGCATGCCGCGTGATGCGTGCGCAGCCTCACATCGGCGGCATGCCGCCTGGGCCGCCCATGCCGCCCGGGGGCATGCCGCCACCCGGACCACCCTGGCCGCCACCGCCCATCATGCCTTCCATGCCTCGCATCATGTTCTTCATGCCACCCTTGGTGCGCATCTTCTTCATCATCTTGGCCATCATCTTCTGCTGCTTGATGAGGCGGTTCAGGTCCTGAATCTCCAGGCCGGCACCGGCGACAATGCGTTTCTTCCGGGAGCCCTTAAGCAGATCCGGGTTACGGCGCTCTTTGGGGGTCATGGAATCAATCAGGGCTTCCATGTGCTTCATCTGTTTCATGGCGGCCGGATCCTGGGCCGCTTCCATCATCCCGCCCATGCCCGGCAACTTGTCGAGCAGGCCGGCCATGCCGCCCATATTACGCATCTGCTGGAACTGGTCCTTGAGATCCTCGAAGTCCATCGCCTTGCCTTTCTTGAACTTCTTGGCGATTTTTTCGGCTTTCTTCTTGTCCAGCTTGCGCTCGGCTTCTTCCACCAGGGAGAGCACGTCGCCCATGCCGAGAATCCGGCTGGCGATACGATCCGGGTGAAACGGCTCCAGGGCGTCGGTCTTCTCGCCCATACCGATGAACTTGATCGGCTTGCCGGTGAGCTGACGCACAGACAGCGCCGCACCACCGCGGGAATCACCGTCGGCCTTGGTGAGGATTACACCGGTGAGCGGCAGCGCTTCATTAAAGGCCTGGGCAGTGTTGGCCGCATCCTGACCGGTCATGGCGTCCACCACGAACAGGGTTTCCACCGGGCTGATGGCCCCGTGCAGGCGCTTGATCTCGCTCATCATGTCTTCGTCGACATGCAGACGGCCTGCGGTATCGACGATCAGCACGTCCATATAACGACGGCGGGCTTCTTCCAGCGCCGCATTGGCAATATCCACCGGGTCCTGGTCGCCGGTGGACGGGAAGAAGTTGGTCTCCACTTCCCCCGCCAGGGTTTTCAGCTGCTCGATGGCCGCCGGGCGGTAGACGTCAGCGGACACCACCATGACTTTCTTCTTCTCACGCTCCTGCAGGAAACGCGCAAGCTTGGCCACGGAGGTGGTTTTACCGGCACCCTGCAGGCCCGCCATCAGAATAATGGCCGGCGGCTTGGTGGCCAGATCCAGGGCGTCGTTGGCATCGCCCATGGTGTGAACCAGCTCGTCGTTGACGATCTTCACAAACGCCTGGCCCGGGTTCAGGCTCTGCAGCACTTCCTGCCCCAGGGCCTTTTCCTTTACCTGCTCGACAAACTCTTTCACCACCGGCAAGGCCACATCGGCCTCCAGCAGTGCCTTGCGCACTTCGCGCAGGGTGTCGCGGATATTGTCTTCGGTCAGGGAACCCTGACCTGCCAGGCTTTTAAGCGACGATCCCAACCGATCGGTGAGATTCTCGAACATGGGTCTACCTCCAAATGCACCATGTCTGCGGCCGGGCGTGCCTGCCGCAGTGACAGGGGCGCGATTATAGCCCTCCTTGGGCACCAACGTCATGGGCCCCGGCCGCAGTCTTCCCTTTCACGGCACAAAATGAGAATGATTGTTGATAGATAACTGGCGGCTATGCCAGACTTCAGCGGGCTTGGCCCGCCATTTTATGCTGGGCGCCTACTTCGGATAACAACGACTTATGAACTTTTCCGTGATCAACGGCTTCGCGGCGTTTGTTTTGTATCTCGCCGCCTGCCTGATCCTCTATCGGCAATTTCGCGGCCAGACAGTCCCGTCCCGGGCCAGCATTCTGATCCCCGGCACCCTGGCCGTTATCGCCCATGCCGCCAGCCTGTGGCAGGTGATGATCACCACCAGCGGACTGCAACTGGGGCTGTTCCCCGTCGCCTCCGCCGTGGCCATGACCGGGGCCGCCGTGGTCGTCGTGTCCAGCCTGTATCGCCCGTTCGAGTGGATTTCAGCGCTCGTCTATCCCTTTGCCGCGTGCACCATTCCCGCCATGCTGTGGGTCAGCACCGGTTACACCGCCCACCCGCTGGCCCACGGCCTAGGCGTACATGTCCTGTTTTCCATCGTTGCCTACGCCGTGCTGGCCCTGGCCGCCTGTCAGGCGATTCTGCTCTGGATTCAGGACCGTCAACTCAAGAGCGGCCATATCCGTGGCGTCATGCGGCTTTTCCCGCCGATCCAGGTGATGGAATCCATGCTATTCGAGGCAATCTGGCTGGGCGAAATCCTGCTCACCGTTGCCATCTTCAGCGGCTTCCTCTACGTGGACAATCTGTTTGCCCAACACCTGATGCACAAAACCGTGCTGACCCTGGTGTCCTGGGTGGTGTTCGCCATCCTGCTGGCAGGACGCTACGTCCGTGGCTGGCGAGGGCGTACTGCCATTCGCTTTACGCTCAGCGGTTTTGCCGTATTACTGGTGGCCTTCTTCGGCAGCCAACTGGTTCTGGAATTCATCCTGAAACGCTAACGCGCTTAACGTTAAAAGAGCCCAAACGCGGCCTCCAGCCTTTGAGTGCCCCCCAACCCTGGGCCCGCGTTTCAACTTTTAACTTTCAACTCGCTCCTGCTCTCCTTGACACCCTAACCCCCCGGCCCGAACAATAGCGGGCCGACTGGCGGATAAACGATATTTCCTTTGGATACCTACTCTGACGGGTGGCTGATTGGCGCCCTGATTATTCTGATTCTGGCCTCTGCCTTCTTCTCCAGCAGTGAAACCGGCATGGTGGCTATTAACCGCTACCGCCTTCGACATCTTGCCCGTCAGGGACAAAAAGCGGCCAGCCGGGTTGAAGCCCTGCTCAAACGCACGGACCGGCTGCTCTCCGTGATCCTCATCGGCAACAACTTCGTCAATAATTTTGCTGCCACCGTGGCTGCGATTCTGGCGATTCGCTGGCTGGGCGACAGCGGTGCCGCCGTGGCCCCGGTGGTAATCACCATCATCATGCTGGTCTTCGCGGAAATCACGCCAAAGACCTACGCCGCCATGCGCCCGGAGCGAGTCGCGTTTCCCGCCAGCCTGGTGCTCAAGCCGTTGCAGGTACTGTTGGCGCCACTGGTGTGGATGGTTAACGGCGTCAGCAGCATGCTGCTGCGTCTGGGTGGCATTCGCCCCAATGAACAGGACGACGACCACCTGAGCCCGGAAGAGCTTCGCACTGTGGTGAATGAAGCCGGCGGACTGATTCCCGAAAATCACCAGAAAATGCTGCTCAATATTCTTGATCTGGAAACCGTGACCGTGGAGGACATCATGGTCCCGCGTAACGAGATGGTCGGCATTGATCTGGATGACGACATGCACGAAATCCTTACCACCTTGCGCGCCAGCCAACATACCCGGCTGCCGGTCTTCAATGGCGATCCCAACAACATGATCGGCCTGCTGCACCTGCGCAAACTCAGCCGCTTGCTGCTCAAGGAAGACATCAACAAGGCTGAGCTGATGCAGTACACGGTGGAGCCCTACTTCGTGCCGGAAGCCACCTCCCTGCACCAGCAGCTGATCAACTTCCAGAATGCCAAACGCCGCATCGGCATTGTCGTGGATGAGTATGGCGACGTGCAGGGCCTGGTCACCCTGGAGGATATTCTCGAAGAGATTGTCGGCGAGTTCACCACCGATCTGGCCGCCACCAGCCAGGACATCCACCCCCAGGACGATGGCAGCTTCGTGATCGACGGCTCCTCCACCCTGCGTGACATCAACCGCGCGCTGCACTGGGAGCTGCCCACCGATGGCCCGAAAACCCTGAACGGCCTGATTCTGGAATACCTTCAGGATATCCCCGACGCCAACATTTCGGTGAAAATCGACCAATACCTGATCGAAATTCTGCAGGTGAAAGACAATATGGTGAAGGCGGTAAGAGCCAGGAAAGCAGAGCAAGTTGACAGTTGATAGTGGACAGCTGACAGCGCCGCATCCCTGGTTATCTTAAAACCCAAACGAAAGAGGCCGCTTCCAAAGCATGGAGGCGGCCTCTTTCGTTTCAATCCAAACCACAGCTTATCGAGACGCTGTCAGCTGCCCACTATCAGCTGTTTTCAAACCCGATCCGCGATCGGCGACCCAACCCAGGCGAGAATATCGGCCTCGTAGCGTTTCACCAACGCACGCCCTTCGGCGATGGCTTCCTTGGCACGGTGAAAATCCATCAGCGCGAAGTCTTCCAGCATTGGCACCAGCGTCACTTCAGGCGGATCGCCAGCCATACGCGAGCGGGTAATGCGGTCCTGCATGATATTGATGCTGGACGCCACCACATCGAAAAAGCCCGGATCCTGACCGTCTCCTGAAGCGAAGTAATCCATCATTTTCTGCCAGATACTGCGCTCTTCAGCGGTGCCTTCTTCTCCCTCTGCCTGGCTGCGGGTGTCCCGGGACAGGTGGGCGCCCACCAACTGGGCATTGAGATTCACCGCGATCACCACATCTGCGCCCATGGCGCGAGCGGCAGAAACAGGAACCGGATTCACCAGGCCACCATCGAGCATCCAGCGCCCCTGCATCTTCACTGGAGAAAACAGCCCCGGCAAGGCACAGGATGCCCGCGCGGCATCCAGCATCCGCCCTTTGGTTATCCAGACTTCGCGGCCACTTTTCATGTCTGTGGCCACGGTGACCAGCTTCTTGTCCAGGGTCTCGATTTCCGGGTTTTCATGGTGGTCCTGAAAAAAGCTGAACAGCTTTTCCCCTTTCACCATGCCGCCGGAAAAGCTGATATCCAGCAGACCAAACACATCCTTGACCGTCAGGGATTCCACCCAGTCGGCAAAGGCATTGAGCGTGCCGGTCACATAGGCGCCCCCTACCAATGCGCCAATGGATGTTCCCGCCACCACCTGTGGCTGCACACCGATATCTTCCAGCGCCTGGATGACCCCGATATGCGCCCAGCCACGGGCGGAACCACTGCCTAACGCCAACCCGACAACGGGCCGCACCGGCTCCTGGCTACCAATCTGTGTTGTCATGGCTTTTTCTCCTTGCGCACCACACAGGGGGCCGGCTCGCCGTTCATTCGCTGATCAATACGGCGAAACACCTCTCGCTTTTCATCATCCGAGAGCAAGCCCCAGATGGAAATTTCCCCGCCGGTACGGAAGCAGCCCACACAGATATCCTCTTCATCCAGTGCGCAGATCGATACACACGGCGACACCAGTTGCCTGTCAGTCATGGAACCGTTCGTCCGCCTCCAGGTGTTGATCGAATTCTTTGGCATGGGCCACGTAATGCATGCTGCCCATGGTCAGCATGGCCTTGTGCCCTTCACCAATTTCCTTCACCACCTTGGCCGGCGATCCCATCACCAGGGAGTTGTCTGGAATTTTCATTCCTTCCGGCACCAGCGAATTGGCACCGATAATGCAGTTATTGCCAATCACGGCTTTATTGAGCACCACCGCATTGATACCGATAAGGCTGTTATCGCCCACGGTGCAGCCATGCAGCATAACCTTGTGGCCCACGGTCACGTCGCGGCCCAGTTTCATGGGTACGCCCGGATCCACATGCAGCACAGCACCGTCCTGAATATTGGTGTTTTCGCCGATTTCGATCACATCGTTGTCGGCCCGCAATACCGCGTTGAACCAGATGCTGCTGTTGGCTTCCATGATCACCGAACCAATGACGGTGGCATTGTCTGCAATCCAGTGGCCACTACCACGCTGCTCCAGGCGGCGCTCACCAATCTTGTAAATCATTCGACTCCCCTTTGTTTTCTCTTGCCAGGCAGAGCGTGACCGGCCGAAGGCTAGGCCTTCACCTCAAACTCAATGCCCGCATCATAGACGTGGTTGATCAAATCCAGAATCATGAAGGCCGTCAGGCCCCAAATGCGTTTGTCTTCATAGTAATAGCTGGGAATACGGAACTGGCGACCAAACACATCAATGGGGCTGGACAGCTCCGGGACTTCATCCAGAAAGAACTGCAGGGGCACCTGGAAGATGGTATCGATTTCGCCAGGCTCGGCTTGCAGCTGTGCCTCCGGGCGAACGATGCCCACAAAAGGCGTTACCTTCATACCATAACGGGAAGCCAGCGGAGACAACTGCCCCAATACATCCACGTAATCCGGCGACAATCCCACCTCTTCCTGACTTTCACGCAAGGCTGTCATCAACAGGTTTTTATCGCCCGGATCCCGCTTTCCACCCGGGAAGGCCACCTCACCGGCATGGGTCGGCATGGAATTGGAACGCACTGTCAGGATGACCCGGGGCTCCGGCACATCGACCAACGGCATCAGAACGGCGGCCTCGGGCAACGCCAGGGGCAATTCTGTGCGTCTGTAATCAGGCAAACGCTGCCTGAGCTGCTCAAGCACACCCTTCTCCAATTCTGAAATTCAAACGGTAGTTTGAACAGCCCGGCCCCCCTGGGCAAGCCTTGTTATCGCTCACACCCGCCGGCCATTCCCCCAACCTCATACTGAGACCCGACACACCAACCACGCAGACCACTTGAGCCATCACATAAACGCTCGACACAACGCCCTGTCAGCTCCCGGGCTCGCTAGCTTCTGGCAGCCGAGATAGTTAGTCTATTGACCATTATCGACTGTCCGCCTGCTCTCCCAAAAACCGGCACCTGACGGAATGAGAGTAAGGCACACCAAATCATTTGCGGATATGACTGATATCCGCCGCAGCGAGTTTTCCATGAAATTCTGCAGCCATTGCGGCAATCCCAACCTGCAATTCAGTATTCCGGAAGGAGATAATCGTCCCCGTTACTGGTGCCAGGATTGCGAAACGATCCATTACCAGAATCCCAAGATCGTGGTGGGCGCCGTGCCAATATGGGAAGGAAAAGTACTGCTCTGCAAGCGCGCCATCGAACCGCGCAAAGGCTATTGGACGCTACCCGCAGGCTACATGGAAAACGGCGAAACCCTGCAGGAAGGGGCCGCCAGAGAGACATGGGAAGAAGCCTGCGCCACAGTGGCCATCGGCGACCTGTATACGGTTTTCAACCTGCCCCACATTAATCAGGTATACGTCTTCTTTCTGGGGGACGTGGAAGACGGCAAATACGGCGTCGGCGAAGAGAGCAGTGACGCAGGCCTGTTTGCTCTGGATGACATTCCCTGGGATGAGCTGGCCTTCCCCACCATCGGGCGCACGCTGCGATTTTATATTGATGACCTTGCCCGCAACGATTTTCCCGTGCGCACCCAGGACATCCAACCGCTCAAGCGTCGCCCCAAAGACGAATAAGCGAAGCCCTGCAGCGACTCTCAGTGCGTACCCGGCAGCGGCTCCAGCTTCCACAAATCGATGGCAGGTTCTTCATAGGGGTGCGACAGGCGTAACGCACTGATGACCGCTTGCAGGCACGCGCCCAGGCAAAGCGTCTCCACACGATACTCTTCCACCGCCTCCACCTGGTCATGCTGACCGAGAAAGGGCTGGCTCCCTGACAGGGGCCGGAACTGCCCCTGGCCCAGCGTCTGAAAGCTGCAATGATCATAATCGCCCAGGTGCCCGGCGCCGGCCTCGAAAATAGCCGTTTTCACCTGTTCCACATGGCTCACGGGCACGTAAAAGCACAACTTGTAATGTTGATCACTGGCCTCTGTCATTCTTGCCTCCCGGTGCGTTGAACGTTACGACGCCACCCCGGTGTCTGACGGTAGCGCAGACGCGAATTCCGGTTTCAACGCATACTCACCATGGGCCGAAATCCAGATCCCTTCTGCCGAAACCGTTTGTTCACCGTTCACCCAGACACTGCCTTCACAGCGTAATTTGCGGCGTTCCAGTGAAACCAGCCGGGCTTCGAAATCCACCGGCGTGTTCAACGGCGTGGCCGCCAGATAGCGGATATTCAAAGTGCCAGTCATACCGATCTGGCGGACATAATCCTGCGTCTTGGCCATCAGCATATCCAATGCCAGGGCCAGCACGCCACCGTGCACCCGCCCCGGCGGCCCCTGAAACACCGAGCCAAACGTGGCCCGGCCACGAATACGGTCACCATCGATCCACAATTCCAGTGGCGGCGAAAGAGGCGAGGCTTTACCGGTAAGAATTTCAAAGTCCACCAGGTCGGTCACGTCATCGCCACTGCCCTGCCCGGCCAGCAGTCGCTGCAAAATCTCGCTGTAATCGCGCTGCCCTTCCTGCTGCAATGCCTGACGCAACTGCTGCACCTGGGCGATATAGTCCTGCAATTTATCCTGCGGCGCATCCAGCCTCAGCACCTGTTCGGTAAGGCCAGCCAGCTCTTTGCCCAGCTGACGATGCAACTGTGCCCGGGTTGAAGGTTCCGGCGTTTCCGCCACACGAATATCGCGAAAATGGTAGGTCGTTTCCGTCATCGATTACCCCAGACTCTTGGGTGTCAGCCAGACACCTTCTGCGCTGACGGTCTGGGTGTCCCCGTGCCAGATGCCGCCCTCTACAAAAATTTTCCGCCCTTCCTGGCCGGTAATGTGCGCCCGACATTCAATCGGCGCTTCTATCGGTGTCGCGGCCAGATAACGAATATTCAGCGTACCGGTGACGCCCAAACGAAACGCGGCATGCAGCGCACGGGAGAGCCCCGCATCCAGCAACCAGGCGATCACCCCGCCGTGCACCCGTCCCGGCGGCCCCTGATACTGAAGCCCCAGGCTGACTTCTCCACGGATACCATCCTGATCTTCCTGCAGCCACTGCACCTGGGGAGCGATCGGGTTGGACGGGCCGCCCACCGGGTCGTAGTCCATCATGTGATAGATATCGTCCGCGGTGGCCTTGCCGGTAAACAGCTTGCGATTCGCTTCACGGGTATCACGACGTTCCGGTATGCCCACTGTCTCCACCATGGCTTCCAGTTGCTCTGCCCAACCGGCGAGGGTTGCTTCATCCGCTTCTGCACGAATCAACCGCTCGGCCAGTAACTGCATGGCCGCACTGATACGGCGGCGCTGTGCAAAATCACTGGGCACAGGCTCGGTTTTATAGGCCTTTTGCAATTCAAAAGGCCCGAAGGTTTTTTCAGACACAGATCACCAATGAATAATTAATAGTGAATAATTAATAACGAAAGGATTCAAACAATCGTTTGATTCTGAGGGGAGAGACTCTGTAGCTCAAGCTCATAAAAGGACATAAAAAAGGCGGAAAGGGTCAGCCCGTTTCCGCCTTTATGTTTCGTTATTAATTATGAGTTATTCATTATTAATTGCTGTTCACCCCACCCACTTGCGGGCGTTGGCAAACATCCGCAACCAGGGGCCATTCTCGTGGCCACGCCAATCGTCCGGAATCCAGCTGTTCTGCAGCACCCGGAACACCCGCTCCGGGTGCGGCATCATGATGGTGACGCGCCCGTCAGTGGTAGTAAAACCGGTTACCCCCTGCGGAGAACCATTGGGGTTGGCCGGGTATTGTTCGGCCGGGTTACCCAGACCGTCCACATAACGCAGGCTTACCAGGCGCTGCTCGATATTGCGGTTCAGGGCGTCATCCGCCAGCTCCACACGGCCTTCCCCGTGAGCCACGGCAATCGGGATACGCGTGCCAGCCATGTCTTTCAACAAGATGGACGGAGAATCCTGCACTTCCACCAGAGAAGTGCGCGCCTCGAACTGCTCAGACAGGTTACGCACAAAACGCGGCCAGTGTTCCGCGCCTGGGATCAGATCTTTCAAATGCGACAGCATCTGGCAGCCGTTACAAACCCCCAACGCAAAGGTGTCTTCACGGAAGAAGAAACGGTTAAACGCTTCGCGCATTGCGTCGTTATAGAGCACGGTCTTGGCCCAGCCACCGCCGGCACCCAGCACGTCCCCGTAGGAGAAACCGCCACAGGCCACCAGCCCCTTGAAGTCATCCAGTTTCACACGGCCTTCGAGCAAATCACTCATGTGCACATCAACGGCGGAAAAGCCGACGCGATCAAACGCCGCCGCCATTTCTGTCTGACCATTAACGCCCTGCTCGCGCAGGATGGCCATTTGCGGCTTGCTGCCAGTATTGATGAACGGCGCAGCCGGATTTTCCGTCATATCAAAGGTCAACCGCACATTCAGGCCCGGGCCATTACTGTGCGGAATCGCATCGAATTCCTGACGGGCACAGTCCGGGTTATCCCGCAGGGACTGCACCTGATAACTGGTTTCCGCCCAGATACGCTGCAATTCACGGCGCGGGGTTTCCAGCAGAATTCCGCCCCCCAAACGCAGGCGAATCACATCGTCACCATCCGGTTGCCCCAAACGGTGAACGCACTGCCCGAGACCCGCTTCGGCATAACGGGCAACCACTTCTTCCGCCTGGGATTTTTCCACCTGCAACACCGCGCCCAGCTCTTCGGTAAACAGCGCCGCCACGGCTTCCGGGGTATCGCCGGCCAAGTGATCCAGGGAAATATCCAACCCTGTGCGGGCAGCAAAGGCCATTTCCACCAGGCTGGTGAACAGACCGCCGTCGGAGCGATCGTGGTACGCCAACAGTTTACGTTCGGCCAGCAACTGCTGGGTCACCTCGAAGAAAGCGATTAGGTCTTTGGCATCGTCCAGGTCCGGCGCGATATCACCGACCTTGCCGTATACCTGCGCCAGGGCGGAGCCGGCCATGCGGTTCTGACCACGGCCCAGGTCCAGCAACAGCAATTCGCTGTCCACACCGGTTTTCAGCTCCGGGGTCACCGTCAGGTCGATGTCGGTCACCGTGGAAAAGGCAGAAATCACCAGCGACATGGGCGCGGTGACGCTTTTATCGATGCCCTTGTCGTTCCAGACCGTACGCATGGACAACGAATCCTTGCCCACCGGAATGGCGATACCCAGCTTCGGACACAGGTCCATGCCCACCGCTTTCACCGCATCGAACAGAGCCTGGTCTTCACCCGGGTGACCCGCCGCAGCCATCCAGTTGGCCGACATGCTGATCTGGCCCAGATCACCCAGATGGGCGCCGGCAATATTGGTGATTGATTCAGCCACCGCCATCCGCCCGGACGCCGCTGCGTCCACCAGTGCCACCGGGGTACGCTCCCCCATGGCCATGGCTTCGCCGGTGGTTTTGTTTTCTGCGTTGGGATTAAAGCCGGTAGCGGTCACCGCGCAATCAGCCACCGGCACCTGCCAGGGGCCAACCATCTGGTCCCGGTGCACCAGCCCGGTAATGGAGCGGTCGCCAATGGTAATCAGGAAGCTCTTGGAGGCCACGGACGGCAGGCGCATCACCCGCTCACCGGCTTCTTTCAGGTCGATACCTTCGGTGGTGAACGCCTGACGCACAAAATCTTCGCGCTCGAAGCTGCGCAGCATTTTCGGCGGTTTGCCGAACAGCAGATCCATGGGCAGATCCACCGGTGCCTTGCCGAAATGCTCATCGCTCACGGTGAGGTGCTCGGCATCGGTGGCTTCGCCCAGTACGGCGTAGGGGGTGCGCTCACGCTGACAGATGGCGTCGAAGTCCGGCACATCGTCTGGCATCACGGCCAGCACATAACGTTCCTGGGCTTCATTACACCAGATTTCCACCGGGCTCATGCCGGGCTCGGAGCTGGGCACTTTGCGCAGCTCCAGCTGGGCGCCCATATCATGATCGTGGACCAGCTCCGGCAAGGCGTTGGACAAACCGCCGGCGCCCACATCGTGGATGGATACGATCGGGTTATCGTCCCCGCGGGCCCAGCAGCGATCGATCACTTCCTGCACCCGACGTTCAATCTCCGGGTTCTCACGCTGCACGGAAGCAAAATCCAGCGCTTCCGCAGACTGGCCGGAGGCCATGGAACTGGCTGCCCCGCCGCCCAGCCCAATCAGCATGGCCGGGCCACCCAGCACAATAATCTTGGCGCCGGCAGGAATCGGATTCTTTTCCACATGGCCATCACGGATGTTGCCCAGACCACCGGCAATCATGATCGGCTTGTGGTAACCGCGCATCTCGTCACCGTTCACACCCGGTGCGTTAATTTCCAGGGTACGGAAGTAACCGCACAGGTTGGGGCGACCAAATTCGTTATTGAAGGCAGCAGCGCCAATCGGCCCTTCGATCATGATATCCAGCGCGGAGGCGATACGCCCGGGTTTACCGTAGGGCTGCTCCCAGGGCTGACCAAAACCAGGGATGTTCAGATTGGATACGGAAAAACCGTTCAGCCCGGCCTTGGGCTTGGAACCACGCCCGGTGGCGCCTTCGTCACGGATTTCACCACCGGAACCGGTGGCCGCCCCCGGATGCGGCGCAATCGCCGTGGGGTGGTTATGGGTTTCCACCTTCATCAGCATATGCACCGGTTCATTCACGAACTGATACTGCTGACTGCCCGGCGCGGGGAAAAAGCGATCGGCCACCGGACCCGCCACTACCGACGAGTTATCGCTGTAAGCGCTTAGCACCCCTTCCGGCGCATGCTTGTAGGTATTGCGGATCATCCCGAACAGGCTCAGATCCTGCGCTTCGCCATCGATGGTCCAGTCCGCGTTGAAAATCTTGTGGCGGCAGTGCTCGGAGTTGGCCTGGGCAAACATCATCAGTTCCGCATCGGACGGGTTACGCCCCAGCGCGATAAACTGTTCCACCAGGTATTCAATTTCATCCGCCGCCAACGCCAGGCCCAGCTCACCATTGGCCGCTTCCAGCGCCCCACGGCCACCGCCGAGAATATCCACGGTGGTCAGTTCACGGGGCTGGTGATGGGTAAACAAGGCCTCGACATCATCCAGCTCCGGCAGCACCACCTCGACCATCCGGTCGTGCAGGGCGGCAGCCAGAGCCTCGCGATCGCCGCCTCCGTCCAGGCGATATTCAATCCCGCGCTCGATCCGCTCCACTTGGCTGAGGCCGGCGTTATGACAAATATCCGTCGCTTTGGATGACCAGGGCGAAATGGTACCCGGGCGCGGCACCACTACGAAACGCTGCCCCTCAACCCGGGCTTCTTCAACACTGGGGCCATACTCGAGCAGGCCTTCCAGCACCTGTTGCTGCGAGGCGTTCAGCGGCGCAGACAGCTCCACAAAATGCACATAGCGCGCCGACAGGGCCGATACGCCGTTCAGGGACTCAAGCAGTTTTTCCTTACGAAATGCGGACAGGGCCGGGCTTCCGGAGAGGATCAGCATAGTGCGCCTTATATGATTACCAATGGGGATTGAGGGGTGCCAGATGTTCAGGGCATTTATTCAGGTTGGCAATGATACGGGATTTGCTCGCCGCTCGCAGCCTCTCAAGCCGCCCAATTACACCGTAATCTACCCGCCTTCCCGCCCTCTCTCACCCTGGCATCAGGCCGTAGCAAATCACCTACGACTGACGCCTGATACGCAAATTAATGCTCTTTTCCTGACTTTTAAAAATTGTGCAAAAAAGGAGCAATTGTTCGACAAAGCTTTACAGAACAGCCATTTGCCGATGATAGAGTTGCGCCGCAATTACGTGATATAGATCACAAGTAAGGCATCATCGTGAAGGCATAGGGCCTTCCACCGGTCGGCGGTAAGCAGTATCGACCTGTCTGGACAACCTGACAGAGGTACCACCAAGGATGACGGTTTTCTTTCGACACAGTAAGCATTTGCTCGCCTCACTGGCGCTGTTCAGCGTATTGGGGCTAATGCTCGCTATGCGTCCCACCCCCTCCGCCATGGAGCGTGTTATCGCCCGTGGAGAGCTGGTGGTGCTAACCCGTCCATCCAACACCACCTACTATGAAGACCAGCATGGCTTCACCGGCATGGAGTACGAGCTGGCCAAGGGCTTTGCCGACAGCCTGGGCGTGGAACTGCGTATCCTGGAATCTGACGACCTGTCCTACATTCGCTACGCAATCCGCAAGGGCACCGCAGACATTGCCGCCGCCGGCCTGGTCGCCACTGCAGAGCGCAGCGAAAGCCTGCGCTTCAGCACTCGCTACCAGAATATCGATACCCTGCTGGTACGCCGTCTGAGCAGCCCGCGAATTACCGACCTGAGCGAGCTGGACGACCAGAAAGTAGCCGTAAGCGCCGGCTCCAGCCACGCCGAGCTGCTGGTCAAGGCACAACTGAACAACCCCGAACTGACCTTCCAGGAAGTGGAAAACGCCACGCCGGAGCAGCTGTTGGCGCTGGTGGAAGACGGCCAGGTCGACTACACCCTGATCAATTCCAACAGCTACGCCCTGCAGCGTGCGCTCTGGCCTGACCTGATTGCCGATTACACCGTCGCCACCGACATGCCGCTGGCCTGGGCCTTTAATCCGAAAGATGACAAAAGCCTGTATATGGAAGCGCAGCGCTACCTGACCCAGGCCAAGGCGGACGGCACCACGGCCAAGCTGGAAGACCGTTTCTACGGGCATGTGGAACAGTTCAACCTGTACGCGGCACGCAGCTTCATGCGTCACCTGGACGACCGCCTGCCGCTGTATGAAGGGCTGTTCAAGGAAGCCGAAGACAACAGCGGCTTTGACTGGCGCCTGCTGGCTGCCCTCGCCTACCAGGAGTCCCTGTGGGATCCCCAGGCCATCTCCCCCACCGGGGTCAAGGGCCTGATGATGCTCACCAACGATACCGCACGCCAGATGGGCATCAGTGACCGCACCGATCCGTCACAGAGCATCAGTGCCGGCGCCGCCTACCTGCGCCGCACCCATGCGCGGATTCCCGACCGCATTCCCGAACCCAGCCGCACCTGGATGGCCCTGGCCGCCTACAACGTGGGCTTTGGTCATCTGGAAGATGCCCGCGTGCTGACCCAGCGTCAGGGCGGCGATCCGGACAGCTGGCAGGACGTGAAACAGCGCCTGCCGCTGCTGGCCAAATCCGCCTACGCGGACCAGCTTCGCTACGGCAATGCCCGGGGCGGCCAGGCGGTGGTGTACGTGCGCCACATCCGTCGCTATTACGACCTGCTGGTGTGGGCGGAAAATTCCCGCCGCCGCGATGGCACGCTCATCGCGCTGAATTAACAGACAGCGAGACGCGAGTGACGCCCCCGCCGGGTTCTGCACCTCGAAACTCGCAACTCGCTTCTTTGTCATCGCAGAGAGAGTCATCTCAGCGTTATCTCAGAATAAACCTGGCTGACTCACCTGCTGCCCCAACGCCAACGGTGTCAGCCACGGCAAACGTTCCGCCAGCATCTCGTGCCATAGCGCAGCCAGAGCCAGCGCATCACCATTATCCGGCATGTGAATAAACACATAGGGCTGCTTGCCCGCTTCGATCCAGCACACCACCCGTTCAACCCAGGGCGCGAGAAAGAGCCGGTTGGCCTGCAAATCCGGGTGGCCCACGTACCGAATCACCGGCGCCGCTTCACCCGGCAACACATGTACCGGCAGCCGGGGCTTCTTGCGCTGGGCATCCCGTGTTGCCGGGTCCTCAGCAGGGGCAGCAAACAATGCCCGACTGTCAAAACAGACCCGGGCAAGCTGACGCTCCCGCAAACCACCGTTAAGTGCCTTTTCCGCTTCGCCCTTGGCGAAAAAGTCCCGGTGTCGCAACTCCACCGTACAATCCAGCGATGCCGGCAACGCCTCCAGAAATCGCCACAGATCCGCCAGATTCGATGGACCAAAGGCCGCAGGCAACTGCAGCAGGAATGGGCCCAGCACATCGTTCAGCGGAGCCAGTCTGTCCACAAACGCCCGTACCGGCTCCTTGCCGCCCCGTAACAAATCATCATGGGTAATCTGTCGGGGAAACTTGAACAGGAACCGAAACCCCGCCGGTACCTGGGCGCGCCATTGCTCACACTGACGGGCTGAGGGCGTAGCATAAAAAGACGTATTGCCCTCGACCGCATTGAACACCTGGCTATAACGCCCCAAGGGGCTGTTGCCAGCAGGCAAACGCCCATCCCAGGCAGGATGCTGCCACTGCGGGCACCCCAGAAAATAAGGCCGCTTCATGCCACACCTGGGTAGAAATGGTGCTCCCGGAGGACCCTGCGCACCTGTTCTACACGGGCATTACTGAGCTGGCGATAATCAGGGTAAGGGGTTAACAGCAAGCGTCTTTGCGGGTCCACAGCAATCTCCGCAGCGCCGTGCAATGGCCGCGCACGGTGCCGCAAGCCGGTAAAGCGCAGCAGGTTTTCCTTGCCACCGATCCAGTGCCAGCAAGACCCCTGAGCCAACACCGGCGCAAAACACAGCGCCGTCTCCTGAAACAGCGCTTGATCCCGGTAGCGCCGCCAATCCTCCGCCACCGGGCACGCCACCTTGGCCAGCAGATTCAGAATCTTTCGCCAGTGATTGGAGTTGGCCGCCACCAACGCACCCACATCCGGGACCATTCCCATGGGCCGGTGAGGCAGATACAGCATCAGTCCTGGCCGGGCAGCACCCAGGTAATCCGAGTCAGGCATTGCAACCCTCTCCTGCGTAAGACGTTGATATTCTACCGGGCGCGATACTGAAGGAGCGAAAACGAAAAGGGCCTGCCGCACCGCTGCGACAAGCCCTTTTCGTTTGTATCTGGTAGGCACGAGTGGATTCGAACCACCGACCCCCACCATGTCAAGGTGGTGCTCTAACCAACTGAGCTACGTGCCTAAAGAGGGTGGCAATTCTATGCAGCTTGATCCGTCAGGGCAAGACCCTCGTTGCAGATTGATGGTCATCCTTCAAATGCCATTATCCCAACGCCGCATTACTTGCGGCGGCGCGAGCCCCAGGCGGTTTCAATCTGACGTGCGCGGGTGATGGACTCTTCCACCAGATCCGACTGGTGCTCGGCAAACTCGCGGATAATCTCCAGGGCCGAACGCACATCACGACGGAAAATGGTTTCCACCAGCGCCTTGAAGAACGACAGGCACTCCTTGATTTCATCCGGCTCCAGATGCAGGGCCATAAAGTAAGCCCGCTGCATGGCCGGCTGCATATTGATCAGCACATCTTCCACGAAGACATTGCGGGCGAACGGATAGACATGTTCCAGAAAGCGAAAGCTGAGGGTAAAGAAAACATCGTGGTCGCGCTCCTCCGCCGCCACTTGCAACCCGTGAACCAGCTCAATGAACGAATCCAGGTCTTCCTCGCGCACCACCTTAATGGCCTTGCGAATCACCAGCCCCAACAACACCTGCATGACTTCATACAGGCTGCGCACATGGGCTTCGGACATTTCTTTCACCACCGCACCCCGGCGCGGCAAAATGTCGATCAGCTGGCGGCGCTGTAAAATCAGTAGCGCTTCACGCACAGATCCCCGGCTGACATCCAGCTCCCCTGCAACACGCAGTTCCTGAATGCGATCACCGGCCAACATGTCGCCATGGATGATTTGCTGAGCGAGATGCTGGGCAATTTGCTCAGAGAGGCTTTCCTTCGCTTTGAAGCTCACCGAACCCCCGGTACTTGTTGAACAATCCAATTAGGCTTGTCCGACTATAGTACACAAAAAAGCCACCACCAAGTGCTGGATTTGCCAACCATCCCCCGCCAGTATCAAATGCATCAGTGCCATACTGACCAAGCCACAGCACGGATTCACCCACAATAAGAACTGTGACCACACCCAATACCGGGCGGAGCTGCATGAACAAGGAATTGATCACCCAGTTACCCAGAGTCGAGCAACTGTTTGACCAATACGCAGAGCGTTTTGGCAAACAACAGACGGCATACCGCAACCATGTTTATCGGCTGGTAAACCTGGTCATGGCGCAACGTCCCGTCAATGACGAAGAGCTCGGCAAGCTGCAAGTCGCCGCCTTTTTCCATGATGCCGGCATCTGGCTGGCTGGCACCTTTGACTATTTACAACCCTCCGCCCGGCTCGCTGAACACTACCTTCAGGAAGAAGGCCTGGAAGATTGGAGCCAGGATGTGCGCACCATGATCATGAACCACCACAAAGTCAGCCGCTTCAGCCGCAACCATCTGGACCTCACCGAAGTGTTCCGCCGGGCTGACTGGGTTGATGTGAGCCTGGGGCTGCTGCGTTTCGGCATTCCCATGGCGCGGATTCGCTTGATCAAACGGGGCTTCCCCAATGCGGGCTTTCATCCGCTACTGCTGAAGCTGAGCGGCCAGCAACTGCTCAGCCAGCCCTGGCGCCCCTTGCCCATGCTCAAACGATAAAACAGCCCCCGCCGGAACCCTAGGGCGCCGCAAAAAAGTTACTCACAACTTCTGTGGATAACTCTGTGCATAGACTGTCAGGAACTGCCGCCACCGCCTGTCGTGCCTGCCATGTCATTAGAATGATGAAAAAATGGCCACAATGTTAAACCGTTTAAAATCAGCAAGTTACAAATACGCACTGCAAATCAATAGCTTAGCCTCCAACGTTCACGCATCGGGTGAAATCAGCGTGTTCGCTGTGCAAAACTGTTGCCTGGGAACAGGGCATAACCGGAAAAAGCAAGAAAAAGGCGCAGACGATTAACGAAAAAACCGGTTTACGGTTTTACCCGGCGCGGCAGGCGAGCGAAGTGATCAGAACGAGAAAAGCCGCTCAATAAGCGGCTTTTCCATAAAACGGTGATTTCGGGCTCAGCAGCAATCAGCGGCGCAGACTGAAACTCACCCCCAGCACGACCACCGGTTCGATATCCAGATCATACCGATCCCGCTCTTCCTCGCTATCGCAAGCCCTGATGCCACGGTACTCGCCGCACTCCAGCGCTTCCAACACGCCCACCGCCGCGCTCACGGTCCAGCGCGAGTACGGTTTCACCCACTGGTGGCCCAGCTCAACGCCTGCGCCCAGTCGCTCATAGTGGCGCTCGCCGCCCAGATCGCCCGCCATCAGGCCCGTGTAGAAGCCCTTCTCTGACATGAGTCCGCGTTCCATCTTGCGGCGCCAGCCCGCTACCCAGCGGAACTCTTCCGTATCCAGGCCACTGGAATCCACATAATAGGCAGGCATGCCGTAGAAACTGTTCTTTTCGGTAGCCCATTCGAGGTTAAGCCCGACCAGACCATTGAGATAGCCGATACCGATCAGGGCATCGTCCGCCGCCGCCGACAGAGGCAGCAACACAAGAAAGGAAAGCAGCCAGCGACGCATGGCAAACTCCAGTTTATTGTTGTTATATCGGGCAAGCCCCGGCAATAAGAGCCTGTATTTTTCACAACCCCCTGGCCGATTACAAGCGCCAGGGCGTCACCCGTAGCCGGCGCAAACGCCGGCCGGGGAAAATTCAGCGTGGATCAGAGCGGGATTTTATCGATACTGTCCGCGGTCCCATCAATGGCCCCGTCGACCTTTTCCAGCGCTTCATCAGCGGCATTACCCGCCACCGGGATAATCGACAGCACCGCCCCGACCACGGAACCGGCCGCCCCCACTAAACGCATGGGCGTAGTCGCCAGCTTGGTGAGGAAACAGCCACTGAGAACCGCGGCCAACAGGCCAATAACGGCCAGACGCATTACGGATTTCATACCTTCTCCTTTTTTCTACTTATTATTGGGAGCCTGCCGGCACCGGTCGGCCCGGCAGGCTCGTGTCATTGATCAGTACTCGAACGTCATCCCCAGACGCTTGCCCACTTCTTCGTAGGCTTCTACCACGCCGCCCAACCCCTGGCGGAAACGGTCCTTGTCCAGTTTTTCGCGGGTGTTCTTGTCCCACAGGCGACAACCGTCCGGGCTGAATTCATCGCCCAGCAGCACTTCACCATTAAACACGCCAAATTCCAGCTTGTAATCCACCAGCAGCATTTCACCGTCCAGAAACAGCTGCTTGAGCACATCGTTCACCTGGAAGGTAAGCACTTTCATCTGCGCCACCTGTTCATCGGTGGCCCAGCCAAAGCTCTGAATATGGAAATCATTGACCATGGGATCCCCCAGGTCATCATCCTTGAGGAAGAATTCAAAGGTGGGCGGGTTCAGCTCCAGCCCTTCTTCCACCCCCAGACGACGACAAATGGAGCCGGCGGCGATGTTACGCACCACACACTCTACCGGGATCATGTCCATCTTCTTGACCAGGGATTCCGTGGCGGACAGGGTTTTCTCGAAGTGGCAGGGAATGCCCGCCGCCTTCAGCTTTTCCATGATGGCTGCGTTGAACTGATTGTTCACCGCTCCCTTGCGTGCCAACGCCTCCTTTTTCTTGCCGTCGAAGGCGGAGGTGTCGTCACGAAACAGCATGATCAGCTTGTCCGCGTCATCGGTGGTGTACACAGACTTGGCTTTGCCGGCATACAACTCGTCGCGTTTTTCCATGGAAAGGCCTATTACTCAGGTCAGTATTAATGTACTTGCAGCCAGTCAAACCCTTCCGTCTGGCTGGCAACGCCAATTCGCTCACGCCCCTGGGTAATCACCCGTTCGACCGCATCCAGTGCGTGCCGGGACGTGTTGTTCTGTTCGCTCAGGTGCGACAGCACCAGATGTTGCAGGCGGTCCACATTGGCCTGGCGCAGCAACGCCGCCGCCTGATCATTGCTCAGATGCCCTAACATACCACCCACGCGCCGTTTCAACGATGACGGATAGGGGCCAGACGCCAGCAACTGCGGGTCGTGATTGCATTCCAGCACCAGTGCATCGCATTCCCGGTAGGCATCCACCACGTGGGGAGTAATCGCCCCCAGATCCGTCAGCACCCCCACGGTGCGTTGCTGCCAGGAGAAACGGTACTGGCAAGGTTCGCGGGCATCGTGGGGCACCAGCACCGGCAGTATTTCCATGGCTCCCAGGCTGAATGTGCGGCCGGGACGGATTTCCTGCCAGTCGGCACCTTTCAGCGTCGCGCGCTTGTCGTGCACGGCACTGGCGGTGCCAAAGGAGCTATACACCGGACAGCCCACCTTGCGAGCCAGCGCCCCGGCGCTGCGAATATGATCGCCGTGTTCATGGGTGACCAGAATCGCGCTGAGCTGTGCCGCCGTCAGGCCCAGCCTCCCCAGCCGCGCCTCGGTTTCTTTCACCGTGAAACCGCAATCGATCAGGACCAGGGTATCGTCAGCCTGCACCAGCGTGGCATTGCCTTTACTGCCACTGCCCAGTGACGCCAGCTGCATTAATCGAGCTCGTCGTAGATTCGCTCGAGAATGGCCAGCCCCGGGGTTTTCTCCACCAGCGCGGTGCCTTTCTCGTTCAGCACCGCCACCTGGATACCGTTGGTGGTGTGGCTCAGTTTCAGCTGTGCTTCACGGGCCCCGAGTTCATAACGGTTGGGCACCTTGAGATAGAAAATACCCACTTCGCGATCACGGTCACCCACCTTCAAATCGGTTTTCTTCAGGGCATCGCCCACATATTCCCACGCCCAGGCGTACCGGGTGGACATCATGATGATCGGGTAGCCGTTGCCGTCACGGCCCAGCAGCGCCCTGGCAGACTCCCCTTCCGGAGCGGGCTCATCGTTTTCCTTGTCCGGCGCATTCCCCAGCACCACCAGTTGCGGCGGACGTGGCGGCTCGAAGCGGTCTTCATCTTCACGGGGAGCGGTCAACCGCTCATCCTGCCTCGGCACCGCGTAGAGCGGCTGCTCACCAATAAAGACATCACCTTCCGGAACCTTTATCGGGTCCGTCACGTCCGCTTTACGGTATTCCAGGCTGCTGTCCGGCAACCAGCTACACCCGGTAACCAGCAGGGCGAGCGCAAGGGGGGCAAGCAACGCCGCTTTCTTCATTTAACCTCCAGCAGGCCGCATTGGCGCATGGTTTCACGCAACCGCGGCTGGGCCGCTTCTGACAACGACACCAGCGGCAGCCGGATGCCTGCGTCAATCAGCCCCATTTCAAACAGTGCCCATTTCACCGGGATCGGATTCGCTTCAATAAACAGATCACGGTGCAGGGGTTCCAGTTCCGCATTCAGTGCACGGGCTTTATCTGCATCACCGGCCAGGGCCGCCTCACACATGGCAGCCATTTTCGCCGGAGCCACATTGGCAGTCACAGAAATATCGCCATGGCCGCCAGCCAGGATAAAGTCCAGGGCGGTGGCGTCGTCGCCGGAGTAAAGCATGAAGTCGTCACCACAGCGCTCACGGATTTCGCGGGCCCGCTCCAGGTTCCCGGTGGCTTCCTTGATGCCCACGATGTTAGGCACCTTGCTCAAACGCTCCACGGTTTCCGGCAGCAGGTCGCAGGACGTACGCCCGGGCACGTTATACAGGATCTGGGGGATATCCACGGCACGAGCCACTGCCAGAAAGTGCTGATACAGACCTTCCTGGGGGGGCTTGTTGTAATAAGGCGTCACCAGCAGACAGGCATCCGCGCCATCACGTTTGGCGTCGCGGGTCAGGCGAATGGCTTCTTCGGTATTGTTGGCGCCGGTACCGGCAATCACCGGAATGCGCCCCTTGGCCAGTGCCACCACTTCACGGATCACGCTGTCATGCTCTTCAAAGCCCAGCGTGGCGGATTCACCCGTGGTGCCCACAGCCACGATGGCGTGGGTGCCCTGCTCTACATGCCAGTTAACCAGCGAGCGCAAACGCTCCCAGTCCACGGACCCATCTGCACGCATGGGGGTCACCAAGGCCACTATGCTGCCGCGAATCATGCCTGTCTCCTGTTCTGCGCAAACGCTATGCGCCAATTAACCGCGACGCTTCCTGCCAGCAGGCGCTATCGTCGACCGAAGGGCGCTATGGTAAACCTCGCCCCCAAGGCGGACAAGACGCGAGTCCTCCGTTTCCCCCTGCAAAAGCAAGAGGAGGCGAAAAACGGCAACGCCTTGAGGGCCCAGGGTTAAGACCACCCACACCGGCAAGTGTTCAGTACTGGATGAACTGGGTAGACTGATTGGCCACACACGCCCCTGCAGAGGGCGAATGCAGCCCAGCATGCCGATGTCTATCCCCGGCACTGCAGGGCCATAAACAAATGGTCACCACTGATGGAGAGCAGCCATGGACCAGTTGATTGTCATTTCTGCCCTGGGCACGGACCGGCCCGGCATAGTGCAGGCCCTGTCCAAGGCCGTGCTGGAATACGATGGCAGCATCATGGATTCGCGCATGACGGTGCTGGGCGGCGAATTTGCCGTGCTGATGCTGGTCGCCGGCAACGCGACCACCCTGGACAACCTGGAAGCCGGGCAGCAGCAACTATCCGAACAACTGGACCTGCTGATCACGCTCAAGCGCACCCGCGCCCCGGATGCTCGCCCTGCCGCCCTGCCCTATGAGGTAGAGGTTGTCGCCATGGACAACCCCGGCATCGTCCATGAAATCGCCAATTTCTTTTCCGCGCGCAATATCAATATTGATGATTTGCATACCGGCACCTACGCTGCGCCCCACACCGGCACCCGCATGTTCAGCCTGCAGCTGGTCCTGAGCATGAGTGCGGAGCACTCCGTGGCCCAGTTGCGCGATGCGTTCCTGGATTTCTGTGAAGCGCGCAACCTGGACGCCACCATGACACCGAAGCGTTAAAATCCGCAGCACGCTTCACGCAGCAAGCAAAAGACATCAACCAAAACAAGGGAAATAGACACAGACATGGCACACCCCAAGATTGGCAATCTGGCCCCCAACTTCAAACTGCCGGATCAGGACGGCAACCTGATTGAGTTGCGATCCTTCAGGGACAAGAACCCAGTGGTGATTTTTTTCTACCCCAAGGCCCTCACCCCAGGCTGTACCACCCAGGCCTGCGGCATTCGCGATACCAAGGCCGAACTGGAAAAGCGTGGCGTAGCTGTGTTCGGCATCAGCCCGGATGCGGTTGCTCGCCTGCCCAAGTTTATCGACAAGCATGACCTGAACTTCACCTTGCTATCCGACGAAGATCACGCCACCGCCGAGAAATATGGATGCTGGGGCATGAAAAAGTTCATGGGCAAGGAATTCATGGGGCTCATCCGCACCACGTTTATCGTCGGCAAGAATGGCAAGTTGCTGAAGGTGATGGACAAATTCAAAACCAAGTCCCATCACGAGGATCTGCTGGCAGAACTGGATGCGCTGGGGATTACACCTAACGCCTGATGCCCAACGCCTGGCGCTGCAGTGACGGAAGCGTGGTGTTTTTCGTCTTCCGGCGTCAGGCGTTTATCAGGCCTCTGGCTGCGCCTCCAGCTTCCCGGGAGAATAATCCGCCTGCCGGGGCCAGGCGTTGATCACCGCCTTGATCAGCGTGGCCAGCGGGATGGCGAAGAACACTCCCCACAGCCCCCACAGCCCGCCGAACAGCAGAATCGCGGTAATAATCGCCACCGGGTGCAGGTTCACCGCCTCGGAAAACAGCAGTGGCACCAGGATATTGCCGTCAATGAACTGGATAATGCCGTACACGATCATCACCAGGGCGAAATCGCCGCCCCAGCCAAACTGCACATAGGCCACTGCGGCCACCGGCAAGGTCACCACGGTGGCGCCGATATACGGCACCACCACCGACAACCCCACCAGCACCGCCAGCAGCACCGCGTAATTCATGTCCAGCAGCACAAAGGCAATAAAGGTCGCCCCGCCCACCAACAAAATCTCAATGGCCTTGCCCCGCACATAGTTGGCAATCTGGCCGTCCATTTCCTGCCATACATGGGAGAGAATCCGCCGCTTGCGGGGCAGAAAGCCCAGCATCCAGTTCACCAGGGTTTCCCGGTCCTTCAGGAAGAAGAACACCAGCAACGGCACCAGCACCAGGAACACCATGATTTCCACCAGGTTCGGGATCGACGCCAGCGACAGGGTCAGCACCCCTTGCCCGGCTTCCGCCACTTCCCGCTGAATCACCGCAACAATGGAATTCACCTGTTCCATGGAAATGATTTCCGGGTAATGCGCCGGCAACCCCCGCAACCAGATTTCCCCGTTCTTGAGCACATGGGGCAACTGGTCCTGAACCAGCAGCACCAGCTGCCGCCAGACCATGGGCAACAACACGACCAACGTGGCAATCAACAGCCCCATAAACAGCGTAAACACCAGCCCCACCGCCAGCATGCGTTTCACACCCCGGCGCTCCAGCGCCCCCACCAGCCCCTGCATCAGGTAAGCGACCACCATGGCCGTGAACACCGGAGCCAGCATGCCGCCGAAGAACGCGATGGTCAGACCAATGACCAATAGCAGGACAACCAGATACACCGCTTCTTCATCCGAGAAGTAGTTATCGGCCCAGTTTCTCAATATGCGTAGCATCAAGGCTCCTGTGTGCCGCAGCGGATAACAAAACAGTAGCGGCCTTTGCTTTCCTGCATGCGAACTAGCTCATGACAGGATTGTCTCAGATAGGCAGGGATATCACTGGCTGAGCCGGTGTCCGTGGCGATCACTTCCAGTACTTGCCCGGCGCGGAGTTGCCGTAACGCCTGCCGGGTTTTCAATAACGGCAGTGGGCATTGTAACGTGGAGGCATCCACATGGAGATCAACCATTTGTTCGGATACAGGGTTTTCAGTCATTGTAATCGCTTCATTCATCGTCGCCCTGACGGCATTATAGTCACAAGCCGGGCATTGAATCAGTGCCCGCATAGCGATACCCGGAATTTCATGACCCGTTACTCGTCGCTGGACGGAGCCACAATTTGTTGACGCTGTTTTTACGTACTTTTTTGCTGTTCGGCTGCTGCTGGCTGGCCAGCCCGTCCGCCGCCGATGACAACCTGCCGGTACTCGGGGACCCCACTGCCGCGCTGATGTCTGCCGATCAGGAATACCGCCTGGGTCGGGCCTGGCTGCGCGGCCTGCGCGGACAGACCTCCATCATGTCCGATCCCATGGTGCAGGAGTACGTGGAAAGCCTGGTCTATCGCCTGGCGTCCTACAGCGACCTGAAAGAGCCGAACCTGGATATCGTGGTCATCAACAGCCGCCAGATTAACGCCTTCGCGGTGCCCGGCGGCGTCATCGGGCTCAACGCCGGCCTGTTTCTGAATGCAGACAGCGAAGACGAAGTGGCCGGGGTGGTTGCCCACGAAATTGCCCACGTGAGCCAGCGGCACTTTGCCCGCCGCTATCTGGATTCGAAAAAAATGAACACCGCCGTGCTGGCCGCCATGCTGGCCAGCCTGGCCGTGGCCATTGCCGGTGACGGGGAAGCGGGCATGGCCGGCATTGCCGCCACCCAGGCCGGCGCCATTCAGGCCCAACTGGCCTACTCGCGCCAGAATGAACGGGAAGCCGACCGCGTGGGCATGCAGACCCTGGCGGCCTCCGGCATGGACCCGGGCGCCATGCCACGCTTTTTCGAACGTATGCACGATAGCCAGCGTTTCTCCGGCGATCCACCGGAGTTCCTGCTCACTCACCCGGTGACCGAAAGCCGTATTGCCGACAGCCGGGCACGGGCTCGCACCCTGCCTCCGGCACGGCTGTCGGTCTCCACCGGCTTTCTGCTGGCCCAGGCGCGGCTCAAGGCAGGCTTCATCACCTCTGATGATCAGGCCATTGAATACTTCAAACGCTACAGCAACGAGCGCAGTGCCCTGGGCCTGAAAGCGGCGCGCTATGGCCTGGCCCTGAGCTATCTGCGAGCCAACCATTACGATCAGGCCCGAGAGTTGATGCAGGGGCTGGCCGACCAGTATCCCGACGAACTCTGGTTCCGCCTGGGGCTGGCAGAGGTGGCGCTGGATGAAGGTAACTATCCACTGACCATTCAGGAAACCGAGTGGGTACAACGCATTTCTCCGGACAACTACGCGGCGTCCATCCTGCAGAGCAAGGCTTATCTGCGCAGCAAGCAGCCGGAGAAGGCCCTGCCGCTACTCAAACCGCTTGTCCATGAGCACGCCAATGATCCGCACATCTGGGACCTGGCCGCGGATGCCTACGGCAACAGTGGCGATACCGTGCGCGCCCTGCATGCCCGCGCCGAAAGCCAGTTTCTGCGCGGCAACGACCCCAAGGCCCAGCAACAAATGCGTTATGCCCTGCGTGATGCAGAAAATGACTTTGCCCTGTACAGCAAACTGAACGGGCGTTTGCGGGAAATGAAGCGGTTATCCGAAGAGGAATTTTGATTAAGAGCGGGAATGAAGCGCTGGACTGAAGAACGAGGTACGAGAATCCGCCGGGCTTTCGCCTGTCGCCACTCGCACCCCGTAACCGCCTGACCTCGCAACCTGCTACGCAGATCACCTGGTCAGGCCCGGGTTATTCTACCCTTTCAGGGATTGGCCGAAATCGAGCATACGGTTTAGCGGCACCATGGCTTTCTCTGCCAGGTCCTCGTCCACAAAAATCTCCTGGCCCATGCCGTTTTCATCTTCCAGCACCGCCAGCATGTTCTGCAGGCCATTCATGGCCATCCACGGGCAGTGGGCGCAACTGCGGCAGGTGGCGCCGGACCCTGCGGTCGGCGCTTCAAGGAAGGTTTTTCCCGGCGCCAGTTGCTGCATCTTGTAGAAAATGCCTTTGTCTGTAGCAACAATAAAGGCGTCGTTATCCATTTCGCAGGCAGCCTTGATCAGCTGCGACGTGGAACCCACCACATCCGCCATGGCCACCACTGACGCGGGAGATTCCGGGTGCACCAGAATGGCGGCATCCGGGTACGCCGCTTTCAAGTCGTGCAAGCCTTTGGCCTTGAACTCTTCGTGCACGATGCACGCGCCGTCCCAGCACAGCACGTCGGCGCCAGACTTGTCGCGCACATAGCCACCCAGATGCTTGTCCGGCGCCCACAGGATTTTTTCACCGTTGCTGTCCAGGTGTTCGATCAGCTCCACTGCAATGGAGGAAGTGACAACCCAGTCAGCACGGGCTTTCACTGCAGCAGACGTATTGGCGTAAACCACCACCGTACGGTCCGGGTGCTGGTCACAGAAGGCGGAGAATTCGTCTTCCGGGCAACCGATATCCAGGGAACAGGTGGCTTCCAGTGTCGGCATGAAAACACGCTTTTCCGGGCTGAGGATCTTGGCGGTCTCACCCATGAACTTGACCCCGGCCACAATCAGCGTGGACGCGGGATGGTCTTTACCGAAACGGGCCATCTCCAGGGAGTCGGAAACACAGCCACCGGTTTCTTCCGCCAGCGACTGGATCTCGGGATCTGTGTAGTAGTGCGCCACCAGCACCGCATCACGCTGACGCAACAGCGCCTTGATCCGGTCACGATAGGATGCACGCTGCTCATCGCTGAGCGTGTCGTCCGGCTCCACCTTGGCCAGGTGTGCCTGGACCCGTGCCTGTGCCTCTGCAGTCATTGCCTTACCGCCCGGGGTTTCCCCCTGATATCAACAACTTGGAAAGTTAATACGAAAAATAAGGCGGGCATAATACCACAACATCAAAGAACCGCTGAATCGCGGTCAATGACTCGCCCTGCAATGACTAAAATGGGCGCGTGGACGGTGCTTTTCAAGCCTTCCTTCAAGCCTGCGGGGAAGGCTTGCAGGAAGGCCGGTAGGCAGGACCGGCGGCCACCAGGTGTACCGTACTGATCGCCCGCTCCAGGAACGCCCCCTCGCAGTAGCACAGATAGTACTCCCACATACGCACGAACCGCTCATCAAAGCCCAGCTCCCGAATGCGGGACAAGGCACCATGAAAACGTTGCCGCCAGTGATTCAGGGTCAGGGCGTAATCGTGACCGATGTCATGCAACTCGGTGGCCACCAGGCGGGTATGGCGGGTCAGGTTATCGCACATCACCGACACGCTGGGCAGGAAGCCGCCCGGGAAGATATAACGCTTGATGAAATCCACCTGCTTGAGCGCGTAGTCAAAACGCTGATCCGGCACGGTGATCGCCTGAATCAGCAACAGCCCTTCCGGCTTCAGGCGTTTACCCAGAACATCAAAGTACCCCGGCAGGAACTCTGCCCCCACCGCTTCAATCATTTCCACCGACACCACACGATCGTATTGGCCGGTGAGTTCACGGTAATCCTTTTCCAGAATGGTGATGCAGTCATCCAACCCGGCATCGGCCACCTGTTGGCGGGCATAGCGGGCCTGCTCACGGGAGATGGTTGTGGTGGTAACGGTGACGCCATAATGCTGTGCCGCATGCAGGGCCAACCCACCCCAGCCGGTGCCAATTTCCAGCAGGGTCATTCCCGGCTGCAATTGCAGGCGCTGACAGATCAGCTCCAGCTTGTGCACAGACGCTTCTTCCAGAGACGCATCCGGGCGGGGAAACACCGCACTGGAATACATCATGGTGCGATCAAGAAACAGGCTGAAAAAGTCGTTACCCAGATCATAGTGGGCAGAAATATTCCGGCGGGAACCTTGCAGCGAATTACGGTTGTAGCGATGCAGCATTTTCAGCGCCGGCTTGGACAGTGCGGCAAAGCCGCCTTCCAGGGCTTGCATGGCATCCACATTGGCCGCGAAATAGCGAATCACCTTGATCAGGTCCGGGCTGGACCAGCCTTGCTCCATAAACGCTTCCGCCGCCCCCAGCGCTCCACCGCTCATCATCATGCTGTAGGTACGCCAGTCGGCCAGCACGATGTGCCCCAGGTCATTAGCCTGAGCATTATTGCCCCGCACCGCGGAGCCAAGCATGACGGTATTGCCATCCGGCTCATCGATACGCAGGCCACCGTGGGGCAGTTTCGCAAGCTGGTTCAGCACCAGCGTGCGCGCCACAGATTGCGGCCAACTCAGTGTGCCGGCCTGGTCACCTTTATTGTCAGAGGCTTTATCGCCAGACAGCATGTGTCTCACTCCCTGTTTCCTTGATCTCAGTCATCGCGCTTGCCAGCGGGGTGGCCATGGAAAACCGCCCCCTTGCGCCACAGTTTGAAGGCCTGCCAGTAAATGCGTTTCAGCGTGGCCAACCCCTGTGCACCAAACCGGAAAATGCCCTTGCCCATCATCGCCGGTTCTGACGCAAATAATTGCAATTTCACCCCGGCCTTGAAGACGGGAACCTGGTTATCCCGGTCCTCTAACCCTATTCGCAGATCGGGTAAGGCAACGTGAAGATCCCAGTGGTATTGCAGCAACATGGGCAGGAACGGCGAGACATGAAAGGCTTTGGGATGATCGACCACCAGGGCGTCGTTATCACCACGAGAAAAGGTGAGCGGGTAAAAGTGGCGTTCCCGCCAAGGCGTATTCTGCACCTCGGCAATCATGCTGTCGGGCTGGCTTTGCCCTTCAGGAAAATGCAGGTACAGCACCAGTGGATTAAACAGGGAGCCAAACGTACGCCACTGCCCCAGCATAAAGGTGCGCCCCCGGGACCAGTCCAACCCCAGAGTGACGGCTTTTTCCCGCACTTTTTCCGCCAGCGGAATGCAACGGCCATCCAGGTAATCCCGGTCACGAAACGTCACCGGTCGCCAGGCCCGGCCCCAGGCCCAGTGTCGCCCCAGCAGCTCATCAATTTTTTCCAGATCGCACCAGACCATCCACAGCGGGTAGTCAAAGCGATGCGTAAAGGGTTGCAAGCGCTGATGCCAGACCCGCCCCTGGGCAATGGCACTGGACATTACCGCCGGCTCTGCCGAGGCACGCATTACGCAGCACTCCCCGGCTGCGCTGCGCCAGCAATGCCTTCCACCACGTTCAACGCAGACACCACGCCATCTTCATGAAAGCCATTGCGGCACCAGGCACCGGCAAACCAGGTACCCTGTTTGCCGTTTTCTTTCAGCAATTGCTCCCGGGCCGCCACGGTGTGCGGAGTGAACAGCGGGTGCGCAAAACGGTAGCGGGCCAGGATCTGTTCTTCATCAATAAGATCGGTGGCATTGAGCGTCACACAGAACGTTTCCGGGGCGCGGATGCCCTGCAGGATATTCATGTTGTAGGTCACCTGAACCCGCTCCTGATCCTGTTCAAACAATAGAGCATTCCAGCTGGACCAGACCCGCTCGCGACGGGGCAAAAGCCGGGTGTCGGTGTGCAAGACCACCTCGTTATCCTGATAACCCAATTGCGACAAGGCGTCTTTTTCTCGCGCATCCGGATCATCCAGCAATGCCAAAGCCTGGTCGCTGTGGCAGGCCAGCACCACCTGGTCAAAGTGCTGCTCTTTGCCCTGTGCGGTGACGTGCACTCCGCCATGATCTCGACGTATCCCCTGCACCGGTGTGGCGACATGGAACGCGGCATCACAACCATCCACCAGCGGCTGCACATATTGATTGGAGCCGCCCGGCACCACAAACCACTGCGGGCGATCATTCAGCGACAGCAGGCCATGGTTCTGGAAAAACTGAATAAAGAACCGGGCAGGAAACACCTCCATCTGCTCCAGCGAGCAGGACCAGATAGCACCGCCCATGGCCAGAATATAATCCCGGGAAAAGCGCTCACCGTAACCGTGCTCGCGCAAATATTTCCCCAGCGGAATGTCTCCCTCTGCGCTATTGAGCAAGGCCGGCGCCTGCTTGTTGAATCGCAAGATGTCACCAATAAAGCGCCAGTGTGATGGACTGAAAAGATTGCGTTTCTGGGCAAACATGCCCCCCAGCCCATCGCCACAATATTCCAGCCCGTTCTTCTGGTCACTCACCGCAAAGCCCATGGGCGTCGGCTGCCCCTGTATGCCCAGCTCATCCAGCAGGCGCAGATAGTTCGGATAGGTGCGGTCATTGAAGACGATGAATCCCACATCAATCGCGTACTCCCCGTGGGGCCGGGAAACCGGCACCGTACAGGTATGGCCGCCCAGATACGCATTGGCTTCAAACACCTCAACCTGATGGCCCGCTTTTGACAGATACCAGGCGGCGGTCAGCCCACTGATCCCGGCTCCGACGATGGCGATACGCTGCCTCATGCTTTTCCCTTTCCGTTGTTATCCCTGTTGTCATCCATAGCCGAGCCCATGGATTGCTCCTGATCAAACTGTGTCTTTGCTGCCTTGAACGCGGTGGTCACCCGCTCACGCACCCCGGCATGGGGCACGATGGGCGGCGGATAATCCGGCGCCAGTAACGGTTGCTTCCAGGGCTCATGGATTTGCTTGCTATCCAGGCCTCGCAATTCAGGTACCCAGCGGGCAATGAAACGGCCCTCGCTATCAAAGCGCTGCCCCTGACGCACCGGGTTGAAGACCCGAAAATAGGGCACCGCATCCGTCCCCGCCGATGCGCTCCACTGCCAGCCACCGTTGTTGGCGGCAAAATCCCCATCCATCAGGTGCGCCATAAAAAAGGCCTCTCCACGACGCCAGTCCAGCCAAAGATGCTTGCTGAGAAACATGGCTGTCACCATACGCAGCCGGTTATGCATCCAGCCGGTGGCAACCAGCTGACGCATGGCCGCATCCACCAGCGGGTAACCGGTGCGCCCTTCGCACCAGGCGGCGAAGCGTTCGTCATCCTGGTCCCATTGCAACAGATCGGTTTCAGGACGAAATGCCTGCCCGCGGCTGACACGGGGAAACTGGGCCATGATCTGCCGATAGAAATCCCGCCAGGCCAGTTCGCCGATCCAGCACGCGGCACCGTCACGGCTCCCCGCATCCGCCATGGCCTGACTCGCCGCCCGGTAACAGCTGGCCACCGACAAGATCCCTGCGGATAACGCCGCCGACAAACCACTGGTGCCCGCCAGATCGGGAAAATCCCGCTGGCGCCGATACCCCGCCAGTGATTGCTCCACAAACTGGTCGAGCTGTTGCCAGGCGGCTTCTTCGCCGGGCAACCACTGCTGCGTTAAGGCCTCAGGGACGCTCAAGGCTTTCAGGGCCTTGTCCACCACCGCAGCCCCGACAAAGTTACCGCGGTGATCAGATTCTGGCGGAGCCGGCGTCACCGCCGGGTGATGGTCCGCCATCCAGACATCCCAGCGTTTCTTGTAGGCACCAAACACCGTATAGGGCGTGCCTTTTCCGGTACGCAATGCAGCCGGCGGCACCAATACCCCGTCGTCGAATCCCTGCAGGGAAACACCTTGCCCGCGCAACCGTTCCGCCACCGCCTTGTCGCGCTGTTTTTCGTTCAGGGGATACTCACGGTTGCAGTACAGGTGTGTCACGCCGTGCTCTTGGGCAAACTGCGCCAGCACCTCCGGCACGGCGGCAAAGGTATCCGCCTCCAGCACATGCAGATCAATCCCCCGGCGAGCCAGCGCCTCCCCCAGCTCACGGACACTTTCCAGCACATACCAGCGCCGTAACGGCGCCGCTTGATGGCGGTCCCATTGCCCCTGGCACAGACAGTACACCGCCAGAGCACGTGGCCCGGACACGGCTTCCCCTGAGGATTCCGACAGGGCGGCCTGCAAGGGCGAATGCGCGGCCACACGCAGGTCATTGCGATACCAGACCAGGTTCATGTCGTGCTCCAGGTGTGTTGTAGCCGATCCAGTTCGCTCAGCAGCGCCTGCCGGCGGCCGGTGAGCAGTGACACCTCTGCCGGCAATGGCAGCTGAGAAACATCCATTCCCCAGCACGCTTCGGCAAGGCCGCGGGCGGACGCGACGCCCATTTGCTGGTGCTCTGCCGCCGTCGGCCAACGATCCAGCACCCACAGCACGCCTCCACCCCGCTCGGCCAGCCCTTCGAACACGCTGCGCAGCTCGCCGGCAGACAGATTTGACCCCAAACACCAAAGCGGACGGTTCAGTACCATCGCCAACTCCAGAGCCGGCAAGGCGCCGCCCACCGGCACCAGCAGCCAGCCCGCTTGCCGGCGGCGTGGCGCCAGCGACAACGCCCGCGACGACCACTTGGCCACCAGCACGCTATCCAGCACGGTCAACAGCCCGCCCAGCGACGGGGTGGCCGCCAGTTGCGCCCGCAACGGATCACAAAACTGCTCCAGCACCAGTGCATGGCTATAATCGTTCAACAGCCCGTTGAGCAACTGCTCCAGGCGGCGGGTATTAAGCGATTCCAGCGCCGTCATGGCCGCAACGGCAGCCTCCTGCCAGGGGCCATCGCTCGATTCATAGCGAGCACTGGCCGCCGTGTCCGGCTGGGCCAGCAAGCCGCTCACCTGACTGATTGGCACGCCCCGCTCCAGCCACTGCTGAATCTGCTGGATACGGGCCATATCAGCCTCGCTGTAACGCCGGTGCCCCTTCTCGGTCCGGCCAGGGGACAGCAAGCCATAGCGGCGCTCCCAGGCCCGCAGGGTGACCGCCGGAATACCGCAGCGCGTGCTGACCTGCTGAATACTGACGCCATCGGCTTGCGGAGCAAACAGCGGGGAAACCTCCACCGAGTCACTCATACCCGGTTTCTCAGGCCCAGCGGATCGGGGTACGGCGACAGATAACGCTGCTGGGCCAGGTACGGCTGGTCCGTTTTGCGCAGCGCCCCGCGCAGCAACGTCATCGGCACCACCAAGGGCACCTCTTCACGCAGGTAAGCATCAATCTGCTCGTTGATCAGTGCCCGGTCCGCATCTCCCAGGTCCTGGCGCAGAAACCCGGCCAGGTGCTGCAAGGTATTCACATGCGCCCCGCGGGAGACCCGCTTCTTCATGGCGGTCATAACCGCCTGGATATAATCCCGGGCAATGTCCTCCAGGGGGCGCGCCTTCATATCCGCCAGCATGGGGCCCAATTCACGGTAGGTTTTCTGACAATGGGCCAGTAACTGGAATTTGTGCCGGCTGTGGAAGGCGATCAGCTGCTGGGCGGTAAGCCCCGGCTCCATCATCTGGCACCAGTCGTCATACAGAAAAACGCGCTCAATGAAATTCTCCCGCAGGGTCGCATCATTCAATCGCCCTTCTTCTTCCAGCGGCATCAGCGGGTAGCGCTCTGCCAGCGCCGCCGCGAACAACCCGCTGGCATCACGGCGCTGCACATTGCCGGCAGCGTTATAAACACGGATTCGCTCCATGCCACAGCTGGGGGATTTGGCCATCAGGATATAACCGCGCAGGGGCGCCAGAGACGGCAACGTACGGTCAATGAAATCCTGCATCAGCGCGGTGCAGTCACGCTCGCCATCCGTGGTCAGCAGGCGCAGGGCCTCGCTGCCCGGCTCCTGTTCTGCCTGGGCAGGCTCGACAAGATGCATGGCCTTGCGCGGCGCCGGCATCCCCGCCCCCATTTCGGGGCACAGCGAGCGGAATTCAAAGTACGACGACAGCACCTCGGTACAGTAGCGGGAATGTTTGTGACCCTTGTCATGGCGCACCTCCAGGCCCATCAGACAGGCACTGATCCCCACCGGAATACGCATCCCGGGCAACGTCGACAACGATGATGATGATTGAGCACTGTCCATGGAGCGACCTCACTGGTTGCAGGAAAGAGCATCACGATGCATGGGCTCTTTCAGGTTGTACACGAAGTAAATCTTGTACAACTTTAACCTGTCACTCTGTCAACGACCTGTGAACGCCGGAATCCATCACGTGCCTGCAAGACAACAATCACAAAGGTGCAATCGCCGGGCCCTATGCTTATACTTCCCGCAACACTGACATTATGGACAGTATAATGCGTATTCTTGTCTGCGGTGGCCGCGATTTTGACAACCATGCCCTGCTGGAGCAGACCCTCTGCCGCCTGCACCGGGATGACACCCTGAGCCTGTTGATTCACGGCAACGCCAGCGGCGCCGACCGCCTAGCAGGCCAGTGGGCCCACAACCACGGCATCGACCAGGTGAGCTACCCCGCCAACTGGAAAGCCCACGGGCGGGCCGCCGGCCCCATGCGTAACCGCCGCATGCTGCATCATGGTCGCCCACAGGGCGTCATCGCCTTCCCTGGCGGGCGCGGCACTGCACACATGGTGGAGTTGGCTGAATTGGCCGGCCTGCCTGTGTGGAAGCCCGCCGAGGAACACGACAACCGCTTGTTTCAACGCACTGGCGAACTGCAGCGCTGATCGATCGCTGCCCGCACGGAACATCGGAGGGAGAGAGAAGCTGGGAGGCTGAAACGAAAAAGGGCCCGCCGTAGGCGAGCCCTTTTAAATATGGTGGGTCGTGCTGGATTCGAACCAGCGACCAATTGGTTAAAAGCCAACTGCTCTACCAACTGAGCTAACGACCCGCTCCCGAAGGAGGCGCAAATAATACGGATTTATTTCTGGGTGACAAGGGGTTAACCGAAATTTTTTCCGCTTTATTGATAGTTTGTTGGATCTTTAACCAATGCATCCTCGAACCCCTGGCTGCGCAAGCGGCAACTGTCGCATTTGCCACAGGCATTGCCATTCTCGTCAGCCTGATAGCAGGACACCGTGAGCCCGTAATCCAGCCCCAGCGCTACCCCCTGCTGAATAATCTGCGCCTTGCTCAGGTGCATCAACGGGGTCTCGATCTGCATCGGCCGGCCTTCCACCCCGGCCTTGGTGGCCAGATTGGCCATGGACTGGAACGCCTCGATAAACGCCGGGCGACAATCCGGGTAACCGGAATAGTCCACCGCATTCACGCCAATAAAAATGGCTTGTGCATCAACCACTTCCGCCAGGCCCAACGCCAATGACAGGAACACGGTATTGCGCGCCGGCACATAGGTCACCGGGATGCCCTCGCCGCCATCTTCCGGCACATCGATGGAATGATCGGTCAGGGCGGAGCCGCCAATATTGCCCATACCCAGCTCGATAACACGGTGACTCAGTGCCCCCAGCGCCCCGGACACCTGCACCGCCGCATCCAGCTCCGAGCGGGTACGCTGGCCATAATCAAACGCGATGGTATGGCATTCATAGCCCTGGTCCCGGGCAATGGCCAGGCAGGTGGCTGAATCCAGGCCACCGGATAGCAGCACCACGGCTTTCTTCATGGCAGGCTCCTTGTTTACTCTTCGTTTTCGGTTGTTGCGGTTGATATCAGGGGTTTTGCGTCTCGCGCCTATCAACGCCCCCGGGCATCATTCCAAAGGTATTTATGCAGCTGTAGCTGAAAACGTACCGGCAAGCGGTCTGCCACAATCCAGTCCGCCAATTCCCCCGGCGCCAGACCATCCTGCACCGGCGAAAACAGCACATCGCTGACCCGCTTATGCAGCTGGTGCTGGTCCATCATGAAACGCGCCCAGTCGTAGTCCTTGCGGTCCGCCAGCACGAACTTCACCTGATGGTGCGCCTTGAGCAGGGGGATATTCTCCAAACGATTGTTGTGCTGTTCCCCGGAACCCGGCGCTTTCAGGTCCATAACCACAGAAACGCGCTCATCGACTCCGGCAATATCCATGGCGCCACCGGTTTCCAGGCTCACTTGGTAACCGTCATCACACAGCGCCGTGAGCAACGGCAGGCAGTTCGGCTGGGCCAGCGGTTCGCCACCGGTCACCGTCACGTATTGCGCCCCATGGGCGGCTACCTGCTCGCGAATCGCCGCCAAGGTCCATTTCTCGCCCCCGGAAAAGGCATATTCCGTATCACACCAGACACAGCGTTGCGGGCAACCGGTCAGGCGCACGAAGACCGTCGGGCGGCCCACGGTACGGGATTCACCCTGTAGGGAATGGAAAATTTCGGTAAGACGGAGTTCCACAACATCTCCTGAGGGCCCCTTAATCGTGGGTTGGGGCGGAAATGCGCGGATTCTATCACCTTTACCGGCCTCTGTGCCGCCGGTAAAGGGACAGGAAGGTGTTACGGGTTGAGCTGGTCCAGCAGGCTCTTGGCCCGGCCGGCTTCGCTACTATCCGGGTATTGCTTGATCAGCTTGTGCAGATTGACCTTGGCGGGGGAAACCTCACCGGCCTTGGCCTGCATGACGGCCAGAATATAGAGGCTTTTCGGTGCCTTACTATGGTCCGGGTAATCGTCAGCCACCGCCTGAAAATGGCCTTCCGCCTTCTTCAAGTCCGGCTCTTTCTGGTCACTGTATAGCTTGCCCGCCCAGAAATGGGCGTTGGCCCGGGACATTCCCTGTGGGAACTCACCCAGATACGCCTCGAAACCGGCAATGGCACCCTTGAAGTCACCACTGACCAATTTGTCCTTGGCAGCATTGTAGGCGGCACGGTCCGCTTCCGGGTCATTATCCCCTTCAGCGCCGTCCTCTGGCTGCTCGGTTTGTCCCCGTTCAGCCAGCGTATTGATTCGGGTATCCAGATCCAGATAACGCTCACGCTCGGCTTCCTTGAGAGTGGAAAGCTCGTGGCGCAGTTCTTCCAGCTGACCCTGCAGCTGCTGAATCTGTTCTTCAAACTGTTGCTGCTGTTGCATCAACACCATCAACCCATCCTCGTTCACCGCAGCAGACGGCGTGGAGGTACTGCGCATTTGCGATTGCGCCTGGGCGAGGCTGCGCTCTTCAACGGCCAGCGGCCCAGTGCTCTGTGCATGCGCACAGAACACCAGGGAGCTGAGCATCGCGCCTGCGAGCAGGCGCGCTGTCATCACTACCTTCATGCCTTACGGACGGCCGGACAGGTAGTTGATTTCTACGCGGCGGTTCTTGGCCCAGTCCATTTCACCGTGGCCAAAGGCTGCCGGCTTCTCTTCACCGTAGGAAACGATTTCCAGCTGTGAGGAAGCAACACCTTGTACGCGCAGGAACTTCTCTACCGCTTTGGAACGACGCTCGGACAGAGCAACGTTGTATTCACGGGTACCGCGCTCATCAGCGTGACCTTCCAGACGAATTTTCGCGTTAGCGTTGTTCTTCAGGTAGGTCGCGTGGGCACGCAGGGTTTCGAAAGCCGCAGCCGGAACGGTGTTGCTGTCGAACGCGAAGTAGATAACGCGAGAATCGGTAGTACCGTCGTAGTTGGACGGATGGTTGTAGAAGTTGTCAGCAGTCAGCGGGATGCTGCTGGTGTCCGGCTTAACCGGCTCTGACGGCTCAACCGGAGTGACCGGAGAAGTGTCAGTCTGCTGAGACATGTTGTCAGTCGCAGAAGTGTCGTCTTCAGTCGGAGTGCTTGAACAGGCTGCCAGGGCAGCTGCCAGCACGATGGCAAACAGCGGGTTAAGTAATGAACGCATGCGAAAAGCTCCTATAATTTCCTAGTATTGGACTCCGAGAACCACTCAGAGGAACGGCGACCAAGCCGGTTCTCTGACTTCCCCTTCCTTCGACGGCAGCTCAACTTTCACTCTGCCATCGATGGATACGGCTTCCAGAACCCCCGTTCCCCCGTGTTGCGTCCCGTAAATTACCATACTTCCATTGGGCGCAACACTGGGCGATTCATCCATATCGGTGCGGGTCACAATATTAAATGTGCCGCGCTGGAGGTCCTGCACACCGACATTGAAATTTCCATTTCGCCGGTGCACATAAACGAGATAGCGACCGTCGGGGGTGACATCCGAGCGCGCATTATAGGCGCCCTGGAACGAAACCCGCCGGACCGACTTATCATTTATGTTCAGTTTGTAAATCTGTGGGCCACCGGAGCGGCTGGAGGTAAACACCAGATGCTCACCATCCGGTAACCAGCGCGGCTCGGTATCAATGCCGTAATTGTTGGTTAACCGGGTCAGGGCCTTGGTCGACAGATTCAACATATAAATTTCGGGATTACCGTCCCGTGACAACGTTAACGCCAGCTTCTGGCCGTCCGGGGACCAGTCCGGGGCACCGTTAATGCCATTGAAACTGGATACTTTTTCCCGTTCGGTGGTGGCCAGGCTGTGAATATAAATAGCCGGGCGCCCTTGGTCTTCGAAGGACACGTAAGCAATTTTCCTGCCATCCGGTGACCAGGTCGGGCTCATGATCGGCTCTTTACTGCGCAGAATCGTGGTCACACGATGGCCATCCGCATCCGCATATTGCAACTGATACGGGTTGGCATCATGACGGTTGTGCGTCACATAAAGAATCTTGGTGGAAAAGGCACCGGGAATACCGGTGAGCTGTTCGTAGATACGGTCACTGATGGCATGGGCCACATCGCGCAGCTGCGACTCTGGCGGGCGATAGGTTTCCGACATCAGTTTTTTCTGCCGGGCCACATCGAACAGCGCATAGCTGACTTCATAACCACCGGTTTCCTGAGCCTTCATGCTGCCCGTAATCACATATTCCGTGCCCAGCACCTTGAAGTCCCGGTAGATCATTTCCTGTTCATTACGGGGCCGGCTGAGCATGTCTTCCGGGGGCAGCGGCTTGAACTGACCGCTGCGATGCAGGTCGGCCTGCACAATCTGGGAGACATCTTCCGGGGCATTTTGTGCGCCATCAAAGGGCACGACGGCGATCGGCACCGCGTCCACGCGACCTTCGGTCACCTTGATCAGCAGCTCAGCCTGGGCATTTACCATCCACAGGGCGGCCATCAGGGCGATGCTGACTTGTGTCCACACTTTGCGTTTACAGGCTTGCTGCATCCTTAACACACTTCTCATTGTGCAACTCCAGGATCAAATTCGATCACCAGTGAGCGAAACTGTTCGTTAAACAGCTGGCCATCCGGTACGGGTAGCGGGCTGGCCAACTTGACGGCATTCATGACCGATTCGTCGAAATCCGGGTAACCACTACTTTGTGCCACCGATACATTGATCACTTCACCGCCCGGGATCATCTGTATTTTTACCCGCGTAGTGATGTCATCCCGGTTACGGTAATTGCCGGGAATCCGCCAACGCTGCCCCACATGGGCGCCGATGGCATCGGTAAAACTGGCCACTTCAGCGTCGGCCTGGTCCGCATTGCTGGCCGCTTCCTGATCGGGCTGATCAGACGCCTTGCTCTGCCTGTCCATCTCCAGCTCTTCCTCGGCCAGCATTTCTTCCACGCTGGGAGTGTCAATGTCGGGCACTACCGGTTTTGGATCCGGTTTGGGCGCTGGCTTCGGGTCCGGCTTCTTCACCGGATCCGGTTTTTTGTCCGGCGCAGGCTTGGGTTTTGGCTCAGGCTTGGGCGTCGGTTTCGGCGCGGGTTTGGGCTTCGGCTTTGGCTTGGGCTCCGTTTTCGGTTCAGGCTTTGGCTTGGGCTTGGGTTTCGCCGCAGGCTTGGGCGTTGGCTTCACTTCCGTTTTCGGCTTCGCCACCGGCGCTTTCTGCTGCTTCGACCGTTCCACCATGGTGGCCTTTACATGGGGCGGCACCACCGGGGCCTTGTGCAGGGACGGGTCCGTGCTCCAGCTGAACACCAACAACCCGAACACCAGCAGGTGGATAAACAGCGTGAAAAGCACCCCAACGCGGCGATCACTCATTGCGTCCCTGCGGTTCCGTCACCAACCCGAGCTGGGAAATACCCGCTTCCTGTAACGCGCCCATCAGCGACACCACCCGGGCATAGGCCACGTTGCCATCGCCTTCCACCAGAAACAGGGTGGACGGCTTGTGCTTGTGGATACGCAGCACATGGCCTTTCACGGTTTCCAGGCTGGAGGACTTCTGGCTGTCGCCACCCACATCAATGAAATAGCTACCATCGGCGGTAACAGAAATGATCACCGGTTCGTTCTTGGTGGTATCAATGGGGTCGCTGTTACTGTCCGGCAGGTCCACATTGATGCCCTGGGTCATCATCGGCGCCGTGGCCATGAAGATCACCAGCAACACCAGCATCACATCGATGTAGGGCACCACGTTCATCTCGGCAACGAGCTTGCGCGGCACCCGTATCTTTACGCCGCTCATGCTCATGCCTCGCGCCCGTGAGCCTGACGGTGCAGTACGGAAGAGAACTCTTCCGCGAACATTTCATTTTCCGTCAGCAAGGCATCACTCTGGGCGGAGAAGCGGTTATAGGCCATCACCGCTGGAATCGCCGCGAACAGGCCAATGGCCGTGGCAATCAGCGCTTCTGCGATACCCGGCGCAACCACACTGAGGGTCGCCTGTTTCACGTTGGCCAGCGCCATAAAGGAATTCATGATGCCCCAGACCGTACCGAACAGGCCCACATAAGGGCTGGTGGAGCCAACCGTGGCAAGAAACGGCAAGTGTTTGGTCAGGCGAGTCTGCTCACGTTGCAGGGCAACGCGCATGGCCCGTTGAGCACCATCCATGACGGCTTCGGCACCGCGGGTACTCTTGGAAAGTCGAACAAATTCCTGAAAACCGGCCCGGAAAATGGCTTCAGTACCGGAATCCACGTCCGGGTCCTTGCGGCTCTGGTTGTAAAGGGACGCCAGATCATCGCTGGACCAAAACTTTTCCTCGAAAGCACGACCCGCACGATGGGCACGCCCGAGCACGCGGAAACGGCCAACGATCATGTACCAGGACGTCAATGACGCCAGAATCAACAGCGCCATCACCAGCTGCACCACTATCGTGGCGTGACTGATCAAACTGACGACAGACATGTCGGATGCCTCAACCATGTAGCCCTTCTCCTTTGCTGGCCGCGCTAAATTTCTTATACAGTGCCGACGGAATCGCCGTCGGCTTCAGGGTATCGGCACTCACGCAGGCGACTTTGATCTCCGCCTGGCAAATTAACGTTTCCGCCTTTTTCACCTGCTGATCAAACAGCAGCGTGGCCTTACCCAGTTTTTTCAATGTGGCTGTCACGGTCAGCGCATCATCAATACGTGCCGGTTGGCGATACTGCACATTGGCGGAATGCACCACAAACTGAAAGTTTTCATCCGCCAGCGCATAGTGCTGATAGCCCAGCGTGCGCAGAAACTCGGTGCGCGCCCGCTCCATGAATTTCAGATAATTCACGTAATAGACAATGCCACCGGCATCAGTGTCTTCGATGTAGACGCGCACAGGCAGGGTAAATTCCCCGTTTTCCTGATTTTTTTCAATCATTAAACAAATCACCGTCCTGCCGCGGGCGCTGCAGGCCAAAATGTCGCCAGGCGTGGTTGGTCACCGCACGCCCGCGCGGGGTGCGCTGAATGAAGCCCTGCTGAATCAGGTAGGGCTCCACCACCTCTTCCAGGGTACCGGAGTCTTCATTGAGCGCCGCCGCCAGGGATTCCAGCCCCACCGGCCCACCATCAAATTTGTGCATGATCATGTCCAGCAAGCGGCGGTCGGTGCCATCCAGGCCACAACTGTCCACTTCCAGCATATCCAGTGCCCGCTGAGCGATGTCTTCGGTAATACGCCCATCGCCCTTCACTTCGGCGTAATCGCGCACCCGCCGCAACAGGCGATTGGCGATACGGGGGGTGCCGCGGGCGCGGCGTGCCACTTCCATGGCTCCCGCCGTTTCAATGGGGATGGCCAGGATGTCGCAGGCGCGGCTCACAATGCCGGACAGGTCATCCACGGAATAGAATTCGAGGCGTTGCACAATGCCGAAGCGATCGCGCAATGGAGCGGTGAGCAAACCGGCACGGGTGGTCGCGCCCACCAGGGTAAACGGCGGCAGGTCCAGCTTGATGGAACGCGCCGCCGGGCCTTCACCGATCATGATATCCAGCTGATAGTCTTCCATGGCCGGGTAGAGAATTTCCTCTACCACCGGAGAGAGGCGGTGGATTTCATCCACGAAGAGTACGTCGCCCTCTTCCAGATTGGTCAGGATGGCGGCCAGATCCCCGGCTTTTTCCAGCACCGGACCAGAGGTGGACTTGAGTTCGCAGCCCATCTCACGGGCAATAATGTGCGCAAGGGTCGTCTTGCCGAGACCCGGCGGGCCAAAAATCAGGGTGTGATCGAGAGCTTCACGGCGACCGCGCGCGGCATCAATAAAGATTTCCATGCGCTCGCTGACTTTCGCCTGCCCGTGATAATCCGCCAGGCTGGCCGGACGAATGGCCCTGTCCTGTTGCTCTTCGTGGCTGCCAACCGCAGCCGCGGTAATCACTCGTTCGTTATCCATGCCTGCGGCGGGCTTGCCTCTATATCGCGGGAGTCGCTAGCGTATCGCACCCTGATGCCGTACTGCTATTACTGTTATCACAAAGTGTGGGGCAGCATCAGGGTATCGCGCTAGCGGGCCAGGCTTTTGAGCGCCTTGCGGATCAATTGTTCACTGCTGAGGCCATCTTCATCCGCGGCTTTGGCCACCGCCGCGGCAGCGTCCTTGTTGCGATAACCCAGCGCTTCCAGGGCAGCAATGGCATCGCTACGGGCGTCATCGGGCTGACGGGTATCGACCCGACCGGGCAAATTCACCGGGCCGCCGTCAATCTTGTCGAGCCGATCGCTCATTTCGATCACCAGCCTCTCGGCGGTTTTCTTGCCAATGCCTGGCACCTTTACCAACGAGGTAGTGTCCTGATCCTGAATACAGCGCGCCAAGCGATCCGCTTCGATGCCGGACAGAATCGCCAGGGCCATTTTCGGGCCCACGCCGTTCACCTTGATCAAGGCACGAAACAGCTCTCGCTCATAGCGGTCGGCAAAGCCATACAACAGCTGGGCGTCTTCGCGGACCACAAAATGGGTATGCAGGGTCAGTTCTGCGCCCGCGTCGGGCAGGTCGTAGAACACGGTCATGGGGGCTTCCACTTCGTAGCCAACGCCGCTCACATCCAGCAGCAATACCGGGGGGCGTTTTTCCAGCAGGGTTCCGCGAAGCTGTCCGATCATGGGTTTATCCGTGTTATTAGCGTGTAATTAATAGAAGAGCGCTTAACGAAGCCGCCCTCGCCTGACAGCCGTGGCACCGCCCATCCTGGCCAAAGAAACACGCATGTGGGCATGACAAAGGGCGATAGCCAGCGCATCAGCGGCATCTTCCTGTGGGCGCTGTTCCAGCTTCAGCAGGTACTTCACCATTTCCCCCACCTGATTCTTTTCCGCCCCACCTTTGCCAACCACCGCTTGCTTCACCTGGCGAGCGGAATATTCAAACACCGGAACATGGGCCTGCATGACGGCAGCAATGGCCGCTCCCCGGGCCTGCCCCAATTTCAGGGCGGAATCCGCATTGCGCGCCATAAAGACTTTTTCGATACTGACTTCCGCCGGACCGAATTCTTTCACCACCTGATCAATGCCCGCGAATATTTCCCCCAGGCGCGGCGGAATCTCCTTGTGGGTAGTGGCGATAGTACCGAAAGCCACCGCGCGGGAACGGTTTCCCACCACATCCACCACGCCGTAACCGGTGCGTCGCGAGCCGGGATCAATACCCAGAATAAGCGCCATATTCCATAGACCAGTAATAGAAAGACAGGCACCACAATCCAGCACCTGATAATTGCCTCCGTTCTACCTGACCACTGTCCGGATGTCCAGCTTGATAAGGAGACGCTTCACGCGGCACGCCTGATGCGGCACGCTAAAAACCCGGGGTGGATTACGACCACGCCCACGAAACCGCCCGCAAACGCCAGATAACAAAAAGCCCCGAGCTATCCGGGGCTTTGCTTGTTTCGCAGCGAGACGCTGGACGCTTATTGCGACTCGTCTTCCGGCGCCGGCCAGCTGGCGTTGGTATAGACGTTCTGCACGTCATCCAGATCTTCCAGCATGTCGATCATCTTCTGCACGGTTTCCGCAGTATCGGCATCCATTTCCGCTTCCGTGGACGGGTGCATGGTGACTTCCGCTTCGGCGAATTCCAGCCCCGCTTCACGCAGGGCATCAACCACTTCACCGAAACTCTTGTCCGGTGTGGTGGTGACCACAAAGCCGTCGTCTCCGACTTCTTCCACATCTTCTGCGCCGGCTTCCAGGGCCACTTCCATCAACTTTTCTTCGTCTACACCGGACTCAAAGAAAATTTCGCCACGCTTGATGAACAGGAAGGCCACAGAACCGCTGGTACCCAGATTACCGGCAAACTTGGAAAAGGCATGGCGCACTTCGGCCACGGTGCGGTTCACGTTATCGGTCATGGTTTCTACCAGGACCGCCACGCCACCCTTGCCGTAGCCTTCATAGGTGATTTCATCCATGTTGCCGTCGTCATCACCGCCGGCACCACGCTTCACGGCCCGGTCGATGGTGTCGCGGGTCATGTTCTGGCCCAGCGCCTTGTCGATAGCCGCCCGCAGACGCGGATTATCGTTGGGTTCGCCGCCACCCATCTTCGCGGCCACGGTAAGCTCGCGAATCAGCTTGGTAAAAATCTTGCCGCGTTTGGCATCCTGGGCCGCCTTGCGGTGCTTGATGTTGGCCCACTTACTATGTCCTGCCATGTTACCTCCGCCAGCACGCAGCACGCGTCACGCAACACATTTGCGGCACGCTTCTTTGCGTGAAGCGTGCTGCGTGGTGCATGCCTGCGTCTCTTTATATCAACCTTCTTCTTTTCGTACCTGTACGCCCACTTCACGCAGCTGCTTGTTGTCCACCGGTGACGGCGCGTTGGTCATGGTGCACGCTGCGGTCTGGGTCTTCGGGAAAGCAATCACGTCACGGATCGACTCACAGCCGGTCATCAGCATGACCATGCGATCCAGACCGAACGCCAGACCACCGTGGGGCGGTGCACCGTACTTCAGACCGTCGAGCAGGAAGCCGAACTTTTCATCGGCTTCTTCATCGGAAATGCCCAAGGCTTCAAAGACCGTGCGCTGCATGGCCGGGTTGTGGATACGGATAGAGCCGCCACCCAGCTCGGTGCCGTTGAGCACCATGTCATAGGCCCGCGACAGCGCTTCTGCCGGGTTGCTCTTGAGCTCTTCCGCGCTACAGCTGGGCATGGTGAAGGGGTGATGCAGGGCGTGGTACTGCCCTTCGTCTTCCTCGAACATGGGGAAGTCCACTACCCACAACGGTGCCCACTCGCCTTCGACCAGGTTCAGGTCGTGGCCCACTTTAACGCGCAGGGCTCCCAAAGCCTCGTTGACGATCTTGGCCTTGTCGGCACCGAAGAAGATCAGGTCGCCGGTCTCGGCGCCGGTGCGCTCAAGGATGCCTTTGATCGCATCCTCAGTGAGGAATTTCAGGATCGGTGACTGCAGGCCTTCTGCGCCAGCGGCCAGGTCGTTGACCTTGATATAGGCCAGACCCTTGGCGCCATAGATGCTGACGAACTTGGTGTAGCCGTCGATATCCTTGCGCGACAAGGAGCAACCGCCCGGTACACGCATGGCCGCCACACGGCCTTTCGGATCGTTGGCCGGGCCGGAGAAAACCTTGAAGTCCACTCCAGCCAGCAGATCGGCGATGTCGATCAGCTCCAGCGGAATACGCAGGTCCGGCTTGTCGGAACCAAAACGCTGCATGGCTTCGGAGAACGGCATGCGCGGGAAATCCGGCAGCTCCACATCGAGCAATTCTTTAAACACCGAACGCACCATCCGCTCGGTAATCCCCATGATGTCTTCTTCCTCTACAAAGGAAGCTTCCAAGTCAATCTGGGTGAATTCGGGCTGACGGTCCGCACGAAGATCTTCGTCACGGAAACACTTGGCAATCTGGTAGTAACGATCAAAGCCCGCCACCATCAGCAGCTGCTTGAACAGCTGCGGAGACTGCGGCAGCGCAAAAAAGCTGCCCGGATGGGTCCGGCTGGGCACCAGATAGTCACGGGCACCTTCCGGAGTCGCCCGGGTCAGGATCGGGGTTTCCACGTCCATGAAACCCTCGCCTTCCAGGAAAGCACGGACCACGTGGGTCAGGCGCGAACGAAACTGGAAGTTGCGCAGCACTTCCGGGCGGCGCAGGTCCATATAGCGGTACTTGAGGCGCACCTCTTCACCGGCAGCAGAGTGGGCATCCAGCTCAAACGGCGGCGTCTCGGCCTCATTGAGGATGGTCAGTTCCTTGCCCAGCACTTCGATGTCGCCGGTGGACATCTTGCTGTTACGCACCGCTTCGTCACGCATGCGTACCCGGCCGCTCAGGCGGACCACGTACTCGCTGCGCACTTTATCGGCCAGGGCAAAGGCTTCAACGGTATCCGGGTCGAACACCACCTGCACCAGACCATTACGATCGCGCAGGTCGAGGAAGATCACCCCACCATGGTCACGGCGGCGACTGACCCAACCGCAAAGCTCTACTGTTTCTCCGTCGTGGGAGGCCCGCAAATCACCGCAATAATGGCTTCGCATGCTTAACGTCCGCTTGTGTTCTGATTACGCCGTCCGGCTTATTGAAGGCGACCCCAGGCTCGCTGAAACCTGCCCCGACGCCGGACCACTGAAAAAGGCGCCACAGTATAGCGATTCAACCGTCCACGAGCCATGCCAGACGGCGATTCACTGCCAAACGGGCCACATGCCTACCTAATTTCACAAAATACCTTGAAAAATAGTGTCTCTACGCCTTGTGCCCTGAAAATCCATGGCATATAAAAGATGCGAACCCTATCAGGCGCCCTCTGTGTTGTGCAGTCCAGGGGCAGACCTGACAAGGAAGCACCGCCGGTTATCCGTACCATTGCGGAACCAATACAACATCAGGAAGACACCAAAAAGGGGTAAGCAATCCATGGCTGCAAAGAAAAAGACAGCTGCTAAAGCTTCCAGCGCTACAGCGGCTCGCAAGGTGAAAACCATCACCGAACCGATGAACAAAACCCAGATCATTAACCAGATCAGCGAAACCACCGGCCTGACCAAGAAAGACGTCAACGCGGTTTTCGACGAGCTTGGCGATATCATGGAAGGTCACCTGAAAAAGCGTGGCGCCGGCCAGTTCACCCTGCCGGGCCTGCTGAAAATCGTGACCCAGAAGAAGCCCGCCACCAAAGCGCGCAAGGGCATCAACCCGTTCACCGGGGAAGCCACCACCTTCGCTGCCAAGCCTGCCCGCACCATGGTCAAGGTTCGTCCGCTGAAGAAACTCAAAGATATGACCGCCTGATTCATGCTCCACCACCGGGTGCCTGGCGCCCGGTGGGCTCTCCCCCTCTCCCCGCCCATTTCATCGCGCCACCCCTGACTTGTTTGTCCTGCGCTGGCCCCCAAAGGCCGCAAGCCTCTATAATGCCGCCGCATACGGAGGAGACCCCCATGGCTGAACGTAAAGACAAGCAGAAGGTGATCGGCGAGCCGATGACCGATGAACAGATCGCAGTATTTCTCGACTTCCCTCCCGAGGAGGGCGTAAACGGGGACTTCCACCTGCTGGAAAAAGCGTATCGCGCCCTGCGCGCCGAGGATTTCGCCCGCTTTCTGACGTTCTTCAAGGACCAGAACCGGGATCTGGATGCCCGTGACCCACAAGGCCGCACCCTGCTGGACCTGGTTGCCCAGCACCCGAAAGGCAAGGATTACGCGCAAGCCCTGCGCGACGCCGGCGCCAACGCCTGATCCGCTCCCCTGCTCCCTCGCCTGCCCGCCAAACCGGGCAGGCACATTAACGATACACTCCTGCCGACAAACTCATACTGAGCAGAACTTGTTCACTTCCCGCCTGCGTGGCATTGTTAGGCCACAACCAAGGGCTATCGGGGCCCGGCGAACCTGTTCGCCTACAACACACAACAACAACAAGAGCTGTAAACATCATGGCAGCATATTCTGTACCGTTCTGGCGCTCTCTGTGCCTGATCGCGCTTTGCGCTATCAGCTTGCAAGTCCATGCGGCCCGCGATGACGAGGCCGACGACGAGATGGATGAAGTCACCCCGGAAGAACTGCAAATGCAGGAAATCCCGGTGGATGAACGCATCTTTGTCGAAAAATGGAATGAAGTGCCCTACAAGAAAAGCTACTTCACCTATACCGACAAACAGATCCGCGACAAATGGGAATACCTGATGCGCGGCCTGAAGGTGCCCTACCCGTCCGCCGCCTACATGAAGGAACAGTTCGAAAAGTACCCCTTCATGAAAGAAGACATCGAGGGCTGGAACGGTGATTATCAGGTGCTGGAGGCCCGCAGCCTGCAGGTATGGCGCAAGTTCTTTGCCGGTGATTTCCAGGAAGCCCGCGAAGAAGGCCTCAAGCTTGGCCCCATCGGCAAGATCCCTGCCCTGTTTTCCCAGCTGATGTACGCCATCTACCTGGCCGATCGCCAGAGCACCAAATACATGATGCTCCAGGACGTGGCCAACCAGGCGCAAGAGTACTTTGATGACATGGAAGAAGCGGCCGACGATCCTGCCGTGGCCCCCATTGTTGCCTCGGTGAAACTCGGTTACGCCTACGCCATTGCCCGCATCGCGGAAGAATCCCCGGTGCCCGTGGTGGTCGCCCGTCGCTATATCGGCAAGATCAAGAACAGCGCTGAGGAAGTGGTTGAGATCATGCCCGACCAACCGCTGGCACATGCTTTCCGCGCCGGCGTGGACGCCGGCATCATGCGCCGGGTGGGCAAGTTCACCGGCCGCATGACCTATGGCGCGCGCACCACCACGGTGGAAGAGTCCTTTGCCGACGCCCTGACGCTGGCCCCGGATATTCCCATCGTCAATTACGAATACGCCAATGCACTGATCTATATGAACCGCAAGCGTGACCTGAACGAAGCGATCAGCTACCTGGAAAAAGCCATGAAAATTCGTCCGGAGTATTCCATGGATGCGCTGGACGTCATGTACTCCTACAAGCGCCTGCAGGAAGTGCGCCTGTATGCGCTCAACTTCCGCAGCTTCCGCAAGTTCGAGAAACTGCGTCGCAAGTACAGCAAAAAGACCGACCGGAACCTGACCAGCATTATCAGCGACCCGCTGAGCATGGATATGCTGAACAACCCGGACAAATACATCCTGCCCGAGCGCAACTAACAGGCAACGCATGTCCTTTTACGAAGACAAGCTGTTCCCGGTATTACTGGATTGGGCCACCCGCCCGGTCTACCGGGACCGGCAACGTCTGCTGGCCCAGGCCAGCGGCCGGGTATTGGAGCTGGGCGTCGGCACCGGCGCCAACTTCCCTTTCTACAGCCATACCGCCACCGAAATTCATGGCATTGAGCCAGCCGGCGGGCTGCTCTCATTGGCCCGTGACAGTGCCCAACAGTGCGATTCGCCCGAACGATTTCATCTGCAAGAAGGCGATGCCCAACAGCTCCCCTATCCCGATCAGCATTTTGACACGGTGATTGCCTGCCTGGTGTTCTGCACCATTCCGGACCCGGATCAAGCGGCGAAAGAGGCCTTTCGCGTCCTCAAGCCCGGCGGCACCCTGCTGTCACTGGAGCATGTACTCAGCGAACGCCCCTGGATTCAACGCCTGCAAAAAACCCTGAATCCAGCGTGGAAACCGCTGGCTTGCGGTTGTCAGCTCACCCGCGATACCGCTCGTATTTTCCAGCGTGCGGGTTTTCAGGCCGAGACCGCCCGCCAGCACCGCCATCCCAAACTGCCCGCCTTTGCCGGCGAGCTATACGAAGGGCGACTGCTGCGGCCTTGAAGAGCAGTAGAAAGTTCAAAGTGTAAAGTTCAAACGCGATGATAATTTCGTGCCGACACTGAAAAGCGTTCCTTCGCGCTGCGGCACTGTGTGCGGGTGCTGAGCCATGGAATGGCACGGCGCTATGACGCGCTTTTCAACTTTACACTTTGAACTTTCAACTCGCCCTCACCCGGGCAAACTGCCACACCTCCCCGCGCCGATTTACCGCTACAATAGCCACCATGGATAACCGCCCTCCCTTATTGAACTGGCGCCTGCGACTCATCTGGTTGCGCAGCCTGCTGGTACTGGCCATCACCCTGGCCCTGATCGTGCTGCAACGGTTCGGCCATACCGGCTATCAGTTGGCCGAACTGGGCTGGCTGGGCGCGTTGTTGCTGCCCAACCTGGTCACCCTGGTCACCCGCAAGGTACACGGTCGCCGCCACAGCCAATTATTGACGCTGGAGCTGGCCATGGACGTGGTGCTGTTTGCCGGCCTGATCCAGGGCTTTGGTGGTGCCGGCAATCCGCTTTCATTCTATTTACTGGTCCCCGCCCTGATGGCCTCGCTGACTCTGCCCATGACAGGGGGACTGTTGGTCGCCCTGCTGGCACTGGGCGGCTACATGGTGTCGCTGAGCTGGTATCAGATGCCCGCCATGAACAGCCCGCTACACGCCCTCAGCCACCAGCTCAGTGGCCTGCACAGTGCTGGCATGGCCGCTGTCTTCATTGCTCTTCTGGTCATGCTCAGCCTGCTCGGACAGGTCATCCAGCGCCTGATGCGTCAACAGCAACGGCAGCAGGAGCAGGCACTGGATCTGGCCGGGCGCCGTGAGCACATGTATCAGGTAGCCGCGACCCTGGCGGACCAGGCCCATGAACTGAATACCCCGCTGGGCACACTGGTGATGCTGGCAGACAATCTTCTCCACGCCCCTGAAATGCCCGATTCCCTGCGTCCGGAAGTCGAGCAAATGGACCACCTGGCCCGCAACGTGGCCAGCCGCCTGAAACAAGGCACAGCCACCCAGCTGGAATCCGGCCTGCCTCTCAGCGTCCTGATCCAGCAGTTACAGCAGCATTTGCGTCATCTGGCACCCACCCTCAGCGTGACGCATGCGCTGGAAACGGACCCTCAAGTGGCCGACAGTCAGAGCTGGTTCCGGGTACTGTGCAATCTGGGCTACAACGCCATGGACGCCGGCGCCACGCGACTGGCCATCACCGTCAGCGACCATGCACCGCTCTATCGGCTCCAGCTCAGTGATGATGGCCCGGCCCACCCGGATTCAGAGCGCGAAGGGCTGGGTATGGGGCTTACTCTGGTGCACTCCAGCCTGGCGCAAATCGGCGCCGAGCTGGAAATGGACTTTGGCCACAGCTGGACCCAGGCGCGGATTCACTGGCCGCAAACCGACAGCCCGGGAGCCGCATCATGAACAACGCCTCTCTCAGCCGTCAGCTGTTGCTGGTAGAAGACGACGACTTGCTCGCTGAACAAACCGCCCGGGCGCTGAGCCGCCATGGTGCCCAGGTCCATGTGGCCCATGATCGCGAGCAGGCATTGCAGCTGATCGCGCAACTCACCGCCCAAGACACCCCGCTGGACGGCGCGATTCTGGACCAGAACCTGGGCAACGATAATGGCCTCGACCTGATTGAACCGATCCGCCAGCAGTTCCCCCTTTGCCGGGTGATCCTGTTGACCGGCTACGGCAGCATTGCGGCTGCCGTCGCCGCCACCCACCGTGGCGCCCACAATTATCTGACCAAGCCCGCTGGCGCCAACGACATCCTGCAGGCACTGGATGCCGACCCGGCCAGCCAGGCGCTGCCCCTGCCAGACAGCCCGCCCTCACTGCAGCGACTGGAATGGGAACATATCCAGCGCACCCTCGATGCCCACGGCGGCAATATCTCGCGGGCTGCAGACGCCCTCGGCATTCACCGCCGCACCCTGCAACGCCGGCTGAAAAAGCGGCCCAGTGCCAGCGACTATTCACGTGACAACCAGCGAGAAAACCCGCACCACAAGGCTGACCCGCCAGGCAGTTAAGGTTCTCGTTCCCCCCGCCCTTGGCTTACACTGTGGGCTGACGTAAACAGGGATGCAGAGCTTGGCGCACCATCGATACCACAATCGGCAGAGCAAGACGTTCATCCTGATGCTGCTGATGCTGTTTCCCGCCCTTGCGTTCGCCAAAGACACGCCAAACCTGCACATCACCGGCAACGCCAGCGAGGCGGTGGCCAACAACATTCGGGCGCTGGTAGACCTGTCTCGCTATCCCTGCCGGCCCCCCAGGGCCCAGTACGGCCTGATCCGCCGGCAAATCATTGCCAACAGTACCGATGCCCTGCAGGCCATGGGCTACTACGACAGCCAGCTTTCCCTGTCCGCTGATGAAAACGGCGACTGCGTTAGCGTGACGCTGGACGTGAACACCGGCCCACCGGTGATACTCAAACACGTGCAAGTGGAAATCACCGGCGATGCGGCCCAAGATCCGGCGTTCACCAGATTGGTGGAGCAGGCGCAGCTGGCCACCGGTCAGCGGCTGCAACATGACCGCTACAGCAACCTGAAAAAGAGCCTGCAACAGCACCTCATCAGTCGCGGTTACGTCCACGGCGAGCTGACCACCCACACCCTCAAGGTGGACACAAAAGCCCACCGGGCCAGCATTACGCTGCATGTGGACAGCGGCCCGCGCTATCACTTCGGTGAAGTCACCGTTAGCGGCAGCGTACTCAATCCTTCATTGATTAACGCCTATGTCAGCTTCCAGGAAGGCGAGCCCTACGACAGCGGCCGCATGCTGGAAACCCAGCAATCATTTCTTGGTGCCGGCTACTTCAGCGCCGTGCGAGTACAAAAAGGGGAACCTCACGACACCACCCGCCGGATTCCCGTTAGCATCGCACTGACGGACAACAACCGCTGGTCGCTGCTCACCGGTGTCGGCATCAGCACCGATACCGGGCCACGGGTCCGGCTCGGGGTAGAGAATCGCCGGGTCAACAAGGCCGGCCACCGCTTCCGGGCGGAGACCGAGTTGTCCGAAGTGCAGCAAGGGGCCGGGGCCAGTTACCAGATCCCGCTGAAGGACCCGCTCCATGAACGGCTCGATCTGCACACCAGCTTCGTCAACGAAAACACCGACAGTAATGAAAACGAGCGCTGGAGCACCGGGGCGGATTATATCGTCGAACTGGAAAATCGCTGGGTGGCCACCACCTCCCTGGAATTCCTGCGTGAGACCTACCAGATCGCCGACCAGGTGGATCAGGCCGAACTGCTGATTCCCGGTTTCCAGTTAAGTCGCGTCAAGGCCGACGCCCCGGTCTACCCCACCTTCGGGTGGCGCCTGAACACCGCCGTACGGTTCGCGGATCAGAACCTGTCATCCACGGCCTCCTTCTTGCAACTCACCAGCGGTGGCAAGATTCTCTTTCCCTTGCTGGGCGGGCGCGTCTTGATGCGCACCGATCTGGGTTACACCGAGGTCAATGATGTGACCGAACTGCCAGCCTCCATCCGCTTCTTCGCCGGTGGCGATTCCAGCGTGCGCGGTTTCGCCTATGAATCCCTGGGCCCGGAAGACAGCAACGGCGAAGTCATCGGCGGGCGTCACCTGGCCACCGGTAGCCTGGAATACGATCACCCGCTCACCGAGAAATGGCACTTGGCAGCTTTCACCGATGCCGGCAACGCCTTCAACGATTTCGATGCCTTCGAGCCGCGCCACAGTGCCGGCATCGGCATTCGCTGGCGCTCACCACTGGGGCCAATTCGCCTGGACATTGCCCGGGCGGTGGACGAGCACCGCGACTGGCGCCTGCACCTGAGCATGGGGCCGGACCTGTGATCGGGCGCGAACCTCAAAACGGCTTTGCCCTGCGCTCCGTCCTGGCCCGCGGCTTGCTGGTATTACTCAGCCTGTTACTGGCCTGTCTGCTGGGCCTGACGCTGCTGCTGGGCACCGCCACCGGCAACCGCTGGCTACTGGAACAAGCCTCCCCCTTTATCCCCGGCGAACTCAGCCTGGGCGAGTGGCACGGCAGCCTGCTCAGCGGCATCACCCTCAATGACATCGACTACCACTATCAGGGGCTCACCGTGACCCTGGATCAGGTCAGCGCCGACATGGTGCCGCGAGCCCTGCTCAGTGGCTGGCTGGAACTGGAAAGCCTATCCCTCGGCACCCTGCACATTACGCTTGCGCCCGGAGATGACACCGAGCCGCAACCGGCGGCCCTGCCAGAGAGCCTGGCACTGCCCTTCGGGATACGTATCGACCGGTTAACCGTGGATGCCTTTCAGCTGAACGACACGGTACTGGTCAGCAAGCTGGAAGCAGACAGCCTCGCGGCCTGGCGACGCTTCCAGATCGCCCGCCTGCACACTCACACCCTGGCCGATGCCTCGGTGCAGGCCACCGCCCAGGGCAAATTGACGGCCCCCTTCGATGTGCAAGGCACCGCTAGCTGGCAACTGCCACTGCCCGACACCGATACCCTGCAGGCACAACACGCCAGCGGCCAACTCACCCTGGCGGGCCCACTGAGCCAACTTCAGCTGCACCATCAGCTTACCGGCCCGGTGGAAATGCGAAGTCAGGGGGAGTGGCTGCTCAAGGATGAACAATGGCAAATCGCCCTGCACCATCGCTGGCCAGCCCAAGCGTTGCCGCTTGCCTTGCCGCAGCCTTTGTCACTGGGTAAAGGCGAGCTGGACACAAGCGGCCCGCTCGACGCACTGCGCCTGAGCGGCCACACCGGCTTATCCAGCGGTGAGCGCAATGTAGCCATCACCGTGGACAGCGCGCTCATTCCCGGCGGTATTACCCTGCATGAATTCACCATACAAGACGGCGACCAGACGCTGGCCAGCAACGGCCAGGTGATGTTCAGCCCATTAAGCTGGGATCTGGATCTCAGCGGCGATCTCAACACCGCCCTGCTGCACCCGCTCTTCCCCGGCCAACTGGCCATCGACGGCCACAGCCAGGGGCAATGGGACGGCGATCGCTGGACCCTGTCGCCCAGTGAGCTGTCGTTGCGCGGCCAGGTGCGCCAGCAGGCACTGTCATTCACCAGCACCCTGCAAAGCCAGACGCCCGATGGCAAACAACAATTGCAGCTGAACACCCAGGGCAGCTGGGGAGACAACCAGCTGCAGGCCAGCGGCCAGGTGTGGCCACAGTGGCAACTGCGCAGCAACCTGACACTGGCACGCCTGCAGCAATTATACCCGGGGCTGAGCGGGAATCTGGCTGGCCAGATTCAGCTGCAGGGCACATATAGCGACCCGACACTCAGCGGCCAGCTCACCGGCAATACCCTGGGCTGGCAGGACTGGCAGATCGCGCAGGTGCAAAGCCGGTTCTCACAACTGCGCCTGCCGCAAACCTCGCACCGCGGTGACATGGCGCTAAGCCTGACCGGCAGTCAGCTCAAACAAGGCAACACCGAACAGGTCAGCACCCTCTCCGTCACCGTCAACGGCAGCTGGGGCCAGCATCAGCTCAAGGCTGAAGCGAGCCGCGCTGAGGTGAGCCTGGAAACCCGCTTGCATGGCGGCATCGACCCGGCGGCCACCGCATGGCAAGGCACCCTCTCCGGCACCCGGCTGCAACACACTCGCCTGGGGCAGTGGCAACAAGACACGGACAGCAGCTTGCGTGTCTCTGCCCAATCGCAATCACTTGCTCCATTCTGTCTGGTACAGGCTCCCAGCCAGCTGTGCCTGCAGGGCAATCATACAGCCAACGCCCAAAACAGCGTGGACGCAGAGCTACGCCTGGCAGATCTACCGCTGGCCCTGGCCAATAGCCTGCTCGGCCCCACCCTGAGCCTGCAGGGCGCCGTGAATGCCGACATCACCCTGCGCGGCCCGCTGGACAAGCCCGATGGCCAGTTCTCCCTGCAAACCCGGGACGCCAAGATCACCGTTAACACGGCAGATGCCCCTCCCCCGGTGGAGATCGAAGCGCTCACCGTGCAAGGCACGCTCGCCGATCAACGACTCAGCAGCAACCTGACCCTGACCACCGCACTGGGCAATGCTCACGCGCAACTGGAACATGGGCTTGACCTGGACTCGTCGCTGCAAGGTGATGTGGATTTCACCCTGAGCAGCCTGGCCTTTGTGGAACTGTTCACCGCCGACCTGCGCGAAGTGCAGGGCCGTATTCACGGCGACTTTTCCCTGGCCGGCACGGTCCGTCAGCCCATCATGAACGGCGCCATCAAGCTGCAGAACGGGCAAGCGCTAATTCCTTTTCTCGGGATCGATATCGCCGACTTGCAGGTGGCCATTCAGGGCAATCCCCAGGGCAAACTGGACATCACCGGCTCCGCTCAGATGGGCACGGGCACTCTGAATCTGAACGGCACGGTGGATCCCGGCGAGAAAAACATCCCCCTGCAGCTGACACTTGGCGGCGAACGCCTGCTTGCCGCTGACCGGCCCGATGCCCGCATCCTGCTAACGCCGGATCTGACCCTGGCGGGCGACCTGGAAGGACTGAACCTGACCGGCTCCCTGGCCATCCCGGAAGCCGAAATCCGGCCCGTGGAAATTCCGGAAGGCGCCATCACCGTCAGCAACGATCAGGTGCTGGTGCATCAGGAAGGAGACAGCCCCAGTCAGCTGCCACTGGGCATGGATGTCACCCTGACACTGGGCGACAAGGTTCACTTCAAGGGTTTCGGGCTTGACGCCATGCTCGGCGGCACCCTGCAGATTGAGCAGAAACCCCAGCGGCCACCGCAACTCAATGGCGAGCTGGTGATTCGCGAAGGCCGCTACCGGGCCTACGGCCAGAACCTGGCCATCAGCGACGGCCAGTTGATTTTCCAGGGGCCACCGGACAACCCCGGCCTGGATATTCGCGCCATCCGAAAAATCCCCAGCGAAGGCGTAGTGGTGGGTGTGCAGTTGAGCGGCACCCTGCAAGAACCCAGTGCATCTCTGTTTTCCGACCCCAGCATGGAACAAAGCCAGGCCATGTCCTACCTGCTCACCGGTCGCCCACTGGAAAGTGGCTCCAAGAGCGAGGGCAACCAGATTGCCCAGGCACTGGCGTTATACGGGCTGGAAAGAGGCAGCGGCGTCACCGAAAAGATCGGCGACAAACTCGGTGTGGATGACATCAGCGTGGGTAGCGACTGGGAAAGCGACGACGCGGCACTGATGCTCGGCAAACAACTCTCCGAACGGTTGTATCTGACCTACGCGGTGGGCCTGTTCGATGCCATTTCCACCGTCATCCTGCGCTATACCCTGACCCGAAGCCTGCACCTTGAGGCCCGCTCCAGCAGTGAATCGAACAGCATCGACCTGATCTGGGAAAAAGAATTGAGGTAAAGGAACGCGGCAAGCTACAAGCATCAAGCTGCAACGCGGGTTGGGGCAGTGCCACACTGTGACCGCCCTGCCCGCGAAACTCAGTTGAAAGTTCAAAGTGAAAAGGGAAACTGGGTGAGGCGTCCCCGTTACCCTATCCCGTTTTTGCAGCTTGCAGTTCAATGCGGCAGCGCATAGGTCCCGGTGACGTGGGCAACCATTTCATCGTTGCCCTCACTGAACAGCTGCACTTCCAGCACCGCAGCGCGACGCCCCAACCGCAGAATCACCGCCTCGGCAATCAGGTCCGCCGGGGCCGGGCGTGACAGGAAATTGATATTCAGGTTCTGCGTCACCGCCATTTCCACCCGACCCAGCTCACCCAGGATCGCCGCGTACATGGCCGCATCCGCCAGCCCCATCATGGTCGGCCCGGAGATACTGCCACCTGGGCGCAAGGTCGACGGCCGGAACGGCGAACGCACCCGCGCCCGCCGCGCCCCCACTTCCTCAATCCGCAACCCTTCTTCCGAGGCCGCTGGCAATCCTTCGTAGATTACCGCCTGAACCTCATCGGCATTCAACATACTGCCTCCTGACAAAAAAGGGCCCCGTTCGGGGCCCTGTATAGCTGACTGTTAGTTCCGTCGCTTCCGTGAGCGGAAGTAGAGCACGCCGAGCAGCCCGGATAACAAGCCAAGACTACCGCCGCCTCCGCTACTGAAACCACTTCCTGAAACAGGGCCATCCCCGCCAGAAGAGTCCCCTCCACCAGCGGAAGGATCTGAAGAACCTTCAAAATTGGGTGCATCCGACAAATCACTGCTTACCGGAGTAAAGCGGTACTGCCCCTGGTATACCGTGGTTAACAGCAAATCATCGCTTGCCGTATCAACAATGTCAGAACGCACCGGCAGTCCCGCCAGGCCACCTTGACCAGCAGGTGAAAACGTAGCGTGGCCATCACTACCCAACGTCAGCAACCAACGCTGCAGAACAGAGGCTGTGGTGCCCTCATTATCTCCGCCACTGAGGTTGTAGAGGGCATAGTAACCCGCCGAGCCCTGTGTCGTTTCAGACCAGGTCGCCGCCCCCAGCAAAGCTGGCAGGAAATCCTGCGGCTTGCCCTCATCATAAGCTGGGCCATTCTTATCGAACAGGACAGCACTCTCTTCCGGCAAGCTAAGAGCAAACAGGGTCTGGTCTTTTGAAGCGATCAGCGGCGCTTCAATCGAATCTACCGTCTCGTCCAGCACCCCGTTGTCGTAGACCGCACCGAAAGTGAAGGATGTGCCATCTTCGGTAAAGTTGAGCAGACTCAGATCATCCCCTGCCTTCAAAGCCAGCCCTCCAGCTTCTCCCAATACCGCCCGGGAATCCCAGCCGTCGATCTCACTCCATTGGCCTGATTGACTGTCTGTGTGAATATAGGTGTCTAAACCGCCGCCTGGACCGTATCCAGTAATTACACTGTAATCTGACTGCGACGCTACCTCCAACTGAAACAACACGGCATGACGACTGGCTTCCACCGTACTCAACGCGTGGTGGGACGAACCGTAATCGGCAAAATCCAGACTGGCATCTTCTTCCTGCACACCGGCATTGAGATCAATGAAGGTGGCCAGCGGATCACTGCGTCCGTATCTGTCATAGGCCACTTCATACACCACCGCCAACTGATCGTCGCTGGTATCCGGGTTGGCACCACCGACCACCGCCAACGCATCCGCCCGCCAACGAAGCGGGATCGTGCTCTGCCAGGTATTCGTTGCCAGGTTGTAGACCCTGACCATGGACTGGCAGGTTGCATTACCCTGATGCAGCACATAAGCAAGGGTATGGTCGTCATTCAGGGCAACATGGCGACTCTTCACTCCCTGCTGCAATTGATATCCCGACAACTCGGCGCCAGCAGACACAGAAAAGGGCACCTTGCCATCGTCGTAGTCCTGGCCATCAGCCCGCGCAGAGACGCTTGCCTGCAAGGTCCCGGGCGCACTTTCCCGGAACAGGTGACTGCCCGGATTCGCGCCCGCCCCCCACACATGCACCACGTCAAAAAGAACCTCGGGGGTACCGGCCTTCTCTCGGCTGTCAAACCGCAGAGAATGATCGTAATGAATCAGATCAGACCCCCAAGTACGCAATTCCTCAGGCTCGCAGGCGATCACCTTGTCACGAACCAGCGACCAGTTGTCATCCTCTGCCTGATCCAGGAAGTGAAATTCCCGCCCGGCAATCCAGCCATGGTAAGTACCAGCCAGGGACCACAGCGAACCATTGTCCATCAGGATGGCGTCTCCGGTAGCGCCTTCCAGGAAGAAAATATTTTCCGGCACTTCCAGCTGCTGGCCAGGTGGAATGGCGAAACGCGCAGACTGAGCAATGTCTTCGGCATCAAAAGCAACCGGGAAGCTCAATCGCGTAAGATCACTGCCGGCAGGGCTGTAAAGCGCCTCCAGCGGGCCTGTACCATTTGCAGGGTAGGCCACCAGCCGCTTCAATGGCTCCTGGAGAGTCAAGTATGCCTCAGCACCTACAGCACCAAGATCGCTGGTGCTGAGCTGGTAGATAGAGTCACCATCGTTAAAGGCGGCATAAAGGGTGGTGTCATGAACCAGGATATCCGTAGTCTGGACAAGGGTCCGCTGAATCAGACCACTGGCATCACTCAAGAGACTGCCATCAAAGCCACGCTTTTCCACCTTGGACGGATACGCCACAAATACACCATCTGCGGCAGCATCCACGGCAACAGGGGCCATCTCCAGCGCCAGGGAATCCGTCGTTTCGGAGACCGAGTCATAAACATAGAGATGGGTCTCAGAGATGAGGTAGGCATTGTCCCCAGCCCGGACAGAATCGATAAGCTCTGCTTGGGCTCCGGCGCACAATGCCATACCCAGGGCGCATCCTGACGTCCACTTGAAAAGATGGTCCATTACTTCCCCCGTTCCCCGGAATTCTTGTGATTAACTCTGATACTTTATTCTGAAGCTGATTCTAGACAACAGAGGCCGAAAAAGCCAAGGCTGGAGTCACACCCCCTTTATCCCTAGAATCAGCCCTTTCCTGTCACATCAGCCGAAGAGCCCCTATGCGCACCTCCCAGTATTTGCTTGCTACCGTTAAAGAAACCCCGGCGGACGCCGTTGTGACCAGCCACCAGCTGATGCTGCGTGCCGGCATGGTCCGCAAACTGGCCTCCGGCCTTTACACCTGGTTGCCATCCGGGTTGCGGGTGCTGCGCAAGGTGGAGCAGGTAATTCGTGAGGAAATGGACCGGGCCGGCGCGCAGGAAGTGCTGATGCCGGTGGTGCAGCCCATGGAACTGTGGGAAGAATCCGGCCGGGCGCCGGCCTATGGCCCGGAATTGCTGCGCATTACCGATCGCCACAACAATCCTTTCTGCCTGGGGCCAACCCATGAGGAAGTGATCACCGACATGGTGCGTAATGAGCTGCACAGCTACAAACAGTTGCCGGCCAACTTTTACCAGATTCAGACCAAGTTCCGTGACGAAATTCGCCCGCGTTTTGGCATCATGCGCTCGAGGGAATTCATCATGAAGGATGCCTACTCCTTTCATACCAATATGGATTCCCTGGCAGACACCTACCAGATCATGCACCGGGCCTACTGCGCCATCTTTGATCGGCTGGGCTTGGACTATCGCCCGGTGGAAGCCGATACCGGCGCCATCGGCGGCGCCGCCAGCCATGAATTCCATGTGCTGGCCGAGTCCGGTGAGGATGATATCGCCTTTTCCGATGGCTCCGACTACGCCGCCAATGTGGAACTGGCAGAGGCGCTGGCCCCTGCCATCGAGCGCCCGGCGCCCGGCGCCGCCATGGAAACGGTGGATACCCCCAATGCCAGAACCATTGAGGAACTGGTGGCCCAGTTCAATCTGCCCATCGAGAAAACCATCAAGACGCTGGTAGTGAAAGGGGCCGAAGAAGGCCAGCTGGTAGCATTGCTGGTACGTGGCGATCACGAACTGAACGATATTAAAGCCGAGAAGCTGGAGGCCGTCGCCACGCCACTGGAATTTGCCAGCGAAGATGAGATTCGCAAAGCAATAGGTGCAGGCCCCGGTTCACTGGGCCCCGTAGATCTGCCATTTACGGTCATCGCTGATCGCAGCGTGGCGGTGATGAGCGATTTCGGTGCCGGCGCCAATGAAGATGGCAAACACCACTTCAACATCAACTGGGAACGGGACGTGGCCCTGCCACAAATCGCCGACCTGCGTAATGTGGTCAATGGTGATCCCAGCCCGGATGGCACCGGCACCCTGAGCATCAAACGCGGCATCGAAGTGGGGCATATTTTCCAACTCGGTACCAAGTACTCCGAAGCACTGGGCGCCACCGTGCTGGATGAAAATGGCAAATCCGTGGTGATGCCCATGGGCTGCTACGGCATCGGCGTGACCCGCGTGGTGGCCGCCGCCATTGAACAAAACAACGACGACTGGGGCATCATCTGGCCGGAAGCCATTGCCCCGTTCCAGGTGGCCCTGATTCCGGTGAACATCAAGAAAAGCCCCCGGGAGCGTGAGCTGGCAGAAACGCTCTACGCCGAGCTCACCGCTGCCGGTATTGAGGTGATCTTCGATGACCGCGAGAAGGAACGCCTGGGCGTCAAACTGGCTGACAGCGAACTGATCGGCATCCCCCATCGCATCGTCATCGCCGAGCGTGGCATGGACAACGGCGTGCTGGAATACAAGGGACGTGGGGATGCAGACAAGACCGAGGTGCCGGTGGATGAGGTGATGGCGTTCATCAAGGGAAAGTTGGGGACGAATTAATAGTTAATAATGAATAATTAATAACGTCGCAGACCCGGTTTTTCAGATCTGGAAGCAAAGAGGCCGCGCCCAAAGTTTGGGCGCGGCCTCTTGCGTTTTAAACTGCTAATAACTGGTTCGCGCCAGTTATTAATTATTCATTATTAACTATTAATTAAATTTTCACCGTGCGCTTGACCGCCATCACCTGACTCATGGTGTTGTCGCCATGGGCGGTCAACTGCCAGAGCGGCAGGCCACGGCTGTCCTTTTCTGCCGACCGGTTGATCAATCCCAGTGCCCGGAGATGGATTTTCACTTGATTAAAGGCATGGGCTGCCAGCACCACATTGCGCACGGCGTGGGCTCGAGGGAAATCGTTCTGCACATCCCCCAGAGCCTTGCGGCCGATAAAATCTTCCAGCGCTTTCTGCAACACCGATTCCGCCGCCGGGTTCAACATCAACGGCGCCACACAGGAAAAGGCCTGATCCCAGCTAATCTTGGTGGTCACCATGGCCAGCTTGCAGTCGCCGCCTTCATACACATTGCAGGAATAATCCAGCGCCACCTGGTCTCCGGCGCGGGCCAGGGTCTTCAAGGGGGGGCGCGCCTGACTGAGCGCTTCTTCACGCTCTTTTTCCAGCAGTTCAATGCGCGCCTTGAGCGCCTCCGCCTGGGCACCACCGCCCTCGCCCGCCTGATCGGCACGCACCCAACCCACTGCATGATGTTCACGCATCAGGTGGGGAATCACCTTGCCAGCCAGTTCATTCAGGCCTGCTTCAGTACTCCAGCGATAGCACGTCACCTTCTCTTCCAGCAGGCGCACAAAATCGTCACGGCGCACCTGACCGTCCCGGGTCGGCTCACGCTGTGCTTCCGGCAGGGCGGAGGGATTTTCATGGATAAAGGCAATTATCGGTTTGCGCTTGGTGGCGGCGAAGATGTACTCACGGTGGATCTCGCTGAGCCCCATCGGCGACAGGGTGCCGTAACGGCCGCCCACAATCAGGATGAAATAATCACTGGTTTCGATCAGCTTCTGGATCACCGGCAACAGGGTATTACCGTCCGCCGCCGCACTATCCAGGCCGGTAGGAATCAGCCCGTGCTCCAGCATGGGCAGCATCAGTGCCTGGCGCGCACCCTGCATATCAGGGAACGTGGCGCTGATAAAGACTTGATAGCGTTTGTTGGCTGTCGCGCTCACCCTGATCAAAACCTCTTTCTTTGTTATTCCGGCCCGCCGGGCCGTGCCTGTGGAGGGCTATTAAAGCGCCTGAATGCCCTGATCACAAGCCAGCCCGCTGACCCAAAAGCCGGGTCTGGCCGTGACATGGGACATTTCACCGGTTCGTGCTAGCCTGAGCCCAGCCTATAACGCGGCCGGGGCCGCTATAATGGCTGGTCGCACGGGCAGGCAGACGGGAGCCCCGGGCACTCCACTCTCAAAGCTTACAGGAAAGGGACGCCATGCAAACCATTGCCTTTTACAACCTGAAAGGGGGCGTAGGTAAAACCACCACCGCAGTCAATGTGGCCTGGCACGCTGCACGCTGGAAACATCGCACCCTGCTCTGGGACCTGGACCCACAAGGGGCCGCCAGCTTTTACCTGGGGGTGGACGATGGCGATGGCTACAAGGCCGCCAACCTGATCAAGGGCAAGCAGCCCATTGGCCGCCTGAAACGGGAAACCCGCTGGGCCAACCTGGATGCGATCCCCGCCGACCTGTCCATGCGCAATGCGGATATCAAGCTGCTCGAGAACGGCGGCGCCAAAAACCGCCTGAAACAGCTCATTGCCCCGCTGGGGGAAAGCTACGAACTGGTGATTCTGGACTGCCCGCCCACTTTGAGCCCGGTGGCGGAAAGTATCTTTGCCGCGGTGGATTACCTGTTTGTCCCGGTCATCCCCACCCACCTGTCTGTGCGCGCCTTCCAGCAGGTGCTCGACTGGATCGACAGCAAGAACTACAAGAACCTGACCGTAGTACCGTTCTTCAACATGGTCGACCGCCATCGCGACCTGCACGTGGAAATGCTGGTGAAACGTCCCAAGGCCATGAAGGGCGGATTGAAAGGCTGGATTCCCTACTCCACCCACGTGGAGCAGATGGGCGACCACCGGGCCCCGGTCGGCGAATTCGCCCCCTACACCCCCTCCGCCCAGGCCTTCCGCGCCATGTGGTTCGAGATTGCGGGGAAACTGAAACTCTAATTAATAGCTGGCGCGAGCCCGCTCCAGGGTGTTTGAAACGCAAGAGGCCGCGTCCAGTATCTGGACGCGGCCTCTTTGCTTTCGGAATCAGAAACTCCTGATCCGCGACGTTATTAATTATTCATTATTAACTATTAATTGCCTTCCCACGGGTTCGCCCGCTTCAGCACCTCATCCAGATCCAGCCCTTTGGGCAAGGTGCCGTAGTTGCGATCCCCATGCTCACCCAGTCGCGAAGCAATGAACGCTTCAGCCACGGCGGTATTGTCGGCGGCCACCAGCTGGCTGGCCTGCATGGTCAGTGATACCCGATCCACGATATCGCGGGCCCGGTATTCCGCTTCATCCATATCGCTGAATTCGCGCTTGAGCGCGTCCACGGCCTTGTCCAGGCGGGCATCACTCCCCTGGGTCTTGGCCAGTTCCGCAAACCAGGTATCCAGCACTGCCGGCGTTTTACCGAGGGCGCGAAGCATATCCAGCGCTTGCACATTGCCGGAGCCTTCCCAGATCGCATTGATTGGCGCTTCGCGATACAAGCGCGCCATGATGAAGTCCTCCGTCACGCCGTTGCCACCCAGGCACTCCATAGCCTCGTAGGCATGGAACGGGGTGCGTTTGCAGATCCAGTATTTGCCGGCGGGCAAGCCCAGACGCAGCAGCAGGCTTTCATGGCTGTTGGACGGGTCCAGCGTGGACTGATCCAACGCTTCGCCCATGCGCATGGCGATGGCCAGGGAGCCTTCCACTTCCAGCTGCAGATCCGCCAGCACATTACGCATCAAGGGCTGGTCCAGAAGCGTTTTGCCGAAAGCTGCACGCCCGGCCGCATGGTTCACGGCCTGGGCCACCGCCTGACGTTGCCCCGATGCCGATCCGATCATGCAATCGAAGCGGGTCATCGCCACCATTTCGATAATCGCCGGCACCCCACGGCCCTCTTCGCCGACCAACCAGCCCAGCGCACCGCGCAACTCGATTTCCGAGGAAGCGTTGGACACGTTACCCATCTTGTTTTTCAGGCGCTGTACCTGGATCGGGTTCTTGCTGCCATCCGGGCGCCAGCGCGGCACCAGAAAACAGCTCAACCCGCTTTGCGTCTGCGCCAGCACCAGAAAGGCATCGCACATGGGTGCAGAGGTAAACCACTTGTGCCCAACCAGCTCATAGGCTTCACCCGGCCCTTCATTGCCAATGGCGGTAGCAACGGTGGTGTTGGCACGCACATCGGAACCGCCCTGCTTTTCCGTCATGCCCATGCCAATGGTCAGCGCCTGCTTCTCGGTATGGGGCACATTGCGCGGGTCATAGGCGTTATTGAGAATCTTGGGCAACCACTCCTTCGCCAGTGCCGGCGTCAGGCTGATGGAGGGCACCGAGGCAAACGTCATGGTCAGCGGGCAACCGTGGCCGGCGTCGACCTGCGCCTGTAAATAGCTCTGCGCTGCCCGGGCCACATGAGCCCCGGGCTTGGGGTTCGCCCAGGGAGAGGAGTGCATGCCGGACTCCAGCCCCAGGGCCATCAACCGGTGGTAGGACTCGTGGTATTTCACCAGGTCCACCCGGTACCCCTGACGATCGTGGGAAAAAAACTGTGGCTTGTGTTCGTTGGCCAGAAAGCCCCATTCGATCACCTCGGCACTGCCGGTGCGGGCACCGTGGGCAGACAGGGCATCCTCCGCCCAGCTCGCGCCATGGCGGGCCACCGCCTCGCGCAGGGCCGTATCGTTGTCGTAAGCGTTGTAATCTTCCAGCGCCCGGGCCTGATTGAAGACCTCATGGGTCTGGGCCAGCGGGTCCGCTTTCAGGGTGTCGTGCTTGGCATTCATGTGAGCTCTCCCGGTTTATTAACGCAGCGTGTTTCACGCTTCATGCAACAAGCACCACGCCCCACTCCCCACACAGGGAAAGCGCGCTGCCGTTGCCGCTTTTTACGCAGTCTGTTGCTGCTGAACAGCTTGCGCCTGCGCCCGGGGAGCACCCACCGCGCGCAGACAAAATTGTGTCAGGGATTCCGCCAGGTTGGCCTTGGGCAGCGGTTCGGACAGCGGCCCCACCAGCGCCTCAGCAATGGCACCCACCAACGCGGCGGCACTGACGGCTGTGTCCTGCAGCGGCAGGGAGCCCTGGCTGACACCGTCACTCAGCAGTTGCTGGTACAGCTCGGCATAACGCTGACGGTAGATCAGACGCTCCGCGTCCACGGCCGGGTCTACCGGCTCGGCGATCAACGACCAGGCCAGCGTGGGCGCGGCTTGCGCCCGGCGTACAAACACCTGCAGCACGTATTCCAGCCGCTGGGCAAAATCGCCGTCTTGCTCCATGGCCTGGGCCACCGCCGCCACTTCTCGCTCGGTGGCCAGGCGAAACACCTCCGCCGCCAGCACCGCCTTGTTGTCGAAATAGCGATACAGGGTGCCCACGCCAACGCCAGCCTGGCGGGCCAGCGTCTGCATGGTCAGCCCGGCAAAACCGCTGTCACGCACCAACTGTTCTGCATTACGCAGCAAGTGGGCACGCTGGGCCGCCTTGCGGGCTTTCACATTGTCGGTTTCCCGGTACGCCATAAACGGAATCCATATTCATTTCTTAAAAGAAGTGAATCATGATTCCGACTTTCGAGCAAGCACCACCTGTCGCGCGGCTCGATGCGGCAGGAGCGTCGCTGGCGACGCGCCTACAACAAGCCTGCCAACACCCCCAGCGCCGCCATGCCCAGCACCATCCCCCACAAGGGCACCGTCTTGCTGCGCAGCACCACGAATCCCGCTACCACGATCAACAGGTCCCACCCATCATGCACCGCAGAGACGAACACCGGTTGATACAGCGCCGCCAACAGCAACCCGACCACCGCCGCATTGATGCCCGCCACCGCACCGGCCAGCGCCGGGCGGGAAGACAACCATTGCCATCCCTCCATCATTCCCAGCACCAGCAAAAAACCGGGCAGAAAAATCGCCAGTGTGGCCAGCAAGGCGCCCCACCAGGGGCTGGCTGGCAGCAAAACCGCCCCCAGATAAGCGGCCAGCGAGAACATCGGGCCGGGCACCGCCTGGGCAGCCGCATAACCGGTAAGGAACGAGTCCGGGCTCATCTGTGCCCCCACCAGCTCCTGCAATAATGGCAGCACCACATGGCCGCCACCGAATACCAGCGCACCGGCGGTGAAAAAATCATTCCAGAGACCCAGCAGCCGCCCGGCGGGCAGCACCGCCACCAGCGCCAGCAGTACCAACAACCCCAACGGCAACCAGCGCCAGCCCGGCTTGCCCTGCAACGGCTCCACGTTTGCCGGGCGCAACCAGTGCCAGCCCACCGCTGCCGCCAGCAGCAGGGCCGCCACTTGCCCCCAGAGCGCAGGCCAGAGCACCAGCAACAGGGCCACACCCAAAGCCAACCCCCGGGTCAGCGGGGCCGTACAAAAGCGCGTACCCATATTCCACACGGCATCGGCCACTACCACCACCGCCAACCACTTCAGGCCAGTGACCACACCCCCCTGCAGCCACTCCGGCAGTGCTGCCGCATACATGGCCAGCAGTGCCATCAACAAAAAGGACGGCAAGGTAAAGCCCACAAAGGCAACAAAAGCACCCGCCACGCCACCGCGCACCCGGCCAATGGCAAAACCCAACTGGCTGGAGGCCGGACCCGGCAGAAACTGGGTGAGAGCCAGCAAGCGGGCAAAGTCCGCCTCGCTCAACCATTGCAGTTGCACCACAAATCGCTGGTGAAAATACCCCACATGGGCCGCCGGGCCGCCAAAGCTGATCAACCCCAGCAGCAGAAACTGGCGAAAAATTTCTGTCATCACCTACACTCTTTCCCATCTACAGGCCCAGAACGCTACCACACCGTCATGGCAATCGAATGCCTGTCGCCCGGATGTCATCGTCCCGGCCCCACGGGTATACTCCCGGCCATGCAATCCAATGCCCACTCCGTTCTCGAACACGTCTTCGGCTACCACCAGTTTCGCGGTGAACAGCAGACCATTATCGATACCCTGATACAGGGCGACGACGCGCTGGTGCTGATGCCCACCGGCGGGGGTAAATCCCTGTGCTATCAGATCCCCGCTCTGGTCCGTGCCGGCACCGGTGTGGTGATCAGCCCGCTGATTGCCCTGATGCAGGATCAGGTGGATGCGCTCAAGGCGCTGGGCGTGAAAGCCGGCTTCCTTAATTCCACCCTGTCACTGGAGCAAGTACGCGAGCTGGAAAACGCCTTGCTGCAAGGCCAGCTGGACATGCTCTACATCGCCCCGGAACGGCTGATACAGCCGCGCACGCTGGCGCTGCTGAAACAGGCCGAGATCGCCCTGTTCGCTATCGATGAAGCCCACTGTGTGTCCCAGTGGGGGCATGATTTCCGCAACGACTATCTGCAGCTCTCTCTACTGCACCGGGAATTCCCTCAGGTGCCCCGCATTGCGTTAACCGCCACCGCGGACCAGCGCACCCGCACGGAAATTGCCGAGCGACTGGACCTGACCCAGGCGCGACATTTTGTCTCCAGCTTCGACCGCCCCAACATCCAGTACCGTATCGAGCGCAAGGACGGTGCCCGCAATCAGCTACTGCGCCTGTTGCGTGCCGAGCACGCCGGTGAAGCGGGGATCGTCTACTGCCTGTCGCGCAACAAGGTGGACCGGGTGGCCGAATGGCTATGCCAGCAGGGCATTAATGCCCTGCCCTACCACGCCGGGCTTTCTGGCCCTGTGCGGGAAAAACACCAGCAGCGTTTCCTGCGCGAGGACGGCATTGTCATGGTCGCCACCATTGCCTTCGGCATGGGCATCGACAAACCTGACGTGCGGTTTGTGGCGCATCTGGATCTGCCCAAGAGCATCGAGTCCTACTATCAGGAAACCGGCCGTGCCGGCCGTGATGGCAACCCGGCCACGGCCTGGATGGCCTATGGGCTGGAAGATGCCATCAAGCTCAAACAGATGCTCGCCCAAAGCAGTGGCAACGAGCAGCACAAGCGCAACGAAAACCAGCGCCTGGAAAGCATGCTGGGGCTGTGCGAAATCACCCATTGCCGCCGCCAGGCATTGCTGCACTATTTTGCCGAAACCCTGGAAAAACCCTGCGGTAACTGCGACACCTGCCTGCATCCACCGGAAACCTTCGACGCCACCGAAGCAGCCCAAAAGGCCCTGAGCTGTGTCTACCGCACCGGCCAGCGCTTCGGCGTCAACCACCTGATCGACGTGCTTACCGGCAACCGCTCCGACAAGGTCGCCAGCGCCGGGCACGATCATGTGTCCACCTGGAACATCGGCAACGAATTCAACGCCAACCAGTGGAAAAGCATCTACCGTCAACTGGTGGCCCGCGGCCTGCTCACCGTGGACATGAACGGTTACGGCGCGCTACAACTGACCGACGCCTGCCGCCCCTACCTGCGCGGGGAACAGCCCCTGCACCTGCGCAAGGAAATTGCCAAAGCGAAAAAAACCGGCACCCGCAAAAGCCAGTCCAACGTGGCGGAAGCGGATCGCACACTGTGGGAAGCACTACGCGCCTGTCGCAAACGGCTATCCGAAGAAGAAGGGGTGCCGCCCTACGTGGTCTTCCACGACGCGACCCTGATGGACATGCTCGCCATCCGCCCGCGCAACCGCATGGAACTTTCCGCCGTGAGCGGCGTAGGGGATCGCAAGCTGGAGCGCTACGGCGACGACTTTCTTGCCGTTCTCAATAAAGCCGCGAATGGCAACAGCACCAGCGAGGCAGAAGATGCCGGCCCGGACAGCAACGAGATTCTCACCCTGGCCCTGGCCAACATGGACCCATCCGCCATCGCTCGGCAGCAGAACCTTAACGAGCAGACCATCTACCGGGAGCTGAGCCAGCTGGTGGTCAACGGCAAGCTGTCACTGGAGCAGGCACTGGGCCTCAGCGACGTGGAAATCGGCATCATTCAGGACGCCCTGCTCAGCCAGGCCAACCTGGCGGAAGACACTTTCAGCTACCGACAGATCAAGGAGCAACTGGCTGACGACTGGCCCACCGGCGTCCTTCACTGTGTCCGCCAGGCCATTCTGGCTCAGTGCTGATCCGCACTGAGCCAGATTCAGCACGGACGTTCAAATAAAATTCACTGGATCGTCAATCCTCCCACACACGCCCTCTCCACAATCCCCCGACCGACTCTTATCTGACTGGGGAATCCATTGTGAAACGGCTCAACTACAACCTTGCGGCTCTGCTTGCCGCACTTGCGCTTACCGGCTGCGGGGGCGATTCGTCGTCCTCATCCGACGACACCGACACAACCGACAAAGGCAGCACCCCCGCCACCACAACCACCCTGCGCATCGGCTTGTTGCCCGATACCCAGGGCGGCGGCGACAACGTGGCCATGCACCCGATGAAAGCCGTGCTGGATAAAGAACAGGCGCTGGGCGCCAACATCGTCATCCCCGTGGGGGACCTGACCGACCACGGCACCACCGGCGAATTTGAACAGTGGACCTCCATTGCCGAAGGTTACCGCGATGCCGGCATCGAATTTCTGCCATTGATGGGCAACCACGAAGACAGCTATGCCTACTCCGTAGAGTGGGTTGAAAACATGAAGCACTACATTCCCGATGACGCCGTCCATATGGCCGGCGCGCAGTACCTGAATTATTACGTGATCCGCGACAACGTGATGATTGTTCTGCTCAAGTACTACAACCTGCCAATCGCTTTTCAGTGGATCAAGCAGGCGGTCAATACCCATCGCGATGAGGTAGACCATATCGTGATCGCCAGCCACGACGGCCTGATCGGCGCCAAATACGGGGAAACCCGCGAAATGATCGTGGAAGGCGTCACCGGCGACAATCTGCTGATGAACCAGTGGGATGATATCCGCGCCTTTTTCGCCCGCAATGACGTGATCTGGGTACAGGGCCACGAGCACATGTATCAGCGCTCTGTTATCACCGCCCCTATTTATGTGGATCCCGCCTCCTGGACCGAAGAGGAAGGCAACTACCGGCTGCCGCAGTACACCCAGATCGTTTCCGGCAACGCCTCCTACAAAGGCTACGAATTCCGTTACGGGGAACGCGAGCTGGTGCAGCGCATCGTGCAGCAAAAAATGAACACCAAGAGCAACGGCTCCACCGCCTACGATGTGAATGCCTCAGTACTGACCTTCCAGGGCCCGCGAGTGGATTACGAGTCATGGTTTGCCGAGCACACTATCAGTAGCAACGAAGACGGCGTGAAAGAACTGGCTGATCCGAACTGGCAATTGCTGGACCGTTTTTCACGTACCAGCAACCGCTGCGAGCGCGTGGTCTACCCCAACTCCATTCCCGACGGCACCCGCCCGGTCATGTATCTGGACAGCCAGTACATCAGCAATGACTGCCGCGCAGACGATGGCAGCACTGCCCGAATGGTGGCCGGCACCAACAACACCTTTAACCGCCTGGAAAGCCGCACCCGGGACATGGAACTGACCCCCGGGTTCAGCCGAGCCGAGAGCGTGCCGGATCTGATGCGCCTGTCTTACCAATATCTGTTCCAGTACAACCAGCCCTGGACCCCGAACCTGAACGCGGAAAACCGGGTCATCCCCAACAGCGGCGACAGCAATGTGCTGGATATTCCGGAAACCACCATGGACCTGAAAGAAGATGTGGCCATGAGCTGGCAACCTGCCACAGAAGACACCCTTAGCGACATTCTGATCATCAGTGGCACCCAGAACCAGACCGGCACTTACTCCAGTGCCTATGGCGCGATCAAGGATCTGGAAGCCGATACCGGCCTGCCAGGCAGCCAGCCGGACGGCACCGCCAAGCAAGCCCATACCCTGCCCGCCAGCGCCAGCAAGGACTGGGATTTGAGCAGTGCAGTCTCAGATCGCTACGCCCTCACCTTTGATGCCGCCGCCGGCATCGCCACTGAGACCACTACTCTGGGTATGCACAGTGAGTCCGGTTGGCAGGCTGTCACCTCAGCGGATTGCGTAATCAACCAACCTTTCGATGAGAGCTTCCTGGCTACCCCACCGGTGCGCAGCGCAGGCTGCGACGCGGAACCACTGGTGGGCTTCGATGCTGACCACGGGCAACGCTGGTGGGTCGTCCTGGAGCAGGACGCAGAACTGGCCTTGCTGGCCCGCTAACCTGCCACGGAAAGCCCTGTTACCCGGCCCTTCCCGTCACCTGGGGAGGGTCACCCCTCCTCTTCCTGGCGTTTGAATGATCGAGAAAACTGCAGAATCAAAAAGTTGATCAGCGACAATACCAAGGCAATCTCATAACGACTGTAAGCCACCGAAATACCGATCGCCCCGGTATTCCACAGGCTCGCCGCCGTGGCAGTACCGCTCACATTAGCCCCATCCTTGAGAATCGCCCCACCGCCGATAAAGCCCATGCCGGTAATAATCCCGTACATGACCCGCGCTTCCGCATCGGAACCGGTGTACACCTGCATTCCCACCAACATATAGCCACAAGCCGCAATGGAGACCAACGGGAAGGTACGCAAGCCAGCACCTCGCGCCCTCTGCTCCCGGTTCCAGGCCACCGGCAGCGCCAGCACAAAAGCGGCGCCAAGCTGAATCAGGTGGGTCCCCACCTGCGCCCAGTCCAGTTCCTGCATATCGCTCTCCTTGCTTAAGAGGGGTACGGGGTTTTGCCCACGGCCACTGACAGCAACCCGACCCGGCTACCATCGAGACGCATATGTAAGCAAAAGCTTACATCGACACAACAGAAGCCCGCCGCCCGATCACGCTACCGTTAGTACACAGAATAAACAGAGGGGAAGGAAAAATGGAACAGGATGAGTCTCTGGATCTGAACTGGCTCCCCGAGCAGCTTGATGGCATCTTCGAAGACAGCCATGCCGCCGACGCCGGCCAATGGGAATCCATAGAAAGCCACGAGATCAACCACCAGGCGGCCTGAACCGGCCGTCGGCTTTACCAAGCATTACTCGTGTTCACGCCCCGGATCAGTTAGGCTTGCCGCCCTTTTCCAGCTGATCCTCCCAACTTCATGCATTTTTCAGATCTCGGGCTGTGTGATGCCCTGCAAGCGGCCGTGGCTGAGCGTGGCTACGACACGCCTTCCCCTATTCAGGCCCAGGCCATTCCCGCCGTATTGTCCGGCCGTGATGTGATGGCCGCCGCCCAGACCGGTACCGGCAAAACCGCCGGCTTTACCCTGCCGCTTCTGGAACGCCTGCGCACCGGCACCCCCGCGCGCAACAATCAGGTTCGCGCCCTGGTACTCACGCCAACACGCGAGCTGGCCGCCCAGGTGGCGGAAAGCGTCTCCACTTACGGCAAGAACCTGCCGTTGACGTCCAGCGTGGTATTCGGTGGTGTGAAGATCAATCCGCAAATGCAGCGCCTGCGTGGCGGTTGCGATGTGCTGGTGGCCACACCAGGACGCCTGCTGGACCTGTATCAGCAGAACGCGGTGAAGTTCGATCACCTGGAAGTGCTGATCCTGGATGAAGCCGACCGCATGCTGGACATGGGTTTTATCCACGACATCCGCAAGATCCTCTCGAAACTGCCTCCCAAGCGGCAGAACCTGATGTTCTCTGCGACCTTTTCGCCGGAAATTCGTGCGCTGGCCAAGGGGCTGGTCAACGACCCGGTGGAAGTGGATATCAGCCCGCGCAATACCACCACCGAACTGGTCACCCAGTGGATCGCACCGGTGGACAAGAAGCGCAAACCCGCCCTGCTGACCCACCTGATTCAGGAACACGGCTGGTTCCAGGTACTGGTATTCAGCCGCACCAAGCACGGCGCCAACAAGCTGGCCAAGCAACTGGAAGCCAACGGCATTGAAGCCGCCGCCATTCACGGCAACAAAAGCCAGAATGCGCGCACCCGCGCCCTGGCCGACTTCAAGAACGGCAAGGTCCGCGCCCTGGTCGCCACCGATATCGCTGCTCGCGGTCTGGATATCGAGCAGCTGCCCCAGGTCGTCAATGTGGACCTGCCCAATGTGCCCGAGGATTACGTGCACCGTATCGGCCGCACCGGCCGGGCCGGCGCCACCGGACAGGCCATCTCCCTGGTCAGTGCCGACGAATTCCAGCAGCTCAAGGACATTGAGCGCCTGACCCAGCAACAGCTGGAGCGCAAAATCGTGGCGGGCTTTGAGCCCGGCGAACCGCTTCCTGCTGGCCGCGCGCCCCTGCCTCCGAAAAGCTCGCGGCCCAAGAAACCGAAAAAGCCCTCCTCCGGTGGTCACCGGGGCGGGCAGTCGTCCGGTAACGGCCAACGTGCCCAGCAAGGCAACCAGGCCAGCGGCAATGGCGGCAATGCGGGCGCCGGAAAACCTGCCGGGAACGGGCAGCGTCGGCGCCGGCCGCAACGCAACAACCGTCCGGCAAATGGCAATAAAGCCTGAATCGCGACATGCGACGGCGCCTGACGCCGGACAAAAAAACGGGGCCAACTGGCCCCGTTTTTTATGCTGACGCCAACCCTTAACGCTGGCGTAGCAGCCCCTGGTAGTGGGCCATATAACCTTGCAGCTCGGCATCACTCAGGTCTTTCAGCACCTTGTTGTTCACCGCATGCACCGCTTTGCGGCTGCCATCCACCCCCACATTCAGGGCCTTCTGGGTCACAAAACCTACCTTCACTTCCTTGGTGTTGGCGACAAAGACTTCATCAATAATCTTGTCTGCCACATCGCCCATGGCGCGGGTGACCAGCGCCACATCCTCGGTGCCTTTGCCCGCCGCACACAACTCAGTGGCCTTGCGGAAGGTCTCGGCAAAGGCGTCATCCACCGGGAATGAAATATGGGCCTGGTTACCGTTATCGTCACCGGCCTGCCAGTACATGGCTTTCACGTTCGCCAGTACCGGTGCAAATTCCTTGCTGGTGATTTTCTTGAAGATCTGGCGAGTCAGCATGCTGGACGCTTTACCCGCAGTAGAAACGGCAAAATCGATGACTTTTTTCTGGCCACCGGACAGTTCGGTCATGTTGGCCGGCTCCACCAGAAACAGGCTGAGAACACGGTCGGTCAGATGATCTGCCATCTGGATAAACTTCTCCGCGCTGTCCTTGCGGTCGTTTTCAACAGCGTGGATGAAATCTTCCGTGCTGTTCACCAGCGCCGGGTTTGCGGGAATCGCCACCACATTTTGCATTGTTATGTCCTTGCCTGTTCTGTGTGCCCAGGCCGCCCATCAGGCAGCCGATCAAGCTGGCCATAATAACGGGGCGATGGGCACAGGGGAAACGCCGATCAGGCCGGAATAACAAAGCTGATACGTCTTCAGGGCGAACTCGCACTTTGTGTAACCGCACCGGTTTGCGACGGATGGCGGATATCCACCTGTGGCGTAGTCAGCATGGTGCCATTCATGGCGCAATCCGGCCCCAGGTTAACCTGTTCAAAACTGGCCGAGGCCTCGGCATTGCGCCATACCAGCGACACCGGGCCCGGACCGCAAATCCCCCCAAGCAAGGGCACCCGGACTTTTACCTGCATATCATGCACCGTGAGCTTGCGAGGGCTATCCACCTGCCCTTGCCAGGGCAGGCCCAACGCCTTGATGCTTTTACACAAAGGATTGAGGCCACCGAAAGACACAGCCGTAACGCGCAAAGCCCCGTCACCGCCCACGCGGCCGTCGAAGGTGGTATTACAGGACACGGGTATCCGACCTTTTTTCATGGCCAGTTCACCGCTGGCGGAGAAGGGGCCAGCGGGCGCCACAGCCACGTCGGCATAAGCGGTGAAGGAAAGCGACAACAACACGATGGGCAAGAGCACGGTGCTCCTGCGGGCAATGACAGTCCTTATCATTGTTATTATTCCTGTTTCTGTTCTTATTTTGTCCGGTGTTTTTCTGATTATCTCCCCACACCCATACTGTCACGGCAATTCAACGGCTGCCAACCACAGCACGGCGGATCTTCGCCGCGCTGCTACCGTTTATCGCTCTCCGGAAAATGAACAATATTCACACCAATTGGTAACTGATACTGCCCAGTACCGCCAAAACCACTGCCCACTTGGCAGTCACATAGAATCGCTTGTTCTTCCGCTTCACCGATTTTAGGAAGCCTTTGTAGGCGATCACGCCCTTGCCCAGTTTGTTACCAATACCTGTGTGGCTGCTGTCCACGTTGTCGATCATGAACAGGCGATTGAAAAACCAGCCGAAGAACCAGTAACCCTTTTGCACCCATTTGCTCTTCAAGGGACGGTCCACGTCGGTCATCAGGATGATGCGGGGCGTCTCGGTGCGGTTCCACGCAGAATGAATATAGGTTTCATCGAAGATAATGCTGTCGCCATCGCGCCAGATGTAATCTTCTTCGTTTACCGTCAACCCGCAGTTTTCATCATTGGGCGTGCTCAGCCCAATGGAGTAGCGCAGCGTATAGGCAAACGGATCGTGGTGACGGTTCAGCTTCTTGCCCGGCATCAACACCGCGAACAGGGCGATATTCAGGGTGGGAATCTGCTCCAGCAACGCCATGGTTTTTGGCGCCAGGTCGTAGGCCGAAGGCAGCTTGTTGTCGTACACCTTCAGATAAAAACTGGTCCAGCGATTGTCCTTGTAAAAACTGCTGGCCGGCAGATCCTCTTTCGCCGTAATCAGGCCACCGTGGTACAGCGCCACCGCCTCATCGCGAATGGTTTCCCAGTTGTCTTCGATCAACTGTAATTCCGGCAGATGCGACAAGCTCAGGCGCGGCGTGGTTGGCACCTTGGACAGCAAGTAGGCCGGAATATTGAACGGCACCATAAAGGTGGAAAAGTCCGACAGCTGGCGCTTCAGGCCAAACGGTTCCCGGTTACGCATCCGAATAAAAATAATGCAGCCTGCATAAATCAGCAGACAGGCCAGAATCACGGTCATCTGTTTTCCTTTGGTTCATTGATTCCAGGTTCGAGGCAACCCGCGCTGCCCGAAAAATCGACGGACGGGATTTTAAAGCAAAATCCCCCGTAAAACCGGGATAATACCTGCCAATTGCCGCCATTGCTCTGTCTGACAGGCCCGTCGGTCTGTTCGCTCCGGCCCTGCCGGGGCCGCCATCATTGGCCGACACCCCGGTTAGCGGTACATTCTAGCCTTGCCTTTGCACAACAGCCGCCACCCTTGAGGAATCCACCCTGTGACGCACCGAATTCTGCCCCTGATCGCCTGCCTGCTGCTCTTGGCACAGTGGAGCCACGCCGACGATAGCTCGCTGACCATCAAGGATGTCATTGATACAGGGGAGAAGGCCGAGGCGGTGATTGCTGACTCCCTGCAAGATGACAGCATTCGGCCCGGCGATACCCCCCTATCGACCATGCTGGCCATCATGGACGCCGCCCAGGACGGAAACTGGGGCGCTGCCGGGGCTTACCTGGACATGCGTTACCTGCCCGCAGACATGGCCGACAAGGACGCCGCCACCTTGATGGAGCAGCTGAACATTGTCTGGGGGCAGCAGCGCATTCTGGACCTGACCCGGTTATCCACCCACCCGAAGGGGCACCGGGATGACGGCCTGCCCAGCTACCGGGACAAGATCGCCACCCTGACCCTGCCGGACGACACCCTGACCCTCTATTTGCAACGGGTACCCGGCGATGACGACCGTCGTATCTGGAAAATTTCCAACGCCACAGTGCAGCAAATCCCCCATCTCTGGGAGCTGTTCGGTTACAACCCGACCATCACCCGTTTGGCGGATTATCTGCCGGATTTCACGGTCCTCTATATGCAGAACTGGCAGGTGGCCGGGCTGATACTGATCATCATCGGCGCCTGGCTGGCCTCTTCCCTGCTGCGCCGGCTGACACTGCGCCTGCTGGAGTTCTCGGACCGTTACCGCGATACCCTGCACCAGTTCTTCTCCATGCCGTTTCGCTGGTACCTGTTCTTCAAGATGATGCAGCTGGGCGTGGCCGAACTGGGCCTGTCCATCCGCGCCCAGGTGTACCTGAACCAGTCCGCCCTGGGCTATCTGGCCACCCTGTTCCTGGCGCTGGGCATTATCGAACTGCTTTCCGCCCTGTTCCTTAGCAGCGCCCAGAACCAGAAGTACTGGTCCGGGATCATCCGGCCAGTTCGTACCATCCTGAAAATGATCGCCGCTGTGGTGATTTTTCTGCTGTGGCTCAGCGACTCCGGCTACGACATCACCACGGTGCTGGCCGGGCTGGGCATCGGCTCCATCGCCGTGGCGCTGGCCGCACAAAAGACCCTGGAGAACGTGATTGGCGCCTTCACCCTGTACATTGCCAAACCCGTTCAACCCGGCGATTTCTGCCGGGTTGGCACCACCGCCGGCGTCATCGAGGAAATCGGCCTGCGCTCTACCCGCATTCGCCAGACGGACCGCACCGTGGTGTACGTTCCCAACGCGGTACTCGCCAGTGCCAGTATCGAGAACATCAGCGAGTCCGATTTCCGTCGCTACCATCGCGACCTGCATATTCGCCTGGGCGCCAGCACCGACCAGCTACGCCAGTTACTGGTCGACCTGCGGCGCTTGATTTACAGCCACCCACGGCTCACCGAGCGTGCGGCCAGGGTGCGTTTCAAAGAAATCCTGCGGGACGGCTACCGCATCTCGCTGAACTGTTATGTGGACAGCAGCGCCTACGGCGAATTCCTGGCCGTGGCTGAAGATCTGAACCTGCGCATCCTGCAAATCCTGGAGGATAACGGCGTCCACCTGGCGGTACCGGTTCAGCAATGGGTCAACAACACCGAAGGCAGCACAGCCACGGTGCAACGCAACCAGGATGACGCTCTGCCCTTCCCGGACTTCAGCGACGACGACAAGGCCGCCATGAAAGGCAGCCTGGACTATCCGTACAAGGGCTAAGCCAAAACGTATATACATTGACTATCTAAAAGATAGCCTATAGCCTCATTGAAAGTCGAGCGTGAACCGGCGACGATGCGGCGTGATTTTTCATGGTGATGACCAATGGCAAAAAGCAAAGCCAAAAAGAAAAACAGCCAGCTTATCGTCCGAATCAACGACGAAGAGCGTGTGCGCTTTATCGAGCTCTGTGAGGAACTCGATACCAGTGCAGCAAGGGAAGTGCGCCGGTTTATTCGCGACTTTATCAAGAATCAGGAAGCGCCTTCCGGCGACTGACTGAAACCGATAGAACCTGTATTCCATATAAACAACGGAGCACACCATGTCTCAGAAGAAAAAGCTGAAAAAAGCCATCAAGAACAGTAAAGCCAAGATCAGCAAGCAAGAAAATGTTGTGAAGAAACTGAAGAAAAAGCTCAAGAAGCTTTAATCTTCCATTGAAGGGGCCGGCATCGCCGGCCTCCTTCAACCACGTTCAGCTTTCTTCAACTTCCTCCCCCTCCCTTTCACCCTATTGCATATCACCCCACGCACCCAACCGCGTACGGATTCAGTTTCAATCATCAGCATCCCGCCAATGGCAGTGTTAACATCAAGCTTCACGGGTTCAGGGGATGTTTGGGAATGATGCAACGGCTCGCTTTGCTATTCAGCCTTTTCACTTTCGCTGCCGCATGCAGTTTTCAACCCGGCATCGTCGACGACAACGCTCTGCGCGAAGGCGCCACGCAACATGCGGAACAAGCGCTGACCGTACGCGCCAGCGTCATCAGTGACAGCGATGCCCACGACATCTTTGGCGTGGCTCTGGGCATACACGGCATTCAGGCCGTCTGGCTGGAGGTGGACAACAACACCGGAACGCCGCTGTATTACCTGCCCGTCACCACCGACCAACAATATTTTTCGCCACTGGAAGTGGCCTGGAAAGTGAAGGGAAAGTTCGGCAAGGAAGATGAAAAAGCCGTGGACCGCATGTTCGTTTCCCGTGCCATGCCCATCAACCTGCCAACCGGCAAGCGCACCAGCGGCTTTGTATTCACCAATCGCGATCTTGGCGTCAAGGTGGTCAATGTGGACCTGCTGGGAGGTGGAAAAAGCTGGCAATCGTCATTCATCATCGACGTGCCTGGCATCAAGCTCGATGTGGAAAAAGTCGATATCACCACCCTGTATAACGAGCAGGACCACCTGGAAGTGGATCGGGACGGGCTTCGCGAATGGCTGAGGGGCCAAACGTGCTGCACGGCCAACGCCGACAACGACGCCAGCGGCGACCCGCTCAATTTTGTCCTTGTCGGCGACAGTCAACTACTGCTCAGCGCCATGGTGCAACGGGGCTGGGACCTGACCGAACGCATCCATGGTGGCTCGATCTGGAAAACTACCAAGTCCTTCCTGATGGGCTCCAGTTACCGTTACTCCCCGGTGAGCTCCCTCTATGCCCTGGATCGCCCCCAGGATATGGCGCTGCAAAAAGCCCGTGGCAATATTCACCAGCGCAATCACCTGCGCCTCTGGCGGGCGCCACTGCTGTGCGACGGTGAACCGGTCTGGCTGGGACAAATCAGTCGGGATATCGGCGTACGCTTTACCTTCAAGTCGCCCACCCTGACCACCCACAAAATCGACCCGGATGTGGATGAGGCCCGGGACTATCTGCTCCAGGACATGATTTTTTCCCAACGGCTGGCCGAGTTCGGGTATGTGCGCGCCATGGAAGCCAAACACATCGACAATCCCGGCCATAACCTCACCGGGGATCCCTTTATTACCGATGGCCTGCGGCTGGTGATGTTCTTCCATAGCCCCATGACGCCCATGCATGAAGTCAAAGACCTCCACTGGGAACAGCCGGACCGGAACCGCCGCCACTGGATAGAAAGCGATTCGGCCCCGACGGTGCCATCACCGTAATTTTTTGCTTTCTTTACAGATTGTCGCTTGAGTCCTTCAAACCAACCCGTAGGCTTTGTGGATACTGCTCACCCACTGACTGGAGCCAACCATGTTCACTCGATTGCTGACCGTGCTTGCCGCCGCGTCCCTGGCCGCCTGCGTGACCGCCGCCTCCCCGATCCGGGTTGCTGACGGAAACCAGAATGAAGGCACCGTGACCCTGGCCACCGACTATAACCTGATGCAGAACCCACAGATGGACTGGCAACAAGGCCTGCAAAAAGCCAGCGCGCAATGCCAGGGCTGGGGCTACAGCGGCGCGATTCCCAGTGGCAAACCCAGCCAGAACTGCAGCAATGAAACCCAGGACGGTGACTGTATCGGCTGGACGGTGAACGCGACTTTTCAGTGCACCGGGCAGGCTCCCCAGCAGTAACGGCTGCCGGCAATGAATAGGGGTTATCGCGGAATTGAGTGATCAGCCGGCTTCAGAACTTGTCCTATTATCCAGTCCTGGCAAGCGTTGGACGCCGGATGCCCGACGACGAACGCTTGCACTCAAAGCCTGAAAACCTTGGTCGCCATGGTCTCTGCGCAAAATCCCTTACCCGATAATTGCCGAAATAATGGCCCTGACAATCCCTCAAAGTACTCCTCAAAAGAGGTACCGCAATAACGACAACTTCTCAGGCTATGGGGTTTTAACGTCAGGCATCCGGCGTCAAGCGTTTGGCAAAGCGCCGGGTATTCGCGATAAATCCTTAAGACGGCGAGTAGCGCGTTATTCACACTTATCCGCGAAAAACAAAAAAGCCTCTTAAAAGAGGCTTTTTTGCTTATCTTTCTGATGCCTAGATGCCTACTGAGCGAACGTGCTCAGGTCAGCCCTGATTACTTGTCGGCGTCCAGCGCCTGGTAGTAATCCATCAGGATCTGCGCCACTTCAGGACGGGAAAATTCCGGCGGCGGGGCAATGCCCTGACCCAGCATCTCACGGACCTTGGTGCCTGACAGCAGAACAAAATCGTCCTTGGTGTGATCCGGCACATCACGCATCATCACCACACGATCGAGCTTCTTGGAGTAGGCGGTATGGTCGGCTTCGAAGATCTTGATCTCCAGGGCGCCTGCCGGCACTTTTTCCTGGAAAATGGTTTGTGCGTCGAAGGCACCGTAATAATCACCCACACCAGCGTGGTCACGACCCACGATCAAGTGGCTGCAACCACAGTTCTGGCGGAACACCGCGTGCAGCACCGCTTCACGGGGGCCGGCATACAGCATGTCAAAACCGTATCCGGTGATCATCACGCTATTGGGTGGGAAATACACTTCTACCATCTTGCGAATAGAGGCATCACGCACTTCAGCCGGAATATCACCGGCTTTCAGCTTGCCCAGCAACATGTGGATCAGAATGCCATCGGCGTTCAGCGCTTCCTGGGCCATGCGACACAATTCTTCGTGGGCACGGTGCATCGGGTTACGGGTCTGGAAAGCAACCACATTACTCCAGCCGCGCTCAACAAACTCATTGCGGATGGAAACGGCGGTGCGGAAGGTGTCGGGGAAGTCGTCAGCAAAGTAGGAATAGCTCAGCACCTGGATGTCGCCGGAAACGATAAAGTTGCCCGCCGCCAGGAAATTCGCCACGCCCGGGTGCTGCTTGTCATTGGTAGCGAAGACCTGCTCGGCCACCGCTTCCAGCTCCGCGTCAGAGGCTTCTTCGATAGCCGCCACGTCCATCACCGCAATCACCGGCTGGCCGTCCACATTGGGGTCACGCAGGGCGATGCGCTTGGCGCCTTCAATCGCGCTGATATCCTTCAGCATATTGACGATCGGTACCGGCCAGAACAGGCCATCGGCCGTGGTCAGGTTTTCTGCCACTGACAGCATATCTGCCTTGTTCATGTAACCAGACAGCGGGGTGAAATAACCGGCCCCCATCATCACCGCATTGGCGGCAGCCGCGGAACTGATCACCACCGACGGCAGGGACTCCGCTTCATGCTGCAGGGCAACGCGGGCAGCTTCATCGGCGACGTACAGGGGGGTTAATGCGTCCGCACCATGCGGCTTGACCAAAGCGACCATCTATTCACTCCAAATGCTTAATCAACGAGGGATCCATTTCGCGGCGCAGTATAGCAAAGGATCGGCACCAGGTCGGCCCGGCAATAAGTAATAAGGAAAACACAAACAAGAATAAGGCAGACAGCGGCAACCGCCGTCCAATCAGACCGCCAGGGGGACTCGCCCCCTGACGCCTGCCCGAGCTGCAACAGGTTGCGGGCCGGATTATACGATTGGCGGCTCCCCCGACAGGGTCGGCCCTTCTTCAATATCGTGGGTGAACTCTTCCAGCGACTGCGCCACTTCCCCCACCTCCTCGAAACGGGCGATGTGGTAGAGGGCTTCGCCTTCGTTAACCAACGGCAGATTGTTGCGGCCCACCAGAATGCCGGCGGCAGGGGCGTGGATATTGATATCATCGCCGCCAAAGGGGCTGGAGATACGGCCGATCAGATCCCCTTTCTTGATCCAGGCGCCCAGGGCCACCAGGGACAGGAAGACACCGTCACGCTCAGCACGAACCCAGCTGGAGGAGCGAGCGATATAGGGCTCAGCGGGTGCCTTGGTGCGGCGGGAACCGGTCATGCCCAGATGATGCATCACGTTGAGCACGCCTTTGACGCCAGCACGAATGCAGGACTCGTCAAAACGCAGTGCTTCACCGGCTTCGTAAGTGATAACGGGAATGCCCTGAGCTTCCGCCACTTCACGCAGCGTGCCCTCGCCCAGCACCGAGTTGATTACCACGGGCACGCCAAAGGCGTTGGCCATGGCACCAGTATCGTCGTTGGACAGGTTGGCACGAATCTGTGGCAGATTATCGCGATGAATGGCGCCGGTGTGCAGGTCCACCGCGTGGGTGGCACGGTCCAGCACCTGGGTCTTGAACTGCCACGCCATGCGCGCGCCCAGGCTGCCGGTTTCCGAGCCCGGGAAACAGCGGTTCAGGTCCCGACGGTCCGGCAGATAGCGGGATTTATGGATAAAGCCAAACACATTCACCACCGGTACCGCCAACAGGGTGCCGCTAAGGTTTTTCAGGGCAGAATGGCGCAACAGGCGGCGGATGATTTCCACGCCGTTCAGCTCATCGCCATGGATAGCCGCGCTGACCATGAACACCGGCCCGGGCTTGCGGCCGTGGATCACGTGAATAGGCACATTCAGCGGGGTCTGGGTATAAAGCTGTGCCAGCGGCAGCTCCACTTTTGTGCGGGAGCCGGGCTGAACGGTGATGCCATCAATTTCAAAGGGAGCGTTTTTCGGTTCTTTTGGATTTTTCATTTCTCACCCGAAACAGGCACTAAAATTTCATCCACTGTAGGCGCCTCCCATGAAAGATAACCCTACGGTGCAACATCTTCGCGTTCGCGCCTCAAGTGGCGCTCCTACAGAAGCGAGGATCAGCCTTTGGATCCTTTCGTCTGGGTTCTGTAGGGGCGGGCATCCTTTTCGATGAACTTGATGATCATGCCAGCCACATCCTTGTTGGTGGCCATCTCAATCCCTTCCAGGCCTGGGGAGGAATTCACTTCCATCACCACCGGACCATGGTGCGAACGCAGGATATCCACCCCCGCCACATTCAAGCCCATGATACGCGCGGCTCGCACAGCGGTGGCGCGCTCTTCCGGGGTGATACGAATCAGGCTGGCACTGCCACCCCGATGCAGGTTGGAGCGGAACTCGCCCGGCGCGGCCTGGCGTTTCATGGCCGCAATAACCTTGCCGCCTACCACAAAACAACGGATATCTGCGCCGCCGGCTTCCTTGATGTATTCCTGCACCATCACCGACACGTTCAGGCCCATAAAGGCTTCGATTACCGATTCCGCCGCCTTGCGGGTTTCCGCCAGCACCACGCCGATGCCCTGGGTGCCTTCCAGCATCTTGATCACCAGCGGCGCACCGCGCACCATGTTGATCAGGTCGGGAATGTCATCCGGGGAGTGGGCAAAACCGGTGATGGGCAACCCAACGCCTTTGCGCGAGAGCAACTGCAGCGAACGCAACTTGTCCCGGGAGCGAGAGATGGCTACCGATTCATTGATCGGGAAGACACCCATCATTTCGAACTGACGCACCACCGCCGTACCGTACTGGGTAATCGAGGCGCCAATACGTGGAATCACCGCATCAAACCCTTCCAGCACTTCACCCTTGTAGTGAATTTCCGGCTTGTGAGCCACCATGCTCATGTAACAACGCAGGGTGTCGATCACATGCATTTCATGGCCCGCTGCTTCGCCGGCTTCGACCATGCGTCGCGTGGAATACAAGCGCTTGTTTCGGGAAAGAATCGCAATTTTCATGGTTGCTCTTTTGTGCCGCCAAGGAGGAATGACGCTGTCGGGTCCACGGTAATCAGGTCCATGGCGGTTCGTCCCAGCAGCATGCGGAATTTCATGTTCTCACGGTCCGTGAGAGTAATCTCAATGGGCCAGTGACGCCCGCCCAACACAATCTCGGTGCGAATCACCGGGCGCTCTTCCTTGTGCCCACCGGAGTCGGTGACCACACGGCGATCCAGCACCGGGGCTTCGCATTCACGGATAGTATCCTGATCCTGGATCGGGTGAATGCAAAAACGCACCCACTCGGCACCATCGCGCTCAAAGGTTTCCACCTGATAGGCGTGCAACGCGGACGTGCGGGCACCGGTATCCACCTTCATCTTGATGGCGTCGATACCCAGTTCAGGCAACGTCGCCCATTCCCGCCAGCCAACGGTGACCTTGTTCGTCACTTGCGACTCCTCCAATGCCATCAATCGCGTCCCAGCAATTCGATTTTATAGCCGTCCGGATCCTGCGCGAATGCCAGCACCGTGGTGCCGTGCTTCATGGGGCCCGGTTCGCGGGTGATACGCCCGCCTCTTTCCCGAATACGCTCACAAGCAGCGTACACGTCGTCCACGGCCAGAGCCACATGGCCATAGCCGTCACCCAGATCGTAAGACGACTGGTCCCAGTTACAGGTCAGCTCCAGCACCGCGCCTTCAGATTCCGGCTGGTAGCCCACAAATACATTGGTAAAGCGCCCTTCCGGGTAGTCCTTGCGCCGCAATTCGGTCATCCCCAGCACCTGGGTATAGAAAGCGACGGACGCCTCAAGATCACCCACACGCAGCATGGTATGCAGGATTCGCATGGTTAGAAAAACTCCTGACAACAGGGAAATGCACAGGTGCCGGAAGCGCCTGCCGTGTCAGGGCGAAGTGTGGTGCGAGAAGGGTCGATTGACAATGAAAAAGTGGGTTTGCGGAGGGGAACACTGTAAAACATACAGGTCACCGTCGCTCATAGCGGACACGCCGGGGGCTATCCCGACATCAGGTGCAAGTGGGTCACGAGATACGAGTCGCGAGAACCTTAAGATTTCACTCTTTGAGGTTTTGCCTTTCGACACTCGCAACTCGCCACTGCTGTTATCGCGACTCAGGGCAGGAACAGGGACCCCTGATCCTCTACCCAGGCTTCCGGCACACTGCCCTCACGGATACGCTGCGGGTGATCCCCCACATCCACCCGGGCCACTTCCTGGCCGCTGGCATAGTTGAAGACTGACATCTGGTCGGTGCCGCTCCAGGACACATAGCAGTGTTCACCATCCTGGCTGGTGGTCACCCAGTAGGGTTTCTCGCCCACCCCGGTGTGAATCTGGTATTCAAAGGTGCCACGCTCCACCAGAGCCACATAGTCGCTCATGGTACCCGCCACACACAGGGTATCCCCGGCATCATTCATGGCGATACCGTGATGGGCCGAATCATTGACGTACTTTTCAATCGGCATGTCCGGCACGAGGTTAGGCAATTCCGCCAGGCGGGTAATCCGGTCTTCCTGCATGTCGTATTCGATAAAGCCATGCAGAAAGGAAAGCTGGAAATAGAAAAAGCGCTCGTCCGGGGTATGGGCCATGGGCCGGACCGCCGGGCTGAGATTAGCGAGGCCAGCCTCTTCCAGCTTCACTTTCATGTCGATTTTTTTGAGGATGTCCAGGCTGGCTGCATCCACCACCTGAAAGACTCGCTCGCCTTTCAACTTGATGGGGTCTCTATCCAGCGGCAGGAAAACATGACCAATGCTGGCATGGTAAATGCGCTCCCCATCCTCGGAATACACATTTTCGTGCGGGGAATTGCCTGACGGGAACTGGCCAACTTCGGTGCCGGTTTGCACATCCAGAATATGCACGACCTTGCCTGTGGACGCCGAAACAGCCACTTGGCTGCCATCCGGGGAAATGGCCATATGATCGGAGCGATAGCCTTCCACCGCAAAACGCCATGCAATATCACCGCTAGCAATATCGATGGCAACCACATCCGCAAAGCTGGGCCGGGACACGATCAGCAAACGGCCATCATTGCTGCTGTACATATCGTCCACGTACTGATGGTGGCCTTCGCCAATAAAGACTTTGATCGCCTCGTAGAACAATAGCGTCACCGGGTTCAAATAGATCTGGGTCACCCGCTTTTGCTTATCGGGAATACCGTTGATACGCCCCAGCCGCTCGTGACTGGCCATGTCGATCACATCAATCATGCCTTCCCAGTTGTTGCCCACGAAGATCACATCGCGCGCGCCTTGCGCCGTACTCCCCCCCGTCTCTTCTTCATCATCCCACCAATTCCACCAACTGGCGGACGCGAGCATCGGCAGGCCCAGTGCCACTATCAGCATCAGCACCTTAACCAGCCGGCTACCGCCCCCTGCATGCAGAATCTGCAACATATGCCTCTCTCCCTTGGTATTATTGTTTTATTGAGTGCACGACCGTACACCTGACAATGCAACCAGAACAAAAGGGAATAGACAGGAATGTGCTCACCTGCTCAGAGGCGACGGGACCCGGATCACTAAAGAGAAAAAGGTGCCAGATGGGGTCTGGCACTTTCTTCCAATGCAGAAACGGCTAAGACTGGCTACGCGGCCAGCCCTGGCACATGGGACCGTGCCCTGAATGACGGCCGGTGAGCAGTTCCTCATTGCAAAGAACAACCGGCTTTCAACGGTTCGCTTGTGAGACACCGCCTGCTTCAGGGCAGGAACAGTGACCCCTGATCCTCTACCCAGGCTTCCGGCACACTGCCCTCACGGATTCGCTGCGGGTGATCACCCACATCCACCCGCGCCACTTCCTGGCCGCTGGCATAATTGAAGACTGACATCTGGTCGGTGCCGCTCCAGGACACATAGCAGTGATCACCGTCCTTGCTGGTGGTCACCCAATACGGTTTTTCGCCGATGCCGGTTTTCAGTTCATAGGAGAAATCGTCACGGTCCACCAGCGCCACATAGTCACTCATGGTGCCGGCCACACAGAAGGTGCTGTCGTCCGCGCTCAGGGCAATGCCGTGGTGGGCGGAATCGTTCACATAGGTTTCCCGGGTCACCAGTGGACCGGTCAGGTCCGGCAACTCGGCCAGACGCAGCACTTTCTGCTCTTCCATGTCGTACTCGATAAAGCCGTGCAGAAAAGACAGCTGGAAGTAGAAATAACGTTCATCCGCCGTGTGCGCCATGGGCCGCACTGCGGTGCTCAGATTGCCGTGGCCTGTCGCCTCCAGATCGGCTTCCAGATCCAGCGTTTTAATAATTTCCAGGCTGTCGGCATCCACTACCTGAAACACCCGCTCCCCCTTGGTCGCGTCCAGCAGGTTCTTGCCCAGCAGAGCGTCAGTGACGCCGCCCAGCAGTTCGCTGTCCAGCGGGGTGTACACGGTACCAATACTGGCGTGATAGATGCGTTTGCCATCCTCGGAGTAGATATTTTCGTGGGGCGAGTCACCGGACGGGAACTTGCCCTGCTCTTCACCGGTTTCCACATCGAGAATATGGACCACATTACCCGTGGAGGCGGACACAGCCACCTGGGTGCCATCCGGAGACAATGCCATGTGATCGGAACGGTAGCCGTCGACTTCAAAACGCCAGACCACGTCACCGGTGGCAATATCAATGGCGGCCACATCCGCATAGCTGGGGCGGGAGACGATCAGCAGGCAGCCGTCATTAGAGCTGTACATATCATCCACGTACTGGTGATGGCCTTCACCAATCAATACCCGGATGCCCTGGAAAAACACCAGATCCACGGGGTTCATGGCAATCGCCTTCTCCCGCTCGGCCTGGTCCGGTATGCCATTGATGCGACCCAGCCGCGTGTAGGTATTCGCGTCGATCACATCGACCATGCCTTCCCAGTTATTGCCCACGAAAATCACCTTGCGCGGACCTGCGGGCTCCACCTCGGGGGGCGGCTCCGGCGTTTCGGTGTCGGGCACCTCTTCGTCAGACACCTCCCGACCGGACTCTTCCCCTGAAGGGGCGGCGGCCGGGGCCGAACTGCTACCGCCCCCGCCACAGCCGGTCATCAACAAAGAGGCACACAAAGCCAGGGCCCCCAGGGTCTGGGGCAAGAATGGGGTCGGCGAAACGGGTTGACGATCCAGCATGGCGATTCCTCAAATGAGCCTGTTGTTGTCGATATATCGCTGCCCACAGGTTAATTGAGACGATCGTACAATCTAAATGTACTTTCCTTGTTGTTATGTAACGTATTACGCCAGACACTCGATGCCTGACGCCTGACATAAAAAAACCGCCGCGAGCCAAAGGCTTGCGGCGGTTTCCGTGTTGCGTGCTGCGTGACGCGTGCGGCGTCTCTTTAACCCAACTTGCGGCCCGTCTTGGCGGCAATACGCAGGCGCAGCGCGTTGAGCTTGATAAAGCCTTCCGCATCTTTCTGGTCGTAGGCGCCGGCATCGTCCTCAAAGGTGGCGATGGACGCATCGAACAGGCTGTCGTTGTCGGAACGACGGCCTACCACGGTCACGCTGCCCTTGTAGAGCTTCAGGCGAACTTCGCCGTTCACGTGTTCCTGGGTGGCATCGATCAGCTTCTGCAGGGCTAGGCGCTCCGGGCTCCACCAGTAACCGTTGTACAGCAGCTCGGCGTACTTGGGCATAACAGAGTCTTTCAGGTGCGCGGACTCACGATCCAGGGTCAGGGACTCAATGGCACGGTGGGCCGGCAGCATGATGGTGCCCCCCGGTGTTTCGTAGCAACCACGGGATTTCATGCCCACATAACGGTTTTCCACGATATCCAGGCGGCCAATGCCGTTATCGCCACCCAGCTTGTTCAGTTTTTCCAGCACCTGCGCCGGGCTCAGCGCATCACCGTCGATGGAGACGATGTCGCCCTTTTCGAAGGCCAACGTGATGTAGGTGGGCTGATCCGGCGCCGCTTCCGGGCTCACGCTCCAGCGCCACATGTCTTCTTCCGCTTCCCACCACGGATCTTCCAGGTTGCCGCCCTCGTAGGAGATGTGCAGCAAGTTGGCGTCCATGGAATACGGGGATTTCTTCTTCTTGCTGGAGAAATCCACCGGGATATTGCGCTCTTCGCAGTAGGCCATCAGCTTCTCGCGGGAGTTCAAATCCCACTCGCGCCAAGGGGCAATTACCTGAATGCCCGGCGCCAAGGCGTAGGCACCCAGCTCGAAGCGCACCTGGTCGTTACCTTTACCGGTGGCGCCGTGGGAAATGGCATCAGCACCGGTTTCTTCAGCAATTTCCACCAGGCGCTTGGCGATCAGCGGGCGCGCAATGGAGGTGCCCAGCAGATACTCGCCTTCGTAGATGGCATTGGCACGGAACATGGGGAATACATAATCACGTACAAACTCTTCGCGCAGGTCTTCAATGTAGATCTCTTTCACGCCCATGGCTTCGGCCTTGGCGCGGGCCGGCTCTACTTCTTCCCCCTGGCCGATATCAGCGGTGAATGTCACCACTTCACAGTCATAGGTATCCTGCAGCCATTTGACGATAACTGAAGTATCCAGGCCACCGGAATAAGCCAGTACCACCTTGTTGATCTTGGACATTGAAAGACTCCGCAAATGGGCGACCGGCAGCGCATGGGCCGGCCCCCGATGAATCGTGGGGCATATCGAGGGGGCGTATTGTACCCGTCCGTCCCCTTGCACGTCACCTCCAGGCAGCGCCGGGCCCGGTTTCGCCTGTTGCCGGGGTGGGGATTCCGGTAGCATAAGCCCCGCTCGCAGCTGCGCTTGCGGTTTCTGCGGGGTCTTTGTGTTTGATGGAGTGATCATGAGCGATCAGCATCCCAGCCTGGCGCTACGTTTCCGCGGCTTTTTGCCGGTAGTCATTGACGTGGAAACCGGGGGATTCAATTCCCAGACCGACGCGCTGCTGGAAATCGCCGCCGTCCTGATAGAAATGGACGCCCAGGGCAACCTGCGCCCGTCCACCCGCATCCAGTTCCATGTGGACCCGTTCCCCGGGGCCAACCTGGAACAGGCGGCACTGGATTTCACCGGTATCGACCCGAGCAACCCGCTACGCGGCGCCGTCTCGGAAGAAACCGCCTTGAAAGGGGTATTCGAGCCCATACGCAAGGCCGTGAAGCAACACGGTTGCAGCCGCGCCGTACTGGTTGGGCATAACAGCTTCTTTGACCAGGGCTTTCTGAACGCCGCCACCGACCGGGCCGATATCAAACGCAGCCCGTTTCACCCCTTCTCCAGTTTCGATACCGCCACATTGGCCGGGCTGGTGTACGGGCAAACGGTGCTGGCCAAAGCCTGCGAAGCCGCCGGTATCCGCTTCAGCCAGCGCGAAGCCCACTCCGCGCTGTATGACGCCACCCGCACCGCCGAGCTGTTCTGTTCCATGGTCAACCGCTTCAAGACCCTGGGCGGCTGGCCACCACCACCCGCCAAAACCATCCCGCCAACCCTGGCGAAAGCGCTGGATTGATTGGACGCCTGACGCCTGACGCCTGACGCCTGACGCTGCGCAGTGTTTTGATCCTGGTTTTAGCGTCAAGCATCTGGCCTCAAGCATCCGGCAAGCAGCACAAAAAAAAGGGGCGCCATCTCTGGCGCCCCTTTTTTTGTGCTGCTTTCTTTTTACAGCTTGTCTGCATTACCAGACAGGTACTCGGCCACACCGTCCGGGGTGTCCTTCATACCGGAATCGCCTTTCTGCCAGCCCGCCGGGCACACTTCGCCGTGCTCTTCGTGGAACTGCAGGGCGTCAACCAGACGAATCAGCTCGTCCATGTTACGGCCCAGCGGCAGATCGTTAACGATCTGGCTGCGCACCACGCCGTTCTGGTCGATCAGGAACACGCCGCGGAAGGCCATACCGCCTTCAGACTCAACGTCGTAAGACTGGGCAATACCGTGGTTCATGTCAGCAGCCAGGGTGTATTTCACCGGGCCGATACCACCGTCGTTGACCGGGGTGTTGCGCCATGCGTTGTGAGTAAAGTGGCTATCGATGGAAACACCGATCACTTCCACGTTGCGCTCTTTGAACGCGTCCATGCGGTGGTCCAGAGCGATCAGCTCGGACGGGCACACAAAGGTGAAGTCCAGCGGGTAGAAGAACACCAGGCCATACTTGCCCTTGATGGCTTCGGACAGGGTGAACTCGTCAACGATGCTGCCATCGCCCAGTACAGCAGGAACAGTAAAATCCGGTGCAGGTTTACCTACCAGAACGCCCATTGTTTCTCTCCATTGTTTCCATTCTTACGGTATAGCCAGAGCAAAGCGCTCGCTCTGGCCGCTTGAAATCCTGTGGAGCAGCGATCATACAACGCCCGCAGCAATACTGCATGGGGCCGCTGAGTGCTGCTACGCACAATCATGGGGATTCCTCCCCGGCTTTCAACAGGTTGACCTGGTTGTTTGGCGCGAAAGTGAAGACTTTGCGCAAAACACCGCCAATTCAACGACGGGATCGGCTCCAGATCACAGTCCCCGTCAGCGCCAGAATCACCAGCACCAGCGCCGCCAGATCCATGACCAACTGCCCGGCCAGGCCAAACAAGCGCCCTGCGTGCAGATCCAGCAACAAGCGCTGCCAGTTCAGTGACGGCGGCACACTCTGCGCCACAATGCGCTGCTTCATGGTGTCAGGCAGCGACTGCTGGCGAGAAGGCGTCCAGGCGGCATCATCCGGCAACGTCACACTGGCCAGCTGATCCACATCGTACTGGCTCAACCCCTGCTCGGTTTTCAGCACCAGCCCCTGATCATTGCGCCCCATGGCACTGAATGCCGGCACCCCATAGGCCGGCCCCATGCGTTCCACCTGCTGGCCCTGAGCATCCAGCAGCAACAGTGCGTCAGCACAGCCGACCACCGTCCAGCCGTTATCCTGCACCACGCCACGCAACGGCGCCCGACAATAGAGGCTCTTTTCCCCGTCAATAAACAGGCTGTCATTGGCCTGGGCATACCAGCGGTTATCCAGGGCGATACCCGACACGGACTCTGGCACCGGCGCACCGTACCAGCGAGCCAGCAGCGGCGGCAGCGGCCGGGACGACCAGCCAAAGGAGTCGATATGATTGAGCAGGACGCCGGTGACAGACAGCACCAGCACGGGCAGCGCCACGGCCAACCCCAACCAGCGATGCCAGCGGCGCCACTGCCGGGTCGGTTTGCGTTGGTTCATGACGGCCTCGGTATTCAAAAAACCCGTTAATACGCAGCAACCGCTACGGCGTAAGCTGCTGATCCAGCCACAGAGCCAACCGGGCCGCACGCTGCAAGGCATCCACCGACAAGGTCGCACCGGTAATGCCATCGATGGAACGGTCCAGTTTGCCGTTTTCCAGTTGCGCCTGATCGAACTGCCGGGTGAAGAAGGCATGCCGCACTTCCCAGCCCCGGGATTCGCGATAAATCAACACGCGCAAAGAAGCGATTCTACCGTCTTTAACACTAATACCAAGGGTAATGGGGTGATCCCGCCCGATGACGTTCAGCACCCAGGCACTGGTTGTTCCATCTGACCAGTAACGCTGGCGGAACCCCGGGTCTTCCTTGCTGAGCGCAACCGCCTGCTGGCGCTGCGTCTCATCCAGCCAAAGCATGGCCGGCGCTGGCACAGCCGCAAACTGCTGCGCCATAAAATCTGCGACGGAAAGATACACATCTTCCGCGCGGGCGTTTCCTGACAGACACAGCAGCAGAGTGAGCGACGCCCACCCTGCTACCTGTCGAATCGATCTCAAGCGCAAGGCCTAGAAGCTCCAGCCAATACCGAGATTGATGCTGTCGTCAGCCTTATCATCCTCGGTGGAGTTTTTGTAATTCACATTCTGCATATCGGCCTTCACTACCACCTGCGGCACAATCCAGTAGTTCACACCGAAGGTGCTGATCATGGATGCTTCGTTGTCAGTACCATCTTCTGCCAGCAGGTTGATGTTCTCATAACGACCGAACACACCCAGCTTCTCGGTAGCCTTATAGGACAGCTCATACAACTCACCATCCTGACGGTCAGCAGCCGTATTAAAGCCGTTAAAGTCCCAGCGGGCTTTCTGTACCGTCGCGGTGATGCCCGCGATGGTGTAACGGGCGTGGGCTTCCACCAGGCGGGCGCTGACATCTTCCGGACCCAGATCCTGGTTTACGTCTTGCTGGTACTGAACCGACGATGCCAGATCCAGCCCGGGAATGCCGACAAAGCGCAAACGACCCGTGGCCGCCCCTTTATTGGCCGCTGCTTCAGAGACTTTCTGGCGGCTGCCGCGAATGCTGGTGGTGCTGCCCTGGAAATCCAGGCCGGAATGCACCGCGATGTCATAGGTCAGACCCGCGCCCAGATCCTGGCTGAACATGGCGCCGGCTTCCCACCAGGTCGCAGGAATCACCGCGCTTTCCAGGCGATTACGCTCCACACCGTAGAAGGTGTTCGGCTCATGGGTTTCGTTGATAATCCCCACCGGCACCAAAAATTGACCCAGTTTCAGCTTGGTATTGGCGGTCGTATCGATCTCGATGTAGGCCTGCTCAAGCTCAACTTCGCCGTCTTTGCCTTCCCCGGCCAGGCCATGCTCCAGCTCAAACTCGGAGAAAAAACGCACTTTGTCCGTAAAATCGTAGCCGAAGAAAAGAACGAAACGATGCGCATCGACTTCGTCATTCTGCTGCTTGCCACCGAACTCGGGGTCTTTATTGAAATGGTTGTAGTGCAGCTCGCCGTAACCGCCGATGCTCACTTTACCGAACGGATTGGAGGAAGCGCCCTGCTCTTTTTGCAGTGCTTCTACTTGCTGGGCAAGAATGTCGATCTGTTTCTGCAGGTCTTCGGCGGATTGCGCCGCCTGCGCAGAAAAAGGCACAGCAGCCATTGCCGCAGCCATAAGAGTACGCTTGAACATGTTTCTTCCCTTCCCTAATGAAGAAGAATTGAGTGATAACAACGGCGGGAATTTAAACGAAGAAGAAACAAGATTGAAACTTATTCTTAATACACTTCTTGTAGCCAAGCATTAAAAAACCCGGTTCACCCGGGTTTTTTAATGCTGAATATTATTCGGAGAAAAATAAAAAAGTTTCCCGAATTTAATTCAAATCAGGACTCGGACTCATCCGACTCCACTGCAACGCCGTCCACCAGCTCTTTAAGCTGACCGGAACGGTACATATCCATGATGATATCGCAGCCGCCAACCAGCTCGCCGCCCACCCACAACTGGGGATACGTGGGCCAGTTCGCATACTCTTTCAGGTTCTGGCGAATTTCCGGCGCTTCCAGAATGTTCACATAGGCAAACGGCTTGCCAACGGCGGTCATGGCTTCCACCACCTGGGCGGAAAACCCGCACTGGGGAAACTGGGGAGACCCTTTCATGTAGAGGATCACCGGGTTTTTCTCGATCTGGTCTTTGATGACCTGCATCACATCCATTACTTCACCTATCTCGTATTGAGTGCCGTTACGCCTGTAAATCTCGCGGCACGTAATCATCTGGCAACACCTCTGCCACAGAGTTACGCCCCTATAATGGCCATTGTACCACTGTCACCCCCCATAACCGCCACCACCCGGGGAGGCGATGATCAGGCGGTCGCCGGGGGCAACCTCGGTACTGTACTTGGGGGGCAAAGCCTGATTATTCAAGCGGTTCTCACCGGCAGCGCCCTCTCCACCGCCAGCCAGCCCCCAGGGGCGGTAGCGACGACGCTCGGTCAGCAGCGTCACACTGGCTGGCCCCAGAAATTCCAGCTCCCGCAGGATACCCTCGCCCCCTCGATGCTGCCCGCGCCCTCCACTGCCGTGGCGAAGCTGGTAGCGATGCACGCGCAGAGGGTAATGGGATTCAAGGCTCTCAATCGGCGTGTTCAGGGTATTGGTCATATGACTGTGAACTCCGGACAGCCCCGCACCAGAGGCATGGCCACCGGTGCCGCCGGCCATGGTCTCGTAATAATCCCAGCCCTGTTCGCCCGCGGCTCCCATGGCCACATTGTTCATGGTGCCCTGGCTCGCTGCCGGAATAACGTCAGGAGCCACTTGGGCCAGCGCGCCCAACACCACATCCACCACCCTGGAGCTGGTTTCCACATTACCGGCTGCCACTGCCGCCGGGCGACGGGCATTAAGCAGTGAACCTTCCGGTGCATACAACTTGATGGGGCGGAACAGACCATCGCAGGCGGGTACATCATCGTCCATCAAACAACGAAAACAGTAATAGGCGGCCGCCGCCGCCACGGACAAGGGGCAATTAATGTTGCCGGCAACCTGCCCGGCCGTGCCGGTGAAATCCAGCGACGCTTCTTCCCCACGGATCGTCAGTGCCAGCACAATGGGAATATCCTGTTGCCCCTGCCCGTCGTCATCCATGTAATCTTCAAAACGATATTGTCCATCTGGCAGCGCAGCGATACGCGCCCGGGCCCGCCGCTCACCGTAATCATTGAGCGCATCAAACGCCTGGGCCAGCGCCGCGCCATTGTGCTCCGCCAACGCCGCCAGGCGAGCGGCCCCTGCCTCGCAGGCACTGGCCTGGGCGGCGAAATCGGCAAAGCGGGCATTGTCCACCGGCAACACCGCTCGGGCGTCAGCCTGCAGCCCTGCCAGGCGCCGGCACAGCGGCACATCCCACCGCCCCTGCTGCTTGAGCAACGTGGGCGCAATCACTATCCCTTCCTGGGCCAGGTCCGTAGACACCGGCATGGAACCCGGGCTGTGGGCTCCGATATTGGCGTGGTGGGCGCGGGTCACCGCGAAGCCGAGCAACGTCGGCCCCACCAGCACCGGCGCGATCACCGTCACATCAGGCAGATGCGTGCCGCCCAGGTAAGGGTCATTCACCACCATCAGGTCCCCCGTCTGCCACTCCCTGCCAGCAACCAGATCGGCCATGGCGTAGGCCATGGACCCCAAGTGCACCGGTATATGCGCCGCCTGGGCACACAACCGGCCCCGGGCGTCAAAAATGGCACAGGAGAAATCAAGCCGGTCCTTGATGTTCGGAGACAGGGCACTGAGACGCAGCACCGCGCCCATTTCATCGCAGACACCGGCAAGGCGGTTGGCAAAAATACTCAGCTGGACAGGATTCATAAAGGCGATCAATAGCTAACAGTGAATAGTTAATAGCTAAAACCATTAACCCTTGAGGCAAACAAGCCTAACGCCAATCCATGCAGGGTGTTAACTATTCACTGAAATGTGCGCTATTATCGGGGGTTCCCGGCAGCCTAACAGCTGCCGTTTTTTGTTTTGGTCATGCCAAAACAGACGAATTCGCTTTAACGAGTCAGGGTAATGAGCCAGCAATTTTTGATTCCCACCTACGCGCGCCAGCCAGTGGCTTTCGTGCGGGGCGAGGGCGTGTGGTTGTACGATGAAAACAACCACAAATACATGGATGCCATCTCCGGGATTGGCGTGTGCAACCTGGGCCACTGCCACCCCGCAGTCACCCGCACCCTGGCCGAACAGGCCGGGCAGCTGATGCACACCTCCAACCTGTATCGCATTCCCGCCCAGGAATCCCTGGCCCAGCGCCTGTGCGAGCTGAGCGGCATGGAGAACGTATTTTTCTCCAACTCCGGCGCGGAGGCCAATGAGGCCGCCATCAAGATTGCCCGCCTGTACGGCTCGCGCAAACAGATTGCGCGCCCCACCGTGATCGTCATGGAAGGCAGCTTCCATGGCCGCACCATGGCGACCTTGTCCGCCACCGCCAATGCCAAGGTGCAGGAAGGCTTTGCGCCCCTGCTGGACGGCTTCATCCGTGTGCCGTTCAACGATCTGGCAGCGGTGGAAGCCCTGGCTGACAATCACGATATCGTCGCCGTACTGGTAGAACCGGTACAGGGCGAAGGCGGTATCCACATCCCCGCCAACGATTACCTGGCCGGCCTGCGCACCCTGTGCGACCGCAATGACTGGCTGCTGATGCTGGATGAAATCCAGTCCGGCAACGGCCGCACCGGTGACTATTTTGCCTGCCTGGGCGCCGGCATCACCCCGGACGTACTGACCACCGCCAAAGGCCTGGGCAACGGCTTCCCCATCGGCGCCTGCCTGGTGGCCGGCAAGGCTGAAGGCGTTTTCGGCCCCGGTAACCACGGCAGCACCTACGGCGGTAACCCGCTGGGCTGCGCGACGGCCCTGGCGGTGGTGAACACTCTCACCGACGACATCATCGACGGCGTGGCCGATAAAGGCCGCTGGTTGAAAGACGCCTTTCTGCAGGCGTTTTCCGATCTGCCCATGGTCACCGAAATTCGCCAAAAAGGCCTGATGCTGGGCATCCAGCTGGATCGCCCCTGTGCCGAACTGGTCAACCGGGCCCGCGACGCCGGCCTGCTGATCAATGTCACCGCCGGTTCCGTAGTGCGGCTACTGCCGCCACTGGTGATCAGCCAGGCGGAAATGCAGCACCTGGTGGACACCCTGTCGACGCTGATCCACCGTTTTGCCGACGAGCAGGAGGTCGCATGACCCGTCATTTCCTGACCCTCACCGACCTCACTCCGGATGAGCTCGGCTACCTGATTCAGCGCGCCATCGAGCTGAAAACCATGCTGCGCAATGGTCAGCACCACGAGCCACTGCAGGGCAAAACGCTGGGCATGATTTTCGAAAAATCATCCACCCGCACCCGTGTTTCCTTCGAAGTGGCGATGACCCATTTCGGTGGTTCCAGCATTTTCCTGTCACCCCGTGACACCCAGCTGGGCCGCGGCGAACCGATTGAGGATTCCGCACGGGTGCTGTCACGCATGGTCGACGCGGTGATGATTCGCACCTTTGACCACGCCACCCTGCAGACCTTTGCCGACCACTCTGCGGTACCGGTGATCAACGCCCTCACCGACGACTTTCACCCCTGCCAGTTACTGGCCGACATGCAGACCTATGTGGAGCACCGCGGCAGCATTCAGGGCAAGAAAGTGGTGTGGGTCGGCGATGGCAACAACATGTGCGCCAGCTACATCAACGCCGCCAACCAGTTTGATTTCGAACTGGTGATCAGCAGCCCGGATGGCTTCACCCCGGACAGCGATCTGCTGGGCCGTTACCCGGACCGGGTCAGCCTGGAGCCGGACGTGGCCACCGCCGTGCAGGGCGCTCACCTGGTCGTCACCGATGTGTGGGCGTCCATGGGGCAGGAAGACGAACAGCAAACACGCCTGAACGCCTTTGACGGTTATCAGGTCACCCCGGAGTTGATGGACAGGGCCGACCCGGATGCGCTGTTCATGCACTGCCTGCCAGCCCACCGCGGCGAGGAAGTCAGTCATGAAATGATGGACGACCCTCGCGCCGTGGTGTGGGACGAAGCCGAAAACCGCTTGCACGCCCAGAAAGCCCTGCTGGAATTCCTGCTCACCGGGCAGCATTGATGGCAACGCTGCACGCACCATGCGAGGCACAGCACGCGGGCATCGCCCCGTGCTGCGTACAGCGGGACGCCTGGAGCGCACGACCATGAAAGAGCCACTACTGCGCCTTGAAAACCTAGCTTGCGGCTATCACCAGCAAACCGTGGTAAAGGGGTTAAAACTGGAACTGGCGGCGGGGGAAATTGCCTGCCTGCTGGGCCCCAGCGGCTGTGGCAAGACCACCACATTGCGTGCCATCGCCGGGCTGGAACCGGTAACCGCCGGCTCTATCAGCATTCAGGGAAAACAGGTCTCCGGCCCCCACCGTCAGCTGCCTCCCAACCAGCGCGGCCTGGGCATGGTATTCCAGGAACATGCCCTGTTTCCTCATCTCACCGTGGCAAACAACGTGGCTTTCGGCTTGCGACAGCAAAGCCGGGAGGAACGCGAAGAGCGGGTACACGCGAGCCTGCAACGGGTACGGCTCAGCGGCCTGGAGCAACGCTACCCCCACGAACTCTCCGGCGGCCAACAACAGCGCGTGGCGCTGGCCCGGGCACTGGCCCCCCAGCCCGCCCTGCTATTGCTGGATGAGCCTTTTTCCAGCCTGGACCTGGATCTGCGCCGGGCTCTGGCCCAGGAACTGGGAGACATCCTGCGTCAGGAAAAGGTCACCACCCTGCTGGTGACCCACGACCAGGAAGAAGCCTTTGCGCTGGCCGACCGGGTCGGCGTCATGCAACAGGGCCACCTGGAGCAATGGGATACGCCCTATAACATTTACCACGCGCCGGCGAACCGGTTCGTGGCAGAGTTCGCCGGTTATGGCACCTTCCTGCGCGGCACCGTGCGTGATGGCAACACCGTTCACACCACCCTGGGCGATGTCACCGGTCGCAGCCATACCCCCCTGCAACCGGGCACTGAAGTAGAAGTGCTACTGCGCCCGGAAGACGTGATCGCCGACGAATCCGCCCCCCTGGCGCTCCCCGTCACCCGGCGCCAGTTCACCGGCGCCAGCATCCTCTACCACCTGCGGGTTGGCGCCAACGAAACCCTGCTCTGCCAGACCGACAGCCACACCAATGTGGTGGAAGGCGACAACCTGCATGTGCGGCTGGGCACCAAGCATTTGGTCAGTTTTTCAATTAATAATGAATAATGAATAGTTAATAACTCGCGACCAGACTAATCGTTGTCTGCACATACCAAGAGGCCGCGCCCAAGCTCTGGACGCGGCCTCTTGCGGTTCAAAACCACCAACTTTTTCCGCGTAACTATTAATTATTCATTATTAACTATTAACTGCCTTTTCATGCCACCTGGCTCTGATCCCGCCCCCCGGACTTGGCCTTGTACAAACCCTGATCGGCCCGGTTAAGCAGCTCATCGACACTTTCGCCATCCCGATAATCCGCCACACCCACAGACAGGCTGACAGTGGCCGGGCCGCCCTGGGCATCGAAACGCTGTTCACGCCAACGCTGACGCAGACGTTCAGCCACTAGCAGGGCGCCGTGGGCATCACTTTGCGGCAACACCAGCAAGAACTCTTCCCCGCCCAGACGACCAAAGTAGTCACCATCACGCATGCCCGATAACGCCAGCTCGGAAAACTGGCGCAGCACCCGGTCGCCCCAGTCATGACCGTGCCGGTCGTTGATCTTCTTGAAGTGATCCAGGTCCACGTAGCACACGGCAAATGGTACCCCCTTGCCGTCAGACAGGGCGCGCTGGCGCTCCAGAATTTCCAGCAAGTGGCGACGATTAAACAACCCCGTGAGATCATCACGGATGGCCATTTCCCGCACCTTTTCCACCGCGTTGGCCAGCTCCCGGTTTTTTTCTGCCAGCGCATTCCGCAGGCGGTTTACGCCCCCACCGGTAACCGCAAAGCTGACCGAAATCATGGCGAACACCAGCCATTGCAACAGCTCCACCGACAGGCTCAACTGCACCCAGCGATCCATCAGTGCCACCCACAGCATCAACGCATAGGCCGCACTGGCCAGAAACGCCACCGCAATCATCACCTTGCCACTGAGGCGGAACGACACCATCAATAACGCCGCAAAAAACAGGGTCACCACGCTGAGTCGAAACTCATCCACGTAATACCCCGACACCATGAACACCCCGGTGAAATACAGAATCAACGGCAGCGACAGGCTTGGCTCACGAAGATTCAAGGTAACACCGGTTGCCATCAACAGTTGGTACGCCAACAGGGAAACCCAGATCAACGACACCAGCACCAGCGCTTCCGGCAGCGCGATGTGCATATAACCCAGTTGAAAATAGACCACACAGAGCAAGGTATGCATGGCCATAATCGCCATGGCCGAACGGCTATGGCGTTGCATCAGGCGCTTTTCACTCAGCGTCAGTTTTTCTGCCTGGTGGAGATCCTGATTCATTCCTTCTCCCCGACAATCAATCTATCGCGTCCGGTTTCCTTGGCCCGGTACAGCGCCTGATCCGCCCGCCTGATCAACTGCGCAGGCGTCTCGCCGTGATTCAGCATGGCCAGCCCTCCGGAAACCGTAACCACCAACCCGGGCGCATCCTTGAAACGCTGACTGCGCATGCCCATCAGGATGCCCTCCACCAGATTACGCGCCTCCTCAGGATCACTCACCGGCAACACCAACATGAACTCCTCCCCACCCAGACGGGCGGCGAAATCCTGGTTGGTCAGGTGACGCTGTGTCACATCCGCAAAGCGCTGCAGCACCAGGTCGCCCATGCGATGGCCATACTGATCATTGGTTTTTTTGAAATGGTCCAGATCCAGGTACACCACCCCCAATTGATAGGCACCGCGAGCGGATTGCCCACACGCCTTGCTCAGCAGTTCCATGGCATGGCGACGACGGTAAAAACCGGTCAGCTCGTCTTTCACCGCCATGTCGTGAATGCGTTCAACAATTTGCCCCAGCTGCTGATTACGCCTCCCCAGCTGGAAGCGGATGGTGGAAATTTCTGACGCCACCAGCATGGCCGCCAGCACCATGACACTGAACAGGCCCCACTGGATCCACTCGCCGCGAACATCCACCACTTCCGGCCAGTACACACAAACAATCCCCAGCACCACCGCGTAACCCAGCACGCAATACCCGGCCAGGGCGAGGAATTGCCGTAGCGACGCCTGCAGCACCCCCATCTGAACAATGGCAAAGAAAATCAGCATGATGCACAGACGCACCTGATCGACGACCAGGGCAGTCACCAACAGCCCGGTGGTGGACCACACCATCAGCGGCATGATCATGGAAGGTTCGGATAGCCGGCGGTTCAGCCCCACCAACATGAACAGAATAAACAGCAGATGCCCGGCCCAGAGGCCAGCAAAAAGAGAATAGAAAAGAACCTCGCCACCGCGGAAAAAATCCAGCTGCAAGGCAATCCAGCAAAGTAGCGTATGCGCACCACCTCCCGCGAGGATAGCGAAGAGCACGCGACGTAGCCGTTGCGACTGCATGGCCACAGGGTGGAGCGGTAACGTTTGATCCATGCGGATTCCCGATTCGGTGCGCCCCTCTCCCACTAGCAACCGCACCAACTGATAGCAAATTAGTATTAATATTGAACCAATAGTAATACCAAGTGCCTACTCCGTCACAGTTTGACCATCCCCTAAACCGAACCGCTCATCGTTGTAAAACGCATTTTACCGACGGCAAAACCCCTGATTTTTATGCCCTTTACTGTTCTCAGGCACCCGGCGAAGCCTGGCAGACCCGAGCGACGGCATCCCGCCAGCCCTGATAGCGTTTCTGGCGCTCCGGTTCATCCAGCTGGGGGGAAAACTCCCGTTCACAGCGCCATTGCTCAGCCACGGCATCCAGTGATGTATATAGCCCGACCCCCAGGCCCGCCAGATAAGCTGCGCCGAGAGCCGTGGTTTCGGTCACCACCGGGCGGTCCACACAGACGCCCAGCACATCCGACAACGTCTGGCTCAGCCAGTTGTTCACCACCATGCCCCCGTCCACCCGCAGGGTGGTGGGTCGGGTGCCACAATCCGCCGCCATGGCATCGAGAAGATCCCGGGACTGATAGCACACCGCTTCCAGCCCCGCCGTTACCACCTCCGCAATCCCGGTGTCGCGGGTCAGCCCCGTCAAGGCTCCCCGGGCATGGGGGTCCCACCAGGGTGCCCCCAGACCGGTAAAGGCCGGCACCAGGTACACCCCGCCGGCGGAACCGGCACGGCGGGCCAGGGCTTCGGTTTCGCTGGCATCGCGAATCAAGTTGAGGCCATCGCGCAGCCACTGGATCGCCGCGCCCGCCACAAAGATGGAGCCTTCCAGCGCATAGGTTGTCTTGCCATTCAGGCGATACCCCACGGTGGTCAGCAAACGGTTATGGGATTCCACCGCCTCGCCGGTATTCATGACCATGAAGCAGCCGGTGCCATAGGTGCTTTTCACCATCCCCGGGGCAAAACAGGCCTGCCCCACCAGCGCCGCCTGCTGGTCGCCGGCAATGCCGGCCACCGGCACGGCTGCGCCCAGCAGTTCCGGGCAGGTGGTACCAAAGTCTGCGGCACTGTCACGCACGTCCGGCAACACCGACGCAGGCACATTGAACAAGGCCAGCAACGCCTCATCCCAGCACTGCTCGTGGATATTGAACAACAGGGTCCGTGAGGCATTGGTGGCGTCGGTGGCGTGCACCTTGCCGCGGGTCAGCTGCCACAGCAGCCAGCTATCAATGGTGCCAAACGCCAGTTCACCGGCCTCGGCACGCTGGCGGGCGCCGGGCACGTTATCCAGCAGCCAGGCCAGCTTGGTGGCAGAGAAATACGGGTCCAGCAACAACCCGGTTTTGCTGCGCACCTGATCTTCATGGCCCTGATCACGCAGCGCCTCGCAGGTGGACGCGGTACGCCGGTCTTGCCAGACAATGGCTTTGGCCAGCGGGTCGCCGGTTTCCCGATCCCACAGCACGGTGGTTTCTCGCTGGTTGGTAATACCAATGGCCGCCAGCTGCTGCGCCTCTACCCGGGCATTGCGCAAGGCTTGCTGACACATGGCCAGAGTGTCATTCCAGATTTCCATGGCGTCATGTTCCACCCAGCCATCCTGGGGGAAATGCTGACGAAACTCTTTCTGCGCCTGCCCACAGGCACGGCCACTGGCATCAAAAACAATGGCGCGGGAACTGGTGGTCCCCTGGTCGATGGAAAGGATATAAGACATGACTCGGCTAACCTTGTTATCAGTATGGGGGGCGGGATCAAACAAACACCGCGAGATACCACGGGAAGCGTATTTTAAATGAAGGCCAGATGACAGATTGCACGATAACGGCCAACCCGATAGACCTTATCGGCCATTGCGGGCCTGGGCTGGCCTGCGCTCTCCCGCCGATTTCGTACTGTCGCCCGACGCCATCACCCTTAACGGGATCACTATTCGCCTAGCTCATCCGGCCCAGCACATGCTGGCCCTGTTGGCTCTTGGGCAAGGTCACAGTAAAGCGGGCACCGCCTTCCGGGCTTTCATCCACGCGGATTTCTCCGCCGTGCCAATCCACAATCCGCTTCACGATGGACAGGCCCAGACCATAGCCGCCGCTGGCCCGGTGACGGCTTTTATCCAGCCGGGCAAAGGGTTTGAACACTCGCTCGCGCTCGTGTTCAGGAATGCCGGGGCCATCATCATCCACATGGATCACCACTTGATCCTCGCTCTCTTCCACTCGCATGACAATGCGCGATTGGGCATAGCGCAGGGCATTGGTTACCAGGTTCTGCAACACCCGGTGCAGGTAGCGCTCTTCCGCTTCCACTTCCAGGGTCGGATAGGGATTCGCCACAGTGATGGCGGTTTCATCGCGGATGGTTTCCAGCTCATCGCGCAGTTGCTCGCACAGCTCGCCAATCACCACCGGCTGGAATTCGATATTGGGCGTACCCTGCTCCAGGCGAGCATAGGTCAGAATTTCGTCGATCAACTGATCCAGCTGTTCGATATCGTGGTCCATGGCATTGAGCTTTTCACGGCGCCGCTCCGCCGACTCGATATCCGCCAACATCTCCAGGCCAAAACGCAGGCGCGCCACCGGGGTGCGAAGCTCATGGCTCACCGCCCGGGTCATCTCCCGCTGGGATTCAATAAGCCGGCGAATGTGCGCCGTCATGCCATTAAAGGTCGCCGCCACCTGGCCGATGGCATCACTGCCTTCAATATTGGCATAGGCCCCCAGGTCCCCACTGCCCAGCTGACTCACCGCACCGTCGAGTTGTTTCAACCGCCGTTGCAACGGGCTCACCTGCAGGTAGGTGGCCAGCGCCACCGCCAGCAAGCTGGTGGCCCCGGCAATCAGCAACAGTTCAATGGGGAATTGATCAAACAGGCTTAGCGGGCCGATCATCAGCAGCTTGCCAGTCTGCGCCACCGGCGCATAAATGCGGATGCTGGAATCGCTGCGGGTACTGTCATCCAGGGCAATGACCACCTCACGGCGGTTGAGACGCTGCTCCTGCTCACCATCCAGGGAAACGTCATCACGCTGAACCAGTGTCAGGGGATAGCCGAATTGATGCTGTAGATCAGCCAGTGCCGAAGCCCACTCGGACTCCTGAAAATGCGACAAATGATTGAGGATCAACACCGCCGTGGCCCGGGCCTGTTGCTCGGACACTTTGGTCATGCGTGTGTTGATATAGGCGTCTTCGTCGGGGATCTGGAACAGAATGTCGGCGTAGCCTTCATCGTCATTCAGGCGCATGACCACCAGGCCATCTTCCAGATGCAGGGTTTCCCGGTAGCCCAACGCCAGCTCCTCGCGGGACTTCAGGCCTATCTCTGCACCGAACAGCTTGCTGAGCACCTGGCTCCAGCGATCGCGCTCCCCGGCTTCATAGCGCTGGTAGCCCTCCGCCATCAGGAAGAAGGTACCGCGGGCCATTTTCTCCCGGTACAGATCGGATCGGTAGCTGTTCACCAGCTCCACGGCGCCATAGGTGATGGCGCCGATAAAACACAGCGCCAGCAGCAGGCCCCCGTAGAGCCTCAGGAAAATACTATTCAAACGTCACCCAGCGTCATCCCTGCGCCGCGACGGCCAAAGCAGCCGTTATGCCGCGCCGATTTCCTTGACGAACAGATAGCCCTTGGAACGCACCGTCTTGATGCGCTTGGGATTTTCCGGGTCGTCCCCCACTTTCGGGCGAATCCGGGAAATGCGTACATCAATAGAACGATCCTGACCGTCATATTGAATGCCGCGCAGTTTCTCGAAAATCGTTTCCCGTGACAGCACCGTGCCCGCATTGGACGCCAGCAACCAGAGCAAGTCATATTCGGCGCTGGTCAGGTCCACCGACTCACCGGCCAGGGTTACTTCCCGGGCAGAGTTGTCGATCACCAGGGCGCCAAATTCCAGACGGGCCGGGGAGTTGTCGCGTTCGCTGTCGGTTTCCACCCGGCGCAACAGGGCACGAATCCGTGCCAGCAACACGCGGGGCTTCACCGGTTTGGCCACGTAGTCATCCGCGCCCATTTCCAGCCCCAGCACCTGATCCATGTCATCCGTGCGAGCGGTCAGCATGAGGATGGGATTCTTGTAGGCACTGCGCACTTCACGGCATACCGTCAGGCCGTCGGCGCCGGGCAGCATCAGATCCAGCACCACCAGATCCGGTTGTTCTGCACGAATACGGCGAATGGCTTCTTCACCGTCGCTGACTACCGTGACATCCAGGCCGTTGCTTTGAAGATATTCACAGGTTAAATCGGCAAGACGCTCGTCGTCTTCTACGATCATGATGGCTGGCGGGTTATCCTGCACCGTTGTCATCCCGTCCTTATCCTTTTGAATTTGTATCGTTATTGTCGTTTTGTTTCAGCGCCAACCCGGCGAACTGTAACAAACGTATCCCTATCGGATGTTTATACGCATACACGCTGTGCACGGCAACCTCTCGGGCTGCCCATCGTACAAACAACCGCCATACCGCGCTTTCGCATGGCGCCCCCTGCCTGCACACAGTGCACCACGTGACCGTTTTTCCCCATTGACAAACACTATATCTAGTATGTGTCTGCACAGAAAAAAAGCACCCTAATTGCACCCACATCGCCCCACAGGTTATCCACAAGATTTCCCCAGGCGAAGTGCTTGCAAAAAAGCGGACGCAACTATAACTTGTACTGAACTTGGACGCCGACCCCAAGATGTTGGGTTTTTGTAAAACAGGCGCCACCCCAGGACAAAACAGTCTACAGCGTGGAAAAGTGCAGCCGCATCAGCGATTTAGCCTTTTCCCGACCAGAAGGGGAAAGCAGAACGTCATGGATAAGACACAACATATTGTGGTTCGCGCGCTCGCGATGCCACCAGGCACTACCCAAGACACGATTTAACACGCCATGGCCTAGCGGTCGTGGCGTTTTGCGTGGTGATGACGCCACGCCCACAACACACAACACACAACATAGACAGAACAGCACCGACAACGGAGAGGGCACCATGCAAACGGATATGAGCCAAAACCCACAGAACGCCGGCTCCCCTGCCAGCGACAGCAACGATCAGGACCAGAGCCTTGCCAGCACCGCCCCCGGCCAGCTGCGCGTGATCAAGCGTAATGGCAAGGTAGTGAGCTACGATGACGACAAGATTACCGTTGCCATCAGCAAGGCCTTCCTGGCTGTCGAAGGCGGCACCGCCGCTGCATCGTCCCGCATCCATGAAACCGTGGCGCGCCTGACCGAACAGGTCTCCGCCACGTTCAAGCGTCGCATGCCTTCCGGTGGCACCATCCACATCGAGGAAATTCAGGACCAGGTGGAACTGGCCCTGATGCGCAACGGCGAACAGAAAGTCGCCCGCGACTACGTGCTGTACCGCGAACAGCAGGCTTCCAAGCGCGCCGCCGAGCACAGCAGCGATCTGCCCGCACCGACCCACCAGGTGGACATGTCCGTCACCATGGAAGACGGCAGCAAGGCACCGCTGGACATGGCACGCCTTGAGCACCTGATTCGCGCAGCCTGCTCCGGCCTGGAAGACGTGAACGCCGACAAGATCATCACCGAAACGGTGAAGAACCTGTACGACGGTGTCTCCATCCACGACGTGAACACCTCCATGGTGATCACCGCGCGCACCATGATCGAAGTGGAGCCCAACTACTCCCAGGTCACTGCCCGCCTGCTGATGGACAAGATCCGCGCCGAAGCCCTGCAGTTCCTGAATGTCGCCGAACGCGCCAGCCACGATGAAATGAACGCCCTTTACGGTGAAGCGCTGAAAGCCTACATCGGCAAAGGCATCGAGCTGGAACTGCTGTCTCCGCAACTGGCCGAGTACGACCTGGACAAACTGGGCGCCGCCCTGGATGGCAACCGCGACCTGCAGTTCTCCTACCTGGGCCTGCAAACCCTGTACGACCGCTACTTCATCCACCACAACGACACCCGCATCGAGCTGCCCCAGTGCTTCTTCATGCGTGTGGCCATGGGCCTGGCCGTGGAAGAAGACAACCGCGAAGCCCGCGCCATCGAGTTCTACAACCTGCTCTCCAGCTTCGACTACATGAGCTCCACGCCGACCCTGTTCAACGCCGGCACCCTGCGCCCGCAGCTATCCAGCTGCTACCTGACCACCGTGCCGGATGACCTGCACGGCATTTACGGCGCCATCCAGGACAACGCCATGCTGTCCAAGTTTGCCGGTGGCCTGGGTAACGACTGGACCCCGGTGCGCGCACTGGGCGCCTACATCAAAGGCACCAACGGCCGCTCACAGGGCGTGGTTCCTTTCCTGAAAGTGGTCAACGATACCGCCGTGGCCGTTAACCAGGGTGGCAAGCGCAAAGGCGCGGTCTGTGCCTACCTGGAAACCTGGCACATGGATATCGAAGAGTTCCTGGAGCTGCGCAAGAACACCGGTGATGACCGTCGTCGTACCCACGACATGAACAGCGCCAACTGGATTCCCGATCTGTTCATGAAGCGCGTGATCAACGAAGAAGACTGGACCCTGTTCAGCCCCAACGACGCCCCGGACCTGCACGACCTGTACGGCGAAGCGTTCGAGAAGGCGTACCTGGAATACGAAGCCAAAACCCGCAGCGGCGAACTGAAACTGTTCAAGCGTCTGCCCGCCATCAACCTGTGGCGCAAGATGCTCTCCATGCTGTTTGAAACAGGCCACCCCTGGTTCACCTTCAAGGATCCGTGCAACCTGCGCAGCCCGCAGCAGCACGTGGGCGTGGTGCACTCCTCCAACCTGTGCACCGAGATCACCCTGAACACCAACCAGGAAGAAATCGCCGTGTGTAACCTGGGTTCCGTGAACCTGGCCCAGCACGTGGACGAGAACGGCCTGGATATCGAGAAGCTGCAAGGCACCATCAACACCGCCGTGCGCATGCTCGATAACGTCATCGACATCAACTACTACAGCGTGCCCCAGGCGGAGCGTTCCAACATGAAGCACCGCCCGGTGGGCCTGGGCATCATGGGCTTCCAGGACGCACTGTATAAGCAGGGCATCAGCTACGCCTCCAGCGACGCGGTGACCTTTGCCGACAACTCCATGGAAGCGGTGAGCTACTACGCCATCCAGGCCTCCGCCAAGCTGGCGGAAGAGCGCGGTGCCTACCAGACCTTCGACGGTTCCCTGTGGAGCCAGGGCGTACTGCCCATCGACTCCATCGAGATCCTGGTCAACCAGCGTGGCGAGGACTACTGCAAGGTCGATCGCAGCCAGACCCTGGATTGGGACAGCGTGCGGGCCATGGCCAAGAAAGGCATGCGTAACTCCAACGTGATGGCCATCGCGCCGACGGCGACCATTGCCAACATCACCGGGGTCTCCCAGTCCATCGAGCCCACATACCAGAACCTGTACGTGAAATCGAACCTGTCCGGCGAGTTCACCGTGGTCAACCCGTACCTGGTCAGCGCCTTGAAAGAGCGCGGCCTGTGGGACAACGTGATGGTCAACGACCTGAAATACTACGATGGCTCCGCACAGCCCATCGAACGGATTCCGGCGGACCTGAAAGAACAGTTCCGTACCGCCTTTGAAGTGGAGCCGCGCTGGCTGGTGGAAGCAGCAAGCCGTCGCCAGAAATGGATCGACCAGGCTCAATCCCTGAACCTGTACATCGCGGAAGCGAACGGCAAGAAGCTGGACGTGACCTACAAGATGGCCTGGTTGCTGGGGCTGAAGACCACCTACTACCTGCGTGCCATCGGCGCCACCCAGACCGAAAAATCCACCATCAATGATGGCAAGCTCAACCGGGTTTCCTCCAAGGTAGAAGAGCCAGCCGCAGAATTCGGCCAGGCCGCCGACGTGCCCCAGGCCTGCTCTCTGGATGACCCGGACTGCGAAGCCTGCCAATAAACGCCGGACGCCAGATGCCGGACGCTCAACGCACGCCTTTCTTTAAGCGTCCGGCGTCAGGCATCCAGCATCAGGCCACTTAAAGAATGCACCACCGGTGACGCCATCGCGCCACCCTTGAAAGAATGGAGAGAACACATGCTGAGCTGGGACGAATTTAATGCGCAAGAGACGCCTGTCGCCAAACCGCAGCCCGCAAGCGCAACGCCGCCGCAATCTGAGACGGTATCTGACCAAGCGGCACCTGAAGCTAAAGCACCGGGAACGGGAAGTACTGCGGATGATGGAGTCGAGCAACAACGACGAGACAACACCGCCGCCGCCCGAGCCGCCTCAGACGCCGTAGCCCGCGCCCAGGCCACCGTGGCCAAGATGGATATCGAAGAAGGCGTTGCCGAACTGGAAGGCGCCTCTGGCCGTGTGGAAGTTGACGACAAGCGCATGATCAACTGCCGCGCCGACCTGAACCAGTTGGTTCCATTCAAATACGACTGGGCCTGGCAGAAATACCTGGATGGCTGCGCCAACCACTGGATGCCCCAGGAAGTGAACATGAACGCCGACCTGGCGTTGTGGAAGAAAGCCGACGGCCTCACCGATGACGAGCGCCGCATCGTCAAGCGCAACCTGGGCTTTTTCTCCACCGCCGACTCCCTGGTCGCCAACAACCTGGTGCTGGCCATCTACCGCCTGATCACCAACCCGGAATGCCGCCAGTACATCCTGCGTCAGTCCTTTGAAGAAGCAATTCATACCCACGCCTACCAGTACTGCATCGAATCACTGGGCATGGACGAAGGCGAAATCTTCAACATGTATCAGGAGATCCCCTCCGTCGCCAAGAAAGCGCAGTGGGGCATCCAGTACACCCGCGACCTGTCCGACCCGGAGTTCACCACCGGCACCGTGGAAACCGACAAGGCCCTGCTGGAAAACCTGATCGCGTTCTATTGCGTACTGGAAGGCATCTTCTTCTATTGCGGCTTCACCCAGATCCTCTCCATGGGTCGTCGCAACAAGATGACCGGCGTCGCCGAGCAGTTCCAGTACATCCTGCGTGACGAATCCATGCACGTGAACTTCGGCATCGACGTGATCAACCAGATCAAACTGGAAAACCCGCACCTGTGGGATGCCCAGATGCGCGACAAAGCCACCCAGATGATCCTGGAAGGCGCCGAGCTGGAAATCCAGTACGCTCGCGACACCATGCCGCGCGGTGTACTGGGCATGAACGCCGCGATGATGGAAGAATACCTGCAGTTCATCGCCAACCGTCGCTTGGCCCAGCTGGGCCTGCCAGAACAGTTCAAAGGCGTGAACAACCCGTTCCCGTGGATGAGCGAAATCATGGACCTGCGCAAGGAGAAAAACTTCTTCGAAACCCGGGTCACTGAGTACCAGGTGGGCGGGGCGCTTTCCTGGGAATAACGAAAAAAGGTGTGAGTTGCCATTAGAGAGGGCACGTTTGCCATTAGACGGTAACGTGCCCTCTTTTATATCAATCACTTACAGATTTCTTGCCATTAGGAGATCGCACTTAGCTGCAAACGTGCAACTAAACGCCCTCACACTTCTACCTCAGCAGCTCTTCGCCACAATCTACGCGCACCTCTTCCCCCTTCCTTATTGCCTGTCTCCACGATTAGCCACCTAGCAGGCTGACTGAAGCTTGAATTCTTCTTGGCAATACTTGCTGCTCATAGATACCTCTCTGGTTGCCATTTTGGATGACTGAAAGGTGTCTAGCGAACTGGTGCCAATTCAGTTTGTAGAAAACCCTCAGCACTCCCAAAGAAAAACGCCCAACTCAATTGAGCCGGGCGCTTACTGTGGCGATCAGAAAATGTAGCGAGCAATCTCTGTTGAGTCGCCCCACGTATTAGAGATCAAAGCCACTCCCCATACCAGGATGGATATCCTTGATCAGCTGGGTACCGGCGGCAGTGCCGTCAGTTTTCCATAGCTCTACACCAATATCAGAACGGTAGGCCACAATCAGTGCAACACCGGGCAACACTTCTACGAGGGGGGCTGCATCATTCTCATGGAAATAGGCTTCGCCGAGCGAGTAAAAGTCAGTGTCTGCTGTCCCTGGCTCGATATCCTTGAGAAAGACGGTACCGGCCACCGTCCCGTCCGTGGTCCACATGGCATGGCCGTTTGTGACATCCCAGCCACTAAACAGAATCGCCTCCCCCGTGGACATCAGGTAGTTAACATTATCGGCATCGAACAGAGGCAAAGTTCCCGCTTCAGAGCCATCGGATACCCACACCTCATTGAGGGTACTTGTAGGATCGGGGCGAGCCGTAAAATACAATTTGTCGTCAAGGGCATTCAGAAAACGAATCCTCGAGCTGGAATTATTGATGCTGGAGTTATTGACCACTGGATTGATGTCTTTCACCAGAACGGTGCCTGCTTCGGTCCCATCGGTACGCCACAACTCGTTGCCCTGGCCAGTACTTTCTGCCGCAATAAAGTAAATATCACCCCCCATGGCAACAAGATTGTTGGGTGAAGAGCTGGGCGCACCAACCGCGATATCCTTGACCAGTTCCGTGCCTGCGGTAGTACCATCACTCTTCCACAGCTCAGCGCCGGTAGTGCCATCCGTCGCTCTGAAATACAGCATGCCATCCACGCTGATCATTTCAGAGATACCGGATGACGCGGCTCCAGGCGCAATTTCCGCCACCATCACGGTTCCCGTTGCAGTACCATCCGTTGTCCACAACTCATAACCTGCGGTGCCATCATTGGCGGAAAAGTACACAGTAGAATCCATGGTGACCAAATTACTGACCCCCGCTCCGTTTACCCCGGGCTGTATGTCCTTGACCATGACCGTTCCCGCGGGAGTGCCATCGGTTTTCCATAGCTCGGTGCCACTGACGTCATCATAAGCGCCGAAATAGAGCGTGCCATCAGCGACCGTAAAACTGGAAATGTAAGTACTTGCCGTACCAACACGAATATCCTTGAGCAGGGTCGTTCCCGCCTCAGTGCCATCGGTTACCCAAAGCTCATCTCCATAGAGATCATCGTCATCCGCCAGGAAAATGGTTTTTCCACCCAGACTGCCAAGCACGACGATATCAGCCCCGCCGCCCACATGGATCACCTTGACCATGGACGTACCGGCTTCCGTACCGTCCGTTTTCCACAGCTGCAAGTTATTTGCACCATCGCTTGCCGGGAAAAATTTCACTGTGGGGCCTGTAGAAGATGGCACCGGAGCCGCCCCGCCACTGGAGCCACCACCACCGCATGCCGTCAAAAACAATGCCGCACCTAGCAAATACCACGCTTTCATAATCGATCCCTCTTTCATTTTTTTGGGTTTATTTTCCCATTTATTGAAATCTATCAGAAGGAACCTGCCCGTGCACACCCTTTTAATGGGTTAAAATTCAGTCACAACTGCCTGAAAAACGGCCCCTTTAATCAAAAAAACCATGTAATTACAGAGGATTGCACTTCATTCTTGGCCGCGTTACCGTTGAGGTAGACTCAGCAAAATATGGGTCACACATCCCATATTTTACAATTCGTCATCATGCGGATCGTGAGATTGCTGTACGTTGGGAAGTGTTCGACGAATCCAGGCCCTAACCGGGAGCAGGCTGCGAAGGGAGACAGGATTATGAGATATACTGCCTCGCCCCAAGATCCGAGAGCATCGGCAGTGTCGTTGCTGGCGCGATATACCAACACCCGGATAGCAAGGCAGCGCGCACGGGAAACAATGGGCCGCAGAAATTCATCTTCAGCACCTGGTTAGTATCCAATGTCCGGCACCTCATCCAACACAGGGTTTCACAAAGCGGTCCGCAAGCTGATGCGTCCGCTTGTGCGGATGGCCATCAAGCGCGGGATCTCAGTGAATGATTTCTACCTCTGGCTCAAGGCCATTTATGTAGAAGAAGCGGAAGGCTTCACCATTGAAGGCAAGAAACAAAGCACCTCCCGCATCGCTCTGCTTACCGGCCTGGACCGAAAGGAAACCGCCCGCCTTCGCAAGCTCAATCAGGACATGGGCGCCCTCCTGCAACAACAGACCAAGCGAACCAACCGGGCTGTCAGAGCCATCAATGCGTGGCAGAAAGAAGCGCTCTACTGTGATGAACAGGGCAAACCAAAGGCACTCCCCCTCTACGGCGATGGCACCAGCCTCGAAAGCCTGGTCCACCAGTACTGTGGCGATGTCACTGTCGTTACCGTGCTGGGAGAACTGGAACAGTCGGGGCTGGTTGATCTCCATGACGACGACACCGTGACCCTGAAAGACACCAGCTATATTCCCCACGAAGACAATGAAGAGCTGCTTTTCCTGATGGGACAGGCCGCTCACGACCTGCTGAACACCAGCACTTACAACACTGAACAACAGGGAAAAACCTCCCGCCTTCAGCTGAGCGTTGCCTATAACCGGGTTAACCCCGAGGTGATAGCCAAGTTAAAGGTGCTGATTGAAGCGGACAGCCTGGAGCTTTTGCAGAAGCTGGATCGATGGCTGGACAGGGAAATTGACCATCAAGAAGAGACCAGCCCCCAGCAATACCGAGCGGGCGTTGGTATCTATTATTTTGAAGAATCCATGGACTCGGGCTCAGAGCAATGAAAAAGACCACCCAACTTGCTTTCTTTCTTCTCGTTGCTCTGCTGCTCTCCTGCGGCGGGGAATCCTACCCTCTTGCCAGCAATGATGGCGGAATATCGGGCACAGGCAATGGTGGAAGTAAATCTTCGCTTTCGGGATCAGCCTATAAAGGCCCCTTTATTCAGGATGGCGAAGTCAATGTCCTCAAGATTGAGGGGGATACCAGCTCGCTGATCGCGAATTCACAAATCCAGGACAATCTTGGGGATTTCCTTCTTGAGGTGGAACCCGGACTGCTTTCCGTTAATACCACCGGGCGCTTTTACGATGAAACAGAGGCGACGTACTCCGAAGAGTCAGTCACGCTCAAGGCACTGGTCAACAAGGCCCCGGAGCAGCAAGCCAACATTTTTGTGAACACCCTGACGCTGCTGAGCCACGATTTAGCCGTGGAGTTGATCAACCAGGGCAACAGCTACGAACAAGCCACCGCCGACGCGCAAAGCAGGGTGAAAACCGTACTGGCAGCGGTGACCGGAGACATCCCGACCAACCAGCCCTTTATCAAAATGAACATCATCAATAGCCCGGGGACAACGCCTGAGGACAATGCCTACTCGCTCTATATTTCATCGCTTTTCACTGAGGCAGTGAATGAAAGAAGTATTGAAGAGCCTTACACCATGACCACTCTTCTCAACGCGTTACGGGCAGACGTTATCAACAACGATCCCATTGATGACGCCACCCTGCTGTCTTTGCAGGAAGCGAATGGAAGACTGGATGCAGCCTCGATTCAACAAAATCTGGAAGCGGTACTGATTGGTGAAACCATTGCCCCGGTCGGCAATGTGATTGAAGCGGTTTCACCCGGGCTGATTCCCCCGTCCAATCTGACCACATTTACAGACACGGCGAATCTCACTATCGCGCAACGCTTTTGCTTTGACATGAGCGCCGATTGCTCAGATCCGGGGCACAAGGCTGAAATCATTGTTGCTCAAGGCTACAGCTATGAACTCCAGATTGATGACAACGCCGATTTCTCCTCTCCCATCGTCGACCTGACAGGCTGGCAGCGTAACTTCTATAACATTGAGCACGCTTCCCTGGGCAGCGGCATCCGGTACTTCCGGGTCAGGAAAAACCATGATGACGGTCAGTTCAGCACCTGGACGCAGACGGATTTTATTGTGCCCTGAAGCAAAGCAGCGGGCTAACGGCCAACACCGACATTCGTTAACCTGCTTCATACTCAAACGCCCTATGCGATGCATGGGGCGTTTCCATTTTAAGCGCCGCACCAAACAAGCACAGGGAGAAACGCCTTTTGGACTGCCACAGGGCACTTCGGCGCCCTTTTTCCGCACTGCAGCTGCAATACGCTACAAGACCTGCTTCTGAAAAAGCCCCTCGCAAGGCATTATTTTTTCGCTGTCAGCTGCACCATCATCTTGCTATAACCGCGCACAAAGTTTGACTGCACACACTCCGGCTCGCTGAGCACCTCAATGTCGTCAAAGCGCTGCAGCAGCTCTTCCCACAGGATACGCAGCTGCAACTCCGCCAATCGATTCCCCATGCAACGGTGTACACCGAATCCGAAAGACAAATGATTACGTGCACCCTTACGGTCGATCATGAAGGTATCCGGCTGATCAATATTGCGCTCATCGCGGTTGCCGGAGGCGTACCACATCACCACCTTGTCACCCTTCTTGATGGTTTTTCCGTTTAGCTCCACATCCTGTTTGGCAATGCGTCGCATGTAGGCCAGCGGCGTTTGCCAGCGGATAATTTCGGAAACCATGTTGGGAATCAGGGCCGGGTTTTCCTTCAGCTTGGTAAATTCGTCGGGAAATTGGTTCAGGGCCAGCACGCCGCCGGTCATGGAGTTGCGAGTGGTATCATTGCCGCCAACGATTAACAGGGTCAGGTTACCCATGAATTCCATGGGCCGCTTGACCATGTCTTTGGTTTCTTCGTTCACCTGCATCAGGCTAATCAAATCAAACCCGGCTTCCTGCCCCGCCGCTTTCTGCGCGGCTTTGTCGTGCCAGAGCTTGACGAAGTGTTTTCCCGCATCCGCGGCAGCAGCAAAAATTTCATCTGAATCAACCCGCCCCCCGGTGGTTTCCGGGCTGGCGGTGGACACATCGGACCAGTACACCAGCTTGTGCCGCAGTTCGTAGGGGAAATCCAGCAGCGTCGCCAGCATTCGTGCGGTCAGTTCAATGGACACCGTTTTCACCCAGTCAAACGGCTGACCAACCGGCAGCTCATCCAGCACTTCCCGGGTACGCTGGCGGATCAGCCCTTCCATCTCTTTCAGGTTTTTCGGGGCCACCACATTCTGCACCGCTTTACGCTGCTCATCGTGCTTGGGCGGGTCCATGGCGATGAAGGTTTCAATTTCCAGGCCTTCCGGGGTACGCCCCAAGGTAATGATCGGCTCGGCAGAAAACAGATCATGGTGCTTGTCCACGAAGACGATGTCGTCATAACGGGTAATCGACCAGAACGGACCAAAGGGACTGTTTTTCTGGTAGTGCACCGGGCATTCATCGCGCAAACGCTTGAAGTAGGACTGCCATTTCTTTTGCCGAAACAGAAACGGGCTACTGACGTCGATATCTTCAATGGCCAGCGTATCCACTTCCGGGAGCGGGCTCTCAACAAAAGTGGGCACATAGGGCCCTTTGAATAGGGTGTTCTTGATCTTCAAAAAGCGGTGTACGGCACGGATCTGCCAATGGGCGGGTATCACCGGGGCAGTGATATTCATCGCGGTGGATTTCAGTGACATGATTCTCTCCCTGTGGGTGGCGAAACAGCAAAGGTGTTACATCTGGAATTCAGGTAACTGAACCACCAGGCCGTCCAGTGCTTCGCTGGCTTCAATCTGGCAGGCCAGACGTGAGGTATCAGCACGCTCGGGGGTCATCCCCAGCATCATGTCCTCCTCATCACTGGTGCTGCCGGTTTTGGCAAACCACTCGCTGGAGACAATCACATGGCAGGTGCCACAGGCACAGGCCCCACCACAGTCCGCATCAATGCCGGGAATGCTGTTATCCACGGCGATCTGCATCAGGGACTTACCAGCCTCGATCTCGACCTCATGCTCCGTTCCGCCAAACTCAATAATGGTCACACTGGCCATCGCTCTGCCTCACCTTGTTGTTGTGTTATCCCAACAGTGCGCCAAGCCATCGCGCATCAGCAGGTCATTTTTTGACAACAAGGGGTCACTTAAAGACAATCAAACTTGCCACCGCACAGAGCCTCCCATGACAACATCCCCCAGCCCAGCCAACAGCCAGGCGTCCAACCCGTCGCATTATGCTCGCTTGATTGCCCGCGAACTCGGCCTTCAGGCCCCGGATCTTGGCCGGCTGCTACCCAACACAGGGCTCAGCGTTGAACAGCTGCTTGACGAAGACAGCCTGCTCACCGGGCAGCAGCAGGTTCAGTTACTCAACAATGCGCTCTCTATAAGTGATGACCCAGCCTTTGGTTTTCGCCTGGGCCGACGGCTCACCCCTGCTACCCACGGTGCTGTGGGGTTTTTGGCTCTTAGCAGCGCGAACCTGTTTGAGGCTCTGCAAGCAATTCACCTTTTCGCACCAACTCGGATGAACTTTGTGCGTATTGAGCTTTTTGATCGTGGGGATTGGCTTGAGTGTTACGGGCACTTCGATATGACGCTAACGGATCAAATGCGCCGCTGTTTGACCGAAGCCTTTATCATGATGTTTTTCGAGACAGCCGAATCGATTCTGGGCCGACCGGCCCATGAAGTTGAGACCTTGATAGATTACCCGGCTCCGCCCTATGCAGCCTCCTACAACGAGCATCTACCCGGCCCATACGAGTTTTCAGCAGAAAACTTTATCGCAAAAATCCCTAAAGCCCTGTGCTTCTACCCCAACATTGCCGCCAACCATGAGAATTACCAGCTAGCGCTTCAGCAGTGCGAAACCATGCTGTCCGAACTGCGTACCAATACGCAAAGTTTTCGTTATCGGGTAGAAAAAATGATGCTGTCTTTTCCGCCAGGTACACTGGCTGAAGAAGAAGCCGCTGCGGCACTTTTCATGAGCAAGCGCACCCTGGCGCGTAAACTGAAAAACGAAAATACCGGATTTCGCCACATCCAGAAGGACATCCTGTCCCAACAAGCGGCGAACTATCTGCGCGACAGCAAGCTTACCGTCGACGCCATTGCCGCGCTTTTGAACTACCACGACAGCTCCAACTTCCGGCGCGCGTTCAAGCGGTGGTTTTCCGTTACGCCAGAAACATTCAGGCAATCTCTTTGATTCTGACCACCCACAAGCCAGAGCCTGCAGAATAGCGGGATGCCACTTGCGAAATGCCTGTGACCTTTCATCATCAACGCTCAAACTTTCATCAATTTCGGGGAATTGCCGTTTGTTTTACGCCATCATCATTGGCAACATGGGAACGAGCCTGTATCAGGGCTCATCCCAACTGCAGGAGGCTTCGCATGAGCGATTACGACGACAGAGATGATTACCAGCAAGAAGCCGAAGACCTGTTGGAAACTATCGAGCAGGTGGAAGAAACCCTGACGGTCATGTCCAAGGTGGTCGGGCAGCTGAAAGAGCAAGTGGCGTCACATCTGGACCCGAATACGGTGGAAATGAGCGCCGAGGAATTCCTTGATCAGTGCGAGAACCTGGAAGGGACCTGGCACTAGCGCCGCACAGACCGCTTTCGCAGAGCACCTGAGCAAGGGCTCTGCGCACAGAGGGCCGCATCGCTTGCCCTCGCTAGTCCGCTTGCCCATCCGGGTAGCGGCGAACCCCGCCAACCCAGGTGCCCAACACCTGGATCGATGCCCAGTCGCCAATCGCTTCCCGCGGATCCCGATCCAGCCAGACCAGATCCGCCCGCATTCCCGTACGCAACTGCCCCACCTGATCCGCAACCCCAAGCTGTCTGGCTGCATCCACGGTCACCGCCTGCAGCGCCCGCTCCACGTCCACAGCCTGCTCCGGGCCCAGCCAGGCCCCGGACGCCGTCTTGCGTTCCACCGCATTCCACACCAGCTGTAGCGGCTCAAAAGGCACGACCGGCGAATCCGCATGCAGGGTAAAACGCAATCCGGCTTGCTCCGCTTGCGCCAGCGGGCTGATCCGGCGGGCCCGTTCCGGCCCGAGAAAAGCATCCCGGTGACGATCGCCCCAGTAATACACATGGGTATTGAAGAACGAGGGGATCACATCCAGCGACACCATCCGCTGCAATTGTGCCGGGGTCGCCATCTGCGCATGAATCAAGACCGGCTGCACCTGCACCTGCGGGCAGGCCGCCCGCGCGCCGGCTATCGCATTCAGACTCAGATCAATGGCCGCATCGCCGTTGGCATGCACCGCCACTTGGCGGCCTTGGCAGTGAAACTGTTTCACCTGACCACTGAGCGCCTCCTGGGACAGTGTCGGGGATCCCAGATAGTCCGGCGGGTAATCCGCCGGCAAGGTGTAATACGGCTCACTCAGAAACCCGGTATAGCCCTGCAGGGAGCCATCACTGACCAGTTTGACCGGGCCCAGGTGAACGCGGTCCCCCTGCACAATGGCCAGGTCACCCGCCAGGCGCTGCTGCTCGGCATCGGCGTTGGGCCAGACACTCAGGCGTAGCGGAATCAGGCCGAACTGCAGCGCGGGTTTCAACGCCCGCACCGCCGCCGGGTCTGCCAGACCGTTCTGGGCAAAGGTAATGCCCCGCGACAGATAGATATGCGACGCCCGGGACAACACCCGCAAACCGTCCAGGGGCGCCAGTTCCAACGCCTGGCTGCGCACCGGGTTAAACGCGGTTTCCGCCAGCAAACCATTGAGCCGCCCGGTTTCATCGCGGCCATAAAACCCGCCCGGCGGGTCCTCAACGTCTTCCTTGATACCCATGCTTTCCAGCGCTGCGGAATTAACCACCCCCAGATGACCGGAAATATGCATCACCATGATGGGCCGCGTCTTGCTCACCGAATCCAGTTCTGCCCGGGTCGGGTAACGCTGCTCGCCGATGGTGGTGTCATCAAAGCCATACGCCAGCAGCATGCCATCCGGGCGACGCTGGGCCAGCAGGCGCAACCGCTCCAGCAGCGTGTCGATGCTGTACAAATCGCCAATCGGCGGGCTGTTGGCATCCACCGCCACCGCAGACAACCCTTCACCGGGGAAATGCCCATGGGCTTCAATAAACCCCGGCATTACCGTGCCGCCATCCAGGTCGATCACGGAAACGTCCCGGCTGACCTGCTGACGCAACGCCTCGACCTCGCCCAGCGCCACAATCTCGCCCCGCTTCACCAGCATGGCATCCGCCACCGGCTGTTGCGGGTCCATGGTCAGTACCGTGCCATTAAAAAAGAGCTGGGCCGCTGGCGCCGGCGGGTTAAACCAGCGATGCACGCCCGCCACGGCCAGCACGATCAGGGCAACGATGACCACCAATACCCACAATCCGGTTTTCTTCATAGCGTCTCTCTCACTGCTGGCCCGGCATTTTCGCCGTTGTTTGTTATTGCGCAGACTCTGCCCGTCCGCTCCAGGGAGAACAAGAGGGATTGTCACCGGCTTTCCATCCCCACGGCGGTTTATCATCACATTTTTAAATGAAACAGATTCGTTAACCCCATACCGGCCTGCCCCCCGAGCGCGCTATAGTGAAGCCCGACATGGAGGTGTCGCACCTTTTGGGTGCGCCTTTTGTGCACCAGAACAAGGAAAAAGCGGCACCATCCTTGCATTAACCGCGATGATTATTTTTAACCACGCATCGTGGAACCCGCACGGCCACAAGCCGGCAACGGGATCAACTGGAGACAAAGAGTCATGAAAGCATCGGATTTGTTCGTTCGCGCCCTGGAAGCGGAAGGGGTAGAACACGTTTTTGCCATTCCCGGTGAAGAAAACCTGGACCTGCTTGAGTCGCTGCGCGGCTCCAACATCAAGCTGGTTATCACCCGTCACGAACAGGCCGCCGGCTTTATGGCATCCACCTATGGCCGCCTTACCGGCAAAGCCGGTGTGTGCATGTCGACCCTGGGCCCCGGTGCCACCAACCTGGTGACCGCCGCTGCTTATGCCCAGCTCGGCGCCATGCCCATGGTCATGATCACCGGCCAGAAGCCGATCAAGACCAGCAAACAGGGGCAGTTCCAGATCATCGACGTGGTCGACATGATGCGCCCGCTAACCAAGTTCACCAAACAGGTGGTCAGCGGCGACTCCATCCCCACCCGTATTCGCGAATCCTTCCGCCTGGCCCAGGAAGAGCGTCCCGGCGCCACCCACCTGGAGCTGCCGGAAGATATTGCCCGCGAACATTCCACCATGCCGGTCACCGAGCCCAGCGCGACCCGCCGCCCGATTGCTGAAGACAAGGCCATCTGCAAGGCGATTGAAGCCATCAAGGGCGCACGCAAGCCGCTGCTGCTGGCCGGTGCCGGTGCCAACCGCAAGCTGACCAGCAAGATGCTGCGCCAGTTTGTAGAAAAACTGGGCATTCCGGTGATCACCACGCAGATGGGCAAAGGGGTAGTGAACGAAACCGGCCCCCATTTCCTGGGCAACACCGCCCTGTCCGACGGCGACTTTGTACACCGCGCCATCGACCAGGCCGACCTGATCATCAACGTGGGCCACGACGTGGTGGAAAAGCCGCCCTTCTTCATGCGCCCCGGCGGTGCCGAAGTGGTTCACATCAACTTCAACTCCGCCCAGGTGGACCCGGTCTACTTCCCACAGATCGAAGTGGTCGGCGATATTGCCAACAGCCTGTGGCAGCTCAAGGAGCGCCTGGATCCCCAGGAACACTGGAGCTTCTCGGACTTCCACCGCATCCGCGATGCACTGCAAAAGCACATCAATGAAGGCATTCAGGACGACAGCTTCCCGATTCGCCCGCAGCGCCTGGTGGATGAAATCCGCAAGGTCATGCCGGAAGACGGCATCCTGACGCTGGATAACGGCATGTACAAAATCTGGTTTGCCCGCAACTACCCGGCCACCAAACCGAACACCGTGCTGCTGGATAACGCCCTGGCCACCATGGGCGCCGGCCTGCCTTCCGGCATGGCCGCCAAGATGGTGCACCCGGACCGCCGCGTCATGGCCATCGTCGGTGACGGCGGCTTCATGATGAACAGCCAGGAGCTGGAAACTGCGGTGCGCCTGAAGCTGGATATCGTGGTGCTGATTCTGCGCGACGACGGCTACGGCATGATCAAGTGGAAACAGAACGACATGGACTTCCAGGATTTCGGCCTGGACTTCCAGAACCCGGACTTCGTGGATTACGCCCGCGCCTACGGCGCCCACGGCCACCGCGTGGAATCCACCGCCGGCCTGGGCCCGCTGGTGGAAGAGTGCTACCAGCAAGGCGGCGTGCACGTGATCGACTGCATGGTGGATTACCGCGACAACAGCCGCATCCTCAACCGGGAAATCCGCGAACTCAGCAGCAAACTATAACGCTGACACGCAGCACGCTACACGCACCATGCTTTGTTGCGTGCCAGCGTGTTGCGTGGAGCGTGCTAGCTGGCGATTGATCACTCCCAGCCTCATGGCCCACTAAACGCCATTAAGGAACCAAGATGCTAAAAGACGCCTACCCCTACTACCTGGCTAACGAAGCCGTCTTCGCCAACCAGGATCTGAATGTCACCGACAAATACAGTGGTGAAGTGGCCACCCGTGTGGCCATGGCGGATGCCGCCACCATCGACAAGGCCATCGACGCCGCCGACAAGGCCGCCAAGCCCATGGCACAACTGGCGCCCTACGAACGCCAGGCGATTTTGTACCACTGCGTAAAACGCTTTGAAGAACGTTACGAGGAACTGGCCCTGGCCTTGTGCATCGAAGCGGGTAAACCGATCAAAGATGCCCGTGGTGAAGTGGGCCGCCTGATCGACACCTTCCGCGTGGCCGCCGAAGAAGCCGTGCGCATCGACGGTGAGATGCCAAATCTTGAAATCTCCGCTCGCGCCAAAGGCTACCGGGGCATGGTCAAGCGCGTCCCCATTGGCCCGTGCTCGTTTATCTCCCCGTTCAATTTCCCTTTGAACCTGGCCGCCCACAAAGTGGCGCCGGCCATCGCCGCCGGCTGCCCCTTTGTGCTCAAGCCGGCCAGCCGCACCCCCATCGGCGCCATCATCATTGGTGAAGTCCTGGCAGAAACCGACCTGCCGAAAGGCGCGTTTTCCATCCTGCCCTGCCACCGTGAAGGGGCCGACCTGTTCACCACCGACGAACGCTTCAAGCTGCTCAGCTTCACCGGCAGCCCAGACGTGGGCTGGGACCTGAAAGCCCGTGCCGGCAAGAAACCGGTGATCCTGGAACTGGGCGGCAACGCCGCGGTAATCGTGGACGAAGATGCCGACCTGGACGACGCCGTGGAGCGCATCACTTTCGGTGCCTTCTATCAGTCCGGCCAGAGCTGCATCGGCGTACAACGCATCCTGATTCACGATGCCATCTACGACGAACTGAAAGCCCGCCTGGTGGAAAAAACCGCCGGCCTGAAAATGGGCGACCCGAAAGACGAAGACACCTTTATCGGCCCGGTGATCTCCGAAGGCGAAGCTACCCGGCTGGAAAACTGGGTCAATGAAGCCGTCGATGCCGGCGCCACCCTGCTGGTGGGCGGCAAGCGCGACGGCGCCATGCTCGAAGCCACCCTGCTGGAGAACGCGCCCAAAGGCACCAACATCGTGGAAGAAGAGGCCTTCGGCCCGGTGGCCGTGATCAGCCGCTTCAGCGATTTCGACGATGCCCTGAACACCGTCAACGAATCCAAGTTCGGCCTGCAAGCCGGCATCTTCACCCGCGACCTGTACAAGGCCCAGAAAGCCTGGGACGAACTGGAAGTGGGCGGCGTAGTGATCGGCGATGTCCCCAGCTGGCGCGTGGACAACATGCCCTACGGCGGCGTGAAGGACTCCGGCCTGGGCCGCGAAGGCATCCGCTGGGCCATCAACGACATGACCGAAGAACGGCTGCTGGTGATCCGTACGCCACAATAGGAGACGCAGTTAAGTATTTGTGCGTAAGCCGGGACTTACAGTCCCGGCGTTATTTCTTACATAAACACCCGCATATTCTCACATTACCAACAGCCCAAAACGCCTACCATCGAAGAGAACCCCATCAGGATTCAACTTCATGGCTGCGTCTATTCCTCTCGTTTCTGCGCTGGTTTCTGCCTTGCTTCCTGCCACGGCACCGCCTCCCGAAGGAAGCTGGTATCAGCCTGATATAGATGTGAGCTGGCAAATTCAGCTCCAGGGCCCGATCAACAGCGGTTATACCGCTGACCTCTATGTGCTGGACCTGTTCGACACGCCCCAGAATGTGATCGACGACTTACACGCCAGTGGCCGCCGGGTAATCTGCTACTTCTCCGCCGGCACCTTCGAGAACTGGCGCGAGGACAAGGGTCGCTTTACCGCTGCCGACAAGGGGCGACGCCTGGGCAACTGGCCCGGGGAACGCTGGCTCGATACCCGCTCGATCAATGTCCGCGCGATCATGTCGGATCGCATTGCCCTGGCCGCCAGCAAAGGCTGCGACGGGGTGGATCCGGACAATGTGGATGGCTACAGCAATCGCACCGGTTTTCCGCTGAGCTATAACAGCCAGCTGGACTACAACCGCTTCCTGTTCGACACCGCTCACGATCACGGCCTGGCCGTATCACTGAAAAACGATTTGGGTCAGATTGAAGACCTGGTCGAATACGCCGACTTCGCGGTTAATGAATCCTGCCATCAGTGGCAGGAATGCCACCTGCTGACCCCGTTTATTGAAGCCGGCAAACCCGTGCTGCACATCGATTATCTGTACGGATCGGACCCGCAAGGCCACAACATCCATTGCCAGCACATGAACAGCCTGAGCTTTCGCTCGCTGACACTGCCGGTGGCACTGGACGACAGCTACCGCTTTAGCTGCAACTAACGTTTTCTCCAAGACTCGCCAGGTAAACACCGAGACTGCCCCCGGCATCGGGGGCTGCTACACTGCCCTTTCGACCATTCGGAATGCAGTGTTATGCATGACACCCTGACACTTATTGTGGTTTTGCTCGGCAGTGCAGTGGCCGCCGTGGTGCTGTTCCGCCGCTTGGGCATGCCCCCCATTCTTGCCTACCTGCTTTCCGGACTCGCCGCCGGCCCCTTCGGATTCGGCTGGATCAGCGACGTGGAAGGGATCCAGCATCTGGCGGAATTCGGCATCGTTTTCTTGCTGTTTACCCTGGGCTTGGAGTTTTCCATTCCCCGTTTACTGACCTTGCGCCGCATTGTGTTCGGCGCCGGTCCGCTGCAGGTCATTCTTACCGGCGCCGCTGTATTCGCAGTAATGCGCTTGCTGGGCTTTCAACCCATGACCTCCGGCATCACCGCCGGGGCGCTGGCCCTGTCCTCCACCGCCATCGTCATTCGTGACCTGATCGGGCGCGGCGCCGTCAACACCGGTTACGGTCGCGCCTCCACCGGCATCTTGCTGTTTCAGGATCTGGCGGCGGTGATCATGCTGGTGATGTTGCCGGTAATCAGTAACAGCAATGATGACGCCTTGTGGGCCATGGCCGGCATCACCCTGGGAAAATCCCTGTTGCTGTTCGCCGGCATTTACGTGGTGGGAAAATGGATACTGCCACGGCTGCTGGAAGAAACCGGCCGCGCCCGCTCCGATGAAGTGTTTGTGATGACGGCCCTGTTACTGGCGCTGGTCGCCGCCTGGGTCACCCACTGGCTGGGCCTCTCCATGGCACTGGGGGCCTTTCTGGCAGGCATGATGCTGGGGGAAAGCCACTTCCGCCATCAAATCGAAGCGGACCTGCGCCCCTTCCGCGATCTGCTGCTCGGCTTGTTCTTTATCAGTGTCGGCATGCTGGTAGACCCAAACCTGTTTGCCGAACAGTGGCACTGGATCATCCTTGCTGCCGTCTCGCTGATGCTGTTCAAGGCCGTGCTGATCTTCGTCTTGTTACGCCTGCTGGGAGAACCTGCCGACACCGCCACACGCAGCGGCCTTATTCTGTCCCAGTGTGGCGAGTTCGGGTTTGTGCTGGTTGCCCTGGCGGTGTCTCATCAGGTCATGTCGCCGGGTAAAGCCGGCCTGCTGGTGTCCATCACCGTACTCACCATGGCGGTGACCCCCGCCCTGCTGCAACACAGCGGAAAACTCAGCCGTCGCCTGCTGCGTCCCTGGATGGAAATCCCCAAGGACAGCCCGGTATCCGACGACATCACCGGCCATGTCATCCTGTGCGGCTATGGCCGGGTGGGCCAGAACCTGATGCGCTACCTGAACCGCTTCCACCACCATGCCGTAGCCGTGGATATGGACCTGGTACGCCTGCAGGAAGCCAGTGCCGCCGGCGAACATATCCTGTTTGGCGATGCCAGCCGCAAGGACATTCTCGAACGGGCGGGTATTCACCGCGCCCGCCTGCTGGTGGTGACCTTCGACGACGCGCGCCTGGCAGAACGGATCATCCACACCTGCCGGGATCTCAACAGCGACGTACGGGTGCTGGTACGCACCCGGGACGACACCCACCTGGATGCACTCACGGCAGCCGGTGCCGCCGAGGTCGTACCCGAGGTGCTGGAAGCCTCCCTGATGCTAGTGGCCCATGCCCTGATGATGCTGGATGTTCCTTTTGAACGGGTGCTGGCCATGCTGCGCAAGACCCGCCGCGACCGCTACCGCATGCTGCAAGGCTATTACCACGGCGATTCCTTCCCCACCACCGACAGCGCCGGCAACCCGTACCGGCTGCTGCACGCCGTGACACTCAGCGAGAAAGCCCGCAGCATCGGCCGGAGTATCCGTGAGTGCGCACTGCGTGACGTGGAAATTCGCGCCGTAAAACGCGCCGAACAAACCCGCGAAAGCCCGGACGAAGAGCTGATACTGGAACAGGGAGATACCGTGATTCTCTACGGCCCGCTGGAGGCCGTGGAAGCCGCCGAGGTCCGTTTGCTGGGCGGCTGATCTGCCTGCAAGGCAACAGACAAGCGGAAGCCATTCCCCGGCCAAGGGCCTTGCCCGGGGCGCAGCGATATAACAATATTTTATCTCTGACGATGGCAATTCGATAGACGAGAATAATGGCAAACCGCCGCAGGCCAGCGCCGGGTTTTCTGTGAGGAAAAACGCAGCATGCATTCCAGCTCTATTACTCTGGTGAACCCGCAGGAACCGGCTGACGAGCAGAGCCCGGCCGCTCCGTCACTGACACACGACGAACTGCAGCGCTTCAACCAGTTAGTAAGCACTCTCTACGGCTGCCTGCATTTCAGCCAGGGCTTCCAGCTTTTTTTCGATGCCTTCCAGGCCCATTTCAACGCACTCCAGGGTGGCATTCTCGGCTTGAGTAACCATCCACGACGGATGATCTATGGCTGGACCTTCGGTTACCCGGAAGGGTTTGAAGAGTGGTATATCCACAGTGATCTGCCCGAGCGCGATGAAGCCCTGGCCCGCTACGAGGCCCTGCCTCCCCGCCAGTTCGATTCCTTCCTGCGCGGCGATGCCAGCAAAACCATTCTCGATATGCTCAGCGAGGAAAGCCGCACCTGGGCGCAAGCCGTCGGCATGGGGGACAGCGCCGGCATGCTGGTGAGCCGCCAGAACGACTGCAACGTGGTCTTCCTGGCCAACCGCCATCAGGATTTTGGCCCCTACACGGACCACGACATTCTGCAGATGAACCTGCTCGCGCCCCATGTGGAGAATGCCGTCAGCCTTCACTTTAAGCTCTACCAGTCACGCAGCAACAACGAAAGCCTGGCGCTGGCGCTCAATCACGTCAACAAGCCCATCATCGTGTTCAACGCTCTGGCCACCATCGCCCAGGCCAACCGCAACGCCCTGGATTTGCTCGCCCACAGCGACACCCTGAGCATTTCTGAAAGCCAGCGGCTCCAGTGTCGGGACACCCGCCTGAATCGCAAACTCAGCGACGCCATCAGCGCCTGCCTTATCCTCTCCCAGAAAGGCACCCCCGCCACCAGAACCCTGTTCGTCAGTAACCGCCACGAACGAATCGCCATCTGCCTGACACCACTGATCGCCGACGAGAAAGAGCACAACGGCGTGCTGGCAGAACTGTTCCGCTACGACAGCAACATGGAACCGGACCTGGGAAAACTGCAATCGCTGTTCCAGTGCACCCCCGCCGAAGCGGGCATCGCCGCCGAGCTGATCCACGGCCTCAATGCCGCTGAAATCGCCGATAAAAATGGCATTTCTGTTCACACAGCCCGCCAGCACATCAAAAGTTTGCTATCCAAGAACGGCTACCGAAAACAGACAGAGCTGGTCGCCATGCTGGTCAGAGCCCTTTCATAAGCAACAAAAGGATGCCAGGCGGCATTGTCAAACAAAAAGGAACACTTGTTCACTTTTAACTTGCCCGCTGCGCGGCTTCACAGTATTTTGTGAACACTTATACACAAATCCTGTGGAGGGCCCGTCCCCATGCGAGCCACATCAGTGCAAAACAACCCTGTCCAGCCTGCTCAGCCGCAGCCGGACCAGGTGCCGAACTGGCAACCGCTCAACGACTTTGCCGAGCGCAAACAGCAAGACAGCGGACTGAAAGCCTGGATTGCCGTGGTCGAGGGCTGCATCAAGGCCATCGAAAAAACCGCCTGGCAAGGCCGGGAGATCGCCGACCAGGCCATTACTGCCTGCAAGGCAGTCACCCGTGGTGCCAGCGCGGTGAACGAAGAAATGCAGCTGCTCGCCGACGAAGCCCGCCGCTGTCCCGCACGCCTCAAGCGCCTGACCAAAACCGGCTGGATGCTCACCAAGGTGGTCACCAGCTATCGCCTGTGGGGCACCAGGGCCGCGTTCCTGCCGGGCAGCATGCGCGATGCCGCGCTGGCCAACCTGCACAAGCGCAACGCCAAACGTTTTCGTGATACCTCCCTGGAACAGGGCGGTGCTTTCCTGAAAATCGGCCAGCTGCTCTCCAGCCGTCCGGATCTGCTGCCCCAGGCCTGGGTGGATGAATTAGCGGTCTTGCAGGATCAGGCAAGCCCGGTGGACTTTGCTGACATTGCCACGGTGCTGGAGCAGGAGTTCAACCAACCACTGGATACACTGTTCGCCCACGTGGACCCCCAGCCCCTGGCCGCTGCCAGCATCGGCCAGGTGCACCGCGCCCGCTTGCACGATGGCCGCGAAGTGGCCGTTAAAGTGCAGCGCCCGGGGCTTGATGAGGTGGTCGAACTGGATATGACGCTGCTCAAGGTGTTCATGGATGCGGTGAAATCCGCCCTGCCGCCCATGGATATCGACACCATCGTCAACGAAATCCAGCGCACCGTTCGTGAAGAACTGGACTATCAGCGTGAGGCCCGGGTCATGACAGACATCGGCCGGCAGCTCGCGGCCATCCCCGGGATTCGGGTGCCGACACTGGTGCCCGAGTGCAGCAGCCGGCATGTGCTCACCACCGAATTCATTCAGGGCGAGAAGCTCACACTGACTCTGGATCGTTTGAAAACATCGGATCCTGCACGGGTCAGCGCCCTGCTCAGTACGCTGCTGGATGCCTGGTTCTGCCAGGTACTGCACGGCGGCCTGTTTCATGCCGACCCGCACCCCGGCAATATCATGATCACCCCGGACAATACCTTGGTACTGCTGGATTTCGGCTGCGCGCAAGCACTCACCGACGACGCCCGCCGGGGTTACTTCCGGGTGCTGCAGGCTTGCATCGTGGGTGATGAAACCGTCATCGCCGATACCCTCACCGCCCTCGGCTTTGCCACCCGCAGCGGCGATCCGGCCACCCTGCTGGCATTCGTGTCTGCCGTGCTCGACCAGGTCCGCGATGCCATTATCAACCCCGACCAGCAGGCCGGCTGGCCCAGCCCGGAAGCCATGATGCAGCAGGTCAGCGAACTGCTCGGCCAGCTGGAACATGACCCGGTACAGACCCTGCCCGGCGATTTCATCATGCTGGCCCGAGTCTTCGGCACCCTGGGCGGCCTGTTTCTCCACTATCAACCCAATGTGGATGTGGCCACCCTGGTACTCGGCTACCTGACCCGCCCGCTGGACGGCCCCACCACCGCTCACACCACCAGCCAGGCGGCCTGACAGCCTACACAATCCCTCCGCTGGTCCCTGCAAACGGCAATGTCCGGCCCGTCCGGCCTTGCCGTTTTGTATCCCTATGAAAAGAAACTGTCACCAATACTGACAATAACGCTACAGCACCGCCCCCTGGTTAATGTGCACACTTGTACCAATCAATGTGTACGATCGTGCCATCCATTCGCACGACACCTTGCGCATTGCACAAACAAGAACAGTGCCCACCACAGGCACCGCCAAGGGGTTAGCAATGTATCCACTCAGCCAGGCTCCCGCCTTTATCTCTCACCGGCTTGCGCTGGCACTACTGCTCAGCACCAGCCTGCTTGGCGCCTGTGGCGGTGGAGGCAGCAGCAGCGCACCCGCCGTTGCCAATGATTCCCCCACCACTCCGGAAACGCACCGTGAGCCGGAAACGCCGGACCCCACACCCGAGCCTGAGCCAGAACCCGAGCCCCTGAACCGCTACCAATTCGCCAATGGCTGCTACACCCTGCAAAGCCAGCAACAGTTTCTGGCCACCAGCGAAGACGGCTACAGCCTCACCAACGACGCCGATAATGCCACCGCCTTCTACATGAAGCCCACTGACCTGGGCCGCTACCTGCTGCTTTCCGATTATCAACGTGACCCCGGCAGTGCCGGCAGCAAACAGTTGCTCGGCATCAGCGATCCAGCCGGAGAGTTTCTTGATCAGAGCGGCAACTTTGTCGGAGAGCTGAGCTATCTGGTATCCGGGCTGGGCGACACCCTCAATCTGGTGCTGGACCCGGTTGCCCCCCTCGGTGGCCTGCTGCGTGAACTGGGCGAAAGCCTGGGAGGCATCGGCACCGGGCTGGGTGACACCAATATCCAGCCCAGCCTGGCCATGGTCGATGACGCCAACGATCTGGCCGTCTGGAACCTGAACCGCAGCGACGGCGACACCTTTACCCTGGCCTCCAACGTGACCGGCCTGCTACTCACCGCCGGCGACGACGGTCTGACTCTCACCTCCCCGCAACTGGAAGCTGACAACAACCGTTTCACCCTGGCGCCCAGCGACGGATGTAGCACTTACCCGGAAGCCGAACTCAACGCCGCCGTCGCTGATGACGGCCCGGCCAATTACCTGACCGAGGTTCCCCGTTTCCAGAATGTGGACGGCCTGGACGACGATGACATCTTCGGTTTCGTGGATGCCCACAGCCATATTTCTGCCTACGAATTTATCGGCGGGCGGGTGAATTACGGCGACCCCTTCCACAAGTTCGGGGTCGACCATGCCCTGCACGACTGTGCCGTCAACCATGGCCCCCAGGGGCTCACCGGGCTAATCGAACAAGTCACCAGCAACCCTGGTCCCCATGAAACCCGGGGCTGGCCGGACTACACGTTCTGGCCCCGCAGCAACTCTTTGCAACACCATCAGAGCTACTACAAATGGATTGAACGGGCGCACCTGGCGGGCATGAAAATTCTCGTCAACCACCTGGTGCATAACGAGATTCTCTGCCAGCTCAATCCGCAGAAACAGAATGACTGCGACACTATGGCCGCCATTGAAATGCAGGCCACACAGATGCATCGCATGCAGGATTACATCGACGCCCAGAACGGTGGCCCCGGCAAGGGCTGGTTCCGCATCGTCACCGATCCCGCCCAGGCCCGGCAGGTCATCGGCGACGGAAAAATGGCGGTCATCCTCGGCGTGGAAGCATCCAAGGCACTCAACTGTGGCGAGTTTCTCAATGCCCCGGAATGTACCCGCGAAGAAATCGTAGAGCGGCTGGACCGGCTCTACGCCATGGATGTGCGCAGCCTGTTCCCGGTACACAAGTTCGATAATGCCTTCGGGGGCCACCTGCCCGATCTGTCGGAAGGTGTGGGTATCGGTGCCGTGCTGTACGGCGGCAACCTGCTGGAAACCGGGCACCTGGTGGAATTCGAAGACTGCCCGGATCATGACCACGAAGGGGACGCAATTGCACTGGAAGACCCGCTGCAACCGCTGGGCATTTTTGACCAGCTGCTATTCCAGATCGACTACGTCGGCGACCGTTTCCCGGCGACGCCGGAAGAGTTCGCCGCCTACGATCCACGCCGTGGCACCGACCACCTTTGTAACACCCGCGGCCTCACCGATCTGGGTTTCTTCCTGATCGAAGAACTGACTCGCCGCGGCATGATGATCGAGATTGATCACATCAGCCGCAAGGCCGCCACCCAGATTCTCGATGTTACCGGTGCACGCGATTACCCGATTATCAACAGCCATGGCAACTGGACCGGCACCGAAGCCCTGCGCGATCAGATTGCCAGCCAGGGCGGCGTGACGGCGTCCTTCGGTAGCGTGCGCGGCAATTGGGTAGACCAGCTGACCCGCGACGGCAACCGCCCCCGCGACCCGGCCTTCAAGGTTGGCCCCTTCGGTGGCGCCCCGTTTGCGTCTGACGTCAACGGCATTGCCAATCTGGCCGGCAACCCCGGCACACCCGATCAGGAAGCCGAGCTTTATCCCTTCACCTCGGTGGATGGCCAGGTGCAATTCAACAAACAAATTACCGGTGACCACGCCTTCAGTCTCTATGAAGGCCGTGGCGTGGCGCACTACGGACTCTATGCGGACCAGATCGCCGACATGATGCTCAACAGCGATCGTCCACAGGAAGAAATTGATGACGCGGTGAACCAGCTGTTCACCTCGGCAGAAGCGTACATACGGATGTGGGAACGACTGGAGCAGGCCGCGCAATAGCGGCCATACCTCCACATGAAACATGCAACCTTTCAGGCAGCAGCAACAATAAACGACACTGGGGAACCGATCATGAACATGAACCGATTCTGGCCTGCCATCGCACTGGCGGTCACTCTGATACTCACCGCCTGCGGCGGTGACGGCGGCGGCTCATCACCGGCCAATAATTCCGCCACACCCAACAATCCCGACAATGGCGGCGACGGTGGAGATGACGGCGGCAATGGAGGGGATGACGGTGGTGACGGCGGCGATGATGGAGGCGATGGCGGTGACGGTGGCGACACCACGCCCCCCGATACCGTTGGCCGAACGTTCCTCATCAGCCCCGGTGAAGACGCCACCGAAGACATGGTCAACGCCATGGTCCAGCTGCGTCCAAAAGACACCCTGCAATTCGAGTGCGGCTACTTCGAACTGGACCAGGGTATCTTGATCCAGGCCACCGAAGATGTGTTGATCAAAGGTTGCGGCAAAGACGAAACCATTCTGTCGTTCAAGGACAGTGTCAACGTGACCGGTCTGGAAGCCCTGAATATTCGCGGCATTACCGTGGAAGACCTGACCATCCTCGATTCCCCCGGCGACGCCTTCAAATTGAAGAGCGTAAAGTGGGGCACCCTGCGTGGCGTACGTGCCATGTGGTCCGGTGGCGGCGAACCGATCACCGCAGATAACTACGCGGAAAAGATCCATGTATCCTGTACCGCGCCCCCCTACAACGAGGGAGATTCCAGCCCGGATTACACCCCCAGTTCCGCCAGCGGTCGCTACGGCATCTACCCGGTAGAGTCAGAGAACATTCTGGTAGAAGACAGTGAATCCATCGGCGCCAGCGATGCAGGCATCTATGTTGGCCAGACCAACACCGCCATCATTCGTAACAGCCGTGCCGCTTATAACGTCATGGGTTTTGAAATCGAAAACGTGCAGGGCGGCGAGTACGACAACAACATTGCCGAGTGTAATACCGGCGCCTTCCTGATCTACGACCTGGAAAACATCACCCGTTACGGTGATACCTCGGTGATGATCAACAACGTGGCCCGCAACAACAACACCTACAACTTTGCCCACAGCGGTCTGGTGTCAGTGGTGCCCCGTGGCACCGGTTTTATTACCCTGGGTTACGACAACATCGAAGTCCTTAACAACACCTTCGAAGATCACAGCACCGCGGCGGTGATCCACGTCAGCTATGAGCTGATTGATGGCAAGAACAACACCGCCGATAAAAAAATCGACCCCTATACCGAGGGGCTTCACATCCATAACAATGTGATGAAAAACTCCGGTTACGACCTGCCACCACCGGACCTGGAAAAACTGGCCAACGGCGAAGTAGAAAGCGTACTGCCGACCCTGATCGGCCTGAAAAACCTGCCGGAGCTTTCGCCGAATCTTCTGGAAGTATTGGGCAGCCTGCCTAACCTTCTGAATCAGGGTAAAGGCGCGCATATTGTCTGGGACGGTCTGCGTGACGATCTGGATGAAGACTGCCCCTACCCGGTGGACAACAATGGCGATCCGGTTCCCATGTGGGACAGCGGCAAGCCCATTCATACCAACGAGCACCCGAACCCCAGCTGTCACTACAACGCCTACAAGTTCAACGAAAACGGCGACCGCATCCTGCCGGAGTGGGGCACCTGTATCCACGATAACGAGCTGAACAGCGACAGCGCCCCCTACCTGAACTTCCACGGCACCGATGGCCTGGAACTGGTACTGGCCATTGCCGAGCAGGACTTCTCCATTCTCAATCCTGCAGGCATCAAAGGGGCCATTGAAGGGTTACTGAATATCGCCTCCGACACCGACATGTCCGAGCATGATTGCCAGGCCCGTTTCGGGAAAGTACTTGAACCACTGCCACGGGTAGAAATTCCGCCTTTCGAGCCCAGCGGTGAGTTCGACCCTGCACCTTCGGATGAAGTTGTAGAGTTCTACTGTAGTGCAGACGTTGCAGACGGCGAGCTCAACCGCGAAGCACTGAACTACAACTGCCCGACGCTGGATCAGTACAACCTGTTTGCCGATGCGCAAGACCCACGTAGCACACCAAACGAGAGCGGCCAGCCTTTTGTGCTGAACACCAAGCTGTTCTCTGATTACTCAACCAAGTATCGGGTCGTGTTTGTACCGCCCGGCGAGCAAGCGGTGTATAGCGATGGCCAGGACGGCAACAACGTTAATGGCAGCATCGTGTTCCCGGAAGGCACCGTGATTGCCAAGACCTTTGCTTTCACCGACGAAAGCCAGGGCACCGAAGTACCGGTAGAAACCCGCTTGCTGATCAAACGCAGAAACAGCCAGGACAGCGCCGTCTGGGTAGGCCTGCCCTACATCTGGGAGGAAGAAGACGGCAAGAAGGTTGCGCGCCTGGCCATGAACGGGGGCACCGCGTCGGTTGCCTGGCATTACCGTGATGCGGATTCCAACACCCTGCTCACCGGCAGCACCGATGGTTACACCATTCCTAACGGCAACCAGTGTGTTACCTGTCACGCCAATGATGACCAGCCGGCTGGCAGTGCCCCCATTGGGCCCAAGCCGCGTAACCTGAACCGTGCCTACAAAGCGGAATCTGCCTTTATGGGAACCAGCGGTCAGGCCGGCTTCCCGGCGGTAAACCAGATCAAGCAGTGGAAAGATCTGGGGATTCTGACCGGCGTGCCGGAGTTGACCATCAGCAATGGGGTGGCCACCAACATTGCGCATCTGCCACGCTGGAATGTACCCGGTGACAGCGGTGAAACCGCCAACTCAGCGGCGGATATCGAAAGCCGTGTGCGTGCCTACCTGGAAGTGAACTGTCAGCACTGCCACAACGACAAGGGCGCCGCGTCCAACACCGGTTATTACCTGGATCACTTCCGCGATGTGAACGCCAGCTATGGCGTCTGCAAGAAGCCCACGGCCACCGGCGGCGGCTCCTGTGGACGCCAGCATGTGCTGGTACCCGGCAGCGCGGGCAGCTCCATCGTCTCTTGCCGTCTCAGCGCAGAAGATGATCCGCAGAAAATGATGCCACCGATTGCCCGCAGCGTTGCCCATGGCGAAGCCACCGCGCTGATGGATCAGTGGATCAATAATGTGGTGGATAGCAGCTATACGAACGCTAGCGCCTGTAACTGATCGACCCCCCTCCCTCCTCTCCAGCACCATCGGAGGGGAGTGCAACACCCCCTCCCTGCAAAGGGAGGGTTCTTAGGGCCTGTTAACACTACCGAGATAACGCCTGCTGGATGCATTTTTTCGTCCAGTGGTGTCAGCCGGTGTGCCGTGCAGTCATTCTACATAAACAGCGGATGGCTCTGCTGGGCGGGAAAAGGGACCAGCCCTTCGGGTTGAGCCCCAAAAGCCGTCGCTCGTCGTTATTCGTCACTCATTTGGAGCCACCACACTTCACTCCTCATGCCTAGATTGACGGCTTTTGGGGCTCAACAGGTGTCATCTCGGTAGTGTTAACAGGCCCCAGCCGCTCCGCGGCCGCTATACGCTTCACGCAGCATGCATCACGCTAAAGGCGCCCTGCCTCAAATGTTGCTGTTTCTATCTCGAATGGCCTTCAACGGTGCAGACAATTTGTCCGGATGACGCGGGTGAATGGCCGCATAGCATTCAAAAATTTCGGCCAGATCCTTCTCCACATCCCCACACGGCTCAATGACACGGGCAAAGGTAATTTCCTTTTTGCGGTAATCTGCGGTGGCTACCACAATCGGCACACCGGCCTTCTGGGCGATCCGGTAGAAGCCGGTCTTCCATTGTGTCGCCCCACCCCGGGTGCCTTCCGGCGCCACCACCATCACCAGCTTGTCGCGGCTATTGAACTGCTCCACGGTCTGCTCAACCACACCACCCGCCTTGTGCCGGGCAATGGGCAACGCCCCCATCCAGCGCAGCATGGCCCCAAACGGCCCCTTGAAGGCGCTGTCCTTGATCATCACGTGAGCATCCAGACCCAGCTGCATCATGGCCGCCAGCGTATAGATACCATCCCAGTTGGAGGTGTGCGGCCCGCCGATAATCACCGCCTTGGGCACTGCCGGCATGGGGTTGGTCACCCGCCAGCCTGCCAGGCGCAAAAAACCGCGGGCAAGCGACCGGGAAAAAGCATTACCGCGACGGGGATAATCAGAGTCCAGGGCTGATGACATGGGATTGTCCATTGCAAAGAGAGCGGCGATCATACGCACGCAGCCCAAGGATCACATTGGCACTAACGCCCAAAATACACACGAAGCGATAATCGGCCCCATGCATACCCTGCATTATCTGACAGGCTATCCCTCCCAGATTCAGCAACAGGCCCAGGCTCTGCTGGATCAGGGCCGGCTGGGTGACTATCTACTACAGCGCTACCCCGACAAGCATGATATTCAAGGTGACAAAGCCCTGTTCCAGTATGCCAACAGCCTGAAGCAACAATACCTGCGCAAGGCGCCGCCGCTGGGTAAAGCCCATTACGATGCCAAGCTGAAAACGCTGAGTCAGGCATTGGGCATGCATACCCGGCAAACCCGCATTCACGGCAGCAAATTGCGCAGCCACAACAGCCTGCGTATCGCCAGCCAGTTCAAGGCAGCGCCGGAAGCCTTTCTACGCATGATCGTGGTCCACGAACTGGCTCACTTCAAAGAAACCGACCACAACAAGGCGTTTTATCAGCTCTGTTCACACATGGCGCCGGACTACCATCAACTGGAACTGGATACCCGGCTCTGGCTTCTCTGGCAGGACACACGCAACCGCTGACACAGGCACCACCCGCAAGAACCAGACCGCCCCCTGACGCCCCGCCCCAACAGCACCAAAACGTCAAAAACCTCTTTATTCAACAAGCATTTACATTCCCGATCGCGAATATCGGCAAAGACCATGGCCGGCAGTTTCATGTCCCCGCCATAAGGGCGTAGTATGAAATGACTTAACGTCATAACGCAGGGTCATCAGTGCCTCGGTTTGTGGCAATGCTGTACTGATCCTGCGCCAGTGTTCCGTGTTGGCGGCCGTTCTATTCCGCCCGCGCGGGACTCCAATCAGAGCCCAGGAGGTGTGTAGTGACACGGATTGGCCAGGACACCCTGAACAGCAAAAAAACGCTGCAAGCCAACGGCAAGACCTATCATTACTTTGATATCAATGCGGTCGCCGACAAAGGCTGGGGTGATCTCAGCAAGCTCCCCTTTTCCCTCAAAGTCCTTCTCGAAAACCTGCTTCGCTTTGAAGACGGTGACAGCGTCACCGGCGCCGACATCGAAGCCGTGATGCGCTGGCTGGAACAGAAACGCTCCGACAAGGAAATCAATTACCGCCCGGCCCGGGTACTGATGCAGGATTTCACCGGCGTCCCCGGTGTGGTGGATCTGGCGGCCATGCGCGATGCCATCAAGAAGGCCGGGGGAGATCCGGGCCGCATTAATCCGCTGACACCGGTGGATCTGGTCATCGACCACTCGGTGATGGTGGACAAGTTCGGCAACCCGCAAGCCTTCGAAGAGAACGTGGAAATCGAGTACCAGCGCAACCGGGAGCGTTACCAGTTTCTGCGCTGGGGCCAGAAAGCCTTCGACAACTTCCGCGTGGTGCCGCCGGGCACCGGTATCTGCCATCAGGTAAACCTGGAATACCTGGCCAAGGGTGTGTGGTCGTCCGAATCCGAGGACGGCAACACCTACGCCTACCCGGACACCCTGGTGGGCACCGATTCCCACACCACCATGATCAACGGCCTGGGCGTACTGGGCTGGGGCGTGGGCGGCATCGAAGCGGAAGCGGCCATGCTTGGCCAACCTATCGCCATGCTGATTCCCGAGGTCATCGGCTTCAAGATCAGCGGCAAGCTGCGTGAAGGCATCACCGCCACCGACCTGGTGCTGACCGTCACCGAAATGCTGCGTCGCCGGGGTGTGGTGGGCAAGTTCGTGGAATTCTTTGGCGACGGCCTGGCCGACCTGACCCTGGCCGACCGCGCCACCATCGCCAACATGGCACCGGAGTATGGCGCCACCTGCGGTTTCTTCCCCATCGATGAGCGCACCACCGAATACATGAAGCTGTCCGGTCGCGACGAAGACACCATTGCGCTGGTGGAAGCCTACTGCAAGGCGCAGGGCCTGTGGCGCTCCAGCAGCGACCCGGACCCGGAATTCACCGACGTGCTGGAGCTGGACCTGAACGATGTGGTGCCCAGCCTGGCTGGCCCCAAACGCCCGCAGGACCGGGTGCCGCTCACCGCGGTGAAACGCACCTTTATCGACGTGGTCACCGACACGCTGAAACTCAATGACGAGGAAATCAGCAAGCTGGAAGGCGAAGGTGGCCAAACCGCCGTGGGCAATCACGAGCCCAGTGGCGGCGATGTGCCGGTGGTCATCGATGGCAAGAAACATCACATGAGCCACGGCGACGTGGTGATTGCCGCTATTACCTCCTGCACCAACACCTCCAACCCCAGCGTCATGCTGGCCGCCGGCCTGGTGGCCAAAAAGGCCGCCGAAAAAGGCATGAACCGCAAGCCCTGGGTGAAAACCTCGCTGGCGCCCGGCTCCAAAGTGGTCACCGATTACCTGGATGTCACCGGCCTGCAGAAACCGCTCAACGATATCGGCTTCGATTTGGTGGGCTACGGTTGCACCACCTGCATCGGCAACTCCGGGCCGCTGCCCCCGGAAATCGACAAGGCCATTTCCGACGGCGATCTGGTGGTGGCCTCCGTGCTGTCCGGTAACCGTAACTTCGAAGGCCGGGTTCACCAGAGCGTACGCACCAACTGGCTGGCCTCACCGCCACTGGTGGTGGCCTATGCCCTGGCCGGCACCGTGAAGATCGATCTGGATTCCGATCCCCTCGGCAAGGACAAGGACGGCAACCCGGTCTACCTGAAAGACATCTGGCCCAGCTCCGATGAAATTCAGGCCGAGCTGGTGAAAATCAACGACGACATGTTCCGTAACCAGTACGCCAGCGTGTTCGAAGGGGATGAAATCTGGCAGAGCCTGCCCATTCCGGATTCACAAACCTACGACTGGGACAGCAGCTCCACCTACATCCAGAACCCACCCTTCTTCGACGGTCTCACCGCCGAGATGGACGATGTACAACCGGTGAAAAACGCGCGCATCCTGGCAATGTTAGGTGACTCCATCACCACCGACCACATCTCCCCGGCCGGGGCCATCAAGGCGGATTCCCCCGCCGGCCATTACCTGCAGGGGCACGATGTGGAGCCCATCGACTTCAACTCCTACGGCTCACGCCGGGGGAACCACGAAGTGATGATGCGCGGCACCTTCGCCAACATCCGTATCCGTAACGAAATGACCCCGGACATCGAAGGCGGCTTTACCAAACACCTGCCTGAAGGCGAGGAAATTTCCATCTACGGCGCCGCCATGCGCTATCAGAAAGACGGCATCCCCACCGTAGTGGTCGCCGGCAAGGAATACGGCACGGGCTCCAGCCGCGACTGGGCCGCCAAGGGCACCAACCTGTTGGGCGCTAAAGCGGTGATCGCCGAGAGCTACGAACGGATCCACCGTTCGAATCTGATCGGCATGGGTGTGCTGCCCCTGCAATTCCCGGAAGGCACCGATCGCAAGACGCTGAACCTGGACGGCAGTGAAGAGGTGGACATTCCGGATCTGGACAACAATCTGAAACCGGGCGACACCGTCACCGTGGTCTTCCGCCGCGATGGCAAGGAGCAGAAAGTGGACGCCCTCTCCCGCCTGGATACCGCGGCAGAAGTGCAGTACTACAAAAACGGCGGCATCCTCCATTATGTGCTGCGGCAGATGATGAAATAGCGATGCAGCACGCTTAACGCAACAGGCAACAACGCGGCCCAGCCGCGAGGTTTGCCCCAAACCCAGAAGGCCGCGCCCGGAAACGGACGCGGCCTTCTGCATTTGGGGCGCCCACCACCTTCGGCCTTCTCGCCTGTAGGAGCTCCACTTGAGGGGCGAACCTTGCGAAGAGAAGAGGTTGCCTGCAGGGCGATCAGGGCTGCTGCGGCTTGATAGAATCCCGGAAAGGGTTGTACGACAACCGGATTTTTGTTGCCTCGCGCTGCAAGGTTCGCCCCTCAAGTGGAGCTCCTACAGCGGCTTCGTCGATCGCGAGCCGCGCGTAGCACCCCTCGCCCGGTTTTTGCTATGCTGGCTGTCTTCCACACCGGGTTTCGGGGAACTCCGTGCGTATCGTCTTCACTTTTCTTTGCTGCCTACTGGGCAGTCAGGCCATCGCCCAATCGCAAACCAGCGACGCGGATCTGCTCAGTGCAGAACAACGCGACGCCCGCCTGCGCGAACAGCAGGAACTGGAAGCCCGTGCCAGCGAGCTGGAAGCCCAACAGCAAACCACCCGCGAACTGCTGGAACAACAAGAGCAGTATCTGGATGCACTGCGCGCCCAGATCCAGTCGATGAAAGCCTCGGATAACGCATCCGCATCCGCCTCCGCCAACCCGGCAGGCACGCAGCCATGATTGGGCAATGGCTGCAACGCCTATTCCGTCGCACCCATCGGCCCACTGCGCCCGCCGGAGCGGCCACACCGGAACCGTCCACTCCAGCCGACACCACCCAGGATACCCCCGACCCTGTTGACGATCCTCTCGCCCTGTTTCTGCCCTTCCAGATTCGCCCACTGGAAAGCACCGACCTGGGTGAACTGCTGGGCGTATTCCGCGAGGCCATCCAGATCAGCGCCGCCGACCAATACGACCAACAACAACGGGATGCCTGGAGCCGCGCACAAAGCCACGAGAGCCTGATTTCCGCTCTCAGTGAAGGGGAAGCCGTGGTCGCCGAATGGGACGACGCGCTGGTGGGTTTTGCTCACCGGGTCAATGGTTATATCAACATGGTCTTCGTACACCCGGATGCCAGCCGCGTGGGCATTGCCACGCTGCTCTACCAGCACCTGGAAGACGGCGCGCGGGTGGAAGGCATCACCGAACTCAACGCCCACGCCAGCCTCACGGCCCACGACTTTTTCCATTTTATGGGGTTTACCAGTGAAGGGCAGGAAGAGGCTGAACGCGATGGCGTGCGCCTGCCCCGGCACCACATGCGCAAGTCACTGGTCTGAATCAAGAACCGCAACACGCCTCACGCAGAACGCAACACGGGCAACCGCTGCGCGCCGGATGCCCGACGACTGACGCTTTCATTCAAAACCTGAAAAGCCCAGGCTCCATGCGTTCTGGGCAACACGAATTACCGGAGCGCGCCCTGAATCTCCCTGCTCCGCCCATTGATCAATTAATCTGATCAAACCGGTCGAGCCATTCCCGTGGGTTGGTCGGCAGACGCCCCCTATACTTATCCCATTGCTGAAGAGAACCCCGCTTCAACTACCCAATCACATTGCGCTCACTCTGTGGTTATACCCCGGGCTCATCAGGGCCCATTGATTCCCCCTTAAGGCCGTCCCCCCGACGGCCATTTTTTTGCCGCTTTGCGGCCGCCACACGCTTCACGCTGCATGCAGATCGTATATGTGATTCAGGACTTGTAGAGCAGCTTTCCCACACTGTTGAACGCCTTTTCCGACAGGCTCATACGAATCATGGCGCGGAATAAGGTTTCCGGCAGCCACCGGCGCGCCAGCAACAACATGCGAGCATCCGTACCCACGCTATAGCGCAGCCGTTGGCTGGAATCGTTGGCGGCCCTGTAAATCACCTTCGCCGCATCTTCCGGGCTAGAACCGCCCGGCCCGGTCTTGTCCATGACGCCGAACTGGGCTTTGGAATACTGATCGTAGGTACTGACACCGGTGCGGTTATCCCGATCCGCCGAGCGGCCGAAGAACGCTGTATTCACCGCCCCCGGTTCAATGATTTTCACTCCGATGCCCAACGGACAAAGCTCATACACCAACCCTTCGGTGAATCCTTCCACCGCCCATTTGCTGGCGTTGTACACACTGTAAAGCGGCAACGGTACGCGCCCAACCATGCTGGCCACATTCACCAGCGCGCCGCTTTTGCGTTCACGAAAATGCGGCAGCACTGCTCTACACGTTTCCATCAGGCCAAACACATTGGTATCGAACTGACGAATGATCTGGGCTTCGTCCAGGGTTTCAAACGCCCCCATCAGGCCGTACCCCGCATTGTTCACCAGCACATCAATGGCGCCAAAATGTTCAATGGCCTTTTCAACCGCCGCATGAATGCTGGCACGGTCATTCACATCAAGCGGCAGGCACAACACCCGCGGCAAGCCGGCAAGCGCTTCGGCCTGCTCCGGCTTGCGCAGGGTCGCGACCACATTCCAGCCCTTGTCCTGAAACAATCGTGCCGTGGCATAGCCGATGCCGGAGGACGCACCAGTGATAAAAACGGTTTTCGTTTGCACTGCAGTCATTCTGTTTTCCTTTATTGCTGATCCGTTGAACCACCACCCTCAGGCATGGCCAGGGTGATTGGTGCCCGGTCGGATAAGATCCTGTTCCGCGTCGCCGAACATTTGCCCCAACACCTTGCGCTGGGCACGACGTCCCCTATGCTGCTGCCTCTGGCGTAGCCCCGGGAGATAATGCTGACCACTGAACGAGAGCAGTCGCGGCAACAGTGTGGCCAGCGGGTACCAGGCCGATACCGATTCCGGCAGCCCCAGCTGCGCCATCTTGTCGCGGCTCAGAAAGTAACGGCTGACACTCAGGTGTTTCTGATAGGCAAGCTTGCGCTGCAGGGACTCAAATCGGCGGAAGTGACGCTCCAGCGGTTCTTCAGCCAGGGCCTTGCCCAACTCCCGACTGGTCCAGTCCGGCTGGCTCTGGGTCATCAAGGTATGGTGCAGCAACACGATGCCGTCCTGCTCCCGATCCACCAGCCACTTTTCGTCCACGCCCATCAGCCAGCAGGTGTATTTCCACAGGTGCATCACCGCACGGGATTCCCGCGGCGTCACCGGCACCCCCATCTTGCGCAGGCCACCCAGCATCACCACACAGAACCCCAGGTAGGTGGCCACCATGTCCACCTGACTCAGGGGCATGCCCCACCGGGTAGCATCCCACTGGTCACGGCTCGCCAGGTTGCGGCGCACCAGCGAATGCACCAGGCGCACATGCAAGGTGCCCCGGAAGCCAGCACTGAAACGTTTCAGGCCGCCTTGCTCGGTGCAGTCAATCCACCACTTCACCGTCTCGGCAATACGCCGCGAAGCGCCCTGATTCAACGCCCCGGTCAATACCAGCGACTGATTGAAACCGGACAGCAGATAACCCCCCATCAACGCCAGGTCGCGTAGTACATAGGGACCGGTCATCCCGGTGGAGTGAATAAAACGAGCGCCCTCATCAATCAGGTCGAAGTCGACCCAGGCCGGGCGCCTTTCCACACTTTTGATAAACAGCCGCAGCGGTTCCGGGCAATCCGGGATGGCAGCCAGCCCCTCGGTAATGGCGGTTTCAAACAGCGCCCGTGACTCACGGGGGCCATAATCCATCATCCAGTCCACCAATAAATCCATGGCCGGATCCCCCACATTGAGCGCCTCCAGCACGGCACTGAATTCGCCCCGGCTGGGGGCCAGATCACGGCCCAGCAGCTTGCGCAGCAACGCCGGCGTGGGTTGCTGGGTTTTCTCGAACGGGCGCGCCCGGCTTGGGGTCGCATCAATATGAGCCTGAACCGTCATCTCGGCCTCCACGGTGTGCTTGCATTGGCCGGAAACATAATGCGAATATGTATTCGCATTCAATTCGCATTAGAGGTTCCATGCGCAAACGCCCCCAACAGCAGCGTTCCCGGGAGCTGGTGAAAGCACTGATCGACGCCACCGCGAAAGTCATCCAGCAGCAGGGCCTGGACAACACCACCACCGCCCGCATCGCCGAAGTAGCCGGCGTCAGCGTAGGGTCCCTGTACCAGTATTTCGGCGACAAGGACGGCCTTATCGAGGCGCTGATGGAAAGCCTGGCAGACGATATCGGTGCGGGCCTGAAGCGCCTGCCGCTGCTGGATAATGTGGATATGAACGCGATGATCAGCAGCGCCATCCGGTTTGGTTTCGCCGTGCTCAACTCCCGCGACGGGCTCTACCTGGAGCTGGTACGCAACTGGCACCGGCTGCCCACCGACCGGGTCGTGAATACCTTGCAGCAGCATTTCATGGATCTGGCCAGGCTCTACTTCCTGCGTCACTATCGGGACTACCCGATTCGCAATCTGGAGGTGCGGGTGTTTATCGTCACCAACAGTGTGCTGTTCACCATGGTCCGCCATATCAGCCAGAACAACGGCCTGATTCGCGAGGACGATTTGGCCAACGAGCTGACCCGCATGGTCGCCGGTTACATGGCCACACCACCCGATCACCAGGGCACGCGGTAATGACACCGGATCTGGCCATGACCTACTGCCGCATGATTGCCCAGACCCTGGGCCTGGATCAGGGCGGCCTGGAAAAACTGGTAACCGATACCGGGGTGGACGTGGACACCCTGCAGCACAGCGATGGCTTCATCGACTGGCCCGGCGCCAGCCAGTTAATCAGCAATGCCCGCCAGCTCAGCGACCGCCCGGATATCGCACTGCAAACCGGCCTGCGTGCCCTCCCCGCCATGCACGGCCCCATGGGTATGGCGGCCATGGCCAGCCCCACCCTGCGCGATGCCATGCAGCTGTTTGCCCGCTTCATCAACACCCGCACACAAGTCTTTACCACGGTGTTTGAAGAACAGCAGGACACCATTACGCTGCGACAGGAATTCGCCTACCCACTGGATGACAACGTGCAGTTTCTGGTCGAATCCGTCATGGCCTCCGCGTTCGCCTGCCATGTGGTATTGCGCGGCAAATCGATTGACGGGGGAGAAGTCCATTTCAATTACCCGGCCCCTGACTACGCGGAGTGTTACGCACAAACCTTCCCCGGCACCCGGCTGGTCTTTGACGCAGCTTACACGGCCATCAAATTGCCTGCCCGCTACGGCGATGAAACCTTGCCCAGCCATGATCGAGACCTGCTGTGGATCGCCATCGAGCAATGCGAGGCCCGCCAGGAAGCACTGCGCAACCGTGGCACCGTCAGCGACCAGGTGCTGGCGCTACTGCATCAACACCATGGCAAGGCCAGCCTGGATACCGTGGCCGATCAGCTGCACATGAGCCCACGCACCCTGATCCGCAAACTCAAACAGGAAAACACCCGCTTCCAGCAGCTCCGTGACCAGACTCTCAGCCGCCGCGCCGCCCAACTGCTCGGGCTGCCGCACTACACCGTGGCCGCCGTGGCCGAAGATCTGGGCTACACCGACGTGGCCAGCTTCCGCCGCGCCTTCCAGCGCTGGTTCGGCACCACCCCCGGCAGCTTCCGGCGGGAATAAAACAACGCGACAAGCTGCAAGCTGCAACGCGGGAGAAAGGGGTCGGGATGCGGCGGCAGTGCCCGCGCCAGACCTGAATTCGCAAGCACAGTGCTGCTGGTGCGAGGGCCTATACCGTGTTGCAGCTTGTAGCTTAAGGCTTGCTGCTGTTCTTTGTCACTTTTTATCCCCCTGATGGCAATTTCGGTTCTTACCTTTTCCTTGTCAACGGTAAACACTGTGTTTTCAGACTAAGCGGGAGACTGCCATGACAAGTACAACAACCGATAGCGACGCCCTGAAAACACTGGCCAGGCTAAAAGTGTCGCCCAAAATCGCCTGGCCCACAGTCACCCTGATGATCCTCGCGCACGGTGCCAACATCCTCAGCTGGGTCATGGTGTTGAATGATCTGTGGCCCGCCTGGGTTGGCCTGATCATTAACAGCATTGGCGGCTACATCATGTTCACCCCCGCCCATGAAGCCATCCACCGGGCGGCGGCGCAGAAGTCCGAGCACAACGACCTGATCCTCTCCATTGCCACCTTTGTGGCCGTGCCCTTTGGCAAGGGCAAAATGTTCCGTCTGCTGCACATGCGCCACCACCGTTTCGCCAACGACCCGGAGAAGGATCCGGATCACTGGATGGCCAGCAGCCTGTGGACCATGCCGCTGTGGGGGTTCTGGCCTTTCATTTACCTGATCAACTTCCTGCGCAAACCGGACGTGCTGCCCAACGTGAAACCGGCTGAAGTCTGGCGTGAACTGGCCGTGGCCGGCGTCGCCCTGACCGCCCTGTTTCTCTGGGCGCCCTACGAAGCGCTGATGCTATGGCTGATCCCCTCCTACATTTCGTTCTACCTGATGTGCCTAGTGTTCATGGTGCTGCCACACTACCCGCATACGGGCCGTCAGGATGAGAATCCCAATACCACCGCACTGATGCGCATGGGCAAGGAGTGGCTGCTCACTCCCATTCTCATGTACCAGAACTATCATCTGGTTCATCACCTTTACCCCACCGTGCCGTTCTATCGTTACGGAAAGGTGTGGAAGGCCCGTGAGCAGTACCACCGGGAACACTCCGGCAGCATGATTATTTCGCCTTTTCAGCTCGGTCCAGACAACCCACCCGGCAACGCCTGACAGGAGAACAACAATGACAAAAACCGTTTTGATCACCGGCGGCGCTGGCGGCATTGGTCGGGAATTCTGCAAACGGTTCAATGCCGACGGTTACCGCATCGTGGTGTTCAGCCTGCTTCAAGAGGAACTGGATGCACTGGGGCAGCAGCTAAAAAGCCAACGAGCTGATGTGGATTACCGCCCGGTGCAGATGGATCTGTCACAACCCGGTGCCGCTGAAGAAATCATCCAGTGGCTGGATCGTGAAGACATCGAGCTAGACGTGCTGGTGAACAACGTGGGCTTCGGCATGATGGGTGAACATGTGGAACAGGACAGCCAGAAGCTGGAGCGCATGCTTACCCTGAACAACATCCTGCTCAGCAAGCTATGCATGTTGGTGGGTGCAAAAATGAAGGCCCGCGGCGAAGGCAAAATCATGAACATCGGCTCCCTAGCCGGATTCTGCCCCATGCCCTTCTTTGCCGCCTACAGCGCCAGCAAGGCCTTCGTGATTAACCTGAGCGCCTCGCTACAGGAAGAACTGAAACCCTACGGTGTGCAGGTCACCTGCTTCTGCCCCAGCACTACCAAAACGGCGTTTCTGGATACCGCCGAAAGCAAACACCAATCCTCCAGTGGCATCAGAGAGTTTGTGTCCGCACAAATCGCCACCCCGGAGGAGGTGGCTCAAGCGGGTTACGCCGCCCTGAACAAGGGCAAGCGTTACGCCCTGCCGGGCCTGTCTGTCACCCTGCAAAGCATCTGGATCCGCATGATGCCCCTGCGCGCCATGGCCAGTTTCGTTTATAAAAAATCGGTAAAAGAGATGAATGGCTGACCGACAAACCGCTAGAAACGAAGCTCCCCATGCCCTGCGGGTATGAGGCGCGAACAAGACCGTTGCGGGTCGCGGGAAACGAGTTTCGAAAGCCCTCCCAAAGATCCCGGTTTTGGTTTTTGCCTTTCGTAACTCGAGACTCGTCACTCGCTGCGCGGCTCAAGCGCCCCACCGGCGCCCGTTTCGCTCACCCCATGTCGCTTCCCTGCCGAATCCGTTATGTTGAGGATATCGCAGGAAAAGGAATGGCTCATGGCAGACACAAACAGTGACACGGACTCCCCACCGCTCAGCACCACATCGTTGGCGGTATTGATCGATGCAGACAATACACCCCCCAAAATCGTCGACGGGCTGTTCGAGGAAATTGCCAAATTTGGCACCGCCAGCGTCAAGCGAATCTACGGCGACTGGACCAAACCCAATCTGGGTGGCTGGAAAAGCGTGCTGCTGAAACATTCCGTACAGCCGATCCAGCAATTTGCCTACACCCAGGGCAAGAATGCTACCGATTGCAGCATGATCATCGACGCCATGGATCTGCTCTACACCAAACAGCTTTCCGGCTTCTGTCTGGTGTCCAGTGACAGTGATTTCACTCGCCTTGCGGCAAGGTTAAGGGAAGAAGGCCTGACCGTGTATGGTTTCGGTGAACGCAAGACACCGGGGCCTTTCGTGGCCGCCTGCGACAAGTTTATCTACACCGAAGTACTGCGCTCCGATCATGCCCCGGAAAGCACCTCAGACAAACCCGATTCCCCCGCCCAGGCAGAAACACCTGTCAGCAAGGAGCCGCCGCCGCTGCAACTGATCGCCAACGTGATCGATGATATTTCCGATGAGGACGACTGGGCCAATCTGGGCACGGTGGGCCAACACCTGAGCAAGCGCAAACCCGATTTTGACACCCGCCTGTTCGGCCACAAGAAACTCAGCGACATGATTCGTGCCTACCCAAAATGGTTCCAGATTCAGAAAGGGCAAGGCAAAAGCATTCAAGTAAAAACCCTACGAAAATAATGTTTTTCCTCTTCACCAACCAACTGAAACGCAAGAGGCCGCGTCCAGATAATGGACGCGGCCTCCTCGGTTCCAGCAATCAACAACCGCTGACCGCGCAACTATTCACTGTTAACTATTAACTGCCTTTTACCGCACCAACCAGAGACTGAGCTGCGGAATATAGGTAATCATCAACAAGGCAATGATCAATATCAGCATGAAAGGAATCGTCGCCGCGAACAGTTCGGTGACTTTCTTCTTGAAGCGGTAACTGGCAATAAACAGGTTCATGCCTACAGGCGGAGTGATGTAGCCGATCTGCATGTTCGCCACGAAGATAATCCCCAGATGCACCGGGTCAATCCCATACCGCAACGCCACCGGAAGGATCAGCGGCACCATAATCACCAGCGCCGCGAAGATATCCAGCAACGCGCCCAGCAACAGCAGCAGGATATTGAGCAGGATCAGAAAGGTAATCTTGCTCTCAACGTGTGTCTGGATCAGTTCAAACAATTTCTCCGGCACACCGGCATACACCAGGTAATCGGAGAAGGCCTGCGCCACCGCCAGAATCAGCAGGATACCGCCCACCATGATCATGGAATCGCGCATGATTGTCGGTAGCTTGCGCAGCGAGATCTCCCGGTACAGGAACACCTCCGCCACCAACACATACAGCGCCGTCACCGCCGCCGCTTCACTGATCACCAGGAAACCGGAGAAGATCCCGCCGAGCACTACCAGCGGCAGCGGCAGCTCCCAGCGCGCTTCCCAGAGCGCATCCACCAATTCACGAAAATCAAACGCCTGCCGAGGCACATCGGTGCCCCGCGTGGCCCACACACAGTAGCCGTAAAGCAGCACGATCATCAGCAGCGCAGGCAACAGACCAGCCAGATACAGATCGACAATTTCTACCGTCGGCATTTCCAGCTGCTGGGACATTTGCTGGGCAATAATGCCGTAGATCAACAGGGGTACCGACGGCACCAGCAACAACCCCAGACTTCCCGAGGACGTCACCAGACCGAGGCTGAATTTTTCCGGATAATTGCCTTTCACCAGCGCCGGTAGCAACAGCGCACCCAGTGCCACAATGGTGACACCGGAGCCGCCAGTCAGGGCGGTGAAGAACGCACAGGCAATCAGCGCAACAAAGGCCATGCCACCGGGCATCCAGCCGAACGCGGCCTGGCTGAGCCGCAACATGCGATCGGCGGTTTTCGATTCACTGAGCAAAAAGCCGGCGAAGGTAAACAGCGGTAACGCCATCAGCACGACGGAATTACTCAGCTGGTAGATGTCGATGTGCAGCACCGCCAGTTCGATTTCCAGGGTATAGAAACCCAGTGCGGCTGCGCCGAGAATAATGGCAAACAGAGGAGCGCCCATCAGCGCCAACACCACCAGCAGGACAATCGCCGCAATGATCATGGCGTCGGCTCCTGCATTTTCGGCCGCTTGCCAATCAATCCCAAGGCAAACAGCACCACGTAGCGCAGTGCCATGACCGAGAAACCCACCGGGATAATGGCTTGCAACAACCAACTCGGCACACTGGCAAATGCCGGCGAAGCGTACTCATACTCTTCGATTACGAAGTGCACGCTATACCAGGCCACCAGCAGACAGATAAAGGCGGTGAACAAATCCACGAAGGTGGTCAGGAAGGGATGGTACTTTTCCGGTAACAGTGACGAGGCCACATCAATGCGGATGTGCTCGTCATTACGTGAGGCAATCATCGCGCCCAGCAAGCCAATCCATAGCACCGCGTTCTGCAGCAGCGGCTCGATCCATACCAGGCTGGTGCCAAAGAAATTACGCAGCACAATCTGCGCCACCGCCAGCAGGATCATAAACAAAAGGACGGCCACGATAAGGCCGTCCTCGATATGATGAAGGGTGCGATGCACCCCACGTAATAGCGCTGCCATCATTGCCCGTCGCGTTGCTTGGCAAGAATGCCGTTAAGTCGATCCAACATGGCCTGGCTGATTTCACCTTCTTCCACCAGTTCTGCAGTAGCGCGCTCGGCGTAGCTGTGCCATTCCTCGCGTTGTTCGTCGCTGGGCTTGATCACTTCCAGCCCCTGCTGCTGGACAGCGGCAAAGGCACTCAGGTTTTCCTTGCGGCTTTGCGCATCCAGTTTGTCAAAGGTGGCTTCCATTACCGTACGGACCACCTGCTGATCTTCCGCGCTCATGCGCTTGAAATATTTTTCATGGATACCCAGCATGCCGAAGGTATAGAGCAGCGGCATGTCGGTCAGGTAGTTCACCCGGGAATACCATTGCAGGGTCAGGGCCGCCACCGGGGGGGCTGCGAAGGCATTCACTGCACCGGTCTGCAGGGAGGTGAGCACCGAACCGATGTTGAGCAAAATGGGGGACAGTTCGAACGCCTTGGCCGCCTTGGCAGAGGCTTCATCATTGGCCGGCAACCACAGTTTCTGTTCACGCAGATCGGATACGCTTTTCACTGGCTGCTCAGACATGACATACGCAAAGCCGCCATCAAGCAGACCAAAGCTGACCCAGCCGCCGTCTTCCAGGCCTTTCTGGATGACCGGGTCCAACTCGCTGCGCACCGCGTCTACTTCATCGTAGTTGTTGAAGGCCAGCGGCACGTTGAGAATCTGGCTGTCCTTGTAAGCGGAGGCAAAGGCACCGCCCTGGGCCACCAGGCCATGGAGCTGGCCGATACGGATTTTGCGCTCTACCGCCCGGTCATCCCCCATCACCCCACCAGGGTAGATTTTCAGCTTTACCCGGCCTTCAGTTTGCGCCGCAATGTCTTTGCCGGCTTTTTTCAGACCGGTGACGATGGTGGTGCCATCCGGATACAGAGTGGAAATTTTCAAGGTGGTCGCAGCGGTGGCTACCAGCGGCAACAGCGCGATCAGAACAGTGACAAGGCGCAGCATAAACACTCCTAGAAATAATCATCCGCGTCGGCAAGCAAGGCTTCAGCCTGCTGCTGCGCATAGGTATTTTGCAGGGTCAGGCCGTGGACATCCGGGTCCGCCGCCAGCACCTCATTGAGCAAGCTGTCGTGCAGCTCCCGATCGAACACCAGACGCGCGTACTTTTCTGCATACAGCACCTGGGCCAGCAGGTTCTTGCCGTCGGACAGCAATACCGCCTCTTCAAAATGCGCCTTGGCCTGTTCCGGCTTGCCACCCAGCGACGCCGGCAGGATGCTGTTCAGCACCCCCAGGTACATATGTGCCTGGCCGTACTGGTAGCCTTCATCCAGCGCCACGATGCGCGCCATGATGGCTTCCACCCGGCCCAGTTCCGCTACCGCATTCCAGTCGCTGGTGTTCTGCTGGATATAACCGGCCCAGGCGCTGCCCAGGGAAAACAGCACCGGCACATCGCCTTTACCGGCATCGTCCAGCAGGGATTCAAATTCGGGCACCGACAGGCTGCGCAAATCGCAGTAATCCTTGTGGTGGGCGCAGGCAGCGCGAAAACCGTATTCCAGCGCCTTGTTGCTGAGTTTGCGGGCCCGCTCCGGGTCTTCCACAAACAAGCCAGCGTAGGCACCGTAGAGGTCTGCACCGCTACTCAGCAGGGATTCACTTTCCGGCCAGTTCTCAATCAGGCCATCAACCATCAGCAAATAGGTGGGCAGGCCGTCTTCGACCAGCTGCAGGTCATTGTTGTTGAGGACACCATAGGGCAGGTTGTCGTCAACATGGGCCAGGGAGCAGCCTTGCAGGGTAACCACCGCTGCGAAAAAGAGAGAAGGTACCCAGTAAGGTACAGAGCGCCACTGCATAGGTCGCTGGCATCCTTTCATTATTGTGACTTCATTGTTTTGGCTGTCTTTATAGCAGCCCCCCGGGGCTAACTCAAACCGCCCTGCTCTTCTGGCTGCGCCGCACCATGCCGAAAATGCCACCCAGCAAACAACCGCTTACCAACCCGGCCAGATGCGCCGCATTCGCCACCACATCCGATAGCCCTACGAAACAAATTGCCATCCATGCCAGCATGAAGACCACAATCTGCCGGCGCAGAGCAAACCCGGCCCCGGGATTCAGCCGCCCGAAGATCCACAGGTAGCCCAACAGACCATACACCACGCCGGACAAGCCCCCGAACATGGGGCCGCTGTACAAGAACTGCGCCACATTGGACACCGCGGCCGTCACCAGCGTCACCAGCAGCAGCTGGGCGCTTGATTGATGGCGTTCAATCAAGCGCCCCAGATCCGCCCACCACAGCAAATTGAAGATGATATGGAGCAGGGAAAAGTGCAGCAGCATGGGGGTGATCAAGCGCCAGGGCTGGCTAGTCAATCCCTCCATGGACGCGGGGAACAGCAAGGCACGATAGACCCCGTCACCGAATAGATAAGGGGTCAGGAAGATGGCCACACACAGCACCAGCCCAATCCTGGTCACCCACCCCATGCTGGCTAGCCAGCCACCAGACAACAATGGCTGCGGCTGGCCGGTCAGGGGCTCCACAGCCTGTTGGCTTTGGCCCCGTTTCAAGTCGGCAATCAGCTCCGCGGTCAGCTGGCGCGCATGGGGGTATTGCTCCGCATCGGGGACCCCCAGCACGAATTGCCCCTCGTCCTCATGACGGTCCACCTGAAAACCATTGCGCTTCAGCGTGCGCTCAATCAGGTCCGCCAGCTCTGCCTGGGGGGTGCGAATCAGTTCCATGCGAGTGCCTCCAGGGCCTGTTTGCGTTGCGTATCCTTCATGGCCACCAGGTTATCCACCTGTTGCCAGAAGCAGCCCCAGTCCCGCCGACACTGGTCCAGCAGGCGGGCAAAGGCCGGCACATAATCGTTATAGTCACTGACGCCGTTAAGGCGGGCATTGTTCAATCGCCCGTCGAAAAACCCCGCGTAGGCTTTCAGGGCCGGTTGCGCCTGGCTATCGCGGGCAAAGCGGTCTCGGGCCTGCTGCAGGATACGGGTTTTCTCCCGCGCCAGCGCGTCTTCATCCTGCTGCGACGCATACAGTGTTTTCAGGGCCCCACGCGTCGCCTGCACAATGGCCATAAAGTCATCCTGCACCTGTTCGCGCTGCTCCCAGTAATCCGCCGCCAGCGGCTCACCGCTATGGGCAAAATAATCCACTGCGCCCTCCCGGCCGACCAGGGTCGCCAGGGATTCATTGAAACGGGTGTCATCCTTGATATACAGCTTGCGGTGCACCAGCTCGTGGATCAGCAATTGCGCCAGCGCCGGGCGGGATCGGTCGAGCATGGGCGTGGTCAGCGGGTCGGCAAACCAACCCAGGGTGGAGTAGGCAATGGCGCCACCCACGAAGGTGTCCATCCCGTCTTCAGCCAGGGCCTCCGCCTCGCGGGTAGCACGCCCCTTGTCAAAATACCCCCGGTAACTGACACAGCCAATCATCAGGTAGCACCAGGTTTTCGGTGCCAGGGAATATGCCGGTGCCGCCAACACATTCCACACCACCGCATCCTGCTCCAGCGCCACATACTGGTGGTAGACATCGTCGGCCGGCAACGACAGGTCCTCACCGGCAAACGCGATGACCTGCTGGCTGAAGCGCAACTTGCCGGCCAGTGCCGGCGACGTATTGGCATCCGCCAGCACCGTGCTCACCGGCTCGCGCTTGCCCATCAGCGACCAGTGGCCTTTCACCGCCTGGCCGTAATACCCCACCTGACACCCCGCCAAAACGCCGCACAGCAGCAACACAGCGACAACAGGCAACTTGCACAGGGGAGATAACCGCATCTGCTGGCAATCAGGCCCGGGACATGAATTTACGTTCGGCGGTATTCACCCGCACCTTTTCCCCTTCCACGATATATTCCGGCACCTGCACTACCAGGCCGGTATTCAGGGTGGCTGGCTTGGTGCGGGCGGATGCAGACGCAGCCTTCATGGCCGGGGTGGTTTCAGTCACTTCCAGTACCACTGACGCCGGCAGCTCCAGGCCGATGACCGATTCTTCCACTCTCAGGGCCAACACCCCTTCGGTTTCTTCCGTGATGAACGCCAGCTCATCGCTGATATCTTCCTGCTTGAGCAAGTATTGGGAGAAATCCTCATTATCCATGAAGATGTAGTCATCCCCGTCCACGTAGGAAAACTGCACCGGGCGGCGCTGCAGCTCCACCGTGGCCACGTCGTCATCCCCCTTGAAGCGCTCTTCAAACTTGGGGCCACCGCCAACCGCACTGGCCTTCACCCGATACAAGGTGGCCGCGCCCCGGGCAGAAGGCGACTGCACCTCAATCTGGCGGATGGCATACAGGGTGCCGTTGACTTCGATAACGTCGGATTTTTTCAGTTCACTGGCGCGGGTCATGGAAAGCGGTCCTGGGCAATTGATGCGCCAATGCTACAACAAAGCGAGACGACAGGCAGGGGAGAAGCGAGTTGAAAGTTGAAAAGCGCGAGAGAGATTGATGCTAACGGAAAAGCTGTGGCCGCGATTATTGTTTAAGGTGACTGCATGCGCGGCTTATGTGCAGCAACACGTTTCGCCATTTTGAACCTGGTTACAGCAAGCGGCGCGGCTATGACGTTCATCGTATGGCAGCATGCCTTGCCACGCTTTCAACTTTCAACTTGGAACTTTCAACTGCTCCTCAACCCGTCCATGCGCGTGCGCACACAGGGCCTTGCGATCCATCCCGGTTCCGTCTAGCGGCGCGCAGAAGTGCAGGCGTATGCGGATAGTCGAACGCAATAACATTGCCCACAGGTGATGGTGAAATTCGTCATCACCAATAAACGCCATACCCTGATCCGGCGCCCCGTGGCTGTCCAAATAGCGTACCGCTAACGGTTGCACCGGCACGTCCGCCAGCAAGGGGGCATCAAACAATTGCGGAAAAAAGCGGCGCAGGCTGGAGCCATCGGTGGTGGTGCCTTCCGGGAACACCAGCACCGTGTGCCCCTGCTGCAAGCGGCCGGCAATTTCCTGGGCCTTGCGCACCGACTCACCACTGCCGCGCTTGATAAACAGGGTCCCCATGGCCCGGGCCAGTGTGCCGATCAACGGCCAGTCACCCACCTCCGCCTTGGAGAGAAAATACAGATGCCGCTGGCTGGCAATCACAGGAATATCCAGCCACGACACATGGTTGCTGACCAGAAACACGGGGGCCTCCACCCGGCTCCCCGTGACCGTCAACTCCACCCCGAGGATACGCAGAAAATGCCGGCACCAACGCTGTTTCGCCGCCAGCACCACAGGCCGATACGGAGACCAGAACGCCCCCAGCAAGAACGCCAGCACAAAACCCCACAACAGATAGAGTACAACGCGGCTCACCCGCCCCACTCGGCGCAGTTGCGGCCAGAGCCCGCCCTCGGAATACGCGCAAACGCTGGCGCTATGATTCATCTCGCTCATCTATCCCGCCCGTTAGCCGTCAACTGCCCACGATGCATTGCCAACCGGCTTTACACCGCCTGGGCCGGCTGCATGAAGTGCTGCACATAACGGGCGGGCAAGTCCTCCACCGCCATCAACACAAAGAAATCCAGGCAGTTAAAATCCGGATCCCAGCACGGTTCACCGCACACTTGAGCCCCCATGCGCAGGTAGGCCTTGAGCAGCGGAGGCATTTTCACACTATCCGCCTGGGCATCTCCTGGCAGCGCCTGTAACCGCAGATGTGGTTGCACGCGATGCCCTGCCTGGCTCAAGTGGCGCGCCTGGATACGCTGATTCACCGCTGCCACGTTATAGCCTTCACTCAGAGCGATACTGGCGCAGCCCAGCAGGTAGCGCACATCGTTTTCCAGCATGTACTGCGCCAGCCGCGCCCACAGCACACTGATAACGGCCCCGTTGCGGTGTTCCGGGTGGATACAGGTACGGCCGATCTCTGCCAGCTTGCCATCCAGTCGACCCAGCATGGTCAGATCAAATTCACCGCTGGAATAGAACCCCCCGGTCCGGTGCAAGCGATCGCCAGGCAGCACACGGGTGTAACCCACGATTTCTCCGTTGCGGTTATCACGCACCACCAAGTGCAGGCAGTGACGATCAAAGCGGTCCCGGTCGAGCCCGAATGGGGCACTGAAACTGGCGCCGTATTCCTGGGAAAAGATGCGATAGCGCAGGCGCTGGATTTTCAGAATCTCGCGGCGCGAGCGGGTGAAATACGCCGTGAAGCGCCCCGGCGCCGGGGCCTCAAGCGCCCTCTCAGCGGCCATGTCGCGAGGAAAACGAAGAATTTCGGCGGTGGCCACGAACGGCTTGGCGAAGGCCCCTTTCAATTGCGGGCTTAACGCTTTGATCTTTCCTGCAGCTTGCGCAAGCATAGTGTACTCCACTGGCAGTTTCGGCCAGTGTCGTCAGCCGCCGTGGCAAGGCAGTGACATTTGCATGACATTTGCGCGACACACGAAAAATGCGCCTGACGTTAACGAAAGCCCCCTGGAGAGCACCATGGACGCCCCCCGCATCGCCCACACCGTACCGTTCCCGCTACCCGTCAAAAAAGGCGATACGGTCTACTGGTGCGCCTGCGGCCTGAGCCAGACACAGCCCTATTGCGACGGCAGCCACAAGGGCACCGGCTTCGCTCCGGTTCCCTACACCGCCACGCGGGACAGGATTGTGTTTTTCTGCGGCTGTAAACACAGCAGCAAAGGCATGATCTGCGATGGCAGTCATTCGAAGATAGTCGACAGTGAATAGTCACCAGCCAAAAACGTCACGATTGCGTTGCCATGCCTCTTCCGTTTAAATCAAGACAGCCGATTTCGCTCAGCTGTCAGCTGACAATTGCCTTTACCCCGTGTTGCGCAGGCCTGCCGCAATCCCCGCGATCGTCACCATCAAGGCACTTTCCAGCGTCTCGTCGCCGTCCTGCTGACGTAGCCGCGCCATTAGCTCTGCCTGCAGCAAATGCAACGGGTCGGTGTACGGATCACGCACGCGGATGGACCAGCGCATCACCGGGTTGTTATCCAGCAGATCTTCGCGGCCGGTGAGCGCTGACAGGGCACTGACCGTGGCGGTGAGCCGCTCGCGCAGCACTTCGCCCAAACGCATCAGGCCGGCATCATCGCCAGCCAGGCGCTCTTCATACCAGGCCGCCACCCGCAGGTCGGATTTGGCCAGCACCATTTCCAGCATATCCACCACGCCCTGGAAAAACGGCCACTCGCTGGCCATTTCCCGCACCATGCCATTTTGTGCCGCATCGTTCTGGGCATCTTCCAGGGCGGCACCGGTGCCCAGCCAGGCGGGCAGCATCAGGCGGATCTGGGTCCAGGCGAACACCCAGGGAATTGCCCGCAACGAGCTGATGCCCTGATCCGATTTGCGGCGGGCCGGACGGCTGCCCAGCGCCAATCGCGACAATTCGGTTTCCGGCGTCACGGTACGCAGGTAACGCACCAGCTCGGGCTCATCGCGAACCACTCCGCGATAGCCCGCCACAGAGGTATCGGTCAGCGCCTGCATCTGCTGGCGCCACTCCGGCCGCGCCGCCTGGGGCGGCAACAGGGTGGCTTCCAGTGTGGCCGCCACATACTGCTCCAGGTTGAACACCGCCACCGACGGGCGGCCATATTTGAAGCGGATCACCTCGCCCTGCTCCGTCACCCGGATACGCCCGGCCACCGATCCCGGCGGCTGCGACAACAACGCCATGCGGGTGGGCGAGCCGCCGCGGGAAATGGAACCACCCCGGCCATGGAACAGGGTGAGCGGAATAGCGTTCTCGGCAAACAGCGCCGTCAGCTTTTCCTGGGCCCGGTACTGGGCCCAGGCGGCACCGAGAAAACCGGCGTCCTTGGCGGAATCGGAATAGCCGATCATCACTTCCTGGCCCGCCGCCACCCGCTCCCGGTAGAACGGCAGCGCCAACAGGGCCGACATGGTCTGTTCGGCACCGTCCAGGTCATCCAGGGTCTCAAAGAGCGGCACCACGCGCATGGGCTCGCGGACACCGGCGATCTTCTGCAGCAACATCACCGCCATCACATCGGACGGTGTGGTCGCCATGGAAATCACGTAGGCCCCCAGCCCTTCACTGCCCTGCTCGGCGATCACCTCACAGGTGGCCAACACTTCGGCTACCTCGGGGGTGCAGTGTTCGCTATCGCGGAACGCGGCATCAATCAACGGCCGGCGCGCCTGCAGTTCGTCTACCAGAAACGCCTGGCGGGCCGCTTCATCCCAGTCGTTGTAACTGCCCAGCTGCAGATAGCGGGTGATCGCATCCAGCACCTCACTGTGGCGGGTGGATTCCTGGCGGATATCCAGCCGCAACAGGGTAATCCCGAAGCAGTTCAGGCGGCGCAAGGTGTTCTTCAAATCACCATCGGCGATATCGCTCAAACCCACCGCACGTAGCGAACGGTCCAGCATCTGCAGTGGCGCCATCAGTTCTTCGCGACGCAGGTACGCGTCCCCCTCCGGCACCGGCAAGCCTTCCACCCGGGCTTCCATCTGGCGCCGGGTCAGGCGCAGGCGGCTGCGCACGTCGCGCAACAACACCCGGTACGGTTCGTGGGTGGGGCCCGTGGCCGCCAGTAGTTCGTCACTGGCGGCTTTCATGGACAGGTCCGCCAGCAGATTTTCCACATCCCGCAGGTACAAATCCGCCGCCATCCAGCGAGCCAGCAACAGCACTTCGCGGGTCACCGGGGCGGTGACATTGGGGTTGCCGTCCCGGTCACCGCCCATCCACGAGGCCAGCTTCACCGGCGCCCAATCCGCTGGCGGCGCGGGCAGGCCCTGCTCGGCCAACTGCGCTTCCAGCCGGCGCAATACATCCGGTACGGCCTGCCACAAGGATTGCTCAATGGTGGCAAAGCCCCATTTGGCTTCATCCACCGGGGTCGGCTTTTCACGGCGGATTTCATCGGTGCACCAGGCCGCCAGGATCACCCGGCGTAGCCGTTCACGGCGCAGTTCACGCTCGTCATCATTGAGATCGGAACGGTCCAGCTCGCTGAGCAGGTCAGCCATCTGATCGTACTTGCGAATCAGGGTACGGCGAGTGACCTCGGTGGGGTGCGCGGTCAGCACCAGCTCCACGGAAAGGTCTTCCAGCGTGCCCGAGATCTGCGGTTGCGCAATCTGGTTATCCGCCAGACGCTGCAACACATCCTGTAGCCCCTGATCGGTGCCCGCATCGCCTGGATACCGCTGGTGCTGTCGGTGCAGCCGCTCGCGGTGATGTTGTTCGGCAATATTGCTCAGGTTGAGAAACTGGCTGAACGCGCGTGCCACTTCCAGCAGAGTAGCATCGTCCAGGGGGGACAGCAGGTCACGCAGTGACGCCAGTGACTCGCCCCCGCCGGTGCGGGTTGCCACCGATGCCTGGCGAATCTTTTCCACCGTCTCGTACATGGTGTCGCCCGCCTGCTGGCGCAGACATTCACCTAACAAATCGCCTAACAGACGGACATCATCACGCAATGGTGCATTTACATTGTGATCCACTGTGCCTCCTTACGGTGCAGGAATATTCACCGGCGCCTACAATACTCACTCTTCAGGTCGAAACCATGACCGACAAATTCATCTCAACGTACAGTTTTAACAAGATTACACTGCCGGGCATCTTTATTCCGCTGCCACGGTGCCGCAACATAGGCCCCCTAATAAACCCGGGATCGACTCAATGATGAACACCTCAAGCCGTATCACCTCGGATCAGGGGGTGGTACTGATGCAGTATCTGGCGCGGGCCTTGTTTGCCGGTCTCGCCGTGATGTATTTCCACCACGCGGACCATTTCTTCTTCACCCTGCCCAAGGCGACTCCGTGGCTGCTGTTTTGCGCCTATATCGGCATCCAGCTCCTGCTGCTGATCTGGCGCCCGGTCAATGCCGACGCTTTTGCCTCCGCACTGGACCTGCTCACCCTGGGTATCGTGCTGCTGCTGGATGCGGGGGATCCGCCTCCCACCATGGCACTGCTGTTTATCGCCGTGCTCAGTAACGGCCTGCTGCACGGTCTCAAACGTTTTCTGATCATGCTCATCGGTGCGGAGATCGTGCTGGCCTTTGTCCTGCCCATCCGGCTCAGCTATGCCAGTGCTCCCACGGCTTCTGCCAGCCTGTTTCTGGTGGCGGCACTCAGCGCCTGCATGCTCTACTTCGGCTTGATGATCTGGCGCAACCAGCACCTCTCCCGAGCCGCACTGGAAGCCACCTGGCGTGACCCAGATACCGACTTCATCAGCCGCGAAGCGCTGGTCAGCACCGCTGGCTGGCTGGTGCCCCTGCACGATCGCATTTCCTCGCCGCTGACCCTGGCGCTGGTGCAACACAATGAACTGCCACTCCTGGCCGACCGGGTCGCCCAGCGCATTCGCCGCAGCGATGTGGCCGCCCGTTACGATGAACAGCACCTGGCCCTGCTACTGCCCTGCACCGCCACGGCCGCCGCCGAGCAGCTGCTCAATGATCTGCGCGACCGGCACCCGGGCCTGCGTGCCGCGGTGATGACGCTGACCGATGGCGACGCGGCCCTGGAGCAGGCGTTCTCTCACCTGCAGACGTCCATGGCCCGCACCACGGAAGAGGACAACCACTGGCTGGCCCATGCGCCACCGATGAACTGAACCCTCAGGCCAGCCCCAACGGCTGGCTGTCGGCACACCACCGCCACAGGGCACCGGAAACAAACAAGACACGCTTCGCTCACACAGCCTTGTCACCCTTTGCGCTAAACTGGCGTAAACAATGACAAGGCCGCCTTCATGCCCCTTCGTACCGTTTCCGCAGCTCTGCTCGTCTGTCTGCTGACCGCCCCGGGCACGCTCTTGCTCGCCGCCGACGGCCCCAGCCCGCGCATTGTCGGGGGTAATCAGGCTCCCTCTGGCTTCTGGCCGTGGATGACACAACTCGCCATCGACGACCCCAATTTAGACAACGGTTACTTGCTCTGTGGCGCCAGCCAGCTCAGCCCCCGCTGGGTGCTCACGGCACATCACTGCACCCAGTACCAGAACGATGCCCTGGCCACCGCCGACCGCATATTTGTTTATATCGGCGAAACCGAACGCAAAGGCACCTTCCCCCAGCCGGGGCGCATCGCGGTGGAGGGTATTTACCGCCACCAGAACTACAATAATTTTTCCTTTGCTCACGACCTCGCCCTGTTACGCATACCTGCCACCAGCAACAGCCAATGGCCCAGCCTGGCGGACAACGGCACCTTTGCGGAACTGGAAAGTCGCTCGTTGAACCAACGTGACGAAGCGGTAACGGCCCTGGGCTGGGGCCAAACGGGCAGCGGCAACCTGAGTACACGGCTGCGCGAGGTGCAACTGGATTACATTCCCAGAACGATCTGCAATGAGCGATCCACCCTGTCGATTCCGGCATCGACCATCTGCGCCGCTGAGCTCAACCCCATCAACGGCATCAACCAGGACACCTGCTTCGGCGACAGCGGCGGCCCCCTGTTTATCGGCGAAGAACCCAACCCCTGGTTGGTGGGCCTGACCAGCTTCGGCCTGGAAAACTGTGCATCCGGCGCCCCTGCCGGGTACAACCATGTAACCACTGAAATCGCCGAAATCGAACGACTGACCACGCTGGGCGGAGTACCGCTGGTGGACATGACCGTCAATGGCGCCAACACGGCCCGCTACTATCAACCCCTGAACGGCACCCAAATCATCTCCGCTACCCTGCGCAACAACAGCACCAGCAATACCGCCACCAACGCCACCGTGAGCCGAGCGCTCAGCGGCAGCCTGACCACCAGCGCCCGCTTTGACTGGAACGGCTGCAGCACCCTAACCTCTGCCAGCCGCTGTACCGTGGCCAGCAGCCTGGCCGCAGGCGCTTCCCGCACTGGCAGCGTGGAGGTGACGGACAGCAGTGGCACCGACCAGGTCGTGACCCTCACGCTCAGCGCCAGTGCCGATGAAAACGACTACCGCCGCCGCAACGATGACCGGGTACAGGAAATCGCCTTCTCCGACAATCCCGACCTGGCCCTGTCCGCCGCCCAACAGACCAGCAGCCCCACCCGAGCCAGGCTAACGCTAACCCTGAGCAATCGCTCTCCGCTGAATGCCGCCACCAACACCGGCATCAGCTTCCCGCTCCCCGCCAATACTCAATTGGTCAACGGCGCGGAACTGGGCTGCCAACAAGGCAATCCGGTGTTCTGCCCTGTCGGCGATCTCGACCCGGAACAAAACCAGACCCTGACCCTGGAGTTCACCACTGACACCGGCATCAGCCAGGCCTTTACCTTCAACGCCAGCGCCGATCAGAGCGACCTGCCTGGAGACACCGACACAGAAGCCGACATCACCGTGCAGTACAACGCCAGCGTTAACACAGCGGCAGGTGGCAGCAGCGGGGGCGGTGGTGCGTCACTGTGGTTGGGGTTCATGGCGTTGATACGGGGCGTGCGCCGACGACGCAACTGACTTGTCTGCCTGTCACCGCACCTTTATTCTTCCCGGTTTACTGATCAGCACACCGGGGAGACGCACGTGAAGGCCAAGCCAAGTTATCGCGCCGATATCGAAGGCCTGCGCGCTCTGGCCGTCATCCTGGTGATCCTGTATCACTATCAGGTGCCCGGCATTACCGGCGGCTTTATCGGTGTCGATGTCTTTTTCGTTATCTCCGGCTTCGTCATCACTCAGCTACTGGAGCGGGCCTTCCAGAAAGACACCTTCCGCTTTCGCGATTTCTACGCCCGCCGTATCCGCCGGCTGGTGCCGGTGTTTCTGCTGGTCTCCACCGCCACCTTTCTGATGATCTCGCCGTTCTATATCGGCGACGCTTACTATATTTTCGCCAAAAGCTGGCTGGCCTCACTGATCGGGCTGAGCAACGTCTATTATTTCAACGAGCTTACCCAGTACTTCGCTCCGGAAACCCTGTCGCTTTCACTGCTGCATACCTGGTCGCTGGCCGTGGAGGAACAGTTCTATCTGCTCTGGCCTGCCTCCCTGTACCTGGCCTACCGCTTCGGCAAAGGCCGCAACGCCCACTGGCCATTTCGTATTACCCTGGTGGCCACCTTTGCGTTGTCGGTCTACATGGCCAGCGGCCACCCCGCCGCCGCTTACTATCTGCTGCCCGCCCGCCTGTTTGAATTCATGCTCGGCACCGGCGTAGCACTGTTCAGCCAGCAGTTGCCTCGCCTGAACCGGGGCAGCGCCGAAACCCTGGCGCTGATCGGGCTCATCCTGATTGTGGCCACTGCCCTGTTGATCACCAAGCACGATCACTTCCCCGGCTATAACGCGCTGTGGCCCACCCTCGGTACCGCCATGGTCATCTACGCCGGCCTGCATCAGCCCGGCACCTTCACCGCACGGCTGTTGAGCCTGCCGGTGATGGTTTTCTTGGGCGGCATTTCCTATTCCCTGTACCTGTGGCACTGGCCACCGGTGGCGTTGATGCACTACCAGCTGATCGAGCTGACCTGGTTAAACCGGTTGCTGCTGATGGCTGGCGTCGTCGTCCTGTCCTGGCTCAGCTTTCGCTTCGTGGAAAACCGCTACCGGCACCGGGAGTGGAGCTTCAAGAAATCGTTCCTGATCTTTATTCTGGCACCACTGATCGGCATCTGGGCGATCCAGTCCACCATCCGCATCGCCGACGACATCAGCTTCCGCATTCCCGAAGAGCGTCGCGAACTGTACAAGATCATTGCCAACAACAACCCGGCAGACCTCTACAAGCGCTGCTTCAAGGGTGACCCGGTGGACTTCAACAAGAGCGACGCCTGCCTGTTCGGCGCCGAACCCAAAAACGGCCAGCCCAACAGCATGCTGATCGGCGATTCCCACGCCATTGCCCAGATCGGTTTTCTCGAACAGCTGCTTAAAGGCACAGACTACTCCGTGCTGATGGTCACCCGGGCCTCAACACCGTTCCTGCCTCCGGCCATCGCCGAAAAGGCCCAGGCCGCCGACCCGACCAAAGTGGCCCGCAACCGGGCGATCAGCGACACTCTGAGCCAACGCCCCATGACGGTCTTCATCGGCGCCTGGTGGAGTGCCTATCTCAAGCACGACGCCTACCAGGCTTATTTTGTCGACACCATCGGCTGGCTCAAAGACCAGGGGCACACCGTCATCGTTCTGGAAGATGTGCCCGAATTACCGTCTTCCTCCTACGCGGAGTGCCTGCTGAAAAATATGGACGACTGCTCCATCAGTGCGGCCGACGTCGAAGACTCACTCCGCAATTTCTACCAGTACAAACAAGCCGCCCAGCAGCGCTACCCGGACGTGCAGTGGATTAACCCCAGAAAAGTGCTGTGCGATGACGAACGCTGCCAGACCGTCCTGAACGGCATCCCGCTCTACCGCGATGAAAGTCATCTGAATAACGTGGGGGGAATTGAAATTGGCAAGGAATACCTGAAGCGCTTCGGCAACCCGCTGCCTGACGCCCTTCACTAACCCCCTGGACTCGCCTCTGTCAGCGCAACAGAACCGCGCCTTCTCTCTCTGTAACCGGTTTTGACTTTCGATGTTCTCGGCGCCCTCCTTGCCCCGCTTTTCCCCTGCAAAAAGGGTCGTGAAGACGTGACAAGCATCACAATCTCTTTCGCCAAAAAAAATTCACCCTGATTTGTAAGTCTTTGCTGACAGGAAAAAATTCTCGGCACCTTATACTTCCGGTCCGATGAAAAACGCCGAATACAAATATAGGGGAATCATAGTGAGTACTCAGTGGTATCGTATTAATCGTGCTGTTATTTCACTCTTACTGTTCAGCGCTGCGACACCCGGCTTTGCGAACCTGGAAGCCCAAGGCCCCGAATACCTTGTGAACACCATATCATCCGGTTACGAGGCAACGCCGCACATAGCCGTAGACGGGAACAATCAGACACTGATTGTTTGGACCTCTGAAAACCGCCTCTCCGATATTGGCCCAACCATTAAAGGCCAATTTTATAATCAATTTGGTGAGACCATTGGCCCAGAGAAAGTCTTGGTCGATGCGGACCAAAATATCGCCCGCATTCCTGAACAGAACGACTACCCACACATTGCAATGACCATGTGGAACGATGGTGATTTTGCCCTCGCCTGGTCGGAAACCGGCGATCCCATCAGTGACACCGATAACGACTACAATCTGGTGCTTCAATTCTTCAATAACGACGGTTCTCCAACAGGTGAGCCTGTCACCGTTGCAAATACCGACGGCAAAGAAGCGCTACCCGCCCTCGCCCACAACGACACCGGCTTGGTCATCGCTTGGCAAACTTTTCCCACTACACGGGGCAAGCCTATAAATAGCAAGACACTGTCATTCCGGCGTTATAGCAAAAGCGGCAACGCCACAAATAGCGGAGTCACCGTCCCGCAGCCTATACCGCTCACCAACCTGGGGGCTATTCCAGCCGTTGCCCTGAATACCGATAACGCGATATTCCTTGTATGGGGCGCAGATATGCAGGGCAAGAAAACCGGAGAAGAAACGTCACCGCATTACGCTATTAGAGGCGCGCTTTTCGCTGCGAATGATAATCCGATAGGCGAAACATCCACCCTGTTTAGCATAACCGATGTGGGCAGCTACCCTAGCGACGTTCACGCGGCCACACTAGACGAAAACCACTTCATCGCAGCCTGGGACAGCGGTGATTATGGAAGCCGGGATCCAATGGCACGGTCTGTTTCGCTAACCGGGGTTCTTGGCAGCGTCATGGGCCAACAAACGCAGGAAGATAATGCCATCTCGGCTATCGCAAAGGGCAAGGATGACAATGCCTTTATCGTCTGGAACCGCAACGGCGGATATAACGATAAAACTCTTTACACTCAACAGCTCACGGCCAACGGCCTTATAGGCGGCCCTCAACAAGTATCCACCTACACCACGCCTGAAGAGAACCATGTGGCTCTTGCCACAGACAGCAATGACTCGCTCATCGTTACCTGGGAAAGCTGGATAGCGAATGATGACGACGCGCCGGATATTTATGCTCGCCGTTTTGAGGTCACGCAAAGCAGCAATACAGAAACCGGCGGAGCAAGCAGTGGAGGAGGAAGCAGTAGTGGAGGCGGTAGCCTGCCCCTTGCTTTGCTTACTGCTCTCGTGGCGCTCGGCAGGTTTCGCAGGAACCACTGGCGGATCTCGGACCGTAGGTCAGATTAGCCTATAAGGCGTAATCCGACATCCAGGTACGCAATAAAAGCGAAGACGTATCACATCGTCCGAAACTGCTCCAACGCCGCCAGAATATCCAGCGCATGGCGGCGTTTCACCGGATCATGAAGATCCACCGTCACCATCAGCTCATCCACCTCTACCGAATCCAGCAACTGATCCAGTTGTCCCTGCATAGAGGCTGCCGTTCCCAGCAACTGCAAGCCCAGGAAATCTTTTACCCCTGCTTCCTCTTGTGGATTCCACAACCCGGCCATGCTCTGTACCGGCGGTTTCATCCATAACGGCTGGCCCCGGAAGAGGGCAAGAATGCGCTGGTAACTGGTGGTGGTCAGGTAATGAGCTTCTTCATCAGAATCGGCAGGCACCGCAGGCACCGTCAACATGGCATAGGGCCTGTCCAGCTGAGCAGAGGGCTGAAACTGATCCCGGTAGATACGCAGCGCCTCACGGTACAGCCGCGGCGCAAAATGCCCGGCAAAGGCATAGGGCAGCCCGCGCTGCGCGGCAAGCTGCGCGCTGTACAAACTGGAGCCCAGCAACCAGATCGGCACATTAGTGCCCGCCCCTGGAATCGCATTGACCGCCCGTGAGGTATCCAGCGGCCCGAGCAAACGCTGCAACTCCGACACATCCTGGGGGAACTGCTCCGCCCCCAGACCTTCACGACGCAGGGCACGGCTAGTCATCGGATCGGTTCCCGGCGCACGGCCCAGACCCAAGTCAATCCGATCAGGATAGAGACTCTCAAGAGTCCCGAACTGCTCGGCAATCACCAGCGGGGGATGATTCGGCAGCATCACGCCCCCGGACCCCACCCGAATGGATTCGGTCGCCCCGGCAATATGCCCGATCAACACCGAAGTCGCGGCGCTGCTGATCCCCTGCATATTGTGGTGCTCCGCCAGCCAGAACCGCTGAAAACCCAGCGATTCCGCATGGCGGGCGTAGGCAACGCTGTTGGCCAGCGTCTCGCCCACGGTATCGCCCTCGCGGACCGAGGCGAGCTCCAACAGGGAAAACGGCACAGACTTCGTCACAGCACACTCCAAATCCAGCAAACAACGGGCACCCATGATTTCTGATTAACCCCCAGTTTGTCGAGAGCACAATTATCGTGCCTGCATCAGCCCTGGTCGCGCCCCGCCATTCAGCAGCAGGAAGTGGCAACGAGTCGGTATCCCTCCCTCCCGAAAGCCCGCTTAAACAAAAAAGCCCCGGATTACCGGGGCCTGAAACTCAGCTTGCTGATCATTGCCCTACGGGCAGTATTTGGCAATCAGCGCACTATCATTCGTCGCCCACTGAGTGATCTGCACGCCGTTTGACAGACTAATATAGTCCACCCTGTCAGTATCGTCATTGATGCGGAACAGCGTATCGTGGGCGAACAGAATTTCCCGCTGTGAGCCAGCTTCAGCATAACGCACTCGTTGCGGCTGGAGAGATTCCGTCTCCGTTAGGTCGTCGAAATGGATCAAGCCGACATACTTGGGATAGCGGGCCTTGTTGTCCGTGCCAATGGTTGCAGACTCACATACGCGTTCTGCCACATCACTCGTGACTACCGTAAGGCTTTCACCAATCCTGTCATTAACCTCGTTAAAGAATGCTTCAACGCCCGGCTCCATGAAGTCCAGCGATTCATAAGCCAGAACATGTGCCAGCTTGTCTGGCCCTGATAGATTCGTCTCCATCAGAATCAAATCATCCATATCAAGGCCATCCCTTGAAACAAAAACCATAGCTCTCTGGATGAGCGGGTCACCTGTGGGAATTTCGACACGTACGCCATTAACACTCGGGTCATCGAACAGACTTACATACTCAGCTGTTTCCATATCAACAGACCAGCCCGGAATAAACTCTCCGCCCTCTGGGTCCTGACCGTTATCACCTGCCGCAACACCAATCATCGTGCCTTCACGGTGGTAACTGACCTCCTCACCCTTGGGGAAAAGCGCCCATTCAGATCCGCCATCCTGAGAATAGGCAATTTCCGCTCCGACACCATATTCCATCTCCAGAATGCGCTGCCTAAGCGGGATATTGGCGCGGTAATCTACAGTCATATCCGTAAGCGGCATGGCGAAAATCGCATTCTGCGCGTCTTCGTTGCCGTAAGTTTCAACCCAGCTTTCCAACTCCTCCCTGAATTCGGCACCAAAATCTGAATAAACATAGCCACCATTGAAATCGTTCAGCATCCCGTCAGTCACATCCGTAGAAAGGCTTTCAAGCACAGCCAGCGCCGGCATAGCTTGAGCATCGCCAACTCGTGCCAGAGCGCCCAGCACCGCAGCATGCAGGTCCCCAAGCGCAATAGTCTGGCTATTGGGAGCAGGCATCTCCGACAGGATATCGGGAGAAGACGTAATGGAGCGAATGCCTCCATTGACCAACTTCGCAACCGAATCATTCAGCAACTCCACCCTTTCAGCATCAAGCGGGAATTCCCCCTTGCTTAACGCAAGTTGCCAGGCGATTTCAGTGAAAGGAGTAACAGCCGTGCTGGCAGGATCTTTAGTGATCGCATGAAACTGGCTGCCCTCAGCAAGAGCAATTTCACCCGCCGACTCATCGAAGTAGCTGCTATTTTCACCCGCCGTAACCTCTACAATTGCCGGCTCAAGGCTACTGTAGGTAACCTCGATAGCGGCCTTGCCTGCTTCGTCCAGGACCCCCTCACCAATAACCTCACTATAATTGGCTCCATAGATTTTAACGGTGGCATTGGTGATACGCCCCAGAGAAGCCGAGACAGTCACGGTTTCAGACAACGTACTACCATTACTTCCTCCACCGGGATTGCCCCCACCCGGGCCGCCAGTAGTAGCGGAGGAAGATCCCCCGCCGCCACCGCCACAGGCAGAAAGCGTTGCGCCCAGAAAAAGAACAGCATATTTATTTAATCTCGAACTCATACATCCCCACATATATCTTTGGTTATCGCTTCCATGGCAAATCTCCCAGCTTGGGGAGATCAAACCGTGAGAGGGTACAGAAAGGGCGACGTGGGGAAACTGGGGGCATTGAAAATATGTCGACTGGTCTTAATATTTACGACATCCGCCATCTAAGCGTAAGAGATCTCTTACGCTTAGATGGCAATGCCAGAAACCGGAAAAAAACAGAAAAGGAATACATCAACCAAGGACGCCAGGCGATCCAAAACCTATTAGCGGCGACACCCGTCGCCTTGGTCAGAAAAATGGTCTCTGTAGACCAATGGGATCGCACAAATTGGCAAGCACTTCGGTTGCGGACAATCAACCGTAAATCGGTAGGTTAAAGCCTTTCGGGGGAAATGGGAGAGCTGATCCCCATTGTTCCCAAGCCAGAGGGATCCCCCAAAGCTGTTGTCGGTGCCAGCATGCGGAAATTAGTGCACCTGATATATGGAGTCATTAAATCCGGGATGCCATTTAATGCGGAAATTGCAATGAACGGGCTTGACCATCAAGAGGGTATCTGACCCTTATTGCGTTTATTTTTACCCCTTTGACTTAACTATTTACCAAGCACCTTCATCATCAATTCAGCTAACTTTTTATCCGACGCTCCAGCATTTGATAGATTTTCAAAAGGCAATTTTTTCAGTTTACCCCAAGTATAATCTATCCATTTCTCTGAAGCTTCTGGCCTCTCTTGACCACCAGATTGATTGAGAACCTCATAATAACAAACACTTAATGTATCTCGTGAGTATGAAGCGCCATTAGCACTAACTTTGTTTATTACGCAGCGCGCCAGTTTCAAATCTAGTTCACTCATTTCTTATCCCAATCTTTAACTATCCAACTTTCTGAAAAGCTATTTGTTGTACCTAAAAATTGCCTATACCCACCAGATCCATGATTTGGATAAGAATTCGTAAAATACTCTCTCCCAAATCTTTGGGTATCCCACATTGGCCTAGGCACTTGAGGACTTACTATTTCTGACACAGGAATTCTTAATAATGTCTGTGGTTTATTCGGTAGCTGCGCACCCGATTTATGAATTAATGGGTTTCGCCCACCTTCCAAACGGGGCCCGGGGCCAAGTCTCCCATTTCCCACACAGGCCATCCGAAATATCCCCAAGCAACAATCAACATTGGCTGATATCTCTTATCCTAACTAGACCGCACTATCACCTAAAAACCTTGGGAGATAGGAATGGCTCGGCCGATACGCCTCGAATTCTCTGGTGCTTTATATCATGTAACCGCCCGCGGCAATGCGAGGCAGGATATTTATGTCGATGACAAGGATCGACGTTATTTTCTCGAAACCCTTTCCTACTGCACCAAAACCTATCACTGGCAATGTCATGCCTATTGCCTGATGAGTAACCACTACCATCTTCTTATCGAAACCGGCGATGCTAATTTGTCAAAAGGAATGCGGCATTTAAACGGTGTCTATGCTCAATATTTCAACACACGCCATAAGCGTGTAGGCCATCTTCTACAAGGTAGATTCAAGGCAATCTTGGTAGAGAAGGAAAGCTACTTACTCGAATTGGCGCGTTATATTGTCTTGAATCCCATACGCGCACGCATGCTTCACTCTGCTTCTGGGTGGCCCTGGAGCAGCTATCGCCCTACTGCTGGGTTGGCTGAAATCCCTCCCTGCCTGACAACCGAATGGATATTGCAAGCTTTCAGCGACAACCTGAAGAGCTCTCGCACAGGCTACGAGCAGTTTATTGCCGAAGGCAGCAACCAGCCATCTCCCTGGGAGAAACTGCGCAACCAAATTTATCTTGGCTCAGACCAGTTTATTGAAGCGGCACAGCGCCACCTTGAGCCCAACAGGAAACTAACTGAAACCCCAAGACCACAACGACTAAAGCCGATCAACCCCCTGTCTCACTACCAAGAAACATACAAAAATCGGAACCAAGCCATGGCTCGCGCATGGCTTGATGGGCATTACTCGCTATCCCAAATTGGCGAGCACTTCGGCTGCGGGCGATCAACCGTAAACCGAGCGGTTAAAGCCTTTCGTGGGAAATGGGAGACCTGACCCTTATTGCGTGTTACCGGAGACCTGACCCTTATTGCGTGTTACCGCCAAGTATAACAAACTCTCTGTGCCCCCGATTATTTCCCGTTATTGGTCCACTTCTATAAAGGCCCTTTCTGCTTTTGCTATTTCCTCACCTAACTTAGATTCAAGTGGCCAACTATCAGCTATTGCATGCGAAATCCCTAAATTCCGCTGACTCTTTTCTGGCAGTAATCCTGAGTTCAAAATTTCGTATATCCTTTGAAGTTTTTTCTTAAAAACTTCCTTCTGGACTTTGGGAACGCTTTCAAGCTTAGGATCCGAACAACCAGACAGCTCACGGTCCAAAGCCTCTATTGCAGATTCCACCATTTTTTTTGCTTGCTCTTTTGAACTCATTTACGGTTCCAATAAGTCATTAAGATCTAATATATATTTTTGGACTTTCCCACCCTCAACACCGACTCCCATTGAAGATGCACGCCCTTCAAGAAGAATCGTATTAGGCCTAATTTGAAATTGCTTCATAAAAGTCATTTGGTTCCATTTTGGCTTTAATGCTAAATTTTGTCTTGATGCAGGGAAAGTTTCAAAAAGATAACGCCCCTTTTCCCAAGCATTCACATCATCAAAATATCTTATCCCAAATTCCTTATCCGTAGCCTGCCTTAAGTTTAGAGTCTTAATATCAAAGCTTTCTAGGACTTGCTTCCGAAACTCTCTTGGCACCCCAGCATCCTGTAAGAACCGAGAAGCCTCTCTAACACCTGCATACCTTTGACCGAGAACACCTTCAAGCTCGGTCAGAGATATGTTGTCAACGTGATGGGGAACAACACCCCCACCCGGCACCCCACCACCATCAACCTCAAAAAACCTAAACTGCCCCGGATTCGAATCAACACCCCGCCCAAAGGTACCAAGGCTGGAAGCGTCATCCAACAAAGCCGTCGCATAGCGACTGCCCCCACTGACCATATCATCCAGCAGCATGGCGCCACCGCCACCGAACACGGCCCCTGTCGGGAAACCCGCCAACCCTGCAACCGCCTCATCCGCCATTAGCGTGAGCTTGTAACCCTGACTGTAGAAATAGGACGCCGGATTACTGGCTAACAGACCGGCTTCTGTCCGCGCAAGGCCCGCCAGTCGTATAGCCCCCAAAGAGCCTACCGTGGAACCCAGTATCATCAGATTCTGGGTATTGGCCTTACTCGCCGACTCCCTCGACACCTGCTGATAAAGATCCCGGAAGTCATAATAAGCCTCCCCCTTACCCAGCATCAGAATGTTCTGCGGGTCCTTGAAGGTCTGTGACAGCAGATTCGAATCTTCTACCCCGCCCGGGTACCAGCCGTTCTCCACATCCCACAGCTGCCACTTGTAGGCATCGAAGGTGCCATAATCATGGTCTGAAGCTTCAAAGAAACCCGTGACCTTACCGTCCGTACTGACCAGGGAATTATTCGGATCAGACTGGGCAATCTGCTGCAGGAAGGAGGCCGCCTCCGGGTTCGCAAGGATGTTGCCGGCATAGTCCTCATCCACCTGCCGCATCCCTTCCAGCAACAGGGCCGACAACGCTTCACTTTCGCTGATGCCCTGCTTCTCTGCATATGCCTTGGCCTGATCGCGAATGGCAATGACTTCGCTCTGGTGAAGCTGCCGGTTCCAGGTGGTGCCCTGTTCAGCAATCCAGGCGCCCTGGGCATTACCGGTACTGGCACCGCCCACGATGCGTGACAAGGCTCGCAGGCGCTCCGGGCTGTTGCCTGCCAGGCCCACCAACAAAGGCATAAGCATTTCATTGGTGCCTGCAGCGCTGGCACCGTCCGCGCCGCCCAGCGCTTCGCCCACTGCCTGGTGGAGTGCAATTTTCAGGGCGCTACCGTCTTTCACGCCTTGAGCAACGCCCTGCTCACCCACTTCGGTAAAGCCAGCAATCGCCTGTTGTAATTGCTCAGGGTTATCGGCCGATACACTGCCGATCTCAGCCAGCAGGGTTAACAGACGATCAGTTACCTGATCTTCAGGAACGCCCATGGAGTCCGCCAAGATCTTGCGCAGGGCGTCGTATTCCGGGAAGCGCTTAATCTCTTCGGTGAGCTTGCGAGTCAGGCCATGCTCGTGAATCAGCACGCCCAGCTCGGTGATTTTTCTGTCACCGAGGACTTTGATGACAGAAGTGACCACATCCTGTGGAAGACCCAGCGTGGTTGACACATCCCTGGCAATTTCCTTGCGCCCACGCTCCGTCACTAATCGGTGATCCACCGTCAGCTCCGCATCCAGGCCACCAGTAATTTCATCCCTGGTGATTTCCTGCACGTTGTCCGTATCACGGTTCAGGCCGGCCAGATCGGTGTTCTTGTCACTTTCATCATCGCGAACAATGAGCGCTCCTTCCCCCACCGTGGCTCGGGTGATTCCTTCCTTGTCATGACCGTTGCGGTGGACACTGAGTGTGGTGCTGCCCTGGGGCGATTTTTGTTGTTCTTTCAAGTCCAGAGGATTGAAGCTGGTACTTACCCCCCAGCCGCTGTTGCTGCCGCGGTCATAATCCTGGATGTCGGTATAAGCGAAGGTGCCGGTGTCCAGAGTGAAGTTGTCCGGATCACCGCCACTGATCACGGCACCGTCCACTTGGGTGTGGCCGTCTACGGTCACGTTAAAGGCCTCTTCCCCATGGAAGCTGCTCACCTGGTCCACCCAGGCCCGTTCGCTGGAACCCGAAGCTGTGTTGTAGCCACCATTGGCGCTGAAGCCCTCGCCGCCGCCGAGGTTGAGACCACGGTTGCTATGCTCGCTGGTGCTGGTGTTCTGCAAGGAGGTGACGGTCAGGTTGCCGGTATGCCCTGCTACCTCTCTGGCCCAGACATTGCCCCCACGGATCGTGCTCTGATCCTTCACGTCCAGGTTCATCAGGCCGTCAACGTTGACCACACCATACTGCCAATATTGGGACTGGCTCTGTTGCTCGCTGGATTGGGTTCCCAATCCCCCGGATAGGGCATCTATCGCGGCAGCACCGGCCAGGTTGCTGCGACTGCTACTGGCAACCGTCAGAGTGGAAGTATGGGTTTCTGTGCTGCTCTGGTTGCTATAGGTGTCGGCTACCGCTTCTACCGTGAAGCGATCCACATCCAGATCGAGCCCGCCACCATCGAGAATATCCAGGCGACTCCCCTGCAGGGTCAGGGCCTCACCCTTCAGGTTCATGCCACCCGCACCCAGCTGCACCTGGCTACCCCGGTGGGTCAGCGCTTCGCTGCTGCTGGTATGCTCCGTGGTTTCCGTGGCCATTTGCACATCGCCGTAGAAACCGAAAGCCGGGGCATTTTCGATAGCGCCGGAAACAGAGGTGGCCGCCTGGATGCCTACCACTTGTTGCTGGAGCAATGCCAGTGTCAGATTGGCTTTGTAATCACTGATATCGGTGATGCGGGGATCATTCTTAGCGGCCTGCAACGCATCATAGGCTCGTTTTACATCCTCGGAGGCTTTTACGAAATCATCCGCTGCATAGGCGGCATCCACGTAACTATTACCGACGCCAGCCGTTAGGCTGGTGTCTTCGTTGGTGGACTTATGGGTGGTTCGCTCGTATTCCTGCGCGGCACCAAAGCGCATTTCTCTACCGATATCGGCATCCAGACCGCCGGCAATAAAATCACTGCCGATCACGTTGACGTCACCGTCCACCTGCATGTTGATCAGACCACTCACCTGCAGCAGGCTACCTAGCGCCTTGCCTTGCTCAAACAGGGTTTCTTCGCGATAACGTTCACCCTCGATGCCCGCGTAGAGGCGCCCACGGTCATAACCGCCAGTGAAATTATCGAACGAGTTGCCGTAGCTGGCTTGGTAATCGCTGAGGGTTTCCAGACCGGCAGCCAGATTCACATCCCCACCGGCTGTCATGGCCATATTGCCGCCACTGAGAATCTGGGAGGCCACAGCTGTCATATCATTACCGGCGGACAGCGTAAGGTGTTGGCTATCCTGAACGACAGACTGGTTCAGGGTGACACTCTCAGTACGCTGCTCTTCGCCTTCCCGTTTGATGCTGACATCGTCAGGCAGATCATCGGGGCCGGAAAAATCACCGGAGAAGACACCGGTCGCCGCACCCGCCATCTGGGTAAGAGCACCACCTGCTGCACCCAGATAATCCACGCCGAATTTTTCTTTCTCATAGTAAGACGAGTGATGGTTTTCACCGGCGATGATGGAAAGGTTGGCCTCATCATTTTCCAGTACTGTCTGGCCATCCAGCGGGTTGATCAAGGTGCCCGCCAGTAGAGCCGTACTTCCCTGAACCTGAACTTCGCCTTCACCGTCGTCACGCAATCCCGAAACGGTAGAGCCCTGAATATGCATGTCACCGGCGGACTGCAGGAGCAGGCTTCCCTGGGCGTCGAGATTCGAGCCTTGGGAGGTGGCACTGTAATTACCGGATGCTTGTGTGTAGCCCTTTTCTCCATTCAGAGCATTGGCCACTGTGGCCTTGGTCACATCAGCAAAATCCAGAGGATTAAAGGTAGCAAGACCACCACCCAGGCCCAGGGTTGCCATACTGGCAACCATGCCGCCAATATCCGCCTTGGAGCTTTCCTTATAACTGTCGTACTGGTAGATATCGTGGACATCACGAATCAGCAAATCTGCCTGGTCGTTGGTCAACGTTTCTTTCTCGGTGCTGTAGAGGCCCGCGCTGGCTATCAAATCTCCGCTTGCGGAAACATCCGTGTTTTCAAGCGTAATGCCATTAAGCCCCATCATCTGCACATCTCCACCGGATTGCAGATTGGTTCCCTGGTGGGTTATCGACAGGGTGCTTTGCCCGCTCTGACGAGCGCTGATAGTGCCTTTCTTGGTTTTATGATGTTCGTGACTGTAGGTATTGGCTGCGCTGTCGAACGTCAGGCTGCCGGCACTGGCAATGAGTGTATCGCCTTGTGAGCTCACATCGGCGGCAGTAAAGGTGACATCGCCCTCAGCAGCTTCGTAGCCAACGAGCCTGCCCTGCTTGTCCTTGCTGGCATTGATGAGCACATCGCCTTGGGCGGCCAGTTGCGAGCCAACAACATCCTGACGGCTGGTTTCTGTCGTTTCGGTACGCTTTCTGCCAAAGCTGCCCTTGTCTTCCTCGTAGCTATAGCTGTAATCCGAGTCCAGCGCAGCCAGAATACTAATATCTCCCTTACCCATCAGCGACAGATCTTCCCCAGCTTCCAGCCGACTGGCAATCGCGGTCAGATCATTCCCGGACTCCATAACCACATCGCCACCAGCGGTAACTGAGGAACCCTGCTGGCGCACGCTGCGCTGGATGTTATGGCTGGTTTCGCCATCGTGTCGCACCCTGAAATCGTAGCTGTCGCTGTTGGCCGCGGAAGCGATCAGCAGGTCGTTCCCCGCGCTCAGTTGTACGCCACCATCACTGGCCAAGTCGGAACCGATGATGTTGAAATCGTAGCTGGCACTGGCCAGCAGATTCATGGTGGCGGTGATTTCGCTGCCGATATGGCGGATACGGGACTCACTGAGCTTGCCGCTGTGGTAGCTGCCTTTTCTCCCGGATTGATCTGTCACAGTATCAACGACGATATCGCCTTCGGCATTGATCGCGACACTGCCCCCCTGGATGCGACTGCCGGTGATACGGATATCATCGCCGGCATCAAGCGCTACAGATTCCAGGCCGTCGATGGTTGCCGCTTTGCCCATCTGGGTGTGCCATTCTCTCCAGCCTGTTCCATCGCTTATCTCGCTCTGGTAGACAAGACGCTGGTTAATAATCTCCTCGGCACTCTTAAGCGCCACTTCCCGCCCGCGAATGGTGCCGCTGACATTGCGGACATCGCCTTCGGATTCAATATCCACCAAACCTTCACCAATAATATCGCCGCCCAGATTTTGCAGACCCTCTTCATTGAGATTGAAATGGGTATCGCCCCCGATGTGTATGGTCCCGCTGTTAACGATGCTGCCGCCGTCATTCACCATATCGCCACCAGAGGCGATCAATGCACCGTTCTCGTCAATCACCGCGCTTTGTGGTGACAAGTAGAGCTGCGGCACCAATACGGTCTCACCGGCGACTTCCTGTTCCACCATCCAGACGACGTCTCGGGTCAGCTTATTAACCTGTTCAGGGTTGAGTGCCACCCCAACTGTCAATTCCAGAGATTCGGCAGCGAACAGGCCATTATCGAGCAAAGCACGATACTGGGCATTGGCATCCACATATTCCTGGTCCAGCAGGGCGCGGCCGGTCAGGTCCACCACCTGCTGACGAATCAACTGCTGTTCGTAGAAACCATCGCCCAGCAAACGCATGGCGCCATTTGGGTCCCAGCCCAACCGGTTGAGAAGATATTCAGAGCCCAGGAAACCGTCACGGGAGGCGAAGAAAGGGTTGGTTTCAATCAGGTAGGGATGGTCCGGGTCGGCAATGGAGAACAGGCCGCCATTGGCGCCGTCCAGGTAGCTGTCCATATCGTTACCACCACGGCCGGCGCCCTCGCCAACGGCGATAAGCTCTTCTTCGGAAACTCCCCCGGCCTGCTTGTGGCCAAAGTCTCCATTGGTAACGGCCGCTCCCCCCATGTCCAGGTCGCCGCCAGAGATAATATTGGCGCCCAGGATTTCAGCGGATTCAAGTGGGACGGTTTCTTCACCAATATGGGGAGTGTTCTTTACAACCCAGTTATCTTCACGCTTTAGGAAATTGTCGGGATCATAGCTGGAGTTATTCCAGCCTGGATGAAGGCGCATATATTCCAGGGCTTTATTCCCACCATCGCCCCAATATTCAGCCCTACCAAAATAATTACGATTGTTGTATGGCTCGATTCCATATCTGACATTAGCCACATGCGCATCATCGGAAAGATATTTCTTGTAATGGTTGATCAGGACATATTCGCCACTATGTAGTCCAATATTGTCAATGCGATCCACATCAAGGTTCATATTCCCGTAGGCGAGAATGTCGCTGGTCTCATTGACCAGCTCCTCTCCGGTGAGTGACATATCGCCACCCGCCACCAGAAGGCTGCGCCCGGTGGTTGCCTCATCCAGCTCACGCACAAATTCTTCGGTGAAGGTATAGCGCATGGTGAAGTTGGTATGCTCGCATTCTATGCAGAAATACTGCGCCTTGGCGTCCACCAAAACGTCTTCCCAATCGAGTACATCCCGCACATTCAGAATCTGCTCCGCCTGAACCGCAACATCGCCTTCCGCCTCAATTCGCCCGGACCGGTTTTCCAGTTTTTTCGCACTCTCTCCATCGTTACCGCTGATAGTGATAGTCCCGGAGGTATAGATATCTGCCAACCGGTTGGTCACCTGATCGGCTGACAGGGTGATATCGTTTTCGGAGAGCAGGGCCCCGCCTTGATCATTGAGAATGGAGTCTGCCTTGACGGTCAGCGCTTCGCGCCCCCCCAGGGTGCCTGTGTTGGTAACTGTGGTGGCCTGAATATCCGCCATGCCATCAGCAACCACATACCCGCTATTGGTGTAATCGGCTGCATTCACACTCAAGTCTGCCTTTGCCAACACGGTGCCTGTGGACATGACATCGTTCTGATTGGCATCAATGGCAATATTCCCGGTTGCTGCCAAATCGAAATTTTGGATCTTGCCATTGGCCGACAACACCATATCCCCATTCTGCGCTGCCACTGGCGCATCCAGCTTCACACCCACGCCCTCTTCGTTGGCGATCAGCCGAATACGGTTGGCGTACATGCCGCCCAGTGCACTGGAATCGATGGCAAAGCCCGGCTTGTTGGTGCCGGTGGTTTCATTCGAGGTGGCCAGGGTGTCGCGGTCTACCCGTTGCTGACCGGTGACGATGTTCAGGGAGTCCGCGTGCAGCTCGCCGGCCACCTTGACGGAGCGGGCAATAAGGTCGAAGCGGTCGGTATTCGAACCGTTCAATCCATTCTCGCCAATACCAATACGGCCACCCTGCACATCAAACCCCTGCAGCTCGCCCCCTTCCATGATGGATTTACCGGTGGTCAGGGTGGCGTGGTTGGTATTGATAAAGCCACAACCGTTACAGCTGATGCCATTGGGGTTGGCCACCACCACATCGGCGCGGGCGCCGCCTACTTCGATGTAACCGCCCAGGTTGGACGGGTTCTGGCCGATGACTTCATTGAGAATCAGGCTGGCGGAGCCATTGTGCAGGTTCGGGTTGCCTTCGATGTAGCCACCCAGTTGGGTTTGCGTTACCTGCTGGCTGTTATTGAGAACAACACCTTTGCTGCCTACGTTGAAATCGTTATAGAAATTCTGCGACACCCCTTTGCTGTTGGGGTTTTGAATATTGACCACGGGCACGCCATTGGCGGCTTTATCCATCGTCGGCCGCCCATTGGTGCCATGGGTGGGTGTGATGGGTTGTGCGGACAGCAGCATGGGCTGCCAAATCAGCAACAACGACAGCGTATACACCAGACCACGACGGACTGGCTTGGCGGAGGACTCAGAATTCGGCATAAAGTGAGGCATGGAGAGTGTACTCGCTGTCTGTCAGTTCCGTTGAATGCTGTTCCATGGGCCAGGAAATTTCGGTGGTGAGGCGCACCGAGCGGTAGCCCAACCGCACTCCTGCGGTGGTTGAATCTATGCGTGAAAAACCAAACTCGTTCTGGTTGCCCGGCACCACTCCGGAGTCATACGCGGCAAAGGGGATCACCGAAACAGGGCCGGTGATCGGCGGGTAACCATCGAACTGCACGCTGCCCGCCACGGCTGAATTCCCGTTCAGGGTAATATCCCGGTACCCCCGAACCACTGAACTGGATGCCACCGAGAACCGTTCCGAGGGAAACAACACGTCGTTGGCATACTGTGCATTCAACCGTAATGACAGGGCGCCATATAACGGCTTTATAAAGCGATTGGCTGTAAGATATGTCTGATAGCGAGTGTGCGTTTTCTCTGCAATTGAGACGTCACCCGGAAGGTTCGTCGCCGGCCCCGTGCCCCAGCCTTCTTCCACGGTGACGGTGCCCGCCAGCTGAGTGCGCCCCCAAAGGTGTTTGGCATTGATGCGCCCACCCAGGGCTTTCAGCTGGTAGGAACTCACCCGGATGACCGCATCGTCCAACAGGTTCTCGGTATCGGAGTAGGCGCCTAACAGCGAGAACGACAACCGGGAACGGTTGCTTCGATACAAAGTACGAGTGAGCTCAATACGGGAGGTATCGGTGGCGCCAGTGGTTTCAAAACGCTGGAAGATCCCCTGGATCTCGTTTTCATACTGTTGGCGGTTATAGCTCAACGCCAGGTTCCAGTAGCCCAGGCTAATGTCATAACTGAGCCCGGCCCCCCAGGCACGATCCGAAAATTCCGTATCCAGATCGCTATTCAGGGATAGAGAGATCCTGTCGGTGAGTCCGAAGGGGCTGCCCCAGTCCAGCCCCGCTTGAGCGGTGCCATGGGTAACATCCCCATAGTGCTCTTCATCCAGCACCAGGGTGCCCCGGTAGCGCCGTGGCCATTCCGCCTGACCCAGCACGACCGTGCCACCCTGTTCCTCCCCGGGCGCCAGATCCATCTTCGCGTCCAGATGGGGTAACCGCGCCAGGGTTTCCACCGCGTGCTCCAGATCACGCAGGTTGACCAGATCACCGGGCGACGCAGGCACCGCCCACTCCAGCACTCGCACAGGCATGCCCACGGCCTCGAAGGACTCCACACGACCGGCCACCACCAGAAGCACCAGGGTGCCGGAAGCGATATCCTGTTCCGGAATCAATACACGGCTAGTGACATAACCTTTGTCGATCAACGCATTGGAAAGCACCGCCTGTAAGGCGCGAATGTCTTTCATACCAATGCAGGTTCCTTCTACCGCATCGGCGGGCCGCCGAAACCAGCGACCAAAAGGAAGCGGAGCATCCCCCAACGTTTTGAGTTGAACCGATTCAATCTCAAAACAGCGGTCGGATGCACCAGAGCCTTCCGGAACAGGCATGCGCAGATCCGGCCCTTCGCCGGGCACCTGCATGTCTTCCAGCTGCTGCTGCTGACGCTGGCGCTCCTGCTCTTGCAGGCGGTCGAACATGCGTTGCTGGGAATTCGGGGCAGGAGCGGCCGTTACCGCCCCAACGCCTCCAATACCCACACAGAGACAGGCGGCGATAACGCCGTAACGAAACAACGGGTTTTCCCCCAACATGGCTATCCTTGCCGATTATCATCACACTGCCGCAGCGGGAAGGTTCATTGCCTTCTCGTAGTTGTGTATTGTGCTGCGGCGAATAAACAGGCGGCGAGTCTACACTCTCGCCTGACAAAACGGACTTGAGAGACAACACGGACGTGAACTTCATCACACTGATACCGGCACAAACTGCCCAACGGTTTTTCCTGGCCCTTTTTCTGGCTTTTTTTAGTACGGCAGTGCATTGCGACGTGCGCCAAGCCATCGCCCCGCTGACGGATCCATCCGCCAATTCTGACCATGCGGTTGAAGAGGCGCTCAAGGCCAGCAAGGCTCTGAAGCCAGCAGAACAACTGGTTTTACAGAACCGCCTGCGACTGCGGCAAGCCGCCATGATGATGATTAACAACCAGTTTAGTCAGGCCCGGGAAATCTTGAGCACAATAGAAACCGCCAGCCCCTCGGGCGCACAGGCAGGCCTGTTGATGGCCGAAAGTTTTCGCCTGGAAAACAACACCGAGCAGGCAAAAAACTGGTTTCTACGCACGGCCCGGCACTTCCCTTACCGCCCACAAACCCTTTCCGGCTTGATGAGCGCCGCCCACGACCAACGGACCACAAACCCCGGCCTCTCCCTTGCCCTTTACCAGGAAGTGGAAACACAAAGTCAATTTGCCGAAGACCAGCTGAGCATCCTGAAGGAAAGCGGTCACATCAATCCGCTGGCCGTTATTTTTCCTTCAGGAATAGATGACGATGTACGCAAGACGCTATTAAAAAACTGCCTTCACCACCCAGACCTGAACCTGCTGCATGCGTCATCCCGACTCCAGGAGGCAGTGGCTACCCTTCTGCAACTGCAGGCACAAAACAGACAATTAACCGAACAGCTCAACGCATTAACGCAAAAACTGGCCACGTATCAAAAGCAACGCAGTGCTATAGAAGCCACCCTCAGCAGCAATGCCAACCAACTCACTTCGCTTAAAGAACAGCTGGTCCCCAATGACTTCAGCCCTGACCAGACACACATCCGCCAGCAACTGACCCGGCTGACCAACCAGCAAACCCGACTGCACGCCCAAATCGCCTTCATCGACCAGGCAAGTGAGTCTCTGCCCGGCATTATTGACAAGATCGACCGCCAGACCCGCCAACTTCACAGTGCAGCCATGGCTCAACTCAAGGGAAGTCAGGTCGACGTGGAGACGGTGTTGAATAAAAGCTATCAGGCGTATTTAAGTGACCTGCGCAACCTGACCGCAGAAGCAAAGCTGCAACGTGCAGAAATACAAATATCGGCTTCTCCATAATACGAGGGCGGCTTGCCCTTTCTTTCTTCTTCCACCGCTCAGCATGCTTTCGCCTTCCCTGCCTTCTGCCCTACCTTTTCCCAGCATCCTGTGGTTCACTGCCGGCATCACGCCCCGGAACACGGTTTGCCATGCCCACACTCAAATGCCCCAGTTGCGAACAGGTCCTGCGCCTTGCCGGCAATAGCTGGCACTGCGATAACGGCCACCAGTTCGACCGTGCCAAGCGCGGTTACACCAATCTGTTGCTGGCGCAGCAGCGCCGCTCCCGGTCACCGGGGGACGACAAGGCCATGGTGCAGGCGCGCACGGCTTTTCTTGAACTGGGCCGTTATCAGCCATTGGCAGATGCCCTGCTCGCTCACCTGCCGGATGAAGAACCCGCCTGGCTGGATATCGGCTGTGGCGAAGGCTGGTACACCGAGCAATTTGCCCAGCGGTTGGGCGGCGTGAATGGTGTGGGCGTGGATATTTCCAAGTTCGCGGTGGATGCAGCTGCCAAGCGTAACAAGCGCATCACCTGGTTGGTGGCCAGCGGCGCCCGGCTACCGCTGTTTGATGCCAGCCAGCAAACCGTATTTGTGTTGTTCACCCGCTTGTTCGTGGATGATATCGCCCGGGTGCTACAACCCGGGGGGGAATTGATTGTTGTCGGTACCGGGGAAACGCACCTGCTGCCGTTGCGCGAAGCCCTGTACGACGATGTGCGGCAAAGCAGTTTCGATGCGGGCAAGTTTCTGGATGATCGCTTCGAGCTGATCTCCAGCGAGACGCTGCATTGCGAATGGGTGCCCGAGTCGGAAGAAGAGCTCCGTAACCTGCTGGCCATGACCCCCCACCACTGGCGGGCACGGCCGGATGCGAAAGCCGGTATTGGCGCCCTGGCCGGCAAGCCCATGAACGGACATTTTGTGATTCAACGCTGGCGGCGGGTGGCGTAGATTTCGTTTTTATCACGCGTGTTGTCGGATTACGGCTACGCGTAATCCGACAACACGACGCAAACGCCTCCCATCACCCCACTCTCTTCCCAAGCACTCGCTCCAGATACCCCAACAAATCATCCGCATTACTCACCGGCGCCCGGTAAGCCAGATGCCCATCCGGGCGCATCAACCAGAGCCGGCCCTGATCGCCGAATGCGCTGGCAAACTCGCCCTCATGGTCACGCCAGATACGGGTGGTACCTTCACGGGGCACATCTTCATTTGCGGTGGCCCGCGCCGCAATCACCGTCAGGTGCACGCGCTCACGGTATTCCTGCCCCAAACGATCACTCAAGGCATACATCACCAGCCGCTCGTTATGCTCGGGGGATTCGCTCAGCTGCAGCAACAAATGATGTACCGGTTTGCGCAACAAACCGTGCAACTGATGCAGGTGCCCGGTGCGCACGGATTTCAGCGCCGCATCCGGCAGCCGATCGCCCGGCAGCGGCCCCTGATGCCGCCAGCCCACGTCGGCCTCCGGCCCACAGGTGACCAGCGGCGAATTGCGATAATGCACATCCAGCTGGCTGGCCGTGCGCAGCAGTCGGCTGGAAATATTGCGACGGCTGCCCGCCAGTTTCAGCAGCGAATCGCGACTGCGCCGCAGCAAGGGCAATTTCACCAATGAGGCCCGCGACAGCATATCCACGCCATACAGCATTTTCTCCGCCACCGGGCGCCGTTCCTGCTCGTAGCTATCCAGCAAGGCACCCTGCCCAAACCCCTTGAGGTAAAACGCCAGCTTCCAGCTCAGATTGAAGGCATCCGCCAGGCCGGTGTTCATGCCTTGAGCACCCAATGGACTTTGCACGTGAGCGGCATCGCCAGCCAGGAAAACCCGATTGCGCCGAAAATGCTGCGCCAGCCGGCGCTGCACGGAGAATTGGCTCAGCCAGCGGGGTTCACCCAAATCAGGCACGTCCCCAAGAATCGACGTTAGCCGTTCGCTAAAGGGCGCCAGATTAAATGGTGTTTCCGGCGGCTCACGGCGAGCCATAATCAGCCTCCAGCCCTGTGGCAAGGGCAACGCCAGCAGCAAACCTTCTTCCTGCAGGAAACCGTGGGAACGATCGTTGCTCCAGGGCGCAGCATCCCAAGGCACATCTGCCAACAGGAAATGCTCGCTGTAATCCACCCCGTTGAAACCAATGCCAAGTTGCTCTCGCACCGTGGAGCCCACGCCATCGGCCCCCACCAGCAGCTCGGCATTCAATGTCTGCACCTCCGCCCCCTGGCGAATGCGCGCCTGCACACCGCTGCCGTCCTGGCGGAAATCCAGCAACTCGGCACTGCGAATCAATTCCCCGCCCAGCATCCGGTATCGGTCGATCAACACCGTTTCCACTTCGGATTGCGGGCAACTGAGCACCCACGGGTACGGCGCCTTCAGGGAGGTGAGATCCAGCTCGAAGAGAAACCCTTTATCGCCGTACACTGATACGGCCTTGAGTCGCCGCGACGCCTTGCGGATCGGCGCCAGCACATCCAGCGCCTCAAAGATTTCCAGCGAACGGGCATGCAGGCCCAGCGCCCGGGAATACGGCGATGGCGCCTCAAGACGATCGATGATGCAACAGTTGATACCATGGCGGCGCAAGCCGATACCCAGTGCCAGCCCGGTGGGGCCCGCACCGACAATCAGCACCTGCGGTGTGCGGTTCTCGGTAATGGCGATGGTACACTCTCCTTATGGCACCCTTTTGGCGCCCCTGCCTGGCACGACTATGCCCACGGGGGTAGCCCGGTTCTGTCTTGCAGCCCACCGGACACGTTTCTGTGCCTGTGGCCTGCAACAGCCGCGCCAACACGTGAACGCTTACCCGAGCCCATCATGGCACATTCCATGACGCCCTCCATGGCGCCTGCATCGCGCAAAATTATCCACGTGGACTGCGACTGCTTTTACGCCGCCGTGGAAATGCGTGACGATCCCAGCCTGCGCGGCCGCCCGGTGGCCGTGGGCGGCGACCCGCACCGGCGCGGCGTGATTGCCACCTGCAACTACCCGGCGCGGCAATTTGGTGTGCATTCAGCCATGGCATCCTCCCAGGCCCTGCGGCGCTGCCCGGAACTGGTTATTGTGCCTCCGAACTTTGACAAATACCGCAAAGTTTCCGCCCAGATCCATGACATTTTTCGTCGTTATACAAGCCTGATCGAGCCGCTGTCACTGGACGAGGCCTTTCTGGACGTGAGCGCCAGCGAACAATTCGATAATAGCGCCACCCGCATTGCCCAGGCATTGCGCCAGGACGTTCGCCGGGAGGTGGGTATTACGGTGTCAGCAGGCGTCGCCCCCAACAAATTTCTGGCCAAGGTCGCCAGCGACTGGCGCAAGCCCGACGGGCTGTTCGTGATCCCCCCGGCCCAGGTCGAGGAATTTGTAACGGCCTTGCCGGTGAACAAGATTTCCGGGGTGGGCCGGGTCACTGGCGAACGCATGGCCGGCCTGAACCTGAAAACCTGCGGCGACCTGCAACAGCTAAGCCGACTGGAGCTGGGCCAGCACTTTGGCAGTTTTGGCGAGCGGCTTTATCACCTGTGCCGCGGCGAAGACAGCCGCCCGATCCAGACCGGCCGGCGGCGCAAGTCGGTATCGGTGGAACGCACCTACGACAAGGACCAGCTCACCCTGACGGACTGGCTCCGGGAGCTGGAGGGGCTGATTGAAAAGCTGAAGGAACGGTTTGCCAAACTGGATCAGCACTACCTGATCAGCGGGCTGACCGCCAAGGTGAAGTATCAGGATTTTGTCAGCATGAGCTGCGACAAGGCCGGCAATGACCTGGATTCCGCCCACTTCGAGGCCCTGTTCCGCCAGCTTTGGGAGCGGCGCGAAGGCCCGGCCCGCCTGCTGGGCATCGGCGCCCGGCTACGCGACCTGAAAGCCCCCCAACAACCGGACCTGTTCCCGGAAGAACGGGACAAGGCCCTGCATAGCCAGCGAAACAGGATGTGACAGGAGGCGCGGCATGCTGCACGCTTCACGCAACAACACGGAGATAGGTCAGGGGCAACCGACTATTCATTCGCCCCGCGCGGAGGCTACATCAGCAGAAGCGTAGGTTGGATTACGCCTTTCAGACGTAGGTCAGATTAGCCTGAAAGGCGTAATCCGACATTTTGCTGGGGGCCCGCGGCGCTTCGCGCTCATTGTTAGCGCCAAAGAGAGAGTCGCGTTGACGCCTGTTGCGTGCAGCGTGTGGCGGGCGTTCCTAGTGCAGCCGCTGACAAACCCGGTCGTGAAGATGCGCCGGAATCAGCCCGTCCATCAATTCCCGGCCGCGGCGTTGCACCGGCTCCATTTGTGCATCCAGGTAGGCATCCAGCGTCGCCACACAATCGGCACAACGGGTAACGGTAGCCGAATCCGGGTGTTCGGACGCCGCTTTCACGGCCTGTTCCAGTTGGTTCAAATACTTGAGCAACATGGTTTGCTCCTGAGTCTCACTCTCTGCTGAGGCCTGTTCAGCGGCCCCGAAACTGATCAAGTCTGGCCGATAATGGCGACAACCTCATGACAAGGCGTTGCCCCATATCAACATAACAGGCGCCCTGGCCTGTATCGGGAAGTTCCTGCATGAACAATGCCAGTGAACATTCCCGCCTTGATGTTAAATCGGACGCACGTGCCGGCCCGTCGTTCCCCGGCAAAATGTAAAAACACTTGTCCGCCGACGGGCGGGCTGCCAGCTTGAAAGCAGCGCCCTCACCCCCCAACACTCCTTTCTCGCCCGGACTACGGTACTCTCTTTCATTCTTGCTCTGGTACTTTCTCTGAAAGCGATGACAGAACACGCTCAATACCGGTATTAAACCGACCTGATTATTTGCGACGGACCGACCTTATGACCGAAACGGTATCGACCATTGTGGCGCCGGAAGGCAGCCTGGAAGTACTCAGCCAACATGAAGTGGAGCGCCTGCGCGATACCTCTGGCAGTGGCTTGCATGACCTGCTGCGCCGCTGCGCCCTGGCGGTGCTGAACTGCGGCACCCCCACCGATGACAGCCGCGAGGTACTGGAAACCTACCACGACTTCGAAATCGAAGTGATTCAGGAAGACCGCGGGCTACGCCTGAAGCTCGACAACGCCCCGGCTGGCGCCTTCGTGGACGGACGCATGATTCGCGGTATCCGCGAGCACCTGTCTGCGGTATTGCGCGATATCGTCTACGTGGCCAACGAGATCCAGAACAACGACCGTTTCGACCTGAACAACAGCGAAGGCATTACCAACGCGGTATTCCATATTCTGCGCAACGCCGGGGTACTCAAAGCCGGAGCCTCACCAAACATGGTGGTTTGCTGGGGCGGGCACAGCATCTCCCGCCACGAATACGATTACAGCAAAAGCGTGGGCTACCAGCTGGGCCTGCGCCACAAGGATATCTGCACCGGTTGTGGCCCCGGCGCCATGAAAGGCCCCATGAAAGGGGCCCATGTGGCACACGCCAAACAACGGGAGAAGGAAGGCCGTTATCTGGGGATTTCCGAGCCGGGCATCATTGCCGCCGAAGCGCCCAACCCCATCGTCAACGAACTGGTGATCATGCCGGATATCGAAAAACGCCTGGAAGCGTTTCTACGCCTGGCCCATGGCATCATCGTGTTTCCCGGTGGCGTCGGCACCACCGAAGAGATCCTCTATTTACTGGGCGTTCTGTTGCACCCGGACAACGCGGACATTCCCCTGCCCATGGTGCTCACCGGCCCGGCCAGCAGCGCCGACTACTTCCGTCAGGTGGATGCGTTCATTCGCTACACGCTTGGTGAAAAAGCGGCAGAGCGCTACCAAATCATTATTGATGATCCGGAAGCCGTGGCCCTGGCCATGTGCCATGGCATCGACCGGCTGACCCTGTTCCGCCGGGATAACGACGATGCGTTCTATTTCAACTGGCGGCTCAACGTGCCATTGGCCTTCCAGCACCCGTTCCTGCCCACCCACGAGGCCATGGCCGCGCTGAATCTGGACACGAATCAACCGGTTCATGAGCTGGCAGCCAACCTGCGCCGCGCCTTCTCCGGTATCGTCGCCGGCAACGTAAAGGAACATGGCATCCGCGCCATCGAACAGCACGGCCCGTACAAACTGCACGCCCCCAACGCGCTGATGACGCATCTGGACGAGCTGCTCAAGGCATTTGTGGAACAGCAGCGCATGAAACTGCCGGGCAGCCATTACGAGCCCTGTTATGAGTTGGTGGGGTAACAGATAACGGCTAATCACGAGCCACACTGTAGGAGTTCCCTTCCAGGGGACGAACCGGCCCGTAAACATGGAAAGATCGAAATCACGGGTTGCTCAACCGTCGATTGCAGCAGACGGTTATCTCTGTCGCCTCGCTGCGCTCGGTTCGTCCCCTGGAAGGGAACTCCTACAGCGGCTTCGTAGACAGCAAAAAGCCCCGGAAAACCGGGGCTTTTTCGTGTTGCATGTAGCGTGACGCGTGCTGCGTCTCTTGTGCTACCGCGGCTGCATACGGATACCGCCATCGATACGGATGGTTTCGCCGTTCAGGAACTTGTTCTCGATCATGTGACACACCAGCTGACCGTATTCCTGCGGATGCCCCAGGCGTTTCGGGAACTGGGTCATTTCGATCAGCGGCTGCTTCACCTTGTCCGGTGCCGCATTCATCAGCGGGGTGTTGAAAATCCCTGGGGCGATGGTGTTGCAACGAATCCCCAGCGGCGCCAGATCACGGGCGATGGGAAGGGTCATGCCGACTACGCCACCTTTGGTTGCCGCATAAGCAACCTGACCGACCTGACCATCAAAAGCTGCTACCGAGGCGGTGTTCACAATCAGGCCGCGCTCGTTATCTTCACCCGGCTCGTTCTCGGCCATGGCAGCCGCCGCCAGACGCGCCACATTGAAGGTCCCGATCAGGTTGATCTGCACCACCATGTTGAATACGCCCAGATCGTGCGGCTTGTTCTCACGGCCCACGGTTTTCATGGCAGAGCCCACACCCGCGCAGTTAACGCACACATGAATGGCACCAAACTTGGCCACGGTGGCATCCACCGCGGCTTTCACCGAGGCTTCGTCTGTCACATCGGTCTGGGTGAAGGCTGCATTGTCCCCCAGCTGGGCCGCCACTTCCGGGCCTTTCTTGTCGTCACGATCAAAAATCATGACCTTGCCACCCTTGGCAATAATGGCTTCTGCAGTCGCCTGGCCCAGGCCTGAGGCACCACCAGTAATCACGGCCACTTTATCGGTAATATTCATATGCTCTCCTTCTTGTGAAAGGTAGAAAGGTAACGGGCTATTAAACGTTACCCGGAGTATACCCAGCCCGGCCAAGCGTCTCATTGTTGCTTTCGCTCAAACCGGGACTGCTTTAAGGTGAGATTGCGTCATTGCAGTCATTATTCATCAGGACCGCACCTTGACCCATGGCATGGGAGGGAAAGCCTTGCCCGACACCGTCAGACAGGACGATACCACCTGGCTCGCCGACTCGTACCGGCGCATCCGGCAATTCAGCGAGCAATTATGTGCCCCCCTGCTCGCCGAAGACATGGGCCTGCAAGCCTGCCCGGAAACCAGCCCGCCCCGCTGGCACCTGGCGCACACCACCTGGTTCTTCGAAACGTTTCTGCTCAAGCCTCACCTGCCCGGTTATCAGCCCGCCAATCCCGCATTCGAATACCTGTTCAACAGCTACTACAACGGCATCGGCGAGCAATACCCTCGCCCTCAGCGCCATCTGTTATCGCGCCCCACTAACGATGAAGTGATGGCCTGGCGCCACCAGGTGGATGCCGCCATGGACGATTTGCTGGCGCGGACCGATAGCCTCACGCCGCTGGTACAGCTGGGCCTCAACCACGAACAGCAACATCAGGAACTGTTGCTCACCGACCTGAAATACAGCCTCTCCTTCAACCCCCTGTCACCGGCCATCACCCAGCCCGTGGACATCCCAGGGGACACGCCACCGCTGACGTTTCAGAGCTTCGAGGGCGGACTGGTGGAGATTGGCGCTTGCGGTGGTTTCGCGTTCGATAACGAAACACCTCGCCACAAGGTCTGGCTGGAACCGTTCCTGCTGGCCAACCGCCCTGTGACTCAGGGGGAGTTTCGCGCCTTTATTCTGGATGGCGGTTACCGCAAACCGGACCTGTGGCTTTCCGATGGCTGGAGCTGGGTGCAGCAGCAACAGGTCGAACGCCCGCTGTACTGGAATCCAGCCCTGACCGAGCATTTCACCCTGGCCGGCCAGCAGCCCCTCCACGACAGCCAGATCCTGGCCCATGTGAATTACTACGAAGCTGACGCCTACGCACGCTGGGCGGGCAAACGCCTGCCCACAGAACAGGAATGGGAACACGCGGCCCACAGCCAGGCGATCGCCGGCACCTTCGCGGATTCCCCGTCCGATAATCGCTCGTTTCAACCCGGTGCTGCCCGCGACGCCCGCCTTGCCCATCTGTTCGGTGATGTCTGGGAATGGACCGCCAGCGCCTACCTGCCCTACCCGGGCTTCCAGGCCGCCCATGGGGCCGTGGGCGAATACAACGGCAAGTTCATGTGCAACCAGATGGTACTGCGCGGCGGCTCCTGCGCCAGCAGCACCGATCATCTGCGCGCCAGTTACCGCAACTTTTTCTACCCCCATCATCGCTGGCAGTTCAGTGGCATTCGGCTCGCCTGCGACAAGCGGGCCAATGATGGCTGACAGGCACGCCACCCCGACTTCTTGCAGAGGCTAAGATGAAGCATCAACACACCCCGTTGAACCACCAGCAGCTTTGCCCGAACCTGACATTTTACGACCTGTACCCGCCAGCCACCGATATGCTTGCGGAGGTCAGCCAGTCCCTTTCTGCTCCCGCTCCGTCCCTGCACCCCAAGTATTTTTACGATGAAGCGGGCTCCGCCCTGTTTGACCGCATCACCCGCACCCCCGAGTACTACCCCACCCGCACCGAAACCTCGCTGCTCACCGGTTACGCTGAAGAAATCCGGGCACGCCTCAACCAACCGCAAACCATTGCCGAACCCGGTGCCGGTAGCTGTGAAAAAGTGCGCCTGTTGCTGGATGCCTGGCAGCCCCGCCACTACATGCCACTGGAAATTTCCCGTGAATGTCTGCTTGGTGCCTCTCGCCAATTGGCCCAGGATTTTCCCGACGTGCACATCAGCGCCGTGTGCGCCGATTACTGCCAGGCCATGGCCATGCCGCAAGCCCTGGCACAACCCGGGCGGGTGGTATTTTTTCCCGGCTCCACCATTGGCAATTTTGAACCGGCCGCCCGCGGCGAATTCCTCAAGGGGCTGCGCACCCTGGCTGGCCCCGGTGGCGCCCTGCTGATCGGCGCCGACCTACAAAAACCCGATACCCGCCTCAATGCCGCCTATAACGATGCCGAAGGCCTTACTGCCGCCTTCAACATGAACGCCCTGCACCACCTGAACCGGGAGCTGGGTTGCCAGTTCGATACCGACAACATGCAGCATGTGGCGTTCTACAATACCGCCCGGCAGCGCATCGAAATGCACCTGGAGTGCCTGAGCGACCAACACATTCACCTGGGTGAACGCACCCTCACCCTGAAAAGCGGCACCCGCATCCACACCGAGAATTCCTATAAATTCACCGTGGAAAGCTTCAGTGCCGAGCTGGTCGCCGCCGGCTTCACCCCGCTAAGCTGCTGGACAGACCCGCAAAACCTGTTCAGCCTGCATCTGGCCCAGGTATAGCGGGAACGTAAAAGCTGTCACCCTCCGATCCCGCAAATAGTGTGAACCGGTTCCAGTGCCGTTATACTGAACGGCGTTTTTCTGTCCACACGTTACCAACGATAATAAATGGGGCTGCGGTGATAACCGTGGCATAGGGAGATCGGATGCTTGAACTGATCAGCGCAGCGCGACGCCGTAAACGGCCGCCTACGCACCAGCTGTTTGATGTGGTCACCATGGAATTCCGGGTGGGCCTGCTGGATATTGACCTGAACATGCATCTGAACAATGCCAAATACCTGAAGTTCATGGACCGCAGCCGGCTGGAACACGCGGTGGTCACCGGCCTGCTCAACCGCATGCTCGAGGCCCGCTGCAATGGCGTGGTAGCCAATACCGAAATTGCCTATATCCGTGAACTGCGCCCCTATCAGCAATTCCAGGTACACACCCGAATTCTCGGCTGGGACGACAAGTACATGTACTACGACCAGCGCTTCGAGTCCCAGCGCAAACTGCACACCCACGCCCTGCTGCGTGTCGCCAACGTCTACGGCGGCAAATCTGTCAGCCCCCAGACCGTGCAGGAAATGACCGGCATGAACCTGACCTCCCCCGCCTTGCCGGAATATGTGGAGCAGTGGAAGCGGTTGCTGCAGACCAAGCGGCGGTTGACGGAGAGCGACTAGCCAAAAAGCTGCAAAAATAAAAATGGGGAACCCGAAAGGGTTCCCCATTTTTTTGATTCATTAGCACGCTCGAAGCGCGGCCAAGGCGACCGTTCGTTTGGCACCAGCTCCACCCGTGTTGCAGCTTGAAGCTTGTTGCTTGTTGCTTGTAGCTGGTCCTTATTCTGTCGAATAGGTATAAAACGGCGCCCAACGCTTCTTTTTCACGTCATCGCCGCCGTAATACACGCCCGGCTCATCCAGCCGCAGATCGGCAATTTCCCGCAGAGCCAGCGCACGGGGCACCTGCTGCAGTGGCCCGGCCTGCTGGTAGTCTTCCGGGTTGGCAACCAGCTCTTCCATGTCCAGCGGACGGGTTTCCGAATAGCGGAAGAAGTATTCCTGACCACCATCCACCTGCAATGGCATCTCAAACACCATCTTCAGGTACAGCACACTGAGCGGGCGGCGGGCGTAGAAATCGTGGGTGCCGGCTGGCAACTCCAGCCATTCGTAGGCCCCGGCCTTCAGGCCGAACAGTTGGGAAGAGTCCATGAAAAATACCGGCGCCTGAACTTCTTCATAGCCCCAGCGGGTAATCGGACGGTAGATGTAGACCATGGCATTACGCGGATCGAGCGTATCCATGGGGGCAAAGGTTTTTCCCTTCGGCGCATCCAGAAAAGCACCCGGCGTGGAAGGAATCCCCATCCCGACTCCGGAACAACCCGAAAGTGCCCAAAGGCAAGCCGCCAGCAGCACAGCCAATCGCATTATTATTCTCCAGCGTTGCCGTATCCGGTGCGTCCAGATCGGCCCTGTTTATTATTGGGTGCAACGTAAAGCAATGTTGAACGCCCAACTATGGCCGATTTGCCCGCATTGCTCAAGCCGCAGGCGCCGCCCCCACAGGCCCTGAAGCCCGCCGCCTGCGGCGTAACAGGCAAGCGCTCAAATTACCGGCAACCGACCGGCGCGACTCTCCCAGGCCCGGGGTTTTCTGTTAGGATTTCGCCATGGCAGTAAATCGAATCCACACCCCCTGTATTGGCGTCTGTTCCACCGTGTTCGGTGACACAGTCTGCCGTGGCTGTCGTCGTTTCAGCCACGAGGTCGTGCACTGGAATGGCTACACCAACGAGGAAAAAACCATCGTCTGGCGGCGCCTGAACCTGTTGCTATGCCAGGTCGTGGATAACTATTTTGTGGTGGCAGACGCCGACCGACTGGCTGCGGAGCTGGATTTTCAGAATCTTCGCTACCAGCCCCAACTGTCTCCCCAGGGCTGGGTGCCGGAGCTGCTCAAGGCCGCCGGCTCCAAGATGATCCCCTATGACCATTTCGGCCTGCGGGCACTGCCCCCCAGCGACGGCCTGACACCACGCCAGCTGTACGACCAGATCAGCGCCGAATGCCACGCCCTGTCCCAGGCCCACTACGACCGCTCCTACGCTCGCCCGGTTACCCTGGTGGCGGAACTCACCGAGCACGCCGCCCGGGAGAAGGGGCTAATCTAGCCCCCCTATCCGTAGGAGCGTCGCTAGCGGCGCGATTCCGGATCCCGGCAAAACTGTTTTTCCGTAACGCAACAGCGCCTCTGCTTTTCCTCAGCCCTAGAGTACATCGAGTTTTCCAACCCTCAATGATCGCGCCGCCAGCGACGCTCCTACGATTCACCATCGTCATTTGGCCCCATCTGACCGAAACAGCTCTTCACTAAGACATCATTCAATGGCACATTAACGGAATGAACATTCATTCTGATTTGGTGTGCCCTCTATGAGCCTGACCGCCAGCCCCTCACCCGATACCCGTGAAGGCCGCAAGCGTGACCTGATTGTCCAGGCAGCCCTCAAGGTGTTTGCCGAACATGGTCTGCACGGCACACCGGTTCCCCCCATTGCCACGGAGGCCGGGGTCGGCGTCGGTACGCTATACCGCTACTTCGACAGCAAGGAAGCCCTGATCAATGCGGTTTTTCAGGACAGCAAACACCGCCTCCAGGAGCGCTTGCTCAGTGATCTCGACCTGCTGCACCCGTCGCGCAGTCTGTTCGACAACCTTTGGGCCCGGCTCACCGCCTTTGCCCGTGAAGAACCTGAAGCCTTCCGGTTTCTGGAAATTCAGGACCACCACAATTATCTGGATGCGGAAAGCCGCCACCAGGAGCAGGCCCTGCTAATCCCTTTGGGGATGATGGTGATCATCGGCCAACGCACCGGCCTACTCGGTAACCACATGAAACCGGACCTGGCCATCGCCCTGTTCTGGGGTGCCTTTGTCGGCATCTTCAAGGCAGAGCGTCTGGGCTACCTGACACTCAGTGATAGCGACCTTAAACAGGCAAGGGACGCCTGCTGGCTCGCCATTGCCAACCACAACCACTAGGGAACAACAGCCATGACCCCAACCCATATCCTGATTACCGGCGGTGCCGGCGCCATTGGCGGCCAGCTCGCTGGTCAATTTCGCCAGCACCACCCCGAGGCCCGCATCACCCTGGTCGATTTGAATGCCGAGTCACTGGCTATTGCCGCGGACCAGCATGGCGCCCAGGCCGAAACCTGTGATCTGACGGATATCGACGCCCTGCCCGCCTGGTGGCAATCACTGGAAGACCGCCACGGCCCGGTGGACGTGCTGGTCAACTGCGCCGGCATCATGGATATCATCAGCATCACCGGTACGGGCTGGGAGAAAGGCAAGCTGTTGATGGACATCAACTTCACCGCCCCCATGCGGCTGATGGACCTGGCGCTGCCTGCCATGGTGGAAGCCCGTCACGGTTGTGTGATCAATGTGGCCAGCATGGCCGGGCGCGTGCCGATTCGCGGCTGCAGCTATTACGGCGGCGCCAAGGCGGGGATCGGCCTGGCGTCGGAAATTGCCCGGCTGGACCTGAAAAAGCAGGGCGTCAATGTAATCACTGTCTACCCGGGGCCGATCTATTCCGGCCTGGAAAGCCATGCCCGCAGCCAGGTTAAAAAAGGCCCCGCTTCCCGGTTTATTCCCACCGGAAAGCCGGATGTGCTGGCTGAGCGAATCTACAACGCTTTTCGCAAGGGCAGCGCTCGGGTGATCTACCCGGATATCTACAGCCTGGCCAAGCAAGTCGCCAACCTGAATCTGACCAACCGGGCGATGGATTTCTTCAGCCCACAACCGAACCAGTAACCACGGACCGACCATGACACAGCAAGCCAACACTCCGATTTATGACACCCTGATTGTCGGTGCCGGCATCAGTGGCATCGGCCTGGGCATTCGCCTCAAGGAAGCCGGGTTCGATAACTTTGTGATCCTGGAAAAAGCCGCTGACCTGGGCGGCACCTGGCGGGACAATACCTACCCGGGCTGCGCCTGCGATGTACCCTCGGCGCTGTATTCCTATTCCTTCGCCCAGAAACCGGACTGGACCCGGGCCTTTGCTGGCCAGGCGGAGATTCTCGATTACGTCCGCGATACGGCTGAGCGTTACGACATTCCTGCGTCGATTCGTTTCAACCAGGCAGTAGAACGGGCGCAATGGCGCGAGAACCAGAACCTGTGGGAAGTGCAAACCGGCGACCAGCTGTATCGGGCTCGCACCGTGGTGGCCTGCTCCGGTTACCTGCACGAACCGATTATTCCGGCGATTCCCGGCCTGGAAAACTTCGCGGGCAAGCTGTTTCATTCCTCACGCTGGGACCACGACCACGACCTGACCGGCGAGCGCGTGGCGGTGGTGGGCACCGGTGCCTCGGCGATTCAGTTCGTCCCGGAAATACAGCCGAAAACCCAACACCTGACCTTGTTCCAGCGCACCCCGCAATGGGTGCTGCCCAAGCCGGATCACAGCATTCCCAAGATCGAGGAAAACTTCTTCCGCCTGCCGTTCACCCTGAGCGCCTGGCGCAAGATGCTCTACGGCGGTTTTGAAACTTTCGGCATCGGCTTTCGCCGCCCGGCCATCCTGCGCCAGATTCAGAAGCTGGGCCTGGCGCATCTGAAAGTGGCCATCAAGGACGCAACACTGCGCGCCAAGCTCACCCCGGATTACACCCTTGGCTGCAAGCGCGTATTGATGAGCAACAATTATTACCCGACCCTGAACCAACCCAATGTGGATGTGTTCCACACCGGCCTGAAAGAAGTCCGCGGCAAGACGCTGGTGGGCCAGGATGGCAGCGAATGTGAAGTCGACACGGTGATTCTCGGCACCGGTTTTTTTGTCACCGAACCGCCCATCGCCAACCATATTTTCAATGATGCCGGCGAGTCGCTCAGCCAGATGTGGGAAGACGGCATGCAGGCCTACCGGGGCACCACCATCAATGGCCTGCCCAATGCCTTCATGGTGCTCGGCCCCAATCTGGGCATCGGCCACAATTCCGCGTTTATCGTTATCGAAGCGCAGATCAACTACATCGTCAGCACCCTGACAACCATGCGCGAACAGCAGCTGGACCGCATTGAAGTGAAAGCCAAGGTGCAGCAGCAGTACAACCGCAAGGTCCAGAAAGACCTGCAGGGCACGGTCTGGAACACCGGCGGCTGCTCCAGTTACTACCTGGACAAGAACGGCTTGAACAGCGTCGGCTTCCCCTGGAGCACCCTGGAAATGCAACGGCTGTTGAAAACGTTCGACGCTGACAATTACACCCTCACCCCTGCTGCCCAAGAGGTATTCTGATCATGGCTGATTCTGCCTCTTCATCTTCACCACGCCGGGCTCTGGTCATCGGCTGTGGTGGCGTCGCCGGCGGCGCCTGGTCCATTGCTGCTCTTCACCATCTGCAACAGCAACTGAACTGGGACGCCCGCGATGCGGACATTCTGGTAGGTACCTCCGCCGGTGCCGTGCTCGCCACCCTGCTGGGTAGCGGCGTGTCCGTGGCCCAATTGCGCGACTGCCAACAAGGCACCAGCGACCACTGCCAATGGGACCACGACACCGATACCGGCGGCGCACTACCGCCCTTGCCCGGGCCCCGGTTTACCGGCGCCAAACTGGCACTGAAAGGATTGCGCGGAGAGATTTCGCCGCTGACGGCGATCTGCGGGCTGCTGCCACGCGGGCAGTTCGACATGGCCCCCTTCCGTCAGCTGGTCAATACCGCCACCGCCGGCAAGGACTGGGTCAGCCACCCGGCCACCTGGATCATGGCGGTGGACACAGACAGCGGCAAACGGATTCCTTTCGGCAAGGGCGGCGCGCCCAGCGCCACCATTGCCGATGCGGTGTGCGCATCCTATGGGGTGCCATTCTGGTGTCCGCCGGTCACCGTGGCCGACCGCACCTATATTGATGGTGGCGTCGCCTCGCCCACCTCCGCAGACCTGCTGGCCGACAGCGCGGTGGAAGAAGTGATCGTGCTGGCCCCCATGGCTTCACGCCAGCCGGACCAGCCCCGCTCTCCGTTGATGAAGATAGAACGGCGGGTGCGCCGCTACATGACCACAATCGTGGACCGGGAAGTGGCCTTACTGGAAAAAAGCGGCAAACGCGTCATCCGCATCGAGCCCAATGCGCAGGATCTGGCCGCCTTCGGTTACAACATGATGGACCCGAAACGACGCCGGCAGGTCTACGACACGGCGCAAATCACCACCGCAGAAACGGTACGCATGGCCATAGGCTGATGAGCTAACGGAAACAGGCCGGGGACATCCCGGCCTTGCTGCCCCTGATCAAGCGCCGTATTGCTGAACACAACAGGCGTCGTGCAGAGGCGTCCTAAAGGGAATTGGCCGCCTGAGTCAGGGTTACGTGGATATCTTTCAAGGCCGTGCGCGCCTCGATCCCTTCCGAGTGTGCAAAGAAGCCCAGCATCAACGCGCCCGCAACCAGAGCCACCAACGCCAGCAGCATCAGCTTTTCCTTTTCCAGCACGCGCCGTAGCGGCGAGCGCGACGCCTCTTCGCGACGATTGCGACTGTTATTGTCATCGTGGCTGTCTTGTATCGTATCTCGCACCGTGCCTCCCATACCGACTATCTATGGTTGTACCCACCCAGCCGGGCCAGCACAAGACACGGGCAGACCGCTTGTCTGACAAGCGCCGCGCGCTGCCGGCTACGGCGTGATACGGCGAACCCGGATCACCAACTCCCGGCCAACGACCTCATAGCCGTGGGCCTGGGCAATCTGCTCCTGCCGCGCCTCGATGACCGGATCACGGAATTCAATCACCCGCTCCGTTTCCACGCACACCATGTGGTCATGGCGTTCACCGAATGACAGCTCGTACACACAGCGGCTCACCGCCCCCTGGGAAAACTGATGGCGGGTGACCAGCCCCACCTGCTCCAGATTCAGCAACACCCGGTAAATGGTAGAGATGCCTATCCTTTCCCCTGCCTGATACAAGCGGGCATAGATTTCTTCAGCGCCCAGATGGCGCTGCTCATCGTGGGCGGCTTTCAGGTGCTGCAGAATCCGCACCCGCGGCAACGTGGCTTTCAGCCCCGCCCCGGTCAACCATTGCTCATTACTCTTGGCCGCCCCGCCACGTTCTTCTCCCTCACTCACCTCAACGGTCAGCCCCGGGGCCTCATCCATGCCTTTACCTGCCATCTTCAGCTCCTTCTGCATCGCGCATTTTTTCCCTGTCTCTATAGAAGACGAATGACGCCCACCGATGGTGACATTTTTTCTCGGATAAAAACGGAAACCAGGGCAGGCGTCACACCATGCGTTTCATTCTCATTATTGTAATGATATCCATTCTCAAATAGTATTCGGCATTCATTCTTTACAGAACAACGCTGGGGGGCGGGATCATGTCCGGGGTGGCGCAGGAATCCCTGTCAGTGGAAACGCTGTATACCGACTACCACAGTTGGCTGCATTGCATATTGCAGCGGCGTCTTGGCAGCCGTGATGATGCCGCCGACCTGGCCCACGACGCCTTTATTCGCCTGCTCAGCAAACCTCGCCACCTGAACCACCACACCGCCCGTGCCTACTTGAGCCGCATGGCCCGAGGCCTGTGCGTAGACCTGTGGCGGCGCCGGGAAATCGAGCAGGCCTGGCTGGATACCTTGCTCCACCTGCCCGAACCGGAAAGCCCATCTGCTGAACAGCAGACCGCCGCCCTGGAAGCCCTGGTGGAAGTCGACACCATGCTCCGCCGCTTACCCGAAGCGGTGGCCCATGCCTTTATCCAGTCCATGGTGCATGGCCTCACCGGCAAGGAAATCGCCACACAGCTGGGTGTATCCGAACGGACCGTGCGCAATTACCTGTCCAGAGCCATGCTTGCCTGCCTGCGTCTGCAGGCCCGACTGGAAGGCACCTGCGTGGCCACCCAGCCATGAACGGCGCAGCACACATTGATCATCAGATTCTCAGTGACGCCGCGGACTGGTTTGCCCTGCTGCGCTCCGGGCAGGCCTGCGAAAGCGACAAGCTGCGCTGGCAGCAATGGCTCCGCCAGCACCCGGACCACCTGCGCGGCTGGCAGATGGTGGAGCACATTGAACAACAGTTCAGCACCGCCAGTGCCAACCACCCGGCGCATACCGAAGCCACCCTGAAACAGGCCCGCCACAACCGTATCCAGCGCCGCAGCGTCATTACCGGCCTGGCCCTGGCCATCGGCACCGGCAGCCTGGGCTGGATGAGTTGGCGGCACAGCCCGCTGCCCACCCTGGTGGCGGGCTGGAACGCACAGTACCGCACCGGCACGGGCGAAATCCGCGCCCTGGAACTGGCCGACGGCAGCCGCCTGTGGCTGAACACCAACAGCGCTATCAATACGGTACTGGACGGTCCCCAGCGGCACATCCAGGTGATACAGGGAGAAGTGCTGATTGAAACCGGCAAGGCAGACCCGCGCCCACTGATGGTGTTCACACCGCAAGGTCAGCTCCAGCCACTGGGCACCCGTTTCACCGTGCGCCGGGAAACAGACACGACCTTCCTTGCGGTCTACGACGGCGCGGTGGAAATCACCAACCAGGCACGGCAGAAAAGCGTCCTGCACCCTCAGCAACAAACCCGTTTTTCCGCCAACGCCCTGCAACCGATTCACCCCGCCGACCCCGCACGGGAAACCTGGCACAAGGGGATTCTGGTGGCAGACGATATCCGCCTGGCCGCGCTGGTTGATGAACTCGGGCGCTACCAGCATGGCTACATCAACCTGTCCCCGGCAGTGGCCGACCTGCGCGTGTTCGGGGGCTTCCCGCTGACCGATCCACAGCAGGCTCTGGACATGCTGGCATCCGCGCTGCCTATTCGGGTCACCCGCCCCCTGCCCGGCTGGACCAATATCCACCCCGCCAACCCCTGAGCAAAAAAACGAAAAAACGTTTCCGCTTTGCAGGGCGCTATTCGATATATCAGTAAGTCCCGACAAAAAGGGGCACCACAATCCTGATAATACTGGAGTGACCGTGAGCCGTTACCAACCTGCCCGACCCGCATTGCGGGCAATGACACTGCGCCTTGCCATGGGCCTGACCTTTCCCCTCGCCCTGACCCTGGCTCTTCCTGCCCAGGCAGAAACCGGCCAGCAGCAATACAATATCGCGGCCGGGCCCCTGAATACCGTCCTGACCCGCTTTGCCACTGCTTCCGGCACCCTGATTGCCGGAGACATCCAGCTTGCCGCAGGCAAACAGAGTCAGGGCTTGCAGGGCAGCTACACCCCGGCCCAGGGTCTGAGCCAGATCCTCGCCGGCACCGGCCTGGTGGCAAAGGCACAGCCGGATGGATCGTTTTCACTGGCCAAAGCCAACAACAGCGTTTCCACGTTGGAGCCGGTTAACGTCAGTGCGACCAATGGTGACAACCTGCAGAATATTCTTGATTACGACTACAGCGATATTTCACGACAGCAGCCCCAGGACACCAAGGACCTGTTCAAGAACGAGGCCTCGGTTTCTGTGGGCGGCTCCATACCGGTCAATGAAAAGGTCTATGTGCGCGGCGTGGAAGAAACCGCCATGCTGGTCACCGTGGATGGCGCCCGGCAGAACAACAAGGTGTTCCACCACAACGCCACCAACCTGATCGACCCTTCTCTTCTGAAGTCCGCCAGTGCCGCCGCAGGCGTAGCCTCTGCCGATGACGGCCCCGGCGCACTGGGCGGCGCACTGAAATACGAAACCGTGGATGTGGCCGATATGCTCGCCCCTGGTGATAACCTGGGTGGCTTCCTGAACGGCCGCTATGCCTCCAATGGCGATGCCGTCACCACGGCCGGCTCCCTGTTCGGTCGCAGTAACGGTTTCGAAGCACTGGGTTATGTGAAGCAGGTAGAGGGCAATCACTACGAAGATGCCAACGGCGATAACGTGCCCTACACCGAGCCCGGGTTGCTCAGCGGCCTGGCCAAGCTGGCCTACGAGAATGCCGACGTCGGGCGAATCGAGCTGAGCCACGAAGTGGTCAACGACGATTCCGAGCGCCCCTATCGAGCCAATTTTTCCGGCCTCACCGCCGGGCGTCCAGTGCCGGCATCGCGCAACTATGACCTGACCCGCCAGAACACCGTGCTCGGTTTCAGCCGCTTGAGAGGCAGTGGCCTATGGAACCCGGAAGTGACACTAGCCAATAACGAGACCGAGCTGGTCACCAGTGAAAACCCGCTGGCCGCCCCCAACACCACCGTGGAATACACCGGCATCACCGAAAGCGTCTCGGCCACCGCCAAAAACACCTTCTACACCGGTTTCGTGGATATCACTGCCGGCATGGACTACTACGATGACAGCGCCCTGTTCCAGTACGCGGGAGACCCGGACCTGGAAGAAAAAGCCGAAAACACCGGCGCATTCGTGCAGTTCCGCCAAACGCTGTTCCAGCGTCTGGACCTGTCCTACGGCCTGCGTTATGACCAGCAGGATTTCACCGGCACCGATGGCTCCAGCCATGAAGACGAAGGCGCCAGCAGCAACGTCTTCGCCGAATTTCATTTCAACGAACACTTTGCCATCAATGCCGGTTACGCGGATGTCTGGGGTGGCACTGCGCTGGCCGAGAACTTTATTCTCAACGGCGCCTGGGTTTATAACGACATGAAACCGGTGCAGTCCCACAACCACACCGTGGGGTTCAAAGTTAACTGGAACGGTTTCTTCGTCGAAGCGAATCAGTTCGAAACCGGCCTGCGCGATGCCCGCGTACCCACCTATGGCGGTGGCCCGGATCTGTTCTCGGACTTTGATATCAACGGCTTCGATACCACTGTTGGTTACCGTGCCGACCTGGGCCGACTGGCAGTGACCTATGCCGATATCGAATCCAAAATGGATGACGAATTTGCCACTTCTTACGACGGCAACTATTTCACCGTGCCGCTGGGTGAACAGGTGGCCATCAGCGGTGAACTCTACTGGCCGAACACACAATGGGCCCTGGGCCTGACCACGGAAATCGCCCTGGAAAATGATGATCTGGAATCCCGTGGCCTCGGGGAAAAGCAGGACAGTTACACCGTGGTCGATGTGTACGTGAACTACACCCCCATCGATGCCCTGTCCCTGCGCCTGTCCGTGGACAACCTGAACAACGAGGAATACACCGAGCGCGCCAGCTACGGCCAGGAATTCGCGACGGTGGAACCCCTGCTGGAACCGGGCCGCTCCATCAACATGGATGTTCGTTACAACTTCTAGTGCCTGTGCAGTGGAGAACCCCCGGTTCTCCACCACCCGGCGGGGTGCCATTGGCATACCCGCCCTGCTCAGTCATAAAGCCCGGAATTTTTCTGGCATAAATCAGCAAGCGGCGGAATAACGGCTGTCGTATCCAGGAGCCCCATGCCACCGACAGTATTGCGACACTCGAGCATATTTTTACAGGGAGAGAAAACGCAAAAGGCCGCAACAGCAAACTGTTGCGGCCTTTCTTTGTGTGGTGCGCCAGGAAGGACTTGAACCTTCACACCTCTCGGCACCAGAACCTAAATCTGGCGTGTCTACCAATTCCACCACTGGCGCAGTGGGCGGCTATTCTAGCAGGCTATCGGCTAATTACCAGCCCCGCCAACCGGTTAACCGCCCTGCAGAATACGGTAAAGCGCCTGCAGATCCTGATCGATTTTGCTGACCCGGTTTTGCAGCGTACTCAACCGGGAATCATCCTGCTGTGACACTGGCTGCGCGACCGGCTGCACCTGTGGCCGCGTATTTGCCAGCGCACTCACTCGCGACGACAACGCCTTGACGCTGACACCCAACCCATCCAGACGTTTCGCCAGTGCTACTGTCGCCTCGCCGTTATCAGCGCTGTTCAATTTGGCCACTGCCACGGTGAGCCCACGGACCTTGGCGCTCAACTGGCGCAGGTCATCGCGCACCGACGCTGCCACATCAGCGGATGTTCCGGCAGAGGCCCGTGGCGCCGTTGAGGAACGGGAGGTCTGTTCTGCCAGCTCCGCAGCCAACTGATAGTACTGTTGCCGCACCTCGCTCAGTTCACGGTTGGCGGCTCGCTGGCCCAGCCACAGCGCCACCGCCAGGACAACCGCGACCATACCCAACGCCAGGGATAGCCAGAGCAGCCCGGAGCGCCCTCCTTCGGACATGTTGACCGGCCTCTGCCGGGGCGGAGAAATAAACGGGGTGGACTCGGTATCGGGCGATGGCGCCGGCGGCGCAACCGCCAACACATCCTGGTTCAAGCCCTGCAACCGGTTTGCCTTACTTTCCGATAACGGGCTATGCGGCATCTTGGCCATGGCAAAACGCTCTTTTTGATTATTGTTTATTCACATTGAAGTCAGCAGTGAGCCTGCCTCTCCCCCCGGAGAATCCAGCCCACTGCCGGTTAGCCAATCAACGCCCTTCCAGTGAATCCAGACGGCTGTTGACCTGCAGGCGGTAGGCATCAAACGCCGCCACCGCCGCTTCTACATCATCCACACGGGAATCCAGTGTCGAAATCTTGCTCTGGGCTTTTTCCACCTTGTCCAAACCATTTTTCAGGTTGGCTTGCTGGCGCTCAAGCTGCTTGATGCTGTCCACCAGCACTTCCACCCGGGTCTGCATTTGCCCGATCTGGCTCTGCCACTGATCGCTGCTTTTGTTCACAGCCGCCACAGCACTTTCCACCTGCTTTTTCAGCGCAGCGGCATCGGTGCTGATGCTTTTTAATTTACCGTCCACACCGGCCTGCCCTTTTTTCACTTCTTTCACCGAAGACGACAGCGTGTTCAGCGCTTTTTTCTGTTCTGCAATGGCGGCTTTATTCCGCTTGTTGCTTAGATCCCACAACTTGCGAATTTCATCCTCATTGGCTTCCAGCTTCTTGCCGTGGGACTGAACCGTATCCAGCAGCTTGCCGGAGGACTGGTTGAGGCTTTCATCGGTCGCTGACAAACGGGATTGAAGGTTGCCCATTTTTTCGCTGGATTCCGTCAGCCGATTATCCAGCTGCGCCTGCAGGCCCGTCACCTGCTTATTGAACCAGACGCCCAGCACGGCAATCAGTACCACCAGCACCAGGCAGGCCGCCATCCAGCCACCATTGCCACCACCGGAAGATGCCGGTTTCTGCGGTTTCGGCGCCGGCTTGCCGCCACCCGGGGGCGCTTTTTTGCCATTACCACCCGACGCCGCACGGGACGTGTTGGCTCGGGGTTCATCAACAGTAACCTCATTCAGGTCACCAAGATTGACTTCACGATCTCGCGTCATTCCAAAATCCTAATCCAGAGCCTCGGTTAATATGTTGCCAAGGTTCACACCAAAATACCGTTTACGGTCTCTACTTTTCGTTCAACCGATGTGTTGTCAGCCGCCGTATTACTTGTCCACTACGGCCTTATCGAATAGCGGTTGCTCAGTGGCGAAATAAATCATTTCACCCAGTTCATGTTTGCCTTCTTCATTTTTCACCAAGGGCAAAAAAATCACCCACGGCCGAACGTTACGGTGGTCCACTTCTGCCCACACACCCACGATTGTTTCGTCATTGTCGTTGGTGATCTCATGGAGCCGAAAAAGGGCCATCAGGTCCACATCCGGTTGCTCATTGCCAATGGCGCGCAACTTGCCAAACAATGCCCGCGCCCATTCATCAGCCGGTGGCGCATCCTCTTTTTCGCCCGAATAGCCCACCGCTTGTACCGTTTCGCCAGACCGGATCAAGCCAAACGGGTACATGCCCCCGGAACGCTGAATTGCCTGCAAGGCCTGGCGGATACCCGCTTCGGCCAGGGCATCCATGGCCTGTTGTTCCGGGCTTTTTGCTGCTTCGTCAGCGCTCTTTGTTTGCGCTGCTTTTGTGTCACTGGCCTGCTCGGCAGCCATGGCCGGGTTCGCCCACAGCCCGGCAAGTAACATCACCAATCCAATAAAACGCATACAACACCTTGTTATTGTCATCATTATCCTGGGATTTGACCGTCATCCGGCCAACAAGATCCCGAGCTTGTCGGACGCTACCAAACTTACCCTTCTGCCGCCATAAAGACACAAAAAAGGCCGCAAAAGCGGCCTTTTTCATTGCCTGAACGGTCCCAGCGATGGGCCGTCAGGCTTATGCAGCCCGGTTTAGGCAGCAAAGTTGCTGGCTGCGAAATCCCAGTTGATCAGGTTCCAGATGGATTCCAGATACTTGGGACGAGCGTTGCGGTAGTCCACATAGTAAGCGTGCTCCCACACGTCCACGGTGAACAGCGGGGCCTGACCCTTGCCATGAGCAATCGGGGTGTCCGCATCGTCAGTGTTGACGATTTCCAGGCTGCCATCGCTGTTCTTCACCAGCCAGGTCCAGCCGGAACCGAAGTTACCGGTTGCCTTGGCGTTGAACTGGTTCTTGAACTCGTCGAAAGAACCGAACGCCTTGTCGATGGCTGCGCCCAGATCACCACTGGGAGCGCCGCCGCCGTTGGGGCTCAGGCTGTTCCAGTAAAAAGTGTGGTTCCAAACCTGCGCTGCCTGGTTGAACAGACCGCCTTCGGCGCTCTTGATGATTTCTTCCAGGGATTTGCCTTCGTTGTCGGTGCCGGCAACCATGTCGTTCAGCTTGGTCACGTAAGCGTTGTGGTGCTTGCCGTGGTGGTACTCAAGCGTTTCGGCAGAAATATGCGGTTCCAGTGCATTTTTCTCGAACGGAAGCGGCGGTAATTCAAAAGCCATAATTTGTCCCCTGACATCATGTTGTCCCATTGCTCACTGCAACGGGCCGAAATTCCCCGCAGACAACCTGCCGGTGGCCTGCGGCCAAACGATAATAACAAGCTACCGGTCGTGATCTCTACTGCGGGTACTGGCAGGTAAGGCATTGCCTTTCACTATCATAGACAAAACCTATCAATCGCCAGCGGCCCCGTGACCGGCAGGTCCTTGTCAGATGGGGCGCAATGCCCTTGTTTCAAGTACAATGCGCCCCAATTTTTACGTTCCGCGGCGTTTCTTTTTCGTCTTGTGCGGTTTAGAGCGCCTTCAACTGTTTGGCAGGAGAAAAGCATGTCTGATGATGCAGTCGTCATTGTAAACGGTGCCCGCACCGCCATGGGCGGTTTCCAGGGTTCCCTGTCCGCTGTCAGCGCCCCGGAACTGGGTGCCGCGTCCATTCGTGAAGCGGTCGCTCGCGCCGGCCTGAAAGCCGAGGACGTGCAGGAAGTCATCATGGGCTGTGTACTGCCCGCCGGCCTGAAACAGGGCCCCGCCCGCCAGGCCATGCGTCTGGCCGGCCTGCCGGACAGCACCGGTGCCACCACCATCAACAAGCTGTGTGGCTCCGGCATGAAGGCCACCATGTTCGCCTACGATTCCATCAAGGCCGGCACCAACGACATCGTCGTGTCTGGCGGCATGGAATCCATGACCAACGCCCCCTACATACTGGAAAAAGCCCGTGCCGGCATGCGTATGGGCCATGGTCAGGTCATGGATCACATGTTCCTGGACGGTCTCGAAGATGCGGAAACCGGCCGCCTGATGGGCTCCTTTGCCCAGGAAGTGGCTGACAAGCGCAGCATCACCCGCGAAGACATGGACAACTACGCCATCGAATCCCTGAATCGTGCCAATGCCGCCGTTGAAAACGGCTGGTTCAAGGACGAAATCGTGCCGGTGACCGTGAAGACCCGTAAAGGCGAAGTGGTGGTCGACACCGACGAGCAACCGGGCAACGCCAAGATCGACAAGATCCCCACCTTGCGGCCTGCGTTTGCCAAAGACGGCACCGTCACCGCCGCCAACGCCAGCTCCATCTCCGATGGTGGCTCAGCGCTGGTGCTGGCTCGCGAATCCGTGGCCAATGAGCGCGGCCTGAAGCCGCTGGCCCGCATCCTCGCCCACGCTACCAACAGCAAGCACCCCAGCGAATTCACCATTGCCCCCATCGGTGCCACCGAAGCGGTAATGAAGAAAGTGGGCTGGAGCGTGGACGATGTGGATCTGTTCGAGATCAACGAAGCCTTCGCCATGGTGGCGATGATGCCGATGATCGATTTGGGCATTCCCCACGAGAAAGTGAACATCCACGGCGGCGCCTGTGCCCTGGGTCACCCGGTGGGCTCCACCGGCTCGCGCATCATCCTCACCCTGATCCACGCGCTCAAGCGCACCGGCGGCAAACGCGGTGTGGCCAGCCTGTGTATCGGCGGCGGTGAAGCGACCGCAGTGGCCGTAGAACTGGTGTAAAACGCCAGCTCTGGACGCTTGATGCCAGACGAAAACGGGGCCTTTAGGCCCCGTTTTTTGTTGAAAAATGACCAAGCACCGAGTTACGAGAAGCGAGTGACGAAACCCGTACCTCGCGATCCCCCTTGATTCCTCACCACCGACCGCCGCAACCGCGCTCGCCATCGACTATCAACGGTCCCCACCCCGAAACATCCGCTTTCATTTTAAAACTCTGTTGCACTTTCCTGACCGGATTCGCCCTCTGTCGTATACGCAAACCCGGATTTCACCTGTACCCTGACCGGCTAGTCACCGTTTTGGGTTGGGCACAAGCCCGGGAGCACCATGTCAGCATTACCCGTTATTACCGCCATGGGCGGCATCAATGCAGCCGGCCGCAGTGCCCAGCATTTCGCTTTTCAGCGGCTTGTTTTCGATGCCCTGGATCACGCCCGACAGAGCGACACGCTGAATGCGCTGTCCCGCCTCACCGGCAATGACAGCGAGACCGTGCTGGCCCGCACCCTGATCCGGGCGCTCCCCGACAGCCACCAGCTTCACGCCGCCCTCGCCGGCACCAGCGACGCCCCCATTACCCTGGAAATGCGCAATATGGACCTGCCAGACAGCCTGCCCCCGGGCTGGCAGGTCAGCGCCGTGGACAAGCGCCGCAGCCGCGTCACCCTGCCTGCCGGGCTGGGGCTACGGGTGCCCCACGACACCCCGCGCCGGGTCAGCGCCGCCGGGCAATTACCGGACGGTTTTGACCCCGGCGCGCTCTACGCCTCCCGTAACCATCCCCGCGCGCTGCAAATGGCCATTTTTGGCATCAGTGATGCGCTGGGTGATCTGGGCATGGACTGGGCGCAGGTCGCCGCCCGGGTTCGCCCGGATCAGGTGGCCGTGTATGCCAGCAATGCCATGTCGCAGATGGATGACAACGGCCTGGGCGGCGTCATGCGCTTCCCGCCCAACGGCCAGCGCATCACCTCCAAACAGGTGCCACTGGGGCTGGGGGAAATGACCGCCGACTTTCTTAATGCCTATGTGCTGCACTCCGTCGGCACCACCGGGGGCATGCTGGGCGCCTGCGCGACTTTCCTCTATAACCTGGAAAAAGGCGTCCATGCCATTCGTAACGGCCGGGTGCGGGTCGCCATTGTGGGCACCAGCGAAGCCCCCCTGGTACCAGAGATCATGGAAGGGTACCGGGCCATGGGCGCACTGGCCGAAGACCAGGCGCTGGCCGCCCTGGACGGCGCCGCCAGCGCCGACCTGAACCGGGCCTGTCGTCCCTTCTCGGATAACTGTGGCTTCACCATGGCGGAATCCGCCCAGTTCACGGTGCTGATGGACGATGCCCTGGCGCTGGAGCTGGGCGCCGATATTCTCGGCGCCGTGCCGGATGTGTTCATCCATGCCGATGGTGGCAAAAAATCCATCTCGGCTCCCGGCGTGGGCAACTACCTGACTGTGGGCAAGGCCACTGCCCTCACCCGCCAGCTGATCGGCGAAAAGGGCCTGCGCGAGCACAGCTTTGTGCACGCCCACGGCACCGGTACACCGCAAAACCGGATCACCGAATCCGTGATTCTGGAGCGTACCGCCAAGGCTTTCGGGATTGAGCACTGGCCGGTGGTCGCCATCAAGGCCTATGTGGGGCACTCCCTTGGCAGCGCCGGTGGCGACCAGCTGTCTGCCACGCTGGGCAGCTTTGCCCAGGGCTGGCTGCCGGGCATTCGCACCGTGGACCACATTGCCGACGATGTGCACCGCGATCACCTGAATTTCTGTCTGGAGCATCAACCCCACGATGCATTGCAGGCCTCGCTGATCAATTCCAAAGGCTTCGGCGGCAATAACGCCACCGCCGTGGCGCTATCACCGACGGTCGCCGAAACCATGCTAAAACAGCGCCACGGGCAACAGGCATTCGCCGGCTGGCAGCAGCGTCGCGAGGGAGTGCGTGAAGCGAAAGCGGGTTTCCGTGACCACTGCCTGACCGAGGCACCGAAACCGGTTTACCGCTTTAACGAGGGGGTACTGGGAGATGAGCACGTCACCCTGAGTGACAAGGCGGTGCAGTTAAATAACGGCCCAGCCATGACCTTTGATGACGACAACGGCCTGGCGGCTTACCAAATCAATCTCTAGCGCTGCTCGGATGGGAAAGGGTGAGTAACGAGGTACGAGTTTCGAGTTGCGAAAACCTTTCCCGGTCTTCGTTTCTCGTTTCTCGTTTCTCGTCACTCGACACTCAGCATCCCCAGCCACTGAAGATCAGCGAATCTCCACCTCAAAGGCGGGCGACGCCCAGCCCTGCCTTGACGAAGGAGCATCGCCAAGCAGCGCTGCACCGCCGTAAATCACCTGTTTCGCATCGCCGTATTGCAACCAGGTTTCGGTGGGTGCGACACCTTCCCCGGGCTTGCTGTAATCGCACACCCCCTGCGGAAAAATTTCCGCCACCTGCTCGGCAAAACCTTGCGGGTCCAGCGCAGTGGGGTAGTCCGCCGGGTCCACGGGTTTGAGCTGGCACTTGTTGGTCAGGGTTTCAATGCTGTCCCCTGCCACCGTGCGCGGGGTGCCAAAGCGCGTCTGCACCACGGTCTGCTGCAGGCCCACCAAGGGATCGGTAATCGGCGATAACAAATCCGCCACCGTGCCCAGCAGATCGCCCACCACGGGGATATCGGACACCACCGGCAGTTCACTCAGGTCCAACCCGCAAACCTGACCGGTCAGCGCATCCACCACCACGCCCGCCTCTGCCGGCGCCGCCGGCAACAACGACAGGTCCAGCCCCGGCAGAATCGGGGTCGGGTACAACAGGTTACCGCTGAGCGGCACGATAGGGCCTTCCGGACCCACCAGCGAAGACACCGACAAACAACGGTCACGGGCGTAGACCGGTTTGTGCTCACGGACTTTTTCTTCAATGCTCAATGCCGAGGCGTCCGCTTCAATTTGCGACAGCCACAAATCCATCACCAATAGCGCCTCGGTGGTATAAACCGTATCGCCAAACAATGGCGCCGGGCCGTACCAGATCACCTGGTTATCCGCGTGCCCCTGGGTCTTTTCCAGGCGGGCCCGCATCTGCCAGGAGTGATAGGCATCGTGGGCGATCCCCGGGTCCGGGCCGCGCAGATCAATAATCGGTACATTGGCCAGGTGCTCGGCGGTGTTAATGGCGCCGGTGCGATAGGCATTATGCAGCGCTTGGCTATCGGCCACGGTGCGCTCCGGCTGGTAGTCGATATCCACATTGAAGCCGCCAATTTCCCGATTCACTGTCAGGAACTGGTCACCGGTGATCACGCCACTCTGCAACGCCCGCAGGCCATATTGAACGCCCACGTTATCCAGCGGAATGCCCCCGAATCCCCGCGACAGCAATTGTTCGTTCGCAGACCACACTTCTGGCGAACGCAGCCCAAACTGGGACTTCATGTAATCCAGCAAGCCACAACGCAATCCATCCGGAGCGTCCTGGGCGTCATAGACGGTCACCCCGTCCTCCAGACCCGGGCAGCTTTCCTGGTCAGGATAGGCTGCCGGGAAAAAGGCCAGATCCGAAATCAGCGGATTCAACGGCAGATGGCCATAGAACGCGGACCATTGCGCAGCAGGAATCACCCCGGAACTCAACAACCGGGTGACCACATCCTGAAAGCCTTGCGGGTCGGAAGGCAGCTGATTGCCGAAATACTGGCTAAGCAAATTGTAATCGGCGAACTGGGTGGCCGTGGTCCACACATCCGGGTAGGAGCACTGCACGATCATGCCTTGATAAATGCCCGGATACGCATTAGCCACATGCTGCTGGGTGATGGAACCACCGGAACACCCCGTACCAATGGTGTAACGAATTTCACCGTACTGCTCGACGATGCGCTCCTTGCCCATCATCAGCGATTCCGCCGCCGTCACCAGATTGCCGTTATGTCCCAGGTTTCCCTGGGCGGTGGAGAGGGTCATGAAACCGCGTCCCAGCGCCGTGGTGATACTGTCACCCAGCAACAGCTCTGCGCCTTCCGGGGCCGTACCGGCGATATCACCCTGGGGAGGGCTACCCATGCCATAGCTCACGCCCACGTTACCCCCGTGGTGAATCAGCAATTTGCCGTTCCACTGTGGCTGTGGGTTCAGCGCGGTCCAGGGTTGATCCGGTTGGTACAGGGTCATGATCAGGTAGCGATCCCTGTTCTGCACGCCCTCTTCCATGCGCACGATAAAGGGCACCTCCACACCTGCATCCGTGGTGATCCGGGCAATGGCCTCCTGGGCCGGCGGATTGGCGGGGTCGTAAGGTTGAAAGGCGCCAGGAATCCCCGGGTTCTCGGGATCAAAATTGGTTATCAGACTTTGCAGCTTGTCGGCGGGCACATACTTGAAACTGTACTCAGCCGGCTGGTTACACTGGGCATCCACCGCCGCCGCATTGGTGCATTGCCAAGGCTGAATCTGTGGCCCGGAAATCACCGGACCTCCATTGGGGTGATTGATAATGATCCGTTCCAGCACGCTGTCATCCGCCAGCACCACGGTCAGCCGATTGCTGCCCAGCGCCAGGCCATTGATCAGGCCTTTCAGGGTACCGGCGTCAGTAGCCGTCAGTTGGTCGGTGACGGCCCTATCCCCCAGTGTCACCACCGCGCTTTCAAGCTGGGCCGCATCGGGGGTGATCACCTCCACCAGTGCATCGCCACCGCTGATCAGGTCTGCCCGGTTGGAAAGCACCCGGATTTCACCTTCCCCGGCAATCGGCTCAGCGGGCTCATTGGGGGTGGGCTCGGCAGGGGGGTTGCTGGTCACCGGCACCGACGATGAGCCGCCCCCGCCACAGGCGGTGAGCAAAAGGGTCAGGGTGACAGGCATGGCAAACGCAGGCATTTTCATCGCAGGCTCCTCCCCGGGCGGCAGCCGTTGGCGCGCCGGGATCAGCGTGGACCGCTGATTGTTCTTGTTAAGATCCGTGCAATACGCACGGGTAGACCTTGATTGTCAGAGAGATCCCGCCGCCACACTGTTGCGGTACGGTGGTGCCATAGTTACCGGCATGGCGGCATTCTTTTCAGAATGTTGCACGAATGTACCACCTGATGAGACAGGAATGGCAGGACCGCATGGCGCACACCCCATTAGCTGATAAGGTAGCCCCATCGAATGCACAGGACTGCCTATGACCCGCCTGAAACTCGCCCTGCTGATGCTGGTTGCCCTGACCGCCAGCACCGCCCTCTGGCACCGCTACAAGCCGCTTCCTCCGGGATTGAACGTGCAAGGGGAAACCCATGCGGTGCAGGGGCTCAAATTGCTGGTAGACGATACTTGGGAAAGCGACAACGGTGTCGGAACCACGCGGCTCAGCCGGCAACATATCTTCGACGAATTCTTCCGCTTAATTGGCCAGGCGGAAAAACTCATCGTGGTCGACATGTTCCTGTTCAACGATTTTCAGGGCACCGCCAGCGAGACCGAACGGGCCTTGTCCAGCAAGCTCACCGACGCCTTGCTGGCTCGACGCGCCAGCCACCCGGCCATGCCAATCGTGGTCATCACCGACCCCATCAATACGCTTTATGGCGGGCTCCACAGCAAGCACCTTACGCGCCTGAAGAAAGCCGGCGTCACCGTCGTCACTACGCCTTTGCCGGCACTGCGCGATTCCAACCCCAGTTGGTCCGGCCTGTGGCGGGTGTGCTGTCAGTGGCTGGGCAACAACCCGGACAAGGGCTGGCTGCCCAATCCCATGGGGCCGGGACAGGTCCCCCTGCGCAGCTACCTGACGCTGCTGAACTTCAAGGCCAATCACCGCAAGACCCTGGTGGTGGACGAAGGTGAACACTGGACCGGCCTGGTCACCTCCGCCAATGCTCACGATGGCAGCAGCGCCCACAGCAATATCGGCCTACGCTTTCAGGGCAATGCGGTCAAAAACCTGCTGGCCAGTGAACTGGCTGTCGCAGAGCTGACCGCCACCCGACTGCCCACACTACCCACCTTGCCAACACAACCGACTGACCCGGCCGCCGACGCACGCCTGCAACTGCTCACCGAAGGCGCCATTCGTGATGCCTTGCTCGCTACCCTCAACCACAGCCAGGCCGGCGATCAGATTGATGTGTCAGTGTTCTATCTGTCCCATCGCCCGCTGATGAAGGCCCTGCTCGCGGCACAGCAACGGGGCGTACAACTACGCGTCCTGCTGGATCCCAACAAGGATGCCTTCGGGCGTGAGAAGAACGGGATTCCCAACCGTCAGGTGGGGAGTGAATTGCACAACGCCGGCATCCCGGTGCGCTGGTGCAACACCCAGGGTGAACAATGCCATACCAAGATGCTGCTGCGGCGCAGCGCCAACAGCGCCGAACTGATCCTCGGCTCCGCCAACTACACCCGGCGTAATCTGGATAACCTGAATCTGGAGAGTAGCGTGCGGCTGATCGCCGCCCCCGACCACCCCATCATGCAACAGGCCGGCGATACCTTCGAACGGCGCTGGGAGAACCGTTACGGCGAAAAGCACAGCACCGATTATGCGGTGTATGCGGATGACTCGGTATGGAAGTACTGGCTGTATCGGGGAATGGAATTCACTGGCTGGAGCAGTTTTTAGGGATAGACGCCGTAGGAGCGCCACTTGAGGCGCGAACGCTTAGGTCCGAGTTGCGAGAAACGAGGCACGAGGGAAAAAAGCTTTTCGAAACTCAAACCTCGTCCCTCACTCCTAATGCAATTCGGGTGCAAGCACGTTCTACAGTGGCAATAAAACGCTGGGGGTTATTCTGTCGCCGGAGATTCTTTCACTGGCCGATTGCGATGCCAGTCCAGGCCGGCGACGGCGCCGTTGATCAGCCAGGCCGCAGCCACCAGACCGCCCGCCATGGGCCAGCCCCAGCTTTGTGGCAACAACTCCGTGCCGGGAACAAACAACAAGAACAGTAGCGTTTCCAGCACCGCCAGCAACACCGGCGCCACCAGACGAGCCGGGTAATGCAGCTCCACACCCAACCAACGCAAGCCCGCCGCGCCCATGGTCAGGCCTAGCCAGATAATAATAATGCCACCGATGACTACTGCCATTGCCGTCTCCCTGCCTGTTCAGTTCTGTCCGCCATAGAGCGCTTCGCGGCCGTGGCGCACTTCCATGCCTTCGCGCACTTTTTTTGGCAAACCACCCACCACCAGCGCAAAGGAATGATCGATCATGCGCTGGATTTCCCCTTCAGGAATGGAGCCATCCAGTTTGATCGTATTCCAGTGTTTCTTGTTCATGTGGTAGCCGGGTAGCACGGCGGTAAAGATATCCCGCAGCGCCAGGGCCTGATCCGGATCGCACTTCAGATTCATGCGCCCTTCACCGCTCTCTTGGCCCAGCGTTGCGAACATCTTGTCGCGCACTTTCATCACCGCCACATCCGGGCCAAAAGGATAATCCTCCATCGCTTCGGGCTTGCCGAGAAGATATTGGCGAGCGGTATCGACATCCATGTCCACCTCGTTTCAAATGCGGATTCCATTGCCCGACCCGTAGTAAAACGGCCATGTTTAGCCTGGATCAGGTTCTTCGATTTTCGCTGTTAACTATTCACTGTTAACTATTAATTGCCTTCTCATATTTCCCGGGTTTCGCGGAAACGAATGTCCGGGTGACGTTCCTGGGCCAGTTGCAGGTTAACCCGCGTGGGTGCCAGGTACGTCAGGTGCCCGGCACCGTCACGGGACAGATTGTCATAGGCCTTGCGTTCAAAGGCGGACAGCTCTTTATCGCTCTCGGCTTCCACCCAGCGAGCCGTGGCCACACTGACCGGCTCATAACGGCAATCCACCCCGTATTCGCCTTTCAACCGCGCCGCCACCACATCGAACTGCAGGGTACCCACCGCACCGAGAATCACATCGTTATTGCGCAGCGGGAAGAACACCTGGGTAGCGCCTTCTTCTGCCAGCTGGGTCAGGCCCTTATGCAGCTGCTTGCTCTTGAGCGGGTCGTTGAGCACCACCCGCTGGAACAGTTCCGGAGCGAAGTGCGGAATGCCGGTAAAGGCCAGCTCTTCGCCTTCGGTGAAAGTATCGCCGATCTGAATGGTGCCATGGTTATGCAGCCCGATAATGTCACCGGAGAAGGCTTCTTCCACATTATCGCGCTCACCGGCCAGGAAGGTCAGGGCATCGGGAATGCGCACATCCTTCCCGGTCCGCACCTGCTTGAGCTTGATGCCCTTTCGATAGGTGCCGGAACAAATGCGCATGAAAGCAATGCGGTCCCGGTGGCGGGGGTCCATATTGGCCTGAATCTTGAACACAAAGCCGGTCATCTTGGGCTCATCGGCCGCCACGGTGCGAGCCGTCGCATCGCGGGGCTGGGGTGGCGGCGCCCACTGCACCAGACCATCGAGCATATGATCGACACCGAAGTTGCCCAGCGCGGTACCGAAGAAAACCGGGGTCAATTTGCCAGCCAGGAAACGCTCCAGATCGAACTCGTGGCTGGCACCCTGCACCAGCTCCAGGGTATCGCGCAGCTCCTCGGCGTAGTCAGCCCCCACGGCCTCATCCAGCTCGGGGTTATTGAGCCCTTTGACCTCACGCACGTCCTGCACAGTGTGGCCCTGCCCGGTCTTGTACAACACGGTGGTGTCAGTAAGCAGGTTGTAGACACCCTTGAAGCTCTTGCCCATGCCAATGGGCCAGGTAATCGGCGCGCACTCGATATTGAGCACGTCCTCGATTTCGTCGAGCACGTCGATGCCGTCGCGCACATCCCGGTCCAGCTTGTTGATGAAGGTAAGAATCGGCGTGTCACGCAAGCGACACACTTCCATCAGCTTGACGGTCCGCTGCTCCACACCCTTGGCGGCATCGATCACCATCAGCGCCGAATCCACCGCGGTGAGGGTGCGGTAGGTATCCTCAGAGAAGTCCGCGTGGCCGGGGGTGTCCAGCAGGTTGACCGTGGCATCCTTGTAGGGGAACTGCATCACCGAGGTCGTCACGGAAATGCCCCGCTCCTTCTCCATCTCCATCCAGTCGGAGGTGGCATGCTTGCCGGACTTCTTGCCTTTCACGGTCCCTGCACTCTGGATCAGGTTTCCGTACAGCAGCAGTTTTTCGGTAATGGTGGTTTTACCGGCGTCCGGGTGCGAAATGATCGCGAAGGTGCGGCGCTTGGCCACCTGGTCTTGCAGGCTCATGGTGCTCAATCTCTGACTGGGTATTTCGAGGGCGCGAGTATAACAGCCTTCGCGGCCTCATTTCCCGTCAGACCAGCCCGGACCCTTTCAGTTGGCGCTGGCGCATCAGCAGGTACAGGGCAAAGCCCACCGCAACCCCGGGAACCACGCCCAGCAACAAGGCCAGCCAGCCACCACGCACCTGGTAACGCTTGCGCTCGAACAGCACCCAGATCGCCAGAATCACCCAGCACAGGATGACATCGGTGGCGTAGCCAGCCGCATAAGGATTGACGAAACCGCCAGCGGCGGCAGCCAGTATATCCGGGTTGGCCATGAGCGGCGGGATGATCAGCACCGCAAAAGCGCCGCAAAAGATCAGCGCCACCATGATCAGCAAACGACGAAACAGGCTTTCGGACATGGGCAATCCCTCCTTGGGTAAGTTTTTCTGTTCCCCCTATCGTTGGCATTAATCGACCCGCTGTCCAGTAGCTAACAATGGCGCCATTGGGTCAGCGGCTAAAGCGGTGCTAGAGTGACCGTTCCTCTTTTCAATCAGGACACAGCCATGTCTGCCACCCTTCGTTGCGTTCACATTGTGACAGCCCTGCTCGCCCTTACCCTGTTGAGCGCCTGTAGCCGTAGCCCCGATGCCGGCGATGCCCAGAAAGCCCTGGAAGCGGAAATGCGTAACGCCCATCTGGATGGATTGCTGGAAGTCACCGATGTGGAAAAGCACAACGGTTACGAGGATGGCGATGGCCGCTACACCGTGGAAGTCAGCTACAGCCTGGAGGCCCAGGAAGACCTGGAGGGCTATACCAACCAGGTAAAAGGCAACGAGGAACTCTCCGGCCTGGACCGGTTCGCCATGATCATGGCGCTGAGCGCGTTGCGGGTGGAGCACGGCAATTTCAAGAAAGGCGACACCTTCCAGCGCCAACGGGTCATCCACTTCCGGGATACAGAAAAGGGCTGGATGCCCTTGGAATAGGAAGCCGCTGCAGGCTTCACGCTACACGCGGTTTAGGGATGGAGCCGTACGACGGCCGCCCTGCCCGCGGAATTCAGTTGAAAGTTCAAAGTGAAAAATTGAAAAGGAAAACCGGGGGTCGGACCACACCGTTGGCTCTAGGGAAACTCTGAAACCTGCCGAGCTCAGATATCCCTGATCGCTCTCCTGGCGATGGCCTCGCTGCGCGAGGTTCGCACCCTAAACGGTGCTCCTACAGCAGCTTCGTAGAAAGATCGATGCCAGAAAAACCTTTCTGTTTTTCCCTATCGGCTCCAACGTAGCTCGTCGCTATTTATGCCCCGAGGCCAGCAGGCACTGCATCAGTACCGCATCTTCGTGGCCATCGCCTCGGCGGTAATAATTTTTGCGGATGCCGGAAACCGTGAAGCCCAGTGATTCATACAGCGCCCGGGCACTGTGATTGCTTTCCCGCACTTCCAGGTAGATCACACTCATGGCATCGCGGCGGGCCGCGTCTATGGCCTGTTCCAATAATCCACGGGCCAGACCCTGACGCTGGCGAGCAGGGGCCACGGCGATATTGAGCACATGGGTTTCATCAAGAATTCGCGACATAATCAGAAACGCCGCTGGCAGCCCCTCAACCTCCACCACCTGACACAGATAATGGGCGTTGCCGAGGCAATCGAGAAAGTGATTACGACTCCAGGGGGTCAGCTGCGCCGCCGTTTCAATGGCCAGCACCGCCTCCAGGTCTACCTCCTGCATGGCCCGAATCGGGCCGGCATCATCAAACGCCATCGTAGCCGTGGGCCTGCATGGCTTGCCAGCTGGCTTTCTTGTGCTGCACCGGGTCTGCCAGCATTTCTGCCAGGCTGCTGATCACCAGTGCCGGCAGCCGTCCCAGCTCGAAAGGCTGGTAACGGGGCTGTTCAAACAGGGCCTCGGCCACCGTTTCCGGCAGACATAACAGCACCCGTTCTCCGCCGCTCTGCTCGCTGAGGCCGGCCACAAAGGCGGACAAGGCCTGGGCGGCTTCGTGCGCCGGCATGGGCTGTTCTGTGAGAGGACAGAAGAAACGACGCGGGCGCTGCGCACGCCCCTGAAACAGCGCCAACAGGTTGGCCATCAACGGGGCTTCGAAACGCCCCAGCCCCGGGGCCTGGCTGTCTTCCTGGGCACACAGCAACCAAGTGGTGCCACCCAAGTGGGCCTCAAGCGTAAATGTGAGCCCTTTCACTTTCGCCTTGGCTGGTGCAGGGGCCTCGTCCTTAGCCTGCTCTTGGGCAGGTGTCACGGAACGGGCCGATGGCGCTTTCGCCAATGCATCGGCTGCCGATGCCTCAGGTGCATGCTCGGCCGGGCTGGATTCAGCGGCGGCCAAGGGAACATCGACAGGAGCTTCAGGCTCCCGGGACGGCACCGCCACATCAACAGCAGGCCCTGCCGATGCAGGAGCATTAGTCTGCTCTTCCTCCGACCAGTCCAATGCCGGTGACGGCGCCGCCCCGGGCAAAGCCACACGGGCCACCCAGGGCGTCAGCCCCATGGCCTTGAGATAACTCTGCCGCTGCGCTTCGTTCATTGAGCACCTCCGGTGCCGCCAGACGCCGGACGCACCACGCACCACGCAAGAAGAGCACCACCGACTCTCTTACCGTCAGGCCTCAGGCATCCGGCGTCAGGCAGTTTCTTCATACATCCGCCGCTTGAGGGTGGGCTCGTTCCACGCCGGCTGCGAAGTGATTCAAGGCGTTCAGGTAGGCCTTGGCCGACGCGGTAATGATGTCCACATCCGCGCCATGGCCGTTGACGATACGGCCGCCCTTCTCCAGGCGCACGGTCACTTCCCCCTGACTGTCGGTGCCCGCAGTAATCGCGTTAACCGAATACAGTTGCAGGGCCGTGTGGCTGTCCGCCAGCTTTTCAATCGCCTTGAAGGCGGCATCGACTGGACCGGCACCCGTGGCGGTAGCGTCCTGTTCAACACCATCAATGGACATCACAATGCGGGCCTGCGGGGTTTCACCCGTGCGCGCGCTGGCTTCCAGCAACACCAGCTTGAAGCGCTCCTGCTCCACCGCCCGTTTGGTGTCGCTGACCAGCGCCTGCAGATCCTCGTCGAACACTTCGTGTTTCTTGTCCGCCAGGTCCTTGAAGCGCAAAAAGGCCTCGTTCATGGCCGTTTCAGACGCAAACACGATGCCCAGCTCGTCCAGCCGGGCCCGGAACGCGGCACGGCCAGAATGCTTGCCCAGCACCATGCGGTTGGTGTGCCAGCCCACATCTTCGGCGGACATGATCTCGTAGGTCTCGCGGTGCTTGAGCACCCCGTCCTGGTGGATGCCGGATTCATGGGCGAAAGCGTTGGCGCCGACGATGGCCTTGTTCGGCTGCACCGGGAAGCCGGTGATCTGCGACACCATTTTCGAGGTGGGCACAATTTCCCGGGCATTAATGCCGGTATCTACATTGAACAGGTCCTGACGGGTTTGCACCGCCATCACGATCTCTTCCAAAGAGGCGTTGCCGGCCCGTTCGCCCAGCCCGTTGATGGTACATTCCACCTGCCGCGCCCCGGCCTGCACCGCAGCCAGGGAATTGGCCACTGCCAGCCCCAGATCGTTATGGCAATGCACGGAGAAGACCGCCTTGTCCGCATTGGGAATACGCGTGAGCAGCTGGCTGATGGTGTCGCCGAATTGCTCGGGAATGGCATAGCCCACGGTGTCCGGAATATTGATCGTACGCGCGCCGGCATCAATCACCGCTTCGATAATACGGCACAGGAAGTCGATCTCGGAGCGGCCCGCATCTTCACAGGAAAACTCCACGTCACCCATATGGTTGCGCGCGTGCTTGACCGCTGCCACCGCGTGTTCGATGACCTGATCCGGCTCCAGCCGCAACTTGTGCTGCATATGAATCGGGCTGGTGGCGATAAAGGTATGAATCCGCCCGGATTCGGCCCCGGCCAGTGCTTCCGCAGCCCGGTCGATATCCGCCGCCTTGGCACGGGCCAGGGAACAAATGGTGGATTCACGCACGGTATCGGCAATGGCTTTTACGGACCGAAAATCCCCCTGGCTGGCGATGGCGAAGCCGGCTTCGATCACATCCACCCGCATGCGTTCCAGTGCCCGGGCGATACGCAGTTTTTCATCCTGGTCCATGGTGGCACCGGGACTCTGCTCACCGTCACGCAGGGTGGTATCAAAAATAATCAGGCGGTCTTTGCTCATGGGATCTCTCGCACATTATCGGGGGACTGGATCACCCCTTTTCACCGCAGGAGCACGCTTACACGCTCCTGCGTTTCAAGTTCAGACTGGCGAACAGTTTACACCAGTCGCAGGGTGCGCAGCACGGCCTCACGCAAGGCGTCACCCGCTTCGCGCCCGGCGATGCCCTCAGCCAAACGGATCTTTTTGCCATCAATCTCGGCGATCAACGCCATGTACTCGGTCTGGCGGCCATTGCTGGTGCTGCTCATGCCCGTCTTCAGCACCACTTGCTCTGCCCGCAGTAACTGGCCCTTGCGGGTAAACACGGGGATTCCCAGCCAGCGACGCAGGCTGCGCACTTCGCCACCGCGAATCCACACATCCAGACCCCTGCCCAGGGTGAACACGGTAATCCCCACAATGAGATAACCAATCAGCCCGAAAATGCTGCCCATGAAGTACAACATAAAGCCTTCGCTGGCGGCGGCGATAAACAGCCCGGTGCCCACGGCGGCGAAAATGCCACCAAACACCAGCAGCGCCAGTTTCATCCCCAGGTGGCGGCCCGGACGGCTTTGCAGATGCAGGCCCTGGCTGGTCTGCTCCACCCGTATCTGTTCATTGGCGGATTCCAGTGCCTCCACCTGCCGCTCGCGCTGGTCGGCCATGACGTGGGACTCCGGCAGCCGGAAACGGCTCTCACTCTCTCCTGCCACTACCGGGATATCCCAGCTGCGTTTCAGCTTGCGATCTTCAACCATGCCCTCCAGCTCGACTCGCCAGCAGATATAATTGCGACCGCTACCGGATGACGGCGGCTGCTCCGCCGGCACATCGAAACAGAACAGGATATCGCTGCCCTGCTGGGTGGGCTGGCACAGGGCGCGCTGGTCGGTCTGCCAGAGGATGTCTTCCACGGTTTTGCGGTCTTTACCGCTACCGCTTTCACGGCCCCGGATGCAGCTCAGCCACACATCCAGATCCGTCTCCCGGGGCAACGCCTTGCCCAGGTGGATGGCGCCCCCTACCTGACCACCGGCATGGCCGGGCTCAGGATCCAGTTCCAGCGGGGTGGGGCCGAAGAACTGATAATTGCTGCGCATCTTCCAGCCCGCCCAGGCAATACCGGCACCCACGGCGGGAAACAGCAGTACCATCAGAATCGCGTAATCACCGCCACTGACCTTGTCCCAGACTGCCAGATAGGCCGGCGATGGCAGCAGGATGAAGATGGCGCCGAAGCCCACCAGAAACCAGTGGCCGGATTTTTCCTTGCTGTGGTACTGCCCCCCTTCTGCCAGATCCGCCTTGCCCTTGCTGCCCCGGTTGAACAGAAACATCAGGCCGCCACCCACCAAGGCAAAGACGCCGCCGAAGGCCAGGCCAAACACCAATGATCCCCAGCGCAGAGTGCGATCCAGAAAAGCCTCGGAGGGATTCGCCGGGTTGACCCAGGCCATGACGGTTCGCCCCCGGGAGCGAGCGGACTCCAGCCGGCTGGCCAGGCGCTGCCAGTAATCGTCGAAATTATCGCTGCCGCTGTACTGACTCACGGTGCTGCTGGAATAGCTGCGCCCGTTATAGTCATAACGGTACTGGGCGCTGACACTGTAGGTGGTGGAGCCGTCGGAATAACTGCGATTGAGCGTACTGCTAAGCACAGTGGCCGGCACCCGGTCCCAGCTTCCGGCCTGCCAGTATTGAAAGGCGGGCTTGAGCCCGACAAAGAACATCACCGCCAGGCCTGCCACCAGGAAAACGCCTGGAAACAGGATGGTCATGCACCCTGATGCTTTATTATCTTTCTGTGTTTCCTGTTCTGCGTTTTCTGCCGTATTCGACACCCGTGATTCCCCCAAACAACAACACTCCGGCCAGGGCACCGTACAGGTGGGCATTCACATAAACCCGCCCGTCGATCCAGCTACGGAGATACTCCACGTCATAGCCTGCCTGCTGCTCACTGACAATGCGCCCGGCGATCACCAGCAACACCAGTGAATGCAACCAGGGATTCCCCCGCCAGCCCTGCAGCAGGCAATAGACCAGCAAGCCATGGAGGATACCGGACAGCCCCACATAGTGCTGCAAACCGGTATCCAGAAAATACAACGCCAGCCCGGTGAGCACCCCACAAAACAGCAACCAGCTCCAGAATCGCGCACGATCAAGCAGGTCCGTGAAAAAGTAACCACACAACAGCAGGCCAGCCAGGTTCAGCAGCATATGCCAGTGATTCAGGTGCACCAGATGGCAGGTGAAAAGTCGCCACCATTGCCCCTGCTCGATCGCCCCCCGATCAAACGCCAGCCAGGGATTCACCCAGGCATGCGCCAACCCCAACATCACCATTGTGGCGACCACCAGGGCAAAGTGCGGGAGGAGTTTTTTGTCTCTGGGTTGCATGGAGATACCGGCAGAAAGAAGAGCGGACATTATGGGGAGGCGACAACAGAGGGTGCAAGCCAAGAACCTCAGTTACGAGTTACGAGAAGCGAGTTTCGAAAATCAAAACCTGCACTTAAAGGCCTGGTTTTCGCTTCTCGTAACTCGTATCTCGACACCAGGATTATCGCGCCGCGAGCGACGCTCCTACGGCGGATTCAGTACAGATGCCACAAAAAAGAAAACCCCGCACAAGGCGGGGTTTCTTTAAGGCTTTCAATGGTCGAATGACCGGCTGATTTACATCATGCCGCCCATACCGCCCATACCACCCATGCCGCCCATGTCCGGGGCGCCACCAGCGGCATTTTCTTCCGGCTTGTCCGCCACCATGGCTTCGGTGGTGATCATCAGGCCGGCGATGGAAGCCGCTGCCTGCAGCGCGGAACGGGTCACCTTGGCCGGGTCCAGAATACCCATTTCCAGCATGTCGCCGTACTCGCCAGTGGCCGCGTTGTAGCCGTAGTTACCTTTGCCATTGCGCACTTCCTGCACGATGACGGAGGCTTCTGCACCGGCGTTGTAAGCGATCTGGCGCAGGGGCATTTCCAGCGCACGGAAGGTCAGAGCGATACCGGCGTTCTGCTCATCGTTGTCACCCTTGATAGTGCCAACGTTGGCCAGAGCGCGCACCAGGGCAACACCACCGCCCGGTACCACACCTTCTTCTACCGCAGCACGGGTGGCGTGCAGGGCATCGTCCACACGGGCTTTCTTCTCTTTCATTTCAATTTCGGTGGCAGCACCGATCTTGATGACCGCAACACCGCCGGCCAGCTTGGCCACGCGCTCTTGCAGTTTTTCCTTGTCGTAATCAGAGGAAGAGTTTTCGATTTCCTTGCGGATCTGCTCCACACGGGCGTCGATATCTGCCTGCTGGCCAGCGCCATCAACAATGGTGGTGTTGTCCTTGTCGATGTTCACTTTCTTGGCGGTACCCAGATCTTCCAGGGACGCGTTTTCCAGGCTCAGGCCCACTTCTTCGCTGATCACGGTACCGCCGGTGAGGATGGCGATGTCCTGCAGCATGGCCTTGCGACGGTCACCAAAGCCCGGCGCTTTCACGGCGGCGCACTTGATGATGCCGCGCATGTTGTTCACAACCAGAGTCGCCAGTGCTTCGCCTTCGATGTCTTCAGCGATGATCAGCAGCGGCTTGCCTGCTTTAGCCACATTTTCCAGGGCCGGCAGCAGTTCACGGATGTTGGAGATTTTCTTGTCTACCAACAGGATGTACGGGTCTTCCAGCTCGACCTGCATCTTTTCCTGATTATTGATGAAGTACGGGCTCAGGTAACCGCGGTCAAACTGCATGCCCTCAACCACGTCCAGCTCGTTCTGCAGGGACTGGCCTTCTTCAACGGTGATAACGCCTTCCTGGCCCACTTTTTCCATGGCCTGGGCAATGATTTCACCAACAGATTTATCGGCGTTGGCGGAGATGGTGCCGACCTGCTCGATGCTCTTGGTGTTGTCACACGGAGTAGACAGCGTCTTCAGCTCTTCCACCACGGCGGCCACGGCCTGGTCGATACCACGCTTCAGGTCCATGGGGTTCATGCCGGCGGTTACGGACTTGAGGCCTTCGTTTACGAATGCCTGAGCCAGTACCGTGGCAGTGGTGGTGCCGTCACCGGCTTCGTCGTTGGCCTTGGACGCGACTTCTTTCACCATCTGGGCGCCCATGTTCTCGAACTTGTCTTCCAGTTCGATTTCGCGGGCAACGGAAACGCCATCCTTGGTGATGGACGGGGCGCCGAAGGATTTTTCCAGCACCACGTTACGGCCTTTCGGGCCCAAGGTTACCTTAACAGCGTCGGCCAGAATGTTGACGCCTTTGGCCATACGTTGACGCGCTTCGTCACGGAACAAAATTTCTTTAGCCATGTTTTATATACCTCTGCGATTCTTTACCCAGTGATGGGCTGAATGCCCTTGCGGGCGTTCGATGTCTGTCTAGACCGGAAGAGTTATCCGGGCCGTATTCAGCGTTTAGCCTTCAACGACGGCCAGAATTTCGGCTTCGCTCATGATCAGCAGCTCTTCGCCTTCCACCTTCACGGTGGACCCTGCGTATTGGCCAAAGATCACCTTGTCGCCTGCTTTCACATCCAGCGGGCGCACATCACCGTTTTCGGTGATCTTGCCATTGCCTACGGCAATGACTTCGCCACGGGACGGCTTCTCGGCAGCGGAACCGGGCAGCACAATACCGCCAGCGGTTTTGGTTTCTTCCTCTTCACGGCGAACCAGCACGCGATCATGCAAAGGACGGATGCTCATTTTTCCTTAAACTCCCAGTTAGTTCTTTTGACACCCAAGTCGGCCACAGCGGCCAAACTCGACAGTCTGAATTAGCACTCTCATGAGTGGAGTGCTAATCATAGTAAGGACGCCAGCACAGTCAACAGGAAATACCGATCATCGCCGGGGCTCCCTGCGCCTGCCTGCTGGCCGTGGAATGGGGTCGTAACGGCGGGATTCAAGGGCGGACGAGGAAAAAATCCTCTGGAGGAGTACGGGCGAGCATCACCAGGGTGTCACGCACTTGCCCAGCGTCTTCCGCCCGGGCCGGGAACGGTAGCCGACGTAACCGCGCCTCGTGCCACAGCCAGGCACCCCAGGGGTCCACCGCCAGCATCTGCGCCCCCTGCCCCGGCGCGCCCAGCAAGGCCAGATAGTGGTCGATGGCCTCAGCGTGATCATCATTCATGTGCCCGACCATGGCCTGTTCACGGGCCAGGTCCCAACCCCACGGCTGCACCAGCGCTTCGGCATTCAACCAGGTCGCCCGGGCAAAACCCGGTATCCAGCGCGCCGTCGTCGGGCGCAACGCCAGAAAATGAAAATCCAGCTGGAGGTACTCGCGGGCGTGAGGAAACACCTGAAAGTAACGCTCCCCCTCGGCCGGGGGCACAGCCACCACCTCGCCGGACACGGTCAACCGCATGGCCGCCTGCCAGTCGCTGTGCTGTTGCTCCACCCACACCAGTGATGCCGCCGGGTTGGCCGCCAGGTTCACACTATGCGCCGCCAACGCACTGACCAGCATCAACAGGCGCCCTTCATGGTCCGGAACCACATTGACGGCAGACGCAAACGGCGCCCCCTCACTGTCCACGGTAGCCAGTGCCGCATGGCTGTGCTGATAGATAAACGACTGGGCTTCTGCTTCCTGATGCATGTGTGGCCTGCTCTCCGTTTCCATTTCCCGTTTCCCGTTTTACGGCGGGCCTGAGCAATCCGGTCATTGGCCTGCCCGCTGCACCTCACCATAATCCGTTGCAACGTGAACCGACAGTGTAAGGAATCACCATGGAACTGAACCAGAAAGTGATTGTTGTGACCGGCGCCGGCCGTGGCCTGGGCCGTGGCATCGCCACCTTTTTTGCCGGTAAAGGCGCCAGAGTGGCCTGTGTGGACCTGAGCCAGGAAGACCTGGACGCCACCGTAGCAGCCTGTGAAGCCGCCGGCGGCGAAGCCCGCGCCTACCTGGCCAATGTGGCCAAAGAGGAAGAGGTGGAAGCCCTGTTCAACAATGTGGTTGCCGATTTCGGCGCCCTGCACGGTTTGGTCAACAACGCCGGCATCACCCGTGACGGGTTGCTGATCAAGGCCAAAGACGGAGAGCTGGTCAGCAAAATGAGCTTGCAACAGTGGCAGGCCGTGATCGACGTGAACCTGACCGGGGTGTTCCTGTGTGGCCGTGAGGCCGCCGCCAAGATGGTCGAAACCGGCGCCGAGGAAGGCGTGATCGTCAACATTTCCTCCCTGGCCCGCCAGGGCAGCTTCGGCCAGAGCAACTACTCTGCCGCCAAGTCCGGGGTAGCCGCCATGGCCGAGACGTGGGCGAAAGAACTGGCCCGCTACAACATTCGCACCGGTGCGGTGGCGCCGGGCACCATCAACACCGACATGCTGGCCGCCATGAAACCGGAAGCCCGCGAGCGCCTGGTACAAGCGGTGCCCCTCAAACGTCTGGGCGAAGCCGAGCACATTGCCCGCAGCGTGGCCTTTATTTTCGAGACCGACTATTTCACCGGTCGCTGCATCGATATGGACGGCGGGTTGCGCTAACAACGCCGGACGCTCAATGCCGAACGCATGATGCTACAACCCAAAAGAGGAAATCGACTGACACCGATTTCCTCTTTTGATTGTGCTCTGCATTTTTACTTGCAGCTAGAAGCGAGTCGCAGGAAGCTGCCTACCATGAATCCTGAATTCCGAGATGCCGTTTACCAGATCGTCGCCGCTATTCCCCCCGGGTACGTCAGCAGCTATGGCGCCGTGGCAAAGCAGGCGGGCTTTCCCCGTCATGCCCGTTTTGTTGGCCGGCTGATGAGTCAGCTCCCCAAGGACACCCGCCTGCCCTGGCACCGGGTGCTGCGCGCCGATGGCTGTATTGCCCTTGCCGGCACCCCCTCGGGGGAGATTCAGACACAACGGCTACTGGATGAAAATATTCCGGTGCTGGGCGACCGCGTGCCCAGACAGTATTTCATCTAGGGAACCCGCATCGCCCCCTGCGAACAAAGTGTCTATGATGAGCCTTTCGCCAATCGGCAATACCCGCTAAGAGTCCTATGCCCCCACAATCGACCAACTGGCAGCAATCCCTGAAGGCCTTCCTGCACCCCCGTGTAGAGACCATGTTTTTTTACGGGTTTTCGGCGGGCATTCCGTTGCTGCTGATTTTCTCTTCGCTGTCGCTCTGGCTACGCGAAGCAGGCGTAGACCGCTCCACGGTGACCTACTTCAGCTGGGCAGCGCTGGCCTACTCGTTCAAATTTCTCTGGGCGCCGCTGATTGATCGCTTGCCTATTCCTTTCCTGACCCGCTGGCTGGGGCGACGGCGGGCCTGGTTGCTGGTGGCACAACTGGCGGTCGCCGCCGCCATTTTCAGTATTTCCCTGGTCGACCCCACCCAGCCCGGCGCCCTGAATGTCATGGCGTTTGCCGTGGTGTTGCTGGGCTTCACCGCCGCCACCCAGGATATCGTTATTGACGCCTACCGGATTGAATCCGCCGGGGCGGAACTGCAGGCGCTGATGTCCTCGTCCTATATCGCCGGCTACCGGATCGGCATGCTCACCTCCGGGGCCGGCTCTTTAGTACTGGCCAGCTGGCTGGGCTCCACCAGTGAGTCCTACAGCTACGCCGCCTGGCAAAGCACCTATGCCATCATGGCGCTAACCATGCTGGTCGGGGCCGTCACCACCCTGATCATTCGCGAACCGGAAAACCACCGGCCCTCCAACGCGCAGTACACCAGTCGTCAGTACCTCAAATTTCTGACCCTGTTCGTGGTGGGCATCGCCGCCTTTGTGACGGTCTACATCTTCACCGCCGAGTCCGCCGCCACCTTCCGCCAGACACTCACTGATGCGGTGAACAACGGAGCCTTATCCGGCCTGGTGGTGGAAACCCTGCGCCTGGCCCTGGCGATCACGCTGGTAGCCGCACTGATCAAGCTACTCTCCCTGACCCCGCTGTATGACAAGCAGCTGGTGCAGGAAAGTTATCTCGACCCGGTGAAAGATTTTTTCCAGCGCTATGGCAAACGCCTGGCCCTGTTGCTGTTGGTTTTCGTGGGCTTTTATCGCGTTTCCGATATTGTGCTGGGGGTGATTTCCAACGTCTTTTTTGAAGACATGGGCTTCACCAAGAACGAAATTGCCGGCGTGGTAAAAACCTTTGGCCTATTCATGACCATTGCCGGGGGCTTCCTGGGCGGGGTGCTGGCCATGCGCCACGGTGTTATCCGGGTGCTTTACCTGGGCGCCTTCCTCACCGTAGCCACCAACCTGCTGTTCCTGTGGCTGGCCTATGCGGGCCACGATATCCGCATCCTCTATGCGGTGATCTCCGCCGACAATCTCACCGCCGGCCTGGCCAGTGCTGCCTTTGTGGCGTTCCTGTCGCAGCTCACCAATGTGTCCTTCACTGCGGTGCAATACGCCATCTTCAGCTCCCTGATGACATTGCTGCCAAAAACCATTGGCGGCTACTCCGGCAGCATGGTGGACAACCTGGGCTACCCGGGCTTCTTCCTGCTGGCCAGCCTGATGGGCGTGCCCGTGCTGGGCCTGATCTACCTGATCCAGCGCCACAGCGCGTTTAGGAACTAACCCAAAACACCGCTCATCGGCTACTTTTCAATCAATTCGCAAACCGGCTATAGTGGAGACTTACAAAAAACAACAAGAAATCCGATGACCGTCTCTGAACTCGATATCCTGGTGGTAGACGACGCCCGCTTTTCCGCCGCCGTGGTCAACCGCACCCTGGCCACCGCCGGCTATACCGGTATCCGCCATGCCCACAGCGCCCACGATGCCCTTGGCCAGCTTGCCGAGAAACCGGCCGATCTGGTGGTGGCCGACTGGTTGATGCCCGGCATGGACGGCCTGGAGCTGACCCGCCGCATCCGCCAGAACGACGAGGCCAACAACCGCTATACCTATGTGCTGCTGCTCACTGCCCGCGAAGGCGTGGACGCCCTGCAGCAGGCCTTTGATCAGGGCGTGGACGATTTCGTCTCCAAGTCCACCATGACCGAACAGCTGCAACACCGGGTGATGGCCGCAGACCGCATTATCCAGCGCCACAACCGGGTGCAGGCCGACTACCAGCGCATGCTGACGGTGAACCGCCAGCTCAAACGTCAGGCCCTGATCGACCCGCTCACCGGTTTTGGCAATCGCCAGGACGCCCTGCGCGCGCTGGACAGCACACTCAAACACGCCCAGAAACGCGGCGGCGCCGCCTGCATGCTGCTGATGCGCCTGGAAGACTTCGAGCTACAACAACGCCAGCGCGGCAACAAGGTCATGCAACAAGGCGTCCTCGCCTTCAGCCGGCGTCTGCGCCAATCGGTCCGGCCCATGGACCATCTGTGTCGCCTGCAGCAGGATCACTTTGCACTGATTACCTACCAGCCACAGCTGAGCCACTGCGACCCCACCAGCTTCCGGCGTCTGTACGACAGCCTGAACCACCGCGCCTACCAGACCGCCGCGGGTTTTCTCAGCCTGCAAGTCAGCATCGCCCTGGCCGCATCGGCTGGCGGAAACAGTGCGGACGGCATGCTCGAGCAGGCAACCCTGGAGCTGGAGCAGGCCCTGGCAGAAAAACGGATCGTCTCCGCTGCAGCAAGCGCCTGACATACCAGGCGACCAGAGACACACACGCAGAGAAAAACGCTCCATTTAATGCCCGCCAGGGCTTACCATTCCCCCCATGACTGAATCCCTCCCTCACTGGTATCTGCTCGGTGCCGGCAACATGGGCACACTGGCCGCCTGGTATCTGACCCGTGCGGGCCATACCGTCAGCATCGTTACCGACAACCCGCAACCGCCACTGCACAAACAGCTTTTTTTTGCTGACCAAAGCGTGTCACTCACCCTCTCCTGCGCCAGCCCGGAACAGCTCCCCGCGACCATTACGCATTTATTGGTGGCCAGCAAAACGCCTTACACAGAAGCAGCATTACGCCGGGTGAAAGGCCATCTTAGTGACAAGACCCTGGTGCTGCGCTTTCAGAATGGCATGGGTGCACTGGATGGCAGGCTCCCTGCCGGCACTGCCGTGCTGGAGGCCATCACCACCAGCGCCGTGAAAGGGCAGTCACCACAGCACACCATCGTGGCAGAAAACACCACCTGGTTGGGTGGCACCCAGCAGCAACCGCAATGGCTGAAAGGCCTGCAGTGCCACTGGCCCGACCTGCACTGGGAAGCAGACATACGCTTCGTGCAATGGAAAAAACTGGTGGCCAATGCGGTGATCAATCCGCTCACCGCCCTGCACGATGTGCCCAACGGCGCCGTCGTTGACGATCCGGCCTTGCAACAGGAAGCCCACGCGCTCTGCGCCGAGGCCGATACCCTGCTAACCGCACTGGATTCCCGCTGGCCCGGCCATTCGTTTTCCGCCGTGCTGCAGGTGGCCCGCGCTACCGCCGGCAACACCTCCTCCATGCGCGCAGACCGGCAGCGCGGCGCCACCACGGAAATCGAGGCCATCAACGGTTGGCTGCTACGCCAGGCACAACGCCACGGCCTGGACCTGCCCACCCACCGCCGCCTGGTTAAAGCCCTGACGCCTACATAAACGCACAGGCCCTCAGCGGCCGGCTCTGGTAAGCTCCCCTGCGTGCAGACCCCATTGTTCGGAGGATGAATGTCCACTCGCCACGCCACTCGCTACCCCACGCTTTTTTTACCTGCTGCTGTCAGCCTGTTACTCGCCGCCCCGTTGCCGGGGATCGCCGGTGAACCCACTGACACAACAAACACGACGGACGCGGCCAGCGACCGTCACGCCCTGGGCACGGTGAAAGTCAGTGGCGCCCGCAACACCAGCCTGGCCGGCGAGCTGCCCACCGGCACCGTGGTGATCGACCGGGAAGCCATCGATAGCCTGCCAGCGACCAATCTGGCGGATCTACTCGACACCGTGGGCGGCCTGCAAAGCAGTCGCCTGTATGGCATCAACGGCAGTAACGCCAGCGTGGATCTGCTCGGCTTCGGCGCCACCGGCAACCAGAACACCCTGATCCTGCTGAACGGCCGCCGACTCTCCAACATCGACCTGACCACCCCGGAACTGGCCGGCATTCCCCTGGCGGCCATTGAGCGCATCGAAGTACTGCCCGGTGCCGGCGCCGCCCTGTACGGCAACGGCGCCGTGGGCGGCGTAGTCAACATCGTCACCCGCCGCAGCTACCGCAACAGCGCCGGGCTGGAAATCAACAGCGGCAGTTACAACAGCCTCGGGGGCAACGGCTACGCCACCGGTAACCACGGCAACCTGAGCGGTGCGGTGGCGCTGAGCACCCTGGACAGCGATGGCTATCGAGACAACAACGCCCTGCGTAACGACAGCGCCTTCGCAGACCTGCGCTACCAGCAGGACGGCGTTGAAGCCTATTTCACCGCCAATGGCACCCGGCAGTCCCAGGACCTGCCGGGAGGCCGCGATCCCATGGAATTCAATAATGATCCGCAAGGGGCCGATACCCCCGACGACGACGCGGAGCAGGAAAGTTACTGGTTGATGCCCGGCCTGCGCATTGCCATGGCCGGCAATACCGCGCTCACCCTGGACGCCAGCCGCCGCCGCCAGACCCAGGAATACCGCTACCCCTCCAGCGGTTTCAACGGCGAGTCAGTGGTGGACAGCTACAGCTTCACCCCCAAGCTGGAAGGCCAGACCGCCACCGGCAGTGCCATCCATAACTGGACGCTGGGCGTGGATCTGCACGAATACGATTACACCAGCCGGACCAATTTCGGCGACCGGGAACTGGAACAAAGCCAGCGCGCCTGGTACCTGCACAACCTGGTCAGCCTGACCCCGAAACTGTCTGTCAGTGCCGGCGCCCGCCAGCTGGAAAGCACACTCAGCGGTGAAGGGGCCGACAAAGAGCAGGACGGCGAAATGTACGAGGGCGGTATCCGTTACACCTTCACCGGCAACCTGGCCCTGTTTGCCGGGGCACAGCGCAGCGTACGCATCGCCAATGTGGATGAACTGTCCCCGTTCAACCCGCCCATCGACCCGCAAACCGGCCACAGCTACACCACCGGCGCCAGCTGGTCGCAGGGCCGGCAGCACTCCACGCTGACGTTCTGGCGCGCCGAGATTGATAACGAAATCGTTTACGACCCCATCGCCTTCGCCAATCGCAATCTGGACGACCGCACCGTGCACAAGGGCGTCAGCATCAACTCCCGCTGGCGGCTGGACAAGGACATCACCTTCACCGCCAACGCCAGCGCCCAGCAAGCCCGTTTTGATGGCGGCCCTTTCAGCGGCAACGACGTACCCCTGGTGCCCGAACACACCATGGAACTGATTGCCGACTGGCAGGCGCTCACCTGGCTGTCCGCCCAGATCAGCCACCGTTACGTGGGCGATCGTCATTACGACGGTGACGTGGACAATGAGTACCGCAAACTGGATCACTACCGCACCACCGATCTGCAACTGACCGCCCGCTATCGCAAACTCTATCTCAAAGCCGGTGTCTACAATCTGGAAGACAACGTGAATGCGGACTACGGTAACTACAACCCGGGCAGCAGCAACGCGGTACTCTACCCGTTGCCAGAACGCCATTACCGGGTCGCACTGGGCATGGAGCTGTAATGAGTGATAGCAACGGAACCGGAAACCGCGACAAGACCCGCATCAACCGGGTCATCACCCGCACCGGGGATGCCGGCGAAACCGGCCTGGCAGATGGTTCACGGGTGAGCAAGTGTCACCCGCGCATCGTGGTACTGGGCGAGCTGGACGAACTGAACAGCGCCCTGGGCGTACTGCGTGCCCGCCCGCTGGATAGCGATCTGGACGCGGTACTGGGCCTGGTCCAGCAAATGCTGTTCGACATCGGCGGCGAGCTGGCCATTCCCGGCCACCGCGTCATTGATGATCACGACCTGGTGGAAGTGGAATCCCAGGCCGACACCATCAATGCCGAACTGCCCCCATTGAAAGAATTTGTGCTCCCCGGCGGCCACCCGGATGCCGCCTGGTGCCACCACTGCCGTACCGTAGCGCGCCGGCTGGAACGCCACGTTATCGCCCTGCACGAGACCGACGAAGAGGCGATCAATCCTGTGAGCCAAGCGTTAATCAACCGGCTTTCCGACCTGTTATTCGTCATGGCCCGCCTGATCAACCTGCGCCACGAAGCCCCGGAAACCTTGTGGATGCCCAAAGCAGATCGGTGAGGTTAGGGAGCGCCAGAGGCGAAAAACCGCCCCTTCGTGGCCCGTGTTTGTCTGGCCAGGTATCCGGCGCCGCATTATGGAAAGATTGTGCAAACCGGCCCACCGCTACTGCTAGCGCGCTACACTGAAGGTCCTGACTGATGATGTAGCGCCATGGGCATTCGCAATAAACTGTTTCTGATTTTCCTGGGGACCTTTCTGGTGCTGATCGTGGCCGCCAGCGGATTCTATTATCTGTCTTTTGTGCGCAGCCTCGACACCTACCTGGACGAACGCCAGCAATCCCAGGTAGAGCGCCTGGCCAATCACCTGGGCACTCTCTACCAACAACAGGGATCATGGCAGTTTCTGCGCGACGATCCCCGCCGCCTGAAGCGACTTTACTGGCTGGCCGGTGATCGGGAAGAAGGCAAAGACGACCGCGGCGATCACCGCCACCTGCAACTGCTCGATGCCCGCAAGCGTGTGCTGCTTGGTCCGCCTGCCCCGGAAAAATACCGTGTCGATGTGCCCATTCAGGATGATCGCCGCATCGTGGGTTATCTGACTTACCCAGACCAGGAAGCCATTCGCGATAAACTCGACCGCCGTTTCATGGGCCGCCAGCTTCGCTTTGCCCTGTGGATGCTGTGCGTAGGGCTCGGCCTGTCTCTGCTGGTTTCCTGGCTGCTGGCCCGCCACCTGGTGGCACCAATTCTGGCGCTTTCCCGCCATACCGCTGAACTGCAGGAAGGTAACTACGACTCTCGTCTGGCCAGCGACCGCCGGGATGAGCTCGGCACCTTGACCCGTCAGGTTGACCAGTTAGCCGAGCGTCTCGACCAGGGCCAGCAGGCACGGCAACGCTGGTTCTCGGATATCGCCCATGAGCTACGCACTCCGGTGGCCATTCTCCAGGGCGAGCTGGAAGCACTGTGCGATGGCATACGGCCCCTGAATCAGGAAAACCTGAAAGGGCTGGAAAGTGAAGTCGCTCAACTGACCCACCTGATTAACGACCTGCACGACCTGGCATTGGCCGACGGTGGCAACCTGCGCTATCAGTTCCGCCTGGAAGACTTGAGCAGCCTGGTGGAAGAGGTACTCGACAGTTATCGAGGTGCGTTCGCGCAGCGTGACATCACCTGCAAAATCACTCTGCCCGACCAGGCCGTGATCCAGCAGGATCCCGTGCGGCTGCGCCAGTTACTGGATAACCTGTTCCAGAACAGTCTCAAGTACACCGCCGACGGCGGCGAGTTAGCCGTCTCCCTGAACCAACAGAAAGACAGCACCTGGCAATTGACGGTGGACGACAGCGCCCCCGGCGTCCCCGACGATGCCCTGCCCAAACTGTTTGACCACTTGTACCGGGTGGAAAGCTCACGCAATCGCCGCACCGGCGGAGCCGGCCTGGGGCTCGCCATATGCCTGCGCATTGTCGAGGCCCACGGCGGTACGCTTCATGCAGAACACAGCCCGCTGGGCGGTGTGCGCATCCAGATCTCGCTACCGGGAGATGCCCAATGAGCCGTATCTTGATCGTGGAAGACGAGCCGCGCCTGTCACAGCTGGTGGCGGATTACCTGCAACACGCCCACTACCAGACCGAACAGACCGACAGCGCCAAAGCCGCCATTGCCCTGGCCCGTGAGCAATCCTTTCAGGCGGTATTGCTGGATCTGATGTTGCCCGACGGCGACGGCATGGAAGTGTGCAAAGCGATCCGTCAACACAGCAACGTGCCGATCCTCATGGTCACCGCCCGGGTGGATGAAGTGGACCGCTTGCTGGGCCTGGAACTGGGCGCTGACGATTACATCTGCAAGCCCTTCAGCCCCCGTGAACTGGTGGCACGGGTAAAAGCGGTGCTACGCCGCGCCAACCCCGAACCCACCGAACAAGAGCACGAATTACAACTTGATGAAGAGCGCTACGAGGCCATTCTCAAACAGCCACAGGGCCAGCAGCGCATCGCCCTTACCGCTATCGAGTTTGCCTTGCTCGCCACCCTGTCTCGTCACCCAGGCCGTATCTGGTCACGGGACCAGCTAATGGACGAAATCTATAAGGACCACCGCGTGGTTTCCGACCGCACCATCGACAGCCATATCCGCAAACTGCGCCGTAAACTCAGCGACGGTGATGAGCAATCCCATGACTGGATCGGCAGTGTCTACGGGGTGGGGTATCGGCTGGAAACGCCTTGATACCGCACCGACTTGTAGGCGTTCCCTTCCAGGGGACGAACCGTGCGCAGCACGGAATCGCCGAAAGGCGATCAATCGTGCGGAACGCCCGTCTAGCGCCTCGCTTCGCGAGGTTCGTCCCCTGGAAGGGAACGCCTACAGCACAAATCAGGCGTCGTTCCGGTTTTGATTTTCCTTGCCGCTCGAGGCTTTAAGCTTGTGACTGTTCTTCCACATTTCCTGCATATTCCTTGCACCTTGTTACGCAATACTCTCCCCATCACATTCAAGGACTCAATGGAGTCATAAGGAGAGAGCCCCATGAAAAAAATCGCTATCGTTATTCTTGCTGTTTTTGCCACATCCGCTTTTGCCATGGGTCCCGGTCAACGGGGCGGTGAAAAGATGGTCGAGCACATGACCAAGAAACTGGAACTGACCGATACCCAAAGCGCCCAGATGCAGACCGTCTTTGAAGAACAGGGTAAAAAAATGAAAGCCTTACACGATGAGACCCAGGCAAAGATCAATGCACTACTGACGCCCGAGCAGCAAGAAAAGCTGGCCAAAATGCAAGAAGACCGTAAAGAGCGCCGCGACGACCGCCACGAAAAGCGCAAAGAGCGTTAATCAATAACGCAGCACCACTCACAAAAAAGGCCTTCATATGAAGGCCTTTTTTGTTTATGCAGATCACGTAGGTTTTCGAAATATCACGTGCCTATTCCACAACCATTTTCACAGCTATCTTCACAGCAACGCCTGACGCATATCCGTCAATAGTTGGCTCAGGTAGGTCGTGAATCGCGCTGCGGCCGCGCCATCAATGACACGGTGATCGTAGGACAGGCTCAGCGGCAGAATCAGCCGCGGCTGAAACTGGTTACCATCCCACACCGGCTGCATATCAGAGCGGCTCACCCCCAGAATCGCCACTTCCGGCCAGTTCACAATCGGGGTAAATGCGGTGCCGCCAATACCGCCCAGGGACGAAATGCTGAAGGTCCCGCCTTTCATGTCCGCCGGTGTCAGTTTGCGGTTACGGGCTTTCTCGGCCAGTTCGCCCATTTCCAGGGCGATCTCCTTCAACCCTTTCTTGTCCGCATCCTTGATCACCGGCACGACCAGACCGTTGGGCGTGTCTACCGCGATACCGATATTGATATAGCCTTTTTCAATCAACGCCTCGCCACTGTTTTCCAGCGAACTGTTGAAACGCGGGTACTCCTTCAACGCTCGCGCGCAGGCTGTCACCAGAAACGCCAGCATGGTGAGCTTCACGCCCTCACGTTCAAGGCGTTTGTTCTGGCTTTTGCGGAACGCTTCCAGATCGGTGATATCCGCGTTGTCATGCTGGGTCACATGGGGGATGGTCAACCAGGAACGTGTCAAATTTTGGGCGGATACCTTGCGCAGCTTGTTCAGCTCGACCCGTTCGATGTCGCCAAACTGGCTGAAATCAATCTCTGGTAACTCTACCGCCAGCCCACCGCCAGCGCCCCCGGCCGGCTGCCCTTTCAGGCGCTGCTTCACATAGGCATGCACGTCATCTTTGAGAATGCGGTCTTTCGGGCCAGTGGCGCGAACCTGTGACAGATCCACCCCGGTTTCCCTTGCCAGCTTGCGCACCGCTGGGCCAGCGTGAACAGGCGTGGACGGAGACGCACCACTGTCGGCGGCTTGCCCCCGGGATGATGAGGGAGGCTCGCTTTTCTGTGCCGGCTTGCCTTGTGCGCCTGTGTCGCTTTCGTTCCCGGTTTCCTTCCCATCCTTATTGGCGCTTTCGGCATCAGCCTCTTTTTCACTCTCCGGTTCTCGCTCGCTTTCTTCTGCTGATGCCGAACCAGCCGCAACCGCCAATGTAATCAGGGCATCACCGGTGCCAACCTTGTCACCAACGCTGACGCTAACCGACTCCACCTTGCCGGCGTTCGGCGACGGGATTTCCAGCGACGCCTTGTCGGATTCCACCACCACGATGACTTGCTCTTCGTCGAGCTCGTCACCCACAGCCACGTTGACTTCGATAATCTCTGCCGCATCGATATCGCCGAGATCCGGCACCTTCACGGTTTCGGTGCGGCTTCCCGTCGGCTCTTTCGGTTTCTCCGCTTTGTCACTGGAGTCTGCGCTGCTCTTAGTGCTCTGCTTACTCGCTTTACTCTGCCCCTGGGATCCTGCACCGTTGCCTTTCGCCGTGTCGCCTTCGTCATCCGCGGCAACAGCATCATCGCTGTCATCGGCCTCTTCGCCCTCAAGCTCCATGATCGCATCACCTTCCTTGACGCGGTCACCCACCTTGACACTGATTGCGGCAACTTTTCCGCCCTGGGGCGCTGGCACTTCCACCGTGGCCTTGTCGGATTCCAGCACAATAATGGTGTCTTCGGCGCTAATGGTATCGCCGACTTTCACGCTGATCTCGATGACATCAACAGGATCACTGCTGCCCACATCGGGAACATGAATTTGCGTTTTACTCACACCTGAACTCCTTATAGTGAGATCACTGATCGATAATCAGTGACGGGTGCGATCAATGCATCACCGGATAGGGTTTATCCGTATCAATGCCATATTTCTCGATAGCCTGCTTCACCACCGCTGCGTCAACCTTGCCCTCTTTGCGCAAGGCATTCAGTGCTGCCAGCACCACGAAGTAGCGGTCTACTTCAAAGAAATGGCGTAACTTCTGACGCGAGTCGCTGCGCCCAAACCCATCGGTGCCCAGCACCGAATACGGGGCGTTCATCCAGGGACGAATCTGGTCGGCAAAGGCGCGCATGTAATCGGTAGACGCAATCACCGGGCCGGCGCGATCTTTCAGGCATTTCTCCACCCAGTTAAGCTCACGTTCCTGCTCCGGGTTGAGCATGTCATCGCGGTCCATGCGAAGCCCTTCACGGCGCAATTCGTTGAAGCTGGTCACGCTCCAGACGTCCGCCGCCACACCGAAGTCCTCTCGCAATAATTCTGCCGCCGCTTCGACTTCGCGCAGTATCGTACCGCTGCCCAGCAACTGAACCCGCGGAGTTTTCCTGGTTTTGGGTTTGCCTTCGCGCAATAGATACATGCCCTTGCGGATACCTTCCTCTGCGCCTTCCGGCATGGCACCGTGCACGTAGTTTTCATTCATCAGGGTCAGGTAATAGAACACCTTCTCGTTGTCCTCATACATGCGTCTGAGGCCATCCTGAATAATGACTGCCAGCTCGTAGCTGTAGGTGGGGTCGTAGCTGACACAGTTCGGCACTGTGCCGGCCAGGATATGACTGTGACCATCCTGATGCTGGAGCCCTTCACCGTTAAGCGTGGTGCGCCCGGCCGTGGCGCCCAGCAAAAAGCCCCGTGCCTGCGAATCCCCCGCTGCCCAGGCCAGGTCGCCCACACGCTGAAAGCCGAACATGGAGTAATAGATGTAGAACGGAATCAGGGCGAAGTCATGGACGCTGTAACTGGTGGCTGCCGCCAGCCAGCCGGACATGGCACCGGCTTCGTTGATGCCCTCTTCGAGAATGCGCCCCTTCTTGTCCTCCCGGTAATACATCACCTGGCCAGCATCTTCCGGTTCGTATTTCTGTCCCCCGGATGAATAAATGCCCAACTGGCGAAACAGTCCTTCCATGCCAAAGGTGCGAGCTTCATCGGGCACAATCGGTACCACGCGTTCACCAATCTGCTTGTCCTTGATCAGCGTGCTCATCATGCGCACGAAAGCCATGGTGGTGGAGATTTCCCGATCACCACTGCCTTCCAGAAAGTTGGCGAATACATCCAATCCGGGGATGGTTAACTGCTGGCTGGCTTTCTGGCGACGCACGGGCATGTAACCACCCAGCTTGTCACGCTGCTCCTTCATGTAACGCAGCTCCGGGGAGTCATCCGCCGGGCGGTAATAGGGCACCTCTTCCAGCTGTTCATCAGTGAACGGCATATCGAAGCGATCGCGGAAATCCTTCAGACTTTCCAAATCCAGCTTCTTCATCTGGTGCGTTTTATTGACGGCTTCACCGGCACCGGTGGCATAGCCTTTTACGGTCTTGGCGAGAATGACCGTAGGGCGACCGGTGTGGTTTACCGCCGCGTGGTAGGCCGCATACACCTTGAACGGATCGTGGCCACCCCGGTTCAGGCGATACACGTCTTCATCGCTCATGTGTTCGACCAGTTTCTTCAGTTCCGGATTGTCGCCAAAGAAATGTTCGCGGGTGTAGGCGCCACCGTTTTTCTTGTAGGCCTGATATTCCCCATCCACACATTCTTCCATGCGGCGACGCAGCAGACCTTCGCTGTCTTTTTCCAGCAGCGGGTCCCACAGGCGTCCCCAGACCACCTTGATCACGTTCCAGCCGGCACCACGGAATACGCCTTCCAGCTCCTGGATAATCTTGCCATTACCGCGCACCGGGCCATCCAGTCGCTGCAGATTGCAGTTCACCACGAACACCAGGTTATCCAGCTTTTCACGCCCCGCCAGAGCGAGGGCGCCGAGGGATTCCGGCTCGTCCATTTCACCGTCACCCAGAAAGGCCCAGACCTTGCGGTTATCCTGCTGGATCAACTCCCGGTTCTGCAGGTACTTCATGATGTGGGCCTGGTAGATGGCCTGAATCGGCCCCAGCCCCATGGAGACAGTGGGGAATTGCCAGAAGTCGGGCATCAGCCAGGGATGGGGGTAGGACGACAGCCCCTTGCCATCCACTTCCCGGCGGAAGTTATCCAACTGCTCTTCGCTGATACGTCCTTCCAGGTAGGCCCTTGCGTACACGCCCGGTGCCGAATGCCCCTGAAAGAACACCAGGTCGCCCTCGTTCTCGTCACTGGGGGCGCGGAAGAAGTGATTGAACCCCACATCGTAAAGGGTGGCGGAAGAGGCAAAAGAGGCAATGTGGCCACCCAGCTCATCATCGTTATCCATGTTGGCCCGCATGACGGTGGCCAGCGCATTCCAGCGCACCAGTGAGCGAATACGGCGCTCCATAAACATGTCACCGGGAATAGCAGCTTCGTCCTTGGGGGGAATGGTGTTGAGATAAGGGGTGTTGAGATGAGTGCGATAAACGCCCTGCTCCTGGGCTTCGTTGGTAATGGCATCGAGTAGCCAGGCGGCCCGCTCGGGACCTTCCCGCTCGACCACGGATTCCAGGGCTTCGAGCCATTCCCGGGTTTCTGCGGGATCAACGTCATCAAAAAAACTGCGTTTTTGCATGGGCTTGCGTCCTTTTTCGCGTTGCCATGCGCCGCCGCAGGATCACTGCAGCGACGCTGAAAGAGGCCCAAGGGTGGCTGGGCTTGAGACCTGAAGTCTCACGACATCGGGCACGGAGTGGCATCTCTGCCAAATCGCCGATGTACGTTAATACTAGCGCCGTAGACCGGTTGGCGGTCAAGTTGGCCAGTGACGAAAAAAATCAGCCGACACAGTATGTTGGCCATTTTTTCGGTTATGTCCCTATCCTGAACCCGGTGCAGGGAAACCGGAATTCGACCAAGGTCGGTTCTATTGAAACGCTATTCACGCCCGCACGTTCACAGCAACATGATCCACAACGCGGCCATAATCAGCCAGATGGCCACACAGCGCAGCAGCAGGCCCTGCAACCCTTCCAGATGATCCATGGCGGTGTGCAAGGTTCCGGGGCTGGCGTCATGATTTTCTTCCTGTGCCACATTGGCCACGGACACTATCAGCGAGGGGGTCGGCTGCAGCTGCCACCAGGCGCCGCGCATTCTTTCCATTACTGCGGTAAAGTCCCCGGCCAGCGACATACTGACAATAAGCAGTTGCCGGGCAGGCAAGCTCAACCAGTCATCCAGTGCTTGCTGCCAACCCAAGGTCTCTGATTCGCTACAGTGACGCCGCTGACGCTGCAGCCAGGCATGGTTCATAACCACCAGAAACGCCGCCCCGAACCCCAGCAACACCAGCCAGAAAATCGCCACGAACAAGCGTTCTTCCCGCGCCAGAATCTGCTCACTCAGTTGCTGGTGGTAGGCCGGATCGCCGGGGACGCCGTTAACGGAAAATTCGTCCGTGGCCAGGGCGGCAAATCCGTCCGGGTCATTCATACGGCCGCGCACCAGCAATTCATCCACATGGCGAAACTCGCTGTGACTGCCCAGCAGCCACAAGAGCAGCAATGTGCCCAGACCCAGCACCAATAACTGGCCCCAGAAACCGGACAACCAGCACGCCCCCCAGGCGATCAACACCGCAGGCAACAGCACCGCGACCCACCACACCCGGTTCGGCTGGCCAATGCGGCTACCGCAGCGTTGCAGCCAGCGCTGGTGACGTTCCTCACCGGCCAGCAGCGGCGACCAGCCTGCATCCATCCGGCGTAGCCCCATCACCACGATCAACACAATAAACTTCATGCCTTTTCCTCCCTGAAATCGGCCAGTTGTTCACGGTAACGCCGCCAGTCGAACGCCGGGCCGGGGTCCGTTTTTCTTCCCGGTGCAATATGTTCATGGCCGGTAATGCGGGCATCGGTAATAGCAGGATAGTGATGCTGCAAAAGCTGCGTCAGCGCAGCCAGCGTGGCGTACTGGGCGTTTTCGTAGGGGATGTTATCGGCCCCTTCCAGTTCGATACCGAGGGAGAAATCATTGCAGTTTTCCCGCCCCTGAAACGTGGAGACGCCGGCATGCCAGGCTCGCCTATCGCAAGGCACAAACTGTAGCAGGCCACCGTCACGACGAATCAGAAAGTGGGACGACACCGTCAATTGGTGGATGGTTTCAAAATAGGGGTGGTCCGCCGGGTTCAGGCAGTTTTGAAAAAACGCTTCGATATGGCCGCCGCCAAACTGGCTCGGCGGCAAACTGATGTTATGGATCACCAGCAACGAGATATCGGCCGGATCAGGGCGTTCGTTAAAATTGGGGGATGGGCACCATTGCGCCTGATCGACACGATGTCCGGAAAGGGTAAGCACCCGCGCAAGCTCCTTTTGCCTGCGCCGGGATGAATACGGCAGGGGTTAGTGTTGCACGTTACCCTGCATGCGACGCAGATCGCCAATAACTGCTTCCAGAGCCCGATCAAACAGGGCTCCCTCTTCAATGAGTTTAACAGTCCCGTTATGCAGGGCAACGGCCAAGGTGTAAGCAGAAAACTCCTGCACCTTGATACCGCGGCGGTTGGTAAACACCATTTTCACGCCGGCTCGGATGTTGGCCGCCAGCTTGGCACGGCGCGGTTCGCCGTCGTCCTGAATTTCAATCCACTGCCCCGGCGCCAGCTGACTGCATTTCTTCACCAGGAAATGATTTTCCGGCAATTCCGGCACCGTTTCCGGCTGGGCCGGTTCGGCGGGCTGCTCTGGCTCCACCGCCACCCGCTCCGTCTGCAGCCCCTTGAGCAGCTGCTGATGCACATCACGGAACTTAACCAGCAGCTGCTTGGTTTCCACCGCATCGTAGCTGATCTGGCTGAGACCGCTGTGCAGGGTCTTGAGCAGCTTCGGACTCAGATCCTTCAGTTTTTCCAGGGCCGCCTGCTCCCGGTGCTCCAGCACACTCCAGACCACCGCATCGACCACCTTCACCTGCTGCTGCCACAATCCGCTATCATCGCCTTCGCGCAGCCAGGTCAAGTACAACACCTGTTGCCAACCCTGGCGCAGCAGACGCACCACCACATCCGGCAGCTGCCGCCCCGCCATGCGCTTATCCAGCACCGCCACCACTTCGCTACGGGCCTGCTCGGCCCTGGCCTTGCCCTCTTCTGCCTCGCGAACCCGCTGTTCCACACGATCGGAACGGCTTTTCTGGTTATCGAAGAAGTGCTGGAACTCCTGCAACAGGGAGGAAAACAGGCTGGCATCATCTTCGTAATCATCAATGATGCGGTGCACCGCTTGATTAATCCGCTGGTACAGGTCGTCCTGGATACCCTGCTGCGGATCCCATTGGCTACCGGCCCGGGCCAGCATGTTCAGCAATAGACGGGCTTCATGGTTGTCGTTGCTGAAAAAGGTTTTATCGATGATCGCTACTTTCAGCAGCGGGATCTGCAGGCGGCCAATCAGTGCCTTGATTTCCGAGGGCAGGCCCTCGTCATCCAGAATGAAATCGAACAGCAGGGCCACCAGATTGATGACATCATCATCGGCCTGATCCAGGGCATGGATGGCCTCGCCGTGCTCATTGTCGAGCAGCTCGGACAGGTCCGTTTTCAGGTCGGCACGGTCTTCGCCTTCATCTTCACCGAGGCTACGCTCTACCCGCTGCAGGCGATTCAAGACACCGAGCAGATCATCGGAACTGACCTGATGCACAGACGCCGCGTTAGCCACCGGCGCGCCATTCATATAGGGCACACCATTCTGCATAACGGCCATGGCCGCCTCACTGGCAGCACCCGGCGCTCCACCGGATCCACCGCCACCCGGGCCACCTTGCATGCCGCGCATGGTCACCAGCAGTTCCTGCAGCAGCCCAAACATCTGATCATTGCTGGGGCCACCAGCATTCCCCGCCGTGGGCATCACACTGTCAGAGCTCTGGCTTGCCAGTGAGCGGGAACCGGGCTTGCGTGCCGGAGCGATAGGCGCGGACTTCATTTCCGGCAGCACCCCGGCATCGATCAATACCTTGTTGGCTTCACTGACCAGATAACCGGTTTCCGCCATCACTTCCCGCTCGAACAGCTTGAGGATGATCAGACGGGCCTTTATATCCAGCGACAGCTTTTCCAGCCCTTCACTGAAACAGGCCACCAACTGGCGGGGTTCCAACGGGTTGTTGTGTTCATTCACTTCCCGTTTGCTTTCAAACAGGTATTCGATGCGATGACAGAGGACCTTCAACTGCTCGTTACAGCCATTACGGGCCCGGCGGGCCATGTTGTCCAGCGCCACCGAGGTTTCCAGCTCATCCTCGTGAACCAACGTCAGGGAATCCAGATCTACCGGCGTTTGTTCCAGTGTCTCGGTTTCCGGGGGGCGCGCCAAGGTCAGAAATTGATGATTGATGGCCTGCTTGAAGCTGCCCACCAGCCCAGCACGCTGAATGCGCAGCTCGCGCATGGCCTCGAAATAGCGCTCTCGCTCGCTATCGGTTTCCTTCTCGGCCAGGTCAAAGAGCTTGTCATCGGCACCATCCAGCATATCGCCAAGGTAGGCAGCACTGAGAGACAGGTAACGCGCACACACCTTCTCAAGCGGCCGCGGCATGCTGCCTGGCGTTGCTTTTCCGGAAACCGGCTTTAGCTGTGTGACCTTGGACATTGCTCCCCCGGCAGGCGAACCCGCGACAGGCTGGGTGAAATACATCAATAACAGGGTGTGTATGGCACCAACGTTTTAATACTTTAATACGCTACCACGCATCAAGAGTAAGAATTTTGAACTAGTTGGCACTGACAGAATAGTGTGCGAGCACTCACAAACAAAACGCCCCACTTTCCCTACCCCGGAAATTCCCCTAGCCTAAGGCCTTTCGGGGCATTGGACGATAGCCATGGAACAGACGGTAACCATACTCAAACAGATTAGTGGTCTTCTGTGGGGATGGCCGGCGCTGATTCTCATCGCCGGCACAGGCATTTATCTCACCCTCATTCTCGGCTTCCTGCCCTTGCGCCAGCTGGGTTTCGGTTTCCGGCAAATGCTGGGGCCGCAACGCGGGGTGGGCACCATCGGTGCCGGCGCCGCCCTCGCCACGTCGCTGTCTGCCACCATTGGTACTGGTAATATTGTCGGCGTGGCCACCGCCATTCACTCCGGTGGCCCTGGTGCCCTGGTCTGGATGTGGCTGATCGCCCTGGTGGGCATGGCGACCAAATACGCAGAAGCGGTCCTCGCCGTCCATTTCCGGGAAAAAGATGCCGCCGGGCAATACGTGGGCGGCCCCATGTATTACATCAAGAACGGCCTGGGCAAGAATTGGCATTGGCTCGCCATCGCCTTTGCCGTCTTCGGCATGATTGCCGGCTTCGGGATCGGTAACAGCGTCCAGGCCAACTCCGTGGCTCACGGACTCAGTGACAGCTTTGGTCTGCCACCTTGGATCACCGGCGTCACTCTGGCGGTCCTGGTGGGCATGGTGGTGCTGGGCGGCATGAAGCGGATCGCCACCGTGGCGACCTTTATTGTGCCCTTCATGGCGCTGGCCTATTTGTTGGCAGGCCTGGTGGTTCTGGCGGATCACGCCAGCGCCATCCCCGATGCTCTGGCCCTGTGCTTTGAAGGGGCCTTCAGTGGCACCGCCGCCGCCGGTGGCTTTGCTGGAGCGCTGGTAAAAGAAGCCATCCGCTTCGGTATGGCCCGGGGGATCTTCTCCAACGAAGCTGGCCTGGGCAGCGCCCCCATCGCCCACGCCTCCGCCAACACGGACCATCCCGCCCGACAGGGCTCCATCGCCATGCTCGGCACCTTTATCGACACCATTATTGTCTGCTCCGTTACCGGCCTGGCGATTGTATCTACCGGCGTGTGGGACAGTGGCGTCAAAGGCGCCCCGCTTTCCGCCATGGCGTTTTCGTCCACCTTCGGCGGTGCCGGCAACATCATTGTGGCCTGCAGCCTGGCCGTCTTTGCCTTTACCACCCTGCTGGGCTGGAGCCTGTACAGCGAGCGCTGCACCCAGTTCCTGTTCGGCAACAAGGCTGTCATGCCATTCAGGATTATCTGGGTACTGGCCGTGCCGTTAGGCGCCATTGTCAGCCTGAACTTCGTCTGGGCACTTGCCGACATCATGAATATCCTGATGGCCGTGCCAAACCTGATCGCTCTGTTATTATTGTCCCCCATTGTGGTTCGGCTAAGCCGTGAGTTCTTCGCCAACCGCCCGGATTAACTCCTGACGGTTGACGGCTACAGCCGTCAACCGTCACTGTCACGCCCACCGCCGCCAGCATTCGATGAATGCGCGCGGGGCCGCGACCTGTAACCGTATCCAGAGATCCCATGACCTTCAGCGCCAACCTGCCCGACTATATTCGTGACGACATCACCCGCAATGTGACCTTTGCTCTGGAAGAAGATATCCGCGATGGCGATATCACCGCCCAGCTCATCGACGCGGACAGCCGCAGCACCGCCACCATCATTACCCGCGAAGACACGGTCATGTGCGGCACCCCCTGGGCCGACGAAGTGTTTCGGCAGTTGGGCGACGTGGACGTTGAATGGCATGTCCAGGATGGCGACCGCCTCCCAGCCGAAACCACTTTGTGCACTCTGCGCGGCAATACCCGCAAGATTCTCACCGGCGAGCGCACTGCCCTGAATTTCCTGCAAACCCTGATGGGTACCGCCACCACCGCCCGCCGCTACGCGGATGCCGTGGCCGGCAGCCAGGTCACCATCCTCGACACCCGAAAAACCCTTCCCGGCCTGCGCGCCGGCCAGAAATACGCCGTGCTCTGCGGCGGCTGCCAAAACCACCGCATCGGCCTCTACGACGCCTTTCTGATCAAGGAAAACCATGTCACCGCCTGCGGCGGCATCACCGCCGCTATTGAGCGGGCACGAGCACTGGCGCCAGACAAGAAGATTATTGTGGAAGTGGAAAACCTGGCGGAGCTGGAGGAAGCGGCTGGGCTAATGCCGGACCAGATCATGCTGGATAATTTTAGTGTGGAGATGCTGAAAGAAGCGGCTGGAATGGCTTTGAGCCCCGCACTGGAAGTATCCGGCAATCTGACCGTTAAAAGTGCCAGAACATTGCCGGCCGGACGGCACTGGTTCATGTCGTCCGGAGCGCTGACAAAACATGTGCAGGCGGCCGATCTATCATTGCGACTTAGCTCTGAAGATGCAGAAGGATAGCGCCCATTGCTCACAATCAGTGCCAGACACAACAGCACAAAAAACCCGGCAAAAGCCGGGTTTTTTGTCAATCCAACGAAGCTACTCTCATAACTTCTATCGATCGTAGTTTATACTCGGCACTCAGCCGGCAGGTACTTAGCTTCGATAGTCGTCGGAGCACCTGCCGCCTGGGTACAAACCCACTCAACAGAACCCGTAGAATTAGCATTAGAAATGGCAGCACCACCAATCTGAGGAACCATAGCCAACACGTTGTCACCACCAAGCTGGGCGATACCAGCAAGAGTCACAGTAATAGCGCCAGTAGCACCATCGACAGCGATCGCAGTAATTCGATTAGTCGTCAGAGCCGCTTGATCATTGGCAATTTCAGTGGCATAGGCGTTAACACCATTCATACCGCCATTCGCAAACATTTCGGTCACCCCTGTACGCACGGCGCTCGCAGCGATCATACCTTCAGACACTTGGGCACGTACTGTGTAATCTTGATAAGCTGGCAGCGCGACAGCAGCCAAAATACCAATGATCGCCACAACGATCATCAATTCGATAAGGGTGAAACCCTTCTGGATTTGCTTCTTCATTTTGATTTCTCCAATCATTGGCAAATTTTTTTGAACCCACCCTAGGCGAGCATCTGTGTGCTTTCAAAGCATGGAGCGTGCCAACCTGATCCTATTGAGGAAATTTTATTGAAAACGGGCTATTTCAAGCACTCATGAGGATTACAACCATCAGGCAATCAACCGCCGAAGCTCCGCCCTATGACATGGAATGCCACCTCATGACACTCCATGTCACTCATGTCGCCAACAACTGACACCTTTTGCCCTCACCCCCTCCCCCAACCCATCCGCATTGCTGCTGATAATCGTAGCCAATGCGATGCACTCCAAAGATGACCGATACGGGCTCTCGCCCGTTTTGGTTTCGGTCCTGCGCCCCCGTTTCATACGATCAGGCAAATTGTAGAAGTAGGTGAGAAATCGGTGGCAAGGTACTGATTTTGCGACATCTGGCCTTCCCAGCCACGTACACACACGGTATGTTAGGAAAAAAGTGTTGGGCGCACCGACCAGACTAAGCATAAACAAGCAGGTTGCCATGACTAGCCAAACCGCCTCATTCAGCGGCTTACCGCACCGATTGATACAACAGGGTCTGTTAGACGCAGACAGCGCTGAGCAAATTCTACAGCAGGCTCGCCAGGAGAAGACCAGCTTGGTACGCCAGATCGTTGCCAGCGGAAAACTGACGGCCAGACAAGTTGCAGGTGCCGTAGCAGAAGAATTCGGGGACCCGATTCTCGACCTGAGCAGCTTTCAACGTGACAGCTTGGTTAAAGATCTTGTTGACCCTAAGCTGATCAACAAGCACCACGTTCTGCCCCTTTTCCGGCGGGGAAGTCGCCTGTTCGTTGCCGTTTCAGATCCCACCAACCTCCCGGCGCTGGAAGAAATCCGTTTTAATACTGGTCTAAACGTTGAGACGGTGATTGTCGAAGAGGACAAATTAACACAATGGATCGACGCGGTAGAGTCTGAAACTGAAGGCGATGCCTTCGGCGATCTGGATGACGGACTGGATAACCTGGACATCGGCGGCGGCGAAGAGAAGAAGGATGAAACCCAATCAGGGGCCGATGACGCACCGATTGTTCGCTTCGTTAACAAGCTTCTTCTTGATGCTATTAAGGGAGGAGCATCCGACTTGCACTTCGAGCCCTACGAGAAAACCTACCGGGTACGCTTTCGCCAGGACGGTATTCTGCAAACCGTATCGAAGCCGCCTATCAATATTGCCAGCAAACTATCCGCCCGCCTAAAAGTAATGTCGCGACTGGATATCTCCGAGCGCCGGGTTCCTCAGGACGGCCGTATCAAGCTTAAAATCTCCAAGACCCGGGCCATCGACTTCCGGGTAAACACCTGCCCTACCCTGTTTGGCGAAAAAATTGTCTTACGTATCCTGGATCCGGAATCCGCCAAGATGGGCATCGAGGCGCTGGGCTACGAAGACGAACAAAAACAGATGTACCTGGATGCCCTGCACAAACCCCAAGGCATGATCCTGGTCACCGGCCCTACTGGCTCGGGGAAAACCGTTTCGCTGTATACCGGGGTGAATATCCTCAATACGCCGGAACTCAACATCTCCACGGCGGAAGACCCGGTGGAAATCAACCTGGAAGGGGTAAATCAGGTCAACGTGAACCCGAAGCAGGGCATGAATTTCTCCTCTGCCCTGCGCGCCTTCCTGCGCCAGGATCCTGACGTGATTCTGGTCGGGGAAATTCGCGATCTGGAAACCGCCGAAATTGCGGTAAAGGCCGCCCAGACCGGGCACCTTGTACTTTCCACCCTGCACACCAACAGCGCCCCGGAAACCCTGACACGCCTTCGCAACATGGGGGTTCCCTCCTTCAATATTGCCACCTCGGTATTATTGATTATTGCTCAGCGTCTGGCGCGCCGTCTTTGTGAGCACTGCAAAACGGCCGTGGATATCCCCAAACAATCGCTGCTTGAGATGGGTTTCACGGAAGATGACATCTCCAGCGGTTTTACTGTGTACGGGCCGGAAGGCTGCGATAAATGCAAGAACGGTTACAAAGGGCGCGTAGGTGTCTATGAGGTTGTCAAAATCACTGACGGTATCGCGCGCATTATTATGGAAGAAGGGAACTCCATTGAAATTGCCGACCAATGCCGGAAAGAAGGCTTTAATGATCTTCATCGCTCCGGCCTGGTAAAAGCAATGCAGGGGGTTACCAGCCTGGAAGAAATTAACCGTGTCACCAGCGGACATTAATTATGGCGACTAAAGCAGCACAACAAAAATCAGCTACGTTTACCTATGAAGGCCTGGACCGTCAGGGGAAAAAGGTTAAAGGGGAAACCTCCGGGAAAGGCGCCGCCCTTGTTCGTGCAGAACTGCGCAAGCAAGGCATTAATGCAAAAAAAGTAGCCAAAAAGCGGGAAATCAACCTGGGCGGCAAGAAAAAAATCAAGCCCATGGATATCGCTATTTTCACCCGCCAAATGGCGACCATGATGAAAGCCGGCGTACCGCTAGTTCAAGCCTTTGAAATTGTAGCGGATGGGCTAGACAACCCCTCAATGAAGGATGTAGTCCTAAAAATCAAAGCAGATGTGGAAGGCGGTAATAACTTTGCCGGGGCACTACAAAAACATCCGCTACTTTTTGATGATCTATATTGCAGCCTGGTTGACGCCGGCGAGCAATCAGGTGCATTAGAAACCATGCTGGATCGAGTCGCACTGTACAAAGAAAAAAGTGAAGCCCTGAAACAAAAAATCAAAAAAGCAATGAAATATCCCATCGCCGTCATTTGTGTTGCGATTATTGTCACCGCTATTCTTTTGATTAAAGTAGTACCAACATTTAAAGAACTTTTTGATGGCTTTGGTGCTGAATTGCCAGCATTTACTCAGTTCGTCATTGGCTTATCCGAAGCTCTTCAAGCCAACTTTTTTATAATCATGGTATCGCTAATCGTATTCGGCATTGCCGTCAGTGAAACACGCAAGCGGTCTGAGGCTTTCAGGAACTGGATTGACCGTACTTTGCTGAAGCTACCTATTATTGGAGACATCACCTTCAAAAGCACTATCGCTCGCTATGCCCGAACTCTGTCTACTACCTTTGCCGCCGGGGTTCCATTGATTGATGCTCTGGATGCCTGCGCCGGTGCTACCGGCAATGTGGTGTATAGAAAGGCTGTACTGCAAGTAAAAGAAGACGTTTCCACCGGCCAACAACTTCAGTTCGCCATGCGCAGCACTGGTGTTTTTCCGTCAATGGCACTGCAAATGACCGCCATTGGCGAAGAATCCGGCGCACTCGATGCCATGTTGGAAAAAGTCGCGATATACTACGAAGATGAAGTAGACAACGCGGTCGACGGCCTGACCAGCATGATGGAACCGCTGATTATGGCGGTACTCGGGGTACTCATCGGCGGCCTGATTATCGCCATGTACCTTCCCATCTTCCAGCTCGGGGCAGTGGTATAACGTGTCCGAAATACTTAACCTTCTCTCTTCCAGCCCGACCCTTTTGGTCGGGCTTTGTGTTGTTATGGGGCTGCTGGTAGGCAGTTTTTTGAATGTGGTCATTCACCGCTTGCCGCTGATGATGGAGCGGAGCTGGAAGCAGGAAGCCCGCGAAGTCCTTGAGCTGCCAGCGGAAGACAGTGACGGCATTTTCAACCTGGTGACACCGCGCTCGCGCTGCCCGAAATGCAGCCATGCGATCAGCTGGTATGAAAACATTCCCGTGTTTAGCTGGCTGGCCCTGCGCGGCAAGTGCAAGGGCTGCAAAACCCCGATCAGCAAGCGCTACCCCATTATCGAACTTGTCAGCGGTGTGCTCGCCGGACTCTGTGCCTGGCACTTCGGGTATGGTCCCTGGCTGGTGTTTACGCTTTTTGCTACCTGGCTACTGCTGGCCGCCGCCATGATTGACGCTGACACTACCCTGCTGCCGGATAGCCTGAACTACTGGTTGCTGTGGGCAGGCTTGTTGGCGGCCGTTATAGGCGTATCGCCGGTTTCATTGAGCGATGCGGTAATCGGCGCCACGGCCGGGTATCTTTCGCTGTGGAGTGTTTACTGGCTGTTCAAGCTGATCACCGGGAAAGAAGGCATGGGCTACGGCGATTTCAAGCTGCTGGCCGCGCTGGGAGCCTGGGTCGGCTGGCAATACCTGCCGGTGATTATTCTTTTGTCATCGGTGGTCGGGCTGGTCTTCGCTATCGCCACGATGATGTTCAGCGGCGAAAAACGCACGCAAATCCCTTTCGGTCCTTATCTGGCCACGGCCGGGTGGATTGCCCTGCTCTGGGGCGATAGTATCGTCAGCTCGTATCTGGGTATGTTTAAACTTTGATTACGCAAACGCGCCCCACGCTACACGCAGGCACGCCAACAGGCACCGCGTGATGCGTGCAGCGTGATGCATGCAAGCGGAACTCATCATGTTTGTTGTTGGTCTCACCGGTGGCATTGGTAGCGGCAAGACCGCTGCCACGGATTATCTTGCTCAACAGGGCATCACCATCGTGGATGCAGATCTTGCATCACGCGTGGTGGTTGAGCCCGGGCAACCCGCCTTACTCACCATCGCCGAGCATTTTGGCCAGCATGTCATCGCCGACGACGGCGCGCTGGATCGGCGGGCACTCCGCGAGATCGTGTTTGCTGACCCGGACGCACTAAAAACCCTCGAAGGTATTACCCACCCCGCCATAGGTGACGAACTTCGCCGGCAGATCGGGGCGAGCCAATCGCCCTACACTGTGCTGGTCTCCCCTCTTCTGCTGGAAACATCGCAAAAAGCCTTGGTAGATCGCATTCTGGTCATTGATGCCTCTGCAGAATTGCAGGTAGAGCGCACCATGGCACGGGATCAGGTACCGGAAGCACAGGTCGCGGCGATCATGAAAGCGCAACTGGCGCGCAGCAAGCGACTGGATCAGGCGGATGATGTAGTAGAGAATCATGGTTCTCTGGAGGCACTCCACGAGCAACTGGGGATGCTGCATAAGCACTATCTGGAATTGGCCGGGACATCTTCATAGGGCGGAAAGCGGCGTCAGCATCGCTCCGCTATCCAGCAACGGTAACCAATTCCGCTCCGGCAGAGATACCTGAGAGATACATCCGCCCCACAATTCGCCCTCTTCTCGAAGAGGGAAAACCTGCACAGAGAAATAGCGCGCGTAAAAACATGACTGACAAAAGCCCGGCCAAGAAAGCTACCCAGACTTACCCCTGCCCGCAGTGCAAAAGCCTCACTCGCTGGGACAACAATCCCTGGCGGCCGTTTTGTAGTGAACGCTGCAAGTTGATTGATCTCGGGGACTGGGCGACAGAGCGCCACGCTATTCCGGGTGATGACGATGCGCCCGGAGACTTTGAAGAGTTTTAGTAAGCGTTCAACGCAACGGATGAAGTAAAACTCTGCGTTGTTGTCATTCGGATTGCAGGATGTCGGGTTACGCCGCTTCTCGGCTCTCTGTGCCCTAGGGTGAAAACGACCTACGCGACAAGAGACCTGTTTCGGAGAACACTAATCACGGCCAGAAGGCGCGGATACCCGCCACGCCCACCGCGCCGTGATCACGGGCGTTGATCAGATCGCCCGGAGCCACACCTCCCAGCGCATAACAGGCAAGCGGCGCCCCCTTCATTAGCAACTCCGCTTGCGGCCAGCCCAATGCAGGCTTACCCGGGTGTGTCGGAGTGGGCAGGACAGGTGAAACCAACGCCATATCCAGGCCCAGATTGCCAGCCTTATCCCGAGCCGCCTGATCATGCACCGCCGCACTGGTGATTCCACCAAATGCGGGACGCTCATCCAACTGGGCCAGTGCTCTGCCCGGAAAATGCACGGCAAATACACCCAGCGCTTTTGCTGTCGCCACACTCTGCGTGTCCACAGCACGCAACCAGACTTTTACGCCGCGTTGCTGACATTGCGCCACAACCGCAGCCACCTCGGCATGGTCACTCCACTGCCGCAAATACAGCCCCTGTTGCTCCCCATTCAACCGATCAATCCCGGCCAACAACTCGTGAAGAGTGACATCTTCCGGCGCGACCACCAACTGCTCCGGCAGCCTTATGGCGTTCACCACCGGCTGATTGGCCGCCGGGAAGTGCAAGTCCGCTAGTTCATCCAGAAGAAACCATTGCACCCGCTGCCCTTCGCGCCCTTCGGGCTCTCCCTGCCAGGCACACACATCCCGAAAGTGCAGGGTCACGTGGAGATCATCGTACTGGTGAGCGATGGTCATGAAGGGAGTGGACGCGGCTCCGATCATGCCAAGCTCTTCTTCCAGCTCCCGGGCCAACGCTGCATCCAGCGTTTCACCAGACTCCACCTTGCCACCGGGAAACTCCCAGCGCCCACCCTGATGCTTGTGATCAGCGCGCTTGCTCAGACAAATACGACCGTCGCCACCACGAATGATGGCGGCGACGACAGTAATGGCGGGGGTTGAGCTTGTTGGCATGAGACTCTTTCCGAATATCTGCGGGTGACTGAGTGCAGGCAAAGCTATTGGCTTGTCGGATTACGCCTTTCAGGCTAATTCGACCTACAAACCCGCGTGTTCCCTGATGCGTGGTGCCTTGATGCGCCTCTAGGTCCGATACTCCGCATTGATCTTCACGTAGTCATAGCTGAAATCACAGGTCCATACGGTGCACTGCGCATCACCCGATGCCAGATCCGCGCGAATGGCAATTTCCGGTTTTGCCATCACCGCCGCGCCTTGTGCTTCCTGATAGCTGTCCGCCACGCCGCCCTGTTCTACCAGCGGCAAATCACCCAGCCAAACACTGACTTTGTCCACATCCAGCGCCGCAATCGGCGCCCGGCCAATGGCAGCCAAAATACGGCCCCAATTAGGGTCCGAGGCAAACAGCGCCGTTTTCACCAGGGGGGAATGGGCAATGGTTTCAGCCACCGCTCGTGCGTCACTCTCGCTGGCGGCCCCGGTCACGGTAATTTCCACAAACTTGGTGGCCCCTTCACCATCACGCACCAACGCTTGGGCCAGTTCAGTGAAAACCTCTTCCAGCGCCTGATACAGCAGCTGGCTGTGACCATCCAGCGCGGTGATCTCATCCATTTCAGCCTGAGCCGTGCTGATCAACATGCAGGCATCATTGGTGGAGGTATCCCCGTCCACCGTCACCCGGTTGAAGGATTTATCCGCCAGGGCTTTCACCCACTCATCCAGTAGTGGCTTGGCAATCGGTGCGTCGGTGGCGATAAAACCAAGCATGGTGGCCATGTTTGGCTTGATCATGCCGGAGCCTTTGGACATCCCTGTGATCGTCACTGGCACACCATCCATTTCCACCCGCCGACTGGTGAGCTTTGGGTAGGTATCGGTGGTCATGATGCCTTCCGACGCCCGCCCCCAATGATGGACATCCAGTGCATCCAGCGCCTTGGGCAAGCCGGAGGCAAAGGCATCCAACGGAAACTGTTCTCCGATAACCCCGGTGGAATACGGCAGGATTTCATCCGCATCACAACCTGCTGCTTTCGCCAGCAACTCACAGCTGGCCAGGCAGTTTTCCAGGCCTTTCTTGCCGGTGCCTGCATTGGCATAGCCCGTGTTGATCATCAGGTAGCGTGGCGTAGTGGCAGCCAGACGGGACTTGGCTACCTGTACTGGCGCAGCACAGAAACGATTAAGGGTGAACACACCACTGACACGACTCCCCTGTGCCAGCTCCAGCACTACCAGATCCTTGCGATTGGCTTTTTTGATGCCCGCTTCGACGGCGGCAAGCCGCACGCCAGGAACCGGCAACCTCTCAGACTGTGTCATCACACTTTTCCTGCTATCCATGTATTGAAAGCTTGCTATGAAAAAAACGCCCTGCCAAGCGTTAAGATTTGCCGCTTTTCTCTCAGCCTATTTGTCGGATTACGGCTTCGCCTAATTCGACCGACAAATTAAAAAACCAGCTCCAAGCCTAAAACGACAGCCCCAAACAAAGAAAGCACCGACGTTGCCGGTGCTTTTGGTTTTCCTTGCCGCTTGAAGCTTGTTGCTTGAGGCGGCTTTTATTCAATCTTCCCGTGACACTGCTTGTACTTCTTGCCGGAACCACAAGGGCAAGGCTCATTACGCCCAACTTTACGGCCATCCCGGACCACCGTCTTGGGCTGCTCACCCTGTTGACGGGATTGGGCATCGCCGTCAGTGCCCGGCTCGGCTACCGCCTGCATCTTCATTTTTTCCGCCTGCACGCGCGCTTCTTCCTCGCGCTGCTGCTCCAGACGCTCCACTTCGTCATCGCGACGCACCTGGAAGCTGTGCAGCACACGAATCAGTTCATGCTGGATCTGGTTAAGCAGGCCCTGGAACAACTCGAAAGCTTCTTTCTTGTATTCCTGCTTGGGGTTTTTCTGGGCGTAGCCGCGCAGGTGGATGCCCTGGCGCAGGTGATCCATGCTCGCCAGGTGCTCTTTCCAGTGGCGATCCAGAATTTGCAGCATCAGGTGCTTCTCGATCTTGCGCAAATCCTCGGTACCGATCTCGCCTTCCTTACGCTGGTAATCCTCGTCCATGCGCTCGACCAGCTTTTCGATCAGGCCCTCGATATGCAGCTGATTATCTTCATTGAGCCACTGGCCAATCGGTGCATGGCACTGGAATTCCGCATCCAGGGTTTTCTCCAGGCCCGGGATATCCCACTGATCTTCCACAGAGCCCGGCGCCATGTAATCGTGAACCACTTCGGTCACCACATCGCGACGAATCCCTTTCACGGAATTTACCAGATCATCGGCTTCCAGAATCTGGTCACGCTGGCCGTAGATGACCTGACGCTGGTCGTTGGCAACGTCATCGTATTCCAGCAGGTTTTTGCGGATATCAAAGTTGCGCCCTTCCACTTTGCGCTGGGCATTTTCGATGGCGCGAGTTACCCAGCGGTGCTCAATGGCTTCGCCGTTTTCCAGGCCCAGAGAGCGCATCAGGTTACGAATCTTGTCTGATGCGAAGATGCGCATCAGGTCATCTTCCATGGACAGGAAGAAACGGGTGTAGCCCGGATCACCCTGACGACCCGCACGCCCGCGCAGCTGATTATCGATACGGCGGGACTCATGGCGCTCGGTACCGATAATGTGCAAACCACCGGCTTCCATAACGGTATCGTGGTTTGCCTGCCACTCGGCACGGATTTTCTCCGCTTCTGCCTCGGACGGGGTGTCCATGTGCTTGATCTGCTCTTCGGGATTACCGCCGAGCACAATATCCGTCCCCCGACCCGCCATGTTGGTGGCAATGGTGACCGCTCTCGGCCGCCCGGCCTGGGCAATAATCTGGGCTTCGCGCTGGTGGAACTTGGCGTTCAGTACCTCGTGAGCGATCTTGTCCTGCTTCAGACGCTTGGACAGATACTCCGACGCTTCAATGGTGGCAGTACCCACCAGCACCGGCGCGCCCTTGGCCACCGCCTCGGTCACTTCCTTGACGATAGCCTCGAATTTTTCCTGCAGGCTCAGGTACACCAAGTCATTGGCGTCAATCCGCACCATGGGTTTGTTGGTGGGGACCACGACCACATCCATGCCATAAATCTGGCGGAATTCCAGTGCCTCGGTGTCCGCGGTACCGGTCATCCCGGACAGCTTGTTATAAAGACGGAAATAATTCTGGAAGGTGGTGGACGCCAGGGTCTGGTTTTCCTGCTGGATATTCAGCCCTTCTTTCGCCTCGATGGCCTGATGAATACCTTCGGACCAGCGACGCCCCGGCATGGTACGGCCGGTGTGTTCATCCACGATCACGATCTGGTCGTTCTGAACAATGTAATCCCGATCGATATGGAACAGGGCATGGGCTTTCAGCGCCGCATGCACATGGTGGAGCAGCGCCAGGTTATGGGCCGCGTACAGGCTTTCGCCCTGCTCCAGCAACTGGTTGCTGACCAACAGCCCTTCAATTTTCTGATGGCCGGATTCAGTCAGCTCTACCTGCCGTTGTTTTTCATCAACGAAGTAATCGCCTTCGCTCTCTTCCGTTTCTTTCTCCAGCTGCGGCATCAGCTGATTCACCGCCTGGTAGAGCTCGGAGGAGTCCGCCGCCGGGCCGGAAATAATCAGCGGGGTTCTCGCTTCATCGATCAGGATGGAATCCACCTCATCGACGATGGCGTAGTTCAGCCCGCGCTGCACACGGTCTTCCAGCCGGAAAGCCATGTTGTCACGCAGGTAATCGAAACCGTATTCGTTGTTGGTCCCGTAGGTAATATCCGACGCATACGCAGCGCGTTTCTGTTCGGTGGGCTGCTGGGAAAGGATGATCCCCACTGACAGGCCCAGGAATTCGTACAACGGGCGCATCCAGTTGGCGTCACGTTCGGCCAGGTAATCATTCACCGTGACCACATGCACCCCTTCACCGGAGAGCGCATTCAGGTAGGCCGGCAGGGTCGCCGTCAGGGTTTTACCTTCACCGGTACGCATCTCGGAGATGCGACCTTCATGCAGGGAGATCCCGCCCATCATCTGCACGTCGAAATGGCGCATCCCCATCACCCGGGTAGAGGCTTCGCGGACTACCGCAAAGGCTTCGGGCAACAATTCATCCAGGGTTTTGCCATCTTTAAAGGCCTGCCGGAAAGCGGTTGTCTTGTGCTGCAGGTCGCCATCGGTAAGCTGCCCCATCGCATCTGCGTGGCTATTAATGGCGTCGACCAGCTTTGCCATTCGCTTGATTTCACGATCATTCTTGGTGCCGATGATTTTTTTTACGATGGTACCCAGCATAAAACTTCCGGTTCAGTAAAAGTCAGGACAAACAGCCCGATGGCGGCAAGGTTATTCCCCCGCAAGGTGAGCCATTCTAAACACAATAGGATTGAGAGATAAGGTGGTATTCGCCGTAATCAAGGCCCGATAACGAAAAACGGCCCCATCGGGCCGTTTTGCATTTTCAGTTTTAGCGACGGGCGCGGTAAATATAAGGCTGCGGGTTCACTTGAGCGCCGTTTTTGAGCACTTCGTAGTGCACATGCGGGCCCGTGGAGCGGCCGGAGCTCCCTACCTTGCCCACAACATCACCGGTTCGAACAATTTCACCCGGCTCAACCAGCAACTCCTTGGCGTGCCCATAACGGGTGGAGAGACCATTGCCATGATTGATCTCAACCATTTTCCCATATCCTGAACGTTCACCAGAATAGGTCACAACCCCCGCACCGGTGGCCACAATCGGCGTGCCCTCTTTGCCCGCGAAGTCTACCCCCTTATGCCAGGCCACGCGGCCGGAAAAAGGATCGGAACGGCGGCCAAAACGGCTGGACATCCAGCCCTTGGTCAGTGGACGGCCTGACAGGTAGGTCTGATCTTCCAGTTGCTTGTCAGCCAACAGATCTTCCAGGATATCCAGCTGCCGCTCACGGCGTTCCAATGTGGCCGTCATTTGATCCAGCGCGCCCATAAAGGAAGGCAGCTCATAGCTGGCCCCCTCTTCCGGCGATTCCGGGCCACCGACACCGGGCACACTGCTGAAATCGAATTCGTCACCGCCGATATCGGCCACTTCCACCAGCCGCTCACCCAGTGCATCCAGACGAACCAGCCGGGCCTGGGCCTGGGCCAGCTTGAGCGTCAAAGCCCGAAACTGTTCCTGACTCTGTTGATCCAGCTGGGAGAGAACCTCCTGCTGCTGTTCCAGCTGACCTGCGAAACGCTCCGTCATCACCGGGGTAAATTCAGGCTGACCACCCACACGATAGGCCAGAAGATAGGCACTAACGCCAATAATAGCGGGAAACACCACCAACGCCGCAGCCAATAACCAGGGCCAATGGCGGGGAACGGGCAGTGTGCGCGAATGGCCGCGCTTGCTGTTAAGGACTATGATGTTCATAAGATTTCGTAGCGCACCGGCTAAAAGTCAGTCAATTCAATATGTTGCATCTTTCTTTTATAAATTTTTTTACAATCTGCAGGCTAGTCTAAGTAAAACCCATGAGCAAGACAACGTCGCCCAAAGCCCTCCTCGCCCTGCTAAGCGGTCACCCCGCTCTTTCGGCCTTGGCGAAAGAAGCCAGGAAGACCCCTGCCCAGGAACAAAATGACCCTTTGCATTGCCTGCCTCCGGCCCTGCGTGAGCGCGTCACTCTGGTAGAAGACCAGCATCGCTGGCTGGCCATCGCGGAGACCAGTGCCACCGCGCAACTACTACGCTTTCATCTACCGAAACTGCAACAGGCCATGCCCGGGCAACAAATCAAGATCGTGGTGGGCGGCAAGCGCCAACCCATGTCGAGCAATAACCATGCCAGTAAACCGGCGAGGCCGCATTTGGCCCAGGAAAGCGCTCGACACATCGAAGCTGTGGCCGAAGCCATTGAGGATGACGCGCTAAAAGCGTCATTGCAGCGGCTGGCAAGCCGCGGTGAACCCGATTAAGAAACTGCTAACCGTTCTATCTCTCCACCCTTGAAACGAAAAGCCACCTGACTGCGGGAGACAGCCAGGTGGCCAACAGGGCTTCGACGTACAGCCGAATCGCTTCGGCCAGAGTCAGCCATCTTTCCGGGTCATCCTGACCCGAAGCGGCCAACCATTTTCTTTACTGCTTTGCCGCCACTTATTCTACTGCCAGAACAGGGCGCATATAGGACACAGGCGCATCGGTGGCATCTTCAAATGTCACCACCTCGTAGGAATCTTCCTGACGGAGAATTTCCCGCAACAGCGCATTGTTGAGTGCATGGCCGGATTTGTGGCCGATGAACTCGCCAATCAGGCTGTGGCCCAGCAGATACAGGTCGCCAATGGCATCCAGCATCTTGTGTTTGACGAACTCGTCGTCATAACGCAGGCCGTCTTCGTTGAGGATACGATACTCGTCCACCACGATGGCGTTATCCACGCTGCCCCCCAGGGCCAGGTTCTGGCTGCGCAGGAACTCGATATCGCGCATAAAGCCAAAGGTCCGGGCACGGGCCACTTCTTTCACGAACGAAGTCGTGGAGAAGTCGATACTGGCCAGCTGGTTACGGTCTTCAAACACCGGATGGTCGAATTCGATGGAAAAAGTCACCTTGAAGCCGTCAAAAGGCACGAACGTCGCCGTTTTGTCGTCTTCACGCACCGTCACTTCTTTCTTGATGCGGATGAACTTCTTGGCGGCTTCCTGCTCCTTGATACCGGCAGATTGCAACAGGAAGACGAACGGACCGGCACTGCCATCCATGATCGGCATTTCCGGGGCGGACAACTCCACAAAGGCGTTATCGATGCCCAGGCCTGCCATGGCGGACAGGAAGTGCTCTACCGTACCCACTTTCACGCCATCCTGAACCAGCGTGGAAGAGAGGGTGGTTTCGCCCACCGCGTCCGCGGCAGCCTTGATCTCCACTACCGGGTCCAGGTCCACACGCCGGAACACGATACCGGTATTTACCGGTGCCGGGCGCACGGTCATGTAGACCTTTTCGCCGGTGTGAAGCCCTACGCCAGTGGCGCGGATCACGTTTTTTAGCGTTCGTTGTCTGATCATCAGTCTGTCACACAGCTGCGGGTACCCTTGAGGATACCGCTTTCCTCAACACAAAATTAGGGCGCGATTATACTGGAACACCCCGATTTTGCACCAATCTCGCCAGACCGTTAGTCGGCCTGGCGGCGCAGGAAGGTCGGAATATCAATGAAATCCAGATCTTCTGCGGTGCTTACTGCCTGCTGGCCACGGCCACCGGCAGCCTGCTGGGCGGCGCGTTTACGCTCCACAGCCGGGCGATCCAGGTCGCTGTAGTCCACCCGACCGTCTGCCGCGACAGGGGTCTGACGGCCACGTACCACTTTTAGTTCCTGTGCCGCCGCACCCAGACCAGTCGCTACCACGGTAACACTGATGCTCTCGCCCATATCCGGGTCGATAGCGGTACCGATGATCACGTTGGCATCGTCACTGGCCAGCTCGCTGACGATATCACCCACTTCAGAGAACTCATCCAGAGCGATGGACTCGTTGGCCGTGATATTGATCAGGATACCCCGCGCGCCGCGCAGATCCACATCTTCCAGCAGCGGGCTGGAGATAGCCGCCTGGGCCGCTTCTGCCGCCCGGCCTTCGCCGCTGGCAGTACCGGTACCCATCATGGCGGTACCCATTTCGCTCATCACGGTACGCACGTCAGCGAAATCCACGTTGATCATGCCGGGGCGAACGATCAGGTCCGCAATCCCTTTCACCGCGCCCTGCAGCACTTCGTTGGCCGCCTTGAAGGCGTCCAGCAGGCTGGTGGAGCCACCGAGAACCGCTTGCAGCTTCTCGTTGGGGATGGTGATCAGGGAGTGAACGTGCTCTTTCAGCTCTTCGATCCCTTGCTGGGCAGAGCGCATGCGCTTTTTGCCTTCGAAGGGGAACGGCTTGGTGACCACAGCCACGGTCAGGATGCCCAGTTCCTTGGCAATTTCAGCCACAACCGGGGCAGCACCGGTACCCGTGCCACCGCCCATGCCGGCGGTCACGAAGACCATGTCTGCGCCATCCAGCAGCTCGGCGATGCGATCGCGATCTTCCTGAGCGGACTGACGGCCGATTTCCGGGTTCGCGCCGGCACCCAACCCTTTGGTCACCTGGCTACCCAGCTGAATCACGGTCTTGGATGAGGCATTACGCAGGGCCTGGGCGTCCGTGTTGGCGCAGATGAAATCCACCCCTTCCACACCGGAACGCACCATGTGATCCACGGCGTTACCGCCGCCACCACCGACACCTACCACTTTGATTACCGCACCATGCGGTACGCTGTCTTCCAGTTTGAATTGCATGGTTGATCTCCCGTTGTTGCTTCCCTGTTTACTACTCATTACGTCGAAGTGTTCCGGTCATCTTGCCGCGGCCCGGAACAACCGCTTGCGCTCAATTTGACGCTTCCCGCGTGTTACCTGATGCGTGAAGCGTGCTGCGACTCTTGTTAAAAATTCCCTTTGAACCAGCTCTTGATACGTTCCAGCCAGTCCAGTTCACCCCCGCCGGATTGAGCCTTGGCGCTGGTGCCTTCCTTCTCCATGCGCTGGCCGTACAACAGCAAGCCCACGGAGGTGGAATAAATCGGGTTCTTCACCACGTCGATCAGCCCGGAAATTCCCTGCGGCGCGCCCAGGCGCACCGGCATATGGAAGATTTCCTCGGCCAGATCCACGGCCCCTTCGATCTTCGAGGAACCACCGGTAAGCACGATGCCACCGGGAATCAGGTCCTCGAAACCGGAGCGGCGGATTTCGGCCTGCACCAGAGTGAACAGCTCGTCGTAGCGCGGCTCCACCACCTCCGCCAGGTTCTGGCGGCTAAGGGTGCGCGGCGGGCGATCGCCCACGCTGGGCACCTTGATGGTTTCGTCCGCGCCGGCCAGCTGGGTCAGGGCGCAGGCGTATTTGATCTTGATTTCATCCGCATGCTGCTTGGGCGTGCGCAGGGCCATGGCGATATCGTTGGTCACCTGATCCCCGGCGATGGGAATGTTGGCCGTGTGGCGAATGGCGCCTTCGGTGAAGATGGCGATATCCGTGGTGCCACCGCCGATATCGACGATGCAGACACCCAGCTCACGCTCGTCTTCGGTGAGCACAGCGTGAGCACTCGCTAACTGCTCAAGAATGACGTCATCGACTTCCAGGTTGCAGCGACGCACGCATTTCTCGATGTTCTGCACCGCATTCACCGCACAGGTCACCAGATGCACCTTGGCTTCCAGGCGCACACCGCTCATGCCAATGGGCTCGCGCACCCCTTCCTGGTTGTCCACCACGTATTCCTGCGGCAGCACGTGCAGGGTTTTCTGGTCCGCCGGAATCGCCACCGCCTGGGCCGCGTCGATTACCCGGTCGATATCCGCCTGGGCCACTTCCCGGTCGCGAATGGCGACGATGCCGTGGGAGTTGAGGCTGCGCACATGGGAGCCGGCGATGCCGGCGTACACCGTGTGGATATGGCAGCCCGCCATCAGTTCGGCTTCTTCCACTGCGCGCTGAATGGAACGCACGGTGGCTTCGATATCCACCACCACGCCCTTTTTCATGCCCCGTGACGGTTGCGAGCCCAGCCCGACGATTTCCAAGGTGCCATCGGCTGCTGTCTGGCCGACGATGGCAACCACCTTGGAGGTGCCAATATCGAGTCCGACAATCATGTTTTCTGTTGCTGTCGCCATGTCACCCTTTCTCCTAACTTTGCTGCTCGCGCCAGGTCACTGCCATGCCGTCCGCATAACGCAGATCGACCCGAGCTACCTGGCGGCTATCCGTGCTCAGCACGCCACGATAAAGCCGCACAAAACGGCGTAATTTGGTGGTGTAATGCTCACGGTCAACCACCAGTTCCATGTCGTTATTCAGCGTCAGGCGCGCGGTCAGGCGCGCATTGACGTCCATGCTGCGAATGCTCAGGTCCACATCCGCCAGCGTTTTGCCCATGCTGTGGTAGAAGCCCATGACTTCCTCCAGCCGCTGCTCCGGGCCACTCAGGTGGGGCAGATCCGTCAGGTCATACTGCTTGAGCGCCTTGAACGGCTGCCCGCTGTCCGACACCAACACTGCCTCGTTCCACACTGCCACCGGGCGACGTTCTTCCACTGTCAGCACCACGGTATCGGGCCACTGACGACGGACGGAGACCTCCTCCACCCAGCTCAATCCCTGTGACTGCTGGTAAATATCTTCCAGCGGCACAGAGAAATAATTCTCTTCGCGCACCAGCGCCGCCAAGGCAGTCTCGATCTGTTGCTGACGGCGCACATCGGTGACACCGTCCACGCCCACCTTGCGGATCGGGTAGCCATCCAGTGCTGACGGCAGGTAGATCACCGCCAGCAGCATGACCAGCGCCACCGAGCTCACCAGCATCCACGGCACCGCCGCTGCAATCCGCTCACGCAGCGGCACGCCGGCCTTTTTTACCGGCTTGCGGCGGGCGCCACGCGGCGCGGGGGCGTTTCTAGCCACGACCCCGTTCCAGTGCGTCCAGCAGGATTTCACCCACCAGCACATCAAAATCCCGGCCCGTGGCCTTCGCCGCCATCGGCACCAGCGAGTGATCGGTCATGCCGGGCACCGTATTCACTTCCAGCAGCTGCCACTGGCCCTGCGCATCGCGCATCACATCGACCCGGCCCCAGCCACGGCAACCGGCAACCCGGAATGCGGTCAGCGCCAGCTGCCGCAGCGCCTGCTCGTCGGCATCATCCAGCCCCGCCGGACACAGGTACTCGGTGCTGTCGGACTGGTACTTGGCTTCAAAGTCATAAAACGCATGGGGCGTTTGCAGGCGGATGGCCGGCAAGGCTTCATCGCCCAGCACTGCCACGGTGTATTCCGGGCCGTTGACCCAGGCTTCCACCAGCACGTCCTGGTCAAATTTTTCTGCGGCAACCAGCGCTTCGGCCAGCTCTTCAGCGTTATCCGCCTTGGCCATACCGATTGAGGAACCTTCGTGGGCCGGTTTCACAATTACCGGGAAGCCCAGGTCTGCCTCATCGCGGCCGGACACATAAAACGCCGGGGTCGGCAAACCCGCCCCTTTCCACAGTTGCTTGGTGCGCACCTTGTCCATGCCGATGGCAGACGCCATCACCCCGGACCCGGTGTAGGGAATTTCCAGATGTTCCAGTACACCCTGGATCACACCGTCTTCGCCGCCGCGACCGTGCAGGGCAATGAAGGCGGCATCAAAGCCTTTCAGCGTCTCTACGCTCTTGTCTGCCGGGTCGACCAGCTCTGCGATCAGGCCCAGATTGCGCAGGCCCTGATGCACCGCCGCACCACTCTTCAGCGACACCGGGCGCTCTGCGGATTTACCGCCGGCCAGCACCGCCACGCGGCCCACCCGGCTCAATCGTTGCTTCAATGCACGCTTATCCACGGCGGCCTCCCTGAGCAGCCAGCTGCTTGGCAATGGCACCGACATTACCGGCGCCCTGCGTGACGAGCAGATCTCCGTCCTGTAGCTGGCTGGCCAACAGGCCCGCCAGCTTGTCCGGGTCATCCACAAACACCGGCTCCAGGCCGCGTTTACGCAGGCTGCGGCACAATGCCCGGGCATCCGCCCCGGGAATCGGGTCTTCCCCGGCGGCATACACTTCCAGCATCAACAGCACATCCACCCCGGAGAGCACTTCCACGAAATCCTCGTAAAGATCCTGCGTACGGGTATAGCGGTGCGGCTGGAACAACATGGCCAGGCGCCGGTCCGGCCAGCCTTCGCGAATGGCATCAATAGTGGCGGCCACTTCACGTGGGTGATGACCGTAGTCGTCCACCAGGGTCGCGCTGCCGCCCTCGAAGTGGTACTCGCCTTGCACATCAAAGCGACGCCCCACCCCGGTAAAGTTATTCAGGCCACGGATAATGGCTTCATCATCAGCCCCTTCATCCGCCGACACGGCGATAGCCGCCAACGCATTCAATACGTTGTGGCGACCCGGCATGTTCAGGGACACCTCCAGTGGCTCGCCTTCGGCGCGCACTACCCGGAAATGGGTGACCATGCCGTCCTGGCGCACGTTCTCGGCACGCAGGTCTGCATCCTCGCTAAAGCCGTAGCGAATCACCTGACGGTTGACCCGGGGCAGCAATTTACGCACCACCGGATCATCCACACACATCACCGCCACCCCGTAGAACGGCAGGTTGTGGAGGAACTCGATAAAAGTGTTCTCCAGCTGGGCGAAATCGCCGCCGTAGGTGTGCATGTGGTCCGCATCGATATTGGTAACGATGGCGCTCATGGGCTGCAGGTGCAGGAAGCTGGCATCGGATTCATCCGCTTCCGCCACCAGATAACGGCTCTGTCCCAGACGTGCATTGGTGCCAGCGCTATTCAGGCGCCCGCCAATAACAAAAGTCGGATCCAGTCCGGCCTCGGCCATGATCGCTGCAGTCAGTGACGTGGTGGTGGTCTTGCCGTGGGTCCCGGCCACAGCAATGCCATGGCGGAAGCGCATCAGCTCCGCCAGCATCTGGGCACGTGGCACCACCGGAATACGACGCTCGTGGGCCGCCGCCACTTCCAGGTTTTCGGTATTCACCGCCGTGGAGGTCACTACTACATCCGCGCCGTCGATATTTTCAGCACGGTGGCCGATGTCCACCCGCACGCCAAGGCTGCGCAGCCGCTCTACCACCGGTGATTCCTTGATGTCGCTGCCGCTGATGGCATAGCCCTGATTGGCCAGCACTTCGGCAATGCCGCACATACCCACACCGCCGATCCCCACAAAGTGGATCCCGCGAATGCGGCGCATCTCCGGCACCGTATGAATCATGTCGTTATCGGCCATTGGCCACCTCCTCACACAGCGTGGCGGCGCGCTCAGCGCTATCCGCCATCGCCTGCTCACGGGCCCGCTCGGCGATTTGCGCCAACAGGCCACGCTCTGCAACCGGTTTCAGGGTGCCGGCAAGGCTTGCCGCACCCAGGTCCCGTTGGGGCAACAGCAGCGCGGCTCCGCGCTCTGACAACCAACGGGCATTCAATGTCTGGTGGTCATCCACTGCACTGGGCAGTGGCACAAACATGGCGGCCACACCCGCCGCAGCCACTTCCGCCACGGTCAGCGCACCAGCCCGACAGATCACCAGATCCGCCCAGCCATAGGCTTCTGCCATGTCATCAATAAACTCACTGACCTGAGCCTGCAGGCCCAGCGCCTGGTAAATCGGCGCCGCTTCCGCAGTACGTCCGGCGCCGCACTGGTGGCGCACCTGTATATCGCGACCCAGTACCGCCAGCAGTAACTCGGGCAAATCCTGGTTCAGCACCAGGGCCCCCTGGCTACCGCCCAGTACCAGTACCCGCAAGCCGCCCTGATGTTGGGCATAGCGGCGAGCCGGCTCGTCCAAAGCGGTAATCTCCGGACGTACCGGGTTACCTACCCAGCAGGCCTGCGGATTGCCAAAGGCACCCTGAAACCCTTCCAGGGTCACCGTGGCCAGGCGGGACAACAGGCGATTGGTCAGCCCGGGAACCGCATTCTGCTCATGGACCACCACCGGCACCTTGCACAGCTTGGCCGCCAGTCCGCCTGGACCACTGGCAAACCCGCCAAAGCCCACCGCCAGCACCGGCTGACGGGCGCGAATCAACTGGCGCGCCTGCAACACCGCCCGCAGCAAATTGAAGGGGGCCGTCAGCTTGCGCTTGATGCCCCCACCCCGCAGACGGGACACGGACAGCTCGGCAATCTCGTAGCCATACTGGCGCACCAGCTTGCCTTCCATGCCGTTTTCCGCGCCCAGCCAGAGGATCTCGAAACCGCGAGCACGCAGTTGATCAGCCACGGCCAACGCCGGGAACACATGCCCACCGGTACCACCAGCCATAATCAGGACGGTGCGACTCATCGTGCAGCCCTCCCTCTGGCTTTCAGGTGATCGGCTTCCGCCCCGGCGCGCAGGATCAGCCCCACCATGGCGGCAGAAATCAGCAAGGAAGAGCCGCCGTAACTGATAAACGGCAGCGTCAGGCCCTTGGTGGGCAACAGCCCCATGTTCACGCCCAGGTTGATAAACGCCTGGGAACAAAAGACGAAGGCACAGCCATAAACCACATAGGCGTGGTACAGCAGCCCACGCTCTTCCAGACGATGGCCGACACGGAACACCCGCCAGCCCAGCAGAATAAAGCCGCTGATCAGCGCCACATTGCCCAACAAGCCCAGCTCTTCGGACATCACCGCGTAAACAAAATCCGTATGCGCTTCCGGCAGATAAAACAGCTTCTGCACGCTGTTACCCAGCCCCACGCCCAACCAGTGGCCGCGCCCGAAGGCGATCAGGCTCTGGGTGAGCTGATAGCCAGAACCGAACTGGTCTGCCCAGGGATCGGTAAAGGTCATCAGGCGCGCCACCCGGTAGGGTTCGGCAAAGGCTACCAGCCCGCCCAAAGCCACCGCGATCAGACCGATCAGCAGGAAGCGCAGGGTCGGCACGCCGGACAGGAACAACATGCCCATGGCGGTAATGCCCAGCACCACCACCGCGCCGAAATCCGGCTCCAGCAACAGCAGCAGCATCAACACACCCAGCAAGCCCAGCGGCAGCAGGAAGGCTTTCCATTCGGTTTCCAGCGCGGCTTTGCGCTCGGCCACGTACCCGGCCAGATACAACACAAAGCACAATTTGACGATTTCCGAGGCCTGAATGGTCAGGCCCGGCAACGCGATCCAGCGGGTGGAACCATTCACGGTGCGCCCCAGCCCGGGAATAAACACCATCACCAGTACCACCAGGGCCACGGGCAACATCACAAAGCGCAAACGCTCCAGCAGCGCCAACGGCACCGCGTAGTACACAAAGGTGCCGACACCCAGCCCCAGCGCCAGATAAATGCCGTGGCGCATGGCGTAATAGAAGGGGTCACCCAGGCGCGTTTCCGCAATCTGCAAGCTGGCAGAGGACACCATCACCAGACCCGCCAGCGACAGCAAAACAGCAGTCCACAACAACGGCTTGTCGATGCCCGTACTATCTACTTTCAGGATCATGCGCTCAGTCATCGCACACCTCCCGGGCACGGGCGGTGAAATCATCGCCGCGGGCTGCAAAACCGCTGAACATGTCGAATGATGCACAGGCCGGCGACAGCAACACCGCGTCACCCGGCTGTGCCAGCGCATGGGCACGGGCAACGGCAGCGGCCATGTCAGCCACCAGTTCGCAGGGGGCAGCGGACATACCCTGAGCCACGGTATTGCGGTCTTCGCCCATCAACAGGGCAGCACGCAAATATTGCCGCGCCGGCTCGGCCAGCGGGGAAAAATCCTGCCCTTTGCCCTGACCGCCCGCCACCAGAATCACCTTGCCTTCAATGCTTTCACCGATACCGGTGAGCGCGGCCAGGGTGGCGCCCACATTGGTCGCCTTGGAATCGTTGAACCAGCGCACGCCACCGGCTTCCGCTACCAACTGACAACGGTGCGGCAAGCCGGTGAAGGCTTTCACCGTGGCCAGGGCCTTGTCCCGGTTCAGGGACAGCGCGTCGCTGATCGCCAGTACCGAGAGAATATTCATGGCATTGTGGTGGCCAGTCAGCGCCAGCTCGGACAGCGACAGCAACGGCTCACCCCGACACAACAACTGACCGTTCTCGCTGTCCAGCCGGTAATCCGCTTCCGGGTGGGCACCAAAACTGATCTGGCGCGCCACGGTAGCCGGCGGACGGGTAGCCAGGTCATCACGGTTCCAGACTGCCACCTGGCAGCCGTCGTAGACACGCTGCTTGGCCGCCAGGTAATCGGCAAAACTGGCATAGCGGTCCAGATGGTCCTGGGACACATTGAGAATCGTGGCCACTTCTGCACTCAGGCTGTAGGTGGTTTCCAGCTGGAAGCTGGACAATTCCAGCACATACAACCGGGCCTGATCGTCAAGCAATTCCAGCGCCGCCACACCCAGGTTGCCGCCGATGCCCGGGTTCATCCCGCAGGCATCCGCTACCTGACCCAGCAGAGTGGTCACTGTGCTCTTGGCATTGGAGCCGGTGATGGCCACCAGCGGCTCGCTGGCCGCACGGGCGAACAGCTCAATGTCGCCAATCACTTCTTTGCCATCCACTACCTGCTCGGCAATGGCCGGGGTGGATACCGCCACGCCCGGGCTCACGATCAGGCGACGGGCCTTGCCCATCCAGCCTTTTTTGAAGCTACCGGTGTGCACTTTCAGGTCCGGAAATTCTGCGCACAGGGCATCCAGCCCGGCCGGCTCAGCACGGGTGTCAATGGCGCGCACGGGCATCCCCTGATCCGTTAGATAACGGATCACGGAGCGGCCTGTTACACCCAGACCAATGACCAGATCAAACCCGTCTTTCGCCATAAATTGACTCAATCCCCTATCGGATTTTCAGGGTCGCCAGACCCACCAGTACGAGAATCACGGTGATAATCCAGAACCGCACAATGATCTTCGGCTCCGGCCACCCCTTCAGTTCAAAATGGTGATGAATGGGGGCCATGCGGAAAATCCGCCGGCCGGTGAGCTTGTACGAGCCCACCTGCAACATCACCGATACCGTTTCCATCACGAACACACCGCCCATGATGAAAAGCACAATTTCCTGGCGCACGATTACCGCCATCACGCCCAGCACCGCCCCCAGGGACAGCGCGCCCACATCGCCCATAAACACCTGGGCGGGATACGCGTTGAACCACAGGAAACCGAGGCCCGCACCACACAGGGCAGCAGAGATAATCACCAACTCGCCAGCACCGGCCACATAGGGAATCTGCAAGTAAGTGGCAAATTCCGTATGCCCCCCGGCGTAGGCGAAGATGCCCAGGGCGCCCCCCACCAGCACGGTGGGCATGATGGCCAGGCCATCCAGACCGTCAGTCAGGTTCACCGCGTTGCTGGTGCCGTTAATCACAAAATAGGTCAGCACGATGTAGAACCAACCCATGTTGATGGCCACGCTTTTGAAGAAGGGCACGATCAACTGGGTTTCCACCGGGCTTTGCGCGGTGAAGAACAAGGCACAACCGGCTCCCAGCGCACCCACTGACAACCACAAATATTTCCAGCGGGCGGGCAAGCCGCGCGGGTTCTTTTCCACCACCTTGCGCCAGTCATCCACCCAGCCCACGGCGCCGAAAATAAACAGCACACCCAGGGTGATCCACACAAACCGGTTTTCCAGATCGCCCCACAACAGGGTGGAAATAACGATGGCCACCAGAATCAGCGCGCCGCCCATGGTGGGGGTACCCGCCTTGCTCAGGTGACTCTTCGGACCATCGTCACGAATGGCCTGGCCCACCTGCTTTTCCTGCAGTTTGCGGATCATGATCGGGCCGACCCAGAACGCGATAAACAACGCCGTCAACACACTCAAGATGCCGCGCAGGGTGATGTACTGCACCACCAGAAAACCGCTGTGGTATTGCGCCAGATATTCCGCCAGCCAAAGCAGCATCAGCGTGCCCCCTCTGTGTGTGTGCATTCCTGTGTAAGCCGCTGCACCACCGCTTCCATACCGGCGCTACGGGATCCTTTCACCAACACCGTGCCGCCTTGTGCCAGCACCGGAGCACTCCAGCTCGCCGCCTGTTGATAGTCCTCGGCAATTTTTGCTGCTTCGCCATAACCCCGTGCGGCCGCCGCTGCACCGGTCATGGCAACCAAACCGGAAAGCCCGGCCTGACGAGCGTATTCACCCAGTTCCTCTACCAGCGAATCGGCCTGCGGGCCCAGCTCGCCCATGGCGCCCAGCACCAGCATTTGTGGTGCCGGCTGCGCGGCCAGCCAATCGATGGCGGCGCGCACTGAACCCGGGTTGGCGTTGTAGGTGTCATCCACCACGGCGCCGGCACCGGCGGCCCGGATATGCATTCGTCCGGGGACCGGTTTCAGTGCTGCCAGACGCGGCAACACCTGAGGTAAATTTACGCCCAAGGCACGCACCGCCGCGCAGGCCATCAGGGCATTGCTCACCTGATGTGCACCGGGCAGCGGTACTGTCACCGCTTCGCCCAGCGGCTGAAGCACAAATTCCGCGCGATCGCGATGCAGGGTGATATTTTCGGCATACAGGTCGGCACCGGTTCGCGTGCTTTCATCCATGCTGACCCGCACCACCGTCAAACCGGCAGCACGGGCTTTTTCGGCGAAGAAATCCGCGAAACTGTCATCGTTGTTGATGATCGCCTGACCACCCGGCGTGCAGCCGCCAAAGATTTCCGCCTTGGCATCGGCAATACCCTGCATGGAACCAAAGCCTTCCAGGTGCGCGCCGGTCACGTTAGTAACCAGCGCCACCTGCGGGCGCGTCAGCGAACTGGTCCAGGCGATTTCGCCCGGCGCATTGGCGCCCAGTTCGATTACCGCGAAACGATGCTCTGCGCGCAGGCGCAACAGGGTCAGCGGCACTCCCACGTCATTATTGAAGTTGCCATGGGTGGCCAGGGTACCGTCACCCAGCATGGCCGCCGCCATTTCCTTCACCGTGGTCTTGCCGGCATTGCCGGTGACCGCCAGGCGGGGCAAATCGAACTGGGCGGCATAACCGCCGGCAAGTCGACCCAGGCCTTCACGGCTGTCGGCTACGCGCACAGCGCTTTCGAAACTGTCCTGCTCACGGTCCACCAGTGCCGCAATGGCGCCACCGGTTTTGGCCGAGGCCAGAAAATCATGGGCGTCAAACCGGTCACCGCGTAACGCCGCGAACAAGCAACCCGGTTCGATGGCGCGGGTATCGGTGGCCACCGCATTCACTTTCAGGTCGTCCCCCTGCAGGGTGCCGCCGGTCCACTGGGCGATCTGTGACAGCCACATCATTGCGCACCTCCCCGGGCGATAAACGCCTTGCGGGCCAGGTCGCGGTCATCACTGGGGTAACGCACGCCATCGACTTCCTGATAATCCTCATGACCCTTGCCGGCGAGCAGAATCACATCGCCGGCACTGGCCGCTTGCACGGTATCCATAACCGCCTGGGCACGCTCAACAATGGCCTGCACTGACGCTGCATCGGCAAGGCCGGCTCGCATGTCGTCGATAATCTGTTGCGGGTCTTCGCTGCGCGGGTTGTCACTGGTCAGCACCACACGATCCGCGCCGCGCTCGGCCACAGCGGCCATTTGCGGGCGCTTACCGGTATCCCGGTCTCCGCCACACCCCACGATGCAGAACAACCGGCCATGGAAATGGGCGCGGCACGCCTGCAAGGCTTTTTCCAGCCCGTCCGGGGTATGGGCGTAATCAACGATCACGGTGGGACAGCCCGGTTGCTGTACCGGTTCCATGCGACCGGGCACCGCTGTTACCGCCGCCAGCGCGCCACCCAGCGAAGCGGTGCTGATACCCTGGCCATGCAGAATGCCGGCAACGGCCATCACGTTGCTGAGGTTGAAACGACCAAACAGCGGCAGCGTGACCGTCAACGGGTCACCGCCCACGGTCAGTTCGGCGCGCATACCGTCGGCAGTAAAGGTGACAGCGGCACAGCGCACGGTGGCGCCCGGCTGATCGCCGAAGGTGACACAGCGCACGCCATCGGCCAGGCAGCCGATCAGCGAATAAGCCGCCGGATCATCGCAATTGATCACCGCCAGCTTGACGCCGTCGCGGGTGAACAGCACGGATTTGGCCGCCAGATAGGCTTCCATGTCCCCGTGGTAGTCCAGATGATCCCGGCTCAGATTACTGAACACCGCCACCGGTACCGGCGTGGAACCAAGGCGGTGCTGATCCAGCGCATGGGATGACACTTCCATGGCTACACAATCAGCGCCCGCATCACGCACCCGGGCCAGACCGGCCTGCAGGGTAATCGGATCCGGCGTGGTATGGCCGGTAGTCTGCTCATCGCCTTTCAGGCCCAGCCCCAGGGTGCCAACCAGCGCACAACGGTGGCCCAAGGCATTAAGGGCATCGCGCAGGAACCAGGTGATGCTGGTCTTGCCGTTGGTGCCCGTCACGCCCACCACATTCATGGCCGCACCGGGCTCGCCGTACCAGCGCGCCGCCAGCGTACCCACGCGACGCCCCAGCCCCGGCAGTGCCACACAAGGCACCGCCTGATCCTGTTGAATCTCAAAGGTTTCTGCGTCCGCCAGCACCGCCACCGCACCGGCGGCGATCGCCTGGCTGACAAACTGACGACCATCGCTGGCCACGCCCGGCACGGCCAAAAACAGATCGCCGGGGGCAACGTTACGGCTATCGAGCTGTAGCCCTGAAAGCACAACACCCGCCGCAGAAGCTGGCAGGGTGACATCGGGTAGCAGTTGCTGGAGGGTCATCATGAGCGATCCTCCGCATCCGGGCCGCCGGCCAGCAGCCCGTCGGGCTTGTCCGGTGGCACATGCAGCGAACGCAACACGCCACTCATGATGTTGGAAAACGCCGGCGCCGCGACCAACCCCCCGTAGTAGGCTTTTCCGCCTGGATCATCGATTACCACCACGGTGACAATGCGCGGATCCGTTGCCGGGGCCAGCCCGGCAAACAAACCAATATAGTTGTCATCGGCATAACCGCCGGCCATCACCTTGTGCACCGTGCCGGTCTTGCCCGCCACCTGATAGCCCGGCACCTGCGCACGGCGCGCAGTACCCACACGGCTGACCACGGTTTCCAGCATCTGCACCAACTGCCGGGCCGTTGCCTTGCCAATCACCTGCTCGCCCTGCGGCACGCCATCCACCTTTTTCAGGGTCAACGGCACTTTGACACCATCGTTGGCGATCACGGCGTAGGCCTGGGCCAGCTGCACCGCAGACACGCTCAAGCCGTAACCATAGGACAGCGCCGCCCGCTCCACATCGCGCCACTTGCTGCGCAGCGGCAGCAGGCCGTTGCTCTCACCAGGGAAAGCAATGTGAGTGGACTGGCCAAAACCAAAACGCTCCAGATAGCCCGGCAAGGCCAGGGGCTCCATGGCCAGCGCCAGCTTGCTGGTGCCCACGTTGGAGCTTTTGGTCAGCACCGTGGTGATGTCGATGACACCGTAATCCCGGTGATCACGAATGGTTTTGCTGCCCACCCGCAAGGTACCCGGGTGGGTATTGATGGTGGTGGACGGTGTCACCATGCCCATTTCCAGGGCCGCCGCCACGGTAAACGGCTTCATGGTGGAACCCGGCTCGAACAGGTCCGTGACAGCGCGGTTGCGCAGCGCGCCGGTATCCAGATTGCCGCGATTGTTGGGGTTGTAGGCCGGCTGATTGACCATGGCGAGCACTTCCCCGGTGCGCACATCCAGCACTACCGCACTGCCACCCTTGGCCTTGAATTTCTGCACCGCGCCGAGTAACTCCCGGTAGGCCAGGTATTGCAGCCGCAGATCAATGCTCAGGGTAACGTCTTCACCGGGCTCCGCCGGCTCCAGCACTTCAATATCCTGAATCACCCGGCCCAGCAGATCGCGCACCACTTTCTTGCGACCGGAATGGCCGGACAGATGATCTTCCATGGACAGCTCAATGCCTTCCTGCCCCTGATCATCAATATTGGTAAAGCCCACCACATGGCTGGCCACTTCGCCGGCCGGGTAATAACGACGGTACTCTGTCAGTGAATAAACGCCGGGCACATTCAGATTCAACACCGTCTTGGCCGCTTCCGGGGCCAGGCCACGCTCCAGATAGATAAACTCGCGGGATTCATGCCGGCGGACTTTGCGGGCAAACGCTTTCGGGTCGATCACCGGGTTGCCGGCCAGGCGACCCCACTGATCCTGATGCTCCATGGCTTCGCGGGGATTCACCCACAGCGTCACCACCGGCGTACTCACCGCCAGCGGCTTGCCGGCACGATCACGAATCACGCCACGATGCGCCGCCAGCGGCTCCACACGCAGGTTGCGAATGTCGCCCTGGTGCGCCAGATAATCGTGCTGAATCACTTGCAGATCCACCGCCCGAACCAGCAACAGACAGGCACACACCGCCCAGAAGCCCAGCACAAAGCGCCAGCGCATCGGGTGATTCGGTTGCCGTGTCTTGCGGGCCTGTTTCTTCATGGCCGGATCAGCACTCTCTCATCGGTCTTGGGTAATTTCATGCCCAGCTTTTCCCTGGCCAGGCGCTCCACCCGGGCGTAGCTGCCCCAGGTGCTATGCTCCAGCAACAACTGGCTCCACTGGCTTTCCAGTCGAGTCTGACGCTGCTGCAAACGTTGACTCTCATCGGTAAAACGGCGCGCCTGATGCACGCTGTAGCTGACTGCCAACGCAGACATCACCACCAGCACCACCAGGGCACGGATCATCCACGGGGCCGCCATCAGGCCACCTTCTCCGCCACCCGCAACACCGCACTGCGCGAGCGCACATTCACTTTCAGCTCTGCCTTGCTGGCGCGCATGGCCTTGCCCACCGGCTCCAGCCGTTGAGGCATCTCATTGCCCAACGGCAAACCGCCACGCCCTTTCGGCGCCCGGCCGGAGTGATCGCGAATAAACAGTTTCACGATCCGGTCTTCCAAAGAATGGAAGCTGATAATGGCGAGACGCCCGCCGATGGCGAGCGTCTCGAGGGACTGTTCGAGCACTTGATTCAGCGCATCCAGTTCCCCGTTTATATGTATTCGCAGCGCCTGAAAGCTGCGCGTGGCCTGGTGCTTGCCCTGCTCATTGCGCCCCAGCACGGACTCGATCAAATTGGCCAGCTGCAGGGTGCGGGTAATCGGCTGCTCTTTACGGGTGTCGCAAATGCGTTTGGCAATCCAGCGGGACTTGCGCTCTTCGCCATAGCGATACAGCACATTGGCAATGTCTTTTTCCGCCGCATGGGACAACCACTCGGCCACGCTTTCGCCCTGAGTCGGGTCCATGCGCATATCCAGGGGGCCATCGCGCAGAAAGCTGAAGCCCCGCGCCGCATCGTCCAGCTGGGGTGAAGACACCCCCAGATCCAGCAACAACCCGTCGATCGGCCGCCCCGCCTGCTCCACCACTTGCGGCAGGCAATCAAAACGGTTGGCCACCATATGGAAACGGCTGTCGCTGGCCGCGAGCTGCTGCCCGGCGGCAATGGCTTGCGGATCACGATCAATGCCGGCCAGGCGGCCGTTGTCGTCCAGGCGCGCGAGCAAGGCACGGCTATGGCCACCACGGCCAAAGGTACCGTCCACATAAAAGCCTTCGCTCTGGCTGAACCACATATCCAGCACCTCTTCCAGCATGACCGGCTGGTGTGCGTACTGCGTGTTTTCGGTCGTCATCAGAACGACAGCTCCTGCACACTTTCCGGCAAGGCCGCCGGATCCAGGGTGCCATCCACGTCGGACCAGCTTTCCTCTTTCCAGATCTCGAATCGGTGCATCTGACCGATCAGCATGGCGCGCTTTTCCAGGCTTATCGCCGCCCGCAACTCCGGCGGCACCAGCAGACGGCCATTGCTGTCCATCTCGATTTCAGCAGCCTGCCCCAGGAAGCGTCGCTTGAGCTGGCGCACCTGCGGGTTGGAATCACGCTGCTCAGACAGCTTCTTGGCGGTATCCATGAATTCGGCGCGTGGGTAGAGCGCCAGGCAGTCGTCAAACGGGTGCAACGTAAGCACAAGCTGGCCGCCGCACGTGTCGATTAACGACGCACGGTACCGGGTCGGCATGGTTAACCGCCCTTTGGCATCCAGATTGAGTGCTGCGCTCCCAGTAAACACTGGCCGTCCTCTTGCTCTTGGTTATGCGGTTCCTTCCCGGGGCCTTTCGCCCCACTTCGTGACACCTGTCACGACGGAATTCCCACTTTTTCCCACTTTTCACCACATTGAGACACTCTAGGGCCACTGCAAAGCCCAAGTCAAGCGTGACGACACAGGGAAACGTAAAAGAATTTCCAAATAAATCAGCCTGTTAGCTGGCTATTTGAGCAGAAAAGAGGGGACTGGGAAGCGATAAACGGAAGGAGTTCCGTGACGAATCAGAGCGCTGGGACGCGCAGGTGAGAAAGCACTTTAAGTGTTAGACAGATTAGTTATTACTAACTTTATTTATATACCATTATTCACATGGCGCATCAGCAATCCGCCGAAGGGAGCCGGTAGTTTCCGCTATCCAGCAAGTCCACGCCGCACTCCAGCTGCGCCAGCCAGTCAAGAAACCGCCCCACATTGTCATCCTGAAAGTACCCGCCATGCTGGGGCACAATCATCCGCGGCGCGAGCTTACGCACCATCGCCACCCACAGCCTGCAGGCTCGATTGCTGGCCATGTAGCGGCGATGGAATCCCTGCATGCTGTGACAATGATCCGCAAAGTTATCCACCCGCCCTTCTTCCCCGCCCAGGCTGGCGCCCACGTCGCCGGAAAAAAGGATACCGCTGAGCGGATCATAGAAGCTGAAGTTGCCCACGGAATGCAGAAAGTGCGCCGGCAACACCCACAACTCGGTACCGGCAAACGGCAACACCTTGCCTTCGTCGGCAACACCCAGAATACGCGCTTGCAGTTGCTCCCCCATCTTGCCGGTGACATAGGACGATGCCAGGTGCGGCAAGAAGCGGGACCACAGACGACTGACCACCACCTGACAGCGGGTATGCATTAACCAGCGCGGCAGTGATGCGATGATGTCCGGGTCCTGGTGGGACGCAAGAATATACTCCAGCCCGTCCAGATTAACGCGACGACTGAGCGCAATGGTTAAAGGGGTATAGGTGAGATCGCCACCGGGGTCGATCAACGCGGCCCTGTCGTTATGACGAATACAGAACTGGTTGGCCTGCACCCCCTCGCCCACCACCAGGTCAGCAAAGCGCAGAACCTCATGCCCATTTTCACTGAAGAGGGTATCCACCTGTGCCATGCCGAGCTCCGAACTGCGTGAGCGGGCAAGCCTAACGGCGCACGATTATTGAATCATGATCCAGGTCAACAAGGAGAGTGATTGCGAGAAACAAGCAACGAGACACGAAGCCCTTTCAGGTCATCGCACTCGTCGCTTGCGTCGCATATGGAAAAAGGTGGACCGGTCGATAAGCCGGGTTCTGTCGTGGACAGTCATTCATCTCGGGTTTGCGTCGCCACAAACCTCTAGCAACCTACCCGGATCCAGCGCGGGCCACGCCAACGGATCCCTATTTGGTCTTGCTCCGGGTGGGGTTTACCCTGCCACCGCTGTTGCCAACGGCGCGGTGCGCTCTTACCGCACCTTTTCACCCTTACCGATTCCGACACAAGGACGGAACAGGCGGTATCTTCTCTGTGGCACTAGCCGTAACCACACCGTTCCCAGTGTGGCCCCCAGGCGTTACCTGGCACCCTGCCCTGTGGAGCCCGGACTTTCCTCCAACGGCCATCCTTAAAAAGAATCGCCGCCAGCGACTGCCTAACCGGTCCGGGGCGGAGTCTAAACAGTTAATAATTAATAGTGAATAATTAATAGCTGCGCGGACCAGGTTTTCTGATCTTGAAGCGCAAAAGGCCACGCGTCCCAAAGTTGACCGCAGCCTCTTGCGCCTGAAAAACGACCAAACCGGATCGCAAGTTATTCATTATTAACTATTAATTGTTCATTGCCTCTAACAGCGCATACAGCTCCTGGCGCTTCAGCCCGGTATGGGCCGCCATGATTTTGGCCACCCGTGACACCGGCAACTCAGTCAACAGGCTTTTCGCCAGCGCCTCGTCCTTGTCTGTCCACGACGAAGACTGCGCCACCGGCGACAGCACCAGCACCAGCTCACCGCGCCGCTGGTTGCTGTCCGACGCCACCCAATCGCAAATATCACCTACCGGGCCACGACGAATCGTTTCAAATTGCTTGGTCAGCTCACGGCACAGGGTAATTTCACGATCTTTTTCAACCAGCTCTTTCAGGGTTTCCAAAAAGGACAGCACCCGGTGAGGCGCCTCATAGATAATACTTGTGACTGACAGGGCCGCCAGGCGCGCAATGGCTTGCTGACGCGGCGCGCCCTTGGCTGGCACAAAGCCTTCGAACAGGAAACGATCGGAGGGCTGCCCCGCTGCCGCCAGCGCAGCCAATAACGCTGACGCGCCAGGAATCGGCACTACGTTTACCTGTGCCTCCTGGCAGGCGCGAACCAGCCTGTAGCCGGGATCACTAATCAACGGCGTCCCCGCATCACTGATCAGCGCCCCCTGCTCGCCACTGTGTAAACGTGCCACCAACTCATCACTGCGCTGGCTTTCATTATGGTCATGGCAACTGATCATGCGGCTGCGAATACCCAACTGATCAAGCATCCGCTGACTGTGCCGGGTATCCTCCGCGGCAATCCAGTCCACCGCCGCCAGTACGTCAATTGCCCGACGGGTAATGTCATCCAAATGACCGATCGGAGTACTGACAATAAACAAAGTCCCGCTCATATTCGTGCACTACTCAAGTGTTAAGACGCCCGGAAAGCGCCTACAATAGCCGCTTCATTCTGGTAATACGAACCTCGCCATGGAATTTAGAAAGGCTTATCTGGCAGCATTTCTGGCTGCCGCTGTTGTGGCCGGCTGCTCCACCACCCCTTCATCAAAGACCAAGGTCTATGAAACGCCCGCCGTTGCCACGCCCCGCGCACCGACAGAGGCGCCCGCTGCGCTTTCTGCCGCCCGCAACCAACTTGCCGGCATGGATGCCGACGAACGCATTACCTCAACGCTGTCCTGGGCCTCTACCTATCTGGGCGAAAAACGGGCCGCCGATGCAAACCAATTGCTCGCGGACCTGAACCCCGGACAACTCAGCAGTGAGCAGCGTTTCACCTGGTTGCTACTCAGTGGCCGCGCCCAGCTCGGCCAACAGCAAGCGGACAAGACCCTGACGCTGCTGCAGCAATACCAGGACGAAATACTGCAATATCCCGCCGAGCATCAGGCCCAACTGGATCTGTTGCGCGCCGACGCCCTGGCCATGCAAGGCAAGCTGCTGGACAGCCTGCAGCAACGCGTCGCCGCGCACCCGCTACTCAGCGATGATGATCAGGGCTACAACCACAACATGATCTGGCAACTGCTGATGCAGCTACCCAACACCGATCTGGCCGACGCCATTGACGGTAGCAGTGGCGATCTGCGTGGCTGGCTGACCCTGGCCCAACTGTACCGCGACCCCATTGCCGACCTGGATGCCCAGGTGACCCGCCTGAACCAATGGAGCGCCCAGTGGCGCACCCACCCGGCCATCGACGATGTGCCACAAATGCTGGAAGCTCTGGAAAAAGCCGCCAGTCAGCGCCCCAGCCAGGTCGCCATCCTGCTGCCAACCACCGGCACACTGCAAACTGCCGGCAAGGCCCTGCAGGAAGGCATTATGACCGCCTTCTACCAGCAGCAGAAAAACGGCCAACCGCCGACCCTGCGTTTCTACGACTCCGGTGGCGACGATGTCCTCGCCGTGTACCAGCAGGCCGTGGCCGATGGCGCCGATTTCATTCTTGGTCCCCTGGCCAAGGACAAAGCCGCCACCATTGCCGCCCAGGGCACACTGCCAGTGACCACCCTGGCACTGAACTACATCGACACCGACAACCGCGCCGACAACTTTTTCCAGTTCGGCCTGGCCCCGGAAGATGAAGCTCGCCAGATCGCCAATCATGGCGCCCGCAGTGGCGCCTTGCAGGCCGGCATCCTCTACCCGGAAGGGGAATGGGGCGACCGCGTTGCCCAGGCCTTCGTCGATCGCTGGCAGGAACTGGGCGGCTCAGTCACCATCACCCGCACCTACCAGGAAGGGCCCAGCATCGGAGAAACCGTCAAGGAAATGCTGCTGGTAGCACAAAGCCAGAAGCGCGGTAATGCGGTCAGCCGTTTCACCAGCCTGAAGATGGATAACCAGCCTCGCCGTCGCCAGGACATGGATTTCCTGTTCCTGCTCGCCGACCCCAATCAGGGGCGCCAGGTGAAACCGGCCCTGAATTTCCACTACGCGAAAGATTTGCCCGTCTACGCCACCTCCCTGATCTACAGTGGTGAAGACCCGCGCCGGAATCAGGATCTGAACGGCATCCGCTTTGTGGATATGCCCTGGATTCTCTCCGACGACAACCAGGCCCTGCACGACGCCGCCAACGAACAATGGCCGGACGGGCATGGCCGCTACGAGCGCCTGTTTGCCATGGGCATCGATGCCTATCGGCTGCAGGGCCGTCTATACCTGCTGAATGCCCTGCCTTCCAGCGAGCTCCCCGGCGTGACTGGCCGGCTGCATATGGAAAACCAGCGCATCGTTCGCCAGCTTAACTGGGCCGTCTTCGTAGGCGGCAAGGCACAGACGCTGCCACAAGTAGCCGAACCAGGCCAAAACAGCTCCCGTGCCATTACTTCGCAGTAAAAAAGACACCGGCCGCGACGCGGAAAAACGTGCCGCGAAATGGCTGGCTGAACAGGGGCTGACCGTTGTGGAGCGCAACTTCCACTGCCGTCAGGGGGAAATTGATCTGATCCTGCTGGATCAGGACACCCTGGTCTTCACCGAAGTGCGCTGGCGCAAACACCAGAGCCATGGTGGCGCCCTCGCCTCGGTGGATCAGCATAAACAACGGCGACTGATCAACGCGGCCCAGCACTTTCTGGCCCGCCACCCGGAACATCATCACCGGCCCTGCCGCTTCGATGTACTGGGCATGGAACCGGGCAGCCAGCAGGCTGTCCTTTACCAATGGATACAAAACGCCTTTTATAGCGAATAAGCTACACAACAGAATGTGAAAGATTGAGCGACCCTGAACTCAGCGGACAGGACATTGAAGGGACAATTTATGAGCGTGGACCGTATCCGGCAACTGTTTGCCGAAAGCATCGAAACCAAAGCAAAAGCCGGCGAAGTACTGCCTACCGTAATTGAAGCCGCAGGTCAGGCCATGGTCGAATGCCTGCTCAACGGCGGCAAGATCCTCACCTGTGGCAACGGCGGCTCCGCTGGCGACGCCCAGCACTTCTCTTCCGAGCTGCTTAACCGCTTTGAAATGGAGCGCCCGGCGCTGCCCGCCATCGCACTGACCACAGACTCGTCCACGCTGACTTCCATCGCCAATGATTACAGCTACAACGAGATCTTCTCCAAGCAGGTCCGCGCCCTGGGCGGCAGTGGCGATATCCTGCTGGCAATTTCCACCAGCGGAAACTCCGCCAATGTGATCCAGGCCATCCAGGCCGCCCACGATCGCGAAATGCGCGTGGTCGCCATGACCGGTAAAGAAGGCGGTGAAATGGTCAACCTGTATGGCCCCAACGATATCGAAATCCGGGTGCCCGCCACCTCCACAGCCCGCATCCAGGAAGTGCACCTCCTGGTCATCCACTCGCTGTGCGATTACATCGACCAGCAGTTGTTCGGAGGCCAGTAATGGTCGCACGCTTCATCCGCTTATCCGCCCTTGCCCTGCTGCTGTCACTGACTGCCGGATGCGCATCCCTCTCCAAGGGCATGTCCGATCAGCCCACTGACCAGGATCACGGTTCACGGACTTTTGGCGCCTTCGTGGAAGATGGCAACATCGAGCGAAAAGTCGCCGTCAACCTGTCACGGGCCAGCGCCGAGCTGGACGAGTCCCGCATCGTGGTGGTCAGTTACAACGGCAACGTCTTGCTTGCGGGCCAGGTGGCCAGCGAAGACCTCAGCAGCCAGGCGGAAAATATCGCCAGCCAGGTACGCCATGTGCGCAACGTGCACAACGAACTACAGGTAGTGGGCTCCGGCTCCTTCCTGGCGCGTACCAATGACACCTGGCTCACCAGCAAGGTCAAAAGCCGCCTGCTGATTAACGGCGACGCGCCGGGCTGGCGCACCAAGGTGGTGACGGAAAACGGCGTGGTCTACCTGATGGGCCTGCTCACCCATGCCGAAGCCGACGCAGTGGTCGCCCAGGTACAGAAGGTGTATGGCGTACAGAAGATCGTGAAGATCATTGAATATATAGATTAGGCGCTGCGCGCTGGTAACACGCTTCACGCGTCACGCCCCACGAAGGGAAAACAAAAAGCCCGCTCAATGAGCGGGCTTTTGCGTGTTGCATGCAGCGTGAGGCGTGCTGCGTCTTACTTTACCACTTTCAGGTGACTGACCTTACCTTTGCCTTCCTCTTTCTTCTCGGGCTCCGGGGTCGTCGGTGGCTCCGGTGGATCCACCGGGTCAAACGCCATGCCCTGCCCGTTCTCACGGGCAAAGATCGCCACCACCGCATTCACCGGCACCCGGATCGTCATGGGCATGCCACCAAAGCGGGCAGAAAAGGCAATTTCATCGTTATCCGCCACAAACTGGGTGACGGCGCGCGGCGCAATGTTCAGCACGATCTGGCCGTCCTGCACAAAGTCCTGCGGCACTTCCACACCCGGGAAACTGGCATTTACCGCCAGGTGGGTGGTCAGGCCGTTATCGCAGATCCATTCGTGGATCGCCCGTATCAGATACGGGCGATTGGAGGTCATTTCGGACATGATTACAGCGGGTTACGCAGTTCGCGCTCGGCGTCCGTCAGGCTGGCCTGGAACGCATCACGATCAAACAGCCGCTCGGCGTAGTCCAGCAGCGGCTTCACCTGCTTGGCAGGCAGCTCAATCCCCAGTGCCGGCAACCGCCACAGGATCGGCGCCACCACACAATCCACCAGGGTGAACTCTTCGCTCATGAAATACGGCAGCTCGCTGAAGATCGGCGCGGTGGCGATGATCGCCTCGCGCAGCTCCTTGCGGCGCTTGTTCAGGCTGGCTTCTTTCTCTTCACCGGCCAGAATCGCATCCACATGGCCACACCAGTCACGCTCCACGCGGTGAATCAGCAGGCGGCTCTGGGCACGCGCCACCGGGTAAACCGGCAACAACGGCGGATGCGGGAAACGCTCATCCAGATATTCCATGATCACCGTGGACTGAAACAAGGTCAGCTCACGATCAACCAGCGTGGGCACTTCGTTGTACGGGTTCAGCGAGGCCAGATCTTCCGGCTTGTTGCTGCTATCCACATCAACGATATCGACCGTGACCCCCTTTTCTGCCAGCACGATACGCACGCGATGGCTGTAATGATCTTCCGGGGAAGAAAAGAAAGTCATTGAAGAACGCTTGGTCACCACACCCATTGTCGAGTCATCTCCGCACTAGTGATCTATAACAGAAACAGGGTAACCGCTTACGCGGATACCCTGTTCAACGCTGGAATCCTACACTGAAGGATCAGTGTACGTCTTTCCAGTATTCCTTTTTGAGCAGGTAAGCCGGGATCAACAGGATGCCCAGGAAGACCAGCACATAAACACCCAGACGTTCACGCTGCGGGCGAATCGGCTCCGCGGTGTAGGTCAGGAAGTTAGTGAGATCGCCCATGGCCTGCTTGAACTCGTCTTCGCCCAACTCTTCTTCCAGGCCCGCCATCACGTGGGGCATACCCACGCTCGGGAACACATGGTTGTTGTAACCGAACGGACGGGACTCATCTTCGTAGAAGTTGATCAGGTACGAATACACCCAGTCGGAAGAACGGTACCGGGTCACCATGGTGAGATCCGGCGGTGCATTACCAAACCACTTCTTCGCGTCGTCCTGGTCCATGGCGTTATGCATCTGGTCACCGAACTTGTCACTGACGAAGTTCAGGTTCTCCATCACCAGCTCTTCCGGCATTTCCAGATCTTCCGCCATGCGGCTGTAGCGCTGGTACTGCAGGGTATGACAACCCAGACAGTAGTTCACGAACAACTTGGCACCGTTTTGCAGGCTAACCTTGTCTTGCAGGTTTACCGGCGCTTTCACCACATACTCGTTGTGGCCACCGCCAGCCGCGAACGCGACCAACGGCAGGCAGCTGAAAAGAATAACCGCTAGTTTCTTCATCAGTGTCCCCCCGTTACCCGTTCCGGAACCGGCTTGGATTTCTCGAATTTATGCACGAACGGCATGATCAGCAGGAAGTAGCTGAAATAATAGATCGTGCCGAACTGCGCCATCATCGTCTTGCCTGGTGTTGCCGGCTGGGTACCGAAATAGCCCAGCATCAGGAAGTCCAGCACGAAGAGCGTCATGAAGATCTTGCTCCAGATGCCACGATAGCGGATGGACTTCACCGGGTGACGATCCAGCCACGGGATCACGAACAGGATCACGATCGCGCCGCCCATGGCCACCAGACCCCATGCCTTGGAAGACATGATGAAGTCGATGGTTGTGGCACGCAGCATGGCGTAATACGGACCGTAATACCAAACCGGTGCAATATGATCCGGGGTTTTCAGCGGGTTAGCCGGTTCAAAGTTCGGCTTCTCCAGCAGGTAACCACCACCATCCGGGAAGAAGAAGATCACCACGGCAAAGATCATCAGGAACACGATCACGCCCGGCAGGTCCTTCACGGTGTAGTAAGGGTGGAACGGGATGCCGTCTACCGGTACACCGTTTTCATCCTTGTTCTGCTTGATTTCCACGCCATCCGGGTTGTTGGAACCCACTTCGTGCAGCGCCAGAATGTGCAGCACCACCAAGGCAAGCAACACAATCGGAATAGCGACAACGTGCAGCGCGAAGAACTTGTTCACCGTGGCCGTGGACAGCAGGTAATCGCCGCGCACCCAGGTAGTCAGGCCTTCACCGATTTCCTTGGCATCTGCCGCGCTAATGAACGGCAGCAGATCAAACGGGATCGCACCCGCCAGGGAGATAATTACCTGGGCACCCCAGTAGGACATGTTGCCCCAGGGCAGTACGTAACCGAGGAAGCCTTCGGCCATCAGCGCCAGGTAGATCAGCATACCGAAGATCCACACCAGCTCCCGCGGCGGCTTGTAGGAACCGTACATCAGGCCACGGAACATGTGCAGGTACACCACAGCAAAGAACGCAGACGCGCCCACTGCGTGCATGTAACGGATCAGCCAGCCCCACTCCACATCACGCATGATGTATTCAACGGAGGCAAACCCTTCGTTGGGAGAAAAGAACATGGTCAGCCAGATGCCGGTGAGCAGCTGGTTTACCAGCACCACGATGGAGAGCACACCAAAGTAGTACCAGAAGTTGAAGTTCTTCGGCGCATAGTATTCGGACATGTGACGCTTGTAGGCGTCCACCACGGGCAGACGGGCATCTACCCAATCGACAACGCGATTCACCATTCCCATCATGCCTTGGTCTCCCCTTCCTCAGAGCCGACGATAACGACAGCTTCGCTCAGGTAAGAATGCGGCGGAACCACCAGGTTGGTAGGTGCCGGAACGCTCTTGTACACCCGGCCGGCCAGATCGAACTTGGAGCCATGACAGGGGCAGAAGAAGCCACCGTGCTCCAGTTCTACCGTCGGCTGATCCTCAAATAGCGGGGAGCAGCCCAGGTGGGTACAGGTACCGACCAGAACCAGGTATTCCTTCTTGATAGAACGCCATTCGTTCCTGGCGTATTCCGGCTGTTGATCCGCTTCGGACGCAGGGTCACGCAGCTTCTCGTCCAGCTTCGGCAGGGTATCCAGCATATCGTCCGTGCGACGCACCACCCAGATGGGCTGGCCTCGCCATTCTTCTACTACGCGCTGCCCTGCTTCCAACCGGCCAATATCCACTTTTACCGGCGCACCGGCATTTTTGGCTTTGGCACTGGGCTGCCAGGACTTAACGAAAGGTACAGCCACGCCAACGGCTCCTGCGGCACCAATCGCCGAAGTCAAGCCGATCAGGAAAGTGCGGCGGCTGCTATTAACGCCGTCGTTGCTCATTGAGTTATTCTCCCCTTAGATCCCACGCTCGGGGTTAGTCCGAGACTCGAGGTTTATCCTCGCGTTACGGGCGGAGTAAGGCGGCGCAAATGGTAAAGAAAAAGCCCACACCTGACAACCGGTTATTATCCCGACAGAATCGCTAAACACCTGATTTGAACACAAAAAAGCCCAGCATTGCTGGGCTTTTTTGTATAACTGTAGTGCTTGAAGCTTAACGCTTGGAGAACTGCGGACGACGACGCGCCTTGCGCAGACCCACTTTCTTACGTTCCACTTCACGAGCATCACGTGTCACGTAACCGGCACGACGCAGCTGACCACGCAGCTCACCGTCATACTCCATCAGCGCACGGGTAATACCGTGACGGATGGCGCCAGCCTGACCGTTGTTGCCGCCACCGCTAACGGTAACCAGCACATCAAACTTGTCAGTCGCTTCCACCAGCTCCAGCGGTTGGCGAACAACCATCTGGTTGGTTTTACGGCCGAAATAGGCATCCAGCGGGCGACCATTAACACTGATCTTGCCACTGCCCGGACGCAGAAAAACGCGAGCGGAAGAGGTCTTGCGGCGACCGGTTCCGTAGTTGGTTTCTACAGTTGCCATCGACAAACCCCTTAAATTTCCAGCTGCTGCGGCAGCTGAGCGGTATGCGGATGCTCAGTGCCTGCGTAAACTTTCAGTTTGCGGAACATGGCGCGGCCCAGCGGGTTACGCGGCAACATGCCCTTGATCGCCTTCTCGATGATCATCTCAGGCTTTTCCGCCTGCAGAGTCGCAAAGTTGGCTTCTTTCAGGCCACCCGGGTAACCGGTGTGACGGTAATACATTTTGTCTGACGCTTTCTTACCGGTAACGGCCACTTTCTCGGCATTGATCACAACAATGTAATCACCGGTATCGACATGTGGAGTAAACTCCGGCTTGTGCTTACCGCGCAGACGGCTGGCGACTTCAGTAGCCAACCGACCCAACGTTTTGCCGGAGGCGTCTACCACATACCAGTCGCGCTTTACGCTTTCCGGTTTTGCGCTGTAGGTCTTCATGGAATTCTGCCCTAAATTCAATATGTTACGGGTAGTAAACACCCGCCGGCGACGGTTACGCCGGGCAAGAGAGCGCGAATTCTACCCAAGCCCCCAAAAGAACACAAGCAGTTCGGGGGCATTTGTTGTCATGACATCGGATGGCCACAAATAAAGCCATGCCCCCTGTGCAAGCGGGTCATTGTGAAGCCGGCGGCGCCATGTTGAGATTGAGCGCGATTCTACACCCTTGCAGCCCCCTGTTTAAAGGAGCAGACAATGCAGTACCGCCGTCTCGGACGCACCAACCTTGAGGTAAGCGCCCTGTGCCTGGGCACCATGACCTGGGGAAGCCAGAACACCGCCGAAGAAGGCCATGCACAGATGGACATGGCGCTGGACTACGGCATCAATTTTTTTGATACCGCCGAAATGTATGCCGTTCCTGCCAGCCCGGACACCTCCTTTCGCACCGAAACCATCATTGGAGAGTGGTTTGCCCGCACCGGGAATCGCGACAAGGTGGTACTGGCCACCAAGGCAGCCGGCCCCGGCGAGTACGTGAAGCATATCCGTGGCGGCCCACGTTTCAGCGCCGACAGCCTGCAAAGCGCCGTTGAAGGCAGCCTGAAGCGCCTGCAGACCGATGTGATCGACGTTTACCAGCTCCACTGGCCCGAGCGCACCACCAATTTCTTTGGCCGTCTGGGCTATAAACACCGGGACGGCGAGGACGGCATTGCCATCAGCGAAACCGTTGCCGGGCTGAAAGCACTGGTGGATGCAGGGAAAATCCGCCACTGGGGCCTGTCCAACGAAACCCCCTGGGGCACCATGCGCTTTATCCATGAAGCAGAAAAAATCGGCCTGGCGCCACCGGTCAGCATCCAGAATCCCTATTCACTGCTCAATCGCAGCTTTGAGGTTGGCCTGGCGGAAGTGGCACACCGGGAACAGGTGGGTCTGCTGGCCTACTCGCCACTGGCATTCGGCATGCTCAGCGGCAAGTACCGCAACGATCAGTGGCCGGAAGGCGCCCGCCTCACCCTGTTCAAGCAGTTCGCCCGCTACACCAACCCCCAGGCTATCGCGGCAACCGAGGCCTATTGTGAACTGGCCAGCGAGCGAGGCATCAGCCCGACCCAACTGGCGCTGCAGTTCGTCACCACACGCCCTTTCGTGACCAGCAACATTATTGGCGCTACCAACCTGGCGCAGCTGGAAGAGAACCTGAAAAGCATCGATGCACCCTGGGACAAGGCGCTGGATAAAGCCCTGGAGGCCATCCATACCCGCTTCCCGTATCCGGCGCCGTAGCAAGAGACGCAGCACGCTTCACGCGGCATGCAGCACGCCGCGTTGAGGCCTGACGCCAACCATAAGATCACCGGGCGAAAAAACGACACAAGCCAATCTTCGGCCTGCGCGACGGCATATCCTGGCCAACTCCCAACCAACTAAACACCATTGACGCAGGCCGTTTATCCATGCCAATGTTAACACCGTTAACTTGGAGCAACGGATCAGTATGGCACGCACCGCATATCACCACGGCGATCTCCACCAGCAGGCCCACGATCAGGCCCTGGCCGTACTGCGCCTTGAAGGCGACGGTGCCATCAGCCTGCGCGCCATTGCCAAGCAGATTGGCGTCAGCGCCCCTGCGCTTTATCGCCACTATGCGGACCGGGAAAGCCTGCTGGCTGAGCTCGCTATAAGTGGCTTTGCCGCTCTGCGCCAGCAGCTGCTTAGCGTGGATCAACATGCGCCCCGCGCAGCGCTGATCGGCATCGGCCTGGCCTATGTGGCGTTTGCTCAATCCGAGCCCAACCTGTACCGGCTGATGTTTGGCGGCCGGGTGCTCCCCAAAGGCGCTCACCCACGGCTCGATCAGGCCGGACTCGACGCGTTCAACGTATTGCAGGACACCATCGCCCGTGGCCAACGGGCGGGCTATCTGAAGCCCGCACCGCTCGCGTTGATGACCGCCACCGCCTGGTCGCTGGTTCACGGCCTTTCACAGCTGACTATCGACGGCCATCTGCCCAATGCGGATGCCGAGCCCCAACTCGCCGAAGGCATCACCAGCCTGTTGCTGGAAGGTGCCATTGCCCCTACTCATAACCATATTGATAACAACGAGGACACCCCATGAGCAGCCCAACTCCCAGCACCCTCCGTGTCGGCCGCCGCTATCGTGCCAAACGACTCAACGGCCCCTATGACGCCATCATCATCGGTTCCGGCATTGGCGGCCTCACCGCTGCCGCCTGCCTGAGCAAAATGGGCAAGAAAGTGGTGGTCTTTGAGCAGCACTACACCGCTGGGGGCTTTACCCACAGCTATGACCGCAATGGCTACGAATGGGATGTGGGCGTGCACTACATCGGCGACATGGGCGCCGACCACACCATGGCCAAACGCCTGTTCGACCATGTCACCGACGGTGAGTTGAAATGGGCCCCCATGGACGCCAACTACGACCGGCTGTTTATTGGCGACCGCCAGATCGACCTGATGGCCGGCCCCAAGGCCTTCGTGGACAGCCTAAAAAACGACTTCCCGGATGAACATCAGGCCATCGATACCTACATGGGCTACCTCAATCAGGTCGCCAAGGCCCTGCCCGGTGTGACCCTGGCAAAGGTGCTGCCCAATCTGCTGGCCGGCCCCTTCCGCCGCCTGGCCAACCGCAAGGCGCCAGCCTTCCTCAATCGCCCCACCCAGGAGGTACTCGAAGGCCTCACCGGTAATCAGGAGCTGATCGCTGCCCTTACCGGCCAATGGGGCGATAACGGCCTGGTCCCCACCGAATCCAGCTTTATTATTCACTCGCTGATTGCCCGCCACTATCTTTATGGTGGCTATTACCCGGTCGGTGGCGCCTCGGAAATGGCAAAGACCATCATTCCCGTCATCCAGCAAAGCGGCGGCGAGGTGTTTACCTACGCAGACGTGAAAGAAATCCTTGTTGAGAAAGGCCGCGCTGTCGGCGTGCTGATGGCCGACGGAGAAACCGTCCGCGCCCCGGCAGTGATCAGCAACGCGGGGGTCTACAACACCTTCGGCCCGCTGCTGGCCGATAACGCCCCGCACAAAGCCTTCTACCAGATGAAACTGGGCAACGTGCAGCGCTCCATGGCCAGCGTCTGCCTCTACATCGGCATCCAGGACACGGCGGAAAACCTGCAACTGCCGAAGACCAACTTCTGGATTTATCCGGGCACCGATCACGCCAACCAAGTGGACAACTTCCTCAAGGCGCCGGATGAGCACGACATTCCGCTCACCTATATTTCCTTTCCCTCTGCCAAGGATCCCAGCTTCGAGGCACGCTACCCCGGCCGCGCCACCGTGGAAATTGTCGCGCCCGGTCCGTTCGAGTGGTATGCCGACTGGGCGGACAAGCCCTGGGGCAAGCGCGGTGATGATTACGAAGCCAAAAAGGAAGCGTACTCGCAGCGTCTGCTGGAAAAGCTGTACGAGAAGATGCCGCAGCTGCGCGGCAAGGTGGACTACTATGAATTGTCCACGCCGCTCTCCACCGATTACTTCTGCCGTTACAGCACCGGTGAGATTTATGGCCTAGATCACACCCCCGAGCGGTTCGAACAGGACTGGCTGAAACCGAAAACGCGCATCCCCGGCCTGTACCTTACCGGGCAGGACGTGATGACCTGCGGCGTGGTCGGTGCCATGGTCGGCGGCCTACTTACCACCGTAGCGATCAGCGGCCTGAAAGGCCTGCCGCTGGCCAAGAAAATGTTTGTGGGCTAAGCCATGCATTTGCCGTTCTGGTTCAGCGTTGGCGCGCTCAGCCCCGTGGTGATACCACTGGCACTCTACACCCGCCGCACCACCGTGCGGCTCCCGGAGGCCAGTGGCGAACCCCGGGGGCAATGGGGGCAAGGGGCGCCAGCAACACGCCTGCTGGTCGTCGGCGAGTCCACGGCGGCCGGTGTTGGCACCCTGCATCATCGCCAGGGGCTGGCCAGCCAGCTGGCCCTGCAGCTGCACCAGCACTCCGGCCAAGCCGTCGCCTGGCACACCCTCGGCGTTAACGGCATTCGGCTGGAGGCACTGCTCGCCAACCTTGCCGACATCGCTCTGCCAGAGGTGGATGAGGTTTTCATCAGCATGGGCGTCAATGACACCACCGGGCTAACTTCCCGACGGCGCTACCGGGCAGGGCTACTCCACCTGGTCCAGGCGCTGCGCAAGCAGCACCCGGCTGGCCGCGTCACCCTGCTGGCCGTACCCCCCATGCACCGCTTTACCGCCCTGCCCATCCCGTTAAGACAACTGCTCGGGTGGCGCGCCAGACAACTGGATCAACAACACCGCCATGTGGTCGCCGACGACAACACCCTGCTCTACCTCGGCTACCCTGCCCTGCAAGACCCCACACTGCTCGCCGAAGACGGCTACCACCCCAGCGCCAGCGGTTACCGCGCCATGGCACTCGCACTGGCAGAGCAACTGAACAGCCAGCAAGGAGCGTGACACCGAAAGGAATACAGAAACCGCAGGAAGGCAAGCGCACCGAGAAGACAACAGCACGCCCGCGCAGGTCGCATTAGCCGCAGGCGTAACCCGACAGATTTATCGGGCGTATTTCAAAAGCGCAGGGCTGCAATGCACACCTGTCGGGTTACGCCTTTGGCTAACACGACCTACACGACAGGCGTCATACAGGGGGCTACTGGAACAGCATCCCGAAACCGAAGCGCCACAGGCCCTGATCAACTGTACCTGCGCTGCGGTCCACATCCAGCCACTGTTGGCTGTAGCCACCACGCATGAAGAATTGATCATTCACATCCAGGCGCACACCTGCGCCCACTTCATAACTGAACACCGTATCGTTCAGAGTCGGCGTATCCAGCCCGCAGTAATAGCCCCACCACGGATCCCACCAGCACACCGGCGTCGACGGCCCAGTGGGCACATTGGTATCCAGGTAAGTGGCCCCCATCGCCCCATGCACATAGGGCGTTAGCGCCTTGCGGAAAAAATGGTAGGTGCCGTTCACGTTCATGGTGGTCATTTCCAGGTCGCCACGGCCATCAAAGGCGCTGCCCCCGGCCACCGGTTGCGTGGTGGTCCTGAAATCCGTATCCACCCACTCCAGCGCAAACCCCAGCGACAGCTTTTCATCCAGGTTATAGGCCATATCGAAACCAAACCCGATATCGTCATCCACCTTCGCTTGAGACCCGCCATCCCCCGTGAATGACTGCCCCTCAAGGCCAATCACACGAAAACTGCCTTCCCAGCGCTCCGCCCGGTAACTATTGGGAATTTCCGCCAATGCCGGCAGAGATAACAGGCATGCCATGCCACCCCATACAACTCGTTTCATCCCGTGCCCCTGTGATCTATCTGGCTTTTCTCTGGCAGCATACCACCACCCAAGTGATTCGCGTACATCGGCACGGCTTCGCCATACCCCGCCCTCTGCCCCACAAACGTCAGGCGTTTCCGGGAAGCCATGCTTGCATGACGAAGACGCTGGCCCAGCGATACGAATCCCGATTGAATCGCATTACGGCGTTATCGACGCGATGAACCTGGCCACGAAAATCCCATGGCACAGCTCCAGCGTCTGTTGTGAGACAAAACGAAAGCCAAAAAAAAGCGAACCCGAAGGTTCGCTTTTTCTGCTTTCACTATTGCGCTTGTTTTAGAAGCGATAGCTCAGTTGAGCACCGATGATATCGGCATCCAGCTCGTAGGTGCCGAGCAATGGCACACCTTTATCTACACGATTAATATCTGCGTCATCTACAAATACATGAGCGTACGCCACATCAATCAGCATATTTTCCATCGGCTCGAAGCCCGCACCGATTGTCGCCCAAACCTTTTCAGAGTCTGGAGAGATAGCAGAACGATTGTCGGTTCCCTGAGTGGACTCTTCCATCGCCACGCCGAAACGTAGCACCGTAGACTCGCTAACCCCATGGCGCAGGCCCAGGGAATAACGCGCAGTGTTCTCCCAATCAAAGTTTTCTACTGCAGGGTTGGGGAGCGGAGCAGGAGCAACATGATCAATGGACAGCTCATCCAGGCTACTCCACTCCATCCATTCCACACCCAACAGGATCTGTGTCCGGTCAGAGAGATCACCCGCATAGGACAACTGCAACGAAGCAGGAAGATCCACATCAGCCGAACCGGAATAGGTGCCAGCCAAAGGCCCTGCTACAGCAGGCTTAAAGGTGATATCACCATCCACTTCAAACTTCATCTTGGAACGGTAGGCAACACCAAAGTGATTGTTATCGTCCGGGCTGTAGGTCAAGCCCAGATTCCAGCCATAGGTGTCATCATCACCTTCAAGACGGGTGCCGGCATTCTCGATATCAGCGTCGAGAGTCTGGTAACTAACACCAAGCCCCACATTCAGATTATCGGTCAACTGAATACCCAACGACGGGTTAATATTAATGGTTTGAAGGTCAGATTCTGTGGAGTAGAAGTCACCGGAGAAAGGGCCAACCGGGGACAGCGCATTACCCCAATTGTTCTCATATTCCACTTTCGTACCAAAAGGCGATGTTATCGCCAGACCAAACGTCATGGTTTCGCCAATCGGGACCGCAAGAAAACCACTCCCAACGAAAGGTTCAATATCATCCAGATTGCCAGGGCCTGCCGCACCATCAGCTTCAAAGTTGGTGTCTACCCATACCTGGTGCAACGCCAGAGACAACTCTGTCTTTTTCAGCCCAGCCAACGTCGCCGGGTTGTACCATTGATTTGAGGCATTTTCGCTGAGTACCGCTGCACCCGCATAGGCCGTACCCATCGCAGAGACGGACTGATAAGACACACCAAAACCACTGGCCATGGTCTGGCCGGCTGCCAGTCCCAGAGCGGAACCGATAAGTAGCGCACCTGTTTTTTTCATTGTTGCTCTCCCTCTTCCTGAATGTCCTAAAATTATGGGCGTACACGCCAGATCATTCCTCGATCTGATTCCACTTATACACAACTTAGGCCAATAACAGCAAGGCCAGAAAAAGGCTCATACTTTTCCATTAGCCCCAGTATTTGTAAAATCTTCAGCCACAAAAAAAGGGCTGCCGAAGCAGCCCTTTTTGTGAAACACCGGCATGCCTCTAATCGGCCAGCACCGCCTTGGCAACAATGCCCTTCATGATTTCATTGGTGCCGCCATAAATCCGCTGAACCCGCGAATCCGCAAACATGCGGGCAATCGGGTATTCCCACATGTAGCCGTAACCACCGTGCAACTGCAGGCACTCGTCGATCACTTCGCACTGCAGGTCGGTAATATAGTATTTGCCAGCCGCCGCGGTAGGAATATCCAGTTCTTTCTTCAGGTGCAGTTCCAGGCAGCGGTCCACATAGGCGCGGGCCACTTCAAGCTTGGTGTGCATCTCGGCAATCTTGAACTGGGTGTTCTGGAAACCGGCGATCGGTTTGCCGAAGGCCTTTCTTTCCTTCACGTATTCGATGGTGTGCGCCAACGCAGACTCGGCCATGGCCAGACCACCAATGGAAATACCGAGACGCTCCTGGGGCAATTCCTTCATCAGGTAAATAAAGCCCATGCCTTCTTCACCCAGCAGGTTTTCTGCCGGCACGCGCACGTCCTGGAAAAACAGCTCGGAGGTGTCCTGGGCTTTCATGCCCACTTTCTTCAGATTCTTGCCTTTCTCGAACCCTTCGGAATCGGTTTCCACCACAAACAGGCTGATGCCCTTGGCGCCTTTGGTGGGATCGGTTTTTGCCACCACAATCACGATATCCGCATTCTGGCCATTGGTGATGAAGGTCTTGGAACCGTTCAGCACGTAATGATCGCCGTCTTTCACCGCGGTGGTTTTCACCCCTTGCAGGTCAGAGCCGGCGCCGGGCTCGGTCATGGCGATGGCACCAATCATTTCACCGGTCACCATTTTCGGCAGGTATTTCTGCTTCAGTACTTCAGAGCCATTATGCTCAATGTAGGGGGCGACGATTTCAGTGTGCAGCCCCCAGCCAATACCGGTGAGGCCCAGCTTGGAAATTTCTTCGTTGATCACCACGCTGTACAGGAAGTCAGCGCCGATACCACCGTACTCTTCGCCTACCATGGGGCACAGGAAACCCTGCTCGCCAGCTTTTAACCATACGTCTTTGGGCACCACGCCCTGCTGCTCCCACTCTTCATTGAAGGGAACGGCTTCGTTTTCCAGGAATTTGCGCACGGTATCGCGGAAGGTTTCGTGGTCAGAACTAAACAGCGTACGGGGAATCATCATGCTCTCCGGCATCAGGTTATCGGGAGTGGCCCCAACGCCGGACTGGCAGGGGCACAGAATGCCCCATGATGTTCACTGTCGCTGCCATCGGGCAATGACCGAAACGCTCAGGCCCCTGCCCGGCTGTGAAACCCGGCCAATGACCCTCTTGCCGGAAACTGGTCAGGCGCGGTGTTCACGGCCCAGATATTCAGAGGATTGCATCTCTTGCAGGCGCGAGCGGGTGCGCTCGAATTCGAAATCCAGCCGACCACCGGCGTAGATGTCCTCGATGGGCACCTCGGCGGCGACCACCAGCTTCACGGCACGGTCGTAGAATTCATCCACCAGGTTGATAAAGCGCCGGGCCATGTCGTCCTTGCCAGCCCCCATCTGCTCCACATTGGCCAGCAACACGGTGTGGAACTCCCGGGCGATCTCAATGTAGTCGGTCTGGCTGCGCGGGCCATCACACAGCTCCTTGAACTCAAACCAGACCACATCATCCGCACAGATGACGGTGGCAATCTTGCGACCTTCAATAAGCACATTGCCACGATCCCGGTGGCGGGAATGGTCCGGCTCCAGGGTCTGAAACCGCTCCTGCAGAAAGGCATCGGCCCCTTTTCCCAGCGGGCAGTGATAAAGCTCGGCCTGTTCCAGCAAGCGCAGGCGGTAGTCATTCCCCCCGTCCACATTCATTACCTGGGTGTGCTCTTTCAGCAACTCAATGGCAGGGAGAAAACGGGCCCGTTGCAGGCCATCCTTGTACAAACCATCTGGCTCGATATTGGACGTGGCCACCAGGGTAACGCCGTTGGCAAACAGCTCCTGCATCAGGCCGGCCAGAATCATGGCATCGGTGATGTCGGTAACAAAGAATTCGTCGAAACACAGCACCCGTGCCTGGCTGGCGAATCTGCGGGCGATACTGATCAGCGGATTCTTTTCCCCCTGGCGCTCACGCATTTCGCGATGCACTTTCTGCATGAAACGGTGAAAGTGCATGCGACGCTTTTCCTTGAACGGCAGCGCCTGGAAGAACACATCCATCAGGTAGGTCTTGCCACGCCCCACGCCGCCCCACATGTACAACCCCGTCAGCGGACGGGGTTTGCGAAAACGCCCGAACAGGCCGCCCGAAGAGGGTTCCGCCAGCAAACGATGGTACAGGTCGTCCAGCGCGGCGACGGCTCGCTCCTGGGCCGGGTCCTGGAAAAAATCATCGCGCTGAAGGTCGGCCTTATATTGTTCAAGAGGGGTCATGGGTCGCGGACCTGCCACTGTGTAGTTGAAACCGGCTCAGGGCCTGAAACAGGCCCGGCAAGGGCGGGCCAATGTAGCGCCGGGGCCGCCAGCTGACAACCGTCCGGGGAAAATCCACTCGCAGGGCAAAGCTAGCCCGGCAGGTGGCTGGCCGCCACCTCCTTCAGGTCCACCAGCTTGCCGTGGAAAAAATGGCCGCAATCCGGGAAACGGACCAGATCCGGCGCCAGGGGTGTTTGCTCTGCCCAACGAAACACCTGCTCCGCCGGCACCACTTCGTCGTCCTCACCCTGCACCACCGTCACCGGACAGCCGGTATTTTCAATCTCGTCAAACGGGTAATGGTGCACCGGCGGCGCCACCAGCAGCAGTTCCCGCGCCGGCATGCCGTTGGCCTTGAGAATTTCTGCCCCGCGCGCCGCCACAAAACTGCCAAAGGAAAAACCTGACAACCACAGCGGCAATTGCGGATATTGGTGGGTCAGCCAGCTGTGGATAGCCAACAGATCTTCGGTTTCACCGATACCGTCGCTATAGGCCCCCTGGCTCTCACCGACACCACGGAAGTTGAAGCGCACCACCACGGCACCTTCATCCCGGGCCAGGCGGGCCAGTGTGGTCACCACCTTGTTGTCCATGGTGCCACCAAACAGCGGATGCGGATGACAGACAATGGCCACAAACGGTGGCGTGTCACTGCCCTGTTCCACGACGACCTCCAGCTGCCCGGCTGGACCGGATAAGGTTTGCCGTTGTGTTGCCATTTTCTACTCCTATCGCATCCTGTTACGCCTTTCACCCTTGGCGGCCGCGCAGCTCTGTGCTGCAATAGCCTCAGCGTTATCGCCAGCGTCTTGGCGATACCTTACAGGAGTATGCCATGGATATGCTGACAACTGGGGTGCTGTGCTTTGCTGCCGGCGTGGTAGTAGGTGCAGGACTGCTTTTCTGGTTGTTACCGGCACGGCGGCAAGCCGGCCAACTGATTCGTGACCGTGACGAGGCCCGTCAGGCGCTGAATCATTATCGGGACAAGGTGGACGATCATTTTCTGCAGACCGCCGATCTGGTCAACGATATGACCCAGGCGTATCGCTCCGTGCATGAGCATTTGTCCAAGGGCGCCCAGGTACTCTGCTCTGAAGTGGGCCGCAAACGGGCCGTGGCCAAATCCCTGGATTCCGCACCGGACAAGGAGAATAGCGAACCCATGGCGCCACCGCTGGATTATGCCCCCAGCGCCAAGGGCACGCTCTCGGAAGACTTTGGCCTGCAGCAAAAGCCCACCGGCCCCTTTGCGCCGGTGGACGTGGCGGATAACCCGATTCCTGACACCGTGGTCGAGCCGCCCCGGGATTATGCCGAGGGAGATGGCGACACGGCGGATGACAAGAAACCCGGCTGATTGCCGCTCCATCACAGCAAGCGAACACAAAAAAAGCCCGCTCTCTGAGCGGGCTTTTTTATGGTTCATCACGTATTGGAGTGAACAACGCGCTTCTCGCCGTTTGACTGGCTTATCGTTACTACTCCGCACTTTGCCAAACGCTCGACGCCGGATGCCTGACGTAAAAGCCCATAGCCTGAGCGGCCTTTCAAGGCTTGTGGCAAAACTCTATGAATCAAACAGGACCGCTACCCGCATGGGCACCGGCGCGTCTTCCACCTCAATCTCCGCGGGCAAGCTACCTGCCGGGTCGCCGTCCGCCTGAACCGGCTCATCACCGTTCTCACAGCGGATATGCACCCGCTGGGCTCGCAGGCTGGCCACACCATCCACCCGTTCCATACGCCCAAATAGCAAGGCAATCAGGCAGCGCAGTAAAAACCGCACGCCGGGCTTCTGGAATAACAGCACCTGCACTTGTGGGCGCAGGATATTGGCCTCGTTACTCAACACGAAGCTGCCACCGTAATGGCGACCATTGGTGATAATGGCGGAGAAACAATCCAGTGGCCGGCCATCCACTTCCACCCGGTAGTGACGCTGGCCATAACGGCCAATCTGGCCAAGCATGGACTGCACATAGGCCAGTTTACCGAAGCGCTCCTTGATGCCCAGATTGACCCCATTGACCACCCAGGCGTCATAGCCGATGCCGCACATCATGATAAACCGCCGGCCGTTCAGACGGGCCGGCGTCACGGATACGCTTTTGCCCTTCACTACCACCTGCGCGGCCTGCTCCGGCTTTTTCGGCAACCCCAGCTCTTTGGCCAGTACATTCGCCGTGCCGGTGGCAAACACGCCCAGCGCCACCCCGGCAGCCAACCCGTTGAGCACTTCGTTGGTAGTGCCATCGCCCCCTACGGCCACCACGCAATCGCCCTGGTCAGAAAGCCCATTGAGGTAGTCCGTGGCGTCGTTGGGACCTTTGGTGTAATACAGGCGCACACTGGCCCCCTGGCGCTCCAGCTCGGCCACAAAACGGCAGAGCAACGCCTCCCGACCGCCACCGGCGGTCGGGTTGTAAATCACAGTGACTTTCATCAGACAGGAAACCCTCGTACTGCTCCCGGTTTAGCAGGCTATTGGATAACCTATTGCCTGCTAGGCCGGGTTATCGATATCAATAAAGGTATGCTCAATGCCGTAATGGTCGCTGAGCCACTGACCCAGTGCCATGGCGCCATAACGCTCGGTGGCATGGTGGCCACAGGCGAAATAGTGCATGCCGGTTTCCCGGGCAAAATGGGTAGTCGGTTCGGAAATTTCGCCGCTCAGGTAGGCATCCACGCCCTTGCTCTGAGCCTTTTCGATAAAGCCCTGGGCGCCGCCGGTACACCAGCCGATGGTTTCAATTTCGTCGCCGGGATCGCCGATATGCAAGGGCGTTCGACCCAGCACTGCTTCTACATGAGCGGCAAATTCTGACGCACTCATGGGGCTATCCAGCCGCCCCACATTGCCGATGGGCCGGGGGGAATCATCCAGCCCGCCTTCGGTGGTCAGCCCCAGGCGGAGCGCCAACTGGGCATTGTTACCCAGCGTGGGGTGGGCATCCAGCGGCAGGTGATAGGCAAACAGGTTGATGTCATGGCGCAACAGGGTCTGCAGGCGCTGCTTCTTCATACCCCGGACCTGCTGGCTTTCCCCTTTCCAGAAATAGCCGTGGTGCACCAGAATCGCATCCGCCTCTTCCACGATGGCCGCGTCAATCAAGGCCTGACAGGCGGTCACGCCGGACACCACCCGATGGATTTGCTCGCGGCCTTCCACCTGCAAACCATTGGGGCAGTAATCCTGGAAACGGTCCGTGGCCAGTTCCTGGTCGAGCAGAGACAACATGTAATCGCGCTTGAGCATGGCACCTTCCGGATAAAGGTCGGAACAATAAAAAGTGAGCCATTTGGTCACGAAACCCGTGAACCCGGATCACCGCGCCAATCCGCTCGGGGAGAGTGCGGTGTATCCTGTTTCCCACGTAAACCGCAGGTGAGAGCCGGGCCAAGCCTTGCAATGTGGCCATCGCCCACAGCCAGGCGGCAGTAGCAATCAGTATTCACAGGTTCTACTATTGCGCGCAGTTTACCTATCTGACCCCGCACTTGTCTCGCCAGGCGCCCTTCACCAGGCCCTGACGAGACCGGGGAACAGCATTAACGGGGGCATTACCGGTGATCAAACTGCTTCGTTTTCTGGCCGGCCCGGTGATTACCGGCCTGGCCGTCGGCCTTGTCGCCCTGTGGTGGTACCAGTGGGGACCCAACGCCGAGCCCGCACAACACGACACCGGCGTTGCCAGCTATGCCGGTGCGGTGAACCATGCGGCCCCGGCGGTGGTGAACATCTACACCACCCAAATCATCACCAACGAGGACGTGGCTGAAGACCCGCTGTTCAACCGCTTTATGGAGCAGCCCCGCCGTGAACGCGCCCTGAGCAGCCTGGGCTCCGGGGTAATCGTCGACGACGGCGGCTATGTGCTGACCAGTTATCACGTCATCCGCGATGCGGATGAAATTCTGGTGGCCCTGCGTGATGGCCGTGATGCCCCCGCCCGGGTAGTGGGCACAGACCCGGAAACCGACCTGGCGCTCTTGCATATCGCCCTGGAAGCGTTGCCCGAAGTGGAACTGAACGGCAACGGCCCGGTGCAGGTGGGCGATGTGGTACTGGCCATCGGCAACCCGCTGGGTGTGGGCCAGACCGTGTCCATGGGCATCGTCAGTGCCACCGGCCGCAGCCACCTGGGCATCGCCACCTTCGAGAACTTTATCCAGACCGATGCGGCGATTAACCGGGGCAACTCCGGCGGCGCGCTGATTGATACCCGCGGCCACCTGATCGGCATCAACACCGCCATCCTTTCTGCGGACGGCAGCTGGCAGGGCATCGGCTTCGCCACTCCCGCCTCGATTGCCAAGGAAGTCATGAATGACCTGATCGAACACGGTCGGGTGATTCGTGGATATCTGGGCGTCACCGTGCAGGATATGACTCCCTCACTGGCCGACACCTTTGGCATGGAAGAGGTGCGCGGGGGCGTGGTCACCGAAGTGGTGGTCGACAGCCCGGCCCATAAAGGTGGCCTGCAACCCGGCGACGTGCTGGTGGGAATCGACGGCGACGTAATGGCCGACGGCTACGAAGCCATGAATCGCATCGCCGGTATGAAACCGGACGATAACGTAACGCTGGAAGTCATCCGCAACCGTCAACCCCTGTCCGTGGACGTGGTCATCGGCACCCGCCCACCGGCAGAAACGGAATGAGGCAATTAATAGTTAATAATTAATAACTACACGGTCTTTTTTTCAGGCTATACAAAACGCAAGAGGCCGCGCCCAAACCATGGGCGCGGCCTCTTGCGTTTCAAGACAGAGAACCTGTCTCGCGCACTATTAATTATTCATTATTAACTATTAATTGCCTTTAAAGCCCTTCCACACCGCTCAGAGTAGATTCTTCCGGGTAGCGAATTTCGAAGCCTTGTTTGAAACTTTCTTCCCCCCCGGCGGGCAAGGTGAACTGCCAGCGTTGCAGCCCTTTCACATCATCCACGTCGCGGGCATCTGCGGCCTTGCCCTTGGCCGTGACGGTAATATCCTCGTTGCCGGCCACCGGCAGGCGATCCAGCAGATTCACCGTCACCGCCTTGTCGTAATGGGACGTCAGAGTGATGTTCTTCAGTGCAGAAAGGGTATTCTCCTTGCTGATCAGGCCGACCTCTCCTTGCTGTGATGGTTCGCGAACCACCTCAATCTGCAGACGCGGGTCATCGCCGAAACTCATCTTCACCTGCTCACCCTGCTTGATGCTGTCGCCGCGATGGTAACGGGCCAGCCGCTGACCATCCCGCAACAGAGTGACGCGCCCCGCCAGCCAGGGCAGCGCGCTGGTATTCTTCCATTCCCCCACCAGCAACACCGCCGGCTGCTGCCAGAGATAACTTTCGCGGCTGAGCGTCACCGGCAGTTCAGCCTGCTGATAGGGCACCCGGGCACTGGCGCTACCACTAGCCAGAGACAGCGGAGACGAAAGCGGCACGCGCATATCAAAACCGTGAGCCACCGGAGCAGCCACCGGCATCGCCTGCATGCGCTCAGCCATATCGGCTTCTAAGGCGGCCGGTTCCGCCATCACGCTGCGCAGGGACTGTTTGCGCATTTCCGGTTGCGGCGTCGCCAGACGCACAATCCAGGGCTGCGGATCCGGCAGATGACGGTAACCGGCCGGCACCAGCCCCAGGGTGGCACTGACCTTCTGCCAGTCCTCGCCAGTGCGGTTATGGATCAGCGCAATCCCGGTAACGGCTACCGTTTCACTGCCGCTATCCAGATCGACCCGCAATTGATTCTGCCAGCCGGCCTGGCCGGTAAAATACTGCAATTCAACCTGCGCGGTAGCCGACGTTTCGGCACCGACAGTGAGCACCAGTTCGCGGCTGCGGGTCTGACCCTGTCCCAGCTGCTGGCGCTCCTGTCGCAGAGCCTCCAGCTTGCGTTGCTGTTCTTCCCGGGTCACCACACGCTGATTAATCGACGCCTGCCGTTGCGCCACCGCCTTGCCAATGGACGCCCAGGCACTGGCCCATTTTTCCACCGGCACCTGGGCAAACACGGCCTCACCTTGTGGCGCCTGTCCCATCAAGGATTGCAGATGATTAATCTGCTGCTGGTCCAGGCTGTCTGCTGCCCGGGCGGCGGCCATGGCCTGCTCCAGTTCGAGAATCGCCGCATCCAGCTCGGCACGACGGGCCGAGACATCGCCCTCAGCAATGGCAAACCCTTGCCGCATCCCCAGCAACTCGGCACCTTTCACCGCCACCTGCAGACTATCCAGATCCAGCTCCGGCAAACCTTTCACCACCAGCTGGTGCTCACCGGCGGGCAAGGCCTGAGAGAAAGTACGGCTGAGATGAGCCTGGGCGGGAAACAACACCGCCTTGCTCACCGGAGCAGTGACAGCAAAGTCAGCGGCAAACAGGGGAATCGGGATCAGGGCACAGGCAAGCAGTAACGAACGTTTCATTATTAAGGCCTTTCCGTTGGGCGATGCCTGTTAGTACCGCAGGTATGGGAAAGGTTCAAGCGGGCAAACCCTGACATCGGCCAAGAGGCGATTTACGAGCGATAAGACCTCTAAAAAAACCAACATTGGTAATGTCTGTGGGAAGTGATGCTCGCATCACGAATAACGGTGGAAAGCTAAAGCGCCTTCGCGATGCAAGCATCGCTTCCCACAGTAGCATCGCCGTCTTCAGGAAATACAAAGTTCAAGCGCGGCTTTACCCGTTAACGCAAAGAGGCCGCGCCCAGAGTGTGGGCGCGGCCTCTTTGTCTGCATGTGGCAAAACGTATTCCACGCTTTTTAACTTTCAGTTTTCAGCTTTGCAATCAACCCGTCCAGAGCCGCAATCAGCGCCTGATTCTGTTCTGGCGTGCCCACAGTGATGCGCAGGTAGTCGGCGATGCGCTCGGGTTTGCCAAAATGGCGCACGATAATGCCTTGCTCGCGCAGCCCTTGGGCCAGTTCAGCACCACTATGCTTCTCGTGGCGAGTAAAGAGAAAGTTGGCCGCCGAGGGCAAACTCTCAAAGCCGCGCTGCGCCAGCTGTTCATTGAGCCACTCGCGTTGGCCAATCACCTGCTCACAACCTTTTTCAAACCACACCTGATCCTCAAACGCGGCCACGCCGGCGGCAATGGCCAGGCGATCCAGCGGATAGGAATTGAAGCTGTCCTTGATGCGATTCAATCCGTCAATCAACGCTTCATCACCCACCGCCAGACCGATACGCAAACCGGCCAGTGAGCGGGATTTTGACAGGGTCTGGGTAACCAGTAGATTCGGGTAGCGGTTTACCAGCGCAATTGCCGTGGCATCGCCTTGCCCCGGATTGCCGGCAAAATCGATGTAGGCCTCGTCGATCACCACAAGACTTTCCGTATTCGCCTGCAGCAGTCGTTCAATTTCACTCAGCGGCAACAGCTTGCCGGTGGGCGCATTGGGATTGGGAAAAATAATACCGCCGTTGGGGCGCGGCTTGTCGCCCTCAAGATAATCGTCCACCGCAATGCCCAGTGCATCATCGAGCGGCACCGGCTGGTAGTCGATCTGATACAGGCCGCAATACACCTTGTAGAAGCTATAGGTAATATCCGGAAACAACAGCGGCTGATCCTGTTTGAAAAACGCCATGAACAGGTGCGCCAGCACTTCGTCGGAGCCATTGCCAACAAACACCTGGGAACGCTTGATCCCGTAGCCTTGAGTGGAATAGTAATCGGCGATGGCCTGCTTGAGCTGGCTGCTGTCCGGGTCCGGGTACAACCGCAGCCGGTCGTCCGCTTCAGCGCGGATCGCCTCGATCACTTTCGGCGACGGCCCCAGCGGATGCTCATTGGTGTTCAGCTTTACCAGCTTGTCCATCTTGGGCTGCTCGCCGGGCACATAAGGCTCCAGCCCATGAACGAAGTCGCTCCAGTATTTACTCATAAGTTCTCCGCCGGAAGCCTGACGCCAAACGCCGGACAAAGAAGCCGCACGTCAGGCGTCAGGCGTCTGGCATCTAGCGTTTAATTCTATATTCCGCACTGCGGGCGTGGGCCGTCAGGCTTTCGCCGCGCGCCAGCGGCGAGGCGATTTTTGCCAGGGTGCTGGCCCCGTCCGGGGAGCAACCAATCAGCGAGCTGCGCTTCTGGAAATCGTACACACCCAACGGCGAGGAAAAGCGCGCGGTGGCACTGGTGGGCAACACGTGATTCGGTCCGGCACAGTAATCACCCAGTGCTTCCGGGGTGTGGCGCCCCAGAAAAATAGCGCCGGCATGACGAATTTTTTTCGCCCACTGCTCCGCATCATCAATGGATAATTCCAAATGCTCGGAGGCAATGCGGTTGGCAATGTCGATGGCCTGATCCAAATCCTGCACCTGGATCAATGCGCCCCGGTGCTTCATGGACGTGCGAATAATGGTTTCACGCTCCAGAGTCGCCGCCAGCGTTTCCATGGATTCAGCCACCTGTTGCAAGAACGCCGCATCCGGGGACACCAGAATCGCCTGGGCTTCTTCGTCGTGCTCTGCCTGGGAAAACAGATCCATGGCGATCCAGTCCGGGTCGGTCTTGCCGTCGCAGACCACCAGAATTTCCGAGGGGCCGGCAATCATGTCGATACCGACTTTGCCGAACACCTGCCGCTTGGCTTCGGCCACATAGATGTTGCCGGGGCCAACGATCTTGTCCACCGCCGGCACAGTTTCGGTGCCGTAGGCCAACGCGGCCACTGCCTGCCCGCCGCCCAAGGTAAAGAGCTTGTCGACACCGGCAATGGCCGCCGCCGCCAGCACCATGTCATTGATAACACCATCCGGGGCGGGCGAGACCATGATGATTTCGCCCACGCCGGCCACCTTTGCCGGCAACGCATTCATCAATACGGAACTCGGGTACGCCGCCTTGCCACCGGGCACATAAATGCCTGCGCGATCCAGTGGGGTTACCTGCTGACCCAGCAAGGTGCCATCGGCTTCGCGGTAGTGCCAGGAATCCTGCTTCTGCTTTTCATGGTAACGACGTACGCGCTCGGCGGCGGCTTCCAGGGCTTCGCGCTGCTCGGCAGGAATGCGCGCCAGCGCGGCTTGCAACTGGGCGTGATCCACCACCAGCTCATCCATGCTCGCGACGTCACGACGATCAAAACGGTTGGTGTATTCCACCAGTGCCGCATCGCCACGTTTCGCCACATCCTTGAGGATGCCACGCACACGATCCGCCACTTCTTCGTCGCGCTCTTCCGACCAGGCGGTTAGCGCGGCGAGCTTGGCATCAAAATCAGCGTCTTGGGCATTCAGCCAGGTGGTTTCCATGAGCGGGTACCGGTTAAAGAATCAGAATCTATTTTTTACCACAGGGGGCACAGAATTCGCTGAGGAAAAGGCCGGTTTTTCCTATCACACAGATCAGCAAAGCCTCTTACTCAGGGCAGCAACGATCCAGCAAAGTTACTCTGTGCCTTCTACGGTCTTGGCGCGACATGCACCAATTACTCCGCGTTACGTGACGCCACGGCCTCGGCCAGCTTGTCCAGGATCGTCTGGATATCACTGTGGCGGGTCTTCATGCTGGCCCGGTTGACGATCACACGGGTAGAAATGTGGGCGATCAGCTCGGTGGGCTCCAGGCCGTTGGCGCGCAGGGTATTGCCGGTATCGACAATATCCACGATGCGGTCCGCCAGCCCCACCAGCGGGGCCAGTTCCATGGCGCCGTACAGCTTGATCACTTCTGCCTGCTTGCCCTGCTGGGCGTAGTAGGCCTTGGCCACGTTCACAAACTTGGTGGCCACTCGCAGGCGGCTGCCGGTGTCCGGGGCGTCCTTCATGGCCGCCACCATCAATTTGCAGCGGGCAATGTCCAGATCCACCGGTTCAAAGACCCCGTCACCGCCGTGCTCCATAAGCACGTCTTTGCCGGCCACACCGATATCCGCCGCGCCATGCTGCACATAGGGCGGCACGTCCGTGGCGCGGATGATGATGATTTTCACGTCGTCACGGGTGGTGTCGAAAATCAGTTTGCGTGAGGCCGCCGGGTCTTCCAGCAGCTCAATGCCTGCGGCTTTCAGCAGCGGCAGGGTTTCCTTGAGAATGCGCCCTTTGGAGAGGGCGATGGTCAATGGCTTGCTCATCACAGATCCCGATCCGATCAGCGTGGTACGCGACGGATAATCGCGCCCAGCGATTGCAGTTTCTCTTCGATGCACTCGTAACCGCGATCAATATGGTAGATGCGATCCACGGTGGTCTCACCGGACGCCGCCAACGCGGCAATCACCAGTGAAGCCGACGCACGCAGGTCCGTGGCCATCACTGGCGCGCCGGTGAGTTGCTCGACACCCCGGCAGATGGCGGTGTTGCCCTGCACCTCGATGTCCGCACCCATGCGGTTCATTTCCTGCACGTGCATAAAACGGTTTTCGAAAATGGTTTCGACAATGGTGCTGGTGCCTTCGGCCACCAAATTCAGGGCCATGAACTGGGCCTGCATATCCGTGGGCATGGCCGGGTAAGGGGCGGTGCGCAAGGACACGGCCTTCGGGCGGCGCCCTTCCATGTCCAGCTCGATCCAGTCGTCACCGACGGTGATTTTCGCCCCGGCTTCTTCCAGCTTCTGCAGCACCGCATCGAGAATGCCAGGCACGGTGTCCTTGGTCTTGATGCGGCCACCGGTAATGGCGGCGGCAATCAGGTAGGTGCCGGTTTCGATCCGGTCAGCAACGACCTGATGGTGGCAACCGGTAAGGCGCTCAACCCCTTCGATGACAATAGTGTCGGTGCCGGCACCGCTGATCTTGCCGCCCATGGCATTGATGAAATCGGCCAGATCCACCACTTCCGGCTCACGGGCTGCGTTTTCCAGGTAGGTGGTGCCGTCGGCCAGCGCCGCCGCCATCATCAGGTTTTCGGTACCGGTCACAGTGACCACATCCATAACGATGCGAGCACCCTTCAAGCGGCCATCCACACTGGCATTCACATAGCCATTGGCCACTTCGATCTCCGCGCCCATGGCTTCCAGACCGCGCAGGTGAATATCCACCGGACGCGAGCCAATGGCACAACCACCGGGCAAGGAAACCGACGCCTTGCCGAAATGCGCCACCATGGGGCCCAGCACCAAGATCGACGCGCGCATGGTTTTCACCAGCTCGTAGGGGGCGGTCAGCTCCTTGATGGTGGTGGCATTCACTTCCACATTCATGCGGTCATCGATCACCACATGGACACCCATCCGGCCGAGCAATTCGATCAGGGTGGTCACGTCCTGCAGGTGCGGCAGATTTCCCACCGTCACCGGCTCATCAGCCAGCAGCGTGGCGGCCAGAATCGGCAATGCCGCATTCTTGGCCCCGGAAATACGAATGTCGCCGTCCAGCCGCTGGCCGCCGGTGATGATCAATTTATCCATGAACAATCTCTAGATGGTTGCGTTCTTCCAACCCGATTTCGGCCTGGGGCCGGGGTCAGGACAGGCCCTGATTCTGGGCTTTTTCCCACTCCGCCGGAGTAAAGGCAATAATCTGCACGGCATGGATGGTGTTGCTTTTGATCTGCTCGTCGATGGTGGCATACACCAGCTGCTGGCGTTTCACCGGCATCAGGCCGGCAAAGGCCTCTGACACCACACGAATCTGGAACCGGTCACCGCCGCCTTCCACTGCCACATCGGCATTGTCAAAACCGGCATCAACCAATGCCTGCACTTCTTCCGAATTCATCTTTGCTCCTCATCGGGGCCTTGGTCAGGCCCAAACAGCACTGGAGCGGCCTGCAGCCGCTCCATCAAATCGTCATCAAGGGCGTAATAATACGCGAGCACGCTGCCCCTTACCACGGCAGGCGGGCTCACTCGCCCTGTTTGGCCTCGTCGATGCCGGCATCGATCTTGGCATCCGCAGACCAGTTGTCGATCACCTTGTCGATATCGTTGTACTGCTGCATGCCCTGGGCGAACTGGCTCTTGAAGGTATCGCGCAGATCCAGGCCATTCACATACACATTGATCATTTTCCACTGATCATCACGCAGGAACAGGGTGTAGTAGATCGGCACCACCTGCCCGGAGTTGGTCTTCACCTCCATGCGCACCCGTGCATAATCCCCCTTCCGGTCACCCTCCTGCATGGGCAGGGTTTCGATCTTCTGGCCGTCATACAGGGTAATGCCGGAGGCATAGGTGTTGATCAGGCTGTTTTTGAACACATCAAGGAAGCGGTATTTCTGCTCCTTGCTGGACGGGCCAAAATAGTCACCCATGACCATGCGGGTAATGCGCTTGAAATCCACCAGGTCCGCCAGCTCTTCACGGACCAGCGCCTTGGCCTTGTCCGGATCCGCCTCCAGCGTCTCGCGTTCCGCCTCAATACGGGATGTCATCCGTTCCACGGCATCCGACACCACCTGGCGCGGATCGCTCTCGGCCTGCGCCAGTGCCGCCATCCCTGCCAGCAGAACCACCAGCCCAACGCGCAGCCACGCGCCCATATACCGTTGCAAATGCATAGATTACTCCCTGTTAGTCTCCGGCGGTTTTACGGTGTTCTTTAACCGCTGTCCAGTGATCGACAACGGCAACATCGTGAACCCTGATTGTTTTATTGGAGTCACAGAGTTCGATACGGTTCCCGCCAGCAAGACCGGGTTACCGATTACGGGTCAACGTGAAGGGGGCAACCGGTGTATAATCGCCGCCAACGCCAAGGAGAACGCATGAGTCACGACCATATCAGCGTCGGTCAACGGGTACTGGATATCGAAGCCCGGGCCGTGGATGCCCTGAAAGACAGCCTGGACGCCAGCTTTTCTGCTGCCTGCGATCTGATGCTGAATGCCAAAGGCCGCGTGATCGTCACCGGCATGGGCAAGAGCGGGCATGTGGGCAGCAAACTGGCGGCCACCCTGGCCAGCACCGGCACCCCCTCTTTCTTTGTACATCCCGGCGAAGCCTCCCATGGCGACCTGGGCATGATTACCCCGGACGATGTGGTACTGGCACTCTCCAATTCCGGCGAAACCGCCGAGGTGCTGGCCATCCTCCCGGTGATCAAACGCAAGGGCACTGGCCTGGTTGGCATGACCGGCCGGCCACAATCCGCGTTGGCGCAACTCTCCGACGTGCACCTGACCGTGGCCGTGGCGGAAGAGGCCTGCCCCCATAACCTGGCGCCCACCTCCTCCACCACGGCAGCCCTGGCCATGGGCGACGCCCTGGCCATCGCCCTGCTGGAAGCCCGCGGCTTCACCCCGGAAGATTTTGCTCTCAGCCACCCCGGTGGCAGCCTGGGCCGCCGCCTGCTACTGAAAGTGGATGACATCATGCACGCCGGCGAACAGCTTCCCGTGGTCAGCGCGGACACGTCGCTCAGCGAAGCCCTGCTGGAAATGACCCATAAGGGCCTGGGCATGACCGCCGTCACTCACGAGGACGGCACCCTGGCCGGCATCTTTACGGATGGGGATCTGCGCCGCATATTCGACCGGGACATTGATATCCGCAAAGCCACCATTGCCGAGGTCATGGTCACCGACCCGATCACCATCGCCCAGGGCCATCTGGCGGCAGAAGCGCTGCAGATCATGGAAACCCGCAAAATCAACGGCCTGATGGTTTGCGATAATGCAGGCAAACCCCTCGGCGCCTTCAACATGCAGGACCTGCTACGCGCAGGAGTGGTATAAATGCCCATGCAATTTTCCTCCGTTGATGCCCAGAACCTGCGCCTGATGGCGTTTGACGTGGACGGCGTAATGACCGACGGCCGCCTGCTGTTCGGCCCCCAGGGCGAAGAACTGAAAGTCTTCAACACCCTGGACGGCCACGGCCTGAAAAAGCTGGCCGCCAGCGGCGTGATCCTGGCCATCATCACCGGGCGCAACTCCCCCATGGTGGCCAAACGCGCGGCAGATCTGGGCATTGAACACGTGATTCAGGGTCGCGAAGACAAAGGGGTGGCACTGGAAGCGCTGGCCGATTCACTGAGCATCGCCGCCCATGAAACCGGTTATGCCGGCGACGACGAACCCGATGTGAGCGCCCTGCTCTGGGCCCGGCTCAGCTTTGCCCCGGCCAACGCCCACGACTGCGCCAAAACCGCCGCCGATCACGTTACCGAACGCCGCGGCGGTGAAGGCGCAGTACGGGAAATCTGCGATGCCATTCTCGCCCTGCGGAGCCAGGCATGAAACGACAGGGACTACTCAGCGCCACCGGCATTCTGATGCTGGGGCTGGTCATGCTGATGACGCTCCACGAGTGGGACAGCACCCTGCCCGGCCAGGACAACGCCGTAATGATGGCGCCGGCCATTATTGCCGACGACGTGACCGCCCGCGCCTTCAGCGAAAAAGACGGCACCCTGCAATATCACCTGACCGCCGACAACCTGGTGCAGTTTGACCACAATCCCCTCACCGAAATGGAAGCGCCGGTGCTGGTCATGGCGAACGACAAGGGCAGCTGGACCATCACCAGCGAGCAAGGCACCGTGGAAGACAATGGCGACCTGATCACCTTTCTCGGCAAGGTCAATGTGGACAACCCCACCCAGAAAGTGACCCTGGACACCGACGAACTGCGCTTCAACAGCGACACCAATATCGCCACCACCCCCGGCGATGTGGAAATGACATTCGACTCCGGCCAGACTCGTGCCGGCGCCCTGGAAGCCGATCTCGACAAGGGCATTCTGAACCTGAAACAAGGAGTAAAGAGTGAGTTTGAAGCACCGGCTTCATAGCACCCGCCGCCTCGCCGCACTGGCATTGCTGGCGACATTGCCCCTGGGCGTTCAGGCCGCCCCCATGGAAGGCCCCATCCAGGTCACGGCAGACAGTGGCCGCTTCGAACAGGATGCGGGCAGCGGCCTGTACCGGGGCAACGTGGAACTGATTCAGGGCAAGCGCAAACTGTTTGCTGACGAAATGCGCCTGTTCACCAAAAATGGCGACCTGGTCCGGGTGGAAGCCACCGGTTCCCCCGTGCGCATGGAGGAAGGCGAGGGGCTGAATGCCCACGCCGAAAACCTGGTATACGACATTAACGCGCGCACCCTGGTCCTCACCGGCGACGCTTACATCGAGCATCAGGGCAATACGTTTGAAGGCGCCAAGGTGGAATACAGCCTGGACTCCAAACGTGTGGACGCCAGCAGTGAAGGCGACCAGCGCGTTCGCCTGGTGATCCCGGCCGAGAATCAAACCAACGCCACCCGCACCGACGACGATGCTGCCGGCGACGAAGACACCAGCAACTCAAACGACACCCCCGGTGACGGTAACGACACCGCCTCACCCGACGCGGAGCCCAGCACACCATGAGCCACTTACGCGCCCACCACCTGGCAAAAAGCTACAAGGGCCGCCGGGTCATCGAGGATGTCTCCCTGGACGTGGAAGCCGGCCAGATTGTCGGCCTGCTGGGCCCCAACGGCGCCGGCAAGACCACCTGCTTCTACATGATTGTCGGGCTGGTGGAAGCCGATGCCGGCCGCATTGAGATCAATGACAGCGACATCACCCACCTGCCCATGCACGGTCGCGCCCAGCGCGGGATTGGCTACCTGCCCCAGGAGGCCAGCATCTTCCGTCGCCTGACGGTGGAAGAGAACATCATGGCGATTCTGGAAACCCGCAAGGAGCTGAGCAAGGCAGAGCGCCACGAGCGCATGGAGAGCCTGCTCAAGGAATTCCACATCGGCCACATTCGCGATTCGCTGGGGATGAGCCTGTCCGGCGGCGAGCGGCGCCGAGCGGAGATTGCCCGCGGCCTGGCCACCGACCCGGACTTTATCCTGCTGGACGAACCCTTCGCCGGGGTGGATCCGATCTCGGTGAACGATATCAAGGGTATTATCCGCCACCTGAAAGACCGCGGCATTGGCGTCCTGATCACTGACCACAATGTGCGTGAAACGCTGGATATCTGCGACACCGCCTATATCGTCAGCGCCGGCCACATCATTGCCTCCGGCGATGCGGACATCATCCTCGCCAACCAGCAGGTGCGGGATGTGTACCTGGGCGCCGACTTCAGGCTCTAAACAGACTGCCAGCGACGCCGTGAAAGCACGGACCGGCCTGAAAGCAAGGTAGCCGCGCCCAATGCCTGGACGCGGCTACCTGCTGGCACACCCCCATTGCTGCTCGCCTCGCCACCAACGGCCCACTATCAACCGCCAACGCCACTCACCTAGCACACAAAGACCAGTGGCACAATTCTTGCTTGTTGTGTGATCAGCTTGCTATTCTCGTGTTTTGGGGATCCGCAGAATACCGAGCAGTATGAAGCCCACACTACAACTACAAATTGGCCAGCAGCTCACCATGACGCCGCAGCTGCAGCAGGCCATCCGCCTCTTGCAGCTGTCCACGCTGGACCTGCGCCAGGAAATCCAGCAGGCCGTGGAGAGCAACCCCTTGCTGGAACTGGCCGACGATTTCGGTGACGACAGCCTGCCCGAACATGACGAAGAACGTCAGGACGAGGAGCTGGACACCGAGCGTGACGACGCCCTGGAAGAACTGGTGCAGGACGAACCCGGCGCAGAAACCGAGTGGGACGATGTCTATTCCGGCCAGACCAGCAGCGCCACTGCCTCCCTCCCCGACGATGCAGACGAATGGCAGCAACGCCACGCGGTCTCCGGCAATCTTCAGGACCACCTGCTCTGGCAGCTGAATCTGACGCCCATGAGCGATGTGGACCGCATTATCGCCATGACAATCATTGAATCCCTGGACGAGCGCGGCTACATCACTGTGCCCCTGGATGACATCGTCGACATGATGAACGCCCAGCCGGAGCTGCTCACCGAGGGCGATGAACTGGAGCGCGACGAAGTGCTTGCCGTGCAGCACCGTCTGCAGCAGTTCGACCCCGTCGGCGTAGCCAGCATCGATCTGGCGGACTGTCTGGGCGTACAACTGCGCCAACTGCCCGCCGATACCGCCCTGCGCGACGAAGCCTGCGCCCTGCTGGCTCACCTGGACCTGCTGGAAAAACACGACTACGCCGCCCTGCGTCGCACCCTGCAGACCAGCGAAGACGTCCTGCTGGAGGCCCTGTCCCTGCTACGCACCCTGGACCCGGCCCCCGGCGAGCAGATCGGCGAGCCCCAGGTGGACTACGCAGTTCCCGACGTGATCGTCCGTCAGCATAAGGGCCGCTGGCAGGTCAGCCTCAACGACGACGTGCTCCCCCGGGTCAACCTGCAGCAGCAATACGCCAACATCGCCCGCAACACCAGCGGCGAAGACGGCCAATATCTGCGCAATTGCGTTCAGGAAGCCAAATGGTTCATCAAGAGCCTGCAGAGCCGCCACGACACCCTGCTCAAGGTAGCCACCCGTATTGTCGATGTGCAGCAGGGGTTCTTCGATTATGGCGATGAGGCCATGAAACCCCTGGTTCTGGCGGATATTGCCGATGCCGTTGAGATGCACGAATCGACCATCAGTCGGGTCACCAACCAGAAATACATGATGACACCCCGCGGTGTCTTTGAGCTGAAATATTTCTTTTCCAGTCACGTGGGAACAGACGGCGGCGGTGAGTGTTCCTCCACCGCTATTCGTGCCATTATTAAGAAGCTGGTCGCTGCCGAGAATCCCCGCAAGCCGCTCAGCGATAACAAGCTGGCCAGCTTGCTGAATGAGCAGGGAATCAATGTAGCGCGCCGGACCGTCGCCAAATACAGAGAGGCGATGCGAATACCGTCTTCCAGCGCCCGCAAGCGTTTGGTGTAGGGCGCCAGGACGGATCCCAAACAGGTAAAGGAGCCAGCCATGCAAATTAATATCAGCGGTCATCACCTGGATATTACCGATGCCTTGCGTGCCTATGTGGGTGATAAGTTCTCCCGCCTGGAGCGCCACTTCGATCAAATCACCAGCGTCCAGGTCATTCTCTCTCCGGAACCGAAAACCCATAAAGCTGAATCCACAATCCATATTTCCGGGGCCGATGTCTTCGCCACCGCTGAGGCCGGAGACATGTATGCAGCGATCGACAAGCTGACGGACAAGCTGGACCGCCAGATTCTCAAACACAAGGAAAAGGCCGTCAGCCACAAGCACGGTCACTAACCCAAAGCGACAATTATGCGAGTTCGCGAACTACTGACTCTGGCCCGCACCCATCACGGCGTGCAGGCCAGCAGCAAGAAACAACTGCTGGATCAGGTTGCACAGCTGGCCGCGGCCAGCTGTGACAGCCTCAATGAACAGGAGGTCTTCGATGCTTTGGTCGCCCGGGAAAAACTGGGCTCCACAGGCATTGGCGAAGGCATTGCCATTCCCCACTGCCGGCTCGGACATTGCCAGCAAGCAGTAGGCCTGTTGTTGAAACTGGAAAGCCCCATCGATTTCGACGCCGTTGACGGGCACCCCGTGGACCTGGTGTTTGTATTGCTGGTCCCCCAGGACAACCCGGAACAGCACCTCAAGACACTCAGCCACCTCGCATCCCTGTTCAACGACGACAGCTACCGTGCGGAACTGCGCCACAGCACCGATAACCAACACCTCTATCAAACGGCCGTAGAGTCCGAAGCGGAGTTGCGACTGGCATCATGAAGGAACGCAACAAGCTTTCACGCATCATGCAACACGCCCCAAACGCCCCCTTGTCTATCGATCTTGCGTGCCAGCGTGCTGCGTGTGGCGTGCCAGCGGTGCAATCATGAAACTCACCATTATTAGTGGCCGCTCCGGGTCCGGGAAAACCACCGCGCTGCAAGCGCTGGAGGACCAGGGATTTTATTGTGTCGACAACCTGCCCGCCGGCATGCTGCCGACACTGGCGAAACAGCTCAGCGAGGGCGAGCCTCCGATTGAGCGGGTCGCTGTGGGCATTGATGCCCGCAACCTCCCCGCCCAGCTACTGGCTTTCGACAACATCCTTGAAGCCTTGAACGAACAGCAGGTGGGCAGTGAAATCATCTACCTGGACGCGGATGACCACACCCTGCAGACCCGCTTCAGCGCCACCCGTCGCCGCCACCCGCTGGGCACCGGCGAGCGCTCACTGGCCGACGCCATCGGCCATGAACGGGAACTGCTGGCCAACATCCGCCAGCGCGCCGACCTGGTCATCGACAGTAGCAACCACGACGTTCACACCCTGCGCAACCTGATGCGCGAGCGGGTGGCTCGCCGTGAAGCCGCCCTGTCGCTACAGCTGGAATCCTTCGGCTTCAAGAATGGCCTGCCCACCGACGCGGACCTGGTGTTCGACGTACGGGTATTGCCCAACCCGCACTGGCATGCAGACCTGCGCCCCTTTACCGGCAAGGATGACTGCATCATCGATTTCCTCAGCCAGCATCAGGCCAGCCACGACATGCTCAAGGACATCGGCGATTTCGTGGCGCGCTGGTTACCGGCGTTTGCCCACAGCGATCGCAGCTACGTGACAGTCGCCATCGGCTGTACCGGCGGGCGCCATCGCTCAGTCTTTATCACCGAACAGCTGGCATGGACTCTGCGCGCCAAAGGCATTGCCCTTCAGGTTCGCCACCGGGAACTGCCCAGAGAGCAATAACGCGGCCATGACCTGACACCCGGCCTTTTCCCTTTCAGATCACTTCTGACCACAAGACACCCGATGATTGAAAAGAAGCTCGACGTAATCAACAAACTCGGCCTGCATGCCCGCGCTGCTGCCAAAGTGGTCAGCGTGGCCTCCCGATACGACAGCCGCATTCTGGTCCTGCACAAGAGCCAGACCATCGACGCAAAAAGCATCATGGGCCTGCTCATGCTTGGCGCAGCGAAAGGCAGTAGCGTCACTTTTCAGGTGGAAGGGGAAGACGAACAACACGCCATGGACGAATTGGAAGACCTGTTCGCCCGCTGTTTCGACGAAGGCGAGTAGCCTTCTAATCACCGGGAAATTTACCACTCTTTACCGCCATCCCACCGGCGACGCTTCGGCCTTCACACCGCCTCGTGTAAACTCTCTTCCAGCAAGGAGGAGCCATGCCCGCTGATAGCAGCCGTAGCCAACAGCATTTAAAAGCCATTAACCGCGCCCTGGCCAGCGGTACCTATACCCAGGTACGTCAGCTGATCAACAATTTGCCCGGCGCGGAAGCGGCGCATTTACTGGAATCCTCCCCGCCACGGGAACGGGAAATTCTCTGGCAGCTGCTGCATAAAGATCAGGAATCCGAAGTCCTGCAATACCTGGGCGAAGAGGTCCGGGTCGAACTGCTGCGTAACCTGTCCACCGACGAACTGGTCTCGCTGGTCGAAGAACTGGACACGGATGACCTGGCGGATTTGCTGCAAGAGCTGCCGGACCATGTCACCTCCCAGGTGATGGCCAGCCTGGACGAACAGAACCGCGAACGGCTGGAGCATGTGCTCAGCTACCCGGAAGACACCGCCGGCGGCCTGATGAACACGGACGTGATCACCGTGCGCCCGGAGATCACCTTCGAAGTTGTTCAACGCTACCTGCGTCGCCGCGGCGAAATTCCTCGCACCACGGATAACCTGGCCGTAGTGAACCGGAAAAACCAGTTCATCGGCCTGCTGCCACTGACCAAGGTACTGATCAGCGACCCGGGCACCACCGTGCGCGAAGCCATGATCACCGACACGGAATCCATTACTGCCACCCTGCCCGCCCACGAAGTGGCAAAGATCTTCGAACGCCACGATTTGGTAACCGCCCCGGTGGTGGATGAAGACGGCATGCTGGTGGGCCGGATCACCATTGATGACGTGGTTGACGTAATCCGCGAAGAAGCGGATCACTCACTGATGAGCATGGCCGGTCTGGATGAAGACGAAGATACCTTCGGCTCCGTGTGGCAAACCGCCCGCCGCCGGGCCCTGTGGCTGGGCATCAACCTGCTGACCGCGCTCGCCGCCTCGGCCGTCATCGGCCTGTTTGAAGCCACCCTGGAAAAAGTCGTGGCGCTGGCCATCCTGATGCCCATCGTGGCCAGCATGGGCGGTATCGCCGGCAGCCAGACACTGACCCTGGTAATCCGCGCCATGGCGCTGGGCCAGATCCAGTCCAACAACACCCGCTACCTACTGTTCAAGGAACTGTCCGTGGGTGCGATCAATGGCCTGCTATGGGCAACCGTGATCGGCATTACCGCCGGGCTGTGGTTCAACGACCCCAACCTCGGACTGGTCATCGCCGCCGCCATGGTGATCAACCTGGTGATGGCCGCCAGCGCCGGTGCTCTGCTACCTATCACCATGAAACGTCTCGGCATCGATCCGGCCCTGGCCGGCTCCGTGGTGCTGACCACCATTACCGATATTGTCGGCTTCTTTGCCTTCCTCGGCCTTGCCACGGTGCTGTATGCACATCTCCTCACCTAGTAGCAGCGACGATCTTGCAGCATGCTGCTGCCGCAGCGCGGCATAAAAAAAGCGCCGTACCCGGCGCCTTTTTTATCACTGCATCATTGCCCGTCGCGCTTATTCCACAAACAGCTGCTTGAACGATACGTAGTACGCACCGGCCAGAATCGGCATCACGAACAACCACCCCAACAGGAGCGGAATCGCTGCTACCACCAGGATCAGGGAGATCACCAGGGTATAAACGATGAAGGGAATAATATTTTTCAGGCAGGCATCCAGGCTCAGCTTCATGGCGTCGACCACCCCTTTTTGCCCCAGAAAGATCAGCGGCACGACGAAGTAAAACAGGAACATGAAGACAAACATGGCTACCGTGGCCAACAGGCCAAGCACCACGATGGCCGCAGTACCGCCGTCACGGCCGAGCAGGAAAAACAGGCCACCCAATACGACGCCCGCCACCAACAGCACCACCAACTGCGCCACTGCGGTCATGATCAGTGGACTGGTACGGTCAGAAAACCCGGCGAACAGATCCGAGAAATCAGAACGGTTTTCCGTATCGATACGATGAAAGATTTTCACAATGCCCGCGTACAGCAGCGGTGTCAGCAGTATCTGGGCAATCGCACCCAGAAGCGGAATGATCTGCAAGGCAGAAGTGATCAGCACAGTCACTACCAGCGCGCCCAATACCACACCCCAATGCCCGCTGAGCATGCCATGACCTTTGCCAATCCAGCCCATGGCATCACCCACGCTAATTTTGCGTGGCGCGATGATGGTGAACTCATTGGCGCTGGCTGGCGCCGCATTGGCCACATCCGATTGCGGCTGTTGATACGGATTCATATCACTCATTAGCTGGTTCCTTCCCTTTCCCAAGTCAAAAAAATAATCGAATCACACCGGAGGCCATTACCGGCCGGCAATCTTAATGGGCGACAACAGCAGGGACCCACAGGCAATATTGCCGCGGTAATCCACATCCGTGCCACTACCCTGAATCCCCAGCAGCATCTCCCCCAGGTGACCGGCAATAGTAAACTCTTGCAAGGCACCTTGTATGACACCGTTCTCAAACCAGAAACCGCTTGCTCCCCGGGAGTAATCTCCGGTGACCAAATTGATGCCCTGCCCCATGACCTCAGTGATCAGAATCCCCTTCGGCACCTTGGCCATCAGCTCCGCCAGCGAATCACCGGTATCAGTAATACGCACATTGCGAACACCGCCACCATTGCCGGTGGGCGCCATCTCCAAACGCCGGCTGGCGTACAGGCCCAGCGCATACTGTTTCAGCACACCGTCTTCCACAAACGCCTGAGCCCGGGTGGGCAAGCCGTCACCATCGAAAGGCGCCGACGCGTTGCCCGCTGCCAGGTGCGGATTTTCCGTGAGCTGAAACCCGGCCGGTAACACCGCCTTGCCCAGGCAGTCCTGCAGAAAAGAGCTACGGCGATACAGTGCTCCGCCGCTGATCGCAGAAACCAGATGTCCCAACAGACCCGACGCCACTTCCGGGGCGAAGATCACCGGCAGCTCACCGGTTTCCGGCACCTCAGCACCCAACCGGGCCAGGGCGCGCTCACGGGCTTGCTCCCCCACGGCTTCGGCAGACGCCAGACGATCTCCCACACGCCCACCGTCATACCAGTAATCGCGCTGCATGCCGGCCTCATCTTCCGCCACCACACTGCACACACGGCTGTGGTGGGTGCCACGGTAGCCGTGCAAAAACCCTTCCGAGGTGGCATACACCCGCAGGCTGGCCCCGCTGTTGACGGAGGCACCTTCGGAATTGACGATGCGCGCATCGTCACGGGCCACGGTTTCACAACGCAATGCCTGCTCAATGGCAGCCTGGGTATCCATGGCCCAGGGGTGATACAAATCCAGGTCTGTCACTTCCTTTGCCAGATCAGCCGCTGGCGCCAGCCCCGCATAACGGTCTTCTTCGGTGTAACCGGCAATAGCCGTGGCAGCAGCCAGGGTGGCCCGCAAACTGTCCCGGTTATCATCGGAACTACTGGCGTGGCCTTTACGCTGCCCCTTGTACACGGTCACCGACACACCCCGGTCACGGTGGAATTCCACTGTTTCCACTTCGCCCTGCCGCACGTTGACCGAATAGCCCTGGGACAGGCTTACTCCCACTTCCGCCGCATCAGCGCCCTGCCGTTTGGCCTCTTCTATCAGCCAGGCAGCCGTATCTTTGGCCTGTTGTAACTGCGTATTGTCGAGTTCGGCTGTCGTTGGGGAGGAATCAGACATAAAATAGCGGTTCCATTGATGGGTATTAAACAGTTATGACCGAGTATAGCGACGACCAGATCACCAGCAAGGGCCAGCAAAAGCGCGAAGACAATGCCTTGCAAGAGCTGGGTCTGTTACTGATGGACATGAAACAGGTGGAGCGCGAGCGCCTGCCCCTGCGTGACGATCTGCAATACGCGCTGGTTGAAGCCACACGCATCACCAGCCACGAGGCACGCCGCCGCCATGCCCAATACATCGGCCGGCTCATTCGCGAAACCAACAGCGAACAGATCATTCAGGCGCTGGAGCAACTCAATGATCCGTTTCGCCAGCAGCGTCTCAGCAACTGGGTGGAGCAGATTGTAATCTGCGAACAGCCCAAAGATGCGGAAAGCACCGTGCAACAAATTCTGGAATTCTTTCCCCACGGTGACCGCCAGCAGCTGCGCAACCTGACGCGCAATGCACTGAAGGCCCGGGTGAAAGATCCCGCCGACGCGCCCCCCGCGGAAAAGGAAAAATTCAAACGCGAGCGCCGCAAGCTAATCAATTACCTGAACCAGCTGGACAAGACGGCACCGCTGTACTGACATCGGCGCGTTGCCCAAAGCCATATCAAGGCCGTCCCGGAACCACCAGGGCGGCTTTATCCGCTTGCCACCAGCGTAAAAAACGCCCGCCCACGGATTTCTGTGGCTGCGAATGGGCGTCACCCTCGATGCCCTGTTCTTTCTCCATCAGCGACACTTTTTCGTTGGCTGCTTCGAACCAGGCTTGCGGATCATTGACCCCGGCGGCCATCGCCTCGCCGTACAACGCCTTGCTGAACCAGGTCCGTTCGGAATCATCGCCACAACCGAACGAGGTGCGATCTGCCGCCGCAGAGGAAAACACCACTCGCTCCGGCGTCGCCAGGCCTTCCACCCACTTGCCCGAATAACAGGCCGACACAATCACCCACTGATGCCGGGCAGACAATCCATTCAACCATTGCTTGCCATCGGCCACGGTGAGGTTGTTGAGCTTCAGGCTTTTGTCATCCAGCAGCAGATCACCGTCGGGAGAGCCATGGCTGACAAAATGCACCAGCAATAAATCTTCCTCAGGGTCCAGCAAGGCATCCAGCGCCTTGAGACTTTCCTGCACACTGGTACGGGTGGCCAGCGGCAACTCATCGCTGCCACCATTGATCAGGCGTACATGGCGGCGCTTCAAATCAAACACCGAGCCCAACCGTTCCGCCACCCAGTCCACCTCACGGGCAAACACCGCTTCGGTGCCGTCGCCGCCCACCACCAGCAAATAGACATCGCGCACACCGGGTCGCTGGGGTGCCAACGAGGACAATACCGACTGCAATCGGCTGGATTCGGTATACAGCCGCGCCTCCATGGCCGCCGCCTGCTGCTGCTTGCGCTGCCGCCAGGCTTTTTCACTGGGGTAGTAATCGCCCCGTACAAAAAAGCCCTTTTCCACCACGGGCTCGCCCTCATCACGGGGCCGCGTGCGCGTCCCCGGGCCTTCCGCGTGGCCGTTTTCAAACGTGGCGCGGATCACCACGCCGTCCGGACGGGTCAACTCCCCTTTGCCTTCAAAGGTGAAGAAATCGAACTCGCCCTGATAGTGGTAACCTTCCTCGTTGCGGTAAGTCCCCTTGACCATGTAACCCTCGGCAAAGGTGCCTTCAAACTGTTCTGCTGATGCGGTGACCCAGAGCCCTTGTCCGTGCGGTTGAAAATCACGGAATTCCCCCTGATAGGAATTATCGTCCAGATACGCCACCGAGCCTTTGGTCAGCTCCCCATTGGTGAACTGCCCCTGATAGGACGCATCCGGGCAGGTATAACTCCCTTCACCATTGAGGACGCCATTTACAAAGTGGCCTTCCTGCACACAACCATCCCGGCCTTCCAGGCGCCCCTCACCGGTCATCAAGCCTTCCTGGAATTCTCCCTCGTAATGCCGACCGTCCGGCCAGGTCAGGCTACCCTGACCGTGGAACAGGTTATCTTCTGTGTCGCCGTCATACACGGCGCCATCAGGCATGCGCACATCCGCCGGCAATTGCACCGGCTCACAGCCAGACAGCAGTCCCAGCAATACCAACAGACACAGGTTTCTCATAAGCGACAGGCTTTCATTAGCCCACTGGCAGCTTGAACTGAGCCAGCTGGGACGAGGTACGGCGCAGGTGAGTGCATAACAGGCGGGCGATATTTTCCATCACCAGACTCACCGCATGGGGGCTGCGTTTTCGCAACTGCTCGATACCCTTGCGGGTCAGCACAATCAGGGTAGCGTCTTCCGCCGCGCGCACGGTTGCCGAACGGGGCTCGTGGTCCACCAGCGCCATTTCGCCCATGGAATCACCAGGGCGCAGATGCGCAATCACCACCTCACCGCCCCCTTCATTGTTCTTGACGATATCCAGGCAACCGCGCACCACAAAGCAGACAAAATCACTGCGGTCGCCTTCCCGGCAGACCACGTCGCCCACCGGCACCCGGTTCACGAACACCAGCTTTTCCAGCACCGCCAGCTCCTCATCACTGAGGCCGGCAAACAGGCGCATGCGCGACAGAATATCCAGAACCTGGGACATCAGGCGGTGCCTCCCACGGTGAGCGCATCCACGCGCAGGGTCGGCTGGCCCACGCCCACCGGCACGGATTGGCCATCCTTGCCACACACGCCGATACCCGAATCCAGCGCCAGGTCATTCCCCACCATGGAAATGCCACGCATGACTTCCGCGCCGCTGCCAATCAGGGTGGCGCCTTTTACCGGACAGACAATCTTGCCCTTCTCCACCAGGTACGCTTCGCTGGTAGAAAAAACAAAACGGCCAGACGTGATGTCGACCTGGCCGCCGGCAAAGTTCACCGCATAGATGCCACGATCCAGGCTGGCAATAATATCCTGCGGATCGCTCTCGCCCGGCAGCATGTAGGTATTGGTCATGCGTGGCATGGGCAGGTGCGCATAGGATTCACGGCGACCATTGCCGGTGGGGGCAACCCCCATCAGGCGGGCATTGGTCTTGTCCTGCATGTACCCCACCAGCTTGCCGTTCTCGATCAGGGTATTGCAGGCGGAAGGGGTGCCTTCGTCGTCCACACTCAGGGAACCCCGGCGATCCATCAGGGTGCCGTCATCCACCACCGAGCACAGTGGCGAGGCCACCAGTTCGCCCATTTTCTTGGCGAACATGGAGGTTCCCTTGCGATTGAAGTCCCCCTCCAGGCCATGGCCCACCGCCTCATGCAACAGCACCCCGGGCCAGCCGGGGCCCAGCACCACCGGCATGCTCCCTGCCGGCGCCGCTTCGGCCTCCAGGTTCAGCAAGGCACCGCGTACCGCCTCGCGGGTCCAGGTTTCGATGCGCTCTTCCTGCAGCAGCCAGTCATAGGCCACGCGGCCGCCGCCGCCAGCACTGCCCCGCTCACGGCGGCCTGCCCGCTCGGCAATCACACTCACATTGCAGCGAATCAACGGGCGCACATCCGCCGCCAGGGTGCCGTCACTGGCCACCACCATCACCACATCCTGCTCTGCACTGAGGCTGGCGGTGACTTCGACAATGGCCGGGTCCAGGGAGCGAGCCATGGCATCAATACGCTGCAACAGAGCGACTTTTTCCTGGGCGGGCCAGCCCAGCAAGGGATCAATGGCGGTGTAACGGGCGGTTGCGGCGCGGCTGGCCAGTTGGATCTGCCGATCCTGGCCTTGCCGGGTAATCGCCCGCGCGGCGCCGCTGGCCTGCTGCAATGCCGCCAGGGTGATGTCGTCGCTGTAAGCAAAACCGGTCTTGTCGCCCTGCACGATACGCACACCGGCGCCGCGCTCGGTATTGAAACTGGCATCACGAACAATGCCATCCTCCAGTACCCAGGCCTCATGGCGGCTGTGCTGAAAATAGATATCGGCGTAATCCGCCTGCCCGGTCAGTTTGCCATTCAGCAGTGACGCCAGTTGCGGGGTGTGCAGATTGGCCGGAGCCAACAGCACGGATTCGGCAATAGAAAGAGCGTCATCAGTTTGCGTCATAAGGACCTTCAATACGTAATCGTTGATGCTGCTGTACAGGCATTCGCTGGCGAAGCTCGTCCATGGTAGCAAGGTCCAGCGGCGCCACAAGCGCGCCGGGCTCATTCTCCAGACTTGCCACCACGTCCCCCCAGGGGGACACCAGCATGGAATGGCCGTAACTGGCACGACGCGGGCCATGTTGCCCGCATTGGTTGGCACCCAGCACATAACAACCGGTCTGCACCGCGGTAGCACGCAGCAGCAGCTCCCAATGGGCGGCACCGGTCACGGCGGTGAATGCCGAGGGATAGACCAACAACTGGGCGCCGGCACTCACCAGGCGCTGGGCAAGGGCCGGAAAGCGCAGGTCATAGCAGATGGCCATGCCCACCTGCACACCCGCCAGGGGCACGGTGACGATGGTTTCACCGGGCTCAAAAAGATCCGACTCCCGGTATTGGCCCTGAGCGTCCTGTACCTGAGCGTCAAACAAATGCAGCTTGTCATAACGACCAACGATCTCGCCATCCGCCGTTACCGCCAGGGAGCGCGTGCGTACCCGTGGAGCGGGCACAGGCTCACCGTCCGGGCGATGCAACGACGGCACACTGCCACCAATGATGGCCATGCCCAGCCGGGACGCCTGCTCACAGAGCCACTGCTCCAGCATGGTGTATTCTGCCGCCAGCACCCGGTAATCACCGCCGTAGCCCGCAAAATTTTCCGGCAACACCGCCAGGCTGGCGCCCTTGTCCCGGGCCGCCTGCAACAGCTCGGCAGCCTGCTCCAGGTTGGCCTGCGGCGTTTTACCGCTGGTCATCTGTATTGCGGCAACCTGTGCCGCTGCGTTAGGCACCGTCATTCGAAAATCCCTTCGGTTTCAGACACTTTCGGGTTCGACCAACTGCCGCTCACGCGGTATTCCATGGTCGCAGTCTTGTCCAGTTTATCGCCCCAGATGCGCTCCACCACAAAGATACCGGCACAGGCGGCAGGCCCGGCCAGACACCCGGCATACAGGTTGCTGGACAGGGGTAACGTGACTTCCATCTGATGGTTCAGGGTTTCTTTTTCAAGGTCGATGGCCCCTTTCACACGAATGGCGGCCGAGGGCGAATCAATGGCCAGATTGCTGGTGGACACTTGGGGGCCGTCGATGGCGAAGTCCCCGCTGATGCTGTCACAGCTCAGCCCCTTCTTGTACAGGTCGGAGAAATCCAGCCGCAATCGGCGCTGAATGGTGCCCAGATTGAGGATACCCAAAAGCCGCAAAAACGAGGTCTTGGTGTCGGTATCGGGAATCCGGCATTCACCGATATCCACCCGCGCCTGACCATCCAGAGCAAGGTAATCCGGCGCCAGCGGCCACTGCGGCCAGCCCAGCGACACCTTGGCACTGGCGTCATCGGATTCAATCATTTCCGGCAGCCCCCAGGCACTCAGGGAACGCCCCAGATTATCGGACGCCAGCGATCCATTGAAGCGGGTGTACTGATTGCCGCTGTCTTCTGTCCAGTCCACCGTGCCCTGTATCCGGCTGGCCCGCCAGCGGCCCTGCAGATTGTTGATGCGCACCCCTTGCGCCGTGGGACGCAGGTCCGCCTGCCATTCACCGAAGTCTTCACCGTTGATACGCAGGTTGGCCAACCGGGCATTCACAGGTGGCAGGCTCATGGGCGACAGCGGCGCACCGGATTTCGGATCCGCACTTTCCGGCAAGGTCAGATTCATCCGCGATACGGATAAATTCAGGGGCGCGTCTCCCCGGGCCGAAAACCCTTCGGGAATGGTCATGGAACCGGCCACGGTCGGGCTGCTCAGGGCCAGGTCCCAACCTTTGCCGCTGGGCAGCACCGACAGGCTCGCTGCGGGCACATCCACGCCGAACAAATCCAGCGTGGCCACCTGCACATTTACCTTGTTCAGCCCGCCTTGCTGGTCGCCATTACCGCCACTATCCGACGTATTGTCCTCCATGGCCGGCGCCAGCTGGTCGCTGACAAAATCGATCCAGGGTTCCACGCTGGCGCGGGCCAGGCGCCCATGCACATCGATGCCAGACGCGGGGATGCGCGGCGTCCCGGCCCCCAATCGAAGGTCGCCCCGCACCCTTTCACCCAGCGCAAAAGCGCCGCGCACGACATCGCCATACTGCAGCCCCAGTCGCTGGCCATTGCCGGTAAGGTCCAGCGTCAGCGCCCGGGTCTGCGCCGCACTTTTGCCCAGAGGCGCTGGCGCCTTCACTGTGACGCCCTTGAGGGAGGAGGTCGCGTGCAGGGCAAAGGGCGTGCCCTGCCAGGGCACCTGAATGGTCAGCGCCAACGGCAACGAACCACTGGCCGGGGCCAGCCAGTTGAAACCCAGCCACTCACGCACCGACTTCACTGGCACCGCCCCCTCCAGAGCGAGTGTGCTCTTGCCCGCGTCGGTGGTCCATTTGCCGGTCACTTTGCCACCCAGCGTGGAGGCGCTGAGCTGCGACATCTGCAACCCGTCGCGCAGATGGAAATACACCGGCGCCTGCACCTCAGTCAGCAGCAGGTTGCGTTCCGTATTTTCCACCCGGCCATCGGCCACGGACGCATCCACGATCACCATGGGCGCGCCTTCACCTTTCTTGAGCGGGATATTCAACGTCAGCTGCCCCCCCATGGTGCCGGACTGATAGCGCCAGTCTTTCACCTCGTCGGGTAACTGTTCTGTCAGCGGGGTGTCCTGAAACACCGTATCCAGGTCGCTGAGCGGGCCGTGAACCTTCCCGGTGACAATCACGCGGGGCCCGGTCTCATCATCAAACGCCGGCACGTCCACGTGCACATCCGCCACCTGGCTATTGAGCAGATTGCCCCGGCTGGCCACCCCCTGCACTTCCCGGCCATTAATCCATACATCCGCGTTAACCCCAGTGGCCTGCGGCCAGTCAGGCAGAAACGACAGGCGCACGTCCTCGCCCTGATAACGCATCTGGAAAGTCCGGTCCTGCTGCCGGCTTTTATCGATTTTCACCGGCCCTTGATAGAGCAGCTGGCCCCGCTGCAAATGACCATCGCCGATGGCCTGCCCAAGCCAGCCGGACAGGCCATCGGGCAACCGCTTCAGCGGAATGTAGTGGTTGGCACGGGCACCATTGCCATCGTAAATCTCTGCCGCCAGACGCAGCTCGGGCACCTGCTCCGGGCGCACGGTCACCGCAACCATGGCCTCACCGTGAGCATCCGGGTTCACCACGCGCAGGCGGCTGGAGCGCACCGTGAGCGCATCGCCCTGACGCTGCCAGCCAAACACCCCGGCCATCTGCCCACCCAGCTCGTGGTCATACAGGCGCGGCAGACGCAGCGCCAAATCATCGCTGTACAGATGCGCCAGCCCCGCATCCGGCGCCCCTGCAACCCACCCATTCAGACCTTTGACGCCGGGAATCCGGTCATCCGCCTGGCTGGCCAGGCCGGCAAAGCGCATCTGAAACTGTTCCAGATCCCGCGCGTGGCCACTCAGGTACACCCCCTCCACCACACCGCGCGGGGACAACACCGACAATTGCTGACGCACTTTGTCGGCGGGCGCCGGCAGGCTGAATGGCCAGCCCTGGAATTGCTGGCTGATGGCGTGCACGGGCAGTTCATTGGCGCGCAGCTGCCACTGGCGCCGTTCGCCCCGGGTCTCCCAGCGCAACGCCATGTCACCCAGCGTGAGCGGGCCGGAGGGTGTCTTGCCGGACAGATTGGACAACGACAGGGTCGCCTCATCATCCTCACGCAGCAGTGATGCGCGCAGGGACAAACCGGTTAACGGCCAGGCCGTATCTGCCTGGGTAAGCGTCAACGTGGGCACATCAACCTGCAGCTGGCCGCTGATCGGCTCACCGCCTTCCAAGGTGCCCCACAGCGCCACGGAGGCATCCAGCGAGCCAAGATCCAGCGGCATTTTTTCTATATCGGGCAACCATTCGTGCAGGCGCTTGCCCTCGAAGCGGGTATAGATATCCGCATCCACCTCATCCAGCGTGTAGGCATCATCGTGCAGGTGTATTTTTGCCAGCAGGGAAAGAGGCCGGTCCCGGGCTTCCACACGCACCGCCAGCCGGTGTTCGCCACCTGTGTTGGTCATGGTGGCATCCAGCTGCGATGCCGCCAGCGGTGGCATGCCCGGCCATTCCAGGGACAAACGGGCATCGCTGATCGACAACAATTGCTGGCGGTAAAACAACTTGAGGATACGCTCCAGCGGCGGCCGGGATTCAGGGTCACTCTGGCCGAGCACATCCAGGCCACGCAGACGAATCTTGCCGTCTTCACCGCGCACCAGATTCAAATCCACCCCGCGCACACTGAATTCCTCAAGCACCAGGTCCCGGTGCCACAGGGAGCGAAACACATCAATGCTGAGCACCACTTCATCCAGCACCAATGGCGACTCCCCTTCCGGGGCGGGCAGGCGAATCTGGCGGGCCACGAACTGGGGTACCAGGCCGGACATGGTGCCGTTCAGTTCGGCGATGGTCAGCGGGGTCTGAATGCGTTCTTCGAAGAGATGCTCAAGGCGCTCACGGTAATCCGGCACCAGCAACATCAGCTGACGGCCTACCACCACATAGGCAGCCATCAGCAATAAAATGATCGCGGCTGCCCACCACAGGGAAGGAAGCAGTCGGCGCCAGCGTGAAGTGTGGGTCGATGCCATAAGTCAGTCGACTTGCCAGTAAGGAATGTCGGCCCATTCAAGCAACGCCACCGTTTGCTCCAGGGGCAGGCCAACCACTCCACTGTAACTGCCAGACAACGATGCCACCAGTGCGCCGCCCAGCCCCTGAATGCCGTAACTGCCCGCCTTGTCGCGTCCTTCACCTGTGGCCACATAGGCCTGCAGCCGCGCGGCATCCAGTGGCCGGAAGTGCACTGTCGTCACCGAATGGCGCACGGCTTGCCGACCCTCGAGGCAAAGACAAACCGCCGAGATGACCTGATGGGACTGTCCGCTCAGCTGCGCCAGCATCGCCAGGGCATCGGCATCATCGGCAGGCTTGCCCAGAATACGCTCCCCCAACACCACCGCCGTATCTGCACCCAGTACAGCACCCGGCGACGGCATGCGGGTAAGACCCACGGCCGCCTTTTCGCTGGCCATACGCTGCACATAGTCCAGCGGCACCTCACCGGGACGGGGCGTTTCATCGATGGCCGGAGCGGGCAACACCGTAAAGGGAACGGCAATCTGCTGGAGCAATTCCGCCCGGCGGGGAGAGCCGGAGGCAAGGTAAAGAATCATAGAATTCGTTGCTAGTTGATAATGGACAATTGATAGCTGCGCGACCCAGTGATGCCGAGAACTGAAAAATTGAAGCCGCGCCCAAAGTAATCCGGGTTTTCGCTGTCAACGATCAATTATCAACTGCGAACGACGCTTTTATCGTACTAGAAATCGCAACTGAACCCAGCGTAACGCCGCACATACCGGACGCCACAACAGCGCGCTGGTCACAGAAGAGTAGAGAATGGTGTAAGGCGGGTACAGGGTACGTCCCACGGATTCCTGCACCAGAAACGCCAGCAGGCTCACCGTGCCCACCAGCAGGAAGACCACCGCACACTGCTGTAGCGCGGTGAATACGCGCATACGCTTGTAAGCCGCCAGCATCACGAAGGCGCCCAGCGCCGTGGCCAGTCCCCACTGCCCCAGCGTGGCCCCCACCAGCACGTCGTGATAGAGCCCCACAAAAAAGCCCCACAACACACCAATGCGATGCGGCAGGGACAGCACCCAGTACACCAGCACCAACAGCATCCATTCCGGGCGCACCCAATCAATGCTCGCCGGCAACGGGATCACTTCCAGCAGTGCCGCCAGCAACAGGGTGACGATGATAACGCCGGTGCCGGCGGGACGATCACTGATCATTGTCGGCCTCCGCAGGGGTGGGCGCACGTACTGGGGTTTGCGTGGGCTGCACCAGCAACACATGGCTGGCACGATCCAGCTGCGCAGTGGGGCGGGCAGCAATATGCGCGAAGGGGGTGCCCGCCTGATGATTCACCGAGGTGACGCTGGCCACCGGATAGCCGCGGGGATATAGCTGGCCGAGCCCCGTGCTGACCAGCAGATCACCTTCCTGGATATCTGCCGTGTCGGGCACATACAACAATTTCAAACCGCTGGATTGCCCCACCCCGGCCAATACGGCGCGCACCCCATTACGGTTTACCTGCACGCTCATGGCGTGGCTGGCGTCGGTGATCAGCAACACCCGGGAACTGAGCGGGCCGGCGTCCACCACCTGGCCAATCAGGCCCTGGGAATCGAGCACCGCCTGCCCCCGGGAAACATTGTCTCCCGCCCCTTTGTTGATAACGATTTCCTGGCGGTTAGGATCAGGGTCCACACCGATGATTTCCGCCACCAGCACATTGGCATCCAGATCCGCCGAGGAATTGAGCAGCTCACGCAACCGCACATTCTCGGCTTCCAGCACGGCCAGACGCTGCACCTTCTGCTCCAGAATCAACGCCTGGCGTTGCAAGCGGCGGTTTTCGTCAAGCAGGGTGCCGCGACTTTGGGTCTGTTCGGACAGCCACTCACCACTGTCCACCGGCAAGTGGGCAAGATAATGAATGGGCGCCGTCAGGTAGCCCAGTGCATGGCGCACGGGCGCAGCCCAAGGGGTACGCTGGTCCAGCACCATCATGACGACAGCCAGGACCAACGCGATAATGAGTCGGTAGGAGGGTTTGGCCGGGGCCACCATGGGAGTTAACCCATGGCCAGCATGTCAAAGCCCTGGCTGTCCATCAGCTCCAGCGCCTTGCCGCCACCTCGGGCCACACAGGTCAAAGGATCATCGGCAACAATCACCGGCAGGCCGGTTTCTTCCGACAGCAAACGGTCGATATCGCGCAACAGGGCGCCACCACCCGTGATCACCAGGCCGCGCTCGGCAATATCCGAGGCCAGTTCCGGCGGGGAGGCTTCCAGAGCATTTTTCACCGCATTGACGATGGCCGCCAGCGGTTCTTTCAGCGCTTCCAGAATTTCTTCGGAATTCAGGGTAAAGCTGCGCGGCACCCCTTCGGCCAGGTTCCGGCCACGCACATCAATTTCACGGATTTCAGCACCCGGGTAGGCAGTACCGATTTCGTGCTTGATACGTTCAGCGGTGGATTCACCGATCAGCGAGCCATATTCCTTACGCACGAACGCCACGATCGCTTCGTCGAAGCGGTCGCCACCAATACGTACGGATTCGGAATACACCACACCATTCAGGGAAATCAGGGCGATTTCCGTGGTACCACCACCGATATCCACCACCATGGAACCGCGGGCTTCTTCCACCGGCAGGCCGGCACCGATGGCAGCGGCCATCGGCTCTTCAATCAGATACACATCACGGGCTCCGGCCCCATAGGCGGAATCCTGAATGGCGCGGCGCTCCACCTGGGTGGACTTGCACGGCACACACACCAGCACCCGGGGTGCAGGCGGGAAAAACCCGGTGTCGTGCACTTTCTTGATGAAGTACTGCAGCATCTTCTCGGTCACATCGAAATCGGCGATCACGCCGTCTTTCATGGGCCGGATAGCGGTAATGTTGCCGGGGGTACGGCCCAGCATGCGCTTGGCATCCGCGCCAACGGCCGCCACACTTTTCTGGGCACCATGGTGACGAATGGCAACCACGGAGGGCTCATCCAGCACGATGCCGCGGCCGCGTACGTAAATAAGGGTGTTTGCGGTCCCCAAATCGATGGACAAATCGGTGGAGAACATCCCCCGAATACGCTTGATCATGGACATCCTAGCCAGTTTCCTGAACTTTTCGCGAAAAAACGATGCCTGGCGGGAAAAAGCCGGGCATCTCATAAGATGGCGCAACTCTAGCAACGGCAGGGGCATTGGGCAAGCTGGCGTGCTCTGCGGACAGTGGCCCCGGACGGGCGGTCTATGGTACTTTTTGCGCCTTTCAAGTCCCTTACCTCCCCTCCGCCAGCCTTCGGCGCAGGGTGCCTACGGAAAGAACCCCGGAGAGAACCATGGCCATTGATTCCAAGGTGGTTGCCCAGGTAGCCCATCTGGCGCGCCTGAAAGTGGACCCCCAGGACAGCGACGCCCTGTCCAACCGCCTGAATGACATCCTCGCGATGGTGGACCAGCTGCAACAGGCCGACGTGGACGGCGTGGCCCCCCTGGCCCACCCGCTGGACGTCACCCAGCCCCTGCGCGACGACGTGGTCACCGAGCCCAATATCCGCGACAAGGCACTGGAAATAGCCCCGGCAGCCGAAGATGGCTGCTTCCTGGTTCCCCGGGTCATCGAATAACGACGACCGCATAAAGGCGACTGACTGACCATGTATACCAAGACCCTGACCGAACTCAAGGCTGGCCTGGCCAACCGGGACTTCTCCTCCCGGGAGTTGACCGAGCACTTCCTGGCCCGCATCCAGCAATACGACGGCGACCTCAACAGCTTTGTCACCGTCACCGACGTCCAGGCGCTGGCCCAGGCCGATGCCGCCGACGCGGCCATTGCCGCCGGCAAGGCCGGCTTGCTCACCGGCCTGCCCATCGCCCACAAGGACATTTTCTGCACCGAGGGCGTGCGCACCAGTTGCGGCTCAAAAATGCTGGACAATTTTATTGCCCCCTACACCGCCACCGTGGTGGAAAAAATGGCCGCCGAAGGCGCTGTCATGCTGGGCAAGACCAACATGGACGAGTTCGCCATGGGCTCCTCCAATGAAACCAGCTACTACGGGCCGGTGAAGAATCCGTGGGACCTGGAACGGGTTCCCGGCGGCTCCTCCGGCGGCGCGGCCGCCTGCCTGGGCGCCCGCCTGGCCCCTGGCGCCACCGGCACCGACACCGGCGGCTCTATCCGCCAGCCCGCTGCCCTGAACAACATTACCGGCCTCAAGCCCACCTACGGGCGGGTGTCTCGCTGGGGCATGATTGCCTTTGCGTCCAGCCTGGATCAGGCCGGCCCCATGGCCCAGAGCGCCGAGGACTGCGCCCTCATGCTGCAAGCCATGGCGGGGCACGATCATCGCGACTCCACCAGCCTCAACGAAAAGGTGGGCGATTACCTGGGCGCCCTGAAAGATGACATCAGCGGCCTGACCATCGGCATCCCGGAAGAATTTTTCCCGGACACCCTGGATGGCGCCATCGCCGATAACAGCCGTGACGCCATTCGCGAACTGGAAAAACTCGGCGCCATGGTAGTGTCCGTGTCCCTGCCCAGCATCAAGCTGTCGGTACCGGCCTACTATGTGATTGCCCCGGCGGAAGCCAGCGCCAACCTGAGCCGCTTTGACGGTGTGCGTTTCGGCCATCGCTGTGACGACCCACAAGACCTGGAGGACCTGTACAAACGCTCCCGTTCCGAAGGATTTGGCGACGAAGTAAAACGCCGCATCCTGGTCGGCGCCTACGCCTTGTCCGCCGGTTACTACGACGCCTACTACCGCCGCGCCCAGCAAGTCCGTCGCCTGATCCGCGACGACTTCGCCCGCGCCTTTGAAAAAGTGGACGTACTGATGGGCCCTACGGCGCCGGAAACCGCCTTCAAACTCGGCGCCAAAAAGGACGATCCGGTCAGCATGTACATGGCTGACGTTTTCACCATTGGCGTTAACCTTGCCGGTTTGCCAGCGCTGTCCATGCCCACCGGCTTTATCAACGGCCTGCCCACCGGCACCCAGATCATCGGCAATTATTTCCGTGAAGGGCAGATTCTCAACGTGGCCCACAAATATCAGCAGGCCACTGACTGGCACAAGCAAGCGCCAGCGTTTGGAGGTGCACAATGAGTTGGGAAGTGGTTATCGGTCTGGAAGTGCACGTCCAGCTCAACACCGTCAGCAAACTGTTCTCCGGCAGCAAGCTGTCCACCGGTGCAGAACCGAACACCCAGGCCTCACTGGTTGATCTGGGCCTGCCTGGCACCCTGCCAGTGGTCAACCGGGAAGCGGTACGCAAGGCCGCCCTGTTCGGCCTGGCCATCAATGCCGACATTTGCCGCCACAGTGTTTTTGAACGAAAAAATTATTTTTATCCGGACCTGCCCAAGGGCTACCAGACCACGCAACTGGCCGAGCCGGTTGTCGGTGCTGGCGAAGTCGAAATCCAGCTGGCCCCGAAGGGCAACAAAGGTGGCGAGGGCGAGAAAAAAATCGTTCGCATCCATCATGCCCACCTGGAAGAAGATGCCGGCAAGTCTTTACACGAAGACTTCCATGGCATGACCGGCATCGACCTGAACCGCGCCGGCACCCCGCTGATTGAAATCGTCAGTGAGCCAGACATGGCCAACGCCGAAGAAGCCGTGGCCTTTGCCCGCAAGTTGCACGCCATCGTCACCTCCATCGGCATCTGCGATGGCGACATGTCCCAGGGCAACATGCGCTTCGATGTGAACATTTCCGTTCGCAAACCCGGAGAGCCACTGGGCACCCGCACCGAAACCAAAAACCTTAACTCTTTCCGCTTCATGGAAAAGGCCATCGCCCTTGAAGTAGAACGGCAGATTGACGTTCTGGAAGATGGCGGTGAAATCGTTCAGGAAACCCGCCTGTACAATGGCGACACGCACACCGCCCGCTCCATGCGCAGCAAGGAAGACGCCAACGACTACCGTTACTTCCCCTGCCCGGACCTGTTGCCCGTCGCGATTACCGATGCCGACATCGAAGAGCTGAAAGCTGCAATGCCAGAGCTGCCGGATTCTCGCAAGGCACGCTTCATCAACGACTATCAGCTGTCAGAGTACGATGCAGACCTGCTGTCAGGCTCCATCGCCACTGCCGCGTTCTTCGAAGCAGCCGCCAACGCCGGTGGTGACGCCAAGCTGGCCGCCAACTGGGTCATGGGTGAACTCGCCGCCAAGTTGAACGCCGAAGAAAAAGATATTGCCGACAGCCCGGTTAGTGCCGAACAGCTGGGCCAGCTGATTGCTCGACTGAAAGACGGCACCATCAGTTCGAAAATTGCCAAACAGGTATTCGAAGCCTGCTGGGCCGGCGAAGGCAACCCGGACGACATCATTGAAGCCAAGGGCCTCAAACAGATGAGCGACACCGGCGAACTGGAAAAAATTGTCGATGACATCATCGCCAACAACGCCACCCAGGTGGACGATTACCGCAACTCTGACGACGCCAAGAAAAAGAAAAAAATCGGCTTCTTTGTGGGCCAGGCCATGAAGGCCACACAGGGCAAAGCCAACCCACAACAACTGAACAAACTGTTGCAGGAGAAACTGCAATGAGCCTGATCCATGACCGGGTAAAACTGGAAAAGAAAGACGGCATTGCCTACGTCACCCTGAGCCGGGCCGATAAATATAACGGCCTGGACTTCCCGATGATGGAAGGGCTGGTGGAAACCGCCCGCCTGATTCGCAAGGACCGTGAATTACGCGCCGTGATTCTTCAGGGCGACGGCAAGGCATTCTGTGCCGGGCTGGATTTCGGCACCGTCATGAAGCAGCCGGTAAAACTGCTGCGCAGTTTTACCAAATACGGCATCAAGAAAACCAATCTTTTTCAGGAAGTGTGCTGGTGCTGGCGCGAACTGCCCATCCCGGTGATCGCCGTACTGCACGGCTATTGCTACGGCGGCGGCATGCAGATTGCGCTGGCAGCGGATTTTCGCATCACCACACCGGACTGCGAAATGTCCATCATGGAAATCAAGTGGGGCATGATTCCCGACATGACAGGCACCGTGACCCTGCGTGAACTGGTGCCCATGGACGTGGCCAAGGAACTGACCATGACCGGGCGTTTGTTCACCGGTGACGAAGCCAAAACCATGAACCTGGTCACCCGCGTGGCAGCCGATCCCCTGGAAGAAGCTGAAAAACTGGCACAGGCGATCAAGACCCGCTCACCGGATGCCATCAGCGCCAGCAAGGCCCTGTTTCAGCAAAGCTGGAACGTGCCGGAAGCCCAGGCTTTCGACGTGGAAAGCAAACTGCAATTCAAAATGCTGCGCAGCAAAAACCAGCGCCGCGCCATGCAGGCCAACATGAAAAAAGAAGCGCCAACATTCGGCCCTCGCGAACGGGATTACTGAACCGATTCGCACACACCGGGGCGCCTTGCCCCGGTGTCTTTCCCTCCTCATCGATCTGCCAAGCGAGTCCTGTTTCCTCTCGGGATCTTGCGGCATACTCAATGCAGAAACCGACCATTATTGAGGCAGCGTATGATTTCTGTAGCCGAAGCCAGCGGCGGCTTTTCCGCCCTGACCCGCCTGTACAAACGTCTCGTCAACGAACTGATCGGTCAGCTACCGCTGCAGCCACAAACCCTGCCCCTGGCGCCCACGGACGATGCCTTGAAATACGGCATGTGTCGCGACACCACCTATGTGGTGAAAGGCGGCATGCTGGGTATGCGCTGTCAGGACCGCAAGCTGTTCACCTGGGACGAGGGCGACCTGATTCTCCCCGACGCCGGCAACGATGAAATTACCTATTACGCAGAAAGCTCCGTGCTGCTCGGGGCCTACCCCACCGTCGAACTGGTGGATGCGGTTCTCGCCGACGAACAGATGGCACGGCTGTGGACCCGGATTCTTACCACCCAGCAAGGCATGCTGACACGGCTTCTCGCCGCCCATGTTCCCGAAGAGCACCACACCACACCGGGTTTCGCCTATTTTGAGCCCGGCAATATCATCATTCACCAGGGCGAACCCGCCGACTATGTCTTCAGCCTGTTCGAAGGTGAAGCGGATGTGCTGGTGGATAATGTGGTCGTCGGTCATGTCAGCGAAGGAGAAGTGCTCGGCGCCATCGCCCTGCTCACACATTCACCACGCAGCGCCACGGTGCGGGCAAAATCACGCTGCTCGGTGGTCAAGGTTCCCAAGCACCAGTTCAAGAACCTGATCCGGACCAACCCGGGCATGATCCACAGCCTGCTGACAGACATGGCCCGGCAGGTAAAATCATTGAATGGTCAGGTGGTGGAATTGTCGGCCTGATCCGGCGACGTTCGCCTCCAGGCCCGAAAGCGCAACCTCAGCAACCCCCAGGGAGGGCGGCTCACCATGAAACATCTCATCGGATGGGCGTTTCTGATTGTGGTCATTGTTCTGGTTCTGATTGGCGTCATGGCGGAGGACCCGCCGATCATGGCCGAAGGCATGCAGGACACGCCGGCCGCCACGGACAATCAGCCCGGCAACTGACGCGCCGCGCAAACCGGGCATTGAGGATCGCGGGGAATCGCCACCTGGCGCCAACCCAGCGTCCGGCCGTCGAACAAATGCAGCACCGATGCCACCGACGCACCGGACAGCGTTCGTATGGCAGCCAGAGCCTGCAAGGTTCCCACCACACCGACCACCGGCCCGAGAATCCCCGCCTCGCTACAGGCCAGATCACCGTCCGTGCCGTCCCCGTACACACAGGCGTAGCAGGGGCTGTCCGCGGCGCGCAAATCAAACACCGCCAACTGGCCATCCATGCGAATAGCGGCGCCACTGACCAGAGGCTTGGCATGGGCCACACAGGCACGGTTGATGGCCTGTCGAGTGACGAAGTTATCGGTGCAATCGAGTACCAGGGTCGCCTCCGCGACGGCGTCGTCCAGCCAGGCATCATCCACGCGCACCACCGCCGAGCGCACGTCCACATCCGCGTTCAATAGTTGCAGCTGATCTCGTAGCGCCTCAGCCTTGGGCTGGCGGACCTGGTCACCGCGAAAGGCCACCTGCCGGTGCAGGTTGCTCAGCTCCACCCGGTCGTCATCCGCCAGCACCAGCTGCCCGACACCGGCGCCCGCCAGATATAACGCCGCCGGATTGGCCAGGCCACCACAACCGACGATCAATACCCGGGCGGCTGCCAGCGCCTCCTGCCCGTCCAGGTCCAGTTCATCCACCATCAATTGGCGGCTGTAGCGATTGAGTTGCTCGTCGTTAAACATGAAAAGACTCGCTGCATGCAACACGCTTCACGCTGACACGCAAAGCCGGTCTATGAAAGTGACGGCAGAAGCCTGAAGATCGCAAGCAGGCTTTCGCCTACACCGGGTGCTGCCCAAAGGTGACCCGGTCGTTGCCACCCAGATCCTGCGCCGTACCCACCTGCACGAAGCCGGCCTGCGTCAACAGGGTACGCACGGCCTCACCCTGCTCAAAGCCATGCTCCAGCAACAGCCAACCGCCGGCAACCAGTTTGCCGGCGGCTTGCTGAGTAATGGCAGCCAGATCCGCCAACCCGTTATTGGGCGCAACCAGTGCCGAGCGGGGCTCGAAACGCACATCCCCTTCATCCAGATGATGGTCACTTTCCTCGATATAGGGCGGGTTGCTGACGATCAAATCAAACGGCCCCGGGCAGGGCGACAGCCAGCTGCCCTGCAGACAGGTCACCGCGGCCCCCAGTCGATGAGCGTTGTCAGCGGCCACCTGCAAGGCGGCCTCACTCAGATCCACCAGGGTGACATGCCAATCGGGCCGCGCCAGCGCCAGGGAAACGCCGATGGCTCCGGTCCCCGTGCCCAGATCCACCACCCGCGCCTCGGCGGGCACATCCAGCGACAGGACCTTTTCCACCAGGGTTTCCGTATCCGGGCGGGGAATCAGGGTATCGGCGGTCACCCGAAACAGGTGGCCGAAAAACTCCCGCTCGCCAATCAAATGCGCCACCGGCTCGCCCGCCACCCGGCGGCCCAGCAAGGACGTAAAGTCGGCCTGCTGCGCAGTGCTCAGTTCGCGTTCCGGCCAGGTAAAGAGATAGCTGCGCGGCTTGCCCAGCACGTGGCAAAGCAGCAACTCCGCATCCAGTGCGGCGCTCGGCGAGCCGCTCAACCGGCTACGCGCATCGCGCAGGGCCGCGTCAATGCGCATGGTGATCAGCTCTCGCCCAGCGCGGCCAGCTGATCGGCCTGGTACTCCGCCAGCAAGGCGCCCAGCAATTCATCCATGTCCCCCTCCATCAGCTCGCCCAGGCGATACAGGGTCAGGTTGATGCGGTGGTCGGACACCCGACCCTGTGGATAGTTGTAGGTCCGGATGCGCTCGGAACGGTCACCGGAGCCCACCAGGGATTTGCGCTCCGCCGCCTGCTCCGCGTGGGCCGCGTTCTGCTGGGCATCATAGAGTTTGGCGCTGAGCAGGCTCATGGCGCGGGCCTTGTTCTTGTGCTGGCTGCGCTCGTCCTGACATTCCACCACCACACCGGTGGGCAAGTGCGTAATACGCACCGCGGAATCGGTGGTGTTAACGTGCTGCCCACCGGCGCCGGAGGAGCGATAGGTATCGATACGCAGGTCTTCGTTGCGAATGGTGATATCGCCCAACTGCTCGGCTTCCGCCATGATCGCCACCGTACAGGCGGAGGTATGGATACGCCCCTGGGATTCCGTGGCCGGCACCCGCTGCACCCGGTGGGCGCCGGATTCGAATTTCATGCGCGAATAGACGCCATCACCGATCACCCGTGCGATCACCTCCTTGTACCCGCCGTGCTCGCCCTCACTGGCGCTGACCATCTCCACTTTCCAGCCACGCTGATCGGCGTACTTGGAATACATGCGGAACAGATCGCCGGCAAAAATGGCCGCCTCGTCGCCGCCAGTGCCAGCACGGACTTCGAGGAACACGTTGGCACCGTCGCGGGGGTCTTTCGGCAGCATCAGTTTCTGCAATTCTTCGGCAAGCTCCTCCATGCGCGCCTGGGCATCACGGGCTTCTTCCGCGCCCATTTCGCGCATATCCGGATCGCTGTCGTCCTGCATGGCCCTGGCCGCGTCCAGGTTATCCGCAGCCTGCAGATACGCCTGATAGCATTTCACCACCGGATCGATTTCCGCGTACTCCCGGGACAAATCACGAAACTGGTTCTGATTGCCGATCACATCCGGGTCAGACAGCAATCCCGCCAGTTCTTCGAACCGGTCTGCGAGCTTGTCCAGCTTGCCTTGCAATGACGCTTTCATAGAGTCCTCTAAAGCACAGAGCTTTATTCAGGGTGTATTCGGGTGAGCTATTCGTTTTCTTCGGACGAGGAACCCGGATTTTCGAGCAGCAGCTCGCGGGCCAGCAACAGGGCTTCGGCGCGACCATCAGCCGCCATTTTTCGCAAGGTCACACTGGGCGTATGCAGCCACTTGTTCACCAGCGAATGCTGAAACTTGCGCAGCACCTGTTCCGCATCCCCACCATTGCGTAACTGCTGAAGGGCTTTTTCCAGTTCACTCTCCGCCATGCTGGTGCGTTGCTCACGGTAGTCGCGCAACACCTTGACGGCATCCTGCTCACGACGCTGACGGCGATGTCGCACGATGGCATCACGAATCAATTCCGAGGCTTCCTGGGCCGCCTGCTGACGGGCACGGACATTTTCCTGAATGGCTTCCTGCAGGTGATCCACCGTGTACAGGTAAACATCGTCCAGCTCGCCCACTTCCGGTTCGATATCCCGTGGCACGGCGATATCCACCATGAACATGGGCCGGTGGCGACGTTTTTTCAGGGCCCGCTCTACCATGCCCTTACCCAGAATCGGCAACGGTGCGGCAGTACAGGAAATCAGGATATCGGCACTTTCCAGCGCCACCGGCAATTCTTCCAGGCTGATGCCCCGGCCGCCCACGGCCGCTGCCAGCTCGCTCGCCCGTTCCTGGGTGCGGTTGGCAATGGTAATTTCCTGCACCTGTTGCTCGCCCAGGTGACGGGCCACCAGCTCGATCATTTCACCGGCACCGATCAACAACGCCCGGCTTTTTTTCAGGTCCGCAAAGATGTGGCGCGCAAATGAAACCGCTGCATAGGCCACCGATACCGGGTTAGCACCGATGCCGGTTTCCGTGCGAATGCGTTTGGCCACCGAAAAGACTTCCTGGAACAGGCGCGACAGTTCGCCATTGAGCAGGCCCGCTTCGTGGGCACGGGCATAGGCTTCACGCATCTGCCCCAGGATCTGGGGCTCGCCCAGCACCAGCGAATCCAGGCCGCCCGCCACCCGCATCATGTGCTCCAGCGCCTGCTCCCCGGAGTGCTGATACAGCACCGTGGACAACCGCTCGGCGGACAGGTTACGGCTCGAGGCCAGCCATTGGGTAAAATTCGGGGAGACGTCGTCGGTGAGGCAATACAGCTCGGTGCGATTACAGGTAGACAGCAAGGCAGCTTCCCGCACACCGGGCATCTCACGCAAGCTGGCCAGCGCCGCTTCCGCCTGCTGCGTTGAAAACGCCAGACGTTCGCGTAACTCCACATCCGCGGTGGTGTGATTGACGCCAACAGCGACTAGATTCATACATTCCTGTGCGCGACAGTGACAGCGGGCGATCGTGGCCAGCCCGAAAACCCCGAAAAAGCCGGGGCGCAAGGGTGTGGCATTTTGCGCGAAAGCGCCTGCCAAAACAATGTCGGCCCGGAGAGCAAACCGTTATGGTAGCGCACACCACTTCACGGTTTGGGCAATGGCCAATCGCTGTGCCATGATAGCCCAAACAGAAAACAGGCATACCGACCTTAATGATCCGTTACGCGATTCTGCCGCTCTGCAGCGCACTCCTGATCCACGGCTGCGCCAGCCAGACCCCAGCTCCTGAGCCCACCCCGGAACCCACGGTGCCGGTGGCCAGCGCCCCGAATTATGACAGCGAGACCCTGTCCGACCTGCTCGTGGCAGAAGTGGCAGCCCAGCGCCAATCCCTGGGCGTGACCCTTGGCTACTACAGCCGGGCAGCGGAAAGCACCCGTGACCCGGCCGTGATCAGCCAGGCCGCCCAGCTGGCCCACTATCTGGAAGATCCCCAGCAAGCTCTGGCCATGAGCGAACTCTGGCTGGACACCACGCCGGACAGCGAAGACGCCCTGCAAGTGGCCATCCTCTCGGAGATTCGCCTGGGCAACACTTCAGCGGCCACCCGGCATCTGGACCAGTTACTGAGCGCCCATGGCGAAGACGCCCTGGGCCGTCTGGTCAACCAGGCACGCGGCCTGGACGAGCAAGGCAACCTGCAACTGGTCGAGGCCCTGGCCCAGCTCACCAACAGCTATCCAGATCAGGCACCTCTCTGGTACGCCCGCGCCCTGTGGCTTGAACACGAAAAACAGCCCGAACCAGCCCTGGACGCCACCGAGCGCACGCTCAAATTAATGCCCCGCCATGAAGATGCCCTGCTCCTCAAGGCGCAGCTGCTCTACGAAACCGGCGAGCCCCAAAAAGCCCTGCGCCACCTGAAAAAGCTGGTCCGCAAGTACCCGCAGGCGCGCCGCCCCCGCATCGCCTATGTTCGCATGCTGCTGGCCACCGGCCAGCTGGAAGAGGCTGGCGAGCAACTCACCATCATGGCAGAGCAAAACCCGCAGGATCTGGACCTGCGCTTCTCGCTGGCCCTGCTTGCCCTGGAGGCCGGCGCCAGCGATGCCGCGCAGACCCAGCTTAACGTCCTGCTCACACAGAACTATCGCCCCGACGATATTCATCTGTACCTGGCCCAGGCCGCCGAGCAGAAGATGGACACAGACAGCGCCATCGACCATTACCTGAAAGTCGGTGGCCCCCAGGCCATCCGCGCGCGAGTGCAAGCCGCCCGCCTGCTGTACCAGCAAGGTAATGCCGGCCAGGCCCACGCCCTGATGCAGGATCTGGCCCAGCAACAACCGGAACTGCAGGACAGCCTGACCATCACCGAAGCGGAAATGCGCAGCAGCAACGGCGACCCTCAAGGCGCCATCGCCCTGGTCAACGACGCACTGCGTGACCAGCCCGACAATACCGAGCTGCTCTACAGCCGTGCCATGACCGCCGAAAAGGTGGGCGACCTGGCACAGCTGGAAAAGGACCTGAAGCGCATCATCACGCTGAATCCGGACGATGCCAGCGCCCTCAATGCCCTGGGGTATACCCTGGGCAACCGCACTGATCGTCTGGACGAAGCCTATCAATACGTCTCCCGGGCACTGGAGCTGCGCCCCGACGACCCGGCCATTCTCGATTCCATGGGCTGGGTGCTGTACCAGCGCGGCGAGCCGGAAGCCGCCCGGGACTACCTGCGCCGGGCCTATGAAAAATTCCCCGACCCGGAAGTCGCCGCTCACTATGGTGAAGTCCTGTGGGTTCTGGGCGCCCAGAACCAGGCCCGCCAGGTCTGGCGCGACACCCTGGAAAGCGACCCGGACGCCCCCCACATCCGTGAAGTCATGGAAAAACTCGGAGCCCGCCTGTGACCCTGAGCCTTACCCGCCTTATTGGCCTGGCGCTGATAGCCCTGGCATTAAGCGCCTGCCAGCTACGCCCCACCACGACCGCCCAGTTCGAACACCCCGGCCAGATCCAGCAATGGCAGATAAGCGGCAAGCTCGGCTACCGCACCGCCAACGACGGTGGCAGCGCCACCTTTGACTGGCGCCAACAACCCCAGCGGGGCGACATCCATTTTTCCGGGCCACTGGGCTTTGGCAGCGCAGACCTCCATTGGGATAGCGGCCGCGCGGAACTGGTCACCGCCAAGGAAACCTACCAGGCCCGCAGCCCCGGCGAACTGGCCTGGCACCTCACCGGCTTCTGGCTGCCCGTGTCCGCCCTGCAGTACTGGGCCCGTGGCCTGCCCTGGCCCGGCGCACCAGCGGATGCCGAATACGATGACCAGCAACGCCTGATTTCACTGGAGCAACTGGGCTGGTCGCTCAGCTTCGATCGCTACGCGCCCATCGCCGGTGTCGCCCTGCCCTACCGCATCAAGGCCCAGCAGAACAGCAACCGTTTCACCCTGCTGATCAAGGACTGGCAGCCCGGCAGCAGCGCCCCGTGACCCGACCAACACCCGGCCCGGCACTGACACTGCCGGCCCCGGCCAAGCTCAACCTGTTCCTGCACATCACTGGCCGCCGCGATGATGGCTACCATCAACTGCAGACCGTGTTCGCCCTGCTCGACCATGGCGACACCCTGGCATTCTCCCCGGCAGACGCCCTGTCGCTGCAATGCCACACGGAAAACAACCAGGACGCCCTCCCCACGGATGACAGCAACCTGATTCTGCAAGCCGCCAGAGCACTGCAGGCGCACACCGGCAGCAACAAGGGGGCGGCGATCACCCTGACCAAGCGCCTGCCACTGGGTGGCGGCGTAGGTGGCGGGTCCTCCGACGCCGCCACCGCCCTGCTGGGTCTGAACCAACTCTGGGAGCTGGGCCTGACACTGCTGGAGCTGGCCGATATCGGTCTGGCGCTGGGCGCCGATGTGCCCGTCTTTGTGCTGGGGCACAGTGCCTGGGCAGAAGGTGTCGGCGAACAAATTTCCCCCGTCACACTACCAAATGACGCTTTTTTGGTCGTTCACCCCGGAATTCATGTATCAACTGCTCGAATTTTCGGCGACCGGCAATTGACAAGGGATACACCCATCAGTAAATTACCGGCCTCGCTTGAGGCGGTGCTGACCCGCGACTTTCACAACGACTGTGAAGCGGTGGCAACCCGGCACTTTCCGGAAATCGGAAAAACGCTGGACTGGCTCAAGCAACATACGGGCAATGCTCGTATGACCGGCACAGGCGCTTGCTGTTTTTCCCGCCTGACCGGATTGCAACAGGGGCAGCAATTGCTGCAACAGTTGCCACAACACTGGACAGGTTTCGTCGCTCGAAGCTGTAATACTTCTCCTCTCCACCAGATTCTGGGAGAGACACTGGCGAAGTTTCGAGAGACAAAGAATTCAGGCAAACCCGCTTAAGCGGGCCTGAGACCGAGTGTTGGGGTATAGCCAAGTTGGTAAGGCAGCGGGTTTTGATCCCGTTATTCCCAGGTTCGAGTCCTGGTACCCCAGCCATTTTCTTCTGAGGAACCTCTTACCCTTCCCCTTAGCGGTTCCCAAATTCACGACGCAAGACCCCAGGGGGCGCCAGTGTCCAAGCTCGTCGTTTTCACCGGTAACGCAAATCCCGAATTGGCCAAAGCCATGGTCAACAACCTGAACCTGCCGATCGGCAATGCCGATGTGGGCACGTTCAGCGATGGCGAAGTTGCCGTGGAAATCCAGGAAAACGTGCGCGGCAAAGACGTCTTTATCGTGCAATCCACCTGCAACCCGACCAACAACAACCTGATGGAACTGCTGGTCATGGCCGACGCCCTGCGTCGCTCCTCCGCAGGCCGCATCACCGCTGTTGTCCCCTACTTTGGTTATGCCCGCCAGGATCGCCGCGTGCGCTCCGCCCGTGTGCCGATTACCGCCAAAGTGGTCGCCGACATGATCACCGCCGTTGGCATTGATCGCGTGGTTACCGTGGATCTTCACGCCGACCAGATTCAGGGCTTCTTCGATATCCCGGTAGACAACGTCTACGCCACCCCGCTGATCGTGGCGGACATCGAACGCCAGAACCATGACGACCTGATGGTGGTCTCCCCGGACGTGGGCGGTGTAGTCCGTGCCCGCGCCCTGGCCAAGCAGCTCAATGACGCCGACCTGGCCATCATCGACAAGCGTCGCCCCAAGGCCAACGTGTCCCAGGTGATGCATATCATCGGTGAAGTGGAAGGCCGCACCTGCGTACTGGTGGACGACATGGTCGATACCGCCGGCACCCTGTGCAAAGCCGCCCAGGCCCTGAAAGACCACGGCGCCGCCAAGGTGATTGCCTACATCACCCACCCGATTCTGTCTGGCCCGGCCATCGACAATATTGCCAGCAGCGCCCTGGACGAACTGGTTGTCACCGACACCATCCCCCTGTCCGAAGCCGGCCGCGCCTGCGCCAACATCCGCGTCCTCAGCCTGGCCCCCATGCTGGCCGAGACGGTACGCCGGGTGAACAACGAAGAGTCCCTGAGCGCCATGTTCGACCGGCTGGAGCTGGTATAGGGAGACGCAGCACGCTTCACGCTGCACGCGACAACACGGATCACGTCTTTTGATCTGCTCGCCTTGAGGCCGCGCACCAAATTATGGGCGCGGCCTCTTGCATTCTGAAACCAACCCCACTTGTCGTGTTGTTGCGTGGCGCGTGTTGCGTGATGCGTCCCGAAGGGCCATAATCGCGCCCCCGCGGAATCCTCCGTGGTTTTATCAACCTCTCTGGCCGACCTGGTCGCGGGAAGCCCGAGAGCATACTGGAGACAGACCATGTCCAATGAATTCCTGCTGAATGCAGAAAGCCGCAGCGATACAGGGAAAGGTGCGAGCCGCCGCCTGCGTCGTCTGCAAGAACGTGTTCCCGGCATCCTCTACGGTGGCGAAGCCGAGCCGCAGATGATCAGCGTTGAACTGCGCGAGCTGAAAAAAGCCCTGGAAAACGAAGCGTTCTACAGTCACATCCTGACTCTGAAGCTGGACGGCGCCAGTGTGCAGGCCGTACTGCGTGACATGCAGCGTCATCCTGCCAAGGGCCACCCGCTGCACGTGGATCTGCTGCGCGTCGACAAGACCCACAAGATCACCATGAACGTTCCCCTGCACTTCATCAACGAAGAAAGCTCTATCGGCGTGAAGAAGCAAGGCGGCGAGATTCAGCACAACTACGCGGAAGTGGAAGTGAGCTGTCTGCCCCAGCACCTGCCCGAGTTCATCGAAGTGGACATGGCTAACGCTGAGCTGGAGACCGTTATTCACCTGTCCGATCTGAAACTGCCGAAAGGCGTGGAACTGACCCAGCTTGCTCTGGGCGACGACCACGACCAGCCGGTAGCTGCGGTTCACCAGCCGAAAGTCCGTGCGTCCGCTGATGACGATGCCGACGAAGCGGCAGGCGAAGAAGCCTCAGGCGAGGAATAAGACGCACCGTGGCGGAACCTGTTCGACTGATCGTGGGCCTGGGCAATCCGGGCCGCGAATACGAAGACACCCGCCACAATGCCGGCGTCTGGTATGTAGACGCCCTGGCCCGACGCCAGGGCGTCTTCCTTACCGAAGACAAGAAATATTTCGGCCTCACCGCCACCTTCTCCTTTGAAGGCGAAACGATCCGCCTGCTGGTTCCGACCACCTTCATGAACCGCAGTGGTCAGGCAACCGCCGCACTGGCAAACTTCTTCAAGATTCCCGTTACGCAGATGCTGGTTGCTCACGACGAGCTCGACCTGCCCCCCGGCTGTGCCCGCTTCAAGCAAGGCGGCGGCCACGGAGGCCACAATGGTCTGCGCGACATCATCAGCCGACATGGCAACAGCCGCGACTTTTACCGGCTACGCCTGGGCATCGGCCACCCCGGCTCTGCAGACCGGGTTACCCCCCACGTGCTGAACAAACCCTCCAAAGCCGATCGGGACCTGATCGATCGCGCCATCGATGAAGCCGCCCACTACACCGCCGATATGCTCCGCGGCGACCTGAATGGCGCCATGAACCACCTCAACGGCTTTAAAGCGTAAAGACAGCTTCTAGCTTCTAGCGTTCAAGATTAGAACCAGTCCAAACGATACCGTCTTTGCTTTTTCTCGAAGCTCGTAGCTCGTAGCTGTTTTCCGCCCTGCGGCGCGTTGTAGCTTGTCGCTTGCCGCTCATGTAGCATTGCGGCCTCGAAAAATGGAGGTCTGTCATGGGTTTCAAATGCGGTATCGTCGGTCTGCCCAACGTGGGCAAATCCACCCTGTTCAACGCGCTGACCAAAGCGGGTATTGATGCCGAGAACTTCCCGTTCTGCACCATTGAACCCAACACCGGCGTGGTACCGGTGCCAGACCCGCGTCTGGACAAACTCTCCGCCATCGTCAGCCCGGAGCGGGTCATGCCCGCCACCATGGAATTCGTGGACATTGCCGGCCTGGTCGCTGGCGCCTCCAAAGGCGAAGGGCTGGGCAACAAATTCCTGGCCAACATCCGTGAAACCGACGCCATCGCTCACGTGGTGCGCTGCTTCGACGATGAAAACGTGATCCACGTATCCGGCAAGGTATCCCCGCTGGACGATATCGCCGTGATCAACACCGAGCTGGCCCTGGCCGACCTGGACACAGTAGAAAAAGCCCACCTGCGCGCCACCAAGGCCGCCAAAGGCCAGGACAAGGATGCCAAAGGCTTGCTGCCGGTACTGGACAAGGTACTTCCCGCCCTGAACGAAGGCGACCCGGCCCGTTCCGTGGAGCTCACTGACGATGAGCGCAAGGCAATTAAAAGCCTCAACCTGCTGACCCTGAAGCCCACCATGTATATTGCCAACGTGGACGAAGGTGGCTTTGAGGACAACGCCCTGCTGGACGCTGTGCGCGAGCTGGCCGAGAAAGAAAATTCCTCCGTGGTGCCGATCTGCGCCAAAATCGAATCCGAGATTGCCGAACTGGACGACGAAGAAAAAGCCGACTTCCTCGCTGACCTGGGCATGGAAGAACCGGGCCTGAACCGGGTGATTCGTGCCGGCTTTGACTTGCTCGGCCTGCAGACCTACTTCACCGCCGGCGTTAAGGAAGTGCGCGCCTGGACTGTTCGGGTTGGCGCCACCGCGCCCCAGGCTGCCGGCGTGATTCATACGGATTTCGAGAAAGGTTTCATTCGTGCCGAAGTCACCGGCTACGATGATTACATCGACAACAACGGCGAGCAGGGTGCCAAGGAAGCCGGCAAGTGGCGCCTGGAAGGCAAGGAATACATCGTCAAGGATGGTGACGTGGTGCATTTCCGGTTTAACGTTTAAAAAGACGCTGCACGCCACACGCTTCATGCAACACGCGAACAAAAAAAGGCCGCCCTTCCGGGCGGCCTTTTTTGTTTCGCAGTTAATTATTAACTGTTAACTATTCATTGCCCTTTTAGTCCGTACCGCCCGCATTCACTGGCTCGAAGTCTTCATCCTTCAGCTCCGGCAGCTTCTCATCGCAACCCTGAATGCCCTGCTTTTTCAGGTTGGTGCAGACCCGATCCAGCTTGTTGTCCACCGCGTGCATGTGATCCAGCAGCAGGTGAATCGCTTCGGCCACCGGGTCAGGCATGTCGTTGCTGACACCATAGGCCTGGAAACCAATTTTCTCGGCCATTTCCTGGCGAGTCTTTTCTTTCTCGGTCAACGGATGGCTAATCACCCGGCCCGGGATACCGACCACCGTCGCCCCTTCCGGCACCTCCTTGGTGACCACGGAATTGGAGCCAATCTTGGCATTCTTGTGCACCGTAAACGGCCCCAGCACCTTGGCTCCCGCACCAACCACCACACCGTCTTCCAGTGTCGGGTGGCGCTTGCCCTTGCTCCAGCTGGTGCCACCCAGGGTAACGCCGTGATACAACGTCACGTCATCACCGATTTCTGCGGTTTCACCGATCACCACCCCCATGCCGTGATCAATAAAGAAACGACGGCCAATTTTGGCACCGGGATGAATTTCGATACCGGTGAGCCAGCGCGAAAACGTGGACAACAACCGCGCCAGTTGCTTGAAGTTGCGCGTCCATAGCCCATGGGCCAACCGATGGAAAAGCACTGCGTGCAAACCGGGATAGTTGAGCAACACTTCCAGCGTATTGCGGGCCGCCGGGTCCCGGTGAAAGACCGAACGGATGTCCTCGCGCACTTGATCAAACATAACTACCTCAACATCGAAGCCTTGGGCCTGGGCCCGTTAGGATGACGCCAATAACCGTTTGTTACGGCACATCAGCCATCATCTCGCGGCATTTTTTTCTCCAACGCCACCAATACGCCCCGCAAAATGCTCATTTCCATTTTGTCCGGTCGGGCGCGCATAAACAAACGGCGCATGCGCGTCATCACCTGCCCGGGCTGCTCCGGATTCAGGAATCCACTCTGCGCCATCACCTTTTCCAGGTGGTCCAGAAAACCCGATACCGCTTCGTTGGTGGCCGGCGGCTCATCCCAGAACATTTCCGGCAACGGCATGACCTCGCGACGGGAACGGGATTCCTGCAGCTCAAAGTCGTCCCCCAACAACGCCAGGCGCAGCTCGTAACTGATTAATTGGACCGCCGACGCCACATTCAAGACCCCATACTCCGGGTTGGTGGGCACGCTCACATGAAGATTGCAGCGGCGCAGCTCATCGTTGGTCAGGCCCCGGTCCTCACGGCCGAACAACACCGCGATGCGAGTATCCTGCGGCGCATTGGCCAAATCGTGAGACAACTGAGCCGCCAGCTGGCGTGGAGTCAGGCAAGGCCACGGAATGCGACGCTGACGGGCGCTGGTGCCAATCACCAGAGTGGCGCCTTCCAGGGCCTCGTCCACGCTGTTGCATACCTGTGCAGCCTCCAGCACATCGCCGGCACCGGAGGCGCGCGCCGTCGCCTCCACACTGGGGTAGGCCTGCGGCTGCACCAGACGCAGATCCGACAGGCCCATGGTTTTCATGGCCCGGGCAGCCGCGCCGATATTGCCGGGGTGGGAGGTTTCCACCATCACAATGCGCACATTTTCCAACATGGGAGGCCTCTCATTAAAAAAGGCGCTAATCTTAACACGGCGGCTGCCCTGATCGCGCGGGCTCTGCTACAATCCGCGCCCCGGAACGGGAACCCCGAGTTTCCCTGCCCCGCGCTCTTTAACACCGTTACGCCACACGTCATATTGAGGATAGATGCCATGCATGCGCCGCAAGTGAATATCGCCCTGCGAGCCGCCCGTCAGGCGGGAAATCTGATTCGCAGAGCTGCTGAAAGCAGTGATCCCGTGTCTGTCACGAAAAAGGGCATGAACGACTTCGTCACCGAAGTGGATCGCGCTGCAGAAGCGCGCATCATCGATGTGATTCGCAAGGCCTACCCGGACCACAGCATTCTGGCTGAAGAATCCGGTATGCTCGAAGGCAGTGGCGACGGTAAAGACTACCAGTGGATCATCGACCCACTGGACGGCACTACCAACTTCATCCATGGCTTCCCCCAGTACTGCGTCTCCATTGCCCTCAAATTCAAAGGCAAAATCGAGCATGCGGTCATTTACGATCCCAACCGCGACGAAGAATTCACCGCCAGCCGTGGCCGTGGCGCCGCCCTCAATGGCCGCCGCATTCGCTGCACCAACCGGGCAGGACTGGATGGCTGTCTGATTGGCACCGGCTTCCCGTTCCGCAAGGACCAGGCCCCGCATATGGACGCCTACCTCGGCATGTTCGCGGATATCGCGGCCTCCACCGCCGGCCTGCGTCGCCCCGGTTCCGCAGCCCTGGATCTGGCCTGGCTGGCCGCCGGCCGGCTGGACGGCTTCTTTGAATTCGGCCTGGCAGAGTGGGACATGGCCGCAGGCGTACTGCTGATTACCGAAGCCGGCGGCCTGGTTGGCGACCTGAGCGGTGGCCACAAGTACCTGGAAAGCGGCGGTATCGTCGCCGGCAGCCCGAAAGTCTTTAAGGGCTTGCTGCAAAAAATCAAACCTCATCTGAACGACAGCCTGAAGCGCTAACCCCCGCACAGCCTCACCTTCTCCCTTCCTCCCGCTGCGGAGGAAGGGTTTTTCCTGCCTGTCCCCTCACTCCGTTTTGTAAAAACTCCTTAGACTTCAATACGAAAGTGCTGTCTGTGGCATGGACATCTCGGCACGCTTTGCTAGCGTGTCAGGTATAACGGTTCAGCAAGGAGACGCTTCATGGCAACAGTTTCTCTCACGGACAGCACCCTGTTCCGCCAACAGTGCTACATCGATGGTCAGTGGTGTGATGCTGACGACGGCGCCACCTTTGCGGTCGACAACCCGGCAAACGGCGAAGACATCGGCACCTCGCCCCGCATGGGCGAAGCCGAAACCCGCCGCGCCATCGACGCCGCCCATCAGGCTTTTCCCGGCTGGCGCGACAAGACCGCCGCCGAACGGGCCAACCTGCTGATGGCCTGGCACGATCTGATGATGGAGCACCAGGAAGACCTGGGCCGCCTGATGACGCTGGAACAAGGCAAGCCCCTGCCCGAGGCCAAAGGGGAAATCGCTTACTCTGCCTCTTTCCTGAAATGGTTTGCCGAAGAAGCGCGCCGGGCCTATGGCGACACCATTCCCGCGTCCAAACCCGGCCAGCAGATCGTGGTGATTAAACAACCCATCGGGGTCACCGCCGCGATCACGCCTTGGAACTTTCCCTCCTCGATGATTACCCGCAAAGCCGGGGCGGCCCTGGCCGCAGGCTGCACCATGGTGGTCAAACCCGCCAGCGCCACCCCGTACTCCGCACTGGCGCTGGCCGAACTTGCCGACCGCGCCGGGATTCCAGCAGGGGTGTTCAATGTCATCACCGGCAGCGCCGGCGCCATCTCCACGGCAATCACCGACTCCCCCAAGGTTCGCAAACTGAGTTTCACCGGCTCCACCGAAGTGGGCAGCCAGCTCATGGCCCAGTGCGCCAAACACATCCAGAAGGTCTCACTGGAACTGGGCGGCAACGCCCCTTTCCTGGTATTCGACGATGCCAACCTGGATAAAGCCGTGGAAGGCGCCATGGCCAGCAAGTTTCGCAACACCGGCCAGACCTGCGTGTGCGTGAACCGTTTCCTGGTACAGGAAAGCATCCACGATGCCTTTGTGGAGAAATTCAAGGTTGCCATCGAAGCCATGAAAGTAGGCGATGGCTTTGAAGAAGGCGTTTCCCAGGCTGCCCTCATCAACCGGGGCGCCTCCGATAAAGTCATGGAGCATCTGGAAGATGCACTGGGCAAGGGCGCCCGGGTCATCACCGGGGGCCAACGCCACGAACGGGGTGGCAGCTTCGTTCAGCCCACGCTGATCACCGGCGTTTCCACCGATGCCCAACTCTGCCAGGACGAAACCTTCGGGCCGCTGGCGGCCATCATTCCCTTTAAAACGGAAGAAGACGCCATCCGCATTGCCAACGACACCCCTTACGGGCTGGCAGCGTACTTCTACAGCGACAATATCCACCGCTGCTGGCGCGTGGCAGAAGCACTGGAAAGCGGCATGGTCGGCGTCAACGAAGGGTTGATTTCCAATGCCACCGCACCGTTTGGCGGGGTCAAGGAATCCGGCCTGGGCCGCGAAGGCTCCCACCAGGGCATGGAAGAGTATCTGGAAACGAAATACCTGTGCATGGGAAGTTGAGACGCTTCACGCAACACGCTTCACGCAACCACACGGGGCAATGCCTGTAATAACGCATACCCTCGCGCTTCGCGCATCAACGTGATCCCGCGGTTACAAGACGTGAAGCCAGCGCCACACGCAAGGCGCGTTGTTGCGTGCAGCGTGGAGCATGCTGCGTTAAAGGAGTTAAGGATGACGAAACGGCTAAACATCGCCCTGCTCCCCGGCGACGGCATCGGCCCTGAAGTCATGGCCGTGGCCGAACAAGCGTTAACACTGCTGATTGACCGCTTTCAGTTGCCGCTGTCCTGTCACTCTTTCCCCTGGCCGTCCCACGCCTGGCACCAGCAACACGGGCAGATGATGCCGGATGATGGCGTCGACCAGCTACGCGCCTTTGATGCCATTTTGTTGGGGGCCCTGGGCGACCCGGGGCCACTGGATGATCCGGACCGTTTTGTGCTGCCCGACAGCATTTCTCTCTCGCCGCTGTTGGCGCTGCGCAAACAACTGGACCTGTGGGCCTGTGAGCGGCCAGCCCGCTGGCAGCCCGGCGCGCCCCAGTACCTCAGCGATCCACGCGCCAACGATGTGGACATGCTGGTGATTCGCGAAAACAGCGAAGGTGAATACAGCAACCAGGGCGGTCGCCTGCGAGCCGGCACGCCCCACGAAGTGGCCACGCAGGTGGAGGTATTTACCGCCTCCGCCACTGAGCGTTTGATTCGTCATGCCTTTGAGCGCGCCCGCCAGCGGGCCACCCAACGTCATCGGCCGCGCCAGTTCAAGAACGAAAAAGCCTCACAGGTCTGCCTGATCACCAAACGCAACGCCCAGCCCTTCTGGGGCGACCTGTACACCGAAACCTTTCTGCGCCTGGCCCAGGAGTATCCGGATGTGGACACCCACCACGAACTGGTGGATGCGGCCTGCATGAAATTTGTCCAGTGCCCCTGGCGTTTCGATGTGGTGGTGGCCAGCAACCTGCACGGCGACATTCTCACCGACCTGGCGGCGGTGCTCTGCGGCGGCCCCGGACTCGCCCCCTCCGCCAACCTGAATCCGGCCGACAACAGTATTCCCGCGTTATTCGAACCGGTCCACGGCAGCGCACCGGATATTGCCGGGCAGAATCTGGCCGACCCCCGCGCCACCCTGCTCAGCCTGGCCATGACCCTGGAATGGCTCGCCCCCCACCACCCGGCCCTGGGCAATGCGGCACAACATCTGCATGACACGGTAACGGCGGACCTGGCCAGGGGAAATGCCCCCACACTGACCAACGGGACCCAGGCCACCGGCACCCGGGAAACAGGACAACGGCTTTACGCATTGCTGGCTCCGTAACACGGGCCGGTAACGTCAGAGCACCAGCGGGGCGTATTTTCATCCCGCTGGCATCAGACAACGACGGCAATGAGCGATGAGAAAGGAGGCACCATGAGTCATTTGTCCCCCTTACTGGTTCAGTCCAGCGGGATTTGCGCAGAGCGCGGCGAAGGTAGCTGGCTCTATGATGAAAAAGGCAACCGCTGGCTGGACTTCACCTCCGGCATCGGCGTGACCTCCACCGGCCACTGTCACCCCAAAGTGGTCGCCGCCACGCAGGCTCAGGTCGCCAAGCTGGTTCACGCCCAGTACGCCACCGTCACTCACCCCAACATGCTGGCCCTCACCGACCGGCTCTACGAACACCTGCCCAAAGGGCTTGATGCGGTGGCCTTTTCCAACTCCGGCAGCGAGTCCGTGGAAGCGGCCATTCGCCTGGCGCGCCAGGCCACCGGCCGCACCAATCTCATCGCCTTTCGCGGTGGTTTCCACGGCCGCACCCTGGCCGCCGCCTCGCTGACCACGTCCACCAGCAAGGTACGTACCGGCTGGCAGCCGCTGATGGCCGGGGTCAGCATCGCCCCGTTCCCGCACGCTTATCGCTATAAGCAGGACATGGATCAGTGTGTCACCGACTGCCTCAACGAGCTGGACCATATCTTCGCCACCGAGTGCAACCCGGCCGACACCGCCGCCATGATTATCGAACCGGTGCAGGGCGAGTACGGCTATTACCCCGCCTCGGCCGCCTTCATGAAAGGCCTGCGCGAACGCTGCGACAAGCACGGCATCCTGCTGATTGCCGATGAAATCCAGGCCGGTTTTGGCCGCACCGGCAAGTTCTGGAGCCACGAACATTTCGATGTAAAACCCGACATCATCGTCACCGCCAAAGGGCTGGCCAGCGGCTACCCACTCTCCGCCATCGCCGCCAGCCGCGACCTGATGACCCACGGCTACCCCGGCTCCCAGGGCGGCACCTATGGCGCCAATGCGGTGGCCTGCGCCGCCGCACTGGCCACCCTGGACGTTATTGAGGAAGAGCAGCTGGTGCCCCGCGCCGACAAGCTCGGCCAGCAGCTTCTTAATCACTTGCAGGGCCTGCAAAAACAGCATGACTGCATTGATGAAATTCGCGGCATGGGGCTCATGCTGGGCCTGGAAATTGTCAGTGCCCCACACACCCCCGATGGCGACCGCGCCGGCAAGCTGCTCAAGCATTGCGAAAATAACGGCATGCTGATGTTGCGCTGCGGCACCCAGGGCCAGGTGGTACGCTGGTTGCCACCGCTCACCGTCACCGAAGCGGAAATCGAAAAAGCGGTAGAACTGTTTGATGCCGCACTGAAAGAGACATGAGTTAAAAGATGAAAGTTAAAAGTTAAAACGCGATCCCGGCATAGGGTTAACAGGACCCTATGAAGCCGCGCTTGTACTTTGAATATAAGCGGGCAAGGCTTTTGTCTTACGACAAGCTACCCCGGATTTTCAACTTTGAACTTTTCACTTTCAACTCAAAAGGAGACCCGATGACCGACACCACCATCACCGTCCTGCTGGCCGAAGACGAACCGTCCCTGCCGGGCCTGGATTCCCTCAGCGACCACGCCCGGGTGCGGGAAGTGCGCACACCTGATGCACTCCGAGCCGCACTGCCGGACACTCAGGTACTGGTGGTCACCGATTTCCGCACCGACCTGCTGGAAGAAGTGTGGCCGGATAACTGCCCGGTGCGCTGGGTCCACGCCACCAGTGCCGGGGTCGATGCACTGATGATCGACCCGATCAAACACAGTGACATCGTGGTCACCAACGCCCGCGGCATTTTCGATCGCGGCATCGCCGAATACGTGCTGGGCGCCCTGCTGATGTTCGCCAAGGACACGCTCGGCAACCTGGCACTGAAAGAACAGCACCGCTGGCAGCACCGTGAAACCCGCATGCTGCGCGGCGCCGATGCCCTGATCGTGGGCGCCGGCTCTATTGGCCGGGAAGTCGCCACGGTGCTCGGCGCCATGGGCATGAACGTGATCGGCACCGCCCGCCATGCGCGCCAGGACAGCGCCTTTGATCGGGTTCACCGGCAACAGGATCTGCCTGCCCTGCTCGGTGACGCGGACTATGTGGTGATCACCGCACCGTTGACACCGGACACCGACGGCCTCTTCGACGCCGCCACCTTCCGGCAGATGAAGCCCGGCGCGGCTCTCGTCAACGTCGGTCGCGGCCCCATCGTGCGCACCGACGCCCTGCTGCAAGCCCTGCAACGCGGCCGGCTGGCCGGGGCGGCACTGGATGTGTTTGAAGCGGAACCCCTGCCCGCCGACCACCCACTATGGAATCACCCCAAGGTGATGATCTCGGCGCATATGGCCGGGGACTTCATTGGCTGGCGCCAGGCGCTGGGCCAGCAATTTGTCGATAACTTCCACCGCTGGCGCCGGGGTCAGCCACTGGACAACCCCGTCAGCAAGGAACACGGCTATGTAACCAACCGGTGAGCCCGCCGCGACGGGCCACCCCAGGAGGATCGTCGATGAGTAAGGAATTACTGACCATGAGCGCTCAGGCGCTGAAAGCCGCTTACCAGACCGGCGCCCTGTCACCCGTGGAGGTGTGCAACACCCTGCTGGATCATGTTGAGCGCCATGATGAGGCGCTCAACGCCTGGTGTCTGATCGACCGTGATACCACCCTGCAATGGGCTCGCGAAGCCGAGCAGCGATACCAGAACGGCAACGCCGACGGCCTGCTTGACGGGGTGCCGGTGGCGGTCAAAGACGTCTTCCTTACCCCCATGTGGCCCACCCTGAAAGGATCGAAGACCATTGATCCCGCCAGCACCCTGGAAAAACGCTCCCCGGCCGTCGCCGCACTGGAACGCCACGGTTATGTGCCGCTGGGCAAGACCACCACCCCCGAGTTTGGCTGGAAAGGGATTACCGACAGCCCCCTGTGTGGCCCCACCAACAACCCCTGGGACCCGAGCAAAACTGCCGGGGGCAGCAGTGGCGGCAGCGCGGCCGCCGTATCCGCCGGCATGGCGCCCATGGCACTGGGCACCGACGCGGGCGGCTCCATCCGCATTCCCGCCGGGTTCTGCGGTATCGTCGGCCACAAGCCCACGTTCAGCGAAGTCCCCCACTGGCCAGCCAGCCCCTTCGGCACCCTGGCCCACGCCGGCCCCATGACCCGCACCGTGGCTGACGCCGCGCTGATGATGACCGTCATGAGCGAAGCCGATGCCCGCGACAGCCTGGCCGCGCCACGCCGCGGCATTGATTATGTAGCCACCCTGCAACAGCCCATCAAAGGTCTGCGTATCGCCTTGAGCACCACTCTGGGTTATGCCGACGTGAACCCGGAAATCGAAAAAGCCACCCGTGAGGCCGCCCGGGTTTTCGAGTCACTGGGCGCCACCGTCAGCGAAGTCGACCCGGGCTTCAGCAACCCGCTGGCGGCATTCAGCCACCTGTTCTACAGCGGCGCCGCCAATGCCATGCGCGACCTGGGCGAGCGCCAGCGCAGCCTGATGGACCCGGCACTGGTGGAAGTGGCCACCAAGGCAGAAAAGCTGAGCATGCTGGATTACCTGGGCGCCATGAACGAACGCATGGCGGTGAGTGAACGTATGGCCGTATTCCACACCAAGTACGACCTGCTGATCACCCCCTGCTTGCCCATCGAGGCCTTCGACACCAACCGGGAAGTGCCGGTGGACTGGCCCAGCACCCGCTGGCCCACCTGGACGCCCTTCACTTACCCCTTCAACCTGACGGGCCAGCCGGCATTGTCTGTGCCATTGGGGCTCAGCAGCAACGGCCTGCCCATGGCGCTACAAATTGTCGGTGCCCGTTTCGACGATGCCCGAGTGCTCGCCGCTGGCCACGCCTTCGAACAGGCTCAGCCGTTTACCCAGCGACCACCGATGCTACAGAACTAGGAGCAGATGATGGGAAACAGCAATCTGGACACGGATTTCTACGAAAGCGAAGACCCGATCTGGAACCCGGCCCTGTTGACCATTCCGGTGCCGGGTATCCGCCGCATGGTGAATCTGGCTGCCGACCTGGACGATGTGATTCATCTGTCCATCGGCCAGCCCGACTTCAAACCGCCGGAGCACGTCATCCAGGCCGGGGTGGATGCGCTTTATGCTGGCCAGACCGGTTACACCATGGACGCCGGCCTGCCGGAGCTGCTGGAATCGCTGGCGGAGTACTACAGCAAACGCTATCAACGCACCCTGGTGCCGGAAAACTTCATGGTGACCACCGGCGCCACCGAAGCCCTGTATCTGGCGTTAACGGCCACCTCGGCCCCCGGCCGGGAGTTCATCGTGCCGGACCCGTCTTTCATGCTCTACGGCCCACTGATCCGCATGAACGGTGGCATCGTGCGCAACATTGCCACCCGCGCCGAGAACAACCATCAGCTGGATCCCCAGGAAGTGATTGATGCCATGGGGCCCAATACCTTTGCGGTGATTCTCAACTCCCCCAGCAATCCCACCGGCACCATCTACCCGCGGGAAACCATCGAAGCCATTGTCGAAGAAGCGGCCTATCGTGGCATCCATGTGATCAGTGACGAGGTCTACGACCACCTGATCTACGACGGCAAGGATTACCCCAGCGTGCTGTCCTGTTGCCCGGACCTGGACCACGTCATGGTGATCAGCAGTTTCTCGAAAACCTTTTCCATGGCCGGCATGCGCATCGGCTGGCTGATCGGCAGCCAGGGCGCCATCAAGAAACTGCGCCGCTACCACATGTTCACCACCACGGTGGCCAACACGCCCTGCCAGTGGGCCGGCGTCGCCGCATTGCGTGGCAGCAACCAGTTTATCGACAACATGGTGGAGGAATATCAGCGCCGGCGGGATCGGCTGGTGGAATTGGTGGAACAGACGCCACACCTCACCGGCTACAAACCGGATGGCGCTTTCTATCTGTTTCCCTCGTTACCGGAAGGCGTCGACGGGGCCAACGTGGCGCTGAAACTGTTGCGCGAGACCGGGGTCTGCACCATTTCCGGCGATACCTTTGGGGACGCCGGGCGCAATGCCCTGCGCATCAGTTACTCCACCTCGCTGGATCAGATCGAAGAAGCCTTCAAACGAATTATTCCCTGGATGGAGAAACAGAACTTCAGTTAAGGAAAGCCGCAAAAAAAAACGGGCCGGCTTGGGCGAAAACAGCGCACCCAACCGGCCCGCGATCGTCCTGAGTCCAATGCCGGATTACGACTACACCTGGTTCGACCCATACCAGCTTTTTCGATTACGGTTTCTGCGCACCTTTTTGTGCGTCTGCCTGGGCCAACTCCGCTTCCATATCGGAAAACATCTGCTGCAGGGACGGCATCACATGCTGCATCTGGCGCTGGGAAATCTGTACCGATTCAGCCATTACCTGGGGCATTTTCTTCATGATCGCCCGGCCACTGTCTGACTGATAAAACTCGGCCATGTCCCGCAGCTCCTGCAGGGAAAAGGTACGCTGATAAATGGCCAGCATCTGCTCTTCCATGGCGCCCCAGTCCAGCCCCTCTTCCAGAATGGTCTGCACTCGTGAGGTATAACGCTCCATCATGGCCTTGTTGTCCGCCGGGATAGTCTGCGTCAGGGCCTGGTCGGTCATGCCTTCAATCTGTCGCCGGGCTTCACTGAAAATGGCTTTGGCATTACTGGCTTCCAGCACCTCTTTGGCGGCAGCCGTCTTGTCCGCCTGTTCCGATGCCTGTGCGGTTACCGACAGGAAAGACAGCAACAGTACGGTCAGTATTTTTTTCATGATTATCTCCAACATTGCGGCGCCAACACCGCCAGCCTGAAAAGCAAAAAGGCCGTGACGAATCACGGCCTTTTACTATCAATTAACCACTATCAATGATCAATTGCCGTTATGGAATTTCATCCACTTCTTCCGGTTCCGGAACCATGAAGTCTTCCTTGCTGACTTTCATCATGAAGAGGATATTGCTGACCACATAGATGGACGAGTAGGTACCCACGAAGACCCCTACCAGCAGAGCTTCCGAAAAGGAACGCATCACTTCGCCACCGAAGAAATACAGCGCCACCAGCACCAACAAGGTAGTCGCGGAGGTGTTGATTGTCCGGGTCAACGTCTGGTTCACCGCACCATTGATAATGGCCACCGGGTCCGTCTGCCGTGAATTGCGGAAATCTTCCCGAATACGGTCAGCCACTACAATGGAATCGTTAAGCGAGTAACCGATCAGCGCCAGCACCGCCGCCAGCACGGTCAGGTCGAAAGGCCACTGAATCAGCGAGAACAATCCCAACACGATGATCACATCGTGAAACAATGCGACCACGGTGGCCACGCCGAACTTGTTGGAGAACCGGAACCACACGTAGACCATCATCAGACCCAGCGCCAACAACATGGCAGTGCCCGACTCGTCACGCAGCTCGTCCCCTACCTGCGGGCCAACGAACTCCACTTTCTGTTTTTCCAGGTCCGGGTTGTGGTTTTTCAATACCGCGACCACATTCAGGCCAACCTGGTCTGCATCCTTGCCGTCCCTGGGGGCGACTCGAATATTGACCTCTTTTGGCGAACCGTAATGCTGAACAACCGCATCACCAAACCCCGCATCGGCCAAATCCGCACGGACTTCAGACAGTTCCACATCTACCGGGCTTTTTACTACCACTGTCGTGCCACCGGTGAAATCCAGCCCCAGGTTCAGACCCCGGGTCAGCAGCAGCGCCACGGAAATAACGACTAGCGCCAGCGACAGGACACCCAGCGGTTTGCGGGCGGCCATAAAATTGATGTTCATGGGTGCTTTGCTCATAACCGCCTCAGATGCTCAGTTTGCTCGGGGCGCGGGCGCCTCGACCGTAAATCATTTCTGCCATGGCACGGGTACCGATAATCGCCGTGAACATGGAGGTGAGGATGCCGATGAACAGCGTAACCGCGAAGCCCTGCACCGAACCGGTACCCGCCGCAAACAGAATCACCGCCACAATCAGGGTGGTAATGTTGGCATCGATAATGGTGGTGAATGCGCGCGCGTAACCTTCTTCAATGGCCTGGCGCGGACTGAGCCCCCTGCGCAAATCTTCACGAATACGCTCGAAGATCAGCACGTTGGCATCCACCGCCATCCCCACGGTCAGCACGATGCCGGCGATCCCCGGCAAGGTCATGGTGGCCCCGGGGATCAACGACATGACGCCGACAATAATCACCAGGTTACCCAACAGGGCCACGTTGGCAATCAGGCCAAACAGCTTGTACCAGATCATCATGAAGACCAGCACCAGCGACAGACCCAGCGCCATGGACTTGAGCCCGGCTTCGATGTTTTCCGCCCCCAGGCTCGGGCCCACGGTGCGCTCTTCCACGATGCTCACCGGCGCCGCCAGAGAACCCGCGCGCAGCAACAATGCCAGTTCGGAGGCTTCCGCGGGATTATCCAGCCCGGTAATACGGAAACGGCTACCCAGAGTGCTCTGGATGGTAGCCACGTTGATCACATACTTGTCCGTGCTGCTGGTCATCTGATCAACGCTGTTGCCGTCTTCGTCGATCACCTTTTTCACGTCGGTCTTGGTTTCGATAAACAGCACGCCCATGGGGTTACCCACGTTCTTGCCGGTAACACGCTGCATGCGACGGGCGCCATCGGAATCCAGCGTCACGTTCACTTCCGGCTGACCGTTCTGCTGATCAAAGCCCATCTTGGCATCGATCACCTGATCACCGGTGGCAATGCTGGATTTATTCAACGCGACGATACGGCCCTCTTGTCCCTTGAACGGGAAGAATTCCAGGCCGGGAGGCGCCATGCCGGAACGCAGGCGGGCAGAAGACACACTGTTGTCTACCAGACGGAATTCCAGGGTCGCGGTGCGGCCCAGAATCCGGCGGGCGGTGGCCGCATCCTGAATCCCCGGCAGCTGCACGACGATGCGGTCTGCACCCTGACGCTGCACCACGGCTTCCGCCACACCCAGTTCATTGACCCGCTTGTTCAGCGCGGTACGGTTCTGGTCCACGGCGTAATCCTGCATTTCCTTCAGGGCCGTTTCGTTCAGCGTCATGACAATCTTCGGGCTATCACCGGCCGGCTGCATGGCCAGCTTGTCCAGCGCCTGACGCAGCGGTGCACGGGCTGCGTCCGCAGCTACCTGATCGCCAAAGGTGGCGGTCAGGGTGGTGCCATCCACAGACACCGCGCGGTAACGCACGCCCGCATCACGCAGGGTCAGCTTGGCGGTACCTTCCCAGGCTTCCATGCGGCTCTTCACCACCGAATCCATATCCACCTGTAGCAGGAAGTGCACCCCGCCACGCAAGTCCAGGCCCAGGTTCATGGGGCTGGCGCCGATCTCACGCAGCCACTGGGGCGTGGTCGCCGCCAGGTTCAATGCCACTACGTAGTTATCGCCCAGCGTCGCCGCAGCGATGTCCTTGGCGCGCAGCTGCGCTTCGGTATCGCCCATACGCACCAGCAGTGAGTTCCCCACCACTTCGCCGTCACCGTGGCTCAGGCCTGCATCATCCAGGGCGCCGAGCACTCGCTGCCTGGCCACATCAGACACTTCACCGCCCGCCTCGGAATGGCTGATCTGGATAGCGGGAGCATCCGGGTACAAATTAGGGAGCGCATAAAGGCCGCAAACAACGAGGGCAGCCAAAAGCAGGAAAAATTTCCAGCGTGGATAGCGGGTCATAGTTCTTTCCGGTAGTGCCGGTTTTTTAATAGTGCGACAGTGCGTCGAGCGCCGAAAAAAGGCGGCCGGCATGCACGATTAATCAACCGCTCGATACATTGGGTTTTGCTGGCGTTACCGCAACAGCAAAAGCCCCGCTCAAGACGGGGCTGCTATTCTTCTAGATCGACTTGATGGTGCCTTTGGGCAGAGTGGCCTGGACGCTGCTTTTCTGCAGCTTGATTTCCAGGTTGTTGCTGATTTCCACCACCACAAAATCATCGGTCACTTTCGCTACCTTGCCCAGAATGCCACCGCTAGTGACCACTTCATCACCCTTGCTCAGGCTCTGGACCAGGTTTTTGTGTTCCTTGGCACGCTTCTGCTGCGGGCGAATCAGGAAGAAATAGAAAACCACCATCATCACGACCAGCATGATCAGCTCGACACCGCCCGGGCCGGCAGGGGCAGCAGGGGCTGCAAACGCCGGAGAAACCATGGCAGTGGCCAACAGGGCCAGCAGGGAACGCATTGCGATGTTCATTACATACTCCAATCGATAAATAGCTACAGCGCTGGCGTAGTCTGGCCACGCGCCGCATAGAAGTCGTCCACAAAGGCGGACAATGTACCCCCTTCAATGGCCCCCCGCAATCCAGCCATCAGCCGCTGATAGTAACGCAGGTTATGGATGGTATTGAGCTGGGAGCCCAGCATTTCGTTGCAGCGATCCAGGTGATGCAGATAGCTGCGGGAGAAATGCTGGCAGGTATAACAGTCACAATCCGCCTCCAGGGGAGCCAGATCATGACGGTGTCGGGCATTTCGGATTTTCACCACCCCTTCGGCGATGAACAGGTGGCCATTACGGGCATTACGGGTGGGCATTACGCAGTCGAACATATCCACCCCACGGCGCACCGCTTCAACGATGTCGTCCGGCTTGCCCACGCCCATCAGGTAACGGGGGCGCTCGTCAGGCATATGCGGGGTCAGGTTGCCCAGGGTGCGTAGCATTTCTTCCTGGGGCTCGCCCACGCTGAGGCCGCCCACGGCATAGCCATCGAAGCCGATATCTACCAGCCCGGCCAGGGATTCGCGGCGCAAATCGTCGTACATTCCGCCCTGAACGATGCCGAAACACGCCGCATCATTGCCTTCATGGGCGTCTTTTGAGCGTTTCGCCCAGCGCAGGGACAGTTCCATGGAATCGCGGGCCTGTTTCTCGGTGGCCGGAAACGGGGTGCATTCGTCAAAAATCATGCAGATATCGCTGCCCAGCGAGCGCTGCACCTGCATGGCCTTTTCCGGGCTCAACTCCACCTTGTCGCCATTGATGGGGTTTTTGAACACCACACCCTGCTCGGAAATCTTGCGCATATCGCCCAGGCTGAATACCTGAAAACCGCCGGAGTCAGTGAGAATCGGCTTGTCCCACTGCATAAAGCCGTGCAGGGACCCGTGGGCTTCGATGACCTCGGTACCCGGGCGCAACATCAGGTGGAAAGTATTCCCCAGACAGATCTCGGCACCGGTCTCGGCCAGATCCCTGGGCAACATGCTTTTTACCGTCCCGTAGGTCCCCACCGGCATGAACGCCGGCGTCTGGATGGTGCCCCGGGGAAACGTGATCTCACCACGGCGGGCGGCACCATCGGTGGCGTTGAGCTGGAAGGTCATTCGGGACATGAGAATTACTCGCCAAACGCCAAACGCAAGACGCCTGACGCTAAAAAATCAAAACCAACGGGACCATAAACGCTTGCAACAAAGCACATGGCGTTACGCTTCCTCCGAACCAAAAACATCAGGCATCGAGCCTCCGGCTTCCGGCATCCCCTCAATAAACATGGCATCGCCGTAGCTGAAAAAACGGTACTGGGCCTCAATCGCCGCCTGATAGGCGTTCATCACCCGATCACGGCCCGCGAAGGCACTGATCAGCATCAGCAACGTCGATTTGGGCAGGTGGAAGTTGGTCACCAGGGCATCCACCAGCCGGAACCGGTAACCCGGATAGATAAAGATATCCGTCTCGCCCTGCCCGATTTGCAAACCACCGGACTGGCTGGCCGCTTCCAGCGCCCGCAGTGCGGTCGTTCCAACCGCCACCACCCGGCCACCCCGGGCATGGGCCTGGGCCACCTGCTCAACCAGGGAATCGGGGATCTGGTAGCGCTCACTGTGCATGTGATGGTCTTCCACCTTGTCCACGCGCACCGGCTGGAACGTCCCTGCTCCTACATGGAGGGTGACAAAACCGATATCAACCCCGTGCTGCTCCAGGGCCGCCAGCATCGCATCGTCAAAATGCAGGCCGGCGGTCGGGGCCGCCACAGCGCCGGGTTCGCGGGCATAGACCGTCTGGTAGCGCTCCATATCACCATCCTCATCCGGGCGGTCGATATACGGCGGCAACGGCACATGGCCGATTTTCTCCAGTGCCGCCAGCAGGGTGTCGCAGCCCTGGCCCGGCAGCGAGAACTGCAAGATGAACAGGGCGTCACGACGCCCCGTCACCTGGGCACGAATACCCTCATCAAATTCCAGCCAGCTTCCCGGTTTCGGTGACTTGGAGGCGCGCACGTGGGCGAGTGCCTCGTGGTCATCCACCACCCGCTCGATCAACACTTCAACCTTGCCACCGCTTTCCTTCTGGCCAAACAGCCGGGCAGGAATGACGCGGGTATCGTTGAAGATCAGCAAATCGCCGGGGTGCACATGGGAAAGCAGATCAGGAAACTGCTGATGCAGCAGCGCATCGCGGGTAAGCGCCAACAGACGCGCATCACGGCGCTCAGCAGGCGGATGGCGGGCAATCAACCCGTCGGGGAGCTCAAAATCAAAATCGTCGACGTTCACGTACTGTACCGGCACGGAAGTTCAAGGGGTGGCAAGGATACCTGCTAAACCCCCTCACACCAAGCGGTCTGCGTCGCCGACCCGCCAGGAAGCAAGGTGCGATTCAGGATGTCTTGGGTTTCTTCGACAGCTGCACCGTCGCCGTAGCGGACAGGCGATCGTGAAGCGTTTGATGCGGCGCGATCAGCACCACCAGATAGCCCGCCCCGAACAGACCCCATGACACGCAGGCACCGAGGAAGCGAGCCAGTGTCTGCCAGAGCTTAACCGGCCCACCGCGATAGTCCCGCACCTGCAACCGCCAGGCACGCATGCCCAGGGTCTGGCCACCACGCATCCAGAACCAGGCGTAGAACAACCAGGTTTCCACCAGCAGCAGCGGCAGCAGAATCCCCTTCAGGTAATCCGGAGCAGCGCGGGTGACGCCATTAATATCTTCCATCGGCAACCCGGTTTTGGGGTAGACCAGCACGAAGATACCCGTGGTCACAAACCACAAGGCGAGCACCAGAAAGCCATCATAGACCAGCGCCATCAAGCGCTTAAGCAAACCGGCGGGCGGGGCATATTCGGTCATGATCACTCTCCTGGACAGACGAGTTTGAGCTATCGAGAGCCCGGAGACGCCCGACATAAAAAAGCCCGCTGGAAGCGGGCTCTTTTATTGTTTGGTACCAGAGGCCGGACTTGAACCGGCACGCCCGTGAAGGCAACGGATTTTGAATCCGTCGTGTCTACCAATTCCACCACTCTGGCAGTGGGGCGCGAGTATACCAGCCCTTCACGGCTTTTCCAGCCTTTACGTTAACGCAATTTTGATCGCGGTCACGTTATCCCGACTGCCCGCGTTCAAGGCTGCCTTGAGAATGGCAGACTCGCTGGCGCCCTCGACCAGCAATTGATGTATCTCAGGCACCCGCAGCACAGAATGCACGCCATCGGTGGTCAGCAGGAATTGCTGGCCGGCCCCTACCGCAAACCGGATCTGTTCCAGTTTCAGCTTGTCGCCATTACCAATGGCCTGATAGATCACGTGACTGCGAGGGTGGCGCATGGCCTCTTCTTCGTTGATCTCACCTGCGTCCACCAGTGCCTGCACAGGGGTGTGGTCCTTGGTGATGGCACTGGTTCGCGATGCCTCATGCCGATAAAGCCGGGCATCGCCGGCCCACAGCACCCCAGCCTCGCCATCATGAATCAGCAGCACGACAACCGTCGCCCCCATGGGCTTGCTGCCCAGGTGCATGGCGGCGTGGTGACGGATCGCATGATTGGCGCTTTGCAGGGCGGCATCCACCGCCAGCAACCGGTGGGCAATACCGCCCCCGAGGGCAAGATTTTCCAGTGCATGACGGATCATGGTGGCGGCAAGGTCGCCGGCGTCATGGCCGCCCATGCCATCAATAACGGCCCACAACCCCTCACCGTCACGGCACACCAGCGCGTCTTCATTGGCCGGCCGGCGGCCTGCGTGGGTGCGTCCCTGCCCCCGCCAGCAGCTCATCTCATCGCACTCGCTGCAGTAGCCAGATACCCAGCACCAGACACAGGGACGGCGGCAGCATGGCTGCCAGAAGCGGGTCAGTATGGAATACCAGCGACAACTGGCCGAAGAATTGCTGGCCGTAATGGAAGATCAACCCGGCGACGATACCCGCCGTCAGCCGCAGGCCCATGGTGACTTCCCGCAAGGGGCCGAACACAAAGGAGATGGCGATCAACACCATGCCGATGGTCGCCAGCGGCATGAACAGTTTCTGCCAGAAGCTGAGCATATAGTCTGCGGTTTCCAGACCCTGGCGCTTCAGATAGCGGGTATATTCCAGCAGTTTGACCAACGCCAGATTGTCCGGTTGAAGCACCACGATGCTGAGCAACTGCGGCGTCAGCTCCGTTTGCCATTCGCCCTGATCTTTCTGGTAGGTTTCGGCGTGATCATCGAACAAACGAGTGCCGTGGATCCCCTCCAGCGACCAGAAGTCCCCTTGATAGATCGCCCGATCCACATACTGGGTTTCTGTCAGTTTCTGGTTGTCGCTGAAGCGATAGCGGGTCAGACCGTGCAACACGCCGTTGGGCTGCACCGCATTGATATGAATGAATTCGGGCCCTTCCCGATGCCAGTAACCGTACTTGGAGCGCAACGCTTCACCGCCGCCCTCGGCCATGGAGCGGTTACTCTGCGCCACCTGCTCGCTGTAAGGCGTCAGGTATTCACCCAGGGGAATCGACAGGATGATCAGCACCAATACCGGGCGCAGCACCAGCCAGCTCACTTTCAGGGTGGAGACCCCCGCCGCACGAATCACCGACAGCTCGCCGCTATTCGCCAGCAGCCCCAGTCCGATCAGGGTGCCCAGCAAAATGGCCATGGGCATGTATTCGTAAAAGCGCCGCGGCGTGGTAGTCAGGATAAACTGCAGAGCTTCCATGACCTGGTAATTGCCGCGGAGAAACTCCAGCTCATAAACAAAGCCGAACAGACAATCCAGGCCGACAATAATAAACAGGATGGCCAGGGTCGGGATCATTACCGCCCGCCAGAAGTAGCGCTTGAGCAATGTCATGAGCGCGCCCTCCGCCGGAACAGGCGCCCGCCAAAGTAGAGCAGAAAGACCACTGCTCCGGCACTCAGGTGGATCCAGACCATGCTCAGATACCAGGGCAGCGCCCCTTTATGGTCTTCAATGGCGCTGCGGCATACCAGCAACATACCCACGTACAACATATAGCCCAGCACCGCGGGGATAAGGCGATAGAAACGGCCTTGCCGTGGGTTGACCCGCGCCAGCGGAATCGCCGCCAGCGCCATGATCGGCACGGTGAGAATCAGCGAGAGGCGCCACTGCAGCTCCGCCAGCGCCGCCTTGTTGTCGGCTCGCTGATCCACCAGCTCCTGGGTAGAGCGCCCCCGCACTTTGGGGGGGCGACTATCGGTTTTTTCGCCACCAATACGTACACGAGCTTCCTTGAAGCCCACTTCCTTGTAATCCAGCTGACCCGGCTTGCCCTGATACTGGAAACCGTCCGTCAGCAACAGGTAGCTGATACCTTCTTCCACCACCAGCTTGCCGCTTTTTGCCCAGACGGTGAGCAAGCGGCCGGCCTCGCCCTGGCTTTCAAAACGGGCATCGGCCACGAACACATTTTCCAGAACCCCCTTTTCCCTGTTCAGGTGTTCCGCATAGGTGGCGCGCTGGGAATCGCTGGAACCTTTGACGTGAAAGCGTCCCGGGGTAAGCAGCTCCAGCACCGATCGGTCCTTTTGCTCCTCAAAAATCCGGTTCACCTCTGCATCCCCGCGCGGCGTGACGTAGAGAGAAAACATGCCCACCAGAGTGGTGGCCATCAAGATGGGCACCACCAGCGAACGCACCACCCGGCCGTTACCCTGACCACCGGCCTGCAGCACTACCATCTCGTTATCCATGTGCATCCGCCCCAGCACCAGTAGCAAGGCGATATACAAACTCAGGGGAACGATCATCTGCAGGAATTCCGGCATCCGGAACGCCATCACCAGGAACAGCGCATCGGCGGCAATTTCACCGGCCGCCGCTTCCGCCAGGTATTTGATAAAGCGCCCACTGACCAGCACCATCACCAGAATAAAGGTGACCAGTACCGTGGTCATGAACACTTGCCGGTTAATATATCGATGAAGAATCAAGGGCAGGCCCACTCATTGCTGTCTGCAAAAACGCACCGGGCACAATAAAGGCAGGCGAATAGCCGGCGGCTCGGCACACACCGCCGGGCAAAAAACGCCTGCGGCAGCAGTGAATGCCACCTAGTGTAACTGAGTGCTCGACCAAGGTGATAATTCCGTGTGAACAAGACCACCGATGGATAGCGCCGAACGGATTGCGTTTCCGTGCGTGACGGCCCACTATTTCCTTTATTTATCGGGTGAATAGCGCCCCCACCCTTTTATTGATCTGGAGACAGCATGGACTTCGCAGTAAGCAACAGGCCCCTGGAAAAAAGCAAGGCAGACGCCCTGATCGTACTGTTGAGCAAGAAAAGTGACCTTCCCGAGGCCCTGCCAGACAGCACCCGCGAACACATTTCCCAGTTCATGAAGGCCGGCGATTTCAGCGCAAGCAAAGGTCAACTGGGTTGGCTGCATGCCCCTCAGGGCGTCAATGCGGCCCGTCTGCTGCTGGTCGGCACCGGTGACAGCCCACTCAGCGACCACAGATGGCTCTCCCTGGTGCAAAAAACCGCCAAGGCACTGACGGCCGCCCCGGTGAAACAGGCCCTCTGGCTGCTGGATGACGCCCAGCCCCAGGCACTGGAATGGCAGGTTCGCGAAGGCAGCCGGGTAGTGGAAGAAAGCACCTACCGTTTCGACGCCTACCGCAGCAATCCGGCACCGGCCAGCAAACTGGCCAAGCTGACTTTCTGGCACGCGGAAAAGGACGCAGCCCTCGCCAAGGCCCACAAAACCGGCAAGGCGGTCGCCGTTGGGGTGAACCTGGCCCGGGATCTGGGCAACCTGCCCCCCAATGATTGTTTCCCCGAATACCTGAGCGGCGTGGCCCGCGATCTGGCCAAGGATTACGAAAAACTCACCGTGAAAGTGCTGAGCCAGGCACAGGCGGAAAAAATGGGCATGGGCGCCTTCCATGCGGTGGCCAAAGGGTCCGAACGCCAGGGCCAGATCATCGTGATGGAATACAAGGGTGCCAAACCGACCAAACAAGGCCCCGTGGCCCTAGTCGGCAAGGGCATCACCTTCGACACCGGCGGCATCTCTCTGAAGCCCGGCGCCACCATGGATGAAATGAAATACGACATGGGCGGTGCCGCCAGCGTTTTCGGCTCCGTAAAGACCGTGTGTGAGTTGGGCTTGCCGATCCATCTGGTCGCCGTCGTGGCCGCCGCCGAAAACATGCCCGACGGGCGGGCCGCGCGCCCCGGCGACATCGTCAAGACCCTGTCCGGGCAGACCGTGGAAATCCTCAATACGGATGCCGAGGGCCGGCTGGTACTGTGTGACGCGCTGACCTATGTGCAGCAGAAGCACAAGCCACATACCGTCATCGACATCGCCACACTCACCGGCGCGTGCGTGGTTGCACTGGGCGCCCATGCCCAGGCGGTTTACGCCAACGATGATGCCCTCAGCGAAGCCCTGCTCACCGCGGGCAAGGAAACCGGCGACCGCGGCTGGCCCATGCCCCTGTGGGACGAGTACCAAAGCCAGCTGGACAGCCCCTTCGCCGACATGCAGAACATTGGCGGACCCAAGGCCGGCTCCATCACCGCCGCGTGCTTCCTGTCCCGCTTCACCAAAGACGTGAAATGGGCGCACCTGGACATCGCTGGCACCGCCTGGGTCAGCGGCGGCATGAACAAGGGCGCCACCGGCCGCCCTGTGCCCATGCTTACTCGCTATTTGATGGACAACGCCTGATGCCAGATGCCAAACGCCTGACAAGGCACTATGCGTCAGGCGTTCGGCGTCGGGCGTTAGGCTTTAACTTATGACTGAAGTCACGTTCTATCTCAGCAGCAAGGTCGGGGACGGTGTACGCCAGGCGCTGGCCTGGCGGATTGCCGACAAAGCCCTGAGGCAAGGTCGCCAGGTTTATGTGCATTGCCAGAATGAGGCCCATGCACGACAGGTGGACGCACAATTCTGGCAATCTCCTGCTACAGGTTTCTTGCCCCATGCCCTGGGCGGGGAAGGCCAGGCACCGGTGTTGCTCGGGTTCGGCGACGATCCCGGTCATCATCACGATGTGCTGATCAACCTCACCGACCAGGTGCCGGACTTTTCGTCCCGCTTCCAGCGAGTGGCCGAAATGATCAGCGGCGCCGATACCGAACGACAACAGGGACGAGAGCGCTTCCGCTTCTACCGGGACCGGGGCTTTCCCGTTACCACTCATGAACTGGGCTGACCACTGCGAGCGACACGGCGATGAGCAACAACAAGGAGACGGCAAAACACGCACTACTCAAGGAACTGGATGATGTTCAGTCCCTGCTGGATGATGCTGACAGCCCGACTCAGCCGCCCCTACTGAAGCCCTCAGCAGAAGACACCACAGCTCCGGATTCTCAGCGGATCCGGCAGCTCGCCAGCGAACGGGCCAATCCATTCCTGTCCGGTCGTCCAGCGCCCAGCACATCACCAGCGCAACCGGCGCCCTCCGTCCCCACCCCTGCCCCACAGACGGCAGCCCCGCGCCCGACGCTGACCAACAACGATATCGACGCCGCCATTGATGAACTGGTGGCCGAGGCCCTGCCCAAGCTCGAAAAGGCCCTGCGCCTGAAGCTGCGCGCGGCCCTGCGCAGGAAGACCTGACGCACCTCAGCCCTGATGCCTTTGTGAAAGTGAGCCGCCTTTTCTGTTTGCCTCGTCAGGCATCCGGCGCTCGGCGCCAGGCGTTTTCTCACAACCCGCGACGAACCCGCCCCGCTTCGCTATAATTCGCCCTCATTTTTTCTGGTTTAGAAGCGGTGATCATGGACAAAACCTACCAACCCGATCGCATCGAGCAATCCTGGTATGAACACTGGGAAAAGGCCGGTCATTTCAAGCCGAGCGGCCAGGGTGATTCCTTCTGCATCATGATCCCGCCCCCCAATGTCACCGGCAGCCTGCACATGGGTCACGCCTTCCAGGACACCATCATGGACACCCTGGTGCGCTACCGCCGCATGCAGGGCCGCAACACCCTGTGGCAGGTGGGCACCGACCATGCCGGCATCGCCACCCAGATGGTGGTGGAACGCAAACTGGCCGGCGAAGGCACCAACCGCCACGAACTGGGCCGGGAGAAGTTTCTCGACAAGGTCTGGGAGTGGAAAGGCGAATCCGGCGGCACCATCACTCGCCAGCTGCGCCGCATGGGCGCCAGCGTGGACTGGACCCGTGAACGTTTCACCATGGACGACGGCCTGTCCAACGCAGTGCGCGAAGTGTTTGTGCGCCTGCACAAGGAAGGTCTGATTTACCGCGGCAAGCGTCTGGTCAACTGGGACCCGGCCCTGCACACGGCCATCTCCGACCTGGAAGTGGAGAACGTGGAAGAACAGGGCCACATGTGGCACTTCCGCTACCCGCTCTCCGACGGCTCCGGCCATCTGGTGGTCGCCACCACCCGCCCGGAGACCATGCTCGGCGATACCGCCGTGGCCGTGCACCCGGAAGACCCGCGCTACAAGGACATGATCGGCAAGACCATTCGCCTGCCGCTGGCTGAGCGCGACATCCCCATCATCGCCGATGATTATGTGGACCCGGATTTTGGTTCCGGCTGCGTAAAAATTACCCCCGCCCATGACTTCAACGACTATGAAGTGGGCAAGCGTCATGACCTGCCGATGATCAACATCCTGACTGCGGATGCGGCCCTCAATGAAGAAGTGCCGGAGGCCTATCGCGGCCTGGACCGCGTGGATGCCCGCAAGAAAGTCGTGGACGATCTGGACGCCCTTGGCCTGCTGGAAAAAGTCGCTGACCACACCTTGCAGGTGCCCCGAGGCGACCGCTCCGGCGTTGTCATCGAACCCTACCTGACCGACCAGTGGTTCGTGGCCGTGGAAGAGCTGGCCAAGCCGGCCATTGCCGCGGTGGAAAATGGCGACATCCAGTTCGTGCCCAAGAACTACGAGAACATGTATTTCTCCTGGATGCGCGACCTGCAGGACTGGTGTATTTCCCGGCAGCTCTGGTGGGGCCACCGCATTCCTGCCTGGTATGACGCCGACGGCAATGTCTATGTGGGCCGCAGCGAGGAAGAGGTCCGCGCCGAACACAATCTTGGTGACACACCGTTGAGCCAGGACGATGACGTTCTGGACACCTGGTTCAGCTCCGCCCTGTGGACCTTCTCTACCCTTGGCTGGCCGGAAGACACCGATGCCCTGCGCACCTTCCATCCCACCGATGTGCTGGTGACCGGTTTCGATATCATCTTCTTCTGGGTCGCCCGGATGATCATGATGACCCTGAAGTTCACCGATCAGGTGCCCTTCAAGAAGGTCTATGTGCACGGCCTGGTGCGCGACAACGACGGCCAGAAGATGTCCAAGTCCAAGGGCAATGTGCTCGACCCGCTGGACATGATCGACGGCATTACCCTGGATGCGCTGATCGACAAACGCACCAAAGGGCTGATGCAGCCGCAGAAAGAAAAGCAGATTACCAAGCGCACCCACAAGGATTTCCCGGATGGCATCAACCCCTACGGGACCGATGCCCTGCGTTTTACTTTCCTGTCACTGGCCTCCACTGGCCGAGACATCAAGTGGGACATGGGCCGGATCGAAGGCTACCGGAACTTCTGTAACAAGATCTGGAATGCCGCCCGCTATGTGATGATGAATACCGAGGGCGAAGATTGTGGCGTCACGGCTGACAGCGACATCGAGCTGTCCCTGGCGGACCGCTGGATTATCTCTACCCTGCAACGGGCCGAGCAGGAAGTCAGCGACGCACTGGACAGCTTCCGCTTTGACGTGGCCAGCCATGCCGCCTACGAGTTCATCTGGAATGAATACTGTGACTGGTATCTGGAGCTTTCCAAACCCGTGCTCTGGGGCGACGAGTACTCCGCCGCCCAGAAACGTGGCACCCGCCGCACCCTGGTCACTGTTCTGGAAGCCATCCTGCGCCTGGCTCACCCCTTCATGCCATTTATTACCGAAGAGATCTGGCAAAAGGTTGCCCCGCTGGCAGGCAAAGCAGCGGACAGTGAAGGTGAAAACAGCAACACCATCATGCTGCAAGCCTTCCCGGCCAGCGACCCCGCCAAAATCGATACTGATGCTGAAACCGGTGCAGAATGGGTGAAAGCGGTGATCAGTGCGGTACGCAACATTCGTGGCGAAATGGGCATCCCGCTGGGCAAGGCGCTGCCAATCTACCTGCATAACGGCAAGGACTCCGACCAGGCCCTGCTGGAGGCCAACCGCGTCTTCCTGAGCAAGCTGGCCAAGCTGGAATCCATTACCTGGCTGGCAGCGGAAGACTCCGCCCCCGCCTCCGCCACGGCATTGGTGGGCGACATGGAAATTCTGGTGCCCATGGCCGGGCTGATCGACAAGGAAGCGGAAATAGAGCGGCTATCCAAGGAAACCGACAAACTGCGCAAGGAAGTGGGCCGCGCGGAAGGCAAGCTGAAAAACCCCAAGTTTGTCGATAAGGCGCCCCAGGCGGTGGTCGATAAGGAAAAAGCCAAGCTGGATGACTATCGCTCCCAGCTGGCCAAGCTCGACGAACAGCTGGAAAAAATCAAATACCTGTAAGGACGGCCATCATGGATGATCCCCGCCGCGCCCGCATACTCACCTGCGCCCAGGAAGTCTTCGCCAGCGAAGGCTTTCGCAGCGCCGAGGTAAAGACTATTGCCGAGCGGGCCGGCGTGGGCAAGGCCACCATCTATAAATTCTTTCCTTCCAAGGAAGCCTTGCTGCTGACCATTGTGAAGGAAAACCTGAACACCATCCGCGACCTGATCCTGTCCGAACTGATCGGTGTTGCGCCTCCCCTGGAGCGGCTGGAAAGCCTGTGCCGAGCCGTGGCTCGGTATCTGGAACAGAATCAGGATTTTTCCCGAGTGCTGATTCAGGAGGCCGGCGACTTCATGGGTGACATCCAGCGCCAGTATCTGGCCCTGATGGAGCAAAACCTGCCTGTGGCCGATGCTTTTTTCAATGAACTGCGCAAAGACGGCTATTTTGTTGCCCTGCCTACTCGCGATACGATTCTGATGATGGTAAACCTTGTCACCGGAACCACGTATACATGGGCCCTCACAGGTGAGGGCAGCCTCGAACAACAAGCCGCAGACTACATGAAGGTGTTGATCCGCGGCCTCAGATAGGACGAGCCGAGATCATGCGACTTATGGTTATCTTTACCGCGCTGCTTTCCACCACCCTGATTCACGCCGGAACGCTCGATCAGCTAACCGACGCCCCCCACCGCACCCCGCAGGAAAAGGCCCGTGACGAATACCGCCACCCGGTGGAAACCCTGAAATTTTTCGATGTCGAAAAAGACATGACGGTGGTGGAAATATGGCCCGGCGGCGGCTGGTACACCTCCATTCTCGCGCCCTGGCTTTACAAGTCCGGCACCTATTACGCCGCCCACTTTCCTGAAGACAGTGACATCCCGTTCTATCGCCGCTCGGTGACCCAGTTCAAGACCAAGCTGGCAGAGCACCCGGAAATTTACGACCATGTTCGGGTCACGGCACTCAATCCCCCCACTTACACGGTTATCGCCCCGGCGGGCACCGCAGACCGCGTGCTGACTTTTCGCAACGTGCACAACTGGGCAAAAGCGGGTAAGACGGAAGCGGTGTTTGCCAGCTTTTACCAGGCCCTTAAACCCGGCGGCATTCTCGGCATCGTGGAGCATCGTGCACCGGAGGTCCGCCCGCTGGAACGACAAATCGAAACGGGCTACATGAGCGAGGGATATGTGATTGCCCAAGCCGAACAGGCCGGGTTCAAGCTGGTGGATCAATCGGAAATTAACGCCAACCCCAAGGATCAGGCAAACCACCCGGCCGGGGTCTGGACACTGCCCCCCAGCCTGCGTCTTGGCGACAAGGACCGGGACACCTATGAAGCGATCGGGGAAAGTGACCGGATGACACTGAAGTTTATCAAGCCGGAGTAACCCGGCTCGATAGAATCGTTACGGCGCCGGGCGCTCCAGCATGCCCGGCGTGACTTCACCCAGCACCAGAGATTCAGCCACCCCCACCGCTACCCGCAAGCACTGGTCGAGGCGTTCCTGGGAAAAACCACCGTCCTCGAAAATATACAGCGAGTAATTTTCCAGCATCCATAGCATGGTCAGGAAGACCAGCGGCTCGTAGTTCTTGCCGGTAAACCGGTTAATCTGTACCGCAAGCACTTCCGACGCCAGCGTCTGGGCACGAGTACGGTGTGGCGCAAGGGCCGAATCAGAAGAACGAGCCTCTTCCATCATCAGCTTGATCACCGGCCCCATGCTCACGTGATAATCGAAATACACCTTGGTGGTGTTGCGGATGATGTCATTGGCAGACGATGCCTGCTTCACCTCTTTGTGGAAGTGCAGCAGCATGTTATCCACAAAAATACGGTAAATGCTTTCCAGCACATCCATCTTGTTGCGGAAGTACTTGTAGAAAGTACGGCGCGACACGTCAGAAGCATCCAGCAGGTGTTGAACTGTCGTACGCTGCAACCCGCGCTGGGCAAAAACCTGCATGGAATGGATCAGGATCTCCGCCCGCGCCTGGGAGCGTTGCCCCCCTTCTTCGCGGGCATGCACTTCCAACACCTGATTCACCACCTGGCGAATCGCATCAATGTCACTGCTTCCTGTCTGCACCTGACAAATACCCCTTACAATGTATACTTTGCGGTAGCTTAACCAACGGTCACCACAGAGTAAACACCGAGTTTATCCTAAGCCATGACCGTTCCGCTCACCGCTTCAGGGGCTCGGCGACGCTTCCAGACCTTTTCGTGGAAATGGTAAGCCACCGTATTCACACAAGGTTCCACCAGCGCCGTCAAACCACCGATACGCCAGTCACCGGTCATCGCCCAGACGACCAGAAACGCCACTGAAATATGCATTACTCCGAAACTGATTGTCTTGGCCATGAGATGCCCTCCTTTTCGACTATCATCGCCAACCCCATCCCTATAGAGAAATGCTATTCCCATATCTCAACAATAGCTAATAGCAATCATTATCACTACGCGATTATCAAGGATTGTTAACTTGCCCCCTAAATCATGCGCCAGTCACGCTCAGTGCTTTACTCTATGGCATCCGCCAACGACAGGGTTTACACCATGAGCAAGAAAGCCTTACTGATTCTCCACGGTAAACAGGCCGCGAATCAGGCCGTTCGCGACGCAGTCATGAGCTGGCGTGATCAGGGCCACGAGCTGGCTGTTCGAGTCACCTGGGAAGGCGGCGATGCCGAGCGTTATGTCCAGGAAGCCCTGAATAACGGCTTTAAAACGCTCATTGCCGGCGGTGGTGACGGATCAGTACGCGACATCACCCAGGCCTTGATGGAAAGCGGCCAGCAAAATCTGGAGCTGGCGATCCTCCCACTTGGCACGGCTAACGATTTTGCCACTGCTGCGGACATTTCACCGGAGCCGTCAGACAGCCTTCGCTTGCTCGAAAACGACCCTCACCCCTGCGATGTCATACAGGTTAATGACCATTATTTCCTCAATATGGCCACCGGCGGTTTCGGTACGGAAGTCACAACCCAGACATCGGAAGACCTGAAGAAGATGCTTGGCGGGGCAGCCTACCTGCTCACCGGCCTGAGTCGATTCTCGGAAATCGAATCCGCCAAAGGGCACTTCAAGGGCGAAGACTTTGAATGGGAAGGCGAATTTCTCGCCCTGGGTCTGGGCAATGGTCGCCAGGCAGGTGGTGGGCAGCGTCTATGCCCTGACGCCCTGGTCAATAATGGCCTGTTCGATGTGGCGATCCTGCCCGCAGACATGGACTTGCTCGCCGGCGTGAAAGAGCTGTTCGACAGCGAAGCCCGTCAGGACCCCAACCAGGAAGGATTATTCATACGTACCCGGCTCAGTGAAATGCACATTGAAACACCAACGCCAATGAACCTGAACCTGGACGGCGAGCCCATTCAAAATACCACCTTTCACATCCGCTCCATTCCAAATGCACTTCGCCTGTACCTGCCAGAAAACAGCCCGCTGTTAGGCTGATGCCTGCTGCCCGCCACAACGCTGGACAAACTCGCGAACTTTCTGCCGACGTTGATCCAGCTTGTGGCCGTACAGGGGGAAATGCTCCCACACCCCCAGATCCTTGACGCCATAACGACGTGTTGCCACTGCCACCACCATCATTCCGGTTCGAATGACGCCCATCTCGCAGTGCACCAGACAGCGGCTTCCACCGCGATCAATCTCATCCATAAACTGCAGGATCTGCGCTTCCGTTGGCGGTGTGTCCTGGGCCATGGGGATATTGACCAGCTTTAATCCATGGCGGCGACAATAAGCGAGCTGCCGTACATACCATCCCTTCTTGCTGTACTCCGACTCCAGGCGCAAATTGACAATCGTGTTGATCCCCAATACCCGATGCATGATACGCAAGCCTACCGGCCCCAGGGTCCCGCTACGGTAAAGCTTGCCGGGTTTGACCACACGAAAGTGATACATCAGCTTGCGATACCGGTAAATAAATAAAACAACAAGAAGGACCGCAACGACGGTATAGAACAGCATGGCAAAGACTCCGCAACGTGGATATCGCTGCAGTGTGGCGTGTCTTTTTGGCAAGGGTATTACAGGGAGGGGGGCGGGGGCCTGGCAGAGCCAGGTTGTGGCAGGAAGCGCGCTTCTGCCCAGCCTAAACACAAAAAACCCCCGACGCTTTCGCGACGAGGGTTTTCTGTTTGTTTAAGAGCCTGACGATGACCTACTCTCACATGGGGAAGCCCCACACTACCATCGGCGATATGTCGTTTCACTTCTGAGTTCGGCATGGGATCAGGTGGTTCCAACATTCTATGGTCGTCAGGCAAACTGGTTTGGTTGCCCTGAATACTCAGGATGACCAAATAGGTTGCCTTACCGGTGTTCTCTACCGAAGTAGAACTGCTTGCTCACCGGCAAAGCCAAATTGGGTAACGAGAAGTTTGCTATTCAACTGCAAGGTTAGTATCTCTCACACCGTATCTTTGCGTTACCTGGCTTGATGTGCCGAGTAACTGCTTTGGTGTTATATAGTCAAGCCTCACGGGCAATTAGTACTGGTTAGCTTCACGCCTTACAACGCTTCCACACCCAGCCTATCAACGTTGTGGTCTTCAACGGCCCTTCAGGGGGGTCAAGCCCCCAGGGAGATCTCATCTTGAGGGAGGCTTCCCGCTTAGATGCTTTCAGCGGTTATCCCGTCCGAACGTAGCTACCCGGCAATGCCACTGGCGTGACAACCGGAACACCAGAGGTTCGTCCACTCCGGTCCTCTCGTACTAGGAGCAGCTCCTCTCAAATCTCCAACGCCCACGGCAGATAGGGACCGAACTGTCTCACGACGTTCTAAACCCAGCTCGCGTACCTCTTTAAATGGCGAACAGCCATACCCTTGGGACCGGCTTCAGCCCCAGGATGAGATGAGCCGACATCGAGGTGCCAAACACCGCCGTCGATATGAACTCTTGGGCGGTATCAGCCTGTTATCCCCGGAGTACCTTTTATCCGTTGAGCGATGGCCCTTCCATACAGAACCACCGGATCACTAAGACCTGCTTTCGCACCTGCTCGACTTGTAAGTCTCGCAGTCAAGCACCCTTCTACCTTTACGCTCGTTGCACGATGTCCGACCGTGCTGAGGGTACCTTTGTGCTCCTCCGTTACTCTTTGGGAGGAGACCGCCCCAGTCAAACTACCCACCACACAATGTCCCCGATCCCGATAAGGGACCCAGGTTAGAACCTCAAACATGCCAGGCTGGTATTTCAAGGACGACTCCACAATGACTAGCGTCACTGCTTCAAAGTCTCCCAGCTATCCTACACAAACAGGTTCAAAGTCCACTGTGAAGCTATAGTAAAGGTTCACGGGGTCTTTCCGTCTAGCCGCGGGTACACAGCATCTTCACTGCGATTTCGATTTCACTGAGTCTCGGGTGGAGACAGCGCCCCCATCATTACGCCATTCGTGCAGGTCGGAACTTACCCGACAAGGAATTTCGCTACCTTAGGACCGTTATAGTTACGGCCGCCGTTTACCGGGGCTTCGATCAAGAGCTTCGCCGAAGCTAACCCCATCAATTAACCTTCCGGCACCGGGCAGGCGTCACACCCTATACGTCCGCTTACGCGTTTGCAGAGTGCTGTGTTTTTAATAAACAGTTGCAGGGGCCTTTTCACTGCGACCGCCGATAGCTCAGAGAGCAAGTCTCATCACCGTCAGCGGCGTACCTTCTCCCGAAGTTACGGTACCACTTTGCCTAGTTCCTTCACCCGAGTTCTCTCAAGCGCCTTAGAATACTCATCCCAACCACCTGTGTCGGTTTGGGGTACGGTTCCTTATAACCTGAAGCTTAGAAGATTTTCCTGGAAGCATGGCATCAACCACTTCCCGGTCACAAAGGACCAGTGGTCTCGACTCTCAGCCTTAAGGTGCCGGATTTGCCTAACACCTCAGCCTACAGCCTTTCCCCGGGACAACCAACGCCCGGTAGGCATAGCCTTCTCCGTCTCTCCATCGCAGTTATAAGAAGTACAGGAATATTAACCTGTTTCCCATCAGCTACGCATTTCTGCCTCGCCTTAGGGGCCGACTCACCCTGCGCCGATTAGCGTTGCGCAGGAAACCTTGGTCTTTCGGCGTGGGAGTTTTTCACTCCCATTATCGTTACTCACGTCAGCATTCGCACTTGTGATATCTCCAGCATGCTTCTCAACACACCTTCACAGACTTACACAACGCTCCCCTACCCCGCATACATAGTATGCAGCCGCAGCTTCGGTATCCAGTTTGAGCCCCGTTACATCTTCCGCGCAGGCCGACTCGACTAGTGAGCTATTACGCTTTCTTTAAAGGGTGGCTGCTTCTAAGCCAACCTCCTAGCTGTCTGAGCCTTCCCACATCGTTTCCCACTTAACTGGAATTTGGGGACCTTAGCTGGCGGTCTGGGTTGTTTCCCTCTTCACGACGGACGTTAGCACCCGCCGTGTGTCTCCCGGATAGTACTCACTGGTATTCGGAGTTTGCATCGGTTTGGTAAGTCGGGATGACCCCCTAGCCGAAACAGTGCTCTACCCCCAGTGGTATTCGTCCGAGGCGCTACCTAAATAGCTTTCGGGGAGAACCAGCTATCTCCGAGCTTGATTAGCCTTTCACTCCGATCCACAGGTCATCCGCTAACTTTTCAACGGTAGTCGGTTCGGTCCTCCAATGCGTGTTACCGCATCTTCAACCTGCCCATGGATAGATCGCCCGGTTTCGGGTCTAATCCCAGCAACTATACGCCCTATTAAGACTCGGTTTCCCTACGGCTCCCCTAAACGGTTAACCTCGCTACTGAAATTAAGTCGCTGACCCATTATACAAAAGGTACGCCGTCACCCCACATGTGGGCTCCGACTGCTTGTACGTACACGGTTTCAGGTTCTATTTCACTCCCCTCTCCGGGGTTCTTTTCGCCTTTCCCTCACGGTACTGGTTCACTATCGGTCAGCCAGGAGTATTTAGCCTTGGAGGATGGTCCCCCCACATTCAGTCAAAGTTTCACGTGCTCCGACCTACTCGATTTCACTTGATCAGATTTTCGGATACGGGGCTATCACCCACTATGGCCGGCCTTCCCAGACCGTTCTCCTAATCATTCACAAGCTTAAGGGCTAATCCGCGTTCGCTCGCCGCTACTGACGGAATCTCAATTGATTTCTGTTCCTACGGGTACTTAGATGTTTCAGTTCCCCGCGTTCGCCTCACATACCTATGTATTCAGTATGTGATACCTGCCTTATGACAGGTGGGTTTCCCCATTCGGAAATCTCCGGATCAAAGTCTGTTTGCCGACTCCCCGAAGCTTATCGCAGGCTACTACGTCCTTCATCGCCTCTGGCTGCCAAGGCATCCACCGTGTACGCTTATTCACTTGACTATATAACCCAAAACAGTCACTTCCAGTCCGCCTTTCGACAAACCTTCCATCACCATCCAGGTCTTTCATCGTGATAACGATTCACCATAAAGACACAAATGTCAGAGATAATATCTAACGCTTGCATTCTCATTGAATACTTGGACTTCTCATTTCCCAAATTGTTAAAGAGCTGGCCGAATCATAAAGATTCTGGCACCTGACTAAAAAGCCAGAAGCAAGCAAGACAATGCTTGATTCTGACTTCTTTGCGCTTCTACCAGTGCAGCAGTATTGGTGGAGCCTAGCGGGATCGAACCGCTGACCTCCTGCGTGCAAGGCAGGCGCTCTCCCAGCTGAGCTAAGGCCCCATTTACAATGCTGAAAATGGTAGGTCTGGGCAGATTTGAACTGCCGACCTCACCCTTATCAGGGGTGCGCTCTAACCAACTGAGCTACAGACCTATAAAAAGCGTCTACACCCTTTAATTACCAGACAAGCAAACGTGTGAGCCCTGAACGGGACGGAAATCTTTGTCGTTAAGGAGGTGATCCAGCCGCAGGTTCCCCTACGGCTACCTTGTTACGACTTCACCCCAGTCATGAACCACACCGTGGTG